>MDTC01137015.1_pt1 | contig 380697 bp, 318 predicted proteins | sample 811181 | NCBI WGS metagenome assembly MDTC01 (sample SAMN05326644, study PRJNA326480) | marine metagenome | isolation source: seawater | place: Pacific Ocean: North | collected 2011
TTCGCCAAGGCTTCGCAGGGCGCTCTTTAGCTTAGCCCAGCATAGTCCGGCAAAGCCGGCCGATGAGGGAAGCTAAAGGCGAGCTAAAAACCGTTAGGAAATGAGGATTTGCTTAGTAGTGAGAAGGATATGGATTTTTGGGAGTTTGTTATTGGGGTTAAAGTTTTTTTGGGAAGAAGGGGAGATGGTTGGGGATATGGGGTGTCTTGAAGGTGTTGAAGCAAGAGCTAGTGACTTCAGATGCCTCGTAATCGGGCAAGCTCACGGGCATGCTCACGTTCACGTAGATAATGCTAAATGGTATAAAAAAGGAGAACGGTATTGGTTCTAATGAAAAGAGAGCTTGCCCTTTGAAATCGCCTAAGAGCCACAAATTAGCAGACGAAGTTCATAGAACATTTCTTAACACCACATGGCATTATGGTCGTGAACGTGAGCATGCCCGTGAGCTCCTGTCCTTCGAAGCCTTGGCGAAGTAGGATGCCCGATTGAGAAGGCCTCTAAAATCCCCAATCTCCCTTTCGGTTAGCTATTAGACTCTCAATATCTTCTTGGTCTCTCGCCTTTCCTCAAAAGTCATTGACCTCCTCATCCATCCCGATACGATCTTTCCTATTATGGCAGTAAAAGTAGGTATTAATGGTTTTGGCCGTATTGGCCGTTTAGTATTTCGTGCAATTGTAGACCAAGGCCTTTTGGGTACTGAGGTCGATGTGGTGGCTATCAATGACTTAGTCCCTGCGGATAACCTAGCATATTTGTTGAAGTATGACTCTACCCAGGGGCGTTTTAATGGCACTGTCGAGGCCCGTGGTGAAGATATTTTAGAGGTGAACGGCAAGCAGATTAAATGCTTAGCTGAGCGTGCGGGCCCTGCAGCCCTACCTTGGGGAGACCTTGGTGTGGATGTAGTGATCGAGTCTACCGGTTTGTTTACTGAAGCTGCTAAAGCAGCTGAGCACTTGGATGCTGGTGCTAAGAAGGTCATCATCTCTGCCCCTGCAAAGGGTGAAGTAAAGACTGTGGTGCTTGGTGTGAATGACGATACACTTACTGCGGATGACCACATTATTTCAAATGCCTCTTGTACTACAAATTGTTTAGCCCCGATTACTAAGGTCATTTTAGATAACTTCGGTATCGAAGAAGGCTTGATGACTACCATACATAGTTACACCTCTACACAGAAAGTCGTGGATGGGCCTTCCCGTAAAGACTGGAAGGGCGGGCGTACTGCAGCGCTTAATATTATTCCTTCGAGCACAGGTGCGGCCAAGGCTGTAGGCCTGGTGTTACCTGAGGTGCAAGGTAAGCTCACAGGGATGGCCTTCCGTGTTCCAACCCCGACGGTGTCTGTGGTAGACCTTACGGTAAAAACGCAAAAAGCTACTTCTTACGAAGAAATTTGCAAAGCCATGAAGGCTGCATCCGAAGGGCCTTTGAAGGGTATTCTTGGCTACACCGAAGATGAAGTAGTCTCTAGCGACTTTATCCATGATGCGGCCTCTTCTGTATTTGATGCAGGCTCTGGCATTGGATTGAATGACAAGTTCTTTAAGCTCGTGAGTTGGTATGACAACGAATGGGGTTATAGTAACCGCTGCGTAGATTTGCTTAAGAAGGTTGCTCAATTTCTTTAAGAAACTGCTATGCTGAATGTAAGAACGATCCGTGATATCTCTTTTGAGGGGGAGCGCGTACTTGTGCGCGTTGATTTTAATGTTCCCCTAAATTCAAAGGGAGGTATTGGTGATGATACCCGTGTGGTGGCGGCGCTTCCGACTATTCAGCATTTGTGTGACCAGGGTGCACGCGTTATTTTGGTAAGCCATTTGGGGCGCCCTAATGGGAAGCGTGTTCCAGAGAAAAGTCTTAAGCCGGTAGCTAAGCTCTTGTCTGAGAAATTGGGTAAGCCAGTAGCCTTTGCCGAAGACTGCGTTGGGGAGCTTGCCCAGAAAGCAGTTGATAAGCTTAAGGATGGGGATGTGCTTCTTTTAGAGAATGTAAGATTCCATCCGGGTGAGGAGGCTAATGACCCTGCGTTTGCTGAGCAGCTTGCGAGCTTGGCAGAATCTTACGTCAATGATGCCTTTGGTACAGCCCACCGTGCGCATGCCTCTACGGTAGGGGTTGCCGAACACTTATCTCCACGTGTTGCAGGCTTTTTGATTGAGCGCGAGATGGATTACTTAGGGAAGAAGACTGCGGTCCCCGGGCGTCCGTTTACGGTCCTCTTTGGTGGAGCGAAGGTAAGCGATAAGTTGAACGTGATTGAGACTTTCCTCGATAAGGCGGATGCGATCCTTATTGGCGGGGCCATGGCCTACACCTTTGCTTTGGCCTTGGGCAAGAAAGTAGGGAAGAGCTTAGTCGAGCCAGATAAAGTCAATCTGGTTAAAGACCTCATGGAAAAAGCGAAAGCCAAAGGCGTTGCTTTGCTCTTACCCAGTGATACCGTAGTGACCAATAGCCTTGATTTTAAAAACCATTCAGCAGGGAAGGTTAAAGTGGTTGAAGGGGATATCCCTGATGGCTGGGAGGGGGTGGATATTGGCCCGAAGACCCGAGAGACTTTTGCTAAGCAGGTAGCCTCATCCAAGACTATCCTTTGGAATGGACCGATGGGAATCTTTGAAATTCCAGAATGTGCACAGGGGACTGTTGCGGTAGCTAAGGCCCTTGCTGCGTGCACGGGGACTTCTATTATTGGTGGAGGGGATTCTGCTAAGGCCATTAAGGATAGTGGTTATGCTGATGAGGTGACCTTCATGAGTACTGGAGGAGGCGCGAGCCTAGAATTCCTGGAAGGGAAGGAATTGCCTGGGGTGGCGGTGCTTTGTAAGAGTTAGGGGCGAAATATCCCCAGCAAACTTTCTTATTTGAGCCTTTTTTATCAATTACCCCTTGACAGCCGAGTATTTTGTCCGCTTAGATGCTTGGTGATGAGGCTTTTTGATAGCAACTGGGTCAGCCCAATAGACCATACTGAGCCCTGGCAACAGAGCTTTGGGGGTGATGACCAAGCAGAGGATGGCTCTGATGAGAACCCTGAAGAACAGCGTGCTGAGCGCGGATTTGGGGATGCTTCTGTATCTGTGGCCTTGCGCATCGTGAATGACAAAATTAAGCGTGGGGAGCTCGGGGAAGAAGAGATCCTGTCCCTAGAGAAAGTCCTGGCAGACTGGGATGCGCATCAAGTCGTTGACGAATGCTCTTAATTCGATAGATTTCATAGCATGTCTAAGAATAATCGTAGGTACATCATAGCTGGAAACTGGAAAATGCACATGACCCGTGCAGATGCGCAATCCTTGGTGACAGAACTGGTGGAGACCTTAGGCCGTGAGACAGCAGTGAGGACTTTAGTATGCCCACCATTTACGGCACTTTCTGATGTAGGGAAGATTTTGGAAAACTCCAATATCGCATTAGGGGCGCAGAATATGCATGCAGAGCCCTCAGGCGCATTCACCGGAGAGGTTTCTGCGGCGATGTTGCGGGACTTATTCGTGACCCACGTGATTATTGGGCATAGTGAGCGGCGGAGCCTTTTTGGGGAGACAGACCGCCAGGTGAATAATAAGGTGCAAGCGGCTCTTAAGAGTAGTCTAAAACCGATTATGTGTGTGGGGGAGAGTTTGCAAGAGCGTGAGGCTGACCAAACCTTGGCTGTGATCGAGCGCCAGATGAGTGTGGGGCTTGCTAAGGTGGCTAAGAGTAAGGCCGAGCAGCTGATTATTGCTTATGAGCCTATTTGGGCGATTGGTACCGGGCGTGCGGCTACACCGGCTATGGCGCAGGAAGTCCATGCGGCGATTCGTGCGCTATTAGCTAAGCAGTTCGGTGACGAGAAAGCTGCTCAGATTCGTATTCTTTATGGAGGGTCTGTAAAGCCAACGAATGCTAAAGAACTTTTTGAACAAGAAGATATTGATGGGGCCCTTGTGGGAGGGGCTTCGTTGCAGGCAGCCTCGTTTATAAAAATAGCGCAAGCGGCTTATGCAATGATGTAAATTTATGGATATACAGGGAAAGGGAATAGAACATTCTGCTTCGTCAGGAAGTGGAGGGTTGAACGTGGAGGAAAATAAAGGCACTCTAGAGACTGCGAAGGCTACTCGAGCTGTTGTGCAAGAGAAGGGTACGGTTCGTCAGAAGCGGTTTTTTGTTTATAAGGCGATGCATGCTGAGTGTATTTTTATAAACATGACAAGTGTCCCTCTGAGTGTTAGGAAGAAGTTTTTAGGGAAAAGCTTTTCTTTATTGAAGAAGGAGGAAAGGATTTACCTTTGGAAAAAACCTTCGGGCAAATACTTCCTAGGGAAAGAAGTAGAGCGATATCCACAGGAGGAGAAGAAGCCGGTTGAAGAGGCACGCTTAGAATTCTCGTTCAGAGGGGCTAAAGGGGAGCCTGTGGCTTATATTTTAAGCTTTGAAGAAGGCAGTGTCTCTATGAAGAAGGTAGGGGGTAAGCATGACTACCGCAGTAGCAGTAGCCACTGTCTCTATGGTGTAGAGGATCTTGATGCGCGTAAGCCTGTTTTAGAGGTAATTAAATCTGGGGAGTCAAATATTATTCCTTACCAGCCTGAGCGTCGCTTGATTCGGGAATATAGAATCCAGAGCTTCAAAGAGCATTTATTTCATTACCGCTATGATCGTTTTATGAGTCATCCTCTTTATAGCGAGGGCGAGCTTTGGGTGAGTAATGCTAAGGCGGCCAGTGAGCCTTCTAAAAAATTGCTGGTGACTAGCTATGTATCTAAGAATGGTGTGGTCGAAGAGTTTAAGATAAAGGACCGGTATATGGAGTCTATAGGGCTATGGCACCAGGTTTGTGAGGGGAAGTTGTCCTATGTTTTCTTTAAGGGTGGGGGGCGCTGTGTGCTGAGCGCTATCGAGCAAGCGGCAAAATAACCTTCCCTTTTGAAAATTATTTATATATAACAAGACCTATAAAGCCTATAAAGATCTTATTGTATGTCTGTAGTTGCTGACGAGCCTGATGTAAAATCCTTAGATGCCTTCAAGAGTTTCTTGATGAGCAAGGGCTTGCGTGTGACTCAGCCACGTTTGGCGATCTTGAAGGCGGCGTTTGTTTTGCCGGAGCATTATACGGCTGAGGAGCTGTTAGCACAGGCCTGTCAGATTGATGATTCTGTCTCTCGGGCGACTTTGTACCGTACTTTGCCCCTGCTTATTGAATGTGGGACGGTTCGGGAAATTGATGTGGGAAAGGAATGTAAGTACTATAAGTGCTGTGATACGATAAAACCCTTCCAGGCTCAGGTGGTTTGCTCGGACTGTGATAAGATCTTTGAGATTGATGCGCCTTTTATGGAGTGGTATGGCAAAACGGTTTCGGAGCGTTTGGGCCTTGAGGTCGGTTCCCAGCGCTTGCAGGTAACTGCGCGTTGCCCAAAGTCTGAGGCGGGGGAGTGCATTAAGACAACGTGCGATAACTAATTTAAACAATAACCCTATTGATGATACCCCATGGCTGTAGATTCTGAATTCGAAATCCAATTTTTTGAGAGCATCCTTAAAAAAGACCCGACGTATGCGGAAGTCGTTGAAATATTAGGCGGGCTTTACACGCAAGAAGGGCGTTTGGAAGACGGTCTTAAGATGGACCGCAAGTTAGTAAAGCTCCTGCCTGAGAGCTCTACGGCACATTATAACTTGGGGTGCAGCCTGGCGCTTAAGAATCGGCAGGCCGATGCGATGAAGGCCTTACGCAAGGCTGTTGAGCTGGGGTATAATGATATTGAGTGGATGGAGGAAGACCCGGACTTGATGTTCTTACATGAGTACAAGCCGTTCCAGAAGCTGATGGATGAACTTCGCACAGGGGCTGAAGAGAACTAACCCTTTAGTTCCCAGACGCGTTTTGTGGAGAGCTTGAGGTCTTGGATAAGTTCAGGGAGGTCCTCATCGGGGACTTCTACAAACATGAAGAGGTTTCCATCTTCAATGGCGTGATCGAGCTTTTGGAAGCCAATCGGGTGGTTATTGATGAGTAGGACCAGCGGATGTGTCGTGTGGGTCACGCTGAGGCGGTAGAGCTCTCGAGAGGCGCGTTCGGTAAACTGAAAGAAGAGACATAAGCCTGTGTCGACTTGGACGAGCTCTACATTGAGGATGTCTCCCTCGAATAGAGCGGGCTTTTTATCTACGGTAAATGATAGGCCGCTTATGGGGAGCTTGGCGATACGCGTGTTTTTAACAGAGCCCTCTGTAGCCTCTAGGTGGAAACGCATGACATGGGTCGGTGCGGGTTCGTGAGACCTGCAGGCCCCAAGTAGGCAGAGTAGGGTTAGCCCAAAGGTGAATCGAAACTGCATTAGGGGAGCAAGACTATTAGGAAGTGAAGCTGCCTAGCAGTTTTATGATCTCTTCAGACTTGGCCTTGTTCTCGTCGAGTTGTTTTTGCACGCCGGCGATGACTTGCTCGGGCGCCTTGTCGGTAAAGCTTTTGTTCTCGAGCTTCTTTTGGGCAGAGAGGATGAGGCCTTTGAGCTTTTCGAGCTCTTTGTTGAGCCGTGTCTTCTCGGCCTCGATGTCTACTGCGCTGGCTAAGTCGATATAGAAAGTCCCTAAGGGCGTGATGCTTGCAGGAGCTTCTTTGACGTCATCGGTGCGGGTGAGGCTTGCAGCCCCTGCCATGGACTTGAGCTTCTCGGTGTGCGCGCTGATGCAAGCGTGGTCGGCTTCATCTGCCGTGTAGAAGAAGTTGATGTCCTTTTTGGCACCGAGATTGTATTGCGCCTTAATTGCGCGTAGCTTAGAGACACATTCGCGTAGTTTTTCAACCGTGGTGAGGGCCTCTGGCTTTAGGGTGATGCCGCAGGTGTTAAGCGCTGTGCTTAGGCCTTCTGCGGTACCGGGTGAGGCGTTTTGGATGAAGCTGTCTTCGGGCCCGTAGCCAAGTAAGTGCCACAGTTCTTCGGTGATGAAAGGGGTAAAGGGGTGCAACATGAGCAAGAGCTGTCGGATGACGAGGTCTTGTACGGCAAACGAAGTTGCTTTGTGCTCAGGGCTTTTGGTTTTCGATACCTCGAGGTACCAGTCGCAGAAATCCCCCCAGAAGAAATTATAGAGCGTCTGGGTAGCCATACTGAAGGCGTACTCATTGAGCTGCTTGTTAACCGCATCGAGTGTTTGAGTGAGTTGACCAAGGATAGCGTGGTCGTCCTCATCAAAGAATTTAGCATCCATCCGTTTGGCGATAGCCTCGATAGAGCTATTGTCTGCCATCTCGCCAGACATTTGACGGAAGCGGCAAGCGTTCCAAAGTTTGTTACAGAAGTTACGGCCTTGAGCGACACAGTCTTCGTTAAAGAGGATGTCTTGGCCTTGAGGGGCGATACTCATGATGCCGAAACGTAGGCCATCAGCCCCGTACTTGGCGATCAGGTCGAGTGGATCAGGGGAGTTGCCTAGGCTCTTGGACATCTTGCGGCCCTGGATGTCGCGGATGATGCCGGTAAAGTAAACATTCTTGAAAGGCATGCGCGCTTGGATGTCCTCGGGGGTTAGGGTCTCCTTTTCTGGGCCCATGAATTCTAGGCCGGCCATGATCATGCGTGATACCCAGAAGAAGATAATATCTGGGCCGGTGACTAAGTCGCTAGTGGGGTAGAACTTAGAAAGTTCGTGGGTTTGCATAGCCTCTTCATTCGGCCAGCCCATGGTTGCGAATGGCCAAATCCAGGAAGAGAACCATGTGTCGAGGACGTCTTCGTCTTGCTCCCAGTTCTCAGGGTCTGTGGGGCCTTCTACAGAAACATGGATGTTTTGAGGGTCGTTGCGGTCGGCGTCTTTGCGGTACCACACGGGGATGCGGTGCCCCCACCAAAGTTGACGGCTGATGCACCAGTCTTGGATATTGTTGAGCCAGTGCAGGTAGGTCTTCTCCCAGCGTTTTGGCCAGAAGCGGATCATTGCTTCTTTGACGGCGTCTTTGGATTCTTCTACCTTTGGGTAGCGCAGGAACCACTGCTCGGATAAGCGAGGTTCAACAAGCACATCGGCACGTTCTGAAAAACCGACGTTGTTGTCGTGATCTTCGGTGGCTATGAGTAGGCCGAGTTCTTCGAGCTTTTTGGCTGCGACTTTGCGCGCTTTAGCCCGGTCCATGCCTGCGAAATCTTCTCCGGCGTTTTCATTAAGGATGCCGTGTTCGTCGATGACTTCGATGGTGGGTAGATCATGGCGTTTACCAATTTCAAAGTCAGCGGGGTCATGGGCGGGGGTTACCTTTAGGGCGCCGGTACCAAAGTCTTTCTCTACGGCAGCATCTGCGATAATTGGGATTTGAGCGCGCGGGAAAGGACGCCAGCAGTGTTTGCCCACAAGGTGCTTGTAGCGTTCATCCTCTGGGTTGACGGCTACGGCAGTGTCACCCATCAAGGTCTCTGGGCGGGTTGTGGCGATTTCTATATATTGGCCGGGTTCCTCAGCAATTTCGTAGCGCATCTTGTAGAGATGGCTTTTGCAGGGCTTCATGATGACTTCTTCATCCGAAAGGGCAGTGAGGCTGGCTGGGCACCAGTTGACCATGCGTAAGCCCCGGTAGATATAACCGCGTTTGTAAAGCTCTACGAATGTGTGCAGTACTGCATTTTTGTAGCCCTCGTCAAGCGTATGGACATTGCGCTCCCACGCACAGGAGGCACCGAGGCGCTTGAGTTGCTCAAAAATAATCCCACCGTGGGTGTCGCGCCATTCACAGGCTTTTTCTACAAATTTTTCGCGGCCGAGATCGTGGCGGGTGAGGCCTTCTTGGCGGAGTTCTTTCTCGACCTTAGTCTGGGTGGCGATTCCGGCGTGGTCCGTCCCAGGGATCCAGAGGGCGCGCTTCCCGGCTTGGCGGGCGCGGCGGATTAAGATATCTTGGATAGTATTATTCAGCACGTGGCCCATCGTCAGCACCCCAGTCACGTTGGGTGGGGGGATTACGATGCTGTAAGTCTCTGCATTAGAATCACTTCCAGGTAAAAAGCACCCAGATTCTAGCCAACGGGAGTACCATTTGGATTCAGAAGCGGCTGGCTCATAGGCTTTAGGAATTGCTGTCATACGGGGCCTAGCCTAGGAAAAGGCTTTGGAAAGGCAAGGCGTATTCGATTGTACTTGATTATCAATAAATAAAGGGTTTATATGGAAGGTAATTATGGACTTAAGTGATAGCGTAGCTAATGTGTGCGGTAGGGAGTTTTCCCCTGCGAGTTTTGTTCAGTACCTTGAGGAGAATGAAGGTACTTTTACCCTAAAGGCAGGGCAGGAGCTGACGGTGAGGCAGGTGTCCTCAACTGCGATCGGGAAGCTGGATAGTTCTAAGGCTTTTGAAGAGCTTCGATACCTGTTTGCGCGCTTTAGCGCTGTCGGGCCCCGTCCTATAACAGTAAACCCTAAGACTTTAGATGAGTACACAATTACTGTAAATGCTTTGCTTGGGGAGGCTACTTTTTCTTCGCCAGAAAAGGACGTTATATTCTCTTATGGGAGGAAGCGGGATATTTCCTTAACCCAAACAGAGTTTATAAGGAGTTTATCCGGAGTAGACGCTTACACGCTAGAGCCTGGGCAGAAGTTGATTTTGAGGCCTATTTTGGACAAGCCAGTGGCTACTCTAAGTATAGAGCGTTTACTTAATTATGCCTTAAGAAGAGGGCTTGTGAAGAATCAAAAAGCGATTCAATGTGAAAATTCTTTAAAAGCGTCTTTGAGGTATCATCCTGAAGTGAAACAGCTTATCTTATCCTCTGAAGAAGCTATGCGTTTGTCTCTTGTAAGTGCACCTAAGGAGATTGATAAGACCTTGATTGATTTTGTAGTAGAACTTAAGCGCCCAAATGGGGTCAAGCTGAGGCCTAGGCAAAAGTTGAGGGTTACTTGGGATCCTAAGGCAAAGAAATGCAAAGGAATCAAAGACTTAGATACGTTCCTAAAGCGGGTACGGCAGATCGGGAAGATTAAGAAATCCAAGTTTAATTTGCTGCTCGAGTCATGCCCTGCTGAGGGTGAAGAGAAGCAAACGGCTCCATTATTCCAGCAGAATGTTTTCATGAAGAAAGGGCTTTTGGAGTATTATGCCTTGAATGCACAGACCTGGAAACTCCAGGCTGATGCTAAGGCGTAGTGGCTTTTATCCACTGTGTTCGTGATAAAATTGCTTAAAAGCCTCTTTTTCAGGGTTTTTAGGGGAGTAGGTCCGGAAAATGCTAAATTTATGAGAGAAGATGTTCATCTCATTTTTCGCTGGTAAGATGCTCCAAAAGAGTAAAGTATGAGCCGAATGAGCTTGGTGCACACTAAGGAGGTGCCTGAAACTGCGCTTTCTAACAGTGAGGCGTCTTCAGAATCTTCCGAAAATAATTCTATGGCAGCTTCTAAAGATCCACAACCGTCTAATAATCAGGCAGGTTCCAAGATTGATGACTTGGAGATCAAGGATGCGCAGCTAATTTTCCAGAACGTCTGGGCAGAACTTGAAGAGTCTGTCGGGGGCGTGCAAAACATGGTCTTCCCTAAAGAGATCTTCTGGTTGAATGGAGCCCCAGGCGCGGGGAAGGGCACTAACACCCAATTTATTATTCAGCGTCGTGACTTTACTGATAAGCCTGTGGTGGTGAGTAGCTTGCTGAGCAGCCCGGAAGCTCAAAAGCTAATCGATGCAGGTATGATGGTCGGGGATAACGAAGTAACCAAGCTCGTTTTCCAGCGCCTTTTAGACCCTGCTTATGAAAATGGAGCCGTTGTGGATGGCTACCCACGTACTAAAGTACAGGTAGAGTGCCTAAAACTTTTCTATAACAAGCTCAATGACTTGCGGGCCCAGTCAGTCCATTATGCTAATGGCCAGCGCTTCCGTAAGCCACGCTTCCATATCATCGTGCTTTATATCGATGAGGCTGAAAGTGTGGAGCGCCAGCTCTCCCGAGGCCGTAAAGCCTTGGAGCACAACAAGGAAGTCGAGCGTACCGGCTTTGGTGAACAGTCCGAAACCCGTACAACCGACCTTGATGAAGAAGCCGCCCGCAATCGTTACCGCACCTTTAAAGAAAAGACCTACGAGTCTTTAAAGAGCCTGCGCGAGATCTTCCACTACCACCTCATTAATGCCCGCGGCCCCCTCGCAGAAGTCCAGGAGCGTATCCTCCAGGAGCTTCAATACCAAAGCTCCCTCGAGCTCTCCCAGGAAACGCACGACCGCCTCAGCTCAATCCCCATTGCTAGCACCATTGCCCAGCACGCACGCCAGCAGCTCGTCGAGCGCCTCGAGTACTACGAAGAAAACCACACCGAACTCTTCCAGCAAGTCGCCAGCATTATCGAGATCAAGTTCATGCCCATCATTCCCCGCCACGCCATCTCCGGCATGGCCCTCGTTAGCACCGAAGCTGTCATCTTTTCCAACCCCCTCGCCCTGGCCATGCTCATCGATATCTTCTCCGAACGCGGCTACACCGCCGTCGTCGATATCCGCCGCCGCGAAGTCCCCGTCTCCTTCGACACCGACTCCGGAAAAATCACCACCCGCAGTAAAAAACTCTACCGCGTACAGGTTAAATTTCCTGGCTCAGATATCAGAAGAGGAAGGTGATTTGGCAAAATTTGGGCGATCTGCGGCGTTGCAGGCTGCGTTCGCTCGGTCACGCACCTAATGTGCGCTCCCTTCACGAGCCTCACCTGCGCCTTGCAGCTCATCCCAACTTTTGCCAAATCACTCAGCTTCTAGAAGTGATTGGCGCTTGAAACTTTTGGGGTGGTTGAAGTTTTTAGAATGCCCAGCTTCTGGAGGTCATTGGCGCTTGAAGCTGTTGAGATGTTCAGCTTCTGGAAGTGGTTGGCTCTTGAAGTTTTTTCGAAGGTGATCGGGGGTAAAAAGAGCCTAAGAGCTACTTCAAAGGGTATACATTATTTTAAGGCCTTTAATCTATTTATCTTGGTCTTAAATCGTATTTGCAAGGGGTCTTTACTTTTTTTGACCTGGCTTTTGTTGCTAAAGTACTCTCTATTAAGGGCTTGCTATTGATAATTAATTACAAAAAAGCTTGATAAAATGCGCTTTTTGTAGTAAAATCTTAATATCAGATTGAAACATCAATATGTTTTTATGATATCTGATTTTAAAAAATAGTGAGAACAATAGTGGGTATGAAAGAAGTACTAAAGTTTGTAAGCCTCTTGTGCTTGATACTAGGGGGTATAAGCTCGCACGCTTATGCAACGAACTTTACGTGGCAGGGTACTACCAATGAATGGGTATTTGGTTTTAACTGGGACCAAGGTTTCCGACCTTCAGGAAGTACCGATGATGCACTTTTCACCGGTAACGGTACTGGAACAGTAAGCATTCTTTTTGATGTGAACCCGGGGCGATCCATTCAGTTTTCTGGAACCCAAGCCTATACCTTTTCCTCAGGAGGTGGTAAATTTACTTTCTTAGGTACCTCATCCAACGATGCAATTATCAATAGCAGTACGGCAGCCCAAACGTTTAATAACGACATTACCCTGAGTAGTTCTGCTTCTACCCGTATCTTCAATGCAAATACTGCAGACTTGAGTTTTACAGGAGCGATGGTCATGGATACTGACCTGACTGTTAAAGGATCAAACGACACGACGGTCTCTGGCGTGGCCTCTGGGGCAGGGGATTTACGTAAAGAAGGGACTGGGACCTTAACCCTCAGTGGGTCCAGCGCAAATACCTATACGGGAGATACTACCGTTACAGCTGGAACCTTAACCTTGAGTAAAACAGCTGGTACCGATGCTATTGCAGGAGGGACGATTACCTTGAGTGGTGGTACTTTAAGCCTAGGCGCTGCTAACCAGATTGATAATACTGCAGATATGGACTTGGCAGGAGGTACTTTTAAGCCAGGGGGTAATAATGAAACCCTGGGCGATCTGACCTTAAGTGCCAATTCTAACATCGATTTTGATAGCACAGCCAGTGTCATCACCTTTGCCTCACTGGATTCCTTTGACGATAACTTTACTCTCACTATTGATGACTGGTTAGGGGGCACAAATCCATATCATGGAGGCGGCCCTAACCAGATCATTTTCACCGATGCCTCGGCATGGGATGCTGATAGCCTAGCACAGGTTACCTTTACCGGATATGGAGCAGGAGCCTTTATTATCGGATCAACCGGGGAATTAGTCCCGGCTCCTGAGCCTTCAACGATTGTTTCCGGAATCTTTATTGTAGTGTCCGGCTTGGTTTATGAGTGGAAACGCCGCAAGATATTAGCTGAAGCTAACTAATCAACTTAACCCGTTGTTAGAAAGGATATTAGGGAAATTGCGCTAAAAATGAGTCAAAAAGTCCCAAAAAAAGTGCATTTATTGAGAAAAGGTTATAGTAAAACCTTAATAAAAATGGTATAATATTCTTATAGTCAGACTTGCAATATAAAGATATATAGATATCATTATAAGTATGTGAGGGTCACTCAACTTTACCCCAAACTACCCCGAGTGACCTTAGCATATTAACCCCCTCTGAAAATGATTATTGCCCCCAAAGATTATGTAAAGTTCCGCATACGCGCTAGAAGGCTTTTGCGAAAGACTTTTTTTGGCGTATGGGGGCTTTTGTATGAAACGGCACGGCACGTTTTAGTGGGGATGTTAATATCCGTTTTCTTAGTACCTTTGAGCCTTTGGGGGAACCCTGTCGGGGGGCAGGTAGTCGCGGGGGATGCGACGATAAGCTCAGTCGGGACTACCACCACCATCAATCAGTCCACCAGTCATGCTATTGTGCACTGGCAGGACTTTTCTGTTAATACGGGGGAAACCACACAATTCGTTCAGCCCTCGGTCAGTGCAGCGACGCTGAATCGGGTAACGGGGGCGAATCCTTCATTGATCTATGGAACATTGAAGGCCAACGGGACCGTATTCCTCATTAATCAAAATGGGGTTTTAGTTGGGGCATCAGGAGTTATTGAAACCGGGGGGTTCGTAGCTTCTACTCTTGATATCGCCGATGCTGATTTCATGTCAGGCGGCGATATTCAATTTATAGGGGACTCGGCTTATAAAGTCGTTAATGAAGGATCTATCAAAGGACTCACTGGTGATATCGTCCTGATTGCGCGCGAGGTAGAAAATAGGGGAACCTTGAACGCAGAGAATGGACAAGTGCTTTTGGGTGCAGGGACTGAAGTCTTATTGATGGATCCTAGTGGCTCGGATACTGCAGTCAGGGTAGTTGGACTGGGGAGTATCGACAATGAAGGCCTCATTGAGGCCGTTGAGGCTGAGCTAAAAGCAGCCGGCGGTAGTATGTACGAGCTGGCAATTAACCAAACGGGGGTTATTGAAGCGTCCGGATCTGTCGTTAAGGACGGACGCGTCATTTTGAGTGCGGAAGAAGGGCATGTTTCGGTCGCCGGAACGATTGATGCCTCTGCAACAGAAACGGGCAGACACGGGGGTACTGTCCATATCTTGGGGGATGAAGTCACCGTGAAAGCAGATACTGTCGTGGATGTTAGCGGAGACATTGGCGGGGGAACTGCCTTGGTAGGAGGAGACTACCAAGGCAACAACCCCGACATCAAGAATGCACAGTTCACAACTGTGGAAGAAGGTGTGTTATTTAAGGCAGACTCATTTAGCTATGGAAATGCTGGTAAGGTGATTTTCTGGGCGGATGATACGACGGAGTATTACGGACACGTAAGTGGGCAAGCTTTTGGGAGCTCTGGAGATGGGGGTTTTGTTGAGGTGTCTGGTAAGAACATCTTACGATTTGATGGTACAGTAAACTTAAGGGCTGAAAATGGAGGCTGGGGTACATTACTCTTAGACCCTACGGATGTGGTGATTGAAAATAGTAACAGTGGTAGCGTAGGAGATGCTACGGTTGGGGACTCAGTCATTATCACTGCTTTAGGATCTGCAAATGTGACGATTCAGGCAGATGAGACGATTACCCTTAATGGTACCGCAGATAGTTTAGGGGCCATTGATATTACCTGGAGCAATAATACCACGCTTACCTTGGATGCAGGGGATGACATCCTGGGGAATGCAGGGGCTCAGATTAATAGCACTAATAGCGGTAGTAACTTTACTGCGATTGTGATGGAGGCTAACCTCGATGGGGGTACAGGGAACTTCTCGGGTATTGATTTGAATGATGTGGATGTGACTGCGGTGAGTGGTAATATTACCCTGGAAGGTGAAGGAGGCGATACAGCTAGTGACCGGGGGATCCGCATCCGTCAGGGAACAGTGATTGAGACAACAGGGACTGATGGCAATGCGGGTAATATAACCATTACGGGTACGGGTGGTTCTGAGACGGGCACGGCTACCGAGGCGATTCAGTTTGCCAATACCTCCGTTGTGCGTACGGATGCTGGAAGTATTACTTTGATAGCTAATGAAGGAGGCGGTGATGAAGGGATACATCTGAATGGATCGTCTAGCATTGGGGACTCTAGTACTTCAGGAAATATTGTCCTAGAGGCAGACTATATGAACATACAAGGAACTGTGGATGGTACAGGTAATTTATTTATACGTGGTTTAGCAAATGGCACTTCTATTGGGCTTGGAGATAGTGCTACAGGGACTTTGAATTTGGATGAGGCAGAGATTGGGAACCTTTCAAACGGGTTTAACGAGATTTTATTTGGACGTACTGGGGGAACTTCGACCTTACGCTTAGACAGTACGATTACTTTTAATGACCCTGTAGCATTTAGGATGGGAGGCACAGGTGGTGCGATACAAGTTAATGCGGCTCCCACTTTCTCGGGGACTGATACAGCAGAATTCCGAGGAACTAGTGTTACTGTGGGTGCGGCAATAGCCATGGGTTCGGGGAACTTGACCTTGAGGGCTGACACCTTGGCGCTTAATGCTGCAGTGAGTGGAACAGGAACAATATTTATTGTTCCAGAGTCAAGCAGTACTACAATGGGTATTGGAGCTTCGGCAACGGGAACCTTAAATGTGGATGCTACAGAGTTAGGAAACATTACTAACGGATGGAGTTTAATCTCGTTAGGAGAAACTACTCGTACCACAGAAATAGACTTAAACAGTGAAACCTTTACCGACCCAGTAAGCATCCAAAATGCAGCGAATAATGATATTATTATTGGATCTGGAGAGACGATTAATACGACTGGGTCTAATAAAGAGATAACAATTCATGCGGGTAGAGAGCTTGAGATTGATGGTACGGTACAGACTGTGAATTCTGACATTGACTTGAGGGGTAATGATGATGGTGCAGGATCTGCACTTGGATCTACAGGGGGCTTCCGTGGGGTTGATGTGGATACCGGAACGGTAACGACTGTTGAGGGAGATATTACTATTATTGGGCATGCCGGAGATACGGGCGGCTCCCAGCAGGGGATCCGTGTGAACACGAATGGTACAGTAAGCTCTACAGGAACAGGCTCTGGAGCCGGTACAATTACTATGACTGGTGTTGGAGGCACTGGGTCAGCAACTACTGGGGCTGTTGGTATTAATATTAATGGTACGATTACTTCGGTAGATGGAGACATACTCTTAACAGGAACCGGTGGAGGAACTGGAGCTACGGCACAGCAAGGTATTTTGATTAATAACACGGTAAGCTCTACGGGTACGGGGGCGAATGCGGCTAATATTACTTTGATTGGAACAGGAGGCTCTAGTGCTACGGGTGAGTCTGCAGGGGTAGATTTAAACCCTAATGATACCTTATCCGTCGTGGATGGTAATTTGACTATCACAGGTACGGCTGGGGAGGGTACTTCAGATGGCATTAACCTTGAGGCTGCTGTGGGTACGGGAAGTACTACGGGAGACTTTACGTTTAATACAGATGGTATTGTTGACTTTGGCGGAGCCGTCCAAAGTTCGGGTACTTTGGTTATCCAACCGATTACAGCGAGTACGGCTATCGGTATTGGTACGGGTGCAGCAGGGGCTTTGACTATGGATGATACGACCTTGAGTAACTTGACTGCTGGGTTTAGTAGTATTACGATTGGATTGTCTACGGGTACTGGATTAGTAGATGTGCAGGCTTGGAACCCTAATGACTCTACGATTATTCAATCTTGGGGTGATGGGGGTACGATTGATGTAGATGGTAGTATCGCGCTGTCAGGCTCGGATACTTTGACCTTACGTGCTGGAGGAGAGATTAATATTGATGGTGGAAATACGATCAGTGTGGTGAATGGAGACCTTGAAATCCGTGGTAATGCGGATGCGGTTGGCGACATCATTGGGACTTCTGGTGCCCTTGGGGTGGATATTGTTACTACGGGGACAACAATCACAACCTCAGGTACGGGTAATATTACGATTATTGGTAATGGAGGGACTTCTCAGGGAGTACGTTTGTTGAATGGGGCAACGATTAGCTCTACGAGTACGAGTGCGAGCGCGGGAACAATCACGATTACTGGGGAATCTATCGATAACTCAAACATTGGGGTAAATTTAAACCCAGGTACGGTTACTTCAGTCAATGGTAATATTAGTATTACCGGAACTGCAGATGCTACGACTAGTAATGACCCTGGGGCACGTATCCAAGGTGCTTCTTTAATTAGCTCTACGGGAACAGGGGCTAATGCTGCAACCATTACGATTGTAGGGACTAGCGGTAACGGTGCATCTTCTGCGGCCAATGGTATCACCTTTGCTGGTAGTGCGAGTACCACCAGTGTCGATGGGGACATTAGTATAACAGGATCTACTTTGGGGACTGCCTCAGGCGCTGATGGGTTTAGTATGACTAGCACAGGAGGTATTACCACTACAGGAACAGGTTCTAATGCAGGGAACATAACGATTGATGGTTCGGGAAATGCACTTACTGCGGGCTCTCGTGGTATATTAATTAGTAATGCGTCTTCTAATGTGGATACCGTGGATGGGGATATTACCCTAGTCGGATCGGCTGGAAGTGGTACCGAGGCGATTGCTGTTACGAATGGAACTGTGGGTACGGGAAGTACTACGGGAGATATTACGTTCACTGCTTCAGGTATAATTGATTTGGATAATACTGTACAAAGCTCGGGCTCCTTGGTGATACAGCCTACTGGCTTTGGTAACAATATTGGCCTTGGTGATGGTGCCTCAGGAAATCTTCTTTTTGACTCAACCTCGGCCACAAATCTTTCTGGTTTTAGTGATGTGACTATCGGATATACTTTTGGCACAGGAAATATTGATGTGGAAACGATTGTCTTTACAAGTCCTGTGACGATTCAGTCTTATGCTGCGAATGGTAATATCGATATTGATGGGGCCTTAAGTACGACTGGGTCTAATAGTATAAGTATTTTTGCTGGGGAAGCTTTCTTGATGAATGCAACTGGGTCTATCACGACGGTGAGTGGAGATATTACTATTTATGGTAATGATGATGGTGCGGGAGCGCGGATCGATAGTAGCATGTCTAACCCTTACACGACTGGGTTTAGTATCGAGTCTGGCGGGCTTTTGACGACGACCTCGGGCGCTATGGACTTGCGTGGAGGTGGTGAAGATGGTGGAGATGACCGCTACGGAATAAATGTAGATGGTACTATCTCTTCTACCGGTACTGGGGGTAGTGTAGGGGCTATTACTTTGGTAGGGACTGCATTTTATGATCAGTCAGATAGCCACTATGGTATTGATGTAGATGGTACGATTAGTGTGGTAGATGCTGACCTTACTCTAACGGGTACAGGGGGAGATGCAGGAAGCTCTTTTGGGCTTAACATCCAGGGTACGGTAACCTCGACCGGTACGGGGGGTAATGCAGGTACGATTACTTTGGATGGTACGGCTACCAACTCAGGCTCAAGTGCAGATGGGGTTAGGATTGATGGTGGTACCGTACGCTCTACAGAAGGGGCAATTGTGATTACCGGTACAACGCCTACAACCGCTGCGCAGGAAGTGAGTACGGCTAGCAGTGGAGCGATTGGGGACGGTACGACTACTGCAGATATTACCATTAACGCCAATACAATTGAATTGGGCACAGGAACGAATATCCAAAGTACGGGTAACCTAAATATCATCCCACGTACTGCAAGCACGACGATTGGTCTTGGTAATAGTGCAACAGGTACCTTGAATTTGGATGCTACAGAAATTGGTTACTTTGCTGATGGCTTTAACTCGATTGTAATTGGGTCTGCTACGGGTAGCGGGAATATTGAGGTGCAAACAGTCGCCTTTACGGATGATGTAACGCTTCGGGCCGAAGATGGCGATGGTGATATTGATGTGGCTGGGGACCTTAGTACAACAGGATCTGCAAACCTGACGATCACGAGTGGAGGTGCTTTTGCAATTAATTCTACTGGGTCTATCACAACAGTAAGCGGTGACATTACGATTTATGGTAACGAAGATGGTACAGGTAGTGTAGATACCTCTTCATATGGATTTGAAGTGGCTTCGGGCGGGCTTCTTACTACAACTTCGGGAGCTATGGATTTGCGCGGAGGCGGTGGCTCGGGTACTGATGACCGGTATGGGGTGAGTATTACTGGTACTGTTTCTTCTACGGGTACGGGTGGTAGTGTAGGTACGGTTACCATTTTGGGTACTGGATATTATGATCAATCAGGTGGCCACCACGGTGTTTATATAGATGGTGTGGGTGCGATTAGTGTGGTAGACGGAAACCTTTCAATTACTGGTACAGGTGGAGACACGAGCAATTCACAGGGTATTGAGATGGGAGGAACCATTACCTCGACCGGTACGGGATCTAATGCAGGGACTATTACTTTAGTGGGTACTACGGATGTTTCGGGTACTGTGGAAGGGGTTAATATTGTAGGGACCGGAAGCATTACCTCGGTAGATGGGGATATTAGTATAACAGGGACTTCTAGCGGGGATGGTACTGGAGGTGCGCGTGGGGTTACTTTAGTTTCTACCGGAGGGATAACCTCGACTGGTACGGGAGCTAATGCAGCTAATATTAGCATTACCGGGATAGGAAGTACAAACGCGACTGTCAATGCGGATGGTATCTTGCTTAATAATTCTAGCTTTAATTTAACTACGGTAGACGGTGATATTACCATCGATGGTACGGCAGGAACGGGTACTAGCGCCGATGCTTTTCAGATATCTAGTAGTGGTGTATTGGGAGATGCTACAACTGACGGAACGATTACAATTACTGGTGCAGGTAATGTTAATTTAAGCGCTGGTAGTAGTATACAAGGGTCTGGATCCCTTGTGTTTGTGCCAGATGCGGTCAGTGATACCTTGGGTATTGGAGATAGCGCTACAGGAAGTTTGTTGGTGCTGGATAATACGGTTACTAACCTTGTAGATGGATTTAGTGATATTACTTTTGGGTACTCTACGGGTACTGGCCACATTAATGTGCAGGCATCTAGCTTTGATGACCCTGTTATTATTCAATCTTGGGCTGATGGAGGTACGATTGATGTCGATGGTACTTTGGCTACGACGGGGTCTAATAACTTAAGCCTTCGTGCGGGAGGAGAAATTACTGCGACTAGTTTGGGCCGCATTAATGTAGTCGATGGAGACCTTGATATCCGTGGTAATGCGGATGCTGTAGGTGACCCTATAGCAGCTTCGGGCAGTTTTGATGGTGTTGACCTGGATGGGGGTGACGGATCTGTGATGATAGAAACCTCAGGTACGGGTAATATTACTATTATTGGTAATGCAGGGCCTACGAGTGGTGTTGGGGTGCTTATTAGAGAGGCTGAGGCTATTCAGTCTACCGCAACTGGGGCTAGTGCCGGAACGATTACGATTACGGGAACCTCCCCTAGTAGCCGTGGTATCCAGATGGACCCAGCTGTGATTACTTCGGTAGATGGGGATATTACTATTACGGCGACTTCTAATTCTACTACGAATTCAGAAGGAATGGAGATTCGTAGCTCTAGTAGCATTACTTCTACCGGAACTGGCGCTAATGCAGCAAACATTACTTTAATTGGTACCAGTGGTACGGGGACAAGTTCAGATGCTACGGGTATGGCTGTAGATATGAGTGGTAATATCTCTGCGGTGGATGGGGATATCGCTATTACCGGTACTTCACGCACAACGGGTAGTGGTGCTGCTGGGGTGGAGATTAAGGGTAGTGGGGGTATCATAACCACAGGAGATGGTAATATCACCATTACCGGAACAGGAAGTACTGCAGTTGGAGCGGGAAGTTCTAATGGTATTGAGATTACTGACAGCAGTATGAATATTAACACTGATAGCGGTAATATTACGTTTATTGCTACTGCTGGTACGGGTGGAGATGGTATTAGCTATGATAGTGGTGAAATTGGGGATGCAGGAACGACCGGTACAATTACTTTCCGTACAGATGGTATTGTTGATTTGAATGATGTGACTGACCCTGTGACAAGCTCTGGGGCATTGATTATTGAACCGCTTACGGCGAGCACGAATATTGGTGTGGGTACTACTTCTACCGGAGACTTATTCATTGATGACACGAGCTTGAGTAACTTAGCGGATGGGTTTAGCAGCATTACGATAGGGTCTGCTACCGGAACGGGACATGTGGATGTAGAGGCATGGAGCCCTAATGACCCTACAACGATTCAGGCTTATGGTGTAGGTGGGTCTGTGGATGTGGATGGGAACCTTACGATGAGTGGCTCGGATAGCCTAACGCTCTTAGCGGGTGAGCAATTTGATATGGTTGGTACTGCTACTATTAGTGTGGTGAACGGGAACTTAACGATCCGTGGTAATGAAGATGGTGCGGGTAGTGCAATCACTACGACAGGAGGCTTCCATGGTACACAGATTATCGGTGTGGTAACGACTTCCGGTACTGGGGATATTGCGATTTATGGTATTGGAGGAAATACTGCGAATGACCGTGGGGTGCGTGTGCAAAGTGGTACGGGTACGGTGAGCTCGACTGCTACGGGAGCTAGTGCGGGAACGATTACCATCGTGGGTATTGGTGGACCTAGTACAGACAATGCTAACATTGGTTTTGATTTAATAACAGATGGTAGTAGCATCACTTCGGTTGATGGAGACATTTCGATTACGGGTACGGGAGATAGCACGGGAGGTGTTACTAACTATGGAATAAACCTTACCAACAATACTGTAATTAGCTCTACGGGTACGGGTGCAAATGCGGCAAATATTACTATAGTAGGTGTAGGTGGAAATGCGAATAGTACGGGTGGTAATACAGGGGTCCGTATTCAAAGTGATGCTACCGGGGCTATTACCTCAGTAGATGGTGATATTGATATTACGGGTACAGCTGGTACTTTGAGTGGGTCTGCCTCTGTTAATGTTGGGGTGCACTTTAGTGACCCGATTAGAACAACTGGGGATGGTAACATAACGATTACCGGTACCGGAGCAACGGGTACTACTTCTACTATGGCTGGTATTGGTGTGTTCTCTGGAGGTTCTATAGACGCAACCGGTACGGGTAGTATTACTTTGATTGGTACGGCAGCGTCAGGAACGGATGTAGGGATTGATGTCAGTGCTGGAACTGTAGGAAGTGGTTCTACGAGTGGTACGATTACTTTGCGTAGTGATGAGGATGTAAATTTGGATGCAGCGGTTACCGGTACGGGCAACTTGGTGATTGAGCCGATTACGGCGAGTACGAGCATTGCTGTGGGTAGTACTGCTACGGGAACGCTTTTAGTTGATGATACAAGCTTAGGGAACATTACGGATGGGTTTAGCTTGATTACGATTGGATCGACCACAGGTACAGGTGCTGTAGATGTAGAGGCTTGGACGCCTAGTGATTCAGTGCTTATTCAGTCTTGGGGTGATGGAGGCTCTATGACTGTGGATGGAAATGTTACCATGAGTGGATCGGATAGCTTAACACTACGTACAGGTGGGCTTATTGATATTGATGATGATAGTGTGCTTACTGTGGTGAATGGAAACCTTGAGATCCGTGGTAATGCAGATGCGGGAGGAGATTATATTAGTACAAGTAATACCTTTGGAGTAGATATTGGTAGTGCCTCAACAACGCTTACGACTACAGGAACGGGTGATATTATCATTTTTGGTAACGGCCAAAATAGCCAAGGAGTGCGTCTATTAAATGGAGCTACGATTAGTTCTACGGCAACCGGAGCGAGTGCAGGAACTATTACGATTACAGCAAATACGGCAAATAACCATGGTATTAACTTGAACCCAGGTACCATTACTTCCGTGGATGGGGATATTACTATTACAGCGACTTCGACTGGTACGACTACCGCTACTGAGGGTATGAGGCTTATTAGTACTACCTCGATTACCTCTACGGGAACAGGGGCTAATGCTGCTAACATTACGCTTGTAGGCACGAGTGGTGCGGGTAATGACAGTAATGCAGAAGGCGTCGATATTGGAGATTCTACTTTAATCACTGCGGCGGATGGGGACATTGCCATTACAGGAACCTCTGTAGGGACTGCCTCAGGGGTTGAAGGGGTTCTTGTTACGACCACAGGCGGCATTACAACAAGTGGTGATGGTAATATTACGATTACGGGTACGGGTAGTACTGCCGGTGGAGCTGACTTCTCTCATGGTATATTAATTACTAATGCTTCAGCTAACATAGATACAGTATCTGGGGATATTACTTTAACGGGTACTGCGGGAACAAATGGAGATGCGATTGCTTTGGCCTCGGGTACGATTGGTACGGGAAGCACTGCGGGTGATGTTACCTTAACGGGTACGGGTACGATTGACCTAGATAGTACGGTACAAGGTACGGGAAGCTTTATTGTGCAGCCTGTGGGTACGAGTGATACTCTTGGTATAGGAGATGGGGCAACAGGTAGCCTGGTCTTTGATACGACTTCTGCAACGAATTTAAGCACCTTTACTACGGCTACCTTTGGATACGCTACAGGAACAGGAGCTATTGATGTGGAGACTGCCGTCTTTAGTCTGCCTACGATCATCCAGTCTTGGGGTGTGGGCGGCACAATCGATGTGGATGCCGCTTTGAGTACTACGGGATCTAATAATCTTACTTTACGCTCTGGCCAGGCATTTACGGTGAGTTCTAGTGGGTCTATTACTACAGTCAGTGGGGATCTTGAAATTCGAGGAAATGCAGATGGATCTGGGGATGCAATCAGTACTGGAGATTTTGATGGAGTGGACTTTGCTGGAGATATTACCACAACGGACGGAGCGGTTACAGTGATAGGCCGTGGGGGTAATGTTGGTGGTGATGGTATTAGAATGATTGATAGCGACATGCTCCTGCAGTCTACAGGAACAGGAGGTAGTGTTGGTACCTGGAACTTTACAGGAACAGCCGAGAGCGGTACAGGTAATGACAGTGGTATCAACTATACCCAAGGTGAAATCAGAACAGTAGATGCAGATATTAACCTTACGGGTACTACGAGTGCATCTGGCTCTACGGTACGAGGCGTTAATATACTTACTAGCTCTGAACTAAGGACTACGGGTACAGGAGCTAATGCGGGTAATATTACTTTGACGGGTACGGGAAGTCAGAACCACTCTGGTTTTGGATCTGACGGAATTGTTATTTCTGGTTCTGGAGCGGAAGTGGATACGGTAGATGGAGATATTACCCTTATTGGTACAGCTGGAGCTGGATCGAGTCCTTTAGGAGTCTTGATGAGCTCTGATGGTACTTTGGGAGGGGCAAGTACTACCGGAACAATTACTATCCGCTCGGATGATACAATTCAAATGAGCGATGTTATTGCGATTCAAAGCTCTGGTGCTTTAGTGATTGAGCCTATTACATCTAGTTCAGACATTGGAGTAGGAAGTGGTTCAACAGGAGATCTTGTTATTTCAAGCCTTGAGCTAACGGATGGATTTAGTGGTATTACCATTGGTTTAGCTACGGGTACGGGAGATATTGATATTGAAACATTTGCTTTTACGGATAATGTGACGATCCAGTCTTATGGCGTAGATGGATCAATTGATATTGATGGGGCTTTGAGCACTACGGGTTCTGCTAACTTAACTCTTTTTGCGGGTGAACAATTTATTGTGAGCTCTACTGGATCCGTAACTACCGTGAGCGGGGATATTCTTATCCGCGGTAATGATGATGGGTTAGGTGCTCGTATCGATACATTTATCCTTGGAACTGGAGGTATTAATATTAATAGTGGTGGTTTGGTAACTACAACCTCTGGTACTATCACTATGACAGGGCGTGGTGATGATGGCGGTGATGACCGTGTAGGAACAGTGATTGCGGGTACGGTATCTTCTACTGGAACGGGGGGTAGTATCGGCGCAATTGATATCACAGGTGTTGCTACTTATGATAGCTCCGATGGGCATGATGGATTGCGTGTAGACTCTGGTACGGTGAGCACAGTGGATGGTAATATTATCCTTACTGGAACCGGTGGTGGTGGCTCAGGTGGTTCTGACGGGGTGAGCATTGATGGTACTGGTTCGGTGACTTCAACGGGTACCGGAGGTAACGCGGGTACGATTACTATTACGGGTACGGCTACAGATGCTACGGCTAGCTCTAGCCACGGAGTGAATATTAATGCTGGTATCATCCGTTCGACTGAAGGGGCTATTAGTATTACCGGTACTGCAGCAGATTCATCAGCAAGTGACTTTAGTATGAGTGGTAGTACCCCAGAGTTGGGTGACGGTACCACGACTGCGGATATTACAATTAATGCTAATAGCGTTGCCTTGGGTACGGGAAGTAATCTCCAGAGTACGGGAGACTTGTCCTTTACCCCGCGTACGGTTAGCACAACGATTGGTATCGGAAATAGTTCTACGGGTACTTTGAATTTGGATGCCACGGAAGTAGGATACTTTGCTAGTGGCTTTAACTTGATTACGATTGGATCTGCTAGCGGTACAGGAGCTGTGGATATTGAAACAGCGGCCTTTACAAGCCCTACGACGATTCAGTCTTATGGCGTTGGCGGTTTTGTTGATGTCGATGGAGCTTTAAGTACGACAGGTTCTAATGCATTGAACCTCTATGCTGGGCAGGAGTTTGAGTTATCCACTGGTGGGTCAATTGCTGTGGTGGACGGAGCTTTGACAATCCGTGGTAATGATGATGGTGGTGGAACAGCGGTTACGACTACGGGGGACTTTGTCGGGGTAGACCTCAATGCAGGAACGATTACCACCAGCGGTACAGGCAATGTTGTAATTCGTGGTATTGGTGGAGATACTGATTTTGACCATGGGATAGACCTTAGCTCTACTACGATTAGCTCGACGAGTACGGGTGCGAGTGCAGGTACAATTACCATTATTGGGGATACGGATACTTCAGCAGGCTCTGGTATTGGTATTGATATGGGAGGGTCTGCAACGATCACCTCGGTGGATGGGGATATTAGCCTCACAGGAACTTCTAGAGGACCTGGTACGACTAGCCCTCGTGGGGTGAGCCTGACTTCTACGGGAGGGATTACCTCAACCGGTACAGGTGCTAATGCCGCTAATATAACCATTACCGGTACGGGAAGCTCGCTTGGAACGACTAATGCGGATGGTGTGTTGCTTAATAATGCTAGCTTTACTTTTACTACGGTAGATGGTGATATTACCATTGATGGTACAGAAGGAGCAGGTACAAATTCAGGTGCTTTCGAGATCTTTAGTAGTAGTGTATTAGGAAGTGCTACAACTGCGGGAACGATTACGATTACCGGTACGGGTGAAGTCGGCGCAGTGGGAACCATTCAGGGGTCTGGGTCCCTTGTGTTCAGGCCAGCTACGACAAGTGATACCCTAGGTATTGGTACTACTGCTACGGGAAGCTTATTAGTACAAGATACTATAGTTAATAACCTTGCGGATGGATTTAGCGATATTACCTTTGGCTACGCTACCGGTACTGGTCATGTAGATGTAGAAACAGCTGCCTTTACCGACCCTGTGACAATTCAGTCTTATGGCAATGGTGGTACGATTGATGTAGATGGAGATTTGAGCACCAATGGTTCGAATGCATTAAACCTTTATGCGGGTGAGCAGTTTGACCTCAGTACAGGTGGGTCAATCGTTGTGGTGGATGGTAATTTGACGATCCGTGGTAACGATGATGGTGCGGGTAATACCGTGAGCACTGGGGATAATTTTATTGGAGTAGATGTTAAGGATTCGATTACTACAAGTGGTACTGGTAATATCGTGATTCGTGGTATTGGTGGTGATACAGGAGGCAGTAATGAGGGTGTTAGCTTGAGTGCGTCAGCCACTCTTATTGAATCTACTGCTACGGGTGCGAGTGCTGGTACGATTACTTTAATCGGAAAGGGAGGCGCTAGCACGAGTGACTTTGCCCGTGGTGTTGAAATTAATGGTTCCTCTAGCATTACTTCTGTAGATGGAGACATTAGTATTACAGGTACGGGAGATGATTCTGGCGGAACAGGTAATAGAAAGCATGGTGTCCGTATTGGGGCTTCAGGCACTACCATTTCCTCTACAGGTACGGGGGCTAATGCTGCTAATATTACTATAGTCGGTGTTGGAGGCCCTCAGACAACCTCAGGAGATGAACATGGGGTAAGTACGGGTAGTGGTGCTACGATTAATACGGTTGATGGAGATATCAGCATTACAGGTACCGCAGGGGGTACAACAGCTGCAAGTGATGCTTCAGGAATTCGCTTAGGTATTCCGATTACGGCTACGGGTACGGGTAGCATTACCCTGACAGGTACTGGGGCTACTTCGGCCGGTGGTGATCAGTCTGGTGTTTATTTCTTTGATGCTGCAGCTGATATAACTACGGATAGTGGTAATATTACTATCGTGGGTACTGCAGGTAGTGGTGGAACCGAAGGTATTGAAACTGTTACGGGTTCATCAATTGGGGATGGTTCTACAACCGGTACGATTACTTTACGCAGTGATAATACAATTGACCTTAATGTAGCTGCTCAAAGCTCTGGAGCCTTGGTTGTTGAGCCTATTACTGCTAGCACGAATATCGGTATTGGGGATAGTGCTGCAGGGACTTTACTGCTAGATGATACTTCTTTGGGTAACTTGACGGATGGCTTTAGCAGTATCACGATTGGCTTAGCTACAGGTACTGGGGATGTTGATGTAGAGGCTTGGAGCCCTACAGATTCATTAACTATCCAGTCTTATGGTGCTGGTGGTACGATTGATATCGATGGCGCTCTTGCTATGAGTGGCTCGGATACTTTGACCTTGCGCGCAGGTCAGACAGTTGAAGTATCTGCGGGTTCTCTAGCGGTAGTGAATGGTGACCTCACGATCTTGGGTAATGATGATGGCGGAGGAACTGAGATTACTACGGGCAGCGAGTTTACTGGAGTCGTTATTGGTGGTAACATCACTACCTCAGGTACAGGTAATATTGATATTGATGGTTTAGCCGGTACTTCAGGTGTAAATATTACTGGGGTCAATATAGGTAACGGAAGTGTGACCTCAACAGCTACCGGTGTGAGTGCTGGTACCATTAGTATTACGAGTGCAGATGATGACTTTAAGTGGAGTGGTACGGGTAGCATCTCTTCAGTAGATGGGGCCATTAACATTACAGCTCAAGGGGTAGAGATTGATGGAGATTTAACCTCTACAGGTACCGGTGCGAATGCAGCTACGATCACAGTTGTGTCTACTTCAGACTTTGAGGTGGATGATATTGCTGTCGAATTGAGTGTAGATGCCAATATTACTTCGGTAGATGGGGATATTAATATTACTGGTTCTGGAGCTGGAGCGGATGGTAAGGGTATCCGTATGTTCTTTGGTTCAGCGGTTACTTCAACAGGTACCGGGGCAAATGCTGCCGACATTACTTTGACGGGTACAGGTGGTACTTCAGGTAGCTCTCCTTATGGTGTACGGATCGAGAGTGATACCTTTGGCTCGAATGATGCGCTTGTTACTTCTGCAGATGGGGATATTACCATTGTCGGAACTGGTGGGGGTGATGGTACGGGATCTTCTGCAGCTGGGGTATTCCTTGACTCAACTTTAGGTAATACGACTAAGATTGAAGCTACGGGTACAGGTAATATTAGTATTACGGGTACAGCTGGTAATGGTACCACGAATGTGGATGGTATCGAAATGGCCCTCTCTGGTGGCGGAGCGAACTCCATTATTGCCAATAGCGGTACGATTACCTTACGTGGTGTTGAAGGTACGGGAACAGGTGAAGGTATAGATATAGACTCAGGCGTTTTAATCGGGGATGGCAGTATGACCGGTGCAATAACCTTCACGACTGACAGCATTGATCTCTTAGGAACCGTTCAAACCTCAGGCGCTTTGTTGATTCAGCCAGACACAGCAAGTACTTCTGTGGGCATTGCAAATAGCTCTACAGGGAGCCTAAACCTTAATGATACCGAGCTGGGTAACTTGACGGATGGCTTTAGCAGTATTACTATCGGTTCTGCTACGGGTACTGGGGATGTAGATGTGCATACGGTTGCCTTTACAGATCCTACGACGATTCAATCTTATGGCTCTGGCGGAAGTATTGGTATTGATGGAGCCCTTTCTGTGAATGGATCTAACACTTTAACACTCCGTGCTGGGGGAGCCATAGATCTTTCCTCTGCGGGTACGGTGAGTGTTGTTGACGGTAACCTCACAATCTTGGCTAACGATAATGGTGCTGGATCAGCCATTACTACGGGTGCGCAATTCCATGGGTTGACTCTTAATGATGGTGATATTTCTACGACGGGAACAGGTAATATCGATATTACTATACGTGGGGGAGATACAAGTATGAATAATATTGGCTTGCAGATTCTTAATGGAGGTAAGATACAGTCTACCTCTACAGGAGCTAGTGCCGGTACGATAACAGTAGATGCAACCGGAGGGGCTGATGCAGTGGGTATCTTTATGAATTCCTCAGGAAGTGAGATTACTTCTGTGGATGGTAATATTGATGTTACGGCAAGCTCAGCGAATTCTGATGGTATGACGATGGTGAGCTTCCCTAATATTACCTCAACGGGTACTGGGGCCAATGCTGCAAATATCGTGATTACCGCAACCAGTACCGATACAGCGACCTTTGCTGAAGGATTCTTGATGAATACTGCTACGATCCAGGCTACAGATGGAGATATTAGTATTACTGCAACCGGTGGTTCTGGATCTTCTAATAATAACGGATTCCGTACGATTGGAACGACGACAGTTACCAGCGCTACGGGTGATATTACCATCACTGGGGCTACGGCCGGAACAGGAGATTCAATTTCACATGGAGAGGGTACGATTGGTGGAGCTACTAGCTCAGGTACTATTACTCTTACGGGTACGGGTAATATTGACTTAGATAGTACCGTGCAAGGTACGGGTAGTTTTGTTGTGCAGCCTCTGAATACAAGTGATTCACTTGGTCTTGGGGATAGCTCTACGGGTAGCTTGACTTTCGATAGTGGTTCAGCGGCTAATATTAGTAGCTTTGCTGACTATACCTTCGGTTATGCAACTGGTACTGGGAATATAGACATAGAGACCATTTCTTTTGGGGTGCCTGTGGTGATTCAGTCTTGGGGTGCTGGCGGTACGATGAGCGTTGAAGGAGATTTGAGTACTACAGGATCAAATAACCTTACCTTACGCACAGGAGGCGAGATTGATATCACAGGTGGCTCTACTGTGAGTGTTGTGGATGGAAACCTTGAGATTCGCGGTAATGCCGATGCGGTGGGAGATGCTATCGGAAGTTCTGGTCGTGGGGTGCACCTCACAAGCTCTGGAACAACCGTGACGACTTCAGGTTCTGGTAGTATTACGATTATTGGTAATGGTGGAGACAATGTAGGTATTGATTTCGGAAATGGAGCGACAATAAGCTCAACTGGCACAGCTTCAAATGCAGGTGGCATTACGCTTACAGCAGAAAGTACTAGTGGTGCGTTTAATGGATTTAATATGAATCCTGGTACTATTACCTCTGTTAACGGAAATATTAGTATTACAGGGACTTCAAATAGTACAGCTTCTAATTCTACCGGAGTAGAGATTGCAGATACTTCAACTATATCTTCAACAGGAACTGGAGATGATGCAGCCGATATTACCATAGTGGGAACGAGTGGTACTGGTGCTGATGGTAGTGCGGATGGTATTCAGCTTCTAGGGTCTGCTAGTATCTCGACTGTTGATGGTGACATAATGTTGACAGGAACCTCTTTAGGCACAGGAAGTATTAGTAGTGGGGTTACTCACCTCAGTACGGGAGACATTATTAGTACAGGTACAGGTGCCAATGCAGGTAATATTACTATCACCGGTACGGGTTCATCATCTGGGGCGTCAAATTCTGCAGGGCTATTTTATGGACAAGTCAATGGCTCAATTTCTTCAACTGATGGAGACATGACCTTTATATTGACTGCAGGTACAGGAGGAAAGGGACTAGAACACTTCTTAGGAGACATCGGTAGTGCTAGCACAGCTGGTACGATTACTTTCCGTACTGATGATGAGATTAATGTTGATAGCCCTGCTAGAATTCGTGGTTCAGGGGCTTTAGTGTTCGAGCCTATGACGGTAAGTGCTGACATCGGGGTTGGAACAGGCTCAACAGGAGATTTATTCCTTCATGGTAATACACTTGATCGGATTACTAATGGCTTTAGCAGTATTACTATCGGGTTGGCTACCGGTACTGGAGCTGTAGATGTAGAAGCAGCCGCCTTTACTGACCCTGTGATTATTCAGTCTTGGGGATCTGGTGGTACCATTGATGTGGATGGAGCTTTGAGTACGAATGGTTCCAATAATCTAACCCTGCGTGCTGGACAGCAGGTGCTCATTTCTGAGGGTAGTGTAGCGATTGTTGATGGTGATCTTGAGATTCGTGGTAATGCTGATGGAGCAGGGGATGCGATTACTTCTGGAGTTGATATTAGAGGAGGTGTCTATCTTGATTCGGGTGATATTACAACTTCGGGCACAGGTAACATTACTCTTGTCGGTGTAGGTGGAAGTGCATCGAACGAAAATCAATTTGGTATTCGTCTGGATAATGGAGGTACCATCAACTCAACTGCTACGGGAGCAAGTGCGGGTACGATCACACTTACGGGTACTGGAGGAGCAAGTACAGGTCGTGATGCTCGTGGTATACATATTAGGAGTTCTAGTTCAGGTATATTCTCTGTAGATGGAAACATATTGTTAACAGGTACAGGGCAAACGGTAACCTCTGCACAATCTTATAATGACGGAGTAAGCATTGTTGGTGATGTGACTTCTACGGGTACAGGTGCTAATGCAGCAACCATCACGATTGTAGGTGCTGGAGGTAATGACGGAGGTAGTAATGAAACTCGAGGTGTCTTCTTGCAGAGTGGAGGTAGTGTAAACTCTGTAGATGGTGATATTACAATTACGGGAAGCTTTGCCGGGACAGCTTCAGGTAGCCAGTCTATGCGAGGTGTACGAATTAATGATGGTACGATTAATTCTACAGGAACTGGAGCAAATGCTGCTAATATTACGATTACAGGAACCGGTGGTACAACCACTGGAAACTCATCAGGTATTTCTATGGGTACTAATGCTAGTAATAATATTACTTCTGTAGATGGTAATATTACCCTTACGGGGCATGTGGGCTCAGGTGCTGGAAACGCTATTATATTAAGTTCTGGTAGCCTTGGTATTGGTGGAGGAAGTACTACGGGTGATGTTACCTTGAGTGGTACGGGTAATATTGACCTCGATGACACGGTACAAAGTACGGGTACTCTTACTGTTGTTCCGGTGAATGTTAGTGATAATTTTGGTATCGGGGATAGTTCTACAGGGGTCCTTACTTTTGATACAGGATCTGCGCCTAACTTACTCAGCTTTAGCACAGCGACCTTTGGTTATGCTACGGGTACAGGGAATGTTGATGTAGAAACAGCTGTCTTTAGTGTGCCTACGATTATTCAGTCCTGGGGTTCTGGCGGGGCTTTTAGTGTTGATGGAGCATTAAGCTCTACAGGTTCCAATAACCTTACTTTGCGTACAGGGAGTGGCTTTAATGTGAACTCAGGCTCTTCTATATCAGTAGTGAATGGTGATCTTGAAATCCGTGCAAATGCAGATGCTGTGGGAGATCCTATCCGTACTTCAGGTAGCATTACAGGAATGAGTCATGATGGTTCAACGATTACTACCAGTGGAACAGGTAATATAACTGTTATCGCTAATGGCCGTAATGGACCTGCTATGAATATGACAAGTTCGGCAGTCCTTAGTTCAACCAGTACAGGCGCTAGCGCAGGAACAATTACGATTACTGCCATCAGTCATGAGGAAAATGCTGATGCGGATGATGGATTTGTTATGTCTAATTCAAGTAGCATTACATCTGTAGATGGGGCTATTTCTATTACAGGTGAATCTGAAGGAGCTAGTGGTAGTGGCACTAAACATGGTGTTATTATTGGAGGTAATGGTATTAGCTCCACTGGAACCGGAGGTAATGCTGCTACGATTACTTTGGTAGGAACAAGTGGAACGTCAGGCTCAGGCGCAGATGACCATAGAGGAGTTAGATTGACCTCTGGAGTAACCTCAGTAGATGGTAATATTAGTATTACAGGAACCGGACGAGGAGATACTCAAGGTTCTAGTGGGGTTGTGGTCTCTACAACCGTAAGCTCTACCGGTACTGGTGATATTGCTATTATCGGTACGGGTAGTAGTGATGGAAGCGCTACTTTGGCTCACGGTATTGATATTGATTCAGGTGGAGTGACTGCGACCTCAGGTGCTATTACCTTAACAGGTACTGCAGGAACTACGGGAGATGCTATCGAGAGTGATGTTACTATTGGTGGCGGAAGCACAACAGGTGCGATCACCTTACAGTCTGACAGTATTATAGACTTGAATGCAGGTGTTCAAAGTTCTGGCGCCTTGGCTATCGAGCCAATTACTGTCAGTACAACTATTGGTGTTGGAGATAGTTCAACAGGTAGCTTGTTCTTAGATAATACCAGCTTGGGTAACCTAACCGATGGCTTTAGTGGTATTACGATTGGTTTAACCACGGGTACGGGTGCGATGGATGTACGCGCGAATGCCTTTAATGACCCAATCACCTTACAGTCTTGGGGCTCTGGCGGTACCGTTACAGTGAACGGTGCGGTGAGTACGAGTGGTAGTGATGCCCTTACTATCCGTGGTGGACAAGCTGTTGACTTGCAGGCTGGCCTTACAACCGTAGGCGGTGCTTTAACCCTCCGTGGTAATGTGGATGGTGCTGGCGATGCGATTACTACCGGTAGTAACTTTATTGGTATTGATTTGAATGGTAATACGATTACTTCTGCAACCGGTGCAATCGATGTACAGGGCCGTGGGGGAACAACGGGTAATAGTAACTACGGTGTATCAATGAGTACTGCTGGAAGTACTATTAGTTCTACAGGAACAGGAGGTAGTGTCGGTACAGTAACAGTGAAGGGTACTGGCGGAAGCAATAGTGGGGCTATCGGAGTATTTATGAGCGGTAGTAGTATTACTTCAGTAGATGGTAATATTGATCTTACTGGAACAGGTAATGCAACGGCTACGGGTGGTGGTAATTTAGGTCTACTAGTTGCAGGTTCACAAATTACTTCAACAGGTACAGGTGCTAACGCAGGTACTATAACAATTAATAGCACCGGTGGTGGTGGTATTGCAGGTAATGAAGGAATGCTTTTAGCTTCAGGTGCGTCTGCAGCTTCAATCACATCAGTAGATGGTGATATTGATATCACTGCTAATGCAGGAGGAGCTACCTTTGCTTCTACTCATGGTCTCGACTTTATTTCAGGTACTATTAGTTCTACCGGTACTACATCAGATGCTGCAACTATCACTATTAATGGAACGGGTGCTAATAGTGCACTATTCCAAAGCTATGGTGCTAAGATTCAAGGAGGAATAAGCTCTGTTATTGGTAATATTTCTGTAACGGGTACAGCAGGATCAGGAGGAACAAACAGCAGTATTGGCTTATTTGTTGGTGGTACTTCAGGAATTACCTCAACCGGTACTGGATCGAATGCAGCTACTATTACTCTAGTGGGTAATGGCGGTGATGCCTCTGGAGGAAGCAACTATGGTACACACCTAAGCGGTACAACTATCACATCCGTAGATGGTGCGATTAGTATTACTGGTACTGGGGGAGACAGTGCTTCTAATAATTATGGTGTATATATCCAGTCTCTCGGAGCTTCTGGTGGCATTAGCTCTACCGGTACTGGGGCTAATGCAGCTACGATCACAATTAATGGTACGGGTGGAGACGGTGTTAATAGTAACCATGGTGTCTATTTGAGTGGTGAATTTGCTAAGGTATCTTCGGTTGAAGGGGATATTTCCTTTACTCCTGTGGGTGGTGCGAATGCTACAGGTACGGACAACTACGGTATGTACCTCTCTGACACAGCTGTTGTTGAATCCACCGGTACTACAATGGCCTCAGCAGCTCAAATTACTATTAATGCTACCGGGGGTGAAGGTACGGATGATAACCATGGCCTCTACCTCAATGCTGCAGGTGCTGAAATTAATACCGTAGCCGGTGTGATCGATATTGACAGCACAGGTAATGACAATGTAACTGGAAGTGGTAACCGTGGGGTTTACTTACTCGATGGGGCTAAGATCCAATCTACCGGAAGTGGTACTGTCGGAGCGATTACGGTTGATGGTATCGGTGGTGATGGTGTTAACAATAACATTGGTATCCACATCAGTGGAACAGGATCAGAAATCACAAGCGCTAGCGGAACAGCTACTTTGAATGGTACAGGCCGTGGATCAGGTACCGGTAATGATGGGGTAGTGACTAACCCAGGAGGTCAGATTACTGTAGGCGGTGCGGGTTCATTGACAGTAGTGGGTACAGGTTCACAAAGTGGTACAAGCAGTAATTACGGAGTGCGCATTACACACGAAGGCTCTAAGCTTGCTGTAGTGGATGGTAACTTGAGTGTGACCGGTATCGGTGGTGGAGCCGGAACAGGTACGAACAACATTGGTATTTATATTGAAGATGGTGGGGATATTGAATCCACCGGAACAAACACTGCGGCTGAAGTGACGATCGTAGGTACCGGAGGTACCGGGTCAGACTCTAACCGTGGGGTTTATACTGTAGATACAGGATCAAATATTACTACAAGTACAGCGAAGCTTACTATCGAGGGTCAAGATGGTGTGGGTGAGAATAGTGAATCTGTCCTACTTGCCTCTGAGGTGGAAGCAACAAACGTAGCTGTTGAAGATGCTATCACGATTAAGGGTGATAATGTTAAGGTTGTAGCCGAAGTGGATGCAGGTACGAAGGATGTTGAGTTTGTTATCGGTCAGACTAAGGACGGTAGCCTAGACCTCGATGCTACCGTGGTTGCTGATGAGATCGTGATTGAGGGTACAGGCTCTAACGATACACTCGACTTGGCTGACAGCAGCACAGGCGGTACTTGGAATCTTACAGGTAAGGGTCAAGGAACCGTGAATGATGACGTAACCTTCAGTGGGGTTGAAAACATTAAGGCTGGGGCTTCTAATGACAACTTTGTCTTCTCAGACGGTGCTGGAGTAACGGGTGTTCTTGATGGTGGTAGCGGTACTAACACTGCTGATTACAGCAACTACAACAGCTTTGTTGTCTTTAATGAGTCTACTAATCAATACACAGGATTGGGTGGAGCAGTGAACCTTGCCAGTGCTGAGCTCCCTGTGGCTCCAGTGATTGCAATCGAGCAAGTCTCTAACAATGCTCTATTGATCGATGAGACTGCCTTTACTAACCTAAATGCAACTAAGCAGATCTTCAACTTCGAGCCTTTAGAGTTTGCTCCTGAGGACTTCGAGATCTCACGCTCTATAGATGCATTGGATGATGTAATCGACAATTCCGAAGATTCTTTACTAGACGATATTGAATTTAAGCTTCCTTCCTTTAAGGCAGAGAGGGATGAATTCTCACCTAGTATCTTGGAGCCTCAGGAAACTGAAGAAGCCCAGCTCGATACCGAGGAATCTCAGGAAGGTTTAGTTGAGGATCCTGTAAAGCTTTCTCAAAAATAATTTTAGACGGGGCAAGTCTATCACAAAAGTCGTTTGAGGGATAACTCTCAAGCGGCTTTTGCTTTAGTCTTGAGTGAACAAACCCTTTGCGGTAGATTACTTGAAATAACTTTACCCCTGTGAGCCCCTTCCGGAAAAAGCTTTTCATCGCCTTAATAGGCCTAGTCTGTAGCCCCTGCCTCTCTTACGCCGTAGAAGATGGTTTCTATGCCACCCTAGGCTTGGGGGCTGGGCGGATAAGCGGTAAGCCTGACCGCAATGACTTTCTCGACGCGGGTCTTGCCGCCACAGGGACTTTTGACGAGGGGAAGCGGTTTACGCCTATGATCGAATTTTCGGTAGGCTATCAGGCTAATTTGAGCGAGCGCTTCACCTTCGGGACGGAGGCAGGGTACAAGTTTGTCCACGAGAATAAAATGCGCGGAAGCCTTCCGGGCACGATTGATGATGGGGATATCAAGCAAGAGCTTGATATTTTTGATCTCTTGTTGGTAGGTAATTTTCATATTGATGAAAAAATTGCTTTCTTTGTGAAAGGGGGGATGGCCTTTGTGGTTAATAAGCTCGCTGTTGCGTCAGACTTCTCAACTAATGTAGCTGGTTTAACCCTTGGTACTTTTGCAACACCCTCAGCCTTTTCCCCGGAGGCTGCAATGGGCTTCAGTTATGCAGTAAGCCGGAACTTGCAGCTCCTCGTGACAGCAAGCCATGTTTTTGGGGAGCCGTTTAAGCTGAATGAGGCGGTTGTCCCTGGGGTTACGCTCTTAACAGTAGGGATAAAGTTTTCTCTTTAAGAGGATTGTTTTTTGTTTTTGGTTTTTTGTTACCATGAAAAGGGTCAGGATATGTCTTTTTTACATTGACTGAGTGTAATTATTTTAAGGAAATGAGGGCTCCTAAAAATAAATTATACTCTTATGAAAAAATTATTATCTATCTTAGCACTTTCAGTTGCTTGTGTAACCGCCCTGCATGCTGAAGGTTTTTATACTCAATTCGAACTCGGTGCTGGCCGCTTGCATGGTAAGCCTACCTTTGATCAGGTAGCTAATACTTCTTATGACAATGGGCCTAGCAATGAATTTGTTGCTGCAATTGCTGTAGGATATCAGTTTGATATTACAGACAGTTTTTCTTTCGGTCCTGAGCTTGGATACAAGTATGTAGGGAAAAGCACCGTTAAAATTGATGGTGATGAGGATTTCTCACAAAAACTGGATATTGTAGACTTACTTGGAGTAGCTACTTATCACGCTACTGATAAAGTAGATGTTTTTGGTAAAGCAGGTATTGCAGTAACTCACGATGATGTTTCAGACACTGTTGCTGGACAAACTGTATCAGATGATGCTACTAGGGTTCTTCCTGAACTTGCTTTGGGTGCAGGTTACTCAGTTACTGAAAATATTCAAGTGATTGGTACCGTGAGCCATATTTTTGGTAAAGCATTCGATGACAATGAAAAGAATGTTCCTAGCGTGACTATGGCTACTGTAGGTCTTAAGTACATGTTCTAATCTTTTAGTTTTTATAGGTAAAAACGAAATGAGGTGCCTCGGGAGCTATTCCCGGGGTGCTTTTTTTGTGGAAAAATTCCTCCTTGTTTAATGCATTGATTTTGCTAGGGGATCTATGTTATTTTTAACTAACACGTTACCCTATCCCTTCTAATCAATACAGATGCCCCATTTCTTCTTAAGAGGCTTCGTGCTCGCTTTTTTTTGGACCTCACTCTTGGCTGCCCCGCTATTGAGGGCAGGGGTGGACCTTGATAGCTTTTATGATGAGGCTGGAGAGGCTACAGAAGCGAAAGCCCCTCGCAAGCAACGGGTGCAGCGTTCTAAAAGAAAGCCTGCTAAGCCTATCCAAAAGGCTGCAGCCTTTAATGAGGCTAATTTTTATGAAGGCGAACAAACTGCTTTCGAAGAAAAGCAGGCCCCTAAGACAGCTCCTCAGGTAAAAGGCCCCCGTATTACCTATGGAAGAGCCGCCTACGAGAAAGACTTTAACCGCAAGAAGCAAGCAGCCCGTACTGCAAAGCCACGTCGCCGGGTTAAAAAGCGCCAAGCTATTTTGGCTGTTGATAAAGCAACCCCTGATAACGACGCTGATTTTTATAAGCCTGAGGAATCTGCTAAAATGCGTACGCGTTTGACCCAGGCATTGACGGTGGAGGTTCCGCAAGAAGTGAACTCTAGCGCTGAGCGTTTAGCGTCTTTGGATGATAAATTAGCGCAGTCATTAGCAGCGCAAAACTTTTATGAAGAGGAGGTAGAAGAGTTTAAGGAGGAAGTACAAACTCCTGTGCAGTACGCGCGTCAAAAGCATGTGGCTGTAGCGGTCCTTACACCCCAGGAGGAAGAAACCCCTGCGCAATCACAGACATTTACCGTAAAGCAATTAAAGAAGAAGCGTAAGCGTGTTAAAAAGCAGACAGAGGAGGAATCTTTTTATGAAGGGGATGAAGAGACTTTATTTGATCGAAAGTATAGGCGGCTCAAGAGAACTCAAGCAGTAGCTAACCAGAGTGCTTCTAAGATCGTCCAGCCTAAGCGTAAATTTAGAGCGCCCCGCCGAGAAAATTACGACCAGGATTTCTACGAAAAAACAGATGATGTTTTTGAAAAAGAATATGATACAGTTGCTTTAAATAAGGCCCCTCAGAGTGCTAGGCGTAAGACAAAGCGTCGTGACTTATTTGCGCAGGTAAAAAGTGAATCTTTCCAGGAGGGCGACTTTTATGAAAAAGAAGAGGACTTCTTCGAAGAGAATTATAGCCACTTGGAGCGAGGTGGCGCAGCCCTTGCGGCTAACGAGAAAAAGCAGCAGGATGCCTCCTACTATCAGCCAGTGAACCCTGCTGCTCGGGCTGATGTGCCTGACTCCCCAAGCCCAACCACAGAGCAGTACCGTGGGGTAGATAGACCGCTGCCAACCCCTCAGCTCGAGACTCCAGAGCAGGAAGAAGAGGCTGTGGTAGATGTGAATGACGAAATTTTGGTGGCGCAACTCAAAGGTTTGTTATTTGATGCAAACCCCCGTACGGACCCTGATGCCCCTGCCTATGATATTCCGGGGATCACCATTGAGGGGATAGAAATTCCTAATGAGGCGGCGTTTCGTGAAAAGATGCAGGACTTTATTGGTAAGCCGATTACTTTAGCTTCTTTGCAAGAGATTAATCGTAAGATTGCTCAGCATTATGAAGAAGCGTCTTTCCCGCTAGTAAGTGTAACAATCCCCGCAGGCCAAGACATTACGGAGGGAACAGTGCACGTAGCCTTGGTTGTTGCTAAGTTAGGGGAGGTTAAGGTAGAGGGGAACCATTACTTCCCTGAGACAGCATTTAAAAATAATATCAGCCTGAACCCTGGAGACCCTATCAACACAGAGATCTTACAGGATGACCTTGTGTGGTTGAATAATAATCCTTTTAGGGCAGCAAGTCTGCTGTTTGAAAGGGGGCATGATCCGGGGGAGACGGATGTTGTCCTAAAGGTGAACGAGCGGTTCCCTTTACGCGTTTACGCGGGGTGGCAAAATACAGGTACTGATGTTACCGATGATACACGTTTAGTTGCCGGGTTCAATTGGGCCCGTGTTTTTTTTACGGACAATCAACAGCTTAACTACGAATACCAAAGTTCGAATAATATAGATAAATATTTTCAACACAGTGGGAGCTATCGGATTCCTTTGCCTTGGCGGCATACCTTAGTGTTCTCGGGTAGTTATTCTGAAACGGATGCAGATATTGATGCTAACTTTAATACTCAAGGGGTAAGCTGGCAAGTAAGCGCCCGCTATGATATCCCGCTGACGGCTTATCCGAATAGCTCCTTTTCGAGTAACTTAGTCTTCGGTTATGACTTTAGCCAGAGTAATAACTTCTTGGCTTTTGGAGAGCTCCCTGTGTCGGATAATCTACTCGATATTTCCCAGTTTAGTCTGGCCTTGACAGGAAGCAAAGGTGATGCCCTCGGGAATACTTCAGGGAGTATTACTGCAATGTATAGCCCAGGGGAGATGACAGATCATAACCGCACCCGAGACTTTGTTGCCCGGCGTGCTAACACGCGGAGCCGTTACTATTATTTACGTTTGAATCTTCAGCGGGTGACTCAACTGCCCTGGGATTTCTCTTGGATGACTAATATTGTGCAGCAAACAACAGGGAGCCGTTTGACAGTAGCTGAGCAGCTTTCCTTAGGCGGATATCAAACGATTCGGGGGTATGATGAACGTAAAGTAAATGGGGATAGTGGTTATGTTATCCGTAATGATTTACTCAGTACGCCAATGCGTTTTTTGAAGCACCTGGATATTGATATCCAGGACCGCTTGCAACTTCTGTTTTTTTTTGACTACGGTAAGCTAAGGGGGGTGGATGGGCTTGCAACAAATAGGGATTCTGCGATTTTGTCCTCAACAGGCCCTGGGTTTCGTTACTCGGTAGGGAATAATCTGAGCGTTCGTTTTGACTATGGCTGGCAAATTAAGCGAGTGGAAGATTTAGGCCTAAGCAGCCGTAATAATGGCCGTATGCACATGAGTATTATCGCCTCTTATTAGGTGGTGTAAACGGGGACTTGCTTTTAATGAAGGAGTTCTGTAGGCTCAATTGTTCTGTTATTGATAGCTTTTTGAGAGCCCTAAATACAAAATCAGCATTTATGAAGACCCCGATTACCCTTTTGCTTCTACTTCTTGCTCCTGTGACCTTAGCTTTTGCTAGTGTTGCCCCTGACCAATCGAGTCTGTCGGGCCCCCAAATTTGGGAGCAGCTCTTTGTCCCAGCTTTGCACAAGAAGTTCGCTATGGAGATGCCTGAGGCACGCATGTTCGAAGAATGGGTAAAGCTTAAGGGCGGACGTATTATTATCGATCACGGAGGCACACGCACCCCTGACCCACGGGTACACGCTTTTATTACCCGTCTTGCGATGGCTTTTGGGCTAAAGCCTCAAGGACAGTATCGCTTCCCGGACAAGCACCTCAAGGCAATAGATTTGCAGTTTGAGGACCGTAATGGTTTTAAGTGGTTTTCTACTTTAGTGAGTTACAAAGGATTCTCTCCTAAGGTACGTGCTGCTATCGAAGAAGATATGGGGCGTACCTATAACAGGCTTTCCGAGAAAGGTATGGACTTGTTGATTAAGCTTGAAGAAGAAGGGCAGCTCAATGACCGAGAGGCACGTACTTTGGTTAAAGAAGTTGTTCTTAAATTCTTAAAGCGTCAAGGGGCACCCCTTAAGCAGAAGACCTTAAAGATGGTTGCTAATGAATCGCCTGAAGCGGCTAATGCTTTGTTGTTAGGCCCTGGCTTTAATCACTTAGCTTATTCTGTGAATGATTTAAATGTGCCCGAGTGGTACAGCCTTGAGGTCATTGAATTACTAACTTCTATGATGGAGCGTGAAGGGTTTACCATGATGCCTGGTATTCAGGGGGAATCAGGCGGCGTTTTGCGGCAGGCTTCAACTCAAGCAGCTTCTATGATTTTTGGGGTTGAGGGTAGAGAGCGAGAACTCGTTAAAATTGAATACCCAGGTAAGTACCTAGAGTTTGTGCAGCGTGGACCAGAGCGTGATGAAACTGGCGAAATTGTTTTTGACCAGTACGACATGATAAAACTATTCCGTGGCTTTATAGACGAAAACGCTTTCAATATCTACGAGTCTACCGGGCGCAGCCGCAAGGCCCCGACGCGTTCTGCTGCTACAGAAGCAATGCCTCAGGCTCCTGAGATTGATGAGCCTCATCAGCACATTGATGCAGAAGCGTTTATTGAAGATCTAGACGACGTCGCTTAATAATAGAGCCTAGCTTATCGCTCCATAAACACTAGCGGTGTTGTGGTGCCTTCACGCAGGATGCTCTTTGTTTTAAAGCCCATGCTTTCGAGCGTGCTGATTGCAGCTTGAGTATCCCCGAAGCTTTCGTGTATCTCTAGGACGATGCGCTGGGTCTTTTCTAGCAAGGCAGGGTAGTGCTCGATAAAGTCAAACTCTGACCCCTCGATGTCGCACTTGATCAGATCTATGCAAGGCATGTCTTGGGTGAGCTCAATAAGGTCAATATAGGGGATGCTTTCGACATGTTGCGTTTCCTGCCATCCTTGAGGGCTTGTATCTCCTGCGAAGCTTTGGTTGGACTCTTTAGTGACATGAAAGCAAGCCGAGCCACTGCGCTTCCCTGCAAGGGCATTAAGGACTTTCACCTCTGTATTGCCATTTCTAGAATGATCTATATCGAGTTGCTGGGGGAGCTCCTCGCAGAGCTGTTTGGACCCTTCGATCAAGAATAGCCTAAGTTGGGTGTTTTTGGGCTGAGCCCACAGGAAGCTGTCTAAGAGCTTGAGGGAGAAAAAGCCCATGTTAGCCCCAATATCTAGTATAACGAGCTCCTGGCGGCCTTCTAGGTCCTTGAGCGTGCTTTCTAGGGCCTCATCATACTCTCCATTAACGAATATTTCATTGTAGGTGCACCAGTCTGCATAGCTATGGATTTTGGCGGTCAGTCCTGAGCGTAGTTGCCAGCGCAGGTGCATTTTTTTTGTCAAAAAACGCCATAAGCGTGCTTTTAAGGACTGGGGTAAAATTTTCACAATTTTATTGTATTACGAGAGGCTAAATGGGCTCAATGACTTTCTTGAAGTACGGGTTCTTTTTGTTGCTGGAAAGTCCCATGTTTGAGGAAATAGTGTGTGTGACGATGCACATGTTTGTTGAAAGGAACTCCGGTATGGGTGGCCTTTATGATGAGGTGCTCTTTCATGCCCTCTACTCGTGTGCTCTCGACAGAAACTTTGCCGTCATTTTCTTCGTTAATAATGCGAGAAGAAATAGGAGAGCGGGACCTGTTCCCTGCGATACCTCCGAGTTCATAATCAATAGGACCGAAGAGGTGCTGAGTAGCTTCTGGGTTAGTAATGAGTTGTTGCCCAGCGGGGCCACAAAGGGTTTTAAATAGCCAAGAGTTTTTGACAAAATCTGCGACTTCACTGCCTTTGTTGGGTGCAGCAAGTTGCACCACACGCCCTAAACAAGCAGGGCGGTACTGATTCAAAATCGCTCGTACGAGAAGTCCACCCATTGAGTAGCCTACAAAATGTAAGGGTGCTTCTTGGGTAAAGTAAAGTTCGGTTTGTTGGTAGACCCTGCGTGCTAGTTCTTCAAGAGACCATTTACGGGCAGGGTAGCCAATATTGAGGACTTCATAGCCTTCCCTGGTGAGGTAGGCGTCGAGCTTCCTCATATGGCAGCGGCCATGAAACAGTCCATGCAGGAGGATGACAGATTCTTTAGAGTGCATGTATTAAACCTTGATACTCTAATAGCTTAGCTATTTTTGGGCCACATATATGTAGAATTTTTCTATATGTGTAGCTTTAGGAGGGCACTTATTGACCTATTTGAGGGCTTTTAGGCCTCTAGGGTGCGGGCTACATGCTTTTGGCAGGTGAGGGTAATTTCCTTAATAGAGGCTCCTTTTGAGAGGCTAAGGAGGTATCGGAGGGTTTTTACCACATCCTCGGGCTGGATCATCTCCTCAGGGCTTAAGTCTTTCAGGCCTTGGGCCATCTCTGTATTCGTGAAACTCGGGCAAATAGCACTCACCCGGATGCCTGTGTCGGCTAATTCTTTGAAGAGGGCCTCATTATAGCCATAAAACCCGAATTTAGAGGCTGAGTATCCCCCGACTTGAGGGTAGGCCGCCTTGCCCGAGCGAGAGATTAAATTGATGATAGCCCCACTATCAGCTTCCTTCATGCTAGGCAGCACAGCCTGGATGACACTGACTGCGCCAACTAAATTGGTTTGGATGAGGTCTGCAAAATCCTCGGGGCTGATGTTGCTACAGCCTTCTTTGAGGATGCCTGCATTATTGACTAGAAGGTCAATTTTACCTGCTTTTTTGATGAAAGTTGTTACCGCATGGTGTACCGCAGAAGCATCACGGACATCTGCAGGTACTACGATGGCTTGGCTCCCGAGTTGTTCAATCTCTTCGGCCAAAGAGTTAAGGTCTTCAAGCGTTCGTGCAAGTAGCCCGACGCAATAACCTTGCTGGGCTAAATCAAGGGCAATAGAGCGGCCAATACCGCGGCTTGCACCAGTGACGAGAGCTGATTTTTCTATCTGCATATTGTATTAGTTGAGAATTGTAGCCTAATATCCCTGCCTTGCTTTATTCAAGCACGAAACCTGGTTTAGTAGCGGAATTTTAAAAATAGCTAAATCAATAGGTAATCTACTTGACTCGCTTAGTGTATTTGCGAATATGTGAGCTTTCCTAAAGCACAAAAGTGTGGCTTGTCACATGAAAGCTGGTCATGGAATAGTAGCGGTGTCTTAACTGGCACCTGGTCCTCCTACGAAGGGCACTACGACGCCTCTAGCTTTTCGCAACAAGTTACAAAAAGCTAGAGGCGTCGTGTGGAGGGGTGGCAGAGTGGCCGAATGCGCCGGTCTTGAAAACCGGAGTGCCGCAAGGTACCGTGGGTTCGAATCCCACCCCCTCCGTTTTTATTGCTTTTTTGAAAATAAGCCTATTCTAGGGATGCAGTGATTATTAACGCTATTCACCGCATGTCTTGCGGTGAATAAGCTTGCTATTTTGCTCAATAAAGGCTAGGATCATCTAGAAATAATGATCTGATAGATATGTGGATTCATGAGCAAGAGGATTGGCCAAATTTTGTTTGGGATACTGAAGTACTTGCATCTAAGTTGACTGAGATGCGACATCGCCAAGGTCGATTGCTTGGTCGAATGGAGGGGCTTGGTTTTGACCTTAGGCAAGAGGCGAGCCTCGATGTGCTGACTAGCGACGTGGTTAAGTCTTCTGCAATTGAAGGAGAGTATCTGAATCCTGAAGAAGTTCGTTCGTCAATCGCACGTCGTTTGGGTATTGATGTGGCAGGTCTTGTTCCGGCCAGTAGGGATGTCGAGGGTATCGTAGAGATGATGCTGGATGCTACGCAGATGTTTGAAAAGCCGCTAACTAAAGAGCGGCTTTTGAGTTGGCATGCAGCATTGTTTCCAACAGGTAGAAGTGGCATGCACCGTATTACAGTGGGTGCTTGGCGTACTTTAGATGCTGGTCCAATGCAGGTTGTGTCAGGCCCTATTGGTCGAGAGAGAGTCCACTTTGAGGCCCCAGGTGCACAGAGACTTGAAGTCGAAATGGCGGCTTTCCTGGAATGGTTTAATAAGCAAGACAATATTGATGGAGTATTAAGAGCGGGAATTGCTCATTTTTGGTTTGTGACTATTCACCCTTTTGAGGATGGAAATGGTCGAATTGCTCGAGCTATCAGTGATATGGTATTAGCTCGAGCAGATGGCACCTCAGATCGTTTTTATAGCTTGTCTAATCAAATTGAATTCGAACGCAAAGAGTACTATGATCAATTAGAAAGGCAGCAGTCTGGAGTCTTAGACATAACCAATTGGCTTGATTGGTTTTTAGATTGCTTCGGTCGTGCTGTTTTAAACGCTGAGCAAGCGCTCGGTAGGATTTTATTTAAAGCCCAGCTTTGGGATAAAATCAATCAGAACCCTGTTAATGAGCGACAGCGTTTAGTGATTAATCGTATGCTAGAGCCTGATTTTAAAGGCTACATGAATACATCCAAGTATGCTAAGCTGGCTAAGTGTTCTAATGACACAGCTTTGCGAGACATTCAGGCTTTAAAGGAACGTGGTATTTTTAGCCAGAACCCTGGAGGAGGTCGTAGTACCAGCTATCGCTTGTTGGAGATGCTTGAATAGTTTTATCCGCATAGGGCTGATAGGGGTTGTGTTGCTAGAGAGGGCGTTATAAAATAAGTTAAGATATGTCAAAGCTTACTATCAAAGATCTAGTTGTGTTTATTACAGGTGCTAACCGTGAAAAAGGAATTGGGCGTGCGCTTGTTGAAGAGGCCCTTAAGCGAGGGGCGAAAAAGGTTTATGCTACAGCCCGGGATGTTTCGCAGCTCGATGGCCTTGTTCAGAAATATGAAGGTAGGGTTGTGGCTGTAGGGTTAGACGTAACTAACCCCGAGCAAATCCAAAAAGCAGTTCAAGAGGCTGGCGACACGCAGGTATTGATCAATAATGCTGGAGTGGCTGGTTTTTCAGGTTGTATTTTTAATTATGACGAGAAGGCTGCGCGCCAGGAATTTGAGGTTAACTGTTTTGCCCCCTTGCACCTCATGAATGCTTTTTCCGATAGTCTTATAAAAAATGGCAATGGGGCTATTGTTAATGTGGTTTCTATTGCGGGGCTTGCCTCGTTTCCATTAGCTGCGACTTATTCAGCCTCAAAGGCGGCTTTGCATTCTTTGACGAGGGCTGCCAGGATAGAGATGGCTCGGCATGGAGTTCCTGTATTTGGAGTGTACCCTGGGCCCATTGATACCGATATGGCCGCGAGGGTTGAGGCATTTAAGGAATCACCAGCAAACCTTGCAGGCCGTGTTTTTGATGGAATGGAAGCTGGGGTAGAGGATATCACTACAGACCCCTTGGCGGATGCTTTTGCAGGCTATTTAAAGGAAGATCCTGTAGCTGCTGAGGCTATGAAGAAGGAGTTCGGGTCTGGGAACCACCATTAAAGAATAAGCCTGTATTCTGGCTAAAAATGAAGGCTAAGGCCGCTCTTTGAGCGGAAAGATCGTCAATTTAACCCCAAATGATGTATTTAGCTTGCCTTATTGCTTAAGCTGGTATTTCGTAATCACTCGTATTTCTTGAGTCCATTTGCATTTGCAGCGTCTTGAACGAAAGTAAGACGGCGGGGCCGCTAGGTAGCGGACCTGCATAGTGACTCATTGATAAAGGAAATAATAATGGAAAACGGTACAGTAAAATGGTTCAACCCTACTAAGGGGTATGGCTTTGTTCAACCTGATGCAGGCGGTAAAGATGTCTTTGTGCATATTAGCGCTTTGCCTCAAGGTCTAGAGACTTTAGACGAAGGACAGAAAGTGTCTTTCACAATAGAAAAGGGAAGAAACGGTAAGGATGCTGCAACGGACGTAAAATTAGCTTAGGCTGATTTTGCTTCTTTCGGAGCAGTAACAAAAAATAGCGAGGGATGGATCTGATGGCTTGAGTGCCTGTAGAGTCTTCTGTGCGCTACACTTTAGGAGTAATATATGGAAGATTTTAATGCATTCGGGCTACCAGAAGCCTTACTAAAGTCGCTTGAGCGACTTAACTTTGAAAAACCCACACCCATCCAGGCGCAGGCAATCCCTGTTGCCTTGGAGGGGCGGGATATTCTTGGTTCTGCCCAAACCGGAACCGGAAAGACAGCAGCCTTTGGTTTGCCGCTTTTGGCTAAGTTGATGGCTAACCCCAAGAGCAGTGCTTTGGTTGTTGCCCCAACGCGTGAGTTAGCAACGCAGGTGATGAAGTCACTGCAGGACTTTTTAGGGAGAAACTCACCCATTAAAACCGCCTTACTTATTGGTGGGGAGTCTATGTTTAAGCAATATAAGCAGCTCGACGCAGGGCCACGCTTATTTGTAGGAACCCCTGGGCGTATTAATGACCACCTTTGTCGTCGTAGTCTGGAGCTTGGGAGCGCAGACTTTTTGGTCTTGGATGAGACAGACCGTATGCTGGATATGGGTTTTTCTGTTCAGATTAATAAAATCCTTAAGCACCTACCTAAGAAGCGCCAGACCTTACTTTTTTCAGCAACCTTGCCTGAAGATATCGTAAAGTTGGCAAATTCATATTTGTACAACCCAGAGCGTATTGCGGTAGGGTCTACGCGTACGCCTGCAGTAAAGATTAAGCAGGACCTAATGCGTATTCCTGAGGCGAGTAAATACTCCGAGCTTTTAGAGCAGCTAGACCAACGCCAAGGATCTATCATTATTTTTGTTAAAACCAAATTTAATGCTGATAAAATGGCTAAGCGCTTGCGTAGGGAAGACCATAGTGCTGAAGCTATCCATGGTGACTTGCGCCACAACAAGCGTGAGCGCCTAATTAAAACTTTCCGCAATAGTGAATACCGTATTTTGGTAGCAACCGATATTGCAGCACGTGGGCTTGATATTCCGCATATCGAGCACGTGATTAATTACGACTTGCCACAATGCCCGGAGGATTACATCCACCGTATTGGCCGTACCGCGCGTGCGGGTGCAGAGGGTGAAGCTCTATGTTTCATTACTCCGGCGGACCGTTATAAGTGGAATGCTATCCACCGCCTTCTTAATCCAGATGCAAAAGAGCCTGGATCAGGCTCAAATCGAGAAGCAAAACGGAAGCGCTTTGGTGGCGGAAAACGTTTTGGTGGTGGCAACAAGAAGTTTGGCAAGAAGCCTAATTTTGGTGGCGGCTTTAAAAAGAAGGGCGGCAAACCTCCTCGTAAGAGTGATGGTGAAGGACGCTCCGAAGGGGGTGAGGGTGGTAACCGTCGCTCAGGTTTTAAAGGCCGTTCCGGTGCGGGTCGCCCTGGCTTTAGTAAGGGTCGTTCGGGTGGTTCAGGTCGCCCAGGTTTTGGTGGCGGTCGCCCCGGGGGGAAACGCCCAGGAGGTCGTCCAGGAATGAAACGCCGCAGGGCTGCTGCTTAAATTTTAGGGGCAGAGCCTTTGTAGGTCCCAAGAGCCGTCGCTTTCTAGCCTATACTCAAAGCAGTCGTGTAGGCGGTTTTTCCCGCCTTGCCAAAATTTGATGCGTTGTGGCTTTACGTGGTAGCCTCCCCAATGAGGGGGGAGGGGGACGTTCTCTTGTTTGGCAAATTTGTCTTCTACTTCTTTAAAGCGTTTTTCGAGGGCTTCTCGAGAGTCTATGGGGCGGCTTTGGTCTGAGGCCCAGGCTGCTATTTGGCTTTTGCGAGGACGCGTTTGGAAGTAAGCATGAGAGACCTCTTCAGGGGCTTTAGCCACAGTGCCCTGAATGATGATTTGCCTATAAATAACGGGCCATGCTAGTAGTAGGCATACCTTTGGGCTTTGCTCCATCTGGGTGGCTTTACCGCTTTGGTAGTTTGTAAAGAAGGTAAAGTGCTCCTCAGTCCATTCCTTAAGCAGAACCATGCGCGCACTGGGTTGGCCCTCAAGGTTTGTCGTGGTCAGGGTCATTGCATTGGGTTCGGGGAGTTTGCTAGCAATAGCGTGCTCGAACCAGGTCTTAAAAGTTGGGAATGGGGTCTCGGAAAGATCCTTCCTTCGGAGGAGGGGTGGGTTGTAGTCTTCTCTTAAGAAACCGATGTCCATGGTGGGTAGTGTTTTAAATTTGATATATTATTTCTATTTATTGGTATAGAGTTTGCTCTTATAGGGTGGAACAACAACCAGTATGCGGAATAGTAACAACAACCAACACCGCTTCGACCGTTTCTGGGGGATTGGTCCGCAAGGGCCAAACCCCGCAGGCGGTAATATAGACCTGTACTTCCCAGAGGGCATTGATAAGGAAGTTGAGGCAGCAGCCAAGAACTTCTGGCGTCGACGAGGGAAGAAAATGAGGGCGAAGAAGAAGCATTAGAAGTAAGCTTAGCTTACGCTTGAGAGGCCTTGGAGGCAAGGCTTAAGGGGGTAGTGTGCTTCATGGGATTGGAGTGATTCGGGGCTCAAAGAAAAAAGGCCCCGATTAACGGGGCCTTCAATCAATACAACAATCAATATATGGATATAAACACAACAACGAGAATGATGTTGAGGGATTTACAAAATAGAGTCAAATAAAAAAGCTTAACTTTATAGCGTTTTTATAAAATAAAAGTCAACGGTATTTGTTCGCGTTTCTTAACGTGTAAGTGTTTAAAAAGAGATGGTTGTTGGGGTTTCGGTTGACAGTAACGGTTGCTTGTAGGAAATTAGTGATGTTTTTATTTTAGTTTTAAAAATCACATTACCATGGATACTTTTTGGGGCGCATATAGCGCAGCTTCTTCTTTTGCTTCAGGATTATTAAAGGCTCCTTCTTTCGAGAGGGACGCTGAAACGCCTTCAGTGGTTGAGCAGGCTCCTGAGACCAAACTGCGGGAACAGATTCAGGCTTTTCGCTTAAGTTCCGCAAGGGAGGTTGAAGAGGTGGGGGCTAAGCTAAAGGAACTTCAGGGGCGCCTTGTAGGAGAGCTAAAGAAGAATAAGCAGGAGTTTGTGAATGCTCAGCTGGCGATTAAGGCTACTGTAGAGGGGGGTCGCGAGCAAATGGATGAGTATGTTAGGAAAATCTACCAGGAAGTGGCGAGTCAATTAGAAGGCAAGCACCTGATAGATATGCAGGCTAATTGGAAGCATATAAAAAGTTGGGTAAAGCTTTGGGAGGATTACGGCAAAGAAGTAGTGCGTTCAAGCGATCAGGCCATTTCGCTTTATGAAAGAGCTGTTGAGACAGGGAACGTGGATTTTACTGCGCGTTGGAGTATGCTTGATGGAAAAACCCAGGCAATTAATGCTCAAAGCAAAGGCCATAGGGAAGCAGTACTTAAAAAATTGGGGGAGTCAATCTTAGCTAATAACCTGGGTGCCGTTTTTAATTCTTTAGAAACAATCTCAACATTTTTAGGGAGCGCAATATTAGTTAGTTTAACGTATGAGAAGAATATTGTAGGGCGCTTGTCGGAGATACTTGTGTCTAAGAAGGCTCTTGACCAACAGCTAAAAGAGGGAGTTTTGAGTGAGCGTACTAAAGCAATAGAAACCTTGCGTGCACAGTTAGATGAGCTGGTTATAAGCTTGGACAATGATAGGCTTACTCCTGAGCAAGTCCAAGATATAGCTCGGCGGTTAGGTGAACTCCAAGGTTACTTTGCCAAAGTGCTTGCTAAGTCGAACTAAAGAGCTTACCAAGCGGATCCGTCTCGATGTCGAGGTCTAGAGTTTGGTCAATCGGGATTTGCTTGCGGAACCAGATGCGTTGTTTGCGTAGAAGCTCGTTTGTGTTTTGAGCGATTGCCTGAGCTAAGGCCTCAAGGGGTTCTTCGGTTTCTAGCCATGCCAAGGTCTCTCTGTATCCAATTGCCTGAGACGCGCTAGGGTTTGCTTCAAACCCTGCGGCTTTCAATGCTTTGACTTCGTCCACTAAGCCTGCTTCGAGCATTTTGTCCACGCGTTCGCGGGCTCGTTGGCGCAAGGCCTCAGGGTCCCGTGCTAGGAGGCAGGTTTTCTTGGTATAAGGGGCAAACACAGAGCTTTTTTGGGCAAATTCTTCCTTTAGGGCGGTTAAGGTCTTTCCAGTGGCTAAACAGCGCTCTAAGGCCTTCAGGACTCTTCTGGGGTTTTGGGTGTCCAATGTGTCGAGGCCCTCTGGGTTAAGGCTTTCTAGGGCCTCTAGGAGGGCTTCAGGGCCCTTCTGGGAGAGTGATTTCACCTGTTTTTTGACGAATTCTGGCACCTGGATTTCATCGAAAACAGGCTCAAAAAAACTCTTCAGATAAAAGCCACTCCCTCCAGTGACTAAAACGGCCTTCCCCCGGGCAAAAATGTCCTCAACTGCCCTGAGGGCTAGGTCTACGTATGCGCCAATATGGCATTGTTGGCTTGCCGGGAAACAGTCAATCCCGTGGTGAGAGACCCGGCTTAGCTCCTCTGCGGTAGGCTTGGCTGTGCCAATATCCATCCCCTGGTATACCAGTAGGGAGTCGCACGAGAGGATTTCTGCCTCATTCTGGGCAGCCCAGTCTAGGGCTAGGGCCGTTTTCCCTACAGCGGTAGGCCCGGTCAAAATGTAGATTATTTCAGACATTTTTTAAGAATCACTTGCGATTATGTATATTTTACCTATCTTAAGTAAAGTTCTTTCACATAATCCTAGGATAACACATCCTATCCAACCGGATTATAACCCAATTTACGGGGGTGTTCCGGATTCGATCTTAAGTCGTAAGGTACGGCGGCATGTCGGAGATGATGGTTGGCTCCGTTACCCATCCATCAAATTATAACTGCAGATAATAAAGTAGTTAGCTTCCCTTCACAAGGGCAAGCAGCAATAGCAGCCTAATAAGGCTACCTCGTCCTCCTGCCGACACCTGCTGAGTTACGAGGGCGTCATCTAGCAGGCATAGCCCTAGACAGGGGCCTGGTCTAGGGCCGTACTTCAAAGACCCTGGTACATTCATAGCGTGCTGTTTCGCGCTGAGTGTATAAGATAAAAAAGCAGCTAAACATGTAGAAGCTTTACCAGAAAACTTAAGACACGCGGGTTCGACTCCCGCCACCTCCACATTATTTAACAAAAAAGCCTAGCTTAATCGCTAGGCTTTTTTGTTGGGTTAAAAACAAAAGTCTTGGTTAGTTAATCTTTTGCATGCCGGCATTGATCATCTCCGCTACGAAATTTTGAATGTTCGCGTGCGCAGTGATGAAGCTTAATTGATTTTGGGCTTCTTCCCACTCAGCAGAACCTTCTTCTATTTCTGGGATTTTCTTGTCTTCCACGAAGATGAAGGAGCCGCCTTGAGGAGTGGGGACCATGCTTGTCATCTCGCCACTGTCGAAATGCTTAATCTCGGCCAAAAAGGCAGAGTCGAGTTCATTAGGTGCTGTACGGATCGAGAAGGGCTCGTAAGCTTGTGTGCTTAGGCCAGCTTTGCCCGTGGCTTGCTCGAAGCTTTTGCCACTGCTTAAGGCTGCACGTAATTCATCCTCGAGTTGGATTGCTTTTTCGGCAAATAGGCGACGCTTTTGAATGAGCTTGTAGTCATTTTCAACACGCTCGCGTACGCTACTAAAGGCAGGGATTGTCGTGGGTAGCATACCCTCATAGAAAAGGATCGCGCTGCCATCCACGGTTGGGATTGGTTCCGAGTAATAATGCGTGTCATTCAATGCAAAGGCTTGAGCAAGTAGGTTGTAGGGAAGGCTTTGCTGCATGCCTAGGGTGTTGAGGTCTTCTTCGGTGAACGGAGGGAGGCTCTTGAGTGCTAGCCCGTGCTTTTTTAGGAGTACTGTAAATGCATCTGTACCGTAAGCAATGTTTTGGTTGTAGAGGGCATAAGCAAACTCCATTGCCCGCTCGGATGCTTTACGCTTGGCTTGCTCACGTACGAATGCTGCTGCGATCGTATCACGGGAGTCTTCAAAACTTTCTGCGGTAAAGAGGTTTGGGTTACTACTCCAAAAGCTCATCAATTCGTCTTCAGTAGGTGCTGCAATTTCTGTCTCGAAGGGGTCCGCATCGAAGTTGATATAGGTAGCAACCGCACGCTCAGAGAGAGTGTAGCTGTGGGCATTCTCTTCGTAGAAGCTGCGTAGGTCTTCCTCTGCAATGTTCATTTCAGGAGAGAAACTTTCATAGTCCAAGGAGGCTACAAGAAGGGACCACTGCGTTCCCATGAGTTCGGCTTGCTGTTGAACCTCAAAGGGAGTGATGTAGCCAGGGTCTCTTAGGGCGCTTACAGCCTTTTCGATGCGCATATCTTGGGCCATGAAAACACGTGCGTTTTCACTTTTAAAGCCACTTTCTGCCATGGCTACAAATTCTTCATAGCGGCCTTGGTCGAAGTTTCCAGTGATGCCCTGGAATGCTGGGCGGGATTGGATAAAAGCGATGAGCTCTTCTTCCGTAGGTTCCGGGATTTGTAGGGTATCTGCAACGTGGAGCAGGACTGCACGGGCAAGTAGGGTCTCTTCCATGCTGTGTTTGGACTCTGGGAAAGATCCTGTCGTGAGGTATACGCTCAATGCAGAGCCATGGAAGAGTTCTTGCGTGTCGGATTCATCATTAAGATTAAAGCCGTAGAAGTCTCTCTTCTTGTTGCTACGCCCGGAACTAATCCCTGGGGCTGCTCCAATCGTGAAGACGAAAGAGATAATCACGACGATTAAAAGAAGGATGAACAGCCACTGGTAGTGTCGCTGTAAAACACGCTGCATGAATGTGATCATAGAAAACCGTTATTTATGGGATAAAAATGACTTATAAGAGGGTTTAGTAATGAAGAAGCAGGGCTCTAAGTCAAATCTGGAATGCGTTCTGTCTTCATAAACCCTTGCATCTGCGGTGGCTGCAAATAAACTTAAGGGTTTTGCTAACCTCGTAATATATTAAGCTATGTGTGATCTTAATACTATCCCCTCATCTGATACTCTTGTAGATCTGCACCATGCCTGCACCTTGGAAAACGTATCCTCTGGCGGGGTTGTGAAGGCTGCTGTTGATGGTAAGGCAGTGATGCAGGCTCATCGCAAAGGGAAAGAACATTTTTTTGAATCAGAACATGATCAGGCCCTGAGTTTTTTAGAGCAAGTGACTGTGGTGCAAGTGACTGAAGAGCACTTACAGGTCCATACAGAAACTCGTTTGATGTTGGTGCGTATTTATCTGATGAAAGAGGATTACCCAAGTGCACTTAATCATGCTAATGCAGTCCAGATGAAGGGGAACCCTCATCTGGAGGGGGCAGTGAAACTTGCCTTTTCAGTGATAGATACCCATGGGCATGAGTGGTGTCGGCGTTTGTTTTTTCACGCAGTAGAACCAAGGCTCAAAGATATGCTGGCTTATGCCGAAGCAAATGGAGGTTTATTCAGTTGGGGATCTTGGTTTTTTAAAAAAGCAGGGGGTAACACAGAGAATTGGGCAAAGGGGCAGCTAGAAGTTGCCTATAAGAAGTACCCCTCTCAAGGAGCTTTTTTTGCACGACTCTACAAAGAGGCTAAGGGTTATAAGAAGCATTTGGCCTATTGTCATCAAAACATAGAGGCCGTGCGGGCTATCTACTGCCGGACTCACTTCGTTCTTCCTTTGGCAGCGCCTGTAGTGAAGAAGTAAAATAGCGTAAGAAGCAAGAAAGCCCTTGCTTCTTAAAAGCCGAGCGGTAACCTCAAGGGTTTTGTTAACTCTTTTATACTTATATTATGGATACAAGTTGTGTAGGTGCACTTTCAGTTGGTGGTGGTTTTGATGACTTTGTGATGATGGACTCTGCCAATGAGGAGCAAGAACCGAAGTACTACGAACGGATGGAAACTTACCATTATGGTAAGGGGCTTTTCGATGCAGGGGTCTATAAAGAGGCCTTATCGTTCTTAAAAAAAGTTGCTGAAAGTAGAGTGCTTTCAACAGCTAACACAACTGAGGGTAATAAGGCTTTATTTGATGCGCAGGTTATGCTGCTGAAAATGAGGTTTGATGGGTTTGAAGATGGATCAGAGAGGGTCTCTTTACTTGCTAGAGAAGTAATCGTGGAGGGGGAATCTAAGACACTTTCTGCTGAACTTAAGGTCATTTTTGCAAAAAAGAAATCCCATGGGAATCCCTACTGTCAGGATTTATTATTTAAAGAAATTGAAAAAGAGCTTCCAGAAATAGTTACTTGGGTAAAGGCAGTATTAAAAAAGAGTGGAATAGGTTGGATTGGTACTACTTTTCTGACGCTGGGACAGCGTTTTATAGTGGCGCAACTTATGAAGTTCGTCAAAGAAGATTACGCAAAAAGCACTTCTCAAGCAGGATTTTTCGAAGCATTGTATAACAGGATAGATTTTATGAACGAAGCCCCTCTGAGTACGCGCAAGAGAGCTTCATGCTCAAAAGAGAGACTGCAAGAGCATGAACTGTTCGTAAAGCTTTACACTTATGCCGCTAGCAAGCTCGAGGAGGGGAGGCGCGTTTACTGCAAAACACATTTTTGTGAGTCTGAGCCTCCTAAAGTGGGTTAAAGCTACTCGATAATTCGTTTTTAGACTTTCCTTCTTTTCTCTATCCTCTAGGGTAGTGGCGTGACTATCATACAACAGACCTACCGCTGGGATTGTATCCGCGGGATTTTTCAAGGCTTCCTCGATGCAGGCTGGATGACCTTCGGCCTTCTGATTGCTATCCGTGTGTTTGATGCCCCGGCTAGCTTAAAAGCGTTCATGATGGGTGCTGGCTTTGTCGGGTATTTTCTTAATCCTGCAACACTATCGCTGGCGGCTCGCTCGCAGATGAAGGTCACGCGCTTGGTAGGGCTGTATTTTGCATTGAGTGCGCTCATTCTCGTCGGGGCAGCTTTGGCCTCAAGCTTATGGCTTTATGCAGGCTTAGTCATCGCTTGGTTTTTGGTGGCAACGCAATTATCTCCGCTGATGGTCCACGTCTACGCAGAGAACTACCCGAATAAAGAACGGGGAAGCCGGGTTGCAATGAGCTTCATGCTCGCTGGGATTACTGGGGTAGCTTTTTCCTATTGCGGGGGGAAGCTCCTAGACTGGGATCTTTCTTATTATACGCTGGTGTTGATCATTATGGCCTGTGCCGCTGGGAGTGCAGGGGCGGCTGTTACGCGTATTCCATTCACGCATGCAATCCCGTATGAGGGGAATAAGAGCATTTGGCAAAATATCAGCCTTATCTGGAAAGACGGTTTGTTCGGCTGGGTGCTGCTTGCTTGGAGCTTGGTGAGCATCGCACATTGGATGATGATGCCTTTGCGGATCGAGCACATGGTGGACTTTCATGCAAGCAATGGGCAAATTGCGCTGATGACTGTGGGGATTCCTTCTCTGTGTCAGATTGTTAGCACACGTATTTGGGGGCGGGTTTTTGATACGCTCAACTTTATGGTTGTTCGTTTATTAATAAACGGCTTCTTCTTGCTTGGTTTCTTGATTTTCTTTTATACCCAAGACCTCTTACTGTTGGGTATTGGCTCTGCCTTTATTGGCGTTGCAACGGGGGGGAATTACTTCATCTCCAATATTTGGGTTACGAAGCTAGCAGGCAAAGGTAAGGCTGCTGCTTATATGAGCGCGAATGCAGCTGTCTCGGGCCTGCGTGGGCTCTTAGCTCCGTTTTTGGGTTACCTTTTTTGGGAGCAATCCAGCGCTGTGACTGTAGCCTGGATTGGGGCCAGCTTGATTATGGTATCCGCTGGAATGTTCTTAGCCGCGAAGAAGCACAAGCGTTTTAACTTGGGCTGATTTCCTAGGGTGCGTGATCAATAATGCCGTATTGGTGTACAATCGGTACGGAGCGCCCGTAAGTAAGCATCTTAGGGGTGATTTTAATCCCCAGTGCGGCTTGCTTGCGTTTGTATTCATTAACGTCAACCCAGCGGCAGACTTGTCTTACAACAGCCTCATCAAAGCCTGAGTTAATGATACTTTCTAGGGATTCTTCCTCCTCAATAAAACGCCGGAGGATCCCGTCCAAAATTTCATAGTCTGGCAGGGTGTCTTGATCTGTTTGATCAGGGCGCAACTCAGCAGAGGGTGGCTTGTCTAAAATGTTTTGAGGGATAAGGTCCTCTTGCTCGTTGATGTAGCGCGCGAGCTGGTAGAGGGTCGTTTTGTAAACATCACTCAAAGGGGCGAGCCCGCCGCACATATCTCCGTAGAGTGTGCAATAACCCACAGCCAGTTCACTTTTATTGCCTGTAGAGAGTAAAAGCGCATTCCATTTATTGGCCAGTGCCATCAAGAACGTACCACGCGCGCGGGCTTGCAGGTTCTCTTCAGTGAGGTCTGCGGGTGCGTCTTTAAAAAGGGGTTTGAGTGCTTCATTAAATGCCGCAACGGGTTTTTGGATAGGCAGGTCATGCAGTGTAATGCCGAGTGCTTTAGCCAGGGTTGCAGCATCATCCTTACTGTGTTGGGAGGAATACTCAGAAGGCATCCGGACCCCAATCACGTTTTCAGGCCCTAGGGCTTTACAGGCGAGCACGGCTACTACAGCAGAATCGATCCCACCGCTTAGGCCGATGAGCACTTGGTTGAAATTGGTTTTGCGTACATAGTCCTGGATGCCGACCACTAAGCCTTTGTAGACTGAGGCAATAGCTTTGGGAAGTTCCGGGGGTTGCTCAGGCAAAGCGTCTAGGTCTATCACAACAGAAGCTTCCTCAAAGGAGGGGCCGCGGTAACGTACGATCCCGCGGTTATCCATTGCTACGCTGGAGCCATCAAAGAGTAGGGCATCATTAGCCCCTACGATATTTGCACAGACTAGGGGGCAGTTGCAGCGCTGAGCAGCCAAAGAGAAGCGGCTTTCGCGCAGAGGCTCTTTGTTTATATACCAGGGGCTTGCAGAAAGATTGAGGATGATGTCTGCGCCTTCTTCCTTGAAGGTCGTGATAGGGTCTTGAGCATAGGGGAAGCGCGCAGCTATTCCTGGGTCTGTCCAGAGGTCCTCACAGATCGAAATCCCTAGCTTTTTGCCGAGGTGCTCAATAATGATAGGCTTATGGGAGCCTTCAAAAAAGCGGTCCTCATCAAAAACGTCATAGGTGGGCAGTAGGCATTTGCGGGCAGAGCGTTTGACTTTGCCCTTTTCGCACCAAGCAGCCGCATTGAAAAAACGTCGCCCAAGGGGGCTTTCATTTGGCTTAGCATAACCGACCAAAAGGGGGACTTCGCCCACTTCCTGGGCAATCAACTCTACCGAGGTTTCATTATCCTCTCCAAAGCCTGAGCGGAATAAGAGATCCCGAGGGGGGTAGCCACAAACTGCAAGCTCCGGGAAGACCACGAGCTGAGCCCCCTCTTCGACCAGGGTTTTATAGCTTTCGATAATTTTTTGACGGTTCCCGGTAAAGTCGCCGACAATGGTGTTGATTTGTCCTAAGCCGATTTTCATAAATCACCAGGAAGCCTAGTGATTATGAGGGAAGATGGCAATAGCGCATTATCTGCCTTGCTGAGTCTTGTTCTTCTGGTTTGAGGATCTCTATTTAGCTTATGCTGATCTTTTATTATTCTTTACTGAGCCATTGACCTGGGCCTTGGTTTTGGTAAGAATGATTACCTTGTAAGATTCACCATGCGAAACGCTCTAACCTGTTGGATATTAGTTGTTGTTGGTTGTTTGCTAGGGGTCACGCCTCTACGAGCAGAGGAATTGACGCTTGCTCAATTATTGGGGGCAATTGAGCAAGAGAATTTGCAGGTTTTGCTCAGCCGGGAAGAGGTAGTAGCGGCCTTACAAAATGCCTACCGTAAGCGGGCAGACCTACTCCCCAAAATTGATGCCGTGGGCACCCAGAAGCGCAGTCGCTCGGTCACGCTCAATACGATCCCCACAGCTTCACGATCAAACCGCATGGATGCCTTGTTTAAGGGGAGTATGCCTGTGTTTGATATGACCAAAATAGGGGACTATAAGCTGGCTAAGATCGGGCATAAGATTTCTCAGGAAGCCTATGAAGACTTCTTGCAGGCGATTTTGTATGAAGCGGCTACGGGTTATTTTACCCACTTGCGCAATATTAACCGCATGGGGGTAATCGATGCAAACATCCGCCGGGATAAAGCTTTGCTTGAGCTTGCACAGATCCAGCTGAATGCGGGCGTGGCTACGGCGATCGATGTCACCCGAGCAGAAGGGCGCTTAGCCTTGGACCAGCGGACCCGCTTGCAGCAAGAAACCGTTGTGACAGAAAGTGCGTTGTTGTTGAAGGTGCTTTTGGCTATGGACCCAGCGGATGCCTTGTCTCTAGACAAAAATGCTTATGAGGCTGCCGCAGAGGATCAGTTCCAAGGCGTTTCTCTAGACACTATTTTAGACCAGCGGCATGATTATCGTAGGGCTCGGTATGAGTTTGATGAAAGTGCCCTGGATTACCGCAAAGCGTGGTGGGCTTATTTGCCTGTGTTAGATGCAGATGCGCAGTGGGGGTATGCCTCAAAGAAGCCTTATGACAACCCCAAGAAAGACCAATGGTCTATGGGCGTAACCCTGACGATTCCTTTGTTTGATGGCTTTGGCCGTGGAGCAGACCGTTTGAAAACCTTCGCCAGGAAGCGTGCGCAGGAGTACGCCAAAGAGAATTTAAAAAATGAAATTGGGGCTGAGTATGCACTGGCTTTGCAAGACATAGACTCACGCTTTAAGCAGATTCCGCTGGCGCGTAAGCAAGTCTCGCTGGCTAATGAAGAGCTGGAGTTGGCACGTAACCGTTTCGAGCAAGGCCTTACGGGTAACCAAGAGGTAATCGATGCACAGGCTACCTTATCAGAGGCTTTAGATGATTTGGTTGATATTGTGTATGAGTACAACCTAAGCCGCTTGCAATTAGCACGAGTCACTGGGGAAGTTCGCCGGATTTTAGATTGATACAGAATTGATGGGAGACACTAAAACACTTGTTCTAGCCTCAGCATCCCCTAGGCGTAAGCAATTGCTCGAGAAGATGGGTATCGCTTTTACGCTTTGCCCGGCGGATGTTCAGGAAAATAACGATACTTCAGCAGATCCAGAAGCTATAGCTATGGAAAATGCTCGCCTTAAAGCTGCTGCTGTTTTGGCCGAAAAACCAGATGCGCTGGTGCTAGGCTCTGATACTGTTGTAGCTTTGGAGGGAGAGGTTTTGCACAAACCTCAGGACCTAGAAGATGCCTATCGCATGCTAACGAAGCTTTCTGGCAAGCGGCATACGGTTTATTCAGGGATTTGCTTGCTATCTAACGATGGTGTTGATGAATGCCACTGTGTGGGAACTCAGGTACGTTTTAAGCCTTTAACACACGAGCAGATCAAGCGCTATTGTACTTTGGTAGACCCTTTGGATCGGGCAGGGGCCTATTCTATAGAAGATCACTCAGAGCTTATCCTTGACCAGTACGAAGGTTCGTACACCAATATTGTAGGTTTGCCTACCGAGCTGCTCGCAGAGCTTTTAGCGCCGTTAGGGTTTTTGGGGACTGCTTAAAATGAAAGAGCCAGACTCCATGCCAGAAGAGACCGCTAAAAAACGTATCAATTTAGCAGATACGAGTGAAGAACGGTTTCCTTTTGAAGTGGGCTTATTGGCGACTCTTTCTGTCCACCTTTTTCTTTGTTTTGGGGTTCCTTGGGAGCGCGTATTTGCTCTTTCTGGCGATCTTACCCAGATAAAAGAATATGAGGTGGTTTTAATGGAGCCAGCGGCCCGGGAGAAGCGCTTTGTCGAGCCGAACCCAAGTATCGCTCCAGAGGAACCCGTAGATACCATTAACGAGGCCGCACGCTCTCAGCGCGCTATGCAGCAGGTTCTAGCTGAAAATACCGATAGTCCAGACCCTTATGTCTCGGGTGAGTTAGAGGGTTCCCAGGCCCTCATGAAGCATACTGAAACTAAGTCTCCTGCTGCAGCCCCTTCAGGTCGTATTGCACCTAATGCTTCTGAGAGTAGTTCAGTGCTTGGGGTGCGTCGCCCTAAGTCCTCTTTTAAGCAAACAGCGCTTGCAGAAGGTTTAAACACAGGTTCAGAAAAATCCTCTGAAAAAGCTAGCAAGAAGATGATGGCTATGCTTGACCCGAGTATCCCTTCAGGCGATGCAGGGCTAGGATCTGCACAAAAACCCAAGCAAACAAAACAAGGCTTGCCAGGCCCCAGGCCTCGCCTGAGTCAAGCTACGGTAGCGGGCATCCAGATGCGTTCTGAGGGCTCTGCGCATGTGCGTAAGGGTTTACAACTTGCTATTGATGCGCGCTTTAGCGTCTTTGGGGCTTATAAACAACGCATGTTCGAGGCGATAGTTTCTCAATGGCGTTTGCTTACTGATGACGCACGCGGTGCTTTAAATTCGGATACAAGAGTTTATGTGACCTTAACTTTTAAGTTGGACAAAGAAGGAAATGTTCGCGATTTAGTAGTAAAGGAGTCTACAGCCAGTTCGCTGGGGACGCTTCTTTGTAAGGATGCCGTTCTCTCTCGAGCACCCTTCGGTCCCTGGACCGAAGAGATGCTCAACGAGTTAGGCTCCGAATACACTCTCGATCTCAAATTTTTCTATAGATAAAACATGTCCATGCTTAAGTTTAGCGATCTTCTTGCGCTTAAGAAACAACTCCCTCTTGCTAAAGGTGTGCGCGTAGCTGCTGCTCATGCGTGCGGGCTTATTGCCTTAGAGAAGCCTCCGACGATCAAGTCCCACCCGAATGCAAATGAAGATGAGCCTTGTAACCGTAGTATGCTTCAGGCCGATTATAATTTCGATTACGAAGGCTTTATCTGGAAGGACGCTGCAGGCAAGGAGAAGCGTTTTTGTTTAATCAATCGTTTGGATGCGCCCACCTCAGGTGTTTTATTGGGGGCTTTTAGTAAAGAGCTTTCTGATGCGGTTCGAGATGAGTTTGCCCACCGCCGTGTTAGTAAAACCTATTATGCTATTGTTAAGGGTAAGCCCAAGAAGGAAGAAGAGTACTGGGTTGATAAGCTCTCCCGCAAAACAGGCGACGGTAAGCTTTGGGTAGAGCCCGGGGATGACTTTCACGCTAAGACACGCATGAAGTGGCTAGCTATGGACGCTGAAGAAGGGACCACATCTCTTTTACGTTTGATGCCAGTAACAGGGCGCACTCACCAATTAAGGGTACAGTGTGCATTGCACGGGTGCCCCATCGTTGGGGACCGTCGTTATGGAGACTTTACCTTCAACCGCACGATTGCCAAAACATGGGATCTCAAGCGCCTCTTCCTCCACGCCAAGGAGATAGAGCTTAACTTCTCTTATGAAGGAGAGCAGGTTGAATTTAAGGCAAGCAGTGAGTTGCCCCTTGCCTTTACAACTTTGTACCCGAGTGCTGAGGTTTAGACCCCTGTTTGCTGGCGGTCTTTGCTGGTCCACTCTAGGTGGAAGAACTTCCCAGGCTCAGCGTCTGTACGCTCATAGGTGTGTGCCCCGAAGTAGTCGCGCAAGCCTTGGAGGAGGTTCTGCGGCAAACGGGCCGAGCGGTAGCTGTCAAAGTAGGCTAGGGCAGAGGCAAAGGTAGGTGTAGGGACACCGTATTGAGCCCCAAGCATCACGACATTACGCCAGTTTTCCTGGGCTGCCTTGATGGCCTCAGCAAAGTAAGGATCGAGCAGGAGATTCGGGAGCTCTGGGTTCTTTTGGTAAGCATCAGTGATCTTCTGTAAGAACATCGCACGGATGATACAGCCACCACGCCAGAGCTGAGCAATCTCACCGAAGTTCAGCTTCCAGTCATATTCCTTCTGGGCTTCACGCAAGAGTTGGAAGCCTTGTGCATAAGAGCAAATCTTCGAGCAATACAATGCATCGTGGATTGCTTGGATCATTTGCTCCTTGTTGCCATTAAAGTTTTTGTTAGGCCCTTGAAGAATCTTAGAGGCTTCTACGCGCTCTGACTTTAAAGAACTCATGCAACGCGCATAGACGGACTCTGCAATCGTCGGGGCAGTAATGCCGAGGTCTAGACTGTTCATCGCTGTCCATTTACCCGTTCCTTTTTGTCCGGCCTTGTCCATAACGATGTCAACAAAAGGCTTGTTGGTCATCGGGTCAGTCTGCTTGAGGACATCTCCGGTGATTTCAATCAAGAAGGAATCAAGCACGCCCTTATTCCACTCGCTGAAGATCTCACCCATTTCCGCAGGCTCCATGCCAAGCAAATGCTGCATCAGGTCATAAGCCTCACAGATGAGCTGCATATCTCCGTATTCAATGCCATTATGGACCATCTTTACGTAGTGCCCAGCTCCATCAGCGCCGATGTAGTTCGTGCAGGGTTCTCCGCCTTGGACAGGCTTTCCTGGGGCAGCACCTTCGAGAGGTTTACCGCTAGTAGGGTCTACCTTTGCAGCAATTGCTTTCCAGATGGGTTTAAGTTCGTTCCAAGCCTCTGGGGCACCCCCTGGCATGAGGGATGGGCCAAAACGCGCACCTTCTTCCCCTCCGGAAACACCACAACCCACAAAGCGCAGGCCTTTTGCAGCTAAATCTTTTTCACGACGGATCGTATCGAACCAGTTCGCATTTCCGCCATCAATGATGATGTCGCCTTTGTCGAGTAGGGGGATAAGGCTATCGATCACCGCATCGGTTCCTTTCCCGGCTTGCACCATGATGATGATCTTGCGCGGGGTCTTGAGGGAGGCCACAAAATCTTCAAGCGTTTCTTGGCCAATGAGTTTACCGGGGGTGTTAGGGTTAGCCGCAACAAACTCCGTCATCTTAGAGGTTGTACGGTTATAAACCGAAATAGGAAAGCTGTGGTCAGCAATGTTAAGAGCAAGGTTCTGGCCCATCACGGCCAAACCAATAAGTCCGATGTCAGAAGAAGCGGTTGTCATAATTTTTAAGAATAGGGAATTATTTGTGTTTTTACAAGGGTTTTCACCCCAAAGCTGCCCGGATCAGCATTTCTGGTGTGGCCTTCTCCCCGAGCTTATCGAGTGCCTTGCGGGCTGCTTTATCTGCATCGGGCAGCTTGAAGCCTAAGCGCATGAGGGCGGCTACAGCATCCTGGAGGGCTGCGGCTTGCTCTCCGGTGTGCACGGCGGTGTTCGTAATGGTGGCCCCTTCGGCGGTCATCCCTGCAGGTATGATTTTATCACGCAGTTCAATTACCACACGCTCTGCCGTCTTCTTACCAATACCAGGGCATTGGGACAGCAGCTTCACGTCGGACTGGGCGATAGCATTCTTAAGCACGGGTAAGGAGAGCTTGCTCAAAATACTCAAGCCGATCTTAGGGCCAATCCCCGAGACTTTCTCTACAAGTAGGCTGAAGAAATCGCGCTCCTCTTGGCAGATGAACCCATAGAGCGCTTGGGTGTCTTCACGGTAGACAGCGTGCGTATAGAGTTTTACACGCTTGCCAATAGCAGGGAGCTTCTCGGTCGTAGTCATCGGTACGTAAACTTCATAGCCGAGTCCGCCTGTTTCAATAATAGCGCGCAGTAAGCCTGCTTCGCTGAGGGTGCCTTCTATCGTTACAATCATCTAGTACGTTGGGGTTAAATTATTCAGCAAGATTGGTTAAATTTAAAACATCAAGCATGGAGTAAAGCCCAGGGTCTTTCCCCAGGATCCAGTGCGCCGCAGTGAGGGAGCCACTTGCAAAAACAGTCCGATCCGAAGCACGGTGGGTTACTTCGAGGCGTTCCCCCGTACCTGCAAACATAAGGGTGTGCTCACTTGCCTTATCGCCCCCGCGTACCGAATGTACACCAATCTGATTGCGCGGGCGCTTCACGTCATTGCCATGACGCCCGTAGCACAAGGCGCTCTCATCAAGCTTCCAGGTGTCTTGAATGATCTTCGCAAGCTCTTGGGCTGTGCCACTGGGGGCGTCCTTTTTGTGGCGGTGGTGGAACTCGATCACTTCAGCATCAAATCTATTTTCAAGAATGCGCGCAATGGTTTCCCCAAGGTGGAACATTAGGTTGATTCCAATCGAAAAGTTGCTCGACCATAGTACCGGAATCTCTTTGGCCAAGGCCTGTATCGCTTGAACATCTTCTTGGCTGTGGCCCGTAGTGCCAATAATTAAAGGCAGTTTGTTTTCCGCCACTACTTTAGCAAAGGGCAAGCTCGCCTCAGCAATGCTAAAATCAATCGCAACCTGGGCTGCTTGAGCCACCGAGGCGGCATCATCACTGCGCCCAATAGGGACAATAGAGACCTCATAGTCCGAGGCTAAAGTCATGATAGATTGGCCCACTTTACCGTAGGCACCATTAAGTAGGCACTTAAGCATATACTGTTGTGTTGAAGGGTTCTAAAATCTTTTCGAGAAAACTTTGATTAGCCTCACTCAAAGGACACAAGGGCAAGCGCACTGTGCTTGAGCTAATCTTCCCAAGAATATGTAAGGCGTGTTTGATAGGCACCGGGTTTGTCTCAAGGCCCAAGACTGTTTTAAAGAGTGAGTAGTATTGTTGATGAATCCCTTGTGCACTCGAAAAGTCATTGCTCGTAGCCATTTGCACGAGGGAGACGACTAGCTCAGGGAATGCATTCGCGGCTACACTGATCACACCTTGTCCGCCTACAGCTATGAAAGGTAGGGTGACGGTGTCATCTCCGCTAGTAACGATAAAGTGTTTGTCCAGCTTTTGCCGTAAAGCTGAAACACGGTCACAAGAGCCGCTGGCTTCTTTGATGCCACAAATGTGAGGGTAGGCTTCATGCAAGCGTGCTACAGTATCTAGCCCGATTTCTACGCCACACCGCCCAGGGTGAGAGTAAAGGATGATGGGGAGCTCGGTTTTCTGGGCTAGGGCACTAAAATGCTGGAAGAGGCCTTCCTGGGTTGGCTTATTGTAATAAGGGGCAATACAAAGCAAGGCATCCGCGCCTAAGTCTTCGGCCTCTTGGGAGAGTTCGATCATTGCTTGGGTGTTATAGCTACCAGTCCCTACCGTGATGGGTACACGCCCTTGGCTCGTTCTCTTTGCAAACCGAATCAGCTCAGCCCGTTCCTGTGCGCTTAGGGTAGGGGCCTCACCCGTAGTCCCGAGGACTACAAGCCCCTGTACGCCACTTTCTATTTGATTATCGATTAGCTTTTCTAGATCGTCGAAAGCAATGCGCCCGGCATTATCCATCGGCGTTACCAGAGCCGTATGGGTTCCAGAGAGGTGGTTGGTTTGCATGACTACAGGTTTTCAAAAGATGCTTAATCTGTCAATAGCCTGTCAGGCTTAAACACTTGCGTTTTAGGGCCAGAAGTGATTTAAAAGGAGTACTTTGTAACCCGCCCTTTAGTAGTTTGATCCACAACGTTATAGAAGAATTCGGCCTCAGTATGGGGATCCCTAATATGGCTTTTAACGAGCATAATGTCGTTAAGCTTAGTATTAAGACTTATGGGGATTTGTTCTTGGAGCTTCTGGATCGCAATAATGATGATAGGGATGTTTTATTACTTTATCTGGTCCGTAATGTCCGCTACCCACACTTAGAGCACTACCAGAAAATGCTAGAGCTTTGTCATCTGCGTGAAGACCACCCGTTTATGGTAAATCCATGCTTGCGTGGGGACGATCGCTTCATTTTCATGATTCACATGGTCCCTGACGAGGTGACGGTCTCTTCGTTAAATGCTGGGATTGATCTATTGCAAAGCCTTCACAACCGCCTTGCTGCTTAATTATGAGTATTCGCAAAACTGATTTCAACCCACTGGATCCCTCCGAAGGGATTAAAAGTATGGAGGAGTTGCTCGTTCCTGAGCAAAAAGGCGCCAGTAAGACAGGTAAGCTACCCAACCAGTCAGCCCTTACGGGTTTATTGCCCGGTCAAGGCCGCCCGGACTCTGCCCTTGATGGTTTACTGAAACATAATGACCATGAAGAGAAACATTTACTCGGTGAAGGGCCAGAGGTTCAAGACCCCAGTGTCTTAAACCCAAACGAGTGGGTTGCTGTAGCTGAGTCTGTGACTGAAGATTTGGCAACGCTTTCTGTTGAAAGTGCTACGATAAAAGATGCGCAGCACCTTTTATGTGCTGAAGAGGAGCTCACTGAGAGACTGACTGATGCTTTGAATGCTCTTAAAAAAGGATGACAACGAAACAAAAAGATTTTTTACGTGTGCTGGCTTTTGTGTATATCCGCAACATGAAGTACGAGAAGGCCTTAGTGTTACTTAAGGCCATGCGCGAGCTCATGCCTGAGGATGCCTACACCTTGCGTTCCTTGGCCTATGTTTATTATCTAATGAACCAGCCTGAAGAGGCTTTGGAGACTATCGATTCAGCTTTTGACCCCATGAAAGATGCTGAAATGCTCTCTTCCTTCCACTTGCTTAAGGCTAAGATTTTATGGGCCTTGGATGAACAGCAACCTGCTCGTGAGAGCCTAGATCTTTTCCTGAAAGAGATTGCCTGATTAACCTATTTATTTACTACCCCCCGAATTAAAAAACAGTGAAAGCACTTTTTACACGAGGATTTGAAACGATTATCTCTCAGATAAATCGTTTTAACGATATTATGTTAGCCGTTTTGGCGGTGATGATTATCTCTTTGATGATCATCCCTATTAATCCAAGTATCTTGGATGCCTTGCTCGCGCTGAACTTAACGATGTCGGTGACGCTCTTGATGATGGCGATTTACATCCCGAGTGTATTGTCGTTTTCAACCTTTCCTAGTTTGTTGCTTTTTACAACGCTTTTCCGGCTGGCGCTTAATATTACTACGACGCGCTTGATCCTGGTGGATGCGTATGCCGGGGAGATTATCCAGACTTTCGGTAAGGTCGTGATTGCAGGGAACTTCATCGTGGGTGCGGTGATCTTCCTGATTATCTTGATCGTTCAGTTTATCGTGATCACCAAAGGTGCTGAGCGTGTGGCTGAGGTTGCAGCACGTTTTACCTTGGACGCGATGCCGGGTAAGCAAATGAGTATTGATGCAGATATGAAGTCTGGTCTGATCGATATGGAGCAAGCCAAGAAGCGCCGCTCAATGCTCGAGAAAGAAAACCAGCTTTATGGAGCGATGGACGGGGCTATGAAGTTCGTTAAGGGGGACGCTATTGCAGGGCTTGTGATTACGGCCATTAACATCTTAGCGGGTCTGGCTATCGGTATTTTACAGAAAGACATGCTGATCGAGAAAGCCGTTCGGACTTATTCGATCCTCACCATCGGAGACGGTCTGATTAGTCAGATCCCTGCGCTGCTGATTTCGATGACAGCGGGTATCATCGTAACGCGTGTGTCTACTGATGAAAAGGTAGCCTTGGGTGGGGAGATTAGTAAGCAGGTGCTTGCCCAGCCCCAGGCCTTACTGATTGGTGGGTGCATGGTTGCGGCCTTCTCGCTGATTCCTGGCTTCCCTAAGCCTCAATTCTTGATGCTTTCTGCGATTATGCTTGGGGTAGGGTATACACTCGTCAGGAAATCTAAAAAGCCTAAAGGCAAGCGCTCTATGGGGGTTGGTGCTGATGCCCAAAAAGGAGCAGGAAAAGGTGCTGACTCAGGCGAAGAGTTTTCAATTACAGTGCCCTTGATGGTCGATGTTGCTCACGGGGTGAAAGACTCTATCGAGCCTGAGATTCTAAATGATGAATTGATCGAAATTCGTAAAGCGCTCTACCAAGATTTAGGGGTTCCGTTCCCAGGTATCCACTTACGTTTCAATGGAGCCCTAGAAGGGGGCGTATACCGCATTATGCTTCAGGAAGTGCCCATGGCCGAGGGTGTTTTAAAAGCTGGTTTTGTCCTAGCGCGTGAAAAGCGTGAGACTCTTGAGATGCTCAACATCCCCATCGAAGAGGAAAAGCCTTTCTTGCCTAATATTGCATCCTTCTGGGTAGAGGAGAGTTTCATCCCTTCTCTAGAAAAAGCAAGCATTCGCTACTTAGGGGCTTCTGAAATCTTGAGCTACCACTTGTCTTTTGTGCTTAAGAAATACGCAGGTGAGTTTGTCGGTATCCAAGAAACAAAATACCTCTTGGATAATATGGATGCAAACTTCCCTGAAATTGTTCGTGAAGTACAGCGTGTGTTGCCGGTTCAGAAGATTACCGATGTATTACAACGCTTGGTACAAGAAGGGATTTCTATTCGTAACCTCAGGGCTATCTTGCAATCACTAATCGAGTGGGGCCAAAAGGAGAAAGACCCTGTGCTATTAGCTGAGTATGTGCGCTCAAGCCTGAAGCGTTATATTAGCTATAAGTTTAGTGCGGGGCAAAATATCTTGCCTGTTTATATCTTCCAGCCTGATGTAGAGGAGGAAGTGCGTAAGGCTGTTCGTCAAACCTCTGCGGGAAGCTATCTTGCCCTTAACCCTACAACAGCAAAACGCCTCATCGAGTCTATCAAGAAAGAAATGGGCGATATTTCAATGGTGGATAATAAGCCTGTGCTCTTGACTGCGATGGATGTGCGCCGTTACTTGCGTAAGTTGATCGAGAAAGAACTCTACGAGGTGCCAGTATTATCACACCAAGAGTTGACCGAGGAGATTACCGTTCAGCCTCTAGGGCGTATTGAGCTTTAATTGGCCTTGTTGAATAAAACGATTTAATAAAAAAGCCTTGGACCTATTGCTAAGTCCAAGGCTTTTTCTTTTTAAAGATTTTTGATTAGGCTAGAGCAGCTTCTGGTTCTGCTACGACTTCCTCTTGTGGTGTTTCCTTTGGTTTTGCAGCAGCTTCTTCCTTCTTTTTGGCATCTTCTTTCTTCTTGAGGAATTTCTTTACACGCCAGCGTAAATCCTTACGGACGATATAGCCAATGCAAGAGTCCGAGCCACAGAGGCAAGGGTGATCAAGGAATTCATCCATGTCATAGCCGTAGTCGTAGGAGAGTTCTTCGCCCGGCTCAATATCACGTGTAGCAATAATCCAGATGTGCCCGCGGATACATTCTGCCTCAGCATTAGGTTCGCAGCTATGGTTAATGTACTTAGCGTGATTGTAGGAGACATTTCCGTCGATATCATATCGCTGGTTAAGCTCGAAAATGTAAACAAGACCAGAGCCATTCTTGCGGCCCTTTTCTTCGCGTTCTAAGGCACGGCGGTCTGATTCTGCTTTAGTGATTTTTTCGCCTACATATTCTAGGATTTTGGTCCCCTTTGGAATAAATGCAGTACTGAAAACACCTCGCTTGTGGATGTCTGATGATTGGATCTTATAGAGTTTTTTAGGTTTTTTTCGTGTGCTCATAGAATAAAGTGTTACTTAGTTGCCAGCATTACGGTGCTTAAGAATCCAGAGTTGGATGGCCTCTTTGGCTCGATCAATCGTGCCTGAAGCCTCGTCTTGGGTGGTCTCAATGACTTTGCTGCCAGCGTCTTTTGTTTTTGAAACATCTCCTGAGAGGGTTTCAAAAGTTCCGCTAGAACTGGATACGCTACCGCCTTTAGCCATAGATTCAAGATCTTTAGTGGCCGCTTTGCCAGATTCTTTAGTTTGGACGAGCATCTTTGTGAAGGCTTTGGTTCCTTTTGTGATGCGTTCTACGTCAAATATTTTGTCGTGGTAGATGTCTGTAGCCTCTGTATAAGCGTAATAGAACATGCTATAGCTCCCAAGAACTAGGCCAAGAATAAATCCAAAAAGAGTGCGTATCATAACTATTAGTACTTAAGATTTAGACTTTGAGTTGAGGGCTCTCCAGAGTGTCATGCTCGCTTGTTGAGTACGCTGGAAGGGGGATAGGCCTTTGTCGACCTCTTCAGTAGACTGGGCATAAAGAACCCCAAAAATCCCTACGGAGCCCATAAGGAAGCCTACAAGTAAACTTAGGATGAATTGTTTCACGACGAAATAGGTTAGCGGTTATGTACAGCGGCTAATTCTTTCAAATAAGGCGTATGTTGCCAAGCTTGATTTTGCTGCTCCTGAGTGAAGCGCCACTGCCAGTTGCCTGTGGCGCAATTGGGCGTATTCATGCGTGCTTCAGTATCTAGGTTAAGAATGTCTTGAAGAGCGATGATAGCCAGTGAGCAGGGGGATTGATAGGCTGAGCGGATGAGGTCCCAGGGGGCTTCATGCCCATCAACACTTAAGGTTCGGCGGAAATGGTCCTTAACAGGCTCTGAGGCACTCTGGTACCAACCTAAAGAAGTATCATTGTCGTGGGTACCTGGGTAGATCACTTGATTAGGGATCAAGTTATGGGGTAGGTAAGGGTTTTTGTCATCTCCGCCAAAGGCAAATTGTAGGATAGCCATCCCGGGTAGTCCCGTATCTTTAAGGAGCTTTTTTACATCCTCATTGATGTCACCTAGGTCTTCTGCAATAAAGTGTGCTTTTGGTAAGACTTCTTTTATCGCATTAAAAAAGTCTATCCCTGGGCCTGGCATCCATTTCCCTTGGGCTGCAGTCTTTTCACTAGCCGGTACGGCCCAATAAGAATCAAACCCCCTGAAGTGGTCCAGACGTACGACATCGAAGAGGTCAAAGTTGATTTCAAAGCGCTTGATCCACCATCGGTATTGCTCTTGTTTGGCAGCCTCCCAGTTGTATAGGGGGTTTCCCCAGAGTTGCCCCGTCTCCGAGAAATAATCGGGGGGGACTCCCGCCACCACGGTGGGTTGTCCTTTGTCATCAAGCTCGAAGAGAGCTGGGTGGGCCCAAACATCAGCACTGTCTAGTGCCACAAAGATAGGAATGTCCCCAATAAATTGAATGCCTTTCTTTTGGGCATAAGCTTTCAAGTTGTGCCACTGACTAAAAAAGAGGTATTGGGTGAACTCTACAAATTCAACTTCCCGGTCACTCTCTTGGAGTAGCTTGCTTTTGCGGGCCTTGGCAAACCGGCTGAACTTTGAGGGCCACTGGTGCCAACATTGCCCATCAAAATGCTTCTTGAGGGTCCGGAAGGCTGCATAAGGAATAAGCCAGTCTTCTTGCTCTTTTTTAAAAGCCTCGAAGTCTCCATACTCTGGGAAACTTGGGCGCTTTTTAGTAAACTTATAGAAGGCTTTTGCTAGTATGGGCCAAAAGTGCTCATAAAGAGCTCCAAAATCTACATGATCCTGGGGGAGTGTTTCAAGTGGGATGAGGTCTTTTTTGCTGAGTAGCCCTAGTTCAACAAGGGGGTGTAGGTCGATTAGGTAGGGGTTTCCTGCAAAAGCAGAAAAAGATTGGTAGGGTGAATCTCCATAGCCAGTAGGCCCTAGAGGGCAGACTTGCCAATAATGCATCCCCGAGGCTTCAAGGAAGTCCACAAAGTCATAAGCGCTTTTGCCTAAGGTGCCAACGCCTAGGTCACCGGGTAAAGAGGTGGGGTGTAGGAGCACGCCTGGGGCACGCTTAGGAAAGGGGGTAAATAAGGGGGTATTCATCCAGCTCTTTTAGAGGGCAGCGTCTCCACATTCGTCTGTGCGGATGCGGATACATTCTTCCACGGGGATTACAAAAATCTTACCGTCGCCAATTTTCCCTGTTTTGGCAGCCTTAGCAATAGACTGAACTACTTGAGAGGCAATATCATCGGCAACAGCCACTTCGATCATAATCTTGGGCAAGAAGTCTACAGTATATTCGCTACCACGGTAAATTTCTGTGTGGCCTTTCTGGCGGCCAAAGCCTTTAACCTCACAAACAGTCATGCCTTCGATCCCAAGCTGGGCTAGGCCTTCCTTAACTTCTTCAAGCTTAAAGGGTTTAATGATGGCTTTGATCAGTTTCATACAGTAACTAAGCCAGATTTCAAGAGGGGGAACAAGCCATAAAATGGTTTCTGTGAGTTTAATTGATTATTTTCATAAAACAATTGCTTACACCCTTGACAAAATAGCCTCTCAGAGCTAATTTACCCCCTTCAAACGATAAACTTCAAGACTGGGAAGTGGGTTTTTGCCCGCTTTTTTTGTCTCGGTTTATCTTAAATAGCTTTTTATCAACGATTTACATACTATGAGTAACGAATTATTAGCCGTATTAGAATACATGGAGAAAGAAAAAGGAATCGGTCGTGAAGATATGATCGAGACCATCTCTGAGGCTATTCGTGGTGCTGCTCAAAAAGGTGTGAATGCAGGCCAGGACATTAAAGTCCATATTGACCCCAAGACAGGGGCACTTAAGGCTTGGGCTCTTTACACAGTAGTGGACTCTATCGGAGACCCTGATACCGAGATGCACATTGATAAGGCCCGCCAAATTGATGCAGAGGCCGCAGTAGGGAGCACTTTAGAAAAAGAGATCGACCCGTCTTACCTAGGGCGTATCGCAGCTCAGATGGCTCGCCATGCAATTATGCAGCGCATTCGCCATTACGAGAAAGAGCGTATTTACGATGACTATAAGGACTCTGTCGGAGATATCGTCAGCGGTACGGTCCGTCGTCGTGAGCGTGGGGATCTTATCGTAGATCTTGGCAAGGCTGAGGCTACACTCCCACCAACAGAGCGTATCCCGACTGAGGACTACGCCCCAGGAGAGCGTATCCGCTGTTTGCTTCTGAACATCGAGAACACAACTCGTGGCCCAGAACTGATCCTAAGCCGCAGTAGCTCTAAGTTCGTACGAAAGCTTTTTGATTTGGAAGTAACTGAAATTGCTGAAGGTACCGTTTCTATTGAAGCGATGTCTCGTGAGCCAGGTTACCGTACCAAGATTGCCGTCAACACGACAGACCCGAAAGTTGATCCTGTAGGGGCTTGTGTGGGCGCTCGTGGTGTTCGTGTTAAAAGTATCGTGCGTGAACTTGGTGGTGAGAAGGTAGACATTATCCGCTACCACGAAGATCCTAAGGCAATGCTCGAAGAGGCGCTTAAGCCAGCAGTACCTAAGAATATCGAGATTAACGAAACCACACATACTTTGATTTTTGAAGTCCCTCAGGATGATCTTTCCGTAGTGATTGGCCGCAAAGGGCAAAATGCCAAACTCCTGTCTCGCTTGCTAGGCTGGAAGCTCGATATCCGTAAGGAAGAAGAGAAGGGTGCAGAAGGCTTTGATGACCGTATGCGTCGTGCGATCGAAGGATTGCATAACATTTCAGGGCTTGAAGATGCTATTGTTGAGCGTCTTGTAGCTATGGGGATTACCACACCTGATGCGTTTGAAGGGGTTACCGCAGCAGATTTAGTAGACGCAGGCTTTTCAGAAGAAGAGGCAGCAGATACACTTGCTAAGGTAGATGCTTTTCGTCAATCTCAGGCGTCCTAATTAATAAGGTAAGAGTCAGATTTAATATTTTAGAAGTAGGTTTAATTATATGAGCGTTCGCATTTATCAACTATCCAAGGATCTAGGGATGACCAATAAGGAGCTGATCGCTTTGCTTCAGGAGCGGGGTCATGATGTGAAAAGCGCTTCTAATACGATCTCAAACATTTATGCAGATTCCTTAATGGAAGAGTTGGGTGCAAAAAAAGAAGAAGCCCCCAAGGAGGAAGTGAAGAAGGCTCCAGCCCCCAAAAAGGCTGAAGCAAAAGAAGCCCCCACGGAAGAGGCTAAGCCCGCACCTAAGAAGCCTGATCTAAGTAAATTTGTTAAGTCTGCAGATGATCTTACGAAAGAGCGCGAACAAAAGAGCAAGCCAGCTCCAGCACCTCAGCCGGTTAAGGCAGCTCAGGCACCAAAGCCTCCTGCAACGCCTTCTGTAAAACTACCAACCCCGCCTGCAACACCAGGTGCACCTAAAATGCCACCTCCTGCAGCCAAGGCGCCTAAAGTTCCTGGTGCTCCTGCGGCTGTTCAAGCAACAAGCGCCCCAGAGGCAGCTGTTGCGGATGTAGAGAGTAAGCAACTGCAAATCAAGCCACCCATTGTTGTGCGTGATTTTGCTGGGTTGATTGGCCTTAAGCCTTTTAGGCTCATTTCTGAACTGATGGAAATGGGTATCTTTGCTTCAATGAATCAAGTCATTGAGGAAGAGGTTGCCTGCAAAATTGCACAGACTCACGGGTTCACTCTGGAGGTACGCCACCGCGGAGAGACTGCTGCAGAAGAAACGAAGCAACCCAAGAAGGTAAAAGAAGAGCCTAAGCTCGACCAAGAGCCACGCGCGCCGATCGTATGTGTGCTGGGTCACGTAGACCACGGGAAGACGACTCTTTTAGATAACATCCGCAAAGCAAACGTTGTTGCAGGTGAAGCCGGAGGGATTACTCAGCACATTGGTGCGTATCAAGTAGAGAATTCTGGTCAGAAAATTACTTTCCTAGACACACCTGGTCACGCGGCATTCTCCAAAATGCGCGAGCGTGGGGCGAATGTTACCGACATTGCTATTTTGGTGGTTGCTGCTGATGATGGTTTTATGCCTCAGACAGAAGAGGCCCTCAAGTTCGCCCAGAAGTCAAACGTGCCTGTAGTGGTTGCCATTAATAAGATGGATGCTCCGGGTGCGAATGCTGACAAGGTGAAGCAGCAAATGCAACAAAAGGGAATTGCTCCGGAAGAATGGGGGGGTGAAACTCTTTGTGCTTCAGTCGCTGCTATTAAGGGCGAGGGGATTGATGGTCTTTTAGAATCTGTTCTTTTGCAGGCAGAAATGCTCGAGCTACAAGCTGCACCTAAGGCAAACCCAACTGGGGTTATTATTGAGTCCCAGGTAGAAGTGGGCCGCGGGTCTACTGCGACGATTATTGTTCAAGATGGTACTCTGAAGGTAGGAGATGCGCTTGTGTGTGGTTCCCAGTACTGTAAGGTCCGCGCGATGATGGATGATAAGGGTAAGCCTGTTAAGAGTGCGGGGCCGTCTACGCCTGTGCGTTTGATGGGCTGGTCTTCAGCACCTGAGGCCGGAGCAACTTTCCGTAAGGTTAAGAATGAGAAGGAAGCTAAGCGCGAGGCTGAAGAATGCGCCATCGAAGAGAAAAAGGCAGCTGCTGCTAAGAATGATGACAAGCCTGCAGACTTAGCCCTCTTGCTCAGTGCGATTGAGAACACCAAGCAAAAAACTTTCCATGTCTTTATTAAGGGTGATGTACACGGTAGTGTCGAAGCCCTCAAAGCCTGCCTAGAAGAAATTCAGAGCGAGAAAGTGCCTCTAGAAGTAGTGAGTGCTGATGTAGGCCCTATTAGTAAGAATGACATCATTATGGCCAGTGCAGCAGAAGCTGTGGTGGTTGGGTTTAACACTAAGCTCGAAAATGGGGTAGCGCCTTTGGCTAAGCACCATAATGTGCGGATCATTCAGCATAATATTATTTACGAGTTGATTACACAGGTCAAAGAGGCCATGGCTGAACTGCTCGAGCCTGAACTCCAAGAGAGTAAGAAGGGCGCTGCTCAAGTCCGCCAGGTCTTCCCTGTTTCTAAGGGTACTGTGGCTGGGTGTATGGTTACCGAGGGTGCTATCCAGCGTGATGCTTACGCTCGTGTAGTACGTGGCAAAGAGGTTCTTTACGAAGGCAAGGTCGGTACGCTCAAACGCTTTAAGGATGATGTTAATGAAGTACGCGCCGGGTATGAGTGTGGTATTCGCGTGAATGGCTTTGACGGTTACAAGGATGGTGACGTGATTGAATGTTTCGAAATTACTAAAATAGCACCTTCTTTATAATTTAAGCCCATGGGACAGCGATCTATCAGAGTAAATGAACTAGTAAAGCGTGAGTTGAGTAAGCAGCTTCATACACGTTTTCAAGCAGAGGCTGTCTACATCACCATTACCAGCGTTGATGTCAGCCCGGACCTACGCAGCGGTAGGGTTTATTATTCTGTATTGGGTGATGCTCTTAAAATCCGTGAAGCAGGGCGTTTTTTCGCTAAGCACAAAGAGTCTATTAGACGCACACTCGGCAAGTCTATTGTTCTAAAATACTTACCGCACCTATCTTTTGTTTACGACCCGGGGATGGAACACGGTGCCCGTATTGGTGAGCTTTTGGACGAGATTTATACCGAAAATCCAGTTCATTAAGATCCTTCTGTTTCTATATGTATTACCCAGAGCATTCTTCAAAATTCCTTGAGCTTCTGAAGTCCTTGAAGGGCAAAAAAGTAGCAGTCTTGGGTCATATTCGCCCTGATGGAGATTGCATAGGCTCTCAGGTGGCTTTGTGTCGTGTGTTACGTAGCCTTGGGGCAGACGCTACTGCTTTTAATGCAGACGCAGTACCTCGTGTGCTCAAAAGTTTTGTGGGTGATACGCCCTTGCGTCAGCCTGAGGATGATTTTGACCCTGCAGGGTGGGTGGCCGTCTCCGTAGATTGTGCGGATGCTAAGCGCGTAGGGGATAAGGTGCATAAGCTTTTTCCTAAACCTTTCCTTAATGTAGACCATCATATTTCTAACCAAGGTTATGCAGAGCATGATTTTGTGGTTGATAGCTCTGCGGCAACGGCTGAAATTTTAGCAGGTTTCTTCCTTGATACAGGGTGTGAGCTTGATGCAACCACAGCTCAAGCACTTTACTTAGGTATCGTGACGGACACAGGACAGTTTATGTTCCCCTCTACAACGGCTCAAACGTTTGCTATTGCCTCAGCGCTAGTGAACAAGGGTGCTCAACCTGGGAAAGCTGGCGAAGAGCTTTATCAGCGTGAGAATTTCCCACGCCTACATTTGCTGAAGTACTTTTTAGAAAGCCTTAAGCTCGAGCTTAAGGGCAAGGTTTGCATTGGTTGCCTTGCCTTGAAGGATTACCGAGAGACTGGTGCTTCCAGGGAAGAGTCCGAAGGCTTTGTAGACTTTACGCGCTCTATCGAAGGCGTACAAATTGGTATTTTTCTAGAAGAGCGTGAGGGTGCTATTAAAGCTAGCTTGCGTGCGAAGGATCCTCTTATGCGGGTAGACCAGTTTGCTCAAACCTTTGGGGGTGGGGGCCATGCCTGTGCTGCAGGGTTTAATGTAGAGAGCACGCTTGAGTCCTTTTACCCACAATTGCTTAAAACGCTTGAAAATCATTTAGATAGTATAGGCACTATCAACCCAACAATTTAAAACACGTCAATCTATGCTAACTACACAATCAACAGCGCTTGAGGGCGTTCTTCTTATTGACAAACCTTCGGGCTGCACTTCCCATGATGTTGTTGACCACGTTCGCCGCAAGCTCGGGATGAAGCGCATCGGGCACGCAGGGACTTTGGATCCTCTGGCCACTGGTCTATTGGTGATTTTAGTGGGGAAGGCTACAAAGCTCTCTCAGTACCTCATGAGCCTGGATAAGGTGTATGAGGGTACTCTCAAGCTAGGAGAAACGACCGATTCTCAAGACGCTGACGGTGAGCTTCAGGAAACCACGCCAGTGCCCGCATTAGATGCAGACGCGCTTACTTGTGTTCTAGATACTTTTCTAGGGGATCAGTACCAAACCCCACCTATGTTTTCAGCTAAGAAAATCAAAGGAGTGCCGCTTTATAAGCTCGCACGCAAGGGGAAGACCGTGGAGCGCGAACCTCGCTTTATCCGTGTGGCCTCTTTTGACTTACTTTCTTTCGAGCAGCCTTATGCAACGTTTAAGGTAGCCTGCACGAAGGGGACTTATGTGCGGACTCTCGCACATGACGTTGGGCAAAAAATCGGCTGCGGCGCGCACCTAACAGCACTACGTCGTACACAGTCTGACCAATTTGACGTTAAAAATGCAGTCACGCTAGATACTTTGGATGAGCTTAGTTTAATGGATATTAAGCAGCACCTTATTCCTATTTACCGGGCTGCACCTAGCTACGTCTTATAATACCCACTCATGAAAGAACCCCGCATAGTGACTGCCTTGGATGACTTATCCTGGGACTCCTCTGAAGAGGTGCACCTTGCTATCGGGATGTTTGATGGCTTACACTTAGGGCATCAGGCTGTGATTGAGGCGGCTAAACATTCTGCTGTTAAGAATAATGCTTGTGTCGGGGTACTGACTTTTTCACCTCACCCAAGTCGTATCCTTTATCCTGAAAAGGCGGTGCCTTTAATTATGCCTGCGCACGAAAAGCATGCGATGCTCCAAAAATTAGGGGTGGACCTTATTATTGATCAGGCTTTTACAAAGGCATTTGCTAAGATTAAGGCGGAGGACTTTCTCCCGCTGATCAAGCAGCACATCCCTGGGTTAAAATCCCTCTATGTCGGGGATGCTTTTCGTTTTGGGCAAGGGCGTTCTGGGGATGTTGCCTTACTTGTAGAGCTTGGGAAGGCCTTAGGCGTAGATGTATTTAGCCTGAAGCGCATACAGTGCAGTGAGACAGTCATTAGCAGTACGCGTATCCGTAAAATGATTGCTCAAGGGGATATGCAAGAAGCTAATAAACTTTTGGGCTACACCTATTTTTCAGAGGGTCAGTGCCTTTGTGATGAGGGTCAGTGCGCCTTAGCGTTTAATTGGGCTCCGGAACTTAAGCCTTTAAGCGGGGCGTATGCTGTGCGCATTCTTGCTGAAGAGCTCTTGAATCCTTTGCATGGTCTTGCTTATTATGATGCTCAATCTGCACGTTTAAAAATCTACTTGCTTGAACCCTCTAAAGCTTTTTATTTTAAGGGCGGTGCTCGTGTCGAGTGGTTGCACTTAATCAGCGCAGGAGCATCTGAATATCAAGAAAAAGATAAACAAAAAGCAATCAACTGGTTTCAGGAAGCTTAAATAAGGCTCCTGAGCCTTTAATAAGCCCCTGTTATGACAACCCTTTTAGAAAAGACAACCCTTCGTGCAGCCTCAGATTCTGATGTTGCTGTACTCAATGCTCTCATGCGTGCCTCTAAAGGCCACTGGGAATATGACGTCGATTTTTTAGACAGTTTCATGGAGCGCTATACCCTGACGCCTGCCTATACCCAAAAAGCCCTTGTGGTCCTTATGGAAGAGGCTGGCACTGTGTGCGGCTTTTATGGTTTTGGCTTAGAGGATGATGCTCCTACTTTAGATTACTTTTTTATCCACCCTTCTTTTATCGGTAATGGCTTAGGCCGTTTGCTGTGGCAGGATTGTGTAGCTAAGGCTAAAATCAAAGGCTGGGAAAGCTTCACCTTCATCTCCGACCCAGATGCCGAGCCCTTTTACGAGCGTATGGGCGCCCAGAAAATAGGGGACTGGAAGTCCTCCCTGGCGGAAGACCGCTATTGCCCGATTATGGAGTATACGGCCTAGGTTTTAATGATTTGACATCCTGTAATCATATCGTAGGCTGGGGTTATGTCTGATTTACAAGCCCAACAAGCTCATTTCGCGCGTGCCCAATTTGAAAAAATGACGGGTATGACTTTCGCGCAAGCACAAGCCAGGCAAATCGAGCAACAGAAGGAAGAGAAAGAAGCCTTCATAGCGTTAATGACTTTCAAGATAGAGGAAGTCTGCTGTTGGTGCGCGATCGAGCGAATTTCAGAAAGTCAAACTCCCTCTAAAGGTTTTAGTGCACATAATATGTCTGCTGTTTCTCATTCAAAAACAGGGGATGAGGTTCGTGAGAGAAGGCAAAAAGTATTCCCTAAGGTATACAAGGCACTAACGCCTGAACAAGCCCACAAGCATAGCTCTGTAGCCTGTCAGCGCGCCTGCCAGATTCGCCAGATTAAGCATTTGCTACCAGCGACTGCCTCAGCTGCTTAAAGTCTTTTCGAAGTTCCTTTTACCCTAGGAACATCCCGATCACGCTGGCACTCATCAAGGAGGTCATGCTACCTACGACGACTACTAAGGGTGCTAGGCGTGAGACAACTCCTTTTTGGCTTGGGGCCAGTGCCGAGAATCCACTCACCTGGACTCCCATCGAGGTTAGGCTAGCAAAGCCACACAAGGCATAAAGTGTGAGGATCGTTGTACGCACATCAGACAGGGCTCCTTCTTTAATAATCCCACCTAAAGAGCTATAGGCAATGAACTCATTCAGGACGATCTTCTCCCCGATGAGCTCTCCTACTTGGAAGATGCTGTGGGTTTCTACCCCAATAATCCAGGCTACTGGAGCAAATAAAGTTCCTGTGATTGCTTTAAGGTTAAGCCCAGAGTAGCGCCCATCTGAGAGCGAAGCGATCCAGTCATTAATTCCAAAGAGCGATCCAACGCCTTGCTCGAGGGCCCAGTCACCCATCGCAATGAGGGAGGTAAATACAATAAGAACTGCGCCAATAATCATCGCTACTTGTAAGCCGTCTGCAGTGCCTCGAGCCAAAGCATCCATAGGGTTAGTTCCGATATCTTCTCTATGGATTTGGATACTGTTGTCCACAATACCAGGCTTTGGGTAAACAAGGCGTGCAAGTGTAAGCCCTGCGGGTGCAGCTAGGATCGATGCGGTTAAGAAGTGGCTTGTGTAGAGCAAGCGCAATTGAGGGTCGTCCCCAGCAAGGATTGCGACATAGCCCATCATCACGCTGCCGGCAATAGTGGACATCCCCATGACCATCACACTGAAGATCTCTTGCTTACCCATCTTGGCAAGGTAGGGCTTAATCAAGAGAGGAGAACTTGTTTGATCTAAAAAGATATTTGCAGCCGCTGCAGTACACTCTGCTCCGGAGATTTTAAGACTCCGGCTCAAGAACCACGCGAAGCCTTTAACAATCGCGGGTAAAATCCCAAAGTAATAGAGTAGGGAGGAGACCGCCGAGAAGAAGATCACCGTAGGTAGTACGTGGAAGGCAAAGATAAATCCAAAGGAGTTATGGTCGGTCACTAAACTCCCAAACAGGAAGGCTGCTCCGTGGTCACTAAAGTCGATCACTTTAATGAAAAATCCTGCAACTGCTTCTACGCCTGAGCGCACAACAGGGACCTGGAACATTACAAAGGCTGCCGCCATGTGGATAATCACCCCGGTGGCAAGGAGTCTCCAATTAATATGCTTTTTGTCTCTGCTGATCAAAAAGCCAAAGAAGAGTATACAAAATACTCCAAGTAGTCCGCGTCCTAGTCCTGTTAGATTGAGTGTGTAGTCCATAAAGTTAAATTAATTAGTAGTGTCCCTAGTTTCTATTTCTGCGAGCATGACCGCTACAGCATCAATGGCGTCTTTAGGGTGCCAGCGTTTGTTCTTTTTGTTGTAGTTGTTTAGCATGATGGTAAAGGCAATCGGTTCACCTGCAGCTGTAGTGAGATAGCCTGCCATGTTGTAGTTAAAGCTCATAATGCCTGATTTTACTCGAGCATTGTTTTCAGCAAGGGTGCCCACCATACGATCTTTGAAGAAGGCATCCACACCGGCAAAGGACAAGGCTTCGTAGAAGTAGTCAAAGGAGGGGTGCCCCTGCATAATGCTCAACAGGTTCCCGATTGTCTTGGGCTTAATTAAGGTCTTGCGGGCCAAGCCTGTGCCTTCTTGGGAGACAACGTCTTGAGGGTCTATGTTGATTGCTTCCAGGAATTCATCCAAGGCTTTACGCGCTAGTACATTTGTACGGGCTTTTCTTAAGCTAGGGTCTTCAGTATATTGCCTGTAATGCTCGCCGATTTGTAAGGAGATTAATTCAGGATAAAGGTTGATGACGGACTGTGTGAAAGCCATGTCGATCATGTCCTTGAGTGTCGGAGATTCTACCCAGGCGAGTTCATTAAAGCGCTCATAGCTTTTTGGGTAAGTGTTTTGTTCCATCCATGAAAGTGTACGGACTTTTCCTGTTAGGGTAATACCTTTCTCTTTGAGCAATGCCTTGAAAATCGTTGCTGTAAATGCTGCGGGGTCTGGTACGGGTAGGCGGTCTTTAAAGCGTTCTTTATCAATGGCGATAGAGCCCATCAGGGTCAGGTGGTGCAGGCCTTGTGCTCGGAAGGAATCATCAATGCTACTTGGGCTTCCGGCTTTTCCTGTAGTAAGAAGGTTCTCGAAGCTTAGGTAAGGAACATCAGGGGTAATCGTAAAGGTTGGGGTACTGCCGATAGTTTCCCCAGGTTGAATTTCGAAGCTGACTACGTTTTGATTCACGCTTAAGGCCGAAAGCGCTGGGGCGTAGTAGTATTGCATATCATCCCACTCCCAACCAAGGCCATGAGGGGGCGCATAAAAGAAACGCTCATCTGCGATCAGGTCACCTTCAATGCGTTTTACTCCTGTTGCAGCTAAATTATCTGCAAGTTCCTCTAGGGAGCCTTGTTTGGAGCCTTCTTGCTTATGGATAAGCAAGGTAGGGTCTCCACGTCCGTAAAGATAAAGATTCCCCTTAAGTGTCCCATAGTCATCAGGGCGTTTTTCGGCATAGGCTGAGGTTCGGATTGTAAACCCAGGGCCTAGGCGGTCTAAGGCAACAGCACCTGTAAATAATTTAAGCAAAGAGCAGGGGACAAAGTACTGGTTGGCGTTATAAGCGACAAGGGGCTGCCCTGTTTCGAGTGAAACAGCATAAATGCCCCAACTAGCAGCTGAAAAGTCCGAGTCATTACAATGTTGCTCGAGCCTTTGGGTAATATTAGCTGCTGCAGAAAGTGGGAGTGAACTGAGCATAAGAAGGAGAAGTAAACGCGGGCGCATTAGCTCCTACTAAACGGTCTCAGTGGGCGTATTGTCAAGGCTTCAGGCAGTAGCTTGGGGTCTTTTTTGAAAGGAGTTCCTGATCACTTGAATGCTCCTTGTCAAAAAGGATTTTTCTTTAGGCGTTGGAGGCCTTATTTCTTCAAGCTCCTCCTCCTCTGGGGCTGGGGCAGGCTTGACTGCGGCTTCTAGTTTTATGCTGCGCAGTCTATTGATAATAAGAACGTCTGCTTGATCAAAGAGTCTATTTGCTTCTGTTTTGTCTCCTCGTAAAAGATACTCATAAGCCAATCCCTCTAAGACTCTAATTCGTTTAAGTATTGCTTGGGGGTCTTGAGTGGTCTCTGGGCAGACGCGTTCTAGGAGTGCTTCAGCTTGTTTGTAGCATTGAGCCGCTTTTTCTTTAAAGAGCTCCTTTTCTTCATCCTTCCTGCTGGTCTTATGATAAAAATCATCCCCGACAGTCTTGCACCACCAGGCAGCAAGGATGGCATCCGGCGGGCTTCCTCTTCTGGCAGGTTTGTCTGCAGATTCTTCCCGGGCAGGTATGCCTTTGGCAAGGTGTGCAAAGGGGAAGACTGGCTGAGGGTTATTGTAGCATTTACCTAGAGGCTTATAAGAGTATTCTTCGGGGAGTAGGTAGGCTTGTTTCGTATAGCCATCATCGATGGGCTTATTCCTTAAGCAGTTTTTTATAACATGATCAGCGTACTTTCCAAAACTGAAAAGGCAGGTATGTTTTAGGCAAGACTCTTCATGAAGCTGCCCTGATTGGAGTGCATGAAAGTCATGGATTTGCTCCGAGTGCATTCCTTTAAGCACATAACGCGCCCCAAGGTAAGGATTTTTAATGAGATAGGGTAGGAGTTCTTTAGTTAATGACTTACGCCTCAAATAAAAATTGAGTGCACTATTTACCCATAAGGGGCGCAGGGGGATCAGCTCTGTGAGCGCGTTTAAGCAGTATTGATGTTTGAGTAGCGGATCCTTGATTTGAGGGGCAATGAATAAAATATTAGTATCGAAGGACAACATCTGGAAAGGGCTATCCTGAAGCCCTTTTGCTTCCTCAAGAATGCCTTTGATGTCTTTGTTGCTTATTTGCTCCTCGATGGTGAGTTGTTTGGCTAAGTTCCGAAGCGCAATGATAGCAAGGAGGGGCCTGTCCTGGTGGAGTGTCTTGAGGCTGTCGACCTTGGCCTGGTGGATATCAAAGAGGTTTATTTCAGCAGGAGGGGGTGTAAGTGTCTCTACCCGGGTTTCAGTAGAGAGCTGCTGCATCCTATGTAAAGGGGCCTGGCCCCCTGCAGGGTGGGTTATCTGGGTAGTTGTTGAAAGGCTCAGCCTGAAGTTCTGCCATTGCCTAGAGAGATCTTGCGCGATTTTGTCCATAGATAGAGAAGCTTGATGCTGTTGATATTAGGGGATTTATGAGAGGGAGGCAAGGCCTAGCCTTTTTCCTCACAAAACCCTTGCAAACCCTAATAAATTATCGATTATTAACCCACTCATGTTTGTAGATGAAGTCACAGTAGCATTAAAGGCCGGAGACGGCGGGGACGGTTGTATTAGCTTCCGTCGCGAGAAGTATTTACCCAAAGGCGGCCCTAATGGTGGGGACGGCGGCAGCGGGGGTAATGTACTGCTTATTTGTGACGAAAACATGGGGGATTTAACTCCATATCGTTTCAAGGGCCACGCCAAAGCCCGTAATGGGGAGCCTGGCCGTGGGCGAGATCAGTATGGCAAAAATGGAGAGGATTGCACCCTAAGGCTCCCTCCGGGGACGATCGTCTACGATACAGCCAGTGGCTTTAAGGTGGCAGAACTGCTCGACCATGAGCAAGAAGTCCTTTTGCTTCAGGGTGGCCAAGGCGGCATGGGGAATGTTCATTTTAAGTCCTCAACCAATCAAACCCCCCGAGAGTCTACCCCAGGTAAACCTGGGGAGTCTGGAGAATTTCGCTTCGTTATTAAGACCATCGCTGATATTGGCCTAGTCGGTTTCCCTAATGCAGGGAAGTCCACCCTCATCAGTTGCATTACCGAGGCACGGCCTAAGACAGCCGCCTATCCTTTTACTACGCTTAACCCGAATGTCGGAGTGATCCACTACGAAGAGCAGCACGACCGGCTCTTTTTAGCAGACATTCCCGGTTTGATCGAAGGCGCCAGTGAAAACCGTGGGCTAGGGCACCGCTTCTTGCGCCATATCGAGCGTTGTACTGTATTAGTCTTTGTGATTGATATGGCTGCTCAAGACGGGCGCAAACCTTTTGAGGATTACGCACAGTTGCTCGAGGAGTTGCGCTTATACGATCCTGCTTTGCTCGAAAAGGAGCGCCTAGTTGTCGCTAATAAGATGGACTTGCCCGCGTTTGAAGAAAACCTAAAGGCCTTCCAGGAGGAGACAAAAGTCCCCGTCATAGAGCTTTCTTGCTTAGAAGAGCAAGGCTTAGACAACCTGAAGGACCAGCTTTATCAGATTGTCCGTAAGGATTGACTTAGGTTAATGCTTGCGGGATACTTTCCGGCATGGATTTCCGAAAAGTTACCCCACTGCCACCAGGCGCCTCTAACTCTGATTCTGGAACTAAAAAAACTTATCGTACCAAAGGCGGAGGTTCTAATACTGTAAAGCATCCCTATCTATCTACCCCGCCCATCACAACCGTTAATACTCCTGGCGGACAGGCAAGCTGTATGGCGCTCAGTGAAGTAAACCGAGTCGCTATTACAAGAACCCTCCTCGAGGAGTTACAGGAGGCGGGTATAGATCCAGAGCCTCCAGCCTTTAGCACCGAGGGACTTGATGTTATTGCGGATGAACTTAATTTTCTAGCGAAGCTTTTTATCCCTCTAGCCGCAGGCCTCCCTGCGGGAGTAGGGCTTTGGTATTTTGCGGCAGTACCTGGGTTTTCAGTTGCCGTGACCCTTGTACTCTTGTGGTTGGTGCCTGTGGTCGTTCTTCTTTTTAGGGTGCCTTCAGATAGGTAGCAGGCTTGTGTCGCAGCCTTAAGTATTTTTAATGAAGAAGTCTTCCATCTTCTTCCCTACGGCAACCCATAGGTACCCTCCGATATTAAGGAATATCATAATAAGGAGCGCGATTTCCCAGATGTAGATTTGGGGTGGGGTCGTACGCACAGGTTGTAATGAGGCTAGCGATACAAAGTCTTTCTCTCCAACGCTACTAATCCCGATCGGTTCGATTTGCTCACTCACCATCACTACATCAGGGCTCACGCGGTCTTTCTCAGTGCGGGCCAAGGCCGTGACTTCATGCCCCTGTTCTTCCATCATCTGGCGGAACTTCATCGCAGCTTCTTTCTTGCGTGCCAAGAGCCGCAAGTTATCAAAGGCTAAGTCCAACTCTTGTTGGGCTGCAAGGCGCAGGTATTCTTCTGCTTTATCAAAGTCCTGCTCTACACCGTACCCGTTCATATACATGAGGGCCAAATTATTATGCCCTAAGGGTTCATTTTGATTGGCGGCTTTTTCAAACCAAACAAGCGCTTTTGTGTAGTCCTTCTCTACACCACGCCCTTCGAGGTAGAGCGTCCCAATATTATTTTGCCCCAAGGGTGAATTGTTTTCCTCAGCAGCTTTCATGTACCACTCAAATGCTTTTTTAGGGTCTCGCTTAACCCCTTTCCCGTCACGGTAGAGGTTCCCTAGGTTTACCTTCGCATCTTCAATATTTTGTTCTGCAGCTAGGATGTACCACTCGTAAGCTTTCTTATAGTCTTTCTTCACACCCCAACCTTTTTGGTAAAAGCGGCCCAAATTGTATTGGGAGCGCGCAAAACCTTGGCTGGCTGCCTTTTCGTACCACTCAGCGGCCTCCTCATAGTCACGCCCGACGGTAATGCCCGTTTCATAGAAATTCCCTAGAATCGCCTGCGCTTCGGGCAGCCCTTGTTTGGCCGCCTTACGGAACCACCGCACGGCCTCCTCATAATTATTAGTGTCGAGGGTGTAGGCATAGCCTAATTCGTATTGGGCCTTAGGGTCTCCCTTTTTGGCTGCTTTCTTGAGTGCCTCAAGGTCCCGGGCCCATACTAATACCGGGATAAGCACTAACCCCCCGATCAGTACGCAAAATAGTGTACGCCAAGTCATTGTATAATAATGATATCATATTATATTTAAAATTCAATAATAAAGCCAAGGTTGATTTGTAAGATTTTAATAATCAGTTAGTTAAAATAAATAAGTAAGCATGGGTTTAGTACTTGATTATTACCGATCGGTCTATATAAATAACATCCATATTATTATGGACACTAGCGTATCGCTCACAACAGCATCAAATAGCTCACAAATCTCTTGGGGTAGCTTATCCCTAAATCACTCTAAGGTCACTATTGCCCAAGACGGCAAAGCCACTTGGGCGGCTTATCGCCAGTCAGATTCATGGGGCCTTAAGCATGACTTCGATATACTTCTCAAAAATAGAACTGCTTTAGAGCAGATCTATCCCGCGCAATTTAAATCTGTTTTAGGGCAGATCTCAGATCATTTAGCTGAGACTTTAGTAAGGGAACTCGTTGAGGGCTGCACCGTTGGTCTTTGCATTACTGATGATGATCTCCTTGCTCTCTCCAAGCTGATGGTGCTAGGGGACATTACTTTCTTGCCTGAGGGTAAAAAAGCGCTTCTTCCTTCATCTGTTGGAGAGAAGGTCTTTTCAGAGGCTTGCTGCAATGACATAAGTGATGATTTTGAAAGTTTGAATTTACTCTTTCAGGGATGGGGGGTGGTTAGCCCTTCTTCACAGTGGGTAGAGTACATTTATTCCCTTGGTAGATTTAGAGATGGTTACTGGAATAAAAGCCAAATAAAGTTGCTCACAACACTTTTAAAATACACGCATGAAGGAATCCAGGCTGAAACAGAGGACTTCTTAGGAAAGATTGAGCAAGACTTTCTAAACGCACGTTCTTCATTGGAGTTAGTGTTAGAAGATCCAGAGCTAGTTCGTTTGCTTTCCGATACTCGCTTAAGTTTAGACGTTTTAGTGGAGTCAGCATTAGTCAGCGATGAGCGTTTGAGAATATTTGCTGAAAAGGGGAAAGCATACCATGAGCTTTATGCAACTAAGCTCATCGAATCACTACCTGAGTTTATAGCAAAAGAGCCTTACGCCTACAGTGCTTTACTTCCTCTCTTAGCTTCTCCTGTAGAGTCTATAAGAGACGCAGTATTTAAGCACCTGATAGATTTTCATAATGAACTTCAAAAGAACACTGCGGATCTGGCTGATTTCGTTAAAGGTTTATTTTTCGGTAAGCTTATTGATAGCCAGGAGCTAGAGGCTTATGATTCAGGCGTATACGATCGCTTGTGGGATATTTACTTAAAGCAAGGGGAGCTTAAGGGGCTTGCATACCTAATTAAACGTAAGATTGAAAAGGAACACACCTCATTAAAATCTATTGCTGATGCCCTTTGTTATGGAGAAGACTCTTCGGGTCCAGTTATTGAGGCTCCTCAATTCATCAAGCTCCTGAGGTACTTCAGTGATATTTGCCCTGAGGGGCTGACAGGTCTTGATTACTAGCCCAGCTTTGTTATAAAGGGGTCTTAGTATTTTACATTATTTATGATAGACTTTTTCTTTCCTTGCCACCGTATTCCTTATGGTGCGGGTAACTCTAGCTCAACCAAAGATTATTCCTCTTGGCATACCTTGCCACTGAAGGCTTCACGGATTAACTCTAAATCCGAAGGAGGGACTAAGTGGTCGCCAAGGTTTGGTGATTTTAATGACTTTGCTCAGGATCTGAGTCTCCTTATAGACTTTCGCTCAAAGCTAAACCCTGACTCGCGTGATAAAATAGCCGAGGCAGATAAAATTATCAAGAAAGCTGCAGCGTATATTCATGAAAAATTGTTAGATGTCTTAGCTAAAAAACTCCCCACAAGCGCCGTGAGCGTGGCTGAGTGTCTGAAAGAGCTTGTAAATTACTGGATGATTACAGAGGAAGAGCGCCTTGGGGAATACCTGGATGAGATCAAATCTCTTTTCTTAAAATGTAATCTCTCTCACATTAGGGCATATACATCTTTCCTTGATGATGAGGCAGATGCGTCCCTTTTTGAAGGAACTTGTTTTAGCTTAAGCTCTATTATTGAAGATGTCCTGGCAGATCTTGAGGGGAGGCGGGTTATCGCACTGGATGCTCGCTGGACGCATGAAACGTGTGAGGAGCAGATTGTTCAAGCTATAGGCCAGCGCGTTGGAAGTTTGTCGGAAGATGTATCTACTTTAATTAAGTTTTTATCATCGCCGATGGCCTGGATTCGAGCCTCAGCCTTTGAGGCTATATGGGGTTTCCCCCTAGAGGGGGTTCATCCCTTATCAAAGCGATTCTTCTTCGAGGAGGTTTTTAGGGATGATTCTTTAGAGTGGTATTATACTCGATTAGGGGCTCATTACTTAAAACAGGGGGAGCGGCAAGGCATTACATGGGTCATTAGTAAGCTTCTGAAAAGCGGTCGTTCTGACGATGCAAGCAAACTCTTTCATGAGGCTATCGCCTCTGAAAATAATGTTCCTGGAAAAGACTTTATTGCTGATACGGTGAAGATGGCCCAGCTCCTCATGCATTTAGAAGAAGTAGAATACTTTTTTATTTTAGAAGATTGGTTTCTAGATGCGGTTTATAAAAATTTACTGAAGTTGGACCTACCTTTTGTCCAAAAGGCAAACTACCTAGCCGCTGCTCTTAATGCCTATGATCATATTGAACGTCCGTTACCTGAATCGCTAAAAGAGGATATTTTAAACCTACCTACCCAGACCGAAGAACAAGCGCATTTATCAAGCTATATGCAGCATGTTTATGATGCCATTTGTCCTGGTTTCTCTGAGTATAAGCACTTAGCAGCTAAACGCGCTTTAATTAAGATGGGAGAGCGATTCCCTGGGTTAAAAGCCATGCCTGATCTAGTCTACAACAAAACGGGGGATATCTTTAGTGCCTCAAGGGTGAAGCATCACTCCCCGGAGGTTCCTGCCGCGCACATACTCTTAGATTGTTTCGATGTGGGAGAGTTTCCTAGCCATCGCTACCAACTCTCATCATCAGGTGAGTTGTACGTGAGTACTCGCTCCCAAAAACTATATATTTGTGAAGCAGAAACGGGGTTGGCTATAGATGCGTTCAGTTCTGTAGACTGGCTCTCTAATGCTTATTTCTCCCAGGATCAGCGCAGTGTTTATGTGAAGGTTAAAGAAGGTTTCTTAGCAAAGCTAGGTACTAACCAAGGCCTTCAGGTGTTCTCTTCGTGTCACTTAGGTAAACAAAGCCTCGGGTTTGTAGGAGAGGCAGCTGCAGATTGCCTATTCGTTTGCTCTGGAGAATATGACCCTTGGGGGAGTTTTGATGAGTGTCAAATCGATTTGCTAGACCCTGACACACAAACACTACGAGCTCAGACTTTTTGTGAGGATGTAAAAGACTTTACTGTGGCTGCAGGGCACCTGAACTTTATTCAAAGAGTTAGCAAGCGGGGCGTTGATACTTTCACCCTGCGTTTAATGCGCATGGACGCTTCAGGCTCTTTGAAGGAGCCTTTATTGTCCTTAAGCTTCTCTAGAGATGTAGCGTTTCGCGTAAATTTGGACTATGAGGTGCATGGCAATCGGCTGTACTACCTGCTATCGGATGCAAGCACCAACATACGTACCCTAGGTGCTTATGACCTAACCACAGGGGAGGTTCTAGGCGCACCTGTAACTCTCGAAGGAGGCTCCATTCGTTCGATGGACATTTCTCCTGATGGGCGTTTGCTTGCTCTGGCTGATCGGTCATCTTTAACGGTCATCGCGCTTGATCTTGATGAGCCTGCGGTCCTGTGGTCTATCTCTTTGGAGGGCGGTACTTTGTACTTTTCCCCTGATAGTAATTGGATTTACGCCTTAGCTGCAAGTGCCAAGGACAGTGAATATGTGCCTGCATATAAAGTAAATAGCCAAACAGGAGCCAAGGCAATCTTCCCCACAGAGGGCCAGCATGTTAAACGTTTGGTAGGTATTTTACCTGACGGGCGCCCAGTCTTCAGCGGCTATTCTAAGGGGGAAGAATAACCCCCCTTTACTTCACTGGGTACTTCTCAAACAACTCTTTTACCGGCTTTTGTAGTAGGCCTGCCTTATGGACTGTTTGTAGGTTTGCTTCGTAGTAGCCTAGGATGGGGTCAAGCTCGCACAGCAGTTCGGCTCCGCCATCGGCACCATAAGTGTCGAGGTCTTGCTTAAACTCCCCAAGGGTGATTTTGCTCAGCGGTTTGCTCGGCTGGTAGCGGGTGATGGTTTCCTCATTCTCATCGACTGATTCAATCGGGCTAATCAGGCCCATGTCGTGCAAGCGCAAGATACTTTCATTAAGCACTTGCCCGGGTACTCGAGTGATATTGCTGAGCTCTTCCGAAGAGAGTGGGGCAGCGCAGGTATAAAAGCGCCGGGCAATCAGTAAAAAAGTCGTGAGGGTTAGGCTCTCCCGTGCGTGAACACTAATATTCTTCCAGACCTTAAGGTTAGTCAACAGCTTAACATTCTGTACGGAGTAGGTGATTTGCCCACCAAGGAGGATGAAAATCCAAAAGATAAACAAACCGAACATCAACACCGGCACAATCCCGATAGACCCATACAAACTTTGTGTCCGTACCACTCGGGAGATGTAGAGAAAGGATAGGTAGTTGTTTAGGAAGAGCAAAACAGCAACCGAGGTCGACCCAATAAAGGCAGCCTTCCAGGGGACTGTGGTGTGGGGGATGAACCGGTAAAACAGCGCAAAGAGTAGGATGATTAGTGTAAAAGATAAAACCGGCATGAACACACCCGTGTATTGGGCTAATCCAAGACCAAAGGGGAGCTTCTGGATCCAAATACTCAGCGTCGCTGCGGAGAGGAAGGTGATTGCCATAATCCCCAAGACAGTCCCGAGGCTAATCAAGGTCCAATAAGAGACAATCCGCTGTCCCCACGATCGCCCTCGCCGGACCCCCCAGATCATGTTTAAGGTGTTTTCAATTGTGATGATGAGTTGGATACAGATGAGGATAAGGATGAGTGTCCCTACGATCCCTGCAGTGCCTGAGCGCGCGCTTTTACCCAGGTTGTTTACAAACTCCATGAGTTGCGGGTTGAACTCGTGCTGTTGGGCTTCATGAGTGATGGCGCTCCCTGGGGTTGCCTTAAGGTGTGCTGTGGACGGGGCTATAAAAGAAATGACTTTGCCTAAAGATTGGGTAGCAAGGTCATCCTGCTGCCCTTTGACCATATACCCCGAGACCATGATGAGGATCGCCAGCAATGGCCCAAGTCCAATTAAGGAATAATAGCTTAGCGCAGCGGCCTGGCTCGGAATGCGGTTGGCAATGCAACCATGCCAGATGATAGACAGGATCCTTAGGAGTGCAAAGCAGGTCCCGCGCAGTCCTTTTTCTTCAATGCTGGAGGTCTGCCAGATCTGGGTCTTCAGCAGTTCAGAGAGTTCTTTAATTCGGCGTTTAAGCGACATGGTAAATATAGGCTAGGCTTGCGAGTAGAGCACAGAGTGCTAGGTTTGCTAAAGTACTGAAGCTGGCATGCGCAGAGCGCTTCTGCATGGTGCCCACGCTGAACAGCAGGCTCCCTATAGCCAAGAGTGTTAAGAAAAAGAAAAGATAATCATGCCATACCCAGTAGATAAATAAAAGGTACCCCGCATTCACTAAACTAACCAACTTGATTGCGGTTAAGGCGCGCTCAAAATAAATGAGGGTCAATAGGCCCACCAAAAGATTAATATCTACTAGGATTAAAAATGGGTGGGCAATGATGGTCTCCCAATTCTTGCTGATGATCGCCTTAAAAAAAGTATCAAGCTCTGAGAGGTAGGGCAGTAAGATCGCACAGCTCAATAGGAGTAAGCTTAGGCCCAACAGTGGCATAAATAAAAGCGGGTCTTTTGGTCTTGCGGGTGATGCCATAACGAAAGACGCTTATCCCCACCCAAGCTTGTTACGCAAAATACGGAAGTGAGAGTAGCTCTGTGACTGCAAAAGTGGTAAGGTTTTTTCGGAAATAGTGATAGTCAAAGGGAATTCGTTTTTATCCTCGAAGTGGTAGCGCCCATCTAGCTTAACCGCAGGGACAACTTCAGCATCTAGCGTGTTCACAGCAATCGGCATATCGTCAGACAAAATAACACTGCGGTGGGTGAGGGTATGCGGGCAGATAGGCGTTAAGGTAAACACACGTGCGCTCGGGTGAATGATCGGCCCCCCAGCAGAGAGGTTGTAGGCCGTAGAGCCTGTCGGGGTAGAGAAGATCAAGCCATCACAAGAACATTCTGTGATTAAGTCATTTTCTGAGGACACCGTCAGGTCAATCAGTCGTGTGATGACACTATTTTTTATCACAACATCATTGAGAACCTGTTTTTCAACACCCGTAGCTGTTTTGCAGTTAAGCAACACGCGGTGATCAATCATGTAGTGCCCTTCAAGAAAGTCTGCCCATTGCTCTTGGGCTTCCTCCGGGGAGAAGGTCGCTAAAAACCCAAGCTTCCCTTGGTTGACCCCAAAGATAGGGACTTGCCTTTGTACGGATTCGCTTACCGCCCCTAAGAGTGTTCCGTCTCCTCCAATAGCGCAGCACGCATCAAAGCCTTCCAGGAATCCTTCCTTGAGGGGGTAGTCCTCAATAACGACGGCTTTAGCCCCTTGCTTCTCGGTGAGGTTCACAAGCGTTTCAGCCACAGCTTGCGCACTGGGTTTGCTGCGGTTAATGACGAAAGCGATGTTATTGAGGGGGAGCACTTTAGTGTAAGAAAGAAGCGCTCATCATAGCTAAATTAGCCCTGTTTACGCAAGCCTATTAGGAATTCTTGGTTTCCGTCGGTTCCTTTAATAGGGGAGTCTATCTGACCGACCAATTCACTACCAAGGAGTTCTTGTTGTGCAAAGTCTAGGATCTCTTGCTGAATGCGCGCGTGGATCTCAGGGTCTTTAATGATCCCTTGGCCCTTACTGACCTCTTCCTTACTCGCCTCGAACTGCGGCTTAATCAGGGCGATCAGGTGCCCCCCGGGTCTCAGGAATTGCCAGATATTAGGGAGGACCTTCGTCAAAGAGATAAACGATAAGTCCATCACGATCAGCGGATAATCCGCCAAGGGTAATGATTCGGCGGTCAAATGCCGCGCATTGAGCTTTTCTAGGTTAGTCACCTTAGGGTGGGTCAGGAGCTTGTGGTGCAATTGTGCTCTACCTACATCCACACAGGTGGCTGAATTTGCCCCTCGCTGCAGCAGGCAGTCTGTGAACCCTCCTGTTGAGGCTCCAATATCTAAAATGTCACAGTTTTCGACAGCAATAGGGTATTCTTTGAGAAATGCATCCAGCTTCTCACCAGCTCGGCTCACAAAGGGCGGGGGTTGCTCGACAGTTAAAGGGGTGTCCTCTGGGATTTTTTTTCCCGGTTTATCCAAACGGTGATCTCCGCTTCTCACCTTTCCGGCCATAATGAGGGCTTGGGCTTTTGCACGACTTTCGCACAAGCCTTTTGATACAAGCAGCTCATCAACACGGTATTTCATACTCCAGAGCCTAGGCAGTGGGGCGGAAAATGCAATTTTTTAAAAAAATCGATTTTGTGAAACTTTTTTAATAGAAAAATGTCACAAAAGCATGTAAGTGGTTTACTATTAATGAGTTAGTTATTAAATTGAGAGCTCAAAAAAAATGTTCACATTGGGGTAAAGGGCTTGCTTTTTGGGGGGGAGTGGAGCAAAATGGAGGAAAGTGGTACCAAACATGCTTAGTTGATTCCCATATGCCTCCTGCTGAGAAATGCTTATACGTCGGAGAATACCGACACAATCTAGACGCGAAGAATCGCCTGACGATTCCGTCTAAGTGGCGTTTCGTCGGGGATCAAGAAGATGTTTATTTGGCATTGCCCAATCCAAGCGGGTGCATCACCGTATATCCTCCAAAAATGGTGGAAAAATTAGAAGAAAAGGTGAGTGAAGTAAGCTTGGGGAACAAGAAGGGCCAAAAGGCCTTAACGCGTTTGTTTTCTCAGGCAGATACTTTTGGGTGTGATAAGCAAGGGCGTATCTGCTTGAGCGAAAAGTTGGTGGCTCATGCTGGGCTATCGAAGGAACTCGTACTAGCGGGTAACTTTTCCACTTTCAACCTATGGGCGCCTGAAGCTTACGAACGTTATCTCAACCTGGACGAGGAACCCGATGATGAGATGGCTCAAATTTTAACCGAGTTAGGATTATGATAATGACAGATATACATAAGCCAGTGATGCTCGAAGAGGTTTTACAATATCTAGAACCTCAAAGCGGTAAGACTTTTTTGGATTGTACCTTTGGTGGAGGCGGGCACACACGTGCGCTCCTAGAAACTGCTATCGGTGTGAATGTCGTAGCGATTGACACAGACCCTCAAGCTGCTGAACGTGCTGCAGCTTTGAAGGGCGAGTTTGCTGATGCGTTTACTTTCCACGATGTTAACTTTGCTTTCCTTAACAAACTAAATGAAACAAACTTCGATGGTATACTCTTTGATTTGGGGGTTTCGTCCTTCCAGCTCGACGAGGGGGATCGAGGTTTTTCCTTCAACAAGAAGGCACCTGCAGACATGCGTTTGAATCCCCGCGAAGGCATGTCTGCAGCTGATTTTCTAGAACGCGCCACTAAAGAAGAACTCATCGAAGCCATCCGCGACTTTGGTGAAGAACCCCGTTGGAAGCGTGTCGTCAATGGTATTTTGTCTGCGCGTGGTACAGATGCGCTTAAAGAAACGACATCACTTTCAGACCTTATCAAGCGCGCCATAGGTACCTATTCGCGCCCATCTCGTGTTCATCCTGCAACACGCTCTTTCCAAGGGATACGCATTGCCGTAAACCAGGAGCTTACCTGCATCACCCGTGCTTTGCCTCAAGCCTTTGAACGCTTAGCCGTAGGCGGCGTGATGGCAGTGATTAGCTTCCACTCACTCGAAGATCGCCTCGTAAAGCGCTTCTTTAGAAAACAAGCAGGTATGCCCGAACATGCGGGTGACAACCTCCCTCAAGACTTTCGTGAAAAGCACGCCGATGTATTAACGAGGTGCCCCCTCGTCCCTTCAGAAGAGGAGATCAGAAATAACCCCAGGAGTCGTAGCGCAAAGTTACGTGTCCTCAGAAAGACAAGTCATACATCGTAACATGAGCAACGCCGAGAAAACAGGTTTATTACGCTTTGGGATTGTAGTCCTTTTTGTGCTGGCTTTACTGCTAAGCAGCGCGGGGGCTTTGGGCGTAGTATACCTCAAGCAGCAAATCTCGCGCAGTGCCTCAGACCGCAAGCACCTAGAGCAAGACCTCAAGGAGCTTGAGCGTAAAGATACTTTTTTAGTCTCAAAAATTGCTCAGGCGCACAGTCCTGAGTTTCTAAAAAAACACGCTAAACTTGCTCTAGGGCCTCCTCAAGAACAACAAGTTGTTTGGGGAACGCTAGAGTCTACTCGGTCTGGACGTGATGATGTCCTACCTCAACCTTTTGTTGTTACTTTCGATCTCGCATTGTTAGACAATCAGCCTGCTGCCCACGATGTACAATAAAGGCAGCCTCTTTTTACACACCCTTGATGAACTCAACCAAAAAATCTTTCTGGCAACTGAATAAGGACTTATTTCTTACAACCTTAGCTGAAGAAGAGGCTAAGCTAAAGAAAGAGCCCTGTCCTGAATCTTTTGCAAGCCTCCCTTCCTTAGCTTTTGCGGGCGGTGGGGTGTCCTCATCTTGGCAAGGGCTGAATTTTCAATATCCGAGCACTCAAAGTTATCTTTCCTTGAAAACGGCCTTGTTGAATGACTAATGCTGAGGGTATTTGTATCGGAAAATCGCTTTAAACTCGTAGTCTTTGTAATAATAGCAACTTTTGCTGTTATTTTGGGTAGGCTTTTTTATCTCCAGGTTTGGAATCACCAGCAGTATCAAAAGATCGCGCAGAAGAATCGCGAAAAGTTTGAGGTTATTCCTTCCCGTCGTGGTAATATTGTGGATGCTAAGGGTGTTCTGCTTGCTGTTACTCAAGCAACGGTAAACGTTGGAGTAGACCCCCAAATGGTTCGTATAGAGGATCGCCCCAAAATCCCTCAGCTAGCACGCATTTTGGGTATCGATCGAACACGGATTGAAACTGCCTTCGACGAGAAGCTCGATGGGAGTATGCAACAAGCCGGTATACGCCCCATCCGTTGGCGTAAATTAGCTGAAGGCGTTGACGAAAAAACGTACGAGCGAGTTCTAGCCCTTAAAATAAAGGGCGTTTATGGGAACCGTACTTACGAGCGTAAATACCCTTCAGGCGCCTTAGCCGCCCATGCTTTAGGTTTTATTAATAAAGAAGGTGAAGCCGTCTCTGGGCTAGAACGTTATATGGATTTCTACTTGCGCGGGCAGCAAGGTTGGCGCGAAAGCGAACGCGATGGCCGCCGGCGTGAGATGGCTCAATTCCGCACCCGGGAGATCAAAGCCAATGACGGCTACCATATAGAGCTAACGCTTGATGTAGCTATCCAGCATATTGTTGAGGAACAGCTCGAACGTATTGTAGAAGAGTACCACCCTTCTTCAGCAACAATTATTGTTTCAGAAGCTTCTACTGGCTTTATTTTGGGTTTAGGGAACTTACCTAGCTTTAATCCTAACGAGTTTTGGAAGGTTAAGGTAGATCAACACCGTAACCGAGCCGTGACAGATGTTTTTGAGCCTGGCTCTAGTTTTAAGGTCGTGCCTGCAAGTGCCGCACTGAATGAATCTATCATTAACCTTAATGACATGTTTGATTGTAGTAAGGCTTACGCTTTCTTTAATGGGCGTAAAGTTCCTTTGCCTAAGGACGTAGGTACTCACTCTGAAATTAGCGTCCGAGACATCATTACAAAATCAAGTAACCGTGGTATTGCTCAGGTTGCTATGCGCTTAGGTAGCCAGCGTTTATACCAATATGCTCGTGCCTTTGGCTACGGGGAAAAGACCGATTATGGTTTTGACGGAGAAGTCACCGGCATTTTACACGAAGTTAAAAACTGGGACGGTCTGACGATCAGCCGTATGCCTATGGGGCACGCCTTAGCTGCAACGCCCATGCAAGTACACTATGCCATGAGTGTGCTAGCGAATCAGGGGATTTTGATGCAGCCTCAACTCGTGCGGCGTATTTTCGACGATGAAGGCAACACCGTTGCTGAGTTTAAGCCAAAAGCAAAGCGCCGTGTCATCTCAGGTGCTACAGCTAAAAGTATATCCGAGTTACTTACCCGCGCAGTACAGCCTACAGGAATTAGCCGCCGTGCAGTCGTCCCTGGTTACTCAGTAGCAGGGAAGAGTGGTACCACTCAAAAGATCATCGATGGAGCCTACTCACATAGTAAGCACGTTAGTTCTTTTGTGGGGTTCCTTCCGGCCGAGCGGCCTCGTATCGTAGTGACTGTAGTCATCGATACGCCCGAGTACGAGGGTACCGCTTATGGAGGGATCGTAGCTGCCCCGGCCTTTAGTCGGGTTGCTCAGCAAGTCGTTCAGTATTTAGGGGTCCCCCCGCACGCAGAGTTTCAAAACCATTTAGCATGGAAGGGAGAAAAATATGATTGGTTACGCTAGCAGAAGTACAGCCGTTAGTTTTCCTGATGGAGAGCACCTCACTCAACAACGTACTTGGACATTAAAACAACTTTTCCGTAAAATTCCTTTAGTGAAAGTCTACGGTGATCGTGCCGCAGCAGTGTCATCTTTAGTCACAGATAGTAAACGCGTAAGGCCTGGCTCACTTTTCTTTGCTGTAAAAGGTCGCAGTACTGATGGCCATTTCTTCATTAAAGAAGCTATCGACCGTGGGGCTGTAGGAATCGTCGTAGACCGCCCTTCGAAAGAATTTAGACAAGTCGCTGTTTTTCAGGTTGAAGATGTACAGCAAGTATTAGCAGATGTGGCACGGCGTTTCTACGAGGCTCCTGACGAAGCCCTTCATTTACTCAAGGTCACTGGCACCAGTGGAAAAACAACCGTTACTACTTGGGTGAAATATTTACTGGATTCACTCAATTGCCCTACAGGGCTTATCGGGAGCGTATGTTACGACCTCGGAAAGCGTCAACTCCCTGCGACAAAATCTACGCCCGATCTTGTGACGACTTATGACCTGTTGGACCAAATGCGTACTGCAGGGTGTAAAGTTGCCGCGATGGAAGCTTCTTCACACGGCTTAGATCAAAGGCGGCTCTTGGGGCTTAAAACAAAGGTGGCTGTCTTCCTTAACCTGACCCCCGAGCATATGGACTACCATACCGATATGGAGGAGTACTACCAGGCTAAGGCAAAACTCTTTACCGGGGAAAATGCACCACTGCCTGAATGTGCGGTTATTAATATTGATGACCTTTCTGGCCAGCGCCTCAAAAGAGAAATCGATCAGGTTGTTCCTTGCCTGACCTTCGGGCTTCATCCGGATGCAGCACTACGTGCAGACAATATTCGCCTAGAGGCAAGCCAAACGTTTTTTGACCTTTCTTACTCTGGGAAAACTTATTCCGTTAAAACCGCACTCATCGGTGCGTTTAATATAAGTAATGCCTTGGCAGCTTTAGCTGTTCTCAAAAGCTTAGGGTACGAGCTCGAGGCTCTTTTGCCCTTGCTGGAAACATTCCCGGGTGCACGCGGGCGCCTTGAGCGAGTTGAGGCAGGCCAGTCTTTTTCAGTCTTTGTAGACTACGCCCATAAGCAGGACGCTCTTAAAAATGTACTCGAGACTTTGCGGCAGGTAAGTGCTGGCAGGCTTCTTGTGGTCTTTGGTTGTGGTGGTAATCGTGACAAAACAAAACGCCCCCGCATGACTGCCGTTGTCGAGCGTTTAGCAGATCAAGCCTGGGCCACTGCAGATAACCCTCGTAAAGAGAACCTCGAGAGTATTTTTGCAGACATGAAGCAAGGCATCAGTACGCCTAGCAAGATAACATTTACCCCAGATCGCCAAGAAGCCATACGCCTTGCTTTAGAAAACGCACAAGTTGGAGATTGTGTTTTGATTGCTGGGAAAGGTCATGAAACGTTTCAGGAATTTGCCCACGGCGTAGTTCCTTTTAGTGACCGTAAAGTGGCCGAGGCCTTATTAAAAGAACAGGAGATAGTTTTATGAGTATTCTTTTCAGTGCAGACGAACTTACCAGTTGGACAGGCGGACAATGGATTAACCTAGAGCCTGAAACACTTAATTTAAATGGTTTTTGTCATGATACACGGCTTTTGAAGCCTGGAGAGCTGTTCCTCGCTCTAGCTACAGATAATCGAGATGGTCATGATTTTCTGGAGCAAGCTCGAGCTGCAGGCGCCTTGGCCGCTATGGTCGACCATCCTGTTTCTAGTAGTACTTTGCCACAGCTTGTTGTGCCCGATGTGCTCGAGGCCTTCCAGAAAATAGCCAAGAGGCATCGTCATCGTTTTTCAGGCATAATTATAGGCGTCACAGGGAGTTGCGGGAAGACCTCTACTAAAGAACTCTTACGTTGCTTGCTAGGGCCAGAACAAACCCATGTGACTGAAAAGAATTATAATAATTTACTGGGCGTTCCTCTAACGCTTATTGGGCTCAATCCCCACAAACACAAGTATGGCGTGATCGAAGCTGGGGCAAACCAACTGGGCGAACTCCCAACACTTGCTGCTATTATCGAGCCTGACATTGCGATTACTACGCTGATCGAAGGGGCACATCTAGAAGGTCTCGGCGGCTCTTTAGAGCGTATTGCTCAGGAGAAATCTACGCTATCTCACCGAATTGCAACGGGAGGCTTTTCTGTTTTTCCGGAAGATTGCCTGAATTATGCTCCCTTTAAAGTTCTAGAGAATTCCGCTTATGTGCTTATTCAAGATCAGGGTGAAGCTTCGTCTTCGGTACCTAAGGGCGCCTGTTCTTATAAGCTAACTACCACAGACTCAGGCTTAACCTGTTTAACCTTACAGTACGAAGAGGCAACGCCTTGTACGTTCTACATGCGTCCCCTTACTCAAGGGATGGCAAGCAATGCTGCCTTAGCCATTTGGGTAGCTTTAAGCCTAGGGGTAGGGCCCTCTCTGATTCAAGAACGCCTAGAACTTTGGCAACCTGTTGAAAACCGTGGTCAAATTTTACGTAAAGGCTCTCAGTATTTTTATTCAGATTGTTACAGTGCAATCCCGGCGGCATTTTATGATTCTCTTGAGTTCTTTCAGCGATTTTTTGCAAATGTACCCCAACACTTGTATGTTTTGGGTGCCATGCGAGAGCTTGGGGATGCCACTGAGGCTATCCATTATGAGTTAGGCAGGCAGCTCTCTTTGCGCCCTAATGATCAAGTTATTGTCATCGGCGAAGAGGCCGAGCCTTTGGTCCGTGGTCTGCTTAAGGCAGGATGCCAGCCTGCACGTATTACTTTTGTTGCTGATGCTGATAAAGCCCGCCCTTTCATGCAGGGGTTTGAAGGGGCCCTTTTCCTAAAAGGCAACAATGGGCTTCAACTCTGGGAATTAATCCCTGAGGGCGCCCAAGTTATGAAAATCAATAAATTCCCGCTAACCAACACACAACCATGTTAAACTACCTTGCACATTTTGAAGATATCTTTGGGCCGCTTCGGGTCTTTCGGTATCTTACTTTCCGTAGTCTTTGTGCCATCATTACAGCATTGCTAATTGGCTTTATTGTTTCTCCTTGGCTCTTTGAAAAACTTAAAGCACTCAAGCTTAGGCAGTCTTTACGCGGCGCTTCTGAGGTAGGCAAATTAGCCGGCCTACACGAGGGGAAGAAAAACACCCCAACAATGGGTGGGCTAGCGATCTATATTTCTGTAGTTGTTACGACTTTGCTGTGGGCTAATTTTAACCTTTATGTAGGTGTAGCCTTATTCGTATACACAGGCCTTACTATTATCGGGTTTTTAGATGATTACCGTAAGGTGCGTCAAAAGAACAGCAAGGGGGTGCCTGGTATTTTCAAGCTCATTGGGCAGGCGGTTATCGTATTCGTTTCTTTAGTGATGCTTATGTCAATGCCCGAATCTTCAGAGAAAATGAGTGAGCTTTGGGTGCCGTTTTATAAGTACCCGGTCCTTACCGAGATGCATCCTGCTTTACTCTTTACCTTTTTATTTCTTGTGATTGCCGGCTCAAGTAATGCAATCAACCTGACCGATGGGATCGATGGCTTGGCGATTGGCTGTACCATTACCTCTGCCTTAGCCTATGCAATTATGGCCTACATTGCAGGGAACCTAATCCTCGCAGACTATCTCTTCGTGAGTCATATCGCAGGCTCAGGGGAACTTGTGATTATCTGTCTAGCTTTGGTTGGAGCTTCACTCGCTTTCTTGTGGTACAATGCTTACCCGGCAGAAGTTTTTATGGGGGACACAGGTTCTTTAGCTCTAGGAGGGCTTATCGGAGTGATTGCTTTTATGGTGAATCAGCCTGTCACGCTCATTATCGTAGGAGGTATTTTTGTGATAGAAGCTATGTCGGTTATCCTTCAGGTCGGTTCTTATCGCTTGCGTAATAAGAAACGTATTTTCTTAATGGCTCCTATCCACCATCACTTTGAATTAAAAGGCTGGCACGAAGCTAAAGTAGTCATACGTTTTTGGATTATTTCACTTATTTTTGCACTCGCTGGGCTTAGCACCCTTAAGTTACGTTGATCCTTCATGAAGGTCCCTCCTGAAATTACCAAGCACCTCAAAAAACCAGTAGCCATTTTCGGCTGGGGGGTGAGTGGTCGTGCCGTAGCGCCTATTGTAAGGCGCTTAGGGGCCCATTATGAGGTGTTTGATCAGCATCATGAAGAGGCTAAGCATGATTTTACTGAGCAGGATGCCAAGCGGGTGGGCTTGGTCATTTATAGCCCTGGCTTTGAAGAGAATCACCCTTGGCTTAAGCGCGCGCAAGAGGCTGAGTGCCTTTGTTTGGCAGAGATTGATTTTGCTGGGGCTTTATGGCGGGGTGCACTTATTGCAGTCACAGGGACTAATGGCAAAACCACGCTGACTGAGTTCCTCACTCAATCCTTAAAAGCTTATGGAGTCAATGCTGTGGCCGCAGGGAATATCGGTTATCCTATTTCAAAGTTAATTGAGCACCATAATCAACACAGTACGGTGGCTATTTGTGAGGTAAGCTCTGCCCAAGCCCGTTCTTTGCGTTATTTTTCTCCTGTGGCTGTTCTATGGACTTCCTTTGCTGAGGATCACTTAGACTCTCATGGAGGCATTGAGCACTATTTTGCCGCAAAATGGAATTTGATCCACCGTATGATTCGGCCTTGCCTAATTGTAGGCAAAGGGGTTGCCGAGGCTGCAAAGCGCTATGGTCGGACCTTGCCTGTATATACAAAAATTATCAGCCGTGAACAGGGGCAAGAGCTTATTCCTCAAGACAGCGTATTTAGTCTTTATCCCCAGCAAGAAAATTACCTCATTGTACGTGCCTTTTGGGAGCAAGAGGGTTTCCATCCAGATATTCTAGAGGCCCAGGCCCGTACCTTCAGGCTCCCGAAGCATCGCTTGCAAAAGATAGGGGAGCACAAGGGTATTCGCTTCTGGAATGATTCCAAGGCTACTAATTTTGAGTCTGTGCTCGCTGCGCTGAAAACATTTCCTGAGCCTGTGTACTGGATCGGTGGTGGTAAATCTAAGGGAGGGGATATGGACGCCTTTGTTAAGGCGCTTAAGCCTAATACTGGAAAAGCATTTCTTATTGGAGAGGTTTCGGAAATTTTACACAAGGCTTTAGAGGAAGAGGAGGTAAACGCTGTTGTTTGTCAAAGCCTCCAAGACGCTGTTTTGACTGCTGTTAAAGAGGCTCAGGGGGCCTGTGATGTCTTATTAAGCCCTGGTTTTGCTAGTTTTGATATGTTCGAAAATTATGCACACAGGGGGACTTGTTTTGAGGAGATCGTTTTAGGTTTGAAGGATGGAGATAATCCAGACAGCATTTAAGGCGTACTCTGAGATTCTCTAAATCCTACAATTGACGAGTCACTCAATTTGAGTCATATTTTAAACAACCACCTAATCGGATTTTCGAGACTATGAAACACGCCAAAATTGTTGCTTTAGTATTATCCCTGCACCTTTTTGTTGTAGCAGCCTTGCTGGTACAGCCAGGTTGCAAGACCTATTCACCCTCAGCCAGCGATACTGTTAAGTCTCGCCCTGGCCCCATGAAGGCTCAGAAGACTCAACAGGAGCAGACTGTAGCTCAGCTCCCACGCAAGAGCTCCGTGCACCCTGCCTTTAATTCCGGCATGAGTGACCTAGAGGACAGCCCACGCGCTAAGGGATCCCGCCAGGTTTATACCGCTTCTCATATTCGTTCCGCACCGACACGTCCTGCTCAGCCTCTTAACCAAGGCTACCCAACGGACTTTGACATGGGTGATTCTCTCGAGATTCTAGAGCCTCTACCAGGCTCCCAAGTCAGCACCTATGCTTCCGTTTCAGAAACCGAGTACAAGGTGCGAAAGGGTGACAGCCTGTGGGTGATTGCACGTACCTTTGGGGTGCCTCTTAATGATTTACTAGCAGCTAACAACCTCAGGAAGAACGCGGTATTGCGCGTTGGGCAAGAGTTGACCATTCCTGCACCTACCGCAACAAGTTCTGCAGCGCCTAAGGCAGAAACAACCGTAGAGGCTGCAACCGGTGCCATGATGACTTACATGGTCGAGCGTGGGGATACCCTTTCAGGGATTGCTGCCAAGACGGGTACTCCTGTCAGTCAAATCAAGCAAGCTAACAACTTGCGCTCCGATGTTATCTATGTAGGGCAGAAGCTGAAGGTCTCTGGTTCTTCAGGCGCTAAAGTCGCCCAAAAGAGCACCTCTCAGGCAAAGCAACCTACAATTACTGTAGGGGACACTTACAAGGTCCGTTCAGGAGACAGTCTTTCCGAGATTTCTAAGCGTACACAAGTATCTGTTGCTAGATTGGTTGAGCTTAATGGCATTAATGACCCACGTCGCTTACAAGTCGGCCAAGTATTGCAGCTCAAAGAAAAGGCTAATGTGGCAGCTAAGACCACCACTAAGCCTGCTGCAGCAACTCAGCCTCGTAAGACAGCAAGCCAAGACTTGTTCGACGACGATGACTTCCTCTTTGACGATGATGACGACCTTTTCGGTCAAGGTGAGGAAATCCCCCTTATCTCCGTTAAGAGCTAAATGCTCTTCCTGTTAGTCTTCGTATAGGACAAGCTCTACATGTTTCGAGCCCGGCATTATATAACCTACTTTCAAGGTTTAAATTCGGGCTTAATCATCTTCTTTTCTGTAATGAGCCTCATTTTACTGGGGCTCGTTATTTTGGCGAGTGCCAGCCAAACCTTCCATTTAGAGGGCCGCTCTATCTTTATTAAGCAGCTCACCTGGCTGGGGTTAGGGGTTCTTACGGGGGGCTTTGCAGCCTGCCTTAACCTAGAGAGACTCCGCGAGTATACCCCTTGGATTACCAAGGCTATTCTTGTCCTTTTGGTCTTGGTACTTATCCCTGGTATTGGCATTAGCGTTAATGGTTCGCAGCGCTGGCTAGGGTTTAGCTTTATACGTTTACAGCCCTCAGGTTTTGCAAAGATTGGGCTTGTTCTCTTTTTGGCTTATTATCTTGCCGAGAATCAGCGTGAAATCCGTACTTTCGTAAAAGGTTTCCTTACTCCTTGTGCAGCCATTGGGGTAGGGTGCTTGCTTATTTTGCTAGAGCCTGACTTCGGGACTGCCTTCTTATGTGCTGCTGTTGGGTTAACGCTCCTTTTTGTAGCAGGAGTACGCTTGTCTTTCTTGTTGCCCAGCATCGCGCTTGGGTTGAGTTTCTTCGGCATAGCAATTGCGCTTAACCCCAATCGCTTGCATCGCCTCTTGGCTTTTATGGACGTACAAGCAAACCGCCTTGATGGTACTTATCAGCTTTGGCAGGGGATCTTAGCTTTTGGTGCAGGTGGGTGGAATGGTGTAGGCTTAGGCAATGGTCGCCAACAAATGGCATACCTGCCCGAAGCTCATACGGACTTTATCTTTTCTGTCATCGGGGAGGAGCTCGGTTTTACTTTCACTGCCTTGGCAGTACTTCTTTTCTTGGGGATTTTTCTAGCAGCTTTGTATGCCATTAGGAAGGCCCCCAATATCTACTACTTTTCTTTAGCCTTCGGGATTGTGCTATTTATTACACTGCAGTCCATCATGAACCTTGGCGTTGTGACAGGCTTATTTCCTACAAAGGGGATTTCCTTACCCTTTATTAGTTATGGGGGGTCCAACCTCCTTGTCATGTGTACTTTTATTGGCCTGTTGCTTAACTGCTTTGCCACCTGGGAGGCCCCCCTAGAAACCCGCTCGCAAGAGTTATTAGGACGATCATTATGAGCTCAAAAACCTATGTCATTTCTTGTGGAGGTACCGGGGGGCATTTGGCTCCAGGTATAGCCTTGGCTGAGGCGCTTACGAATCAAGGGCATAAATGTCACTTGCTCATCAGCAAAAAGAAGGTAGACGCGCGCTTAGTAGAGAAGTACACCAATCTAGACTTTACCCCAATGCCAGGGGCGCCTTTTTCTTTGAAGCCGCATAAGCTTATTCGCTTCGTGGTCCAACAACTCATGGGCATGTTTTTTGCGTTCTGGTTTCTTAACCGCACTAAGCCTGACATGATTATTGGCTTCGGGGGCTTTAGCAGCTCTGGGATGATTCTCGTAGGCTTTTTTACAGGGCGCCCAATTGTTTTGCACGAGGCTAACCGCCCTCCCGGGAAGACCATCCGCTTGCTTAGTGGTTTTGCCCAGCGTGTTTATTTGCCAGAGGGTGTGGCCCTGAAGGGGATCCCTCCGCAGACTATCCGCCACTGTGGGTTCCCGCTACGTAGCGAGATGCAGCGTACCGCACGAGAAAAGGCCCGCCAAGAGCTCGGGCTAGATATCGAGGGCAAGCTCTTGTTACTCATTGGCGGCAGTCAAGGGGCTTTGTCTTTTAATCACTGGGTTAATGAGCATTTTGACCAACTCTGCAAAGAGCACATTAATGTTTATTGCATCACAGGCATGATGAAAAACCAGGCCAGCCTTTTAGAAAAAACCTCTCCTTCAGGCCGGAAGATCAAGGCTTACTTTGTTCCCTTTAGCGATCAGATGCCTTTGGTCTTCTCAGCCGCAGACTTAGCGATATCACGCGCTGGTGCAGGAACTATTGCAGAGCTTACCCGCTTTCGCCTTCCTTCTATCTTGGTGCCTTACCCTCACTCCTCAGACAATCACCAGCAAGGCAACGCCAGGTTCCTAGAACGCCAGGGTGGGGCTGTGGTGCTAGACCAGCAGCACATTGACAGGCTCTACCAAGAAGTTATGGACATGATTTTTAACGACTGGTTCTTAGAGCAACTACGCAGCAACCTAGCCCGCCTAGACGAGCAAGATAGCCTGTCTCTTATTTTAAAAGATATGCAAACAATTAGATTGGTCCCTGAATATGCAGACTGAGTGTCAGTTAGAACCTATTTTTTTAGTTGGAGTAGGAGGCATGGGAATGGCCCCTTTAGCCGTTTATTTATCCCAAGCCGGCTATGAGGTTTCAGGTTACGATGATTGCTTGCAAGATGAGGTAAAGCTTCATCTTAAGCGTAACGGAGTGCAGCTCAAGGATGTCCCTCCAGCAAAAACAAGCCAGCTTGTTTACTCTACCGCAATTGCCCGCAATCACCCCTTTGTTAAAGACCAAGACTCACACCAATGCCACCAGCGGGGCAATTTCCTGGCGGGCTTACTCAATGAGCGCAAGCTTGTTGCCGTTGTCGGGAGTCATGGTAAGACAACCACTACCGGTATGCTGATCCACCTGCTCGACCAGCTTGATTTTTCTTTCGGGTATTTACTTGGCGGACTCTTTCGCGACCCTGCTCAATCCCCAGCCCGTTATTCCGAGAGTGACTGGGTTGTGGCCGAGGTAGACGAGAGTGATTGTACTATCAAACAATATAAGCCCGAGATCACCTTAGCCCTCAACCTCAACTGGGACCACAAAGCCCACTACCCAGAAGAAGAGGATCTCGAGACAGCCTTCCAGACGCTTTTCCGCAATACCCGCGGCTGTGTGATTATCCCTAAGGGCTGTGAACGCCTAAAGCGCTTAGCTCAATCAGCAACATGCCCTGTTATTTATATTGAGGAGCCTACAGGGTCCCTCCCTTTTGCTGAGGCTTTTAATCGAGAAAACGCCCAAGCCGCCCTCACTGCGGCAACTGCAATGGGGGCCTCAGTAGCAGATTCTAATACACCTTTTGAAGGTTTCTCGGGGATCTGGAGGCGCCAGGAGCCTCTGTACCAAGATACACAGCGTGTGGTCTTAGCTGATTATGCTCATCATCCTGTCGAGATTCAGGCTTTTATGGATTACGCTCAGGGTGCGTTTGATCAGCCTCTTATTGCTATTTTTCAGCCCCATCGCTTTACCCGTACCGAGCAATTCCACCAAGCTTTTGCAAATATCCTAGAACGGGCTGACTCTGTTATCTTATTGCCCGTCTATGCTGCCAGCGAGAGCGCCTCCGAGAAGGGCAAGACGGATCGCATCTACGAAGCACTCGCAGGGAAGCACTCCTGCGTGACCCTCCTAGATTCTCTAGAGGCCCTAGAGGGCTTGCACCTTGAGGACCGCGGCCCAGCAACCTTTCTTTTTATTGGAGCTGGGGACATTTACAAACAGGCCGAGTCCTTCGCACAGACTTTGCAAGAGAAACACTGGTGGCCAACTTTAGCTACTCAAGTAAGTCCGGATACACACTTAGGTACCGACATGCCTTTGGGGGATAAAACCACCTTACGTGTCGGTGGGAATACCCGCTACAGCGCCTCACCCGCAAATCCTGAGGACTTGGCTACAATCCTAAAAACCGCACGCCAGGCTCAGGTCCCTCTATTTATTTTAGGCCGTGGTTCTAATGTTGTGGTGTGCGCCAAAGGGTTTGCAGGGCTCACAGTGCGCCTCAATCACGATTTTTGGAAAACCATCGAGCGGCTTGATGGCGAAAGGCTTTTCGTCAGGGCAGGTACGCGTCTGCGTAAAATTTGCGGACAAGCCTGTAAGTGGGGCCTTGGGGGCTTTGAGTTTCTGGAAGGCATACCAGGTACCCTAGGCGGTGCATTACGCATGAATGCCGGGGCCTTCGACGGTTGGATGTTTGATGTTATAGAATCTGTAGAGCTTATGACGCTTGATGGCGAACGTAAGACACTTCCTAAAGAAGCCTTTAATGTAGGTTACCGCTATTGTGAGGACCTCAAACACGCGATTGCTTTGGGCGCTGTCCTCAAAAGCCCTACCGCTGTTGAAGAATCCCTCATCCGTGATAAAATCGACCAATTTTGTGCCCACCGCAGAGCAACCCAACCACGTGAACCCAGTGCCGGGTGTATGTTTAAAAACCCAGAAGGCAACTCCGCCGGGAAGCTCATCGATGAGCTAGGCCTCAAAGGCTTTAAAGTAGGCTCTGCCGAGATTTCCACAGTCCATGGTAACTTCCTAGTTAACCAAGGCGGAGCCACCGCAGAGGACGTCCTCACCCTTGTGCGCACCGTGCGCAAACGTATCCAAGACCATTACGGAATAACCCTAAACCCAGAGCCTCTCCTTATCGGGCAATCCTGGGAGAATGTACTATGACCTCAAAAGAATTTTCAATCGCTGTTTTATGTGGGGGTGTCTCTAATGAGCGTGAGGTTTCCCTGATCTCTGGCCGCAGTGTAGCCGAAGAACTCCAAAAGCATTACCCCGTAGAGCTTATAGACCTTACAGAAGCCGAGGTTCCTGCTACGCTAGATCCGGCAAATACAATTATTTTTCCAGCCCTCCATGGAGAATTTGGGGAGGATGGCCAACTTCAAGAACTCTTAGAAACGCAAGGGTTCGTTTTTGCGGGTTCGGGTTCTTTGTCCAGTCGTCTTTGTATGAATAAAGTCGATACAAAATCTCTGATGCGTATGTCTGGTGTGCGCACGCCTCAGGGTGTTCACTTTTATGGAGAGGCTAAGCCTGATCCTGCGGAGGTGGTTAATTTTCTGGGGGAAGACCTTGTCCTAAAGCCTGCTGACCAAGGCAGTAGCCGCAATCTAAGTGTCATAACAGGTAAGGACGCACTCGCTCATGCTATTGCTCCGCTCGAAGCGGGGATGTGGCTTATCGAAGAGCGTATTTTTGGTCGTATCCTCACGATGGGTGTGCTGCGTGGTCGGGCCATGGGTGCTGTCGAGATTATCCCAGAAGGTGGCCTAGATACCTATGAGACTAAATACACCGAAGGTAAAGAAGTATTCGAGTTTCCTGCAGACATCCCTGAGGCCGTCCGGCGAGAGATGGTCACCCAATCCGAAAAATTATTTCACGTTTGTGATTGCCGGGATTTTGCCCGTGCGGATTTTATCATCAGTAATGAGGGGAACAGCTACTGCCTAGAGATCAACACCATCCCTGGCTTTACTCCGGTTAGTTTGCTCCCCAAAAGCGCTCATTGTATCGGCTATGACTGGGAGTCTCTGTGCTGCCTCATGCTCGAGCCTGCAGTCGAGCGCTTTGCCCTCAGAATGAAGAGTCTTCACCATGTCAAAAAATAAAAGACCCAAGAAATCTAAAACCAGTTCTTGGCGTACTATTAATCAAGTAGCCGCTAAGCGCTCGAGCACGCCCGCAGCACGTCGGCGCAAGCTCATTAAGGGTCTGAAAGTTTCTTGCCTAAGCCTGTTGTTAGTAGCTGCGCTATCCTTTGTGGGGTACGGTATCTACGGCTGGGCTACCCAATCCGGGACGATCCACTTTAGCCTCCTGTCTCAACCTATCCAAGCTGTAGAGTTTAAGACAGATGGGGTTCTGAGTAAGGACTGGGTACGCAGCAAGCTTAAGCTGTCTTCCCAGAGCAGCCTCATGGGCTTAGACATCTTTAAAATTAAGGAAACACTCGAGTCCGTGGACCAAATCCGCTCAGCAGTGGTCGAGCGTCAATTTCCAGACACTTTGCTCATTACGATCCAAGAGTACGAACCCGTCTTGCGTGTAGCGGTTCAAGAGCCTTCGTCTGAGCCTAAGGTCATGCTCGTTTCCTCCGAAGGGGTAGTCTACGACGGCAAGGAATACCCCCTCATCACTCTAAAGCGCCTTCCTTACTTGGGTGGGGTCCACCTAGAGCGCAGTAATGGCGCTTTCGAACCCCTCAAGGGCATGGATGTTGTGGCTCAGCTTTTAAAGAAGGCACGTCTCCAAAAGCCACATCTTTATGCGGACTGGAAGATCGTTTCTTGTCAACGTTTTGACCAGCGCGAAGAGGCAGTCTGGTCTGTCATTAAAATCCGCACCAGTGCCGTGGGGGAGGTTGTCTTTAAGCCTCAAGACTTTGACGATCAGCTCGACAAGCTCGACTACATCTTCCGCGATGCCACTGAAAATCGTTTACGTATTCGCCGTATTGATCTATCCTTAGGGTCTGAGGCTGTTGTGCAAATGGCCAACAGACGACGCGGCCAACCTTATAAGTCTTAATGTCTAGCAAAATTATCGGCGCAATTGAATTGGGTACCCATAAAACTACTGTCCTTATGGGGGAGGTGAGTCATGGGCGCAGCCTCAACATCCTCGGCTTAGGTAAGGTCTACTCTCAAGGCGTTAAAAAGGGGGAAGTCCTCGATTACCGCACCGCTAGCGAGATGGTCCATCAAGCCATCGTCTTAGCCGAGCAAAGCGCCGGGGCAGAGCTCGAGCGTGTCTATTTAGCTCAAACCGGGGGGCACCTCAAAGGCTTTCGATCCATGGGTTCTGTCAGCGTGAGTGCTTCCGATAATCGGGTCAGCGCTACTGATATTAAACGCGTGACTGAGAATGCTAAAAGCAAGGAGCTTTCCAAAGACCGTGTCTATATTCACCACATCCAGAATGCATTTCTATTAGATGCTCGGGAGTGTTCTAACCCGATGAACATGCAAGGGGACAAGCTCGAGGTAGCCTACTGGTCTATCCACGGGGATGTCCGCAAGGTCCGTGATCCTATCCATATCATCAATGGGTTTGGCCTTCAGGTAGAGGATATTATCCTGTCGAGCATTGCCTCCGGTGCCATTGTCGCGAATGAGACTGAAAAGCAAAACGGTGTCCTCGTTGTAGACATCGGCTGTGGAACGACCGACTATGCTTTATATAAGGATGGCTATATCGTGTATACCGGTGTCATTCCTGTCGGGGGGGACCACCTCACCAACGACCTAAGCCTTGGCCTGCGGATCACGCACGACCACGCCGAGCGTATCAAGCTCGATGCCGGTAAGGCCTTCATTGATGATACAGACAAGGAATCCCCCGTCACCCTCACCCATATCAAAGATATGAATACACGTACCGTACAGCGTCACGCCATTTACCAGATTCTGAACGCCCGTGTTACCGAGCTTTTCCAGTTGATCAGAACGCAGCTCGAAACCCAGTGGGATTTTTCACACCCTCTCCCAGGCGGTGTTATTCTAACGGGCGGCACTTCATTACTCCCCGGGATAGAGTCTTGCGCCTGTACCGCTTTCGAGCAAGAGATCCGCGTGAACCCTATCCCTAATTGGGTGAATGATAGCCTGCGCGAACCGGGCATGGCTACTGCGCTAGGCTTGCTTCAATATGCTTTAGGCGGCTCCACCCAAGAGACCGTCTCTCAGCTCGAAGCCTCCGGTGGGCTCCTCAAACGTGTCAGTCAAATTTTCAGCGGATCATGAACATACGGATTAAGATTATAGGTGTAGGGGGTGCCGGTTCAAATGCCGTAGCCCGTTTGAACACCGCTGGCTTAGGCCATATTCCCACAGCAGTTGTCAATACCGATGCCCAAGCCTTAGAGACCTGCACGGTTGACCAAAAATATTTAATAGGCCGTGCGCTCACTTATGGTCTAGGCACAGGCGGGGATCCTGCCAAAGGGCGCGACTGTGCTCATGCCGAGGCAGCCTTGCTTAAAGAGCTCGTGGATGAGGTGGATTTACTCTTCCTCGTAGGCGGCTTAGGCGGTGGCACCGGTAGTGGGGCCATGCCTGCGATAGCCCAAATGGCCTCCAAAGGGTCAGCCATCGTGATTGCTTTTGCCGCGATGCCATTTGCCATGGAAGGGGGCAAGCGCCGCCAAGTAGCAGAGGATGCTCTGTCGGAATTACGCCGTCACTGTCACGCAGCTATCGCTCTGCCGAATGATTTATTACTCCAGCAAGTAGGCCAAGAGGCTACCGTGCTCGAGGCTTTTAAGCAATCTGATCAATGGATCGGCCGCGGTATCGGTGCTATTACAGCTATGCTTCTTAAACCAGGCCTCATGAACCTCGACCTAGCAAACGTGCGCCAAGCCCTTTCCATTACAGGGGGTAGGGCGCTCTTTGGTTTCGGCTTTGGTACCGGGCAAGACGCTCCTCAAGCCGCGCTGAATAACCTGATGCTTTGCCCTTTGCTGCAAACGCCTGACTTACGCTCCCATACTGATGGTTTGCTCGTTAATATTTTAGGCGGTCCAGAGTTATCGATCCACGCCGTTAACGAGATGCTCGCCTTCATTACAGAAAAATTCGGAGGCCGGGAGAATGTCGCCGTGGGTGCTGTCGTGGACGAGCGCTACCGCGAAAAAGTAGGGGTCTGCGTGCTCGGTGTCACCGATATCGGAAAGGGTGCTCATCACGCTCCGAATCAAAAGTTCATTACTAAGCCTCAGAAGGATGACGACTCTCAGGACGAGTTCACATTCGTATCCAAAGGTCAACTACGCGGTTACTTTGATAAGACCGAGCGCAATTACTTCGAAGGGGAGGATTTGGACGTCCCCACCTACCTACGCAAAGGCATTAAGATTAACTTCTAAAAGCACATGAAAGTCTACATTAACGGTGAATTTTTCGAGGAGGATGAAGCTAAAATTTCCGTCCTAGACCATGGCCTCCTTTACGGCGATGGTATCTTCGAGGGGATCCGTTTGTACAAAAAGTGCGTGTTCAAGCTTAACGAGCACCTAGAGCGCCTCGAGCATTCCGCCAAGGCCATTATGCTAGAGCTTCCGTGGTCGCGTGAAGCTATTGCCGAGGCTGTCTGCGAAACTTGCAGGGTTAATGAGGTTGAGGATGTGTACCTGCGCTTACTCGTAACACGCGGGAAGGGTACACTGGGCTTCTCTCCAAAGTCCTGCAGTAACCCTCAGCTCATTATCCTTTCTGACCCTGGCCCCTTTTATTCGGCCGAGTATTATGAGGAGGGTATCAAGCTCATCACCGTGCCCACCCGTCGCTTAAGCACAGCGGCCTTATCCCCCCAGATTAAGTCCTTAAACTATTTAAATAGCATCCTAGGTAAGATCGAGTGCCAGCACCTAGGCTATAGCGAGGCCCTTATGCTGAATGAAGACGGCTTTGTTGCCGAATGCACGGGGGACAATGTCTTTATCATCCAAAAAGGCCAGCTCTTAACCCCGCCATCCTCCGCAGGCATTTTAATGGGGATCACTCGCCAGACGATTATAGACATTGCTGAACGCTTAGGTATCCCTATTAAAGAAACACCGCTTTCTCGCTACGCCCTCTGGAACGCAGATGAGTGCTTCCTGACAGGCACCTACGCCGAAATCATCCCCGTAAAAGAAATGGACGGGCGCACCATAGGCAAGGCCTGCCCGGGGCCCCTAACAAAGCAATTCACCGAAGAATTCTTCAAGCTCAACTCCAAAGACGGCGTAAAGATCTAAGGAAGGACTCCTTGTTGCGGCGTAGCAAAAAAACTTTCACCTCAATAACGAAATCCCAAAAACCTTCTGTCCTTCACTGGTACTATATCTCAGCCATTCCTAACGGTTTTTAGCTCGCCTTTAGCTTTCCTCATCGGCCGGCTTGCCGGACTATGCTGGACTAAGCTAAAGAGCGCCCTGCGTAGCCTTGGCGAAGCAGGGTTATTCGGATGTTTTTGCCCTGCGAAGCCTTGGCGAAGCAGGGGGAGCTTTTAGAATACTAGTCTAGACTATTTGATAGAATAAACTTATCATTTCCTTTTAACCACTTTCTCATGAAAATACAGACCCCCAAAACCTTCTTTACTTTCATTACAGCTCTATTGCTGTTAGCCCTTCCTGTTAGCGCGCTTGAAAGGCAGACGCACAGCACCGGCTGGCCACAAGACCAGAGTGATTTACCTGTGGACGAGCGCCTCAGCTGGGGGACCCTCAAGAATGGTCTGCGCTATGTCATTATGCCTAACCAAGAGCCTCCTGGGCGTATGAGTCTCCAGCTTTATGTTCAAACTGGGTCTCTGATGGAATTAGAGAGTCAGCGCGGGCTAGCACACTTTATCGAACACCTTGCCTTTAACGGTTCAACTAACTTCCCTCCGGGGGAAGTGATCGAGTTCTTGCAGCGCATGGGCCTAGGTTTCGGTCCAGACACAAACGCACACACAGGCTTCGACCGTACTGTATACGAGTTGGACCTTCCTAAAAATACGACAGAGTATCTTGATGAAGCCCTTAGCGTTTTGCGGGACTTTGCTGATGGGGTCACTATGGCCGAGAAGGAGATTAATAAAGAGCGCGGCATTATTTTGAGTGAAAAGCGCTCGCGCGACTCTGTAGATCAACGCACGACTGATGCTTGGATTGAATTCCTCTTCCCCGAGACACTGCTGCACGAACGTCTCCCCATCGGGATTGAGTCTGTGATCGAAAATGCCCAGCGGCCTGTCTTTCTAGATTATTACAAACGCTGGTACCGTGCTGACCGGATGATCTTGATCGTCGTCGGAGATATTGACCCGAGTACAGTAGAAGAACGCATTGTTGCCAAGTTTAGTTCCATGGCTGAGCCCGAGGGCACCCTGGACGACCCTTACTACGGTGAGATTGCACGCCGCGGGGTAACCGCACACCTCCATACAGAGCTTGAGGCCCCTGTTACTACGGTGAGCATCCAAACCGTCCAGCCATACGATGGCCAGTTCGATTCACGTGAGGTCCGCCGCAAGAAGACTTACCGTCGCTTGGCTAACGCTATCCTAAATCGTCGGTTCGAGATCTTATCTAAAGAGCCCAACGCACCGTTCTTCGCGGGCAGCGCCATGGCTTTTGATTACCTAAAGCTTTTTTCCATGGCCTCGGTCCAGTTAATTTGCCAACCCCATCAGTGGGAGGGGGCCCTCGAAATTGCCGAGAAACAACTCCGCAAAGCCTTACAACACGGTTTTACTCAAGCCGAACTTAACGAGGTAAAGGCTAACTACCTAAACGCACTCGAAGAAGCGGTCCAAACCGCTCCTACGCGCAAGTCCTCTTCTTTAGCGCGAGAGCTCATGGGCGCACTCAATACCGAGCAAGTCTATACTTCTCCGGAGGAGGACCTCGCTTTAGGCGTAGAGTTCTTGGCCGAGGCAACCCCTCTAGATTTATTAATAGCCCTGCGTGATGTGTGGGAGAGTAACGATCGCTACCTCTTCCTATCGGGGAATCTAGAGCTAGAAAACCCAGAGTCTGAGATTTTAGATGTTTACGAAAGTAGCCAAGTAATAGTAGTAGAGGCGCCTACAGAGCAGGAGATTATTCCTTTTGCTTACGACTACTTTGGCACTCCAGGTGTCATTACGGGGGAGTCGACCGTAGAGGACCTTGGGATTTCTCAAGTCTATTTCGAAAACAATGTAGTCTTAACGATGAAGCCTACGGACTTCGAGGCTAACACAATTTACGTAGCCCTACGCTTCGGCCGGGGCTCTCTTACTGAGCCTTTTGAGAAGCTCGGCCTTTCTTTATTAGCAGGCTCTACCTATACTTTAGGGGGGCTAGGGCGCCATAGTGCTGATGACCTCGAGCGCTTGCTAGCAGGTAAAAGTATTTCCGCAGTCTTTTCTGTGGGGGAGGATAACTTCATCCTCAGTGGTGTCACCCGCCCTAAAGATCTTACCCTGCAGCTTCAGTTGCTTACGGCTTTCTTGACAGATCCAGGCTACCGCCAGGAGGCCCTACGCTTAGCGCATAAAGGCTTCGAGCAAGCTTATATAGAGAAGGACCACACCTTAAGGGGCGTTTTAGGGGATAGGGTATCGCGTTACCTAGCCTCCGAGCACCCTCATTTTGGCTACCCCGAGAAGCAGGTCCTCATGGCCCGTACGCTTGATGAAGTCTCCGATTGGCTCACCGAGGCTCTAACAGACAGTAAGCTAGAAGTCGTCATCGTAGGGGACTTCGATAAAGAAGCTGCTACTGAGGCAGTGGCCAGTACTTTCGGGGCCTTGTCCGAGCGCGACAGTGTCCTGCCTGAGTTTGAGGAAGCGCGCAAAAGTGTTTACTTCCCAACCGAGGAGTCTCATAAGCGTTTCACCTTCGATTCCGAAATCCCTAAGGCCTACGTCGGGGTGTATTGGCCTACTGAGGACATGTGGAATATTCAGCGTACCCGTAAGCTTAATCTCTTGAGTCATATCTTGAGTGATCGCCTCCGTGTCGATGTGCGGGAGAAATTGGGTGAGGCTTATTCGCCCCGTGCAAGCAGTTTCACGAGTAATGTTTATGAAGGCTACGGTTTTATGAAGATGGGCTCTATCGTAAGCCCTGACAAGACGGACCTCGTTGGCCAAGCCATTAAAGACTCCGTAGCAAAGCTATTAAACGACGGTGTTTCACAAGACGAATTTACCCGTGCCTTACAACCGATCTTAAGCAGCGTCAAAGAGATCCTACGCAGCAATCGCTACTGGGAAGGTATCCTCTTGGACATGAACGAATATCCAAGAATGCTAGACTGGGCGAGGACACTCACCGACGGCTACGAGGCCTTGACTCCTCAAGACATTGATGCAATAGCCAAAGAATATCTAGTCCCTGAAAAGGCCCTAATCATCGAAGTCATCCCAGAGGATGCTAAAGATGTTTAGAGTCTTGACCTAATTGAAATTCTAATTTTTGATCCACCTCATGACTTCTATAACACCAACCACATCCGTAACGGCAACCTTATCTAACGCAGAAAAAACGGCTATCCTTGTTGATAGATATGCTGAAGGAAAAGCCACACGCAAAGAAATCAATGCGCATTTAGCAAGTCTGAATACTTTTGACCGCGACTCTTGTTTAAGTAAGTTAATTTACCGAGCAGGTTCTTTAGGGAACAATAAAGACGTCGTTGCTTTATATAAACAGATGAACTTAGCTGACCTTGATCGCACGCTCGAGTTGCATAATGTTTATGACAGAGCGGTAGCGGCTTTGCTGAATTGACTTTCTCGGTAGGTTTTTCTAAGCTAGGTTTCATACGTGGAGCCTACACCTCTAGTCTTCTGTGCGCAGCAGGGTCCTCTTCCGGCTGCGCTTAAAGTCCCTTTCTTGCTAACTACAGCGCACAAGGAAGCGCTGTATTCTCATAAGCTTTTGCAAGAGGATACTCCAGATCCGGTGCGCGCTGTTCTTTTTGAGCGCTTTGCTACGCATTGCCGTCGTTATCAAAAACATGGCTTTTTTGCCAGCGCCACAAAGAAAGCCCTGGCCCGTGTTGCAGCTGAGCAAAGCCACTACACACAAGCCAAAGAGCTTGGGCTAGAGCCTCTGGATATTATTAAAGCGGCGATTTATCGCCGCGATATTAAAAAGGCTACAGTGCTTTTTGAAAAGCATAACTGTCCTGCTGTTATGCTGATTAAGCCTTTGGCTAAGGCTGGTTTTTTTAATGAGGCCGAGCGCCTTCTGGCGCTTCATTACGAAAAACTCGGGGCAAACTATCAGGTAGGGGACCCGAGGGCTTGCCTGGTTTCATTGGTGCACCACTACTCCATTATAACTCAGGCCGCTAAGCGCAAGCAGTGGACTGTGGTGGATGCTCAGCTAAAACATATTGAGGCTGCATTTCTTTTGAGTGCACAGGGGCGGCACAGCTACCTCCCGAGTCTTTATGCCCAGGCCTTATTCTGGGCATTAGTCCATCGGGAGTATGAGCGCGTGTTGCCCTTATACACTGCTTTTAAAAAGACTACCGGTCATTACCACCGCCTCAAAGCGCATCACTACGTGTGGCCTTATAGAGTCGCTTGGGCTTGCGCAGGGCATGAGCACGCAGTGGCCCAAGAAATCCATAAGCATTATGCCGGCTTACTGAATGAGGCCCTCAGGGTAGAGCAAACCCCAGAGGTCCTGAAAGCGCTTTTTGATAGTGCGTGCAAGCTTGGCCAAAGCAAACACGCGCGCTACTTCCGTAAAAAACTAGCAGGCCACAGCAGAATAGGGGACCGCGTGAGTATCGCCTTGGTGAAGGCTAAACTTAAAACGATGGACAGTATCCTTAATCCTGGGTGTTAATTTGAAACTTTCCGAATAGTTCGAGCTCTTTGATCGCAGACTTTTGAGCCATCAAGGTGGCTTCGTATTCGCAGCAAGTTCTTAAAAGTTCAATGCATAGCTTAGCTCTTTTGAAACTTTGAAAAGCGCGGGCTTTATCGTTATCTTTCGAGGCTCGGTTCATTAAGTGTTGGCTCAAGCTTTTACAAGCTGCGATGACCACTCGATTTTCTTCAGCAGGGTCCTTAAGGTCATTCGAGACTAGCTGGCGCACATAAGTCATCGTTTGGGCGATATTATTTGTGCGATCATAGAGCTTGATTGCAAATGTACCTACGGTTTCCTCAGGGGTTTTTCCAATATTTTGGGCTAGGGCCTCGGCGTAGACATTATTGTTTAAAGGTTTCTTTATCTGGGTCGCATAGAAGCGCGCACTTAAGCTAAGCCTAGTGTTTTGCTGGGGGAAGAGGGCAGGCCGCTTTATGGGGGTAAACTTCATTTGCTGTACCTGCATTCCCCTAAAGCAAGCTTGCGAGCACACCTTGCGGAGTTGTTGTAGGGGTATTGTTCCAGGGAGGAGGAGTCGAGAGATAGTCATGGATATATGGTTATTTATTATTAATGTATAAAAGGGTTTTCAAAAATCTCGTTTATGTTTACCATAACGGAACTTTCTGTCTAGATAATTATGAACCCTTGGATTCTTGCTACGCGCCCACGCACTCTTTCTATCTCTATTATCCCGGTTGCTTTGGCTTCTGCAGTAGCCTTTCATTACGGCCTCTTCCATTGGCAAAGTGCGTTGATTTGTTTGAGCTTTGCTGTCTTAGCGCAAATCCTCGCAAATTTTGCTAACGACTATTTTGATTTCAAGAAAGGTGCCGATACTGAAAAACGCCTCGGTGCACCGCGTATGGTTGCCAGTGGCCTCATTGCGCCTGAGGCCATGAAGCGCGCTGTCCTGGCCCTCAGTGCTTTTACTTTTGCAGTAGGTTCGCTTGCTTTGCTTTACGCGCCCACTTGGTTGATTGCCGTTGGGATCGCCTGCTTGATCGGTGCGGTTGCTTATACGGCAGGGCCTTTCCCGTTTGCCTACCACGGCTTGGCTGAGCTTACGGTCTATATCTTTTTCGGCCTCGTTGCCGTTATGGTGACGTTCTACGTGCAGACGGGCTTTTGGTTAAAGGATACTTTCTTTGTGGCGACTGCTTGCGGAGCCCTCGCGGCCAATATCTGCCTGATTAATAACTACCGGGATTGTGAGACGGACGCTGCTGCTGGCAAACGGACGCTTGTGGTGCGCTTCGGCCGTCCCTTTGGTTTGTGGCTCTACCGCACTAATATTGGTATTGCCCTGCTTATGCCCATGGTCCTGCGCCGCCAACTAGGCTACAGCGTTTGGATTTTGCTCCCCTTGCTTTTACTGCCTTTGGGGGTGATGCTCAGTGCATCCCTCAAGCAAATTACCGAAGGCCCTAAGTTTAACGAGCACTTCGCCCAGACAGGTGCTTTCTTAGTCAAATACGCTCTTTTATTAGGCTTGGGAATCCTCCTGAGTTAACCCCTTTCTTTTAGTGTTCAAAGTTTGGTTCCAGACAACGCGCCCCCAAAGCTGGATTGCTAGCATCGCCCCGGTTTTCCTGGCTTCTTTCTTTGCTGCAGATCTCGAGCTGTTTTCATTCCTTCCGGCTTTCTTTTGTTTGGCCTTTGCGCTATTAATGCAAATCGCCACAGACCTTGCTAATGACTATTATGACTTCCAGCGCGGTACCGATGGTCCGGATCGAGTAGGGCCCATGCGGGGGCTAGCTTCCGGCCTTATCCCGATTGAGAGCATGCGTATGGCCATTGTTATTCTCTACATGATCGCCCTGGGCTTTGGCTTGCTCTTGTACAGCTATGTGGGCCCTGGGGTATTCCTGGTCATGACAGCTTGCTTGATTGGCGGTTTACTCTACACCGCAGGCCCCTTTGCGTTCGCCTACTGCGGCTTTTCAGACATTGTGACGATTTTGTTTTACGGCTTCATCGCAACCGTGGGGACCTTCTACGTGCAAGCCGGTAAGTTTACCCCAGAAGTCTTCTTGCTTGGTTTAGCGCTTGGGCTGCTGACAAACAACATCTGCTTAATCAACCATATCCGCGATGCTAAGACCGACGCTGCAGTCAATAAAAACACCCTCATCGTCCGCTTTGGTAAGGCCTTTGGCTGCAAGCTATTCAAGTTCGAGACAACCGTAGCTCTCATCATCCCAGCAGTACTAGCCACCTTAAGCGGGAATTACTTCCTTTTGCTACCTTTAACGCTAGCCCCCTGGGGCCTCATCCTCTACCGCAAGCTCCGCTACTACACCAACACAGGCCCCAGCTACACCTACCTCCAAGCAAGAGCCTGCGTCCTACTCTTCGTCTACAGCCTCCTCCTAGCCACAGGCATCGCGCTAGGGTAGAGTCCTCCTCACCCCCCAAGCAACCCAAGTGCCTTTAGCTCTTCTTGGCTCCCGAATTCGCTCATTTGCTCGCAGGCCCAGACGTATTTGCATTCAAGTTCTTCCTTTGCTCGTTTTTGGTTTTCTAAGGTTTTCTTGAGGCGGTCTGCTTTTGGTTCCTTAGCTTTTATTGCTTTCTCAAGCTTGAGCATCTGGCGTGTTTTGAGTGGGGGGAGGGGCGTTGGCTCAAGGCTGTCTCCAGCTAGGAGTTTTGTGAGCGCATCTCTTGTGTCTAGAGCCCGTTCTTCTTGAGCTGCTTTGATGAATCTCTTTTGCGCATCTTCTAGGTGCTTATAAGCCTCTTGCTCTGCCTTTAGGGTCTTACTGTATTTATTATAGTCCTGTTCAGTGGATTCCTGCTTCTTTAACAACTCCTTATAGCCTGTAATCGTTGTGATGAAGAATGTTTTTACTGTCTCAAAGGCTTCTTTGTGGATGCGTTGGATTTTTTCAGCAGCGCTAGGGTCTTTGTTTTTATTAGCCTCTAGGGCTTGGAGTGGAGTCATGTTGTGATAAGTGCCTCGTTTGAGCCCTCCTTCATAGGTATGACGGACAGCAACAATATTCCAGGGCTCTTTTTTGTACAGTTTTATGGCTCGTTGTTCTGGGTATTGAAGAAGGCAGTACACTTGCGCTGTATAAGCCTCTTTAACTGTATGCCAGATAGACGCTTTGGGGAGGCTTCCCCAGAGTGTCTCAATAAAACGAGCCCGCTTTTTATAGCTTTCTGGGCTTTCATTGTCTGGCTGCATTTCAAGGAAGTAGCGCCCGAGTTTGAAGATACGCTCAGTATCGTGCTCATCCCATTTTCCGCCAAAGAACTCAACAAGACCTATAAAGTCCTTATCAGTGAGCAGCCGCATTGCCCAGGTTTTATCAACGGAAATAGGGATACCTTCCTGAGGCGTTCGTGCAGGCTTTATCCAAAGCTCATCCAGGCAAGCGAGTCCATCCTCAATAAAGCGCATGACGTAGGCTATTTCTTCTTGCTCTTGAGTATCCTCTAGGAGGGGGGCTGTTTCTGAGCTATTATCCTCTTCTTCCTGCTTAAGGAGGTTTCTTACATGCTCCAGTAAATTTTCATGTGTTTTTTCCCTGAGTGATCGGATGTCCTCCTCGCCCTCTTCCATGAATTCGAACAGAGCATCATTTTTAATGAACAAGGCACAATCACGGAGTAGCTTAAGGGCGCTTTTTCGTTTGTAGTTGCTTAGTTCTAGCGCCAGCAAATCAGGGGTGTTTATAAGATTTGCTAGGCTCTGAAACGCTCCTGAGCTTTTATGAAGAATAGCCTCTAGGTAGTAATCAATGGCATCAAAAACATCCTGCTGGACATAGATCCCGTTAGCATAAAATTCCCCAAGCCTCATTAATGAGCTCGCGTGCTTGTGCTGGGCGGCTTTTTTGTAGAGCAAGTAAGCTTTTTTACTATCCACGGCTACGATACTCCCTTGGCTAGCACCTACCCGATAGATCTCAGCGGCATAGAACCGGCCATCATTATCTCCATGTTTGCCTGCTTTCTTGTACCACCGCAGGGCCTTTTCTGTATCTTGAATCATATCTATGCCGCAGTCATGCATAGCGGCTAGGTTAAACTGAGCGCCTGCGTGCCCCGTATATGCAGCTTCTTCAAGGAGGTTTTTTAACTTTTTAGCGATATAAAGACGTATAGCCATAGGGTTTAACATCAAGTCTCTTACGTTTTCAGCCATTTGGATGTTTTCAGTAATTGTTGGATCTGCCTCTAGGCTGTGTTCTCCAATAAAATTTTCTGTACTTTGTTTTGTGCGAGCTTTTTCTTGCTCTACAAAAAGCTCTCTTTCGTTGGTATATAAGTAGTAATAATCTGTAATAGCTCTTAAGCGCAGTTGGCGGAGCCGTTTCTTTTCTTTGGTTCTCCCTTGAAGGGCTCGAGGAAGCCTATGCCTTCCTGCCTTAGGGGTATTATCAATGACAGATTCCAGTAGATCTTTGGTCTGGGCCGGGCCTTCAGGGTCATTTTCTTGGAGGGCAATCTTAACACTCCAAAGGTATTTGGCGTAGTAGTTAGGCTTTTCAGCAAAGGCCGCTTGACCAACACGTTCGGGTAAGCAGTCGCCAGAATGTTCTTGCTTGGTGCGTTGGGAGATCCTGGCGATAGCCTTATGGTTCCCTCTGAGGGCAGCGTCAATTGTTTGTTCCCATTGCGAGTCCTCTTTCAAAGGGGATGTCGCAGCAATAGTATTACAGTCCATGGGGGGATCTTAAAAAATCCCCTTAATCCCTGTCAACGCCTTGTCTGAGGGCTCTTATACCTGCGGCTTGTAGAATAAGCGCTTCAACTCCTCCTGCTTCTCGGCCTCGAGGTTTAAGCACGCAATCATCTTAGGTACTTGGTATGCGATCAGTAGGCATTTGCAGCAGTGTATGGCGTATTGGTTGTCTAGGTGGTCGAGAGAATTGGTTTTTAAGACGTCTTCTTCAAGCGCTTCAATGGAAACAAGCCTTGCCTTAAAGGCTGCTTCCAGTTCTTCAAGGTTTTTTGCCTTTCGGAGCTTATAAGCATTTTGCATTTTTTCTAACTCCCATTGGACTGAGATCATGGGGCTTGCTTGTTCCGGAAGGCAGAGGGGGCTAAAGCATTCATTCATTTTTTGAAAAATGCTGTTTGTGAGGTTTATTAGGGTGTCTATATCCTCGTCAGTTATTACTATTTTAAAGCCATACTTTATAAGCTTTAAGGCTACAGCCTTTAGGGCCTCCTTTTGTTGGTGCCCACCTTTAATCTTATTGATTATAGGATAGATGATCTCGACGGCGGCTTTTTTTTCTTGGATTTTCTGTTCTCTTTTAAGCACAGTTGCCGTAAAAGCTTTTACAAGATTTACATACAAACGGTTTTTTGTGGCACTATTCTTTTTCTTTTCAATCTCAATGGAGGCAGAATCAAGTACAGCTTGTACTTCTTTGGGTGTATTTGCTTTACGGAATTCATGGGTAAAGAGCGCATGCATTAATTTATGATGAGCGGCACCTTTCCAGATTTTATGAGTGATTCTACTAATAATAGCATTTGCTGTTTTGAATACCGCTTGCTCAGTCTCGAGTGTCTCTGCTTGTTGGAATGCATGCTTGGTATAGGCAACGAGTAGGGTGCTGTAGGCTTTGCCTTTTCTGCTCTCAAGAGTTGAAGGACCACCCGTCATTTGACTAATAGCCCTGCAGAAGTGTTTAATGACGGCTAATGCTTTTTCGTGTGTCTTTGTTTTGGAGAGTTGGTCGGTCACCTGGGCCTCTAGATCATTATAGAAGACAACCTGAGCATTATGGGTTCTTAGGACTTGTGCTGCGGGTTGTGATGCAGCTGTTGAGGGTGCGTATTGAGTGTATAGCTCCTTCGAGAGATCACTTTTATAGAGAGGGTCTGGCTCATCCTCAAGCATTTGTATCAGCCGGTCTAAGTCTTGGAAGCATTCCCAGTGTAGGGCCATCAGGTATTTTAATACATCCCCTTTAAATTCATTTTCTTGTCCATGGGTATCTCGGATTACGCGATCAAGCAAGCTTTCTAGCTTTGCTTTAACACAAGTAGGGGCTTCATAAACTAGTCTGTTCAGTAGGGAGGAGGATTGTGAGGCTACAGCGAGCTCTTTTCCTGAAAAATATGGGGCCAGTATATTATCCCGGATCACCTCCCGGGGTAGCATATTCAGCAGGGAATTCACCCCAAAAGGATAGGCCGCGTTGCCCTGTGCTGTTCGGTAGGATGAAAGGTAACCGGTGGAGCTCCCCCAAATGACTGTCTGTGGAGGGGTTTCTGGCGTGTCTAGTTCTGCCTCTGGCAGGTGTGTTGTGTGTGCAATGCTGTGTGGGCTATCCATTGTTTAGGCCTTTTTAACTTTATTTTTGATTATATTATTAAAATTCTAATTATTGATAATAGTATTAATTTGTCAAATAGTTAAGGTTTATTAATCCTAAGCTGCTCTAAGTCAGCAAGATAAGGGTTCTAGGAAGCTTTATGCGCCTTCATTGGGGGATCTGGGGGTAGCGCCTAGCACTTCTCTAGCTTCAGCCAAATGCTCAGGGGTTAGGCCTGCGTTTTCTAGAAGCTCTAAGGCTCCGTAGCTAGTCAAAAGCCTTTTATAAGAATAGAGTGCTTGGAGTTTTGCCAGATTGTTGTGCACGATAGATTCCTGAACTCTGTTTGCAATTCTTTTAATGAGGTCACCTGCTGTATTAATGATTGCTTGGATGCTTTCTGGGGTCTTAGCTGAGTCAAAGGCCTTTGTTATGTAAGTTTCTGCTAGCTGTTTATAAGCTATAGATCTCTCGTGAACGTTTGTAATGCTTTGAATGATGGCACTTGCTGTAGTAATGATCGCTTGGATGTCTTCTGAGGTTTTAGCTTGGTCGAAGCTCTTTGCTGTGTAGAGTCCTGCAAGGTCTCTACAAGCGATAGATTGCTGGCAAGAGTTACTAACTCTTCCAATAAGAGTGCTTGCGGCATTAACTACTGCTTGGATATTGTTGGGAGTCTTTGCTCGGGAAAAGCCTTCTGTGGCGTAGATTGTTGCTAGATCTTTATAAGCGATAGATCTTTGGAGATCGTCTCTAATATTTACAATGATAGTGTTTGTTATATTAATGACGGTTTTAATACCTTCTGGAGTCTTAGCTTGGGAAAAGCCCTGTGTGGCGTAGACTCCTGCGAGGGTTTTATAAGCGATAGATTTCCAGTAATTGTTTGTGATGTTTTCAATAACAGTGCTTGCTGTAGTAATGATCGCTTGGATATCTTCTAGTGTCTTAGCTTGATCGAAACCTTTTGTAGCGTAGATTTCTGCTAGCTCTCCATAAGCGTAAGATTTCTCTTGAACGTTTGTAATTTTTTGAATTATAGCACTGGCTTTAAGAATTGCCGCTTGGATATCTTCAGAGGTCTTAGCTTGATCGAGGGCCTTTGTCGTATAGGCCGTTGCTAGCTTGTTGTAGGCGTTAGATTTTTGGTAATTATCTGTGATGTTTTCAATGATAGTGCTTGCTGTCGTGATTACCGCTTGGATCTCTTCTGGTGCTTCAGTTTGCTTGAAGGCCTTCGTTGTGTAGGTGCTTGCTAGGTCTCTATAAGCGACAGATTGCCAGTGATTATCTTTGATATTTTGAATGATAGAACATGATGTACTAATGACTGCTTGGATCCCTTCTAGTGTCTTAGCTTGGTTGAAGCCTTCTGTGGCATAGGTTGTTGCTAGATCTTTATAAGCGACAGATTGCCAGTGATTATCTTTGATATTTTCAATGAGAGCACTTGCTGTGCTAATGACTGCTTGGACATCTTCTCGGTCTTTAGCTTGGTTGAAGCCTTCTGTGGTGTAGATCCCTGCTAGATCTTTATAAGCAGAATGTTTTTGGTCGATACCATCAATAGTTTCAATGAGAGCCCTCGCTATCTGAATTACCTCTCGGATGTCTTTGGGGGTATCAGCTTTCTTGAAGCCCTGTGTGGCGTAGGTCTTTACTAGGTCTTTATAAGCGACAGATTGCCAGTGACCACCTGTGATAGTTTTAATAAGAGTGCTTGCTGTACTAATGACTGCTTGGGCATCTTCTCGGGTTTTAGCTTGGTTGAAGCCCTGTGTGGCGTAGGCCTCTGCTAGTTCCTTGTAAGCCTCAAATTTCTGGCTAGCGTCCTCAATATTTTCAATAATTTCTATCGTCTTTTTCGGGTTTGTGAGGTCTTCTAGCCTCACAGATAAAGATACAAGAAATGTTAAAATACAGTCTCGAGTTTGAGTGTTATCCTCTTCAGTAGCTTTTGTGGCTACAGCATCGAGTATGGCCTCAAGCTTAGCTTTAGCACAAGCCGGAGATTCTTTTATGGCGGTATTCAAGAAGGAAGTTGCCTGAGAAAAATTGCCTAGATCATTTCCTGAAAGATGCCGTGCGATTTCCTCTGTAAACATTTCACTAGAAAGGTTATTAAAGTGAGAATCTTCTCCGAAAGGATAGAAGGGCTTTTCATTCCCGTCTTCATCTTGCACAGAATAGCGCGAAGTCAGTGCCTTAGGGTTTTCAGAGGAGATAGAGCTAGGAGGTATTTCAGCCGGATGGGGCGCTTCCGCTAGTAGTGTAGTGTGTGCAATACTGTTTGTTATATCCATGGCTTTGTATCCTTTGAGTTGTAGTAAAGTAATATTTGATACAAATAATTATAATTTAAGTAGAAATATTAAAATTATAATTATTTGTATCAATACAGTACTGTCAACTTGTTAGGATAAAACCGTGGCTGAAGAGTTTTTTTCTTTAAGATGCTCTAAGTCAGAAAGATAGGAGGTTTTTGAGTGCTCAATCCTTGAGCTTAAGCATGGAGGGGCGGTCTTCTGGCGGGTTGTGTTCTTTAGCTTACTCGAACAGCTTAAGGGCTAGGCACGCATTTTGGCCGCCGAAGCCTAAGTTGTTGTTGATTGCTACGCGTACGTTCTTTTCTTCCATCTTGTTAGGAACGTAGTTTAGGTCGCAATCTGGGTCTGGGTCTTCGTAGTTGATCGTTGGGGGGATCTTCCCGGTTTCGATCGCCTTAGCGCATGCTGCTGTTTCTACAGCACCTGCAGCACCCAGTAGGTGGCCGATCATAGACTTTGTAGAGCTTACGCGCAGGCCGTTCTTTGCGTGCTCACCAAAGACTTTCTTGATGGCGATTGTTTCAAATTTGTCATTGTACGGAGTGGATGTTCCGTGGGCATTAATATAGTCCACGTCCTCTGGCTTGAGGTCCGCATCCTCTAGTACATTTTTTAGGCACAAGGCTAGGCCAGAACCTTCAGTATCTGGGCTAGTGATGTGGTAGGCATCACAGGTAGCCGCATAGCCTACAAGCTCACAATAAATTTTAGCACCGCGTGCTTGAGCATGCTCGAGGGTTTCTAGGATGAGTACACCTGCGCCTTCACCCATAACAAAGCCATCGCGCTTTGAATCAAACGGGCGGCTTGCCTTTTGGGGCTCGTCGTTAGATTGCGTACTCATGGCCTTCATCGAGCAGAAACCTGCGAAGCCTAGGCGTGTGATTGCAGCTTCACTCCCGCCGGCCATCATGATGTCGGCCTTGCCAGAGCGTAGTGCGTTAAAAGCCTCACCAATGGCGTGTGTTCCTGAAGCACAGGCACTCACGATTCCATAGTTAGGGCCTTTTGCTCCCCATTCGATTGCTACAACACCTGCAGCAATGTTGGAGATGAGTGACGGTATCATGAATGGGGATACACGTCGGGGGCCTTTTTCGAAAAGCGTGTGAGACTGCTTTTCGATCGTCTCCATGCCCCCAATGCCTGAGGCCATGATGACCCCAAAGCGTTCTTTGTCTAAAGACTCAACATCCAGCTTCGCATCTTCAACTGCTAGCTTGGAGCCTGCTACGGCAAATTGTGTGTAGCGGTCGTTACGTTTTACTTCCTTGGGGTCAATGAAGTCCTCAGGCACAAAGTCCCGAACCTCAGAGGCTACCTTGCAGGAGTATCCTTCGCTCGCATCGAAACGGCTTACGTCAGTAATGCCGCTCTTGCCAGCTAAGATACTGTTCCAGTACTTATCGATGCCGATACCGACAGAGGTAAGAACCCCCATGCCGGTAACGACAACGCGTTGTTTCTCTGAAGGAGCAACCACGGGTGGATGTTGTTTGGGGTACTGCTGAATTAAGCTTCAGCAGAAACCTTGTTCTCGATGTATTGGATTACCTGGCCAACAGTTTGCATTTGCTCTGCTTCAGATTCAGGGATTTCTCCACCCAATTCATCTTTGAACTCATCTTCAAAGGCCATGATAAGCTCCACAGTATCAAGAGAGTCTGCACCGAGGTCATCCAAAAAAGATGCTTCTGCGGTGATTTGCTCTTCGTTAACACTGAGCTGATTGGCAATGATTTCTTTTACGCGTTGTTCTATGGTCTTAGACATAAGTTTTTATAGGTTTTAAATTGAGTTGCTAAATTTATTAAAAAGCAGCTTCTATGGAGATCACATTACCATGCCGCCGTCAATCGAAAAATCTTTACCAGTCATGTATCCAGCCTCTTCTGAGCATAGGTAGGAGACTAGGCCTGCGACTTCATTGACAGTACCGAAGCGCTTGAGGGGCACCATCTTAGTGGCTTCTTTGATGATTTCTTCTCCGAGGGCATCGGTCATGTCTGTAGTTGTAAAGCCCGGAAGGACAGCATTTACCGTAATATTACGGGAGGCGACTTCACGCGCTAGGCACTTCGTTAGGCCGAGCATTCCTGCCTTAGCTGCTCCGTAGTTCACTTGCCCCGGGTTACCGATCTTACCCACTACAGATGAGATGTTTACGATACGGCCCCAGCGCTTTTTGGTCATCGGGCGTAGGAGGCCTTTGCACCAATGAAAACAGCTGGAGAGGTTGGTATTCAACACGTTATACCAATCATCATCACTCATGCGTAGGATGAGGCCATCCTTGGTGATACCCGCATTATTGATAAGGATGTCCACTGTGCCGTGGGCTTCTAAAATCTTTTCGCAAGCTGCGTTAACTGCCTGGCCATCAGCAACATCCACTGCCATAGCTTCAGCCTGAAAGCCTTCAGCGCGGATTTCTTCGGCTGCAGCGCCGCATGAATTTTCGGAGCGGCTCACGCAAATGACCTTCGCGCCTTTGCTGGCGAGCTGTTTTGCGATTTCTTTACCGATACCGCGACCAGCACCGGTTACTACGGCCACTTTATTTTCTAGGGTTTTATCTGACATAATAATATTAATAAGCATGTTAACGTGCTAGCATGATAGCATGTTAGTATACGTCTCTTTGATAACGTTTTTCCTTTTTGAGGGTCTTAATATAAAGTTTTGCATCCTCCTCGCTCATGCCTCCTTGTGTTTGGGCGATCTCTAGGAGTGTAGCGTCCACATCTTTAGCCATGCGCTGAGCATCCCCACAGACATAGAAGTAAGCCCCGTTCTGGAGCCATTCCCAGAGCTCTTGGGCATTTTCCTTCATTTTGTCTTGGACGTAAATTTTGTGGTCCTGGTCCCGCGAGAAGGCGAGGTCTAGCTTGGTGAGGTGGCCTTCTTCTAGGGCTGTATCCCACTCCTCACCGTAGAGGTAATCCTCTGCGCGGTAGGGGTTTCCGAAGAATAGCCAGGAGCGGCCTTTAGATTTATTGAGCTTGCGCTCCTGCACAAACCCACGGAAGGGGGCTACACCAGTGCCTGGGCCGACCATGATGACATCGGTATCCTTATCCTCGGGGAGGTGGAAGTTAGACTTCGCTAAAAATACAGGTACGACGGCCTCATTCATCGGGGCGCGTTCGGCTAAGTAGGTGGTTGCCACACCGATGCGCTTGCGGCCATGTGTCTCGTAATGAAGGACATCCAGCGTGAAGTGGACCTCATTCGGGTAGGCCAGGGGGGAGGTCGCAATCGAGTATAGCCTAGGGACTAGGCGGCGGAGTTGCTCGATGTACTCTTGTGGGGTAAACGAAGCACTCTTAAAGTCTTCTGCCAAATCGATGAGTTCTCGATTATGGCTGTATTGATCGAAGGCTTCTTTGTCAGCGAGGATATCCTCTAGGGTCTTTTGCTCGGCAGGGTCAGCAAGGTGTTCCTGCATAAAGAGTAGGAACTTCTTGGTGGGCTGAGCAATCGACAGGTGCTTTAGGAGTGCTTCATGGAGGGTGATGGGATCCTCCGTTTTGGGGAGGGTGACTAAAGCGTTAGGGTCAAAGTCTAGGGCGGTGATGAGCTCTTTTACGGTGGCCTCGTCATTAGTGACGTAAACGCCTAGAGACTCGCCACATACGTACTCGATGCCGCTGCCAGAAATATCTACTACGATATGCTGCGTATTCTTAGGGCTATTGGGCCCACTGAGTTGGCGGCGCTCGGTAATTGTAGCTAAAAACGGATTATTCTTGTCGTATGCAAGATTTACTCCATTCTCACTTAGATTAGATATGGAAGAAGCTTCGGACACAGTACGTTTACAAAAGTGGTTGGCTCAGTTAGGTTTAGCCTCTCGCCGTGAGGCTGAGGGCTGGATTAAAGAGGGCCTTGTCATGGTTAATGGCAAGGTTGCTCAGCTTGGTCAAAAGATTGATCCCTGTAAAGATAATATTGCAGTCCTGGGTAAGGCGGTACCGAAGCATGTGCCCGAGAAATTAACCTTGGTCATGCATAAGCCAAAAGGGGTTATTTGCTCGAACTCTGACGAGTACCACCAAGGCAAGACCGTCTTTGATTTGCTCCCGCGGCGCTACCAGCATAAACGCTTGTTTTGTGTGGGGCGTTTGGACAAGGATACCGAAGGCTTGTTGCTTTTGACCAATGATGGCGATTTGGCTAACAAAATCATGCACCCCTCCTCAGGGATTGTGAAGCGCTACCAGGTAACGCTAAACAAGCCTTTGGACCCTAAGAAGATTCCTCTGTTTATTAAAGGAGTGAAGGATGAAGGGGAGCACTTATGCGCGAAGGAAGTAATCCCGGCAACCATGGGTGTGGATAAAGAAAAGCGTATGGTGATGCACCTCGTGCAGGGGCGTAAGCGCGAGATCCGCCGTTTGTGTGAGTGCTTAGGTTACTTCGTTAAGAAACTAAAGCGGGTGCAGATTGGACAGTTCGCGATGAAGAGCCTTGGGCCCGGAGAAACGCGCGAGCTTACCGAAAGAGAACTCAAGCTGATTGTGTCACGCGAGACTTCTAAAGGGACTAATCGCTCGAAGCGGTAGTTCGTGTTTTGACATTTGCGAGTAGGGTTGTATTCAATAAGACCCTTATGATTACATTATCTACTGTACCCTATACTGCTCCTCTTAATGATGGCTCTTCCTGTGAAGAAGATGCGGTGCAAAGCAAAATTAATAAAGCACTGCAAGGCTTTCTTGAGAAGGGGTGGGAAGATTTTTCTAGAGAGATTGGTGACTGTTATAATTGGATCGGAGCAATAGCTTGGGGTAGTAGCGAGAAGCGTTTTCCTGAATTTATACATGTTATTGCTCGGCTTGTTCTTCTAGAAGAGGCTGCGAAGATACGCTTTAATAGCAGTAAGCAGTCTCAAGAAGATAGGCAGGATTTTAATAGGAGCCTAGTAGATCTTGCTGGGATTTATTGCTGTTTGGGGGCTAGGGCAAAAGTAGATGCACTCGAGGTCGAATGTGATTTCCATTCACTGACCCCGGAATCCTGCCTAGAAAGGATAGCGCATTACCGTGAGGTTTATTTTGAGCTAGAGTCGAGTTCTCCGTCTGAGGAGACGATTGCTCATTTTGAGCCTTTAGCCCGTTTGAATACGCAGGAGTTCCTTTTGGATTATTTTAGTGTGACCGATGGGGCTTACCCCCACATGCAGTTGGAGAATTACCTCCTGACCGAAGTTGGAGGGAGTGCGCCTAGGGTAGTACTGCCTACGATACCTTATACAGCTGAGCTTAGCGGTTATGATTCCTCTGACGATCTTGAGCAGGGTGTCATTAATGAGGCTTTGAAAAAGCTTATTAAGAAAGATACGGCGGACTTTGCGAAGGTGTTTACTTCTATTCAGAAAACTATAGAGTCTTTCTGGGGCAAATATAATACCCTGCATCAGCGTAAGTTAATGCAGATCCTGAAGCGTATGCTGTTAATTGAAGAAGCTGTTAAATTGCGCTTTAATGCGAGTGAGCAAACGCAAGAAGATCGCTACGCGTTTAATAAGAACATTATGATGCTGGCGGTACTCTATTGCATGATGGGGGCTTTAGAAAAGGCTAGATCTCTTAAGGCGCTCTTTTTGAACTGTAATGAGTGGGGCAAGAAAAGGTGCCAGGATTATATTCAGCAGCAGTTTGAGCATTATGTATTACTTAAAAAATCAGAAGTGCACCAAGCAGCTGTTAAATTACTCGAGCCTGTGGTGCGTTTGGATGTTTATAAGTTTTTGCGTGCTGTGTCTTCGGCTACTTTGGATTGGCACTTCAGGACGCAGTACATTTACCGCCATATACGCCTTGAGAATTACCTAGTCCTACAGACAGAAGAGCAAAAAGCGGCTTATGAGCGTGATCAGTCCTTACTTAAGATAACTAAAAATAGGAGTGTCTTTGGTTACGAAAAGAATGCTTTAGGCAAACTCACTGCATTGCTTGATGCGGGGGGTAATGTGGAGGCGCGCACTGAGGAGGGTTGGTCAACCCCTCTCATGCAAGCTGCTGAAGGCAACCGAGTTGATATGATGAAGGTCTTATTGGAGCGTAAGGCAAAGATTCATGCGGGTGATATTGAAGGGGATACAGCCTTGCATTATGCAGCTTATAAAGGAGCGGTAGGGGCTGTGCAGTTTTTATTAGGGCAAAAGGGGATTAAGGTGGATGCACTTAATGTGAAAAAGGAAACTCCTTTGCATTATGCAGCAGGAATGGACTCTTTGGAAGTAGTGAAGCTGTTGGTCGAGCGTGGGGCTAAGGTGAATGCTTGTAATATATATAAAAGGAAGCCGCGAGGCACCGGTGAGGTGTATAGGTACTTATTGAGCCATGGGGGTTAAGGTATTAGGGGTTGCATCTGGAGGGACTAGCCATACTCTGCCCCTTAATTATGGACATAGATAGATTATTGGGAGATGTCACACGTGGGCCTCTTGAGAATGATATAGATCCGCTGCAGAAGCCTTTATTGGGGGCGAAGCGTAGTCGAGGAGGGGCCATCATTGCTAGGCGAAAGATTAGTAAGACTCATGAGACTAAGACGTCTTTGCAGCATAAAGTAAAAGATCAGGCAATGACGATTGAACTCTTGAAGAGGCAAGTGGAGTTTTGGCAAACAAAAACCCACGGCCTGGAAAGGACTTGTGATGTTTTAATGGAGTATGTGGAGCGTGCGATAGCACTTAGTCAGCCTGTAGAAGCTGAAGAAGACCTGCAAGAGGCCCCTCAGGTGTTTTCTGCGGAAGCCTTAAGCGAGGTTGCAGGAGCTTCTGGCCTTAATCAAGCGCTTGCTGATTTTGAATTTCAGGAGATTAAGTAATATAACTATTTTCTAATTATGGATACTGGACTGAGTAATACCAACTTGGGGTCTTTGCGCCCTGTCTTTGATTATGAGCAGGGTGGGCCTGAACGTGTGGCTTGTGTGAAGCTGGGGGACCCTGAATTAAAGAAGACTATGAAGGCGATCAAGGATGATATTCTCTTTGAGAGGGATTGGGCGCCGATGTCGACTGAGGTACATTTTATGTTGGCCGCTGAAACTGGCGTGTCTCCAGAAATGCTTGAGTTTATCAGGATTGTAGACCTTTTGAATGAGCGTTTGCCTGAGGTGCTTGGTGAGCAGGGCGTGCTCTTTAGGCTCCCTGAGCCAATGGACTTGGAGGCTTGTGAGCGTGAGTATGGCAAGCCTGGGTATTTTGAAAATGACTGGAGCCAGGTCGTTACGGAGCAACTCTTTGAATACTTCTTTGTCCGTGATGAGGAGCAGCCTGCGGTTGAGTATGAGCGCTTTGATGAGCTTGTGCATGCATTCCGGAAGGGAGGGCGCCTGAGTCAGGTAGATTTATTAAATGCGATTGAGGATGAAGATATAGCCTTTGATCAAGATATGCTGGAGCGGTTAAGGCAGATGCACAGCACTATTAGGTTTTATGCATTGTGCCGTTACCAAGAAGTTTTAGGAGAGTGTGTTGTTGAGGCGATAAAAGAACGTGGAAAAGGAGTAGTCCATAAGTACTGGGATTATTTGGGCATTTTAAAAGGTGAGGTGTATGAATTTGCGAAAGACCCTTATGGAACGCTATTGCTTAAGTGGTCTGTTGATAAGTTGCAAATGTTGCGCACCCCGAGTGCCTTAGGCTTGTACGAAGCTGCGAGTACTTATGTGGGGAAACTCGAGAAAAATGTGGAGATGCTCTTGGAGAAAAACGAGCCACGTTTGCTCGAGATGTTTAAGGGTAAGCTGAAAGAATCTCCACCCCAAGAGCTGCGACTTTGTTTCGACTTTGTAGAAATAGGATTAATTTTTAATGCGAAGACGGATCAGTTAGGGTTTGAAGTTGTTAAAAACTTGAGACGCTTGAAGGCCTTAGAAGAAAAATTAAGCATTCATGATGGGCAGTATGCACGCTTGCTAAATACGTACATTAAACTCGCCATAGAAAAGGGAGATTTTGGAGTGCTCATAGGTGAAGGTTATGACGAGGCGCTGAAAGGGAACCGGGCACAGACGTTTTACTACTTGTGGCTCTTAGCTAAGAAGAAAAATGTTCATGCCTTGACGCTTTTGATCAACTTGGTGCTGCGTGTTGATTATGACAAGGAGGCTTGGGATGGATTTGATTATGAAACATTCATTAACAAGTTTGATGACTTCATTTTCTTTGTAGAAGAAAAGGAGGAAGAGGATCCCTTAGCGGAACTATTCAATATGGATATGTTGACGGCTTCGAGCTTGCTTTATAGCGAAGGGAATAGGCCTGAAACGCTGAGGGTTTTTGATGAAGCGGTGCATGCTGATAGCATGGAGGCTTTAGAGGAGGCATTTGAGGTCTTTAAAGACGATGCGCTTAACCGGACCTATAGTAGCTTGGTTCATGAGAATGAAGAGGATGAGGCTCTTATAACGCTTGAGAAGCTAGTAGCCTCAGGCGTACAGGCCCACCGTAAGTTTTATTGTGGGAGTGACGAGTCTATCGTTAAGAACTATTGGATTGCTGATGCGATGTGTTATTTGGGGATCCACTTCTATAAGCAAAAGAAGTATACCTCGGCCTATGAGGCGTTTAATTTGGCACGGATACATTACCCAAAAGGGCAACATACCATGGCGGTCTACTATTCTTCGATGATGGCTTATTGTAAGCTGGGTGGGGCTGGTCTTAGTGAAACGGATGCGATTAATCAGTTGCTGTTGGCTGAGAAGCTAGGCTCTGTAGAAGCTAATGTATTTTTGAATCAACTGGATGAGCGCTTGGACCCGAAAAATTTAGCCCTCAAAGGAAGCAAGAAAGCACAACGCAGGCAGGCAAACCAGCAGCTGCGCTTGCGGCAGAGGTTGGCTAAAAAATCCTTGGATGGGACTGCTTTAGCCGAAGTGATGTATGCTCGTAGTGTAGAAGACTTAAAAGAGAACCAGGCTTGGGATAGGCAGCTACGCCTTGTCATGGAACGTTTATTGGCTTGTGGTGAGGATGAGGAGCTTGGGTTTTACGAAAGCTTCCTGGCCAAGATTGAGTAAAACCTTGTGCTTGGGCGGTTCTTTTGATATAGATTAAGCCCATGGACCAAGCTTCATTTTGGAGCGATAAGCGTTGGAATAGCTCCCCTGCATTGCTTGGGAGGGAAAACGATGACGTGCCTTCTCTCTTACTTACAGAGGAAGATAAGCGTGAGCTGTTTTGGGGGAGTGCTTCGAGTGTGGAAAGCCCCCCTGACTCTTTTTCGGGGACTGCATCTTACTATTCTTGGGGGGTGAGTGCTATGGGGAATTTGATGAATCGAGCGGCGGCGGTCTTGCCACCTTTGCCCTCGATTGCGTCTTTGTATGCCCAGAGTGTGCAGGAGGACAAAGAAAACCAAGAGCATAAAACAGTTGAGGCTGGCATTGATCTTGATGGGGAGGGGCAAGAGCCTTTGATGCGAGATTGGCTGGTGATTAACCGAGAGCCTACTGAAACGCTAGGGAAGTCTTTGTTGGATGTGGGGCCTAGTGTGATAGACTGTACGCCTTCGATGATGGAGAGCGTGCTCCCTTTTTGTGGGTCGCCTGAGAGGGTGCCTAAGCAAGGTTTGCTTCCAGGGTATGAATTAATACTTACGAGTGTGTTTGAGGGGAAGGAAACCTATGAACAGCGCAGTGTTTTGGATTTGTTAGCCGAGTATGCTCGTGAGCACTTGGAGGGATTGAGGAAGTCCTTTGATTTTAGATTGAGTATCCGCTTGATGACAGAGGTTAGTGATGTTAACCGGAAGGCTTTGCTCCAGGAGATGTCGTTTGAGGATACGACGCATGACCCCAGGAAGAAGGTAATTTTTAAATTATTGGTAGGTACCTTTTCGATTTTATGGCCTGAGGAGGGTGTAGGTAGGATTTAACTACGTCCTTGGTGGGCTGATTTAGCCCCAGAGAGCACTTATAGGGACAGCCCATAGGCCTTTTCCGAAGGGGAGAACTTCAGTCCCTGTATAGAGCACTATGCCTATAAACTCTTTCTTTTTTGCCAGATTGTCTTTGAACCATTTTAAGTGTTTAAAACTATCTTGGCTGATGGCTGTGCCTGCTTTTACTTCAATGCCAAGGTAGTCTCCTTCTTTGTTTTCGACTAGAAAGTCGATTTCACGATTTGCATGATCTCGATAATGGTAGAGATCGTAGTCGTTTTCTTGAAGATCGATGAGTGTTGCTAGTTGAGTGAATACAAATGTTTCTAAAAGTTTACCGTTTTTATCTCCGTCGAGGCGCACTTTCTCTAGCTGCCACTTCAGAAGAGAGGCCATGAGGCCTGTATCGGTCATAAAAAATTTATCTTTTTTTCCAACAAGTTCGTAGTCTGTTTTTGTCCAGCTGGGGATGCGTTCTACAAGATAAAGTGTTTCTAGAGCGTTGATATAGCTTTCAATCGTTGGGCGTGGGATACCAAGGCTTGAGTTTATCGCCTGTAGGTTCATGAATTTTGAAGACCATGCAGCTAGGTATTCGAGAAGTTTGCGCATGGAGTCTTTCCTTCGGATATTTGTAATCTCTTTAAGATCTCGTTCGATGAGTGCTTTGAGGTAGTCTTTGTGCCATTGGCGAGCATCTTCTGTGCTCGTTAGATGAAGTGCTTCAGGGTATCCTCCGGTGAAGGCTAGGGAAAGATAAATACTCTTGTCATATTCGCCCTTATGAGGAGTGAATTTTTCCTTAAATGCATTTTTTAGGAAGGTTGGAGAGGCCCCAAAATATTCCCCCATAGAGATTGGGCGTAGGCGAATCGTTCTTACACGGCCTGCTAGGGATTCAGTAACTTGCGGCAGTGATTGAATATTAGAAGATCCTGTTAGGAGAAAGCGCCCATAGCCTTGAGGGTGTGCGTCCACATTACCTTTGATTGCTTGTAGTAGTAGTGGTGCGCGTTGAATCTCATCGATAATCATGAGGTTATCCCCATGTTTAATGAAGTCTTCAGGGTCACTTAGGGCCGCGTTCATGAGCGTTGTATTGTCGAGTGTCCGGTAAATGGAAGATGGATCGCTAAGCTCTTGCGCTAGGGTTGTCTTACCGCATTGACGGGGGCCTGAGAGTATTAGTACGCGTCTTGTCTTTAGGGCTTCTTTGATGACAGGGTTTTGCCAGCGTGTGTAATATTTTGTACTCATTTTATTTAGTTATTAAATATTATAAACAAAAATTATTGATTTTGTAAATAAAAATAGACTAAAAACTATAATTATATAGTCTAGATTCTGTATATTAGAGATCTCTAAATCTTTATATAATATTTATATATACTTTACTATTAATGGTTTGTGAAAATGCATTAACTATGGCTTTATTGCTTTAATTTTTGTCTCTTTTGAAAGCATTCTTTACATTGTGGGCTTATGCGGCTATGGGTGTAGGGTTTTAAGCAATATCTATCTATTATGGAATTGGGAGTGAGTACAACGGGAGGTGCTTTTGTAAAGCATCTAGAGGATAACCGCAGTGATGCTACACATACAGCTGCTATGCATCGGCGGTATGTACAGGATCTTAAAGGTGTGTGGAAGGAGCAGGTCCGGCAGATTAAGCAAGAGCTTGCGGTTGAGGCTATTGGGGATAAAGAGCTGGGTTTGATGGACCGGGAGGCAGCCAAGGGGATGGTGTATGCCTTTTCTGGAGTAACCGATGGAGCCAAGCAGCATTTGATTGAAGCACAAGAGTATTTGGAGGATGAGCTTAGTGGGTCATTCCTGGACAAAGGAGGAAAGCAGGAGGCTATCAAGCGGATTACAGTTGCTTATCTTAAGGAGCGGGTGGAACACGAAGAGGACCTGGATCACATTATGGGGTGGTTCCAGGTTGCGTTCAATGAGGCAAGGCTGCCGGATGAGGCGTGCCTGGTTTCTCTGACGGATGCTTATTCATTGGCGGCCTTACCTAAGGCTAAGACGATGGCGGATTTGGGAAAGATCCTGACAGTTATGAAGGCTGCGTTTTCGCGCGAGGGGTGGAATGATAAAATCATGACTTACTTCATCCTTAAGCGTTATTTAATGCGGGCTTGTAAAATTGCCCCAGATTTAAAAAGCCTGGAGTCTATCATAATTCTTTTAAAGCCCTTTGCTAAGAAGTGTTGGGTCTCTAACCAGGTGGAGAACTTTTGGAGGGATATGATTTACCTCTCCTTCGGTGCGGCGTTAAAGCTTGAGGGTGTTTCTAATGATGCTTTGTTTGCTTATGTGGGAGCTTTGATTGCTGAGATGCCTGTTCCTTATAAGGGCTACCTTTGGAATAATGCAGTTCAGATGTGTTACCGGGAGAAAGCATCGGCATGCCGTACGCGTGAAGCACTTAAGGAGTTGTATGATGGTCTTGTAGGGAGGCTTAAAGATGACCCTTCAGCTTCTCGCCAGTCTGGAGTGGCAGTGCTAGAGTTGGCTTACTTCAAAGAAATGGCGCGCAGGGATGATCTGTCTTTTGAGGAATTGACGGAGCTTTTAGAGCGTGTGCTCGAGGGTAAAAAAGATTGGGGTGTTGGTAAGCAAGATACCTTGATAGACCTTGCGGGTACTTATTTACGAGTGGGCCTGACTCAGCTCGAACCAGGAGATGCTTTAGAGGCAGTGATGAATAAAGCAGTGTCTCTTGCATTGGAGACTCGGCCTTTTAGAGAGAAGGCTATTGCTGAGTTGGTAGGCGTTTACATAGATGCGCTCAGTAAAGAATTAGATACTTTGGAGGCCCTTGATCGGCTTACTGGTGGTGCGCTTGGTATTATTGAGGCGTTCGGTACTCAGGATGCAGAAGCTACTTACCGTAGATACTATGATAAGTGGCAGCGAGGTGAATTGTCTTGGAGGACGACGTCTGTAGACCTACAGAGGCTTAAGAAGATAGATAAGGATAGCTTGAAAGATGCTTACCGTAAATTACGCGTAGGTTACATGGAGTTTGGGATGCCTTTGGTTCAGGCAGAAGCAGACTTGGAGCACGTGGCCCAGCAAGTGCTGGCTATAAATGAGCATGAAGGCCTTGGGGCCTGGGCTGGCCGTGAGGCGCTGGCAAAAGCGTATTTCCGTAAGGGGAGCGAGCTTGTGATGGCTGGAAAGATGAACATAGACCGGCTAAAGGAGCGCGCGTGTGAGATTGCACGTAGCGCAGAGCTGAACCAGCAGAAATTATATTCATGGATATCCCGGGAATACTACAAGTTGGCCTCTAAAACCTTGAAGGCAAAAACGCTTGGGGAGCGAAAAGAGAATTTGAACACTGCCTTGGGGGAGGCTTTCCGCCTGAACCAAGCGGGGGCTACTCTCGATAAGAAAGGTAGTACGAGTGAGTTCTTCGCGGACTCTCATAAGCGCAAAACTGATCTCAGCCTGGGGACTTGGCATACGCAGCGTGTGCTAGAGCTTGAAGGCGGTAGAGAGTTCCTCCGGGAGATGGGGACGAAGCCGAAGAATATTGATAAGGTGTTTGAGACGAGGAAGCTCTGGCTGTAGGTAAGGCTATTTCGCTGAGAGTTCTGTATTAACAAAATTATATCAAGTTATATTGCCTTGTTATTTTCTGGGTGGGGGTTTATGGTGCCTTTGTTATGAAAATGATCCGGCTTTTCCCCCTCTTATCTGTTGGTTGCGTGGCTAGTGCCCTTACGGTGCAGGCTGCTTTGGTTCAGGGCTTCGTCCCGACGAGTGCGCTTAATGAAGACCAGACGGTTAAGGTAGGCGCGACCGTTTATGCAGGCGAGACCACCCAGAGTGCGGTCATTACTAAGACGACTGCGGATGCAGCGGTGCTTGTGGAAGATGTTAAGGGAGATTGGGCGAGTGTGTCCTTCACCTCAACGGGGACGACGAGCTCCCCAGCGATTACGGTCGAGGAGATCCCTGAGGTGCCTACGTTGATCGATACGGAAGCCTTGAGCTTGGCTGAGGCGGTTGCTGCTTCTGCGCCGGATGTGGGGCCATTGTATGTGTATGATGCTGACCCAGTCGAGGAAGACATGAAAGCCGCTACGGTGATTAGGCCTGCTGGTGCGACCATTAGCGCGGACTATGGCCAGGCTGAAGGGGAAATGTCCCGCTATTTTGAAGGGGTGCTCAAGCGCCGCCGTAATCCTTTTGCCGGTACAGAATACCGCTACCAATTACAAAACACTAGCGGAGACCGTATGGCCTTCCTAAACCTAGAGGAGTACCGCAGCTTACATAACTTGGACCACTTGGTAAACAAGACTGTGCGGATCCAAGGAGTACCTGTTGCTAAAAAACATGGTGCACCGGTTGTGATTAAAGTAGTGACGCTCCAAGAAGAGTAATTGATTTAAAATGCCTGCTAGCGTTATTGATGGAAACAAGATCTCCCAGGAGATCTTAGAGGAAGTATCCCAAGAGGTAGCGAGCCTGAAAGGGCCTAAACCTACGATAGCATTTGTGCGCGTGGGGGAGGACCCTGCTTCGGTCTTTTATGTGGGCAAGAAGCAGAAGGTTGCCGCGCAGGTGGGGATTGAGAGTAAGCTAAACCTTTTCCCGAAGAGCTGTACGCAAGCGGAATTGTGCGCGGCCATTGATGTGCTCAATGCGGACCCTGCGGTCCATGGGATCTTGGTGCAAGCGCCCTTGCCGGATGAAATGAATGAGCAGGAAGTCTTTAACCGGGTAGACCCGCGCAAAGATGTGGATGGGTTTTGCCGGGATAACTTAGGCAAGCTTTGCCAGGAAGATGATAGCGGTTTTGTAGCGTGTACGCCAGCTGGGATTGTTGAGCTTTTGAAGCGCAGTGATGTGAATACCGAAGGAGCGCATGTTGTTGTTGTGGGGCGTAGCTTAATCGTGGGTAAACCAGCAGCCTTGTTGATGATTAAGAAAGCGTTGCCTGGGAATGCTACCGTGACGGTGTGTCACTCTAGGACGAAGGATTTGGGTGCGATTACGCGCCAGGGAGATATCGTGATTGCGGCGATTGGCCGACCTGGGCTGATTACTGGGGATATGATTAAGCCTGGGGCTGTGGTGATTGATGTGGGGATCAACCGTGTGGAAGATGCTACTGCCAAAAAAGGCTACCGCCTAGTGGGGGATGTGGTATTTGAGGAAGCTGCTGAGGTCGCTAGCCAGATTACACCTGTGCCTGGAGGTGTGGGGCCGATGACAGTGGCTATGCTGATGAGCAATACCGTTAAGGCCTGTAAGAGCCTGCAAGGTGAGCAGTCCTTGGCGGGGAAGCTGTAGGGACGCTTTTTTGAGCTGAGTTAGGTGTGTTTTTAGCCTCTTGGGTGGTAAAATGCTATAATCTTGCCAGATAGGCCTTTTTAAGACACAATGAAGAGTATTAGTATGGATAAAGATAGTGCTGATTCTAACGCCCCCTTTGAGGATGAAAACCTCTTGCATATTAGCTATACGCCTGACCTTAGGCCGGCTAAGCTGAAGTTCCGGGCTTTAGCTTTTGTTTTGGATGTGATTTTGGTTTTTGTGCTCTTGGCCTTGGCCTTAAAAATCATTTTGCCAATGCAATACCCTGAGGCGATGGAAGAGGTTACTTATCAGTTTAAGCAAATTGAGGCTCAGAAAGAGTCGCCTGAGCAGCTGCAATTCAGTGATGGGGTTAAGCAAATGTTTGATTTTGCGGGCGTCTTTTCCTTGTTGTTTATTTGGGTCTTTTTTACGGCCTCGGAGCTTGCTTTTACAAACGGGTCTATGGGGAAGAAAATGTTCCGCTTGCGGGTGATTAATATGTATTCGCTGGAGAGACCGCGCTTTGGGGAGGCCTTATTGCGCTCAGCCGTCAAAGCTATTGCTTTGTTAATGCTGATACCGCTTTTGTGGGTGAACTACTTTATCGCCTTCTTTACGGCACAGAACCGTGCTGGGCATGACTATATTTGCAAAACACTTGTAATCGACGATCTTTACTCGGAAGAGGAAGAGTAACAATAATTTACTATGGACAGTGCTACCCCTAAGCCTACCATCCTTGTGGTTGACGACCAGGCCGTTAACTTGAAGATCCTTTCACGGATTTTAGAAAACAAGGGTATGAATGTGATTACTGCTAGCAATGGGCTAGAATGCTTGGAGGTTGTTAAGCAAACCCCGCCTGATGTGATCCTGCTGGATGTGATGATGCCTAAGATGGGCGGGATTGAGGCCTGTGAGCGCTTGAAGGCTGATACTGAAACCAGCAGCATCCCGGTTTTATTCATTACAGCTAAGACTGCCCGTGAAGAAAAAATTAAGGGCCTAGAGGCTGGGGCCATTGATTACATTACGAAACCCATTGACCCTGAAGAAACGATTGCACGGGTTAAGACGCAGCTCGATTACCAGCGGATCAATCGCTTAAACATGGAGCTGCAACGCCAGGTTGAGGAAGGTAAGCGTGCCGCGGCAGTTTGGGCGGTGACTGAGGGGATCTCGCATAATTTGAATAACATCCTGGGGGCTGTGGCTTGTCATTTAGATATGATTAAGGTGGCTGCAGATAACCCGGAAATGCTGGATAAGTTGGTGGATAAGATCAGTGCGTCGGTAAACCGGGTGATTAGCATTGTGCGCCAGCTTAATACGATAGCCAGTACCGAGCCTGTGGTGACTGAGTCACGAAAGCTTAAGGATGTGATTGATCGAGCGATTGAGCGCTTTGAGGAAGAGCACGAGATTGAAGCCAATATTGATATAGAAAATGCTTTGCCTGAGGACTACTCTTTTGAGACGAACCTTGAAGCAGTGACCAGCACGCTTGAGAAACTTTTGATTAATGCCTGGGAGGCTTACCCCGAAGATGCTCAGGCCACAGACAGGTCAGTGCACTTGAAGGTGCGTGAGGAAGCTGGGCCTGATGGAGCCCCGCAGGTAGTGATGGAGATTGAAGATGAGGGTGAAGGGATTAAGGAAGAAGTAGCCGATACGCTTTTTGAACCACTCGTAACTGGGAAGATCTCGGTGGGCCGGGGGATGGGTTTAACCTTAGCACGCCACCATATGCAAAGCCTTAAGGGGGATGTTCAGGTGGCCGAACGTGATGGGAAAGGGGTTGCTGCGGTGTTGCGGCACCCGGTGTTTATTACTTCTTGCCCGCTGAAGTTTTAAGTTGCTCAGGGAGCTCTAGTAGCTTTTTGAGGTTCCTCCCTGTTTGTTTTATTGTGGCTTGGGTGGGAGCTCTGAAAAAGAGGACAGGGTAGAAAAGGCTCGCCTTAGGGTATTTTGTTCCGCGTTCGTAGTTTTTCCTGAATGGAGCTATTAGGATCTGGAGTTCTTTAGAGGTGTAATGAAGGCTAATGGCGCCTCCGAGTTCCTTGCTGAGCTGGCTTAAAAGATCGAGGCATTCTTGGGTGGCTAGGGATTGGGCGAGCTTTAGATCTTTACTGTAGACGTGATACCCTTTGGTCTTAAGCTCTTTGGGTAGGGGGACTTCATCTTTTGAAAGAAAGCGGGAGGGTGTTTTACGGCTGACTTTTTTTGTGGGTTTATCTGAAAAAATGGAGAATGCCATTTCTACTTTGTAGGGCAATATTTGGACAGCATCTGTTATAGGCTTTTTGAGTGGGGAACAGATAAAAATATTTTTATAAGAAAGGTGGTGGCTTGAGCGGTAGTGTTGCCTGCTGTGATTTGTGTCTATTTCTAGGAGTTCGAATTTTTGTTGGTTGTGGGTGCCTAGTAGTGAAAGGAAACGGCTCAGCCTTGTTTGTTTACGCTTTCGAGTAAAAAGCATTTGGCTTTTTTTGGCTTTGTTAAAAAGGGTAGTGAGTGCTGGGATTTTTGGTTTTATGTATATGCCTGTAGAGACGGGGGGAGTTGCTGAGCAGTGGCATTTTAGGTCAAGCTCTAGCGTTTGAATGCATGCATTGAGAAGGGTTCTGCGATAATAGGCAGTGTAGCGTACATAGGCATAGGCAAAGAGCATTACTGCGGCAATAAACCCAAAAAGTATACTGGGTGGGAGGTAGTATGTAAAAAGCAGGAAGGCTAAATAAATAAAGATGGCGGTGAGTAGGCAAGCGAAGAAAACGAGCGTTTTCCTGACTTTGTTAACCTCTGCTAGGGCTTGTTGGATGTGTTTAGTATTTGGAGAAGTAGGCATAATGTGGGGCGCAAAAAAAAGCCCTTCGTGGTGAAGGGCTTTTTGAAAGAGTTATTAGACGGGCATCCCGATGCCTTCGAAGCCTGACTGGCCTTGTTGAGGCATCTCTTTTTCGTTAGAGTCGGTACCGTGTTCCATTTCTTGAAGGCGGTCGATCCACTTCTCGGAAGTGTTGACGAAGCCTTCTAGGAGCTGTTGGAAGCGTTGAAAGTCGATATGGGTGATAGGCTCTTGGTAGCCTAGTGTAGCCATCATGTTCTCGGTATTAACACCGATGGTTGCTCCGCCAGTTCCTAGCCAAAATACGTTTGCTTCGAGCAGGCGGCCAAAGATTTCGGCTTTGCGTGTTTCATTCACACGGCCAAGCTCAGCAAAGAAAGTGAGGTTCTCGGTCTCTTTATCCAGCTGGATATGGACAGTTATTTTGTCATCAAATGATAAGCAGCAGTAGCCGTCTTCGTCTGGCTTTAGGCCTGGAAGTTTGATTGCATCCCCGAGGTCTTTAAGAAGTTCAGTAAGTAGATCTAGTGACATGATGATTTTGCGTAGTTAAATACTAGTGTAGTGTTTATATTGTAATGACTAATCAAACGAGCATTGCCGTAGAATGCAAAGCTTAAAATAGATTAACTTTGCCATCCATATTTAATGATATTAGATTTTCGGTGATTAGTCAAGGTTATTGACCTGGGAGGGCTCTTTTTTGTATAAGGGAGTTATGAAAGATCCTCGATATACTAAGCTGGCTCAGGTACTTACACGCTTCTCAACCAATTTGAAGAAGGGGGATAATGTGCTTATTGATGGGCAAGGAGTGCCCCAAGAGATGGTTATAGAGCTTGTGCGCGAAGCGCGCAAATGTGGGGCTGTGCCTTTTGTGCAGACCTCTGAGGCGCGTATTACGCGGGAGCTGGCTGTAGGGGCAACAGAAAAACAGTTGAAGACTTTTGCCCAGTTAGAATTAGCCCGCATGAAGAAGATGCAGGCCTTTATTGCGCTCAGAGGGTCGGACAATATTTTTGAGCAGTCTGATGTGCCAGCAGATCGCCAGAAGCTGATTAATAAAATCATGCGGCCTGTGCAAAACTGGCGGGTGCAGAAGACTAAGTGGGTAATCCTACGTTGGCCTAACCCATCGATGGCTCAACAGGCTACTTACAGCACGGAAGCATTTGAGGACTTCTTCTTCCGGGTGTGCACGCTTGATTATGCGCGCATGATCCCAGGGATGAAGGCGCTTAAGGCCTTGATGGATAAGACAGACAAGGTACACCTCAAGGGACCTACAGTAGACTTACGCTTTTCGATTAAAGACATCCCGGCGATTCCTTGCGGAGGGGAGTTTAATATCCCAGATGGGGAGGTCTTTACCGCACCGGTTAAGAACAGTGTTGAAGGAGAGATTCAGTACAATGCCCCGAGTGTGTACCAGGGGACTTCGTTTGACAACGTAAGCTTTAAGTTCAAAAAAGGAAAGATTGTGGATGCCACCGCGAGTAACACAAAGCGCTTGAATGAAATTTTAGACTCGGACAAAGGCGCCCGTTATGTTGGGGAGTTTGCTATTGGATTTAACCCGCATGTGCTAGAACCGATGCGTGATATCTTATTTGACGAGAAGATTGCAGGGTCCTTCCATTTTACGCCTGGTCAGGCTTATGAGGTGGCTGACAATGGGAACCGCTCACAAGTGCACTGGGACTTGGTCTCTATCCAGCGTAAAGAATATGGCGGCGGAGAAATTTACTTTGATGGGAAATTGATTCGTAAGGATGGCTTGTTTGTGCCGAAGTCTTTACACAAACTAAACCCGAAGTATTTGTTAGGAGGAAAGAAATAAGAAACTAAACACTATGGATGACACAATAGAAGCAGGATGGATTGAGTTTATTGTACCTGAAGGGGTGCATGAAGCGCGTGTAGATAAAGTTTTGGCTGATAGGCTAGAAGGCGTGAGCCGTACGCAATTGCAGAAGGCCTTTGATGCAAAAGAAGTGCTTTTGGAGGGTAAGGCCCTTGCAAAAAGACATTTAGTTTCGGAAGGGGATGTATTAACGCTTAAGTTGCCTGAGCTTCCGGATACGAAAGTCGTCCCGGTGAAGATGGACTTGGATATCTTGCATGAAGACGATGATGTGATCATCGTTAACAAGCCTGCGGGGATGATTGTGCACCCGGGGCATGGTAAGCAAGAAACGACCTTGGTCCATGGGCTCTTGGCGCATTGTGACTTGGCTCCAGCAGGCGGTGAGCAGCGCCCGGGGGTCGTGCATCGTTTGGATAGAGACACGACTGGGGCTGTTGTTTTTGCTAAGACGGACAAGGCTTATTACAAGATGATTAAGCTGTTTTCGAACAGAGAGGTCGACAAGGAATATTTGGCTTTGGTGAACAAGGTGCCGCGTTTGTTGGCAGGGTCTATTAACCGCCCGATTGGACGGCACCCGATTAACCGAACCTTGATGACGATTGCTGAAGACGGACGAGATGCACGTACAGATTGGAAGATTGAAAAAGCCTACGGGACTTCTTGTGCCTTAGTGCGCTGTATTTTACATACGGGTAGGACCCACCAAATCCGCGTGCACCTTAAAGACTTAGGCCATGTGATCGTGGGGGATAATAGCTATGGCTACCGTATTAGTAAGACTTGCCCGCTAGAATGTGAGCGCGTGATGCTCCATGCAGAGAAGCTCGGTTTTGCGCACCCGGTAAGTGGGGAGCCTGTGCGTGTGGTAGCGCCTTTGCCTGAGGCCTTTAAGCAGATGCTTGAGGCTGCTGAGAAGCTGGGGTAGAGGCTGTCTTAAACAGGCTTGATTTTGAGTGGGGTGTATCCTAAGATTGAGCCATGGACTCAGTACCCCCTTGCTCACCAGATGTGAGCTCTTTAGCTATTGAAGAGCTCGAACGTTCTCCTCTTGAAGGACACAGTGTTAAAGACCTTACAGGGACCCAGGAGTCTCCTTGTAAATATTGTCGGCCTGAGGAAGGCGCAAGAAAGAGTCTCTTGGTGTTTGTTCCTGGTGAGGCTAACGGTAGCCTGTGCTGTCACGAGGCTCATCTTGTAGGGCTTTTAGATGAGCTTGCAAAAAGGGCTTTGGATGAGAAACGTTTCGAGCATAAAGGCTGTAATATGACAGCTTGTGTGTCAGTGGCTATTGCAAGGGTCTATTATGAAATCTTTGGGGATGCCCGAGAGGCTGAAAAGAGATTAAGAGAGGCAGGGTTGAACGAAGATTGTGCTATGTTTACGGATATCTTTATAGACGATCTAAGAAGACGTTTTTTGAGCACTAAAACAATTGTAGAATGTAGAGACATCCTTGAAAGAATAACTCAGCGCAGCCTTGATGAACAAGATAGGGTACGGAGTCATTTTGAGTTTTCTTTAAATAATAAAGACGCTATTCGTGTTATGTTTAGCAGTGTTTTTAGTAATTCAAAAGGAGCTGAGTTTTCTGAAAAAACATTCATTAATCTTCAAGAATTTATTCTAGGGTTGTCGCTTCACGATAAATTAAAAGAACACCTGTTGTTTTGTTTAAAAGTGAGTTATATTGGGTTTCTTTTGATTTCAGGTGATGAAGCGACCGATTATAAAGATATTTTTCAGCGGGCAGATACGCTAGGAAAATATGTTTGTGTAAATGCTTTTCCTCTGCTTTTTGGGAGCTTAAGCACCTTAGCTGAGTGTAAAAGCATGCTTGGAAGATGTAGACCTTTTGTAAGAGACGATATGGGCAAGGGTTTTTGTCTTGTTTATTCTTTTATGGAGCGTGCTTTAATTCTAGAGCATGATAGCAAAAAGATTAATGAAGTTTTGGGTTTTTCAATTCAACAGGCAAAGTCCTTGGATCCAGATAATCCGTGGAGGGTAGAGCAAGGAGATATTATTTATTATCCTCTTGTTGAGCATTTTTTCAGAGAGAGAGTAGGCAAAGTGCGTAGCTTAGAGGAGTTAATCATTCTTTTTCATAAATGTAAGAGTATTCTTTTTGAGGACACTAGATTAGGTCATTCATGGGATAGGGACCGTATATTTGTACGTGTCCTTGGGTGCTATTTTGATAAGTTAATAGAATTTGAGGAGCTTAATGAAGCAGTATCTCGAGTGATGCTGCTATCGGAAGAAATAGATGAGAAGAGCTCACATGAACTTACTTCATTTAAGATCGTACTTGGTATGCGCTATTTCCGTGCTGCTTTGAATAAACTGGAGGATGCTAATGATTGGAGGGAAGTGTTTGATAAGACTATAGAGTTTATGCCTGAAGAGCGGATACCTCAGGATAAGGGTTGTTTGATGAATGCTTTTCAGCGGTCTGCAGACTATTATGTGCACTGGAAGGCTTCTCGAATAGGCGTTGATAAACTGTTTACCGAAGTTCTAGAAGAGGCAAAATTTATAGGGAGTGATCCTGTGGTAGATCAAGCTTGGCTAATGCAGCTTTTGGCTGAGTCTTCTTATAAGTGGCTGATGCTTCATTACAAGATTCCTGAACTTACTGAGGCTATGGGCAAAGATGGTGCAGCAGTTCGGAGATTGCTGGAAGTTGAGCCTATATTATAATATGGATGTTTCGTCTGTAAATTTGGACCAGGAGTCTCTCATGAGAAAGCTGTCCCAGGCTTATTATGAGAGTTTGGTGCGCATGTCTTTATGAAATAGACTTGTGCTTAGGTGGAGAGTTTTTATTCTTATGTGTTATTATTTTATTAATTTTAACACAGTCAATTTATGGATAATGCTACCTTTAACCCTACTTTGAGTTCTAGTTTGAATTCGCTTTCTTTTTCTGACTCAGAGGGTGAAAATATTGATTTGGGGGCATTGGGAGAGCGAGAGACGCTTTGGGTTTCCGGAGGGGAGAGCGCTTATGTGCTCTGTGGTTCTCAAGGAAGCGATGAAGAATGTGAGCGTGTTGAGCTTGCTGAGCGTAGGATTGTGCAAAAGACGAATGACTTACTGGATAAGTTAGAAGAGGGCTGGGATGCTTATTTAGAGAAGGTAGAGGGTGTGAAGTTTTATCAAGATCACCCCATTAAGTTGCTGACATCTATCCTTTACTGGGGTTTAGGCTGTGTCGAAGGCGTAGAGCGGCTCTTGGAGGGTAAATATGTCCAGGAAATGGGTTTCTCTGCATGGTTCATCTTGGAGCAATTTAGTAATGAGCTTGAAGAGGCAGCTGAGCTTGAGGTGTGTGGAGAGATCTTTAAGTGGGGGTTACAGAAAGTAGAAACACTCCCTGAGGAGTTTCGGGTGGAGTTTCTAGAGCAATTGCTCTCGATTTATATGCGCACTGTTTTTAAGAAAGATATTGGCTTTGAAGAGCTTGAGTCTTTTTTTAAGACGATCTTAAAGTACTTAAAAGTTCTTAGTAGCTGTCAGCATATGTCTTATATGCGGGTCTTTGAGAGGAATTTTGTGAGCCTAGGCTTGGAAAAAGTCTCTGATCGGGAAGAAGCTTTGCTTGTCTTAAGCGTGGTGAGGGATATTCAGGAGATTGCTGGAGGGATTCAGCCCGATCGTATTCGCCAGTATTATGCTTGTTATTTGGCTGATGAAATCTCTGATTTGAAAGAGCTTAATAATGCTTTAAGCTCGGTCCACCAAGGCCTGGAGGCACGGAGCCTATGGGGAAATGTGTTCTTTCGTGTCTTTTTGCCACGCTTCTTTGAGCGCAAAGCAAATGAGTGTGGTTCTTATGAAGAGCTCCAGGGAGTCTTGAAAGGGACAGAGTCTTTCTTGGGCTCGTTGGAAGACTCTGATGAGGCTATTTGGGGAAATGTTTTACGTATTTATGCAAAGCATGTTTTGCCTTATTTGGATAACCCTAAGCATGTCTTTGACTTGGTGGATCATTTAGAGGAAGATGATTTTCGTGATAACCTTAGGATGGAGCTTTCTTTTCTTTACTTTAAGCACTGTGTTCGGGGTTCTGATTCGGCTAGCGCGTGTGCGGATGTTTTAGTAAAAACAGTTGGAGGGTTCCTGGAGAGTGTCGAGGACTTCAATAATAGGAAATATACGCTTCGTAAGTTGGCATTCTTGCATCTGAAGTATTCAAGTATTAAGTGTTCTAGCGCTGGAGATTATTCTATTCTCTTGAGTGAGGCTAGAGTCCTGACTGCTAAGACTGTGACTGAGGCAGGCGAAGGTCTTAGTGTTTGGAATGATTTTATTGCGACTGCTTGTAAGTCAACACTGGAAGGCTTAGGCTCTGCAGCTAAAGCTACCTTGAAAGACCTTATTGTTACTATTGCAGGTGATGATAAAGAGCTTCTGGGCGTATTGATGAATGTATTGGCCCATGAGTATGTAAAGCACTTTATGGGGAAGGCGACTACGCTAAAAGAAGCCCAAGAGAGATTAGGGCATGCGTTGAGTTTATTCAAAAAGGGAAAAGAACCTGAAGTCCTTCGCAGGAAACTTTTTAATAAAACGCTGTCTTTTTACTTTAGCCACGTTTTGTCTTTAGCTCAGACCCCTAAGGTTTGTGAGGAGTTGCTCGACCAAGTCTGTGGGATTTGGAATTTCTCGAGTATGGAGTATGAGAACTCTGCGCACTTGCAAAGTAAGGTTTACGAAGCTTTTTTGAAGAGAGTTTTAGTGCTCCATGGGTTACCGAAATCCATCCAGGAGATTGGGGGGGACGTTGATAAGATTGAGGAGCTTCTTGAACCCTTTGTGAAGCCTAAGGCGTTAGCCTAGGAGTTCTTTGGCTAGGCCAAAGCGCAGGTTATAGGGGCAGTGATAAAAATTATCAGTCTGGGTGAGCTTCGCTAAGGTGAGCAAGATAGCCAGTGTTGTAGGGAAAATATCGGCACGTCTTTCGGGTAAGCCGGGGACCTGTGCGCGTTGTTGGGCTGTAATGGCCGCAAGCTCTTCTAGGAGTTTTTGCATCTCATGTGTATGTAGATAGCTCGGGTGTTCGTTATAGTCGATGTCTTTTTTATGAGCTAGGATTGCTCGGGTAACGCTCATAGCCCCGCCGGTTCCCACGAGTTGGGTGCCCTTGCACGCGTTCATATCAAAGGCGCTAGCTTGAATAAGCTCGGCAACTTTATCGCTTAGAGCGTCTAGAGAGGTTGCAGGAATCGGGTCTTGGGGGTTGGTAATAAACCCTTCGGTCATGCGTACAGTGCCGATGTTAAGGCTGATACTGTCAGTCAGAATTTGGTCTTTGTAGTGCAGGAACTCCAGGCTGCCTCCGCCTAAGTCAACAGAAAGAAAGTTAGGGCAGGTGTGCAGGAAAGGATCACAGGCCAGGGCTTTATCTAGGGTGAGGGCTTCTGACTTGCCGGTGAGGATGTCTAGCGGGATGTTGGTGGCTGTTTCAATGGATTTTGCAAAGTCATCCCGGTTTTGAGCATCCCGCACGGCGCTTGTGGCGACGATACGGATTTGATCGGGCTTGTGTTGCTTGGCACGTTCGAGCAGCTCGGCTACTGCATGGGTACCGGCGCGGATAGCGTCTTCGGTGAGGCAGGGGTTTGTTTGGCTGATACCTGTGCTGATGCGTACGTCCAAGGCTTCTTCATAAAGCGGCACAGGTGGGGTTCCGGATTGGGCAACGAGGGCCTTGATTGTATTGGAGCCAATGTCGATGACGGCTACAGTCTTCATAATGAAAAGGATTTTGGGGCGATAATGATTACAAATTCACCTTTTTTGCTGGATTTTTGGAGCTGGTCTTTGACCGATTGACCGGTGCCAACAAGGAAGGTTTCGTGACGTTTGGTGATTTCTCGGGCTAGGCAGAGGGTGCGGTCAGGGCCGAGAGTCTCGAGGAGGTCATCCAAAAATTTATCAATACGGTGGCAAGATTCGTAGAGAACGATTGTGTATTCAAAGTCTTGGTACTTCTCGAAGAAGCGTTTGCGTGCGGATGCCTTCGGGGGGAGGAAGCCTAGGAAGAGAAAGCCGTTGGTAGGGAGGCCTGAGGCACACAGCGCTGTGGTGAATGCGCAGGGCCCAGGAATTGGGACCACGGGAACGTCTTCATTACGGCAAGCACGCACGACACGGAAGCCAGGGTCGCTTAAGGTGGGGGTCCCGGCATCGCTGACCAGCGCGATGGATTTTCCGGCCTGGAGGTCCTTGAGTAAGGCTAGGGCTTGGGTTTTTTCGTTTTCTTCCCGGTAGGAAATGCAAGGGCAGGAAATTTCGAGCTTGGCTAGGAGCTTTTTGGTGACGCGGGTATCCTCGCACGCAATTAGGTCAACGGCTTGGAGCGTTTTGATGGCGCGCTCACTCAAGTCGCCTAGGTTACCGATAGGGGTGGCTACAACATAGAGGTGCCCAGCACTAGCAGCAGTAGCCATTTAGAAGCCCATCATGTTAGGGCCTTGAGTCTCCCACTGGGCGCGACGGGCCCAGGGTTGCTTAGAGTCAGCCCGGCTTTTGTCGAAACAGCCTGCTAATAAGAGGCTTAGCGCACCTAGAGTAATTAAGGCGATTTTCTTCATAGAGATCATGAGCACAAGAATGCGAGAAGGCTCTTAAAAGTCAATACTTCCTCGTATGCCGACAGCCTTTGGAGGGTCCCCCTGGTGATTATTGTGGGCTTGGCTCATATTAGGGGGCGGCGGGGAGGTGCCTGCTTTGTTGGCTGGGCTCCCGGTATTGGTAGCTGTATCGGTAACATCTACGTAAGGCTCGAAGCGTGGCTTAGAAGGGCCATGATCTTCTTCATAGGCAGCCTTGAGCGTAGCCTCATCCACAGACTTGTTGAAAGGCTCTTTAGAGGGCAAGTTTACCCAGGAGTTATTTTCTGAAGTATCTAGAACCTCAGGTGTTTCAGCGAACGGTCTTTCAGGCGGCGGAGTCTGTGTAGTATGGGTGCTACAGGCTGAAAAGAGAGCTAACCCACTAGCTAGGACTGTAGGTAAAACTACTTTCGCAAAAATGAGATGCCTGTGTTTTTTGGACATTTTTCTGAGGGTTGGCTGCCAGGTGTTCTAAGAGTTTGTAAATGAGTTCAGTCTGTTCTGGGGTGCCTAGTTTGTCTGCAGCAGCCTGAGCGGTAAAGGCTGTGCCCGCATTTTCTTGAAGGCAAGCCATAAGCTTTGCTTTGAGCTCGAGGGTTGTCGCAGCGGCTTTTTTACCAGCCTCAACACCGGGTTGGTGGTAGGCATTAACCCCCACGAGGCTTGCATAGAAACCTACCGCGCGCTCGTATAGGGCAATGAGTGCGCCGACAATTTCCGTATTGGCTTGGGCTACCGTGATGGTGATGGATTCGCGCCCGCCTTCGCTTAAGGCGTCACGAGTGCCTAGGAAGAACCCTTGGAGGTAGTCCCCAGAGGTGACGCCAGGCTCGACTTCGATAGAGTCCCCTTCGCGGTCTTGGAGGACTTCGATGAAGGTTGCAAAGAAATTAGGGACTCCATCACGCAGTTGCTGGACATAGGCGTGTTGGTCTGTGGAGCCTTTGTTACCGTAAACAGCGATTCCTTGATGGACGGTATTGCCTTGGAGGTCATCCTTTTTGCCTAAGGACTCCATAACAAGCTGTTGTAAGTAGCGTGACAGGAGCATGAGGCGGTCTTTGTAAGGGAGGATGACCATGTCTTTTTCACCCTTGCCGTTGGTAGCTACGTGCCAAGCAAATGCTAAGAGTGCGGCTGGGTTTTGATTTAACTCTTTCTTGCGGGTATGCGCATCCATGAGTTTGGCCCCGTGGAGCATCGCCTTGATGTCAAAGCCTTGGAGCGCTGCGGGAAGTAGACCTACTGCAGCAAGCTCGCTGGTGCGTCCACCGATCCAATCCCACATAGGGAAACGCTCTAGGAAGCCATCGTTAGACGCGACTTTGTCTAGCTGGCTTCCGGCGCTTGTGGTGGCTACGGCGTGGTCTGAGAAGCGTAGCCCGGCTTTCTCGTAAGCAGCTTGAGCTTCGAGCATGCCATTGCGGGGTTCTGGCGTTCCTCCTGATTTGGAGGTAATAATTACTAGAGTTTCCCCTAGGTGTCCTTCGAGGCTTTTGAGGCATTGGTCAATACCATCGGGGTCAGTATTGTCGATAAAGTAAGCCTGCATCTTGTCGGCACTGCCCTGGGTGAGGGCTTCAGCCACAAATTGAGGGCCTAGGGCTGACCCCCCAATCCCTACGCAGAGGATGTTTTTGAAGGGGCCTTGGGCTCCTTGGATGGCGCCAGAATGGATGCGTTGGGCAAAAGTCGTGATTTTCTCGAGGCAGTCTTCGATCTGTTTTTTGATCTCATCGGTAGGGGATAGCTCTGGGGTTCTTAACCAATAATGCCCTACCATACGTTGCTCATCTGGGTTGGCGATGCTGCCTTTCTCGAGGGCTTCCATGTCCTTAAAAGCTTGGCTAAAAGGGGCTTGGAGGCTCTCTAGGGCGCTTGGCTCGAAGCTAATGCGGCTGATATCAAGGGTGAGGTCTAGGTCCTCTAGGTGGGTGGTGTATTGTTTGAAACGTTCCCAGTTCATGGCGGTTGGTGGCGGTGGTGTTTGGGTAGGCATGGCTAAAATTAATGAGAGTTTGGTATTTACAGTCAAAGGGCTTTCGCTCTAAGATGTTTATCACAAATGTCTTTTGATCTCAAGAAAATCCTGAAAACGCTTTTGCTGTCTACCTCAGAACCTTTGTCCTCACGCGATGTGCAGGACCTGGTAAAACGTTACCATGAGGAGTCTGTCGAGCTGCCAGAAGAGTTAGCCGAGGAAGGCCAAGAGGCTGAAAGTGTAGAGACTGAGGTCCCTAGTTCGATTACTGCAACACAAATCCGTGAAGCAGCCGAATCCCTCAACCAAGAGCTTGAGCTAGCAGAAGAGGTTTACCGAATTTTAGAAACCCCAGGGGGTTACCAAGTTGCGACGGTGCCTGCCTTTGCGGATTGGGTGCGCTTATTGCGTAAGGAGCCTAAGCCGATGAAGCTGAGCCAGTCCGTCATGGAGACGCTCGCACTGATTGCCTATCGCCAGCCAGTAACGCGTGCAGAGATGGAAGCGATCCGTGGGGTGAGCGTGGATCATGCGATTACGAAGCTCGTTGAGCATGAGCTGATCCATGTGACGGGGCGTGCGGAGCTTCCGGGGCGCCCCATGCAGTACGGGACTACTACAAGCTTTTTAGAGTTTTGTGGGATAGCCTCTTTAGAAGAATTGCCAGCCTCAGACGTATTGAGCCCGCAGCAGATTAAGCAGTGGATTACGGATGCGACCCAACAAGAGATTTCGGATGAAGATGTAGGTCTACCCTCGGATGAGGTGCCTGCTGAGCAACTGGATCTCCCTGAAGAAGCAGAAGAGGTAGCTGCTGAAGAAGAGCTCGTAGCGGTAGCTGCCGAAGAAGAATGAATCAATCCCTAGAAGCGCTGAGGGGATGTATCGATGAGGTTGATACAAAAATTAATGCGCTTTTGAATGAGCGCGCACGCATTGTCACCGAACTTGGGGCCCTGAAGCAAAAAGAAGGGCAGCCTGTCTTCCAGCAGGAGCGCCACCAGGAAGTGATCGCGCGCATGAAGGCGATGAGCTTAGGGGACCTCCCTGAGGAGCACCTAGAAGCTATTTACGAGCAGATTTTGAAAAGTTCTGTAGCACTTCAGGCATTCAGTGCTTGAAACTCACTTAGGGTCTGCTAGCTTACGGGCTATGTACACATCATCTACTTATGGACCCACTTGGAACCCTATGGGGGGGTTGAATGCTCAAATACCTACTTCTTATGGCGCTGTGAAGAAGGATCCTTTGCCTTATAGAGCGGGAACACCTGCAGATACGCGAGTTGTCGTTGATAACCAAAAGCTTCGGGCGCTTGCTATTGAGGCTGATAAAGAGGCTGAAGTTGAGAGAAGAGCTCAGGTTTCCGTGACTATTTCTGAGGTGAATGTAAAGGATGAGGAGGCGTTGTCTTCTAGCGTTGGCCTGAGCGCATCAGAAGTGGGCAAGCGGCTTTTAATTGGGGCGTTTTTGGCGGTTGCTATGATTGTTTTAGTCATTGTGGGGAGTCGTCTCTTGTGGCCAGATGAGTCATTTAGCAACTAAGGCGCAGGTATGGATTCTTCATCTTCTTTACTTCCTGATGGGGTTGAGACTTACTATCGCTATCACTCCCTGAATAATAGCCCTGAAATTAGTTTTCAGGAGACGCCCCCGGGCTCCCCTACATTACAACGGAACGATCGTGTGTATTCAGTGAATATGGACCCTGAGAGCCAAGACAGTACTGTGATTGCTGATGAGCGGCCTTCAGCCTGCTTTGGGGTAACTGTTATTGGTGTAGTTACTGCGGTTTCTGTGTTTTTTATATTTCTTTTGGTTTATGTTGCTTCCCATTTTGGGGGTATTAGTTCAACTTCTGAAAATGCTTAATTAGTCAGGTAAAATAATTATGAGGACAAATGTAATAGACTACTGTCGTAAAAAGCCCAAAGAGGAAGAGGTTGATGTTGTGGGCTTCTCTCCTGAGGCAAGCCCTGAGATTGAGCTTGGGTATAGTGCAGAGAATGTGGTTTCTGAGGTGAATGCCCCTGAGACAGCTACTCAAGAAGCTGAAAAAAGCCCTATAGACTGGAAAGCTATATTTATCCGCGTAGTGGGAAGTGTCCTGGTTTTAGCGCCGATGGCTTATCAAGAATTCCGCGATGGCACCGGTATTTTTAGGGAGTAGTTTATAGAGCCTGTGTGCTCATCATGTCCCCGAAGATCAGGGAGTAGGCAATCCACCATACGAGGCAGCCTACAAGAGTATCGAGGATCTTCCAGGCGATGGGTTTTTGGAACAGAGGGCGCAATAGGGCGGCCCCATAGGCTAAGCCAAAGAACCAGACGGCTGAGGCGGTGACGGTGCCACTGACAAAGAGTGTGCGCTGGAAGTCTGTATACTGCCCCCCAATGCTTCCAATCAAGACGATAGTGTCTAGAAAAGTATGTGGATTCAGTAGGCTTAAGGCGAAGACATTGATTAAGAAACGTTGGAAGGTCTCTACGGTTTGGTCTTCGGTGTTAATCGTCATGGAAGAGTCTTGGAAGACGCGCCTAAAGCAACGGGCCCCGAAGTAAAAGAGGAAGGCAGCCCCTCCCCATTGGGCAACCCCCATCAGTAGAGGGTTGCTCGTCATAAGCTTCCCCATGCCCATAACACCCGCCGTGATCAGGGCGGCATCAATACAGACGCATATAAATGCCGATAAAAAAACATACTGCCGACGGATTCCTTGACGCAGGACAAAGGCGTTTTGTATGCCGATGGGCATAATAAGGGCAATGGCAGTACCAAAGCCTTTTATGAAGGAAGGAGGGATTTCCATTAACTTGATATCTTTTGAGCGCGTCGGGCTTTGACCCAGTCTACGATTGTTTGAGTGTTGCTGTTGGTGTACCAGGTTAGGCTTAGGAATTCAGCAGGGTGGATATCATTTTCCCGGAAAAAATTGCGATCCCCAGCGCAGCCGTACATGAAGTCTTCATGGAGCTCACCACGGAGTTTGGCATTTGCTTTGACGATGAGGCGTGGGAGCCAGGCAATGCCGCCGACTTCGTCCGTTTTGGGCGGGAGATCTTCTGCGGTGATGGTTTTATCAGAGTGCTTGCCCCCTTGCATTTCTTGTAGGTAGGAGCGGCGCACACCTTGAACCATAACAAAGGTAGTGCGGTCAGGCTCGTTATCGTAACGGCAAAAGTCATCCACAAAATCATAAACCTCATGAGGGCGTAGGCCTAGAGTCTGCATGGCTTCTAGGTCTGTAGCATCAAAGTAGGTGGTACAGTCTTGGTTGCCGCTGTTGTAGGCTGCATGAGCTTTGTTCCAGAGGGCTTCAAGTGTTTGTGTGTAGGTGTAATGGGTCATAAAATTAAACTAAAGTTTAAGGGTTTTTTGAGAAAGGGTCAACTCTAGTGAAAGTTGACTTTTAGCCGCTTAGGGGCTAGAATATACCTTACACGTTAATCATTAAGTTAAAGCTAAGGAGTCTGTTATGTCTATTGATTTTAAAGCCATTGAGTTAGTTGAAGAAGGGAAGTTTGTCCACCTAAAGATAAGCGGCAAGCTAGAAAAGCAGGACTACGAAATGTTCGTCCCCGAAATTGATAAGCAAATTGAAGAACAGGGGAAGGTGAATATGCTCGTGGAGTTGATTGATTTTAATGGCTGGACCGCAGGAGCCCTCTGGGAGGATACAAAGTTCGGGCTACGGCATTTTAATGACATTGAGCGCTTGGCGATTGTGGGAGACAAAACCTGGGAGAAAGGCATGGCCTATTTCTGTAAGGTGTTTACTACGGCTACAGTGCGTTATTTTGATGTCAGTAAGCGGGATGACGCTGAGCAATGGATAAAGGAAAATGAGTCTTAATAAGACTCTTGTCCATTGACTTTCTGGCTATAGGCCCTGTAATCAGGGGGCATGGACTCAATTAATGTACAAGCCTCTGCAGGTCATATTCAGGCGATCAATAACCCTTGGGCTAAGCCTGATCAAGGGGTAGAGAAAACCACTACGAGTACTTGGGAGAGGGGTAGGACCCGGATGAGTAGGACCCGGATGACTTGGGACTGGAACCGTGCGGGTAAGTTGACGGTTGAGATTCGTACAAGACTCCAGTGCAAAAAAGGAGTTGTGCGCTCAGGTACGTATTTAGTAGCTCGTTCGGTGAACGAGGAAGATCGCATCCGCTTGAGGGATATTAGTCAGGAAAGTGAAGTGATTGCAAAGTATTTGGGGCGTAAGCCTATTCCGCTGGATCAGGTTAATCGGCATTTTGAGGATAAGCTATTGCCACGCTGGGAACGAGGGGAGCCTAAGAGCGCTTTTACGCTTTTTACTGTTAGGGAAACTAGATCAAAGAGTGATCCGCATGAAACTAAAACAATAACAGCGTTCGTAGGTTTTGCTGTTGCGGGGCCTGGAGATAACCCTGGGGAATCTAAACTTGCCGTCATGTTACGTACAAACGCTTGGGGAAAGGGGATTTCTAGAAGGATGACTCGAGTGTTGTGTCAGGTATATGCTCCGGCGGTTAAAGCGGGAGGAGCGCCTGTGTTTAAGGGTAAGCCTTTAGAGCGTTTGGTCGCAACTATTAGTGCGGATGACCTAGAGTCTTGTAGCCTAATGGATCAAGCGCATTTCAAGCCTGCGGAACCAAAGCTCCCAGTCTTGGATGAGGCAGCGATTACGGAGGTTCCCTTAGAGCAGCGTTATAACTTTATAGATGTCGTAAAGGAAAAGCGCATTAAGCGAACGGCCCAGAAGCAGGAGAGTGATGGCAAGATTGTGGTTAAGTACTACTTTGCTAAGACGGTTAAAACGCCAGAGTCGATATTGTAGGCTTAGGCTAGAAATCCTTTCCCATATGATGTCTTAATAAATATGCGGTGCGTGGGTCGCGAGCTTTCTTTGGAGGTTTTTTACAGACTCCAGCCCATTTTTTTGGAAATGACTGCTCTTTTTTCTTCACTGCTTTTTCTTGTAAGGCTTTTCGGCTACTAGGCTGAAGTCCATTTGACGCTTGAAGCGGTCTACGGATTTTACTTTTACGCTTACGGTTTGGCCGAGCACGAAGGTTTGCCCAAAGCGTTTTCCGGTAAGTTTGGTGCCGTCTGTAGAGAGGGTAAAGAAGTCGTGCCGTAGGCTCGAAGTCGGGATAAGGCCAAAAGCCATTGAGTTGGTGAGCTCTACAAAAATACCGTGGCTTTTGATGTCTACGATGACGGCCTCGAAGGTGGTTTTGGTTTTCTTTTTGGCTTCGCGCTCGAAAAACTCTAGGAGCTTGATTTTGACAGACTCGCGCTCGGCATCAGTGCTGTTACGCTCGGTGACAGAAAGGTGTTTGGCTAGGCTTTCTTGCTGGGACTTAGGGTAGACAATAGGCGGCTTTGGAGGGGCAGTAGGGTGCCCATGTTTTTTGAGGTAAAAGTCAAAAATACGGTGGACGATAAGGTCCGAGTAGCGCCGGATTGGGGAAGTGAAGTGCGCGTAGTAGATTTTGTTAAGGCCGTAGTGTCCGTCAGCCTCAGCCCGGTAGCAGGCTTGTTTGAGGCTGCGCAAAAAGTGAAGCTTGAGGGTGTAGGCCTGGGGATGGTTCTTGGCTTGTTTTAGAAATTCCGTAACGGCCTTGCGTGAGGTAAGGTCCCCAACATGGATACCAAAAATTTCGAGCGTGTCGCTGAGTTCGCTTAGTTTTTCAGCATCGGGCTTATCGTGGACACGGCTGATAAAAGGAAGGCCTGCTTTATGGAGCGCCTCAGCAATGGCTTCGTTAGCTGCGAGCATGAACTCTTCGATCATTTGGTGGCTTTCGTCACCTTCAACGCGTACGATCCTGTCGGCATAGCCTTGTTCGTCGACAAAAATTTTAACCTCGGCCATATCGAGATCGAGTGAGCCTTTTTTCATCCGGGCCCTGCGTAGGGTGGATGCGATGCTCCACAAGGTTTTGAGGGTGGATTGAATTTTACCGAGTTCTTTTAGGGAGAGGTCCTTTAGCGGGCGCCCAGCAAAGCCTGTTTGGTGTGCTGGGGGAGCCGGGAGCTTACTAATCTTTTTAAGGTCTTTTTCTTTAAGGAAGGCAAGGGCCTGCGTGTAGGTGAGGCGCTTGTTCGAGTGGATGACCGTATTGGCAAACTCTGTCTTGATGAGTTTGTTGTTTTTGTTGAAGGTGAGGAAGGCGGTTTTGGTTAGGCGGTCCTCCGCTTCAACGAGGCTGCATAGCCCACTAGAAAGTGCATGCGGGAGCATTGGGATAACGGTGCCTACGAGGTAGGTACTATTCCCGCGGGATTGGCCTTCTTTGTCTAGAGCACTCTTAGGTTTTACGTAGCTGCTGACATCAGCTATGTGAATGCCGATCCGGTGTTCCCCATTGGGCAGAATTTCTAGAGAAAGGGCGTCATCAAAATCTTTAGCATCAGTGGGGTCAACTGTTAGGGTGAAGAGTTTGCGGCAATCTTCACGGCCTTTGAGGTCTTGCTTGCGGACTTTATCCGGGAAAGCGCGGACTTCTTTTTCGACACGGTCGGGGAAGTTCGGGTCTAGGTCGTACTTATGAAGGATCGCCTGGTATTCTGCACCTGGGGAGTGGGTCGTTCCGAGAGTTTCGGTGATTACCCCAGTTGGCCCTAGGTGGCGGTGCTCCCATTCATCCAGTTGGACAATCACCTTGTTGTCTACCTTAGGGCGTGGCTTAAGGGTCGAGTATTTGGGGTCCTCGACTAAAATATCGTAAGGGATGCAGGGGTCATCCGGGATCACATAAAAGACAGAACGTTTTTTGCGCAGCGTCCCGGTGAGGCTTGTGCGCTTGCGCTCTAGGGTACGCAAAACTTCAGCGGAGATAACACTTGGGGCCTGATTGCTTTTGCCCCGCTTGCCTCTTTGGTAGCGTTTGGGGCGGTCCTTGCGCAAGCGAGTGAGGACACGGTCGTGATTTAAAGCAGTAGCGGTATGTTCGGCCTTGATCGGGATAGCCTCTTGCTGAGGGTCATCCGGGATGAGTAGGGCCGCTCCGCTTGCACGGAAGCGGATAGTCCCGCTGACTAAGTCTGCCTCTTTAGAGATGACATAGCGATTGCCTCGTACGCGGGCGATCGTTCCCTCTTTGAGGAGTTTATCCAGTGCTCTTTTAAGGTCCTTCTTGGTTTCCTTATCTAGCTGTAAGGTCTTCCCGAGCTCGACTAAGCTCAAAGGTACGTACCCTGGGGCCCTAAGGAGGGTCAGGAGATTTTTTTTAAGAGACATGTGGATTAGGGTGTTGTTAGTTTACTACCCCGAGTGTTTCGAGAATATCGCTGATGTAAGGGATGAGTTGCTTCTTGCGGCTGACGACATTACGCAATTCAAAAATATTGTCACTTTTGACAAGTGGATAAGTGATGCGCTCACGGAACTCGACGTTTCCTTTGTAGAGCAAGATAGAGTCTTGTGTGTTGATGTCAGTCACGAGTAGGGCCGAGAAATAGAGAGACTCTTTCCTTTGGAAGTCTTCAAGCGCTGCGTCAATCGCCTCGGCATGATTCCAGAAATTGTCTAACCCAAGTTCTTCAACCTGAGAGACCGAATAGCGAACGGAGCCTTCTTCATAGATCTTGCAGTCTGTGGTGATGACATCCTCTGGCTTGGAGTTGAGGATGACTGAGCCGGAACTGAAGATCAGGTCTGAGAGTTCATTACGTGAAATTTTGGCAATCCCCTCGAGCCAATCGAGTAGCAGCGCATCCTTAGGGGTGGAGGTTGGGCTCTGGAGATTGAGGGTGTCAGAGATCATCCCAGACATCATAATACCTGCGAGGTTTGCACTAGGCTTAATCCCCTCACGCCGGAAAAGGTCCGCAACGATTGTGCAGGTGGAGCCTACGGGCTCGTTATGGAATAAAATAGGCTGCTGAGTGGGGAGGTTGCCCAAGCGGTGGTGGTCGATGATTTCAGTGATGATGACTTGGTCGGCCCCGTTGACTGCTTGTGTAATCTCGTTATGGTCAACTAGGACGATCTTTGTTTCAACCGGTTTGAGTAGGTCTGTCTTGCTAAAGACACCTAGGAGCTTGTGATTGTCATCGACAACGAGGTAAACGGGGACAGTCGGTGTGTTGGCAACCTTGCGCTTTACTTGGCAGAGCTTTTCATCAGCACGGCAAGTGACTACATTGTCTTCGATTAAAGGAGTGAGATTACTTGCCGAGCGTACGATCCAAGCCGTAGTAGCAGAATCATAGGGGCTGATGACAAGGCTGACCCCTTTTTGCTTAGCTTTCTCGAGGATAGGGCCATTGATGGGGAGGCCCCCGGTGATGACTAGCATCCTTACGCCCATCTCGAGGGCTTTGTCTTGGATATCCTCGCGGTCACCGACTACGATCACGCTTTGCCCAGCAGGGATCTTTTCAGTTTCAGTGAGGGTATTGAAGGTTTCTACGGCCATGGCCGATACGCGTACGTAAAGGTCCTCCATGGGCTCGGGGTTGATGAGGTGTAGGACCTCTGCCTTGAGGGAGCGTACGATAGCATCTAGGCTCGTATAGATGTAGCGCATGTTGTGGGGGTCCTTCAACTTCGGAACGAAATAGGTACCCAGCTGAGAGATTGAGACCAGGCCTTGGAGTTTGTTCTCCTCATTAACTACAGGTAGAGCCCTTAGGTTGTGCTGGTCCATCACTTCTAGGGCCTCTACGCAGGTGAGGTCTAGTGGGGCCTTCTTGGGTTCTTTGATCATGATATCATGAACCCGCGGGGTGATATCCCCAATGAAAGTCGGAAGGGGGGTTTCAAAGCGTTCGAGGATTGCATCGATCCGGTCATTGGAGTTTCCGCAGCGAGCAGGTTTGTAGTGTTCTTGTCCAATGGCTTCTTTATAAGCAGCATAGGCGATTGCACCACAAATTGAATCTGCATCTGGGTTCTTATGACCAAAAATATAAATAGTATCTTCCATGAATTTTGCTGTTAATTAAGACAAATCTGGGGGGAATAGGCAACAGCTTAGTGCGCAATTGGCTTACGGTTCTCAAGGGCGAGGCGTCTTTCTGCCATACGGGAGAGATAGACAAAAGGTAGGCCCAAGAGGAGGTAAATAAGCGCCACAAGAATACCAATGCCGAAGTAGTCGTAGTAGGTCGTGGCAAGCTCGGTATAAGCTCGGGTAAGTTCTACTATGGTGATCAAAGAGACCAGGGAGGAATCTTTGATTAGTGAGATAAAGTCATTCGTAACTGGGGGCAGGACCAGGCGGAAAGCTTGGGGGATGATAACGTGCTTGAGGGCCTGATTATGAGACATCCCTAGGGCTCGTGCGGCTTCCATCTGGCCTTTGGGGACAGAGAGCAGACCAGCGCGGTAGTTCTCGGCCTCGAAGGCTGCGTAGTTAAGGCCAAGGCCAAGTACACCTGCTACGATAGGGTCGAGGTTAACGCCAAGGTGGGGCAGCCCGTAGAAAATAAAGAAGAGCTGAATCAGGACAGGGGTCCCGCGCATGACTTCGATATATAAAGTTGTGACCCAGCGTAGAGGCTTGGGGCCGTACAGCTTTGCCAGAGCCAAAATCAGCCCCAAGGTAATGGCCAAGGCCATTGCCAGAACGGAAATCTCCATTGTGGTGAGCGCGGCTCTACCCAGAATAGGCATGAAGCTTAGATAGCGGTTAAGGCGCTCGAGTATACTGGGGTTGAGTTGGTGGGTCTTAAGGAAATAGTAGTAGTCTGTAGGCTCGATCGTGGAGGGTGTGTGGTCATCCAGGTAGTCAGCCATTTGAGGGCTCCAGAGGTTCCAGCGCTCAAGGATTTCACGTAGCTGGCCGTTTTCTTTAACGATCTCTAGGGCTTTGTTGATTTCTGTTTGTAGGGCAAGGTCAGTCTTGTGCATCGCAATGACGTACTTGACCGTCCCTACCTCAGGGCCTACGGGTTTGAGCTGCTTATTGAGGCGCCCGTAGTACATGACAATCGGGGTATCCAAAAGAGTCGCATCGATACGCCCGTAGAAAAGATCTGCGTAAGCGTTGACCTCTTCGGTGTAGATGCGCATGTCAATGTCTGGATTGCTGCGCAAGATCCGTTCGGCCATGCTGCCCCTGAGTGTGCCTACAGCTTTACCCTTACAATCCTCTAGCGATTGAATCGTCGTATTGTCCTTGTGCACGACGAGTTGGGAGCTTGTGAGGGTATAAGGCTCTGACAGGAGGAAGGCATCATCAAGCTCGGGCGTGTAAGGAATCCCGTCAATGGCGATATCGTAGAGGCCGCGGTCTAGGCCCGGCATGAGGCCGTCCCAGTCATTGTCGATAAAAAGAGGCTCCCGGCCCATGTGCTCAGCCATCGCCGCGATCAAGTCTACCTCAAACCCAAGTGCCTTTGTGAGGTCAGTGGGGTCATAAAATACGTGAGGGGCCCCGCCTTGAGCGTCAGAACCCCAACGCAAAACAGGCTTGGGCTCTTCTTGAGCAAAGCCTAAGCAAGGCAAGATACCGATGAGTAACCCTAGGAAAATAGCTCTACCATTCATAAGCACCAAGTCCGCAGAAGTGCCGCAGGAAGCGGCGGGTTCGTTCATCTTTAGGGTTCTCGAAGATTTCATCTTCGTCAGAAATTTCTACAATCTCGCCCCCTTCCATGAATATGATATAGTCCGAGGCATTACGGGCAAAGCGCATTTCATGAGTTGTGACAATTTGGGTCATGCCTTCATCATCAAGATCATGCATGACCTGCATGACTTCCTCGACCATCTCGGGGTCTAGGGAGGAGGTCGGCTCATCATAGAGCATGACCTTAGGGTTCATGGCTAAGGCCCGGGCGATAGCAGCGCGCTGACGTTGTCCGCCAGATAGATTATCAGGGTGCCTCCCTGCGAAGGCTCGCAAGCCTACTTTGTCGAGGAGCTTCCAGGCGCGTTCTTCGGCGATGGCTTGGGTTTCTTTTTTGACGACCATGGGGGCCAGCATGATGTTCTGGAGGATCGTCTTATTGCCAAAGAGATTGAAGCTTTGGAATACCATGCCGACTTCTTGGCGCAAGCGGTGGGCCTTCTTTTGGAAGGTGCTGTCTAGGGTTTGTTGGGTGTTCGTGCGCTTGAGGCTCGTGCCTGCAATTTTGAGGCAACCTTCGTCCATAATATCAAGGCAATTTAGGCAGCGTAGTAGGGTGGACTTTCCGCAACCTGAGGGGCCGATAATCGACACCAAATCACCCTCCTCAATGGTCATGCTAATCCGGTTGAGGACCTGATGACCATGGAAGGTTTTGGAGAGATTTTTGACTGATATTAGTGAGCCCAAGAGTTTAAAATCATAAGTTTACCCCGGGGGGTCAATCTCAAATTTAGAGGGCATCCCTAGTAGGGCTTTTACCCCCTAGATCAACGGTTTTCCTGCGGCTTTTACCCCCGATGAAGGCCTTGATGGCCTGGTGTCTTTTCCGGCGTGTTGTGCTTTGACCAGCACTACGGTTGTGGCGGGTGATGGTGGGGGAATCTTCCCAGTCTGAAGGCAGGCCGGAAGAGGCCGAGAAGGAGCGCATTCTAAATAAGGGAGGCTTCTTCTTTTTAGGGACTTTTAGGGCAGTTTCAATCGTTTGGATTTGTTGTTTAGAGAGTTTACTTGTTAAGGGCTTTTTCTTTAAGGAATACTTCGTTTGGTCTAGGAAGTCGCTGAGGCTAGCATATATTTTGGTGACGATGATTTGCAGGGTAGCAAACTCTGACTCTAGGTCAAGGAGGGCAGCGTCTTTAATAGAGTCAGCAGTAGGGGTCTGTATTCGCATGCTTTTTATTTGTCTGTGGAGTTCAGGTCTGCTGTCTACGTAGCTCTGAATTTTAGGGTGGTTGAGCATGTTGGCTAAAGCTACGAAAGACTCTAGATCTCCTGCTCTTGTTAGAGTTGAGTAGATGTCTATTTGTTGTTCTAGATCTTCTTTAAAGTGTGGAGCAAGAAGTGCGAGTGCATCAAAAGTAGCTTGGCATGGGGCTTTGAGCTCTTGGGCTCGTTGGATAAGCAGAGTGTAGGTTGTTTTAGCGTTCTGGAAGTCATCTACTGCTTCTAAGGCTGCACCAAAGGCTAGGATTTCAGGCTCGATTTTAGAAAAATCAGTTTCCTCTGCTAAGACTATTTTATAAAGTTCAGAGGCTGCGTGAAGCGCATTAGCTTTTAGAAGGAGCTGAGTAAATTCAGCTACCTTAGTGTAAACGCTTTCAAACAAGTCTTTGTGGGAATCAAACTGGTTTTTCTTCACTAATGTTTTTTTTATTTTGAAAAGCTCAGTGAATATAAATGAGATATCCTCATAGGCTTTCTTGGTTTTGAGGTCTTCAATAAGTAGCAGTAGCTCTTTTAGAGCCTCTGCGGTATAGCCCCCTGCTGAGGCTAGCCTGTAGTGATTGAGTGCTTCGGATAGCCTCCCTGTTTCTTTTTGTAGCTGAGCGAGTCTTAGGTAGGCTAGTTTTGAGCTATGCTGCTCTGCTTTTGTGTAATACTTGATTGCTTCTTCTGTATTTACTTCTGTTGCGCCTAGGTACCCGTAGTGGAAAATCTCAGCCACGGTGAAAAAGATGTTTAAGTTGTGACACTCAGCATTATCAGCGAGTGTCTTTAGCATTATAAATCCTGTTTGTCTAAGAGTGCTCTGGGTGTCTTCTAGGAAGAGTAGGCCAAGCTCAAGGTGGAGGGCTTCAACAAGAGGATTTAAATTTCTTGGAGATTTGGGGATGCCTATTTCTATAAGGCTCCTTGCGATATTATGTGTGCCATAAAGATGGAGCAGGCTTAGGAGCAAGTGTGCTCCCGGGCGGTTTTTTGTACTCAGGCGTTTGAGGGCGTAAGCTTCTAGCTTTTTCCAGGTTTCAAGTGTTAGAGTCTTTTCTTGAAGTAGTTTTTTGAGGGCGACTATAGGGCTATCACTTAAATGTGTGTCAATACGACCTTTTGCAATGCGCCTTGAAAGCGATGTAAGCCTAGCTTTTGTGGGGGCTTCTGTGTTAGTAGTGAAAGCTTCTTTTATGTTATCAGGATCTTTGGTAAGTGCTGTATAGGCAAGGCGTGCTTGAGGGTGGTTCACTTCTGAAGCTTGTTTGAGGTAGGCTAATGCCCTTGCGCGGTCTGGGGCTACTGTAGGGTGGATACTGTTCTGTGTTGTATAAAGGAGGCTCCCTAGGTAGTAGCGCGCTTCGGCCAGGATGGTGCGGTCGTTTTGTTCCCCTAGGGCCAAGGTCTCGAGTAGATTAAGGCCTGTTTGGCGCGTCGATAATTCAGGGCTTTGCAGCTTGTGCAGTGCTAGTTCAAGTAAGTGTGCCTGGAGGATGATTCGATGCTTTGGGTTTGTCAGTGCTTTAAGCCCTGCTTGGCATAGATTAGCCCCCACCATAGGGCTTGTGTAGCGGTACATCAAAAATTTAAGGTAGTTAAGTACGGGGGCATTTGTTTGGCGAATGTTTGAGTAGTCGCGTAAGTTCCTGATCGACATCCTAGAGAAGCCTAGGGTGCTGATTAAGCGATTTATCTGTAGCCAATGGCGTTGGTTTAGCTCAGTGCTTTGTAGGCAAGTTCGTACTTGAGCAATGCTTTTTGCATCCGTGTCTCCTGTGTTGCGGCAGAAGGCTCTGAGTGTTGTATTTACTGAAGAAAAGTCCATAAGCTAGCAGCTTAGGAGACTTTTAATTGATGTCTAGCTATTAAAATAGCTTTTTGAGGGAGGTTACTGAAGCTTATCTAGCTTAATTTTGTGGGTCTTGATGTGTAGTTCGAAATGTGGGACTACTTTATCCTTAAATGACTGTTCTAGAGCATCTTCCGATTTAATGAGGATTCTGTTAAGCTCGATAAAAGCTTGCTTGTGGCCATGTTCGGTTAGGTAGAGGTAGGTGAGGGCTTCAAGCTTGGTGAGGGCTAAGTCCTGGAAGGTTTTTGCTATTTTTAGTAGGCTGATCTCAATTCCTGGGTGCTTCCCTCGTTGTGCTTGGCGGTAATGCTTAAGGGCCTGATGTAGAAATTTCGCTTTCTGAGAGATGTCTTCTTTTTTTCTAGATTCCTCGCAGTATAGATCCCCTAAGATAACTTGTGTTTCGGGGAGCTCTTTTGTGTCGGGTTGTTTTAAAAGTTGAAGGGCTGTAGTGAGGTTAGGGCGTATTCCTTTGAGGTGAAGTAAGGCCATTCTGATATGAGAGTAAGAGTTTCCTTTTAAAAGTAGAGGCTGCTCTATCTTATCAAGGCCTGGATCTAACTCGCGTGGGCTCGCCGATTGATACTGGGTAACGCCCAATTCTGTCGCGGCCAAGTCTTGAATGTATTTGGGTAGTTCTTTTTCAGGCTTTTGAGTGCATTGCGTAAGGAGGAGCCTAGAAACGGCGTTGCCCGCGTGCTTATATATAAATCCTTCCACAAGAAAAGAGGCCTCGCTCTTATATTTGTGGGTATAGTGGATTAGTTTACCAAATCCCTTTGGATCTAGAGGGGCTGACTCGAGTTTAGAAACTAGCCTAGTGATGGCTGAGTTGAGCTTGGGCCCGTCGCTGGCCTCGCAGGCTTCTTTAATGAAAGGTTTGATTTCTTTATAGGGCTGTACGGAGTCCATGATACTTAGGTGCTAGAGGGTGTCTCGATGTATTCAAGGATTCTTTCGGATAAATGCGTTAGGTCAAGCCTTTGTGGGTTAGTTTGGAGTAAGGGGATCATTAATTCGGTTAGGAAATTAGCTAGGTTTACCTCTTTAGCGTTTGTTTCATCCGTCGGGATAAATACGCTTAGGTAGCCCTCTTCGTAGATCTTAATATAAAGCTTAAGGATGGCTTGAGTAGCTTTTAACCTTAGTTCAGTATCACTAATTGATACTATTGCTTTAAGGTAATGAGTGTAGGCCATCCAATATTCTTCTTCGTTATAAAAGATTTCGGCTAATGGGATGTGGGCGATTGGCGCGCCGGCATGAATAGCTTCCTCAAATAATTTTTGTGCTTGAAGGCTACAGACCTCAATACCCGCTGCTGCATTACCATTAAGGAAACTATATCCTTTGGTCAGCATGGCCGAAGCATTCCCTTTGCTGACTAATAGATTGACTATATCCGCTCCTGTTTCTGCAGTTAGAGGTTCTTGGGAAAGTAAAAAGAGGCGTGCGGTGGTAAGTGCAGTTGTAGGGTCGTCGATTTCTTCATACGCATTCACTCGTAAAGCCTGGGCAAGTTTGGCCCCGCCTTTACGGGCAATGCGTGCTAAGGTTCTTGTTAGATGGTGTTCGTGGTATTCAGCGTTTTCTCGACGAATGTTGCGGGTTGTTTTAAAGACTTCTAGTAAGGCGCTAGTGCTTAGGGTATTGTTGTATAGTAGTTGGCGTAGTTCTGCACTCTCGCCAGAGAACGCTTCTTCTAGTGCAAAGTCAGTTTCTTGGGTGTCCTCAATCATGTTGCATGCTCTTTCTGCCCCTATATGCGTTACGAGGCGTTTCCCTAGAAGGCAGGCTGAGGTGAGGCACCCTGCTTGGCGCGCAAAGCATTCTAGAGCTGCATGAATACCCCGGTAGTGGGTAGGGTCATTGTGGTGTTCTGTGTAGCGTTGCCCAAGGTAAGTGAGGCCTTCCTCAAAGCAATCTAGAGCACTTTGTATAGGAGGTAGATTGACCGACATGTAGGTATTAAGGACGGTATTAAGCTCCCTATAAGCTGCCAAATAACCAGTTTGGGCTGCAATAATTGTATCATAGTACGGCCTCAATACATTAAAGGTCATCATGATAATGTATCTTGTTTGAGCTAAGTGTTGCTTGTGTAACCTTGTTTGTGAGTGACTAACAATCTAGGTCTACTAAGCATGTTGTTGTGCTTAAATGAGTTTGCGCTTTTTTGAACAAAATACTTTCTCGTGTGTTTTCTTGTGGGGGTGGGATTTGCTTAATGTTACGCTCTAAAATACCTTTACCTTGGCTTTCAGTAATTACAGCTGAATGCCCTTCGGGTAAGGCAAATTTATGAGTCCCTATAATGTTTGGGTTACTAAGAAAGAGCCCCTTTAAGAGGGTGCGATAAAGGAGGGGGACCGTGTCGGTGGGCTCTAGTTGTTGGAGGACTGTATTGACATTTTCTTGAGTTATATTCGTAGACTCAAGGAGGTAGTCTGCAAGTTTATCAGAGTCTTCAGGGTCACCGATTGAAGTGCTGTTAAATAGCAGAGTAAATTGCTGAAGGGAGAATGTGTTTAAGTAGTCTTGGGCTTTTTTGCATAAAATACTTTCTCGCGTATTCTCTTTTGCAGGAAGGATTTGCTTGATGTTACGCTCTAGAATACTTTTACCTTGGTTTTTAGTAATTACAGCTGAATGCCCTTCGGGTAGTGAGATTTTATGTGTCTCTATGATATTTGGGTTGCTAAAGAATAGACCCTTTAAGAGAGTGCGATCAAGGAGAGGGAGTGTATCTGTGGACTCCAGTTTATCGAGGACAGTGTCTACACACTTTTGACTTATATTTTTAGACTCAAGAAGATAGTCCGCAAGTTTCCCACAGTCTTCAAGGTTATTGTTTAAGGTGCTGTTGAATAGCAGAGTGAATTGCTGAACAGAAAAATCCATAAAAGAGGGTTACTCCTGGAGTAATGTAATGAAGGCTTCCTTGTCTTCGGCTTTAAAAAATGCGGTTCCGGCAACGAGGGTATCAGCGCCTTGTTCTTTACAAAGAGGACCTGTGGTGGCATCTACCCCTCCATCAACTTGAATACGATAAGTAAGGCCTTTTTCTTCGCGCCACTGGGCGGTTTGTTTAATCTTGGGGAGTTGGTCTTCTCGGAAGGATTGGCCGCCAAACCCTGGTTGAACGGTCATGATTAAAACGAGATCTACAAGCTCTAAGAAGGGTTGGATGTCTTCGATGGGGGTACCCGGGTTCAGGGAAATACCACAATGGCACCCGAGTGCGCGGATGGCTTTAAGGGTATCTTCAACAGGGATATCAGGCTCTACGTGGATGGTGATATTTTGTGAGCCTGCTTTAGCGAAAGCCTCGATATAGTCCTGAGGGTTATCGAGCATGAGGTGTGTGTCGAAGTATAGCTCGGACTCTTTGCGTAGGTCAGCAACGGTTTTAGGGCCGAAAGATAAATTGGGGACGAAGTGTCCATCCATAATGTCTAGGTGGACCCAGCTTAAACCAGCCTCAACAATTGTGCGTTGGCCTTCGGCCAGTTGAGCGTGGTTAGCAGCAAGAATAGAAGGGGCAAGGATGGCGGGGTTACCAGACATTCAGGACTAAGTCTTTGATCTTTTTTGCGAGGTTATTTGTAAGGAAAGGCATGCCCTGATATTCTGAGGGGGCCAAGCTGTTTACGGTAGCAGAGACAGACCGCTTATGAAAATAAGGCGTGCCTGATTCATTGTCGATTAGGTCACAATGGGCCTCTAGTGTGAGGGTGTAGCTTTGAGCTAAAGAAGCATCTTGCTCTTGGGTTGCAGAGATACTGCGGCTGTATTTACTAAGCGTGATCTCGAGCGTAGCATCTGCGGATTCTTTAGAGGTGAGCTCTACACGACCGTCACCCATAAGCGTTTCCATGAGTTGCTTACTGAGCAATGCTTGGGCTTGCGGAGCCATCGAGTCATTGCGTACAGGCGCTACATAAAGGGTGCTGAAAGCTAGCTCGGCCCCTTGTCCTTTTTGGTAGTGACTACAGCCCGAGAGCAGGAGCAGGCTCGCTAAGAGGAATCGAATCTTATTCATTAACGAATAGAGCCTATTAGGTTTCTTGACCTGGGGCAACTAAATCTTCATTCCCTTCGAAATCTTCTTCGAGGTAGACGTCATTTAGGCCTGCATTAGCTAGATCTTCGTCATAACGGCCAAAGAGAAAGTCAACGGGCGTACGGGGAGGAGGGACGCCTTTTTTGATAAGCTGGATTTGTTCCTTGGCCTGGGTTGCCGCCTCAGAGACTGGAGCTGAGGTAATGGTGTTATTGTAGAAGACTAAAGCAGCGCGGTTATTATTACGGTAGTTACGGTAGAAGTCTCCCATGATAAGGCTACTACGTGCGTAAGTGTCTTTCATGGCTTGGAGGCCTTCTTCGGCTACAGCAAGGTTAGGGTGATCCGGGAAAAGGATTGTGAAGTCTTCGTAGTAGCTCATGGCTTCACGGGTAGAGCCTTGGTCATATTCTGGGCCTTTTACTTGGCTGCGATAGGTTTTTGCAAGCAAGAGATAGGCATCTGGGGTAAGATCACTATTGGGGTAGTTGTTGATCATGCGGTCTAACGCATCCACGGTTTCCTCGGTTGAGCCATGCTTTTTGTTAAGCATAGCGATATTCATGAGAGCCTGAGGTGCAAAGCTACTGTTAGGCGCATTGTCTACGATACGTTCAAAAAACTTAATACTGCTGTGGTAGTCACGCAGCCCTGGGATGAGGCCGAAGTAGTAGGGGCGGTTCCCTGCCATAAGGGCTGAGGCAATTTCGATTTGCTCGTTGATGACCTCGTTAAATTTGTCGTAGTCAGGGTAGTTGCTGACGATTGTGTTGAGCGCTTCGAAAGCATCGCGATATTGCTTGCGTGTCTTACGGATTTGGGCTGTTTGGAAGTAAGCCTCGGGGGCTAACTCTGAGGAGCGGTAGCGCTTGTAAACTTTTTTGTAGAGGCCGAGGGCTTTGCGGTATTGCTCTTCCTCTTGGTACTCGCGTGCTTGATTCATCATTTCGATGGCATTACGGGCTTTTTCTGAAGAGCCAAAGTAGCGCTCCATTAGGCCACCTTCAAAGTTCCAGCCGTTTTCTTTTGACCAGGTAATGCCCGCGTGTACAGGGGTTGCCAATGAAAGGAGTAGAGAAATGGTGATGATCTTACGGATTTTGTACATAATAGGACTATTAGTTCAGCACTCCCTCTTGGGGAATGCAATATATTATTGCCAGCGGATTAGGCTTGATCCCCAAGTTAAGCCACCACCGAAGGCAACCAAAAGGATCAAGTCCCCAGGTTTTAAACGGTTTTGTTCCCAGGCTTCATGAAGGGCAATCGGGATTGAGGCTGCAGAAGTATTACCATAAGACTCTAGATTCATAAAGAAACGGTCTAAGGGAAGTTCTAGGCGCTCGGCTAATGTTTCAAAAATACGGATATTGGCCTGGTGAGGGACAATACAAGCAACGTCTGAAGTCGAGAGTTGGTGTTGCTTTAGGATGTCGCAAGTCGCTTGTTCCATTACACGGACTGCGGACTTAAAAATTTCACGGCCATTCATCTTTAGGAAGTGCTGGCGCTGCTCGAGTGAGGTTTGGGTCGGGGGGCAAGAGCTGCCACTTCCTGGCATACAGAGTAAGTCTCCTTTGCTGCCATCTGCTCCCAGTAAGGTCCCTAGTACGCCTGTATCGGCTTCTTCAGTTTTCGATAAAACAACAGCACCAGCTCCATCACCAAAGAGCACGCAGGTATTGCGGTCTTCCCAGTCTATAATACTAGACATCTTTTCTGCACCAATGAGCAGGGCGTTTTTATAATTCCCTGAGCGCAGCATTTGAGTACCGACCTCGAGTGCGTAAAGAAAACCAGAACAAGCAGCCTCTAAGTCAAAGCAAGCCACTGCAGGAATACCGAGTTGGGCTTGAACGAGTGCCGCAGTAGAAGGGAAGGGCATGTCTGGGGTGATAGTGCTGACGATGACTAAGTCAATGTCTTGTGCTGAGAGGTTTGCATTTTGAAGTGCTTGCTTGGCTGCCTCTACAGCCATTTGGGATGTTGTTTTATCCTCAGCGATGCGTCGCTCTTGGATGCCTGTACGTGTACGGATCCACTCATCCGAAGTATCAACCCTCTTGGCAAGATCATCATTCGAGAGGACTTTAGGGGGGCAAAACGCGCCGGTACCTTGAATGACAATAGATGGTAAAGGAGCACTCATGAAGAGGCGTTTAGTTGAAAGCGTTTTGTTTACAAGGAGTGTCTGCCTGGGCTGCTTCTAGGCGTTGGCTAGCTTCAGTGAGGCTTTCTTCGATATGCTTCACCATGTTTTGCTGGACCATGTCTTGAGCCATCCGGATGGCACTTTTGAGGGAATGACGGTTGCTCGAACCGTGTGCTTTAAGAACTGTTCCTTGGAGCCCGAGTAGTGGAGCGCCTCCATAACCTTCTGGGCTAAGTTCTTTTTTAAGTTTGCGCGCTGCACCAGAGGCTAAGAGTGCTCCGAGTTTACCCCAGATGCTTTGCTTTAAATTATCTTTGATGTAGGCACCCATGTTCAGGATGAGTGACTCCCAGGACTTAATCAGTACATTACCCGTGAAACCGTCACACACAACAACATCAATCTCGTTATTGAAAAGTTGGAAACCTTCGATAAGGCCTTCGTAGTGAATGATTCCCTCGAGGCTTTTAAGTAGATCGTGCGTTTTTTGAATGCGGTCAGTGCCTTTGAATTCCTCAGTTCCGATAGTAAGTAAGCCTACACGTGGTCTTTTAATTCCTAGAGCAATCTCGCAATAGCAAGAACCGAGAATGGCGTTATGGACGAGGTGCTCGGGTGAAGAATCTGGATTGGCGCCTACATCCAAAAGGATGAAGCGGTGGTCGCGGCTAGGGATTACAGTTGCTAAGGCAGGGCGCTCTAGCCCGGACATTGGGCGTAGCTTTAGTGTCCCGCCGGCCATCAGGCTGCCTGTATTCCCGCAGCTTAAAACAGCTTCGGCTTGATCAGCCTTCACAAGTTCCAAGGCACGCACCATTGAAGCATCCTTCTTTTGGCGCAAGCTTTGGATCGGCTTTTCTTCCATGCCAATGACCTGGGAGGCATGGTATACGCGGAGTTGTGGGTGGTCTTCAAGCCCTTCCTCTTTGAGAAGAGGAGTTAGGATAGCCTCGTCTCCAACAAGGATCAGCTCCTTGCAGATAAGGCCTTCCTGGAGGGCAAGTTTGCAGGCTGCTACAACTTCTGCGGGTCCGCGATCGCCTCCCATTGCATCAATTGCAATAGGTCCGACGGTTTCACGCGGTTGCAAAGAAGAGGAGCCCACAATCAATTAATAGCGTTTTAGGTTAAACGCTGACCTCGAGGACCTGACGTCCACGGTACATCCCATTATTAGGATTTACACGGTGTGGCATAAAAGCCGTACCATCAGTAGGATCCTTAGAGAGCTGTGGAGCTTCAAAGCGATTAGCGCCGCGACGTTTGCGACTACGTTGTTTAGATTGTTTGCGTTTGGGTTGAGCCATGATAAATAAATGATAAAGGCCATATTAGTTAGAGTGAAAGCCGTTCCTAGTCAAGGGAATTAACGACACTCTGGCCTTAAATAGGGCAGGACCTCTTATTGATATTCTTATATTTTTATGTAAGGGCTACGAGGGTCACTACAGCCAGGACGATTCGGTACCAGGCAAAAGGCGCAAGTCCATAACGGGTAAGTAGATGTATAAATGTCTTAATGGCTAAAACCCCAGAAATTAGGGCAATTAAGCAGCCAAAAAGCATAGGCTCCCAGTACAAGACATTCATCATATCCATGCCTTCTTTATAAATTTTATACAAAGAAGCAGCAGAAACGGTCATTAATCCGAGCAAAAAGCTGAACTCTGCGGCCCGTTTTGGGTTAAATCCGACAAGATACCCCCCAACGATAGTCATCATTGAGCGGCTGGTCCCGGGCCACATAGCCAAAGTTTGGAGCAAGCCAATGCATAAAGAGCGCCTAACGGTGAGCTCATGGAGCTGTGGGCCAAATCCGTTGGTTTGAGGCACAGGGCGTGTTTGGCGCCATTTCTCTACGCTAATCATGATAAAAGCCCCTAAAACAAGGGCTACCCCCACCATTTTAGGGGTATAAAGGTAAATGTTAATGGCATCGTGCAGGAAGTACCCGACAGCTCCGGCTGGGATAAATGCTACAAATAGGTTGCGCAATAAAAGTAAGCCATTGGCGTTACGGCCGAATAAGCCGCAGATCATTTCTAGGATGTATTTCCAATAAAGAATGCAGATGGCCAAAATGGTGCCGGCATGTAAGACTACATTATAGGCGTAAGCAGCATCTTTAAGTGTATAGGGTTGTGCAGAGGCCTCATTTGTTGCGGGGTATTTGACGATGAGCTCCCCGGCTTCATTGAATAGGGGGATCTCTTGGTCTAATTCTAGAAAGTGATTAGCAAGGATAAGATGCCCTGTAGAAGAGATGGGGAGAAATTCTGTTACGCCTTGGATAAGGCCCAAAACCAATGCGTCTGAGTAGGAGAAGTCCTGGCCTTTTGAGGAGGTCGTCGGTGGGGTGACATGAGCCTGGAGTGTTGGCCCAATAAAAATAGCGAAACAAAGAATCAAGATACGTCTGAGCATAAGGAATAAAGTATTTTTAGTAAGATAAGACTTGTTTGATATCACAAGCTTTTTAGGCGCGGTTTTGGTAGGCGCTTAGTTCGTTCATAGGGGGGCGTTCTTCTTCTTGGATTTCGTGGAGGATTTGATGGTAGTGGTCTTCCTGGGCTTCGAACTGACGCAAGAAGGGGGTTATTTCTGGGAGGGGAGTTAATCCGTAGGCCTTCATACGGTTTAAGAAAGTTTGGAGAATTCCAAAGGCCATTTTCCCTAGGGCATGATTGGGCTGGTTGCGGTGGATCCGTTGGTCTAGATCCGTTTGAGCGAGTGCCTCTAGGCCCCATTTGTTATAGACATCAAGCAGGTGGGAGGTTTCTACACCGTAACCAGTCGGGAAGGGGATGGACTCGAGCACTTCACGCCTGACGGCGTACTCACCAGAAAGGGGTTGGATCAGTGCAGTAAGCTCTGGGAAAAAGAGCGAGAACAAGGGGCGTATTAGGATTTCTGTTACACGGCCACCTCCGGAGCGGCGCTTCCCGTGGGAGTAGGCCAAGGGGCGGTCATAAAATGCTTTGACGTATTTGATTTCATCACGGTAGAGCAGTGGGGCAATTAGACCGTAGCAGAAGCGTGCGTGGATATTGCGGATGTCAGCATCCACATAGCAAATGATATCTCCTTTGAGCTGGTAGACAGACTTCCATAGGTTCTCGCCTTTGCCTTTGTGGTGGCCTTCCTCAGGGAGGATGTCTCCTGAGAAGTAAACATCGGCCCCGAAGGAGCGTGCAATCTCACAGGTTTTATCTGTGGAGCCTGAATCAATGACTGCTATTTCATCTAAGAGTGGGTAGCGCTCCATCAGTTCAGAGCGGAAGATAATGACCTCCTTGCCGATGGTCGCTTCTTCATTGAATGTAGGGATGCATAAAGAGATTTTAAGGTTCTTGCGCTTTTTCTCTTCGATGAGTGCAAGTATGTTCCACCACTGAGAATGGTGAAAGGTATTGTTCTCTAGCCAGGATTCAATGTTATGCATAATTCCCTCCTTCTTGATCTATGGCTTGAAGGAGTGCAATGAGTTGAGTGATCCCTTTAAAAATGGGCTTAATTTGGATGGTCTCGTCGTGCTCGTTAATATGGATCCCTGTTGTAAGGCCTACCGTAACACTGGGTATCTCCTTGGAAATAAGGGCGGCCAGTTCGCCAGAGGAAGGAGCAATGCGCGCTTTAATCTCAAGTGCTTCCATGATTTGGCGTGTGGTTTTGACGAGTGGGTGTGCGTAAGGGATGCCTCCTGGGGCACGTTGTGCGAGCGTATCAAAGTGGATATTGACTTCAGTCTCTTCTGTGATTCTAGTGGTGATGTCTGTTATTTTTTGATGAATGGAATTAACCGTTTGAGCATCTTCACTACGTACTTCAAAGCACAGCCGGGCAGTACTGGGGGGTGCGTTATAACCGGTACCTCCGGAAATAGAGCCAAATAGAATAGATGTACGCGGGTCTCGTGGTAGTGGGATTTGCTGGATGCTACTGATGACGTGAGCCAGGATGTCTATAGCACCTTGGGCACCGAAGCGGGTCCAGTCATAGTCATCTGGAATCTCGCAGGTAATATTGCCCCGAAACATCCCTAGGGCGGAGTAACTTAGGCGCCCTAGATGAACGCCTTCAACACAGACACCTGCTTGAATAGGGCGTGTGTTATTGTCTAAGAAAAAACGTAACCCTTGGAGGTCCCCGCGCCCTAAGCTTTGGGAAGAGCCCATCAGGATAAGGTTGTTCTTGAGCTTAACGTCTAGCTGTTTGAGCATCGTGGGTAGCGATGCTATAGCTGCAAGGCCTAGGGTGTTATCTCCGATACTAGGCCCCTGGAGTGTTTCGGCGCTTACACTTACAGTATGGTCTGTTGCAGCATCGAAGGGAGTATCTACATGAGCAACAATGAGGATATTGTTTTTACCTTCGGTCCCAGGGAGGATTCCAATGCCATTATCGACCTCATCCCGAGAAACATTTTCGAGCCCTTCTTCGGTGAAGCGATCGAGCAAAAAACGAATGCGTTGTTTTTCTCGAAAGGTAGGAGCAGGGATTTCACTAAACAGTACGGTATTTGCCAGCAAGATTTCTTGAATAGCATGTAGGGCTGCTTGATGGTCATTCAGTGCTTCAAGGATGGGGGTTAAGACAGGTGTCATAAGCTAATATCCCGAGATACTAAAGGCTTTTGGGGGACATTAGAAGGATTTAGTTTACTAATGGTTTTAATTGCTTATTATCTTAATTAGGGTTGGTGTTTTAGGGCTTCCTTTTTCTTGCATCCTAACGTGTTAAGGTATAGCATTATGTGTACTCTTTAGTGTAACCGAAGTCTTTTTTCTGTGTACCCCAAAACTATAGATGAAATAAGAAAATACCAGGATCACCCTGTTGTGATGGTGAGCGAGGATGGGGTAATTTCTTATGCAAATGAAGCCTTTGGCTCTGTTTTTGAATGGAATTGTGATGAAGTGATCGGGGAGACGTTGGATGTTGTTATTCCTGAGGAGTTTAGGACAGCCCATAATGCTGGTTTCTCTCGTTTTTTGGCTACAGGAAAGCCTCATAACGTCCTTAATAAGGCCCTTGTTTTGAAAGCCCGTAAGCGATCCGGTGAGGTTTTTAATGCTGAGCATTTTATTCTCGCGGAGAAAAAAAGTGATAAATGGATAATCGCTGCAGTCATGCGGCCTTTGGATAATTAAATTATGTTAAACCTTTCTGTTCTTGTTCAAAAATTACGCAGCACCTTAGGTAAGATGGAGATTGCCCTAGGGGCTATCGCTGAGGGTATTGTTTGGACAAATGCAAAAGGGGAGGTTGAGTGGAGTAACGCATCTTTTGAAAGGATGGTGAACCTCGAGCGCTTGACAGGCATATTGGGGCAGCCTCTGCATGAAATTTTACCTTTAAAGCAAGAAGGGCAAGAGGTGTCTAAGGAAAATCACCCTGCGGTGCTTGTTTTGGAAGATAAGGAGTATAGGCTCCCATTTTTTGATTTTTATCAAGAGGATAAACGGATTATTGTAGAGATTTCAGGGAAGACTTTTAATTCTTCTCAGGATGAAAAAACAGCTGTGTTTGTGATTCGTGATGTAACAAAGCGTCAGGAAGCCGAACGCCGCATGGAAGGAATAGCACGATTTCCTTCTGAAAGCCCAAGCCCGATTCTACGTGTAAATAAAGAAGGTAAAATTTTGTATTTGAATACCCCAGCATACCCTATCCTTGAAAGCTGGGGATGTAAGCCAGATGCTTCTGTTGAAGGAGAGTGGCTTGAGGAAATAAGAGAAGTTTATGCCTCGGGCGAGATGAAGGAGAAAGAGCTTAAGCATAATGACAAGCACTATTCTTTGCTTATTGTGCCTATTAAGGGTGTCGATTACGTAAACATTTACGGGTATGATATTACTAAGCTCAAGGTGCTTGAGTTGCAGCTTTTAAATGCTCAAAAGTTAGAGTCTATTGGTCAGTTGGCTGCAGGAATAGCGCATGAAATTAATACGCCTATTCAGTATGTGGGTGATAATATCCAGTTTTTTGAGGACGCCTTTAATGATATCGAAAGTATCCTTAAAGAGCATAAGGAATTAATTGGGCGCATCAAAGAAAAGCAAGACCCGGGAGAGCTTGTCGAGAGCATTGAGAAGCTGGAGAAGGATGTTGATCTTGAGTTTCTTATTGAAGAGCTCCCTAAGGCTTTAGAGCAGTCTAAGGAAGGAGTCCGGCGCACGAGTAAGATAGTCAAGTCAATGAAAGACTTCTCGCACCCAGGCTCAGAAAACCAAGTTCTTTCTGACGTTAACAAGGCTCTAGAGGTTACGATTTCTGTCAGTCGTAACGAGTGGAAGTATGTGGCCACACTTGAGACTGATTTTGCCGAGGACCTCCCGTTGATACCGCTTTTTCCGGATGAGTTTAACCAAACCATACTGAATCTCATTGTGAATGCCTCTCATGCAATCGGGGATAAGGTTGGCGATGGCAGCACGGGTCAGGGCGTAATTAAGGTGAGCACAGCATTGAAGAGCGATTTTGTAGAAGTCCGTGTTCAAGATAGTGGTATGGGTATTCCTGAGTCTGCTCAGGCTAAGATTTTTGATCCGTTTTTTACTACAAAAGAAGTGGGTAAAGGAACAGGCCAGGGGCTTGCTATTAGTCACTCTGTTATTGTAGAGCAGCATCATGGCCGCATTAGTTTCGAGACTAAGGCGGGTGAAGGCACTACCTTCATTATTGAATTGCCTGTCGAAGAAGTAAAGGCTGCAAAGAAGGAGTCCTGATGGAAGAAGAAAAGAGCCAAGAAAAGATCCTGTTTGTAGATGATGAGCCTAATCTTTTAACGAGTATTAAGCGTAATTTGCGAGGAGCCTACAATGTCATTACAGCTGAAGGGCCTGACAAAGGGTTGGAGGCTATAAAAAATGATGGCCCATTTGCTGTTGTGTTTTCGGACATGCAAATGCCAGGTAAAAATGGTGCAGAGTTTTTAAAAGAAGTCGCTGAGATTGCCCCCAAGACAGTGCGTATCATGTTAACGGGTAATGTTGACCAAGAGACAACGATGCAGGCGATTAATCAAGGGAATGTTTTTCGCTTTTTAAATAAACCATGTGGTAAGGAAGATTTATTGTTGGCCTGTAAAGGTGGCCTAGAGCAATACAGCCTTATCCAGGCAGAGCAAGAGCTCTTGGAAAAAACCCTGATGGGTAGTGTCCATGTTTTATGTGATATTCTCGCCCTAGCGAACCCCTTTGCTTTTAGCCGAGCGGAACGAGTAAGTGAGTATGCATGTGCCCTAGGCGAACGTTTAGGTTTTCCGGATATGTGGAGGCTCAAGATTGCCTCCTTGCTCTCTTATATTGGTTGTATTACTTTGCCCGAAGCGATTTTAAGAGATTATAGTGCAGGAAAACAATTGGGGCCCCATGAGCAAGTGATGTTCGATGAACACCCTGAGACTGCTAAAAAACTCATCAGTAAGATCCCGCGCTTGGGGTTAATTGCAGATATCATTGGCTCTCAGAAAAAGCCTGTAGATGAAGAAAAGCTGAATAATAAAGACCCGCTGACTCTAGGTGGAGCTATCCTTACTGTCGTGGAAGGGTTTGATCTGTGTATGTCTCAAGGGCTTTCAAGGGAAGACGCTATGAAAAAACTTTCTGCAAAGCCTAAAATTTACGCTGCTAAAATTGTAAGCTTGATCCCCGAACTCAAGGTTCAGCACCAGGATATGCTTTTGAAAAGTATTCCTGTTAAAGATATTTTGAGCGGGATGGTGCTTGCTGAAGACTTAATGGTAGATGGAGATATGCTTTTGGTGCCTAAAGGCTGCTTGATTAACGAGACGATCCGCAAACGGATTATGAACTTTAAGCAACAAGGTAAGGTGCCCGCCAATCTCTCGATGAAAATCCCTCGAGAGTTAATGCCTGCGAGTACTTAAGAGGCTGTTTGTTGATTTAAGCTCTCTTCGAAGGTCTCTTGGCACAAAGCTTCCCAGGTTTTGATGTCTTCCTCGCTTAATCCCGCACTCTTGAGGTATTCAAGATCGTAATCTTGTTCGACCCCGAGGAGGTCATTAGGCTTTAGCTTACTCGCAGCAACATTTGCAAAATGTAGAATTGTGAGGCCATTGATTTCTTGTACGGAACAATTCTTAGGTGAATGATGGAATGCAATAGGTTCAACTATATTATTGGGTAACCCCCAAAGGCCAATTAAATAGGCCCCCATTTCTGCATGAGAGGTTTGGAGGGCTTCATATTCGGCCTCAAATAAAGGTATCTGAGCATCTAAGCTTTTTTGAACGATTTCATGATAATCTTTGGGGACCTGTGTTTCGAAAATAATTTTCCCAATATCATGTAGTAGGCCAGTTATTGATGCAGTCTCAATTTCTTTACGCGGCTGCTTGAGATGCCCTGCTAAGGCTTCGCATAGATTCGACGTTAGCGCGCAGTGCTCAAGGAGTGCATCTAGTTTTGCTTCTTCTTTTTGGGTTCGGTCTTCACCTGAAAAGATACTGACTGTCAGAATTAGTGTTTTGATCGTATTGATCCCTAGGACAGCTAGAGCTTCATCCACAGAGCTTATGTCTGATGAATTGCCGAAGAAAGAGGAATTTACCAGCTTGAGTATTTTGCTAGTCATGCTGGGGTCTGTTTTAATGACTGTACCTAAATCTTCTAGAGCACAATTCTCATTGCTAAGCATTGAGGTAACTTTATTATATAAAGAAGGAGGAGTAGGGAGTTGAGAGACTTCAGCAACAATTTCTGAGAGGGCATCATTATTTATGTAGCTTTTAAGTTTTATAGAGCGTTCTACTGCTCCTTTAATTCCTTCGAGATTGCTTGGCTTACTTAAAAATTGGTGCGCAATGTTTGTGGAGCGCATTGCAAGCTCCTGATCAGAATAGCCAGAAAGAATAATACGGATAATATGGGGGTGATTGTCTTTTACATGCTCGAGTAATGAGCAGCCATCGATCCCAGGCATACGCATGTCTGAGACGACAACATCACAGGGTTCTTTATCTAGCCAAGTGATTGCCTCTTTAGGGTCAGAGGAAAATTCGAGCTCCCACTCGTTGCGCATACTACGGAGCATACGCTTAAGTCCTTGAAGGATATTGGGTTCATCATCAACAAAAAGAATACGTGTTTTTTCGTCACTCATAGCAGGGCAGTAATGTACCTATCTAGACTAATCAAAAATACGTTAGTTTTAAAGTATAAAAAGAAATCAAATACCTATTGTAGAGATTTTCCAGTCAATGACTTTTTGCAGTTTTTGATCTTCTTTGCAGGGCCATTATAAACGAGTTGTCCGCCTTCTTTACCGCCCCCAGGGCCAAGTTCGATTAAGTGATCTGCTAGGCGGATCACATCAGTGTGGTGTTCTATGATAATGAGCGTATTACCGGCATCACGCAGCCTGAAAAGTAAGTCGAGCAATTTTTGGATATCTTCCCAGTGTAGGCCTGTTGTGGGTTCATCTAGGAGGTAGAGTGTTTTTCCTGAAGAACGTTTACTGAGCTCTAGAGAGAGTTTAATCCGTTGTGCTTCCCCTCCGGATAAGGTTGTCGAGCTTTGGCCAAGCTTGAGGTAGCCAAGTCCCACAGCCTGGAGTGTTTTAAGCTTTTCAAAAATAGCAGGTTGGTTGTTAAAAATTTCTGCAGCTTCGTCTACGGTCATTTCTAAGACATCTGCAATATTATGGCCTTTGAAGCGTACTTCGAGGGTTTCACGGTTATAGCGCTTCCCATTGCAGCTCGGGCATTCGGAGTAAACATCACCCAAAAAGAGCATGTCTAGAGCGATGACCCCATCTCCTTGGCAACGCTCGCAGCGCCCCCCGCGCATATTAAAACTAAATCGCCCAGGTTTGTAACCACGGACCTTTGAGAGAGGGCATTTTGAAAAGAGCGTACGCAAAGGATCAAAGAGTTTAACAAAGGTTGCTGGGTTAGAGCGTGGGGTACGACCGATAGGCTCTTGGTCTACACGGATTACTTTATCAAAGTGGTCTAGTCCTTCAATTTTTTTATGTTTGCCCGGGATTGTTTTAGCTCGATTGAGTTTAAAGGCAGCTGCTTTTGCTAGGATATCATTAATTAAAGTACTTTTCCCGGAGCCTGAGACCCCACAAACACAGGTCAGCAGCCCTACGGGAAATTCAACATCAAGATTGCGCAGGTTGTGTTCGCTTGCGCCACGGATTGTGAAGGTGCGTTGTGTTGCGCTGAGCGTTTTGGCATTTTTTTCTACACAGCGTTCTTTGCTTAGGTAGGCCCCTGTTAAAGATGTCTTGCTGCGCTTGCATTGTTTGGGTGTCCCTTCGAAGGTGATTTCTCCACCTTTATGGCCAGCCCCAGGGCCTAATTCGATAAGGTAGTCAGCCTCGTTCATGGTAGCCTCATCATGCTCAACAATCACTACACTATTCCCGCGCTCACGGAGTTTGATGAGGCTCTTAACGAGCTTGCCGTGGTCATGGGGGTGTAGGCCAATGCTAGGTTCATCAAGTACGTAAAGGACCCCCACTAACCCCATCCCTAGTTGTGAGGCCAAGCGTACGCGTTGGGCTTCCCCTCCGGAAAGGGTTGCGTACTGGCGGTCGCAGGTTAAGTAACTAAGGCCTACTTCATTCAGAAAGTGAATTCGTTGGTGGAGGCCTGCAGTCGCATCAGAAACATCAGCATATTGTTTTTGTTTTACAAGCTTTGCAGTGAAGGCATGGGCCTCATCCAACGGTAAATGCATGAAGTCACTTAGGCTCATCTTATTCAGTAGGACTGCCTGACTTTGGGCGTTAAGCCGCTTTCCCTGACAAGTTGTACAGACTGAGCTTGTTTGAAAAGCCATTAAGCGTGCCTTAAGCAGTTCGCTTGAAAGCTTGGGGAAGATCGTGGCTAAGTCTGTAAGAATCCCAGGGAAGGGCCGCATTTCTGCACGGTAGCGTGACACTCGGAGTTTGAAGAGCCGATCCCCTGTTCCATAAAGGAGAGCATCACGCGTTTTCTTGGGGAGCTCTTCCCAGGGAGTATTAATGTCGAAAGGAAGTTGTTCGGCCAACTGACGCAAGAGGGCATTGCGCCGAATGATCATATTCTTTGACCCCATGCGCCATGCTTTCACGGCGCCCGCTTTGACAGACAAGCTTGGATCTGGGATTACAAGCTCGGGCAAAAACTGTAAGGTTTCTCCCACTCCGGAGCAGTTTTCACAAGCGCCTTCTGGGTGATTATAGGAAAAGTGCCTAGAGGTTAGGGGCTCATAAGGTGTCCCACATTTGTTACAGGCTAGATTTTGAGTGAGGGGGATTTCTTTAAAAGGGCTGTCTTTGTCTTTTTGAATAAGCGCAATAGCACGGTCTTTCCCTTCACGAAAAGCAAGCTCTAGAGAGTCAGCCAGACGAGAGCGTTCACTTTCTTTAACAATGAGGCGATCGATGACAAGGTCTAGCTGGATTTGCTTCTTTCGAAAATTAGGGATCTTCTCGGCAAGTTCATAAAGTTTGCCATCAATACGTACACGTTGGAAGCCTTGTTGTAGTAGTCTAGGGAGTTCTTCACGGATTAAGGCAGCCGAGGCAGTGAGGTAGGGGGCTAGTAAAATAAGGCGTTGCCCCTGTGCGGTTTTAAAAAGGTGATCCAGGCAATCATCCAAAGAACGCTTTTCAATTAACCCTCCGTCTTTAGGGCAATAAGCGGTTCCTTTGATAGCCCACAACAGGCGGGCATAATCAGCAATCTCACTGACACTCGCAACGGTGTTACGTGGGTTAGAGGCCTTACTACCGCGTTGCTCAATGGCAATGACCGGGGAGAGGCCGTGTACAAAATCAAGCTCTGGGTGTTTGATTGATTCTAGGAGCTGCCGTGCGCGCGTCGAAAGGCTATCCATATATTTGCGGTACCCTTCGGCATACAGTGTGTCAAAAGCCAGAGACGACTTGCCGGACCCGCTAACGCCCGTAATCACCACGAGTTGGTTACGTGGGATTTTAAGCTCCAGGTTCTTTAGATTGTGCTCTCGGGCTCCTTTGATGTGTATATGCGAAACACTCACGATAAATTACAATCCTACAAAATCAGTGGGATAGGAGTAAACCCGAAATTATCCTTGAAAGAAGGGGCCTGCTTTTTTACAATTGTCTTATCATGAAAAAGAAGCCCACACTTTACATCCGCAGAAGTTGCCCTTGGTGCCGCGAGGCAATGGCATTCTTTTCTCAACACGGTATTGAGTTAGATGTACGAGATGTTGAGGCTTCTAAGCAAAACATGGACCGCATGGTAGAAGTGAGCGAACAGGGCTACGTCCCTACCTTCGAATATGGCGAATTTATCGTCTCAGACTTCAGCGTAGACGAGTTCCAGGACGAACTCGAACAACACCCTGAGGTAAGAAAAGAGTTAGGGATAGGGGACGACGAGGATTAACTCCCCTGAAGCTCCTTCTTAAGAATGCCAATATAGGGGAGGTTGCGGTAGCGCTCGGCAAAGTCTAGACCGTAGCCCACTACAAATTCGTTCGGGATTTCGAACCCGATGAGGTCTGCGGTGATATCGACTTCTCGGCGTTCTTGTTTGTTGAGTAGCACACAGGTGCGTAAAGAAGCAGGGTTTTCCTTATTAAGGAGCTTCATTAAGGCCTTGAGGGTCTTGCCGGTGTCGAGGATGTCATCCACCAGAAGGACGTGGCGCCCAGGGATATCCAGCTTCAGCTTGCTGAGGATCTGGGGCTCTGTTACGGCATGGGTCTTATTTTGATAGCTCGAGACTTGGATGCAGTCCAGCCGTACATGTAGCTGGATTTGACGGATGAGGTCCGCCGTGAAGAGGATTGACCCGCTAGTGACGCAAATCACTGTTAATTCCTCGGTCTGGAGGTCTTCACATGCCTGGGTAATAGTAGTCCCGAGCTCTTGGACACGGGCCTGAATTTGCTCTTCGGTGAGTAAGATTTCGCTAAGATCACGTAACATAGGAGTTTACAACAGAAGCAGTCCTTTTGGCCGATGGCAAATATTCTTTTAAAACCTAGTTAAAACTTTTGACATGAAGGCCCTAAGTATTATCTTTTGAGTCTTCATGATCGCTGTACGGATCCAAAAACTAGTTAAAAAGTTCGGCCCTATGGTCGCTTTGAACGAAATCGACATCACAGTAGAGCCTGGGGAGCTCTTCTTCCTGCTTGGGCCTAGTGGGTGTGGTAAAACAACGCTACTTCGTTGCCTAGCAGGGTTTTACAAGCCAAACTCAGGGAAGATCTTCTTTGGGGATAAGGATGTAACACGCAAGGCTCCACACCGCAGAAAGGCGGGAATGGTTTTTCAAAGTTACGCGCTTTGGCCTCACATGACGGTGGCTGAAAACGTAGCATTTGGGCTTAAGCAACAACGGATGTCTCGCCCGAATATTGAGGTAAGCGTAGAGGAGGCCTTGGCTTCAGTCCAGATGGACGGCTACGCAGACCGCAAGCCCAACGAGCTTTCTGGGGGGCAGCAGCAACGAGTAGCTTTGGCCCGTGCTTTAGTAGTACGTCCACGGTGCTTACTGCTGGACGAGCCTCTCTCAAACCTGGATGCTCGCTTGCGCTACGATATGCGTAAGGAGATCCGCCGTATTTGTAAGGAGCACGAGCTCACTGCTATTTATGTCACCCATGATCAGAAAGAGGCACTATCTATTGCAGACCGCATTGCAATTATGTCTGGCGGACAAGTTGAGCAAATCGGTACTCCGCAGGAGGTTTACACACGCCCACGCTCACAATTTGTAGCAGATTTCATCGGCACGACGAATTTCATCCCTGGTACGGTTATCCGTACGGGAGCAGGCGAGGCTTTGGTCAAGACAGAGCTTGGTGAGTTTAGGGGGGTTCTGCCTGAGCCTGATAAGGTTCCTGCTGATGGCGATGCCGTGACGCTTTCTATTCGACCTGAGTGTTGGAAGTTTGACAGCGCTCCAGCTGAGGAAAACTGCTTCCTTGGTGAAATTGGTAGAGCTGTTTATTATGGGGAAGTTGCCCACTACGCTTTCTTTAAAAACGGGATTAAGCTTAAAATGTCTGAGCTGAACCCACGTCACCTCGAAAAGCACGAGCAAAAAGACCTCTACGCATTCACTGAAGTGGAAGATGTCGTTGTCCTCTCTCAATAATGAATAAAAAAATAGGTATCCTAGCGCTGATCATTGCGATCATTGCCCTGCCTTTGATCTTTCGTAAAGAAGCTTCTTGGGTGGATGATGCAGATGATAATCTAGTCATTATTACTGCTCATACTGAGGCGATTCGCCGTGAGTTTTCATTTGCTTTCCGGGAGTGGTACCAAGAGCGCACAGGCCGTACGATCAGCCTGGACTGGCGTGTCCCGGGTGGAACACCTGAGGCGGTTCAGTACATCGACAACATGTACCTGAACTCTTTCCGTAACTACTGGGAAAATGATTTAGGGCGCCCATGGACACACAAGGTTCAGGCAGCGTTTCATAACTCAAAGATCGTTTTACCTGAGGACCCTGCAGATGACAGCGTCCCTCAGGCAGCACGCCGAGCATTCTTAGACTCTGAGGTAAGCTCTGGGGTCGATGTATTCTTTGGTGGAGGTACCTACGAAATTGATAAACAAGCCGAGAAGGGGCAGCTCATGCCTTTAGGCATTGTCGGAGATAACCCCCCGAAATGGTTTACAGAATCGGGGATGCCAGAGATCTTAGGGGGCAACCGCTTGTGGGATGAAGAAGGGCGTTGGTTAGCTTCAGATGTATCAAGCTTTGGGATTATTTTTAACCGAGATGTTTTAAGAGAACTTGGGTTCGAGAAGGACCCCGACGATTGGACTGATTTAGCTGATGAACGCGTATTAGGCCTTGTGGCCTTAGCAGACCCGAGTAAGAGCTCTTCGATTAATAAAATCTTTGAGGTCATTATCGAGCAACAGATGCACCTGCGCTATAAAGAACTCAAAGGTCTGGACCGTGAAGAGCGCGAAGAGCGCGCCGTCAAAGAAGGGTGGGAGCGCGCGATGCTCTTGTGTCAAAAGATTGCGGCTAATGGGCGTTATTTCGGGGATACCTCTTCAAAGTCTATTCTTGATGTTTCTAGTGGGGCTTGTGCCTTAGGGATGGCGATTGACTTCTACGGGCGATTCCAAGAGGAGAACTTGAAGGAGCGCACAGGCGGAAACCGCTTTGGTTATATTATGCCTAAAGGCGGTTCTTCTATTTCCCCTGCAGCAATTGCTTTATTGAGAGGGGCCCCGAACCGTGAGGTTGCCTTGATGTTTGTTGAATTTGTGATGACCATGCCTGGACAGCAGCTATGGGGCTTGCGTGGTGGCACTCCTGGAGGCCCTCAGGACTCTACATTGCGTTGTACGCCTATCATCAAAACTTTTTATAATGATGAGTCCATTATTCCTTATCGGGCAGATCCAGGCCTAAATCCCTACGAGAACGCTAAGGCTTTTGCCCACCACCCAGAGTGGATCGAGCCGGTCTTCCGCGCCTTTGGGTTTATTGTAAAGACTGCGTTTGTAGATACGCATAAAGAACTCGTTTCTGCCTGGCATGAAATCCTCCGGGCCCGAAAAGAAGGGCGCATAGAGGATGAGCAAGAAGCGCTTAAGGTACTGCGTGATTTCTCTCGGATCAACTATGACGAGGCGAGTGGCTTTATCGAGCAGACCTTACGTGGTGGTAATCCGCTGGAAGAGATTGGCTTACACACCCGCCTAACGAAGCACTTCCGTAAGCAGTATAAAAAAGCTGAAGAGATTGCCCGCGGGAAAAGGAAATAGTTTCTTCTTGCTAAATAAAGGAATATCACGATATTAGTACTCAAATTATGAGTACTAGTCCTAAGTCTAATCGTTATTTTGTAGGTATTGCTTGGTTTGTGCTGAGCTTGGTCATTGGCATCTCTAATGATGCACTTACCAAGCATTTAGGGCAGGAACTGCACAGTGTACAGATTACTTTCTTACGTTTCTTATTTGGGACACTCTCTTTATTGCCTTTCATGCTCTATTACGGCAAGGATGCCTTTTACACAAGCCGCTTAGGGATGCACGTTTTCCGGGGTGGGTTACTCTTCGGCGGGATCGCACTTTTCTGCTATGGGCTCGTGATTGCCCCCATGACCGTGGTAACCACGCTGAACTTTACAATCCCACTATTTACGCTTGTGCTGGCGATGTTCTTCCTGAGTGAGCGTGTGGGCGCGGCCCGTTGGATTGCGACTATTGTCGGTTTTGTTGGCGTTATTGTAGTCCTAGAGCCTACCCATGTAGACTTTAACCCACAGACAATGCTGTTGCTTCTTTCTGCAGCGATGTTTGCAACGCTTGATGTCTTTAATAAGAAGTTCGTTGTCAAAGAGTCTATGCTAGCGATGCTTTTCTATACTGCACTCTTCACGACACTTATCGGCTTAGTGCCTGCTATTGCTGTCTGGAAGACACCCAGCCTGCTTGAGTTAGGTATTTTCTTTTGCTTGGGTTGTGGGGCTAATTTATTGCTCTACTGCTTGCTTAAAGCATTTTCTAATACAGATGCTTCAGCCTTGGCGCCTTTCCGCTATGTGGAGCTGATGCTTGCAGCGGCTACCGGGTTCTTTGTCTTTGGAGAGATCCCTAAGGTAGCAACCCTCTTAGGGGCAGCGATCATCATCCCCAGTACGCTTTTTGTAGTCTGGCAGGATGCAAAGCGCTCCAAGCGCGAGCAAGCCAGTGATGACGCAGACTTTAGCGATGAAGACGCTATTTTAGCAGAGCTGCCCGAGACAGTTGAAGGATAATAAAAGTAACTAATGAATACCCCTAGGCATATCCCTTTCCCTCATCCTGGAGAAACTCTAATAGAAGAGTTTCTGGCTCCTTTGTCTATTAGCAGAGAGAGTTTGAGTAAAAAGACAGGGGTTCCCTTAGATCAGATACAGAAGCTTATAGATGGGCATTTACCTATCACTCAAAAGCTAGATTTTTGCTTATCTGAAGTTTTAGGGACAAGTCAGGGTTTTTGGTTAAGTTTACAAAAGGCTTATGATGACCGTTTAGCCTAAAAACCGGCTAATCGATTTCCCTAAAGTTTCTGGGGCCTCTAAGTGGGGGGCATGTCCTGAGCCTGAGATAACCTCATGTTTGACCTCAGGGATTTGCTGGAGCATTGCCTGGGCAATTTTTGTATACTGTACATCACTCTCTCCGGTAATGAGGAGGGTTGGGCACTCAAGGTCATAAAGGTGGTCCCAGAGGGCAACCATGCTGCCTTGCCCAAAGTTACGCAGGCTATTAGAAAGGCCCTCCGCCTTGTTTTTAAGACGCTGGGTGAGGAGTGCTTCGTAATCCTTAGACTGCTGCTGTGTTGTGATCAGGGGTTGCTGGTGCCAGTATTCAATAAAGCTGGGGATTCCGTCTTCGAGGATTTTGTCGGCCAGCTTTTCTTCATCAAGCTTACGGACTGAGCGTGTTTGTGCATCACGGATCCCTGGGGATGCGCTGATCAGGATAAGTTTCTCAATCTTTTCGGGGTAGGCCAATGCAACCCCGAGGCTTAAGCGCCCACCCATAGAGTAGCCTATTAAAACACAAGGCTTCTCGATAAGATCAGCGACTTGCTCGATCATCGCAGCTTGAGTGTAAGGGCTATCTGCGTCTGGGGTAGGGCTTTTCCCGTGCCCAATCAGGTCTGGTGCGCACCAATTGTGTTCGGATAAAGACTCTTGATCAATAAGGGGCGCAAAGTCAGCCCCGCACCCCGTGAAGCCGTGCAAGGCAAGGATCGGGGTCGTTTCTGTATTGGGGTTCCCATAACGGTTTAGGTGAAGGGGGTACTGGGTCTGCGTAGCCATAATGTATGTAGATATCATAAAGCTTGGCTAATGAAAACAAAAAAGCCCGCAGCGCTAAACTACGGACTTTTCTAAAGAGTATATTACCTTTTAAGCCTTTTAAATTTAGGGGAATATGCAATTTCTTCATTATTATTTGCACGCAGTAAAATATCAATAAACAGGCTACTTATTGCACCTTTATGGTTATTAGGGCATTTACGTTCAATAACTAACATCCAGGACTCTACTTCTGCTTTGCTTATATAATCTGTGGTTGCCTCTAGAATTGTAATATGCCTAGTAGCGGTTTCCCAAAGTGTTTTGATGATTTCTTCAGCTCTGCTTGGGTTTCCGAAACAAGCCGCTTCAATTATAGGGACAATATGATTCTCTATGTTTTTAGAGTCTTTAATGCCTTTAATTGTTGTTTTAGCTAATTCAATCTTAAGTGTAACGTCTGTACTGGCCTTAGTGTCTATCGCGACACTTCTGAGTATGGCTGGAATTTCAGCTAAGAGCTGTTTTTTTATAAACGCTGCAATGGCCGTTCTGCAAAAATGATGATTGGACCCTATGTCTTTTAAGTGTGCAAGGAGTGCTATGATATTTTTAGGGACTAAATCTTCTTCTTTAAATATAAAGGTTAATAATTTTTTAGCTTGCTGTGAGGTTAAATTACTTTTCGGTAGACCTAATAGTAGGCGTGTTATTTGAGGTATGCTTTTTGGATCTTGATGGAGAATTAAGCCATTTATGAATGCATCCCAAGCAATGTTTTTTGATCCATAGCTTTTTTCTTGGATAAGAGATTCCCACTTTTTGAATGTTGTGGTCGAGATTTCTTTTATTTGGAATAGCCTTATTGTAGCTTCTGCCCAAACCCGATGGGCTGGGTGCTCCTTGTACGCATCTCTATTTGAGCAGGCTGCAATAGCTAGACTAGGTGTATATTCTAGTAACTCTTCTGCTGTTTCTAGACTTTTGACTACTTTAATTGCTAACTCATCTTTGAGGTTGTTCCCTCTGGTTGTCTCTTTATTTGTGATGATGAGATCAATTTGGGATATAGACTCTTTCCACTTTTTTTGAGAAATCAACGTTTCAACACATCTGCTAATAATAGCATGATTATCACTCATTGTTATATGGGGGAGAAACTGTTTGTTATGTGCAAGATTACCTTCCTTTGCTTCACGTTGCAGTAAAGACGCTGCTTGTTTTCGAGTCTGTGGGTTACTTGGGGATATATGATTGCGCAAGTACTCAGCAATAAAATTACTGTACCTCCCTTCTTGTTTTGGGGGAGAAAGGTGCGAAGGATCTGCAGCAGAGCAGGAGGCAGTAACTGGAGGTTTTTGAGATACTGGTGGGGCCATTTTTAATGTATTTAGAGGGGTTGTAGGAGATGGCGGCTATTTAGCCACAGGAAAGTATCTCACCAGATTGTTTTGGCAAAAAAGGGGAGGGGGTGCTCTTTTTTAATAAACCTTGCGGCCACGATATTCGCGTAAAGGAGGGGCAGGTATTACGTCCATTATAATGTAATCAGGGTTTATGTATAAAGGAGAATTATAAATCGATTGATCAGCCTGTCAATATTTAACAAAAAAGCCCGCAGTGTTGAACTACGGGCTTTGAGTTGTATAGATCAAAATTTACACATTTTCTTGTTGGAGTTCATCCACGAAAGCCTCTATTACGCGACTTTGGAGTTTTTTAGGGCATTTATCTATAATGAGTTTATGCCAGTATTTAAGATCACCTTCCGTTACTTCTTCTTGGCTTGCCTCTAGCTGAACCATCTTCTTGCTGGCCTCAACCCATATAGAGCCGGAGGGCTTAACTGTGTAACCAGGAGTTATGCTACAAGCAGCTTTAGCTAGCGAGTCCACACTTCCAGATAAGTCTCTTGCACTCTTGATTGATTGGATAATCTGTTTGGCAAGCTTTATTTTGAGATCTTCACCTGAGTATGCAATTCTTGTAGATACAGACTCCAGAATTTCTGTAGCTCCTTCCAGTCTATTTTGAGCAACAAAAGCATTTGTAGCTTTTTTGCAGAGTTCATGGTTTTTTTCCTGATCCGTAACGAACTTAAGCAGAGGTGTCAGGAGATCAAGTTCTGGGTCTTCTTGGTCAAGTCTAAGCTCAAGAATCTTGGCTGCTTGCTCAGAGATAGTTTTTTGCTTAGCTAAATCAAGAAGTAAATGGGTTATGCGTAGGAAGTTGCTTGTGTCCCCTTTGATGAGTAAGGCATTAATCAGGGATTTCTGATAACTTGCTTTAGAGTTACCGCCATTGTCTTGGATAAGGGCTTCCCAGGCATCAAGGTCTTGATCGGTAATCCCGGGTAGGGTGACCAGTCTTTTGGCAGCGGCTTTCCAGACTGCAGATGCAGGTGCGGTTTTATAATTGCCATAGTTTGAGCAAGCTGCAGTTGCTAGAGCAGGTGTGTGCGCTACTAAATCGCTTACTGTATTGATGTTTTTGATTACTTTAAGGGCTAGTTCTTGTTTGGTCTTTTCTCCGGCCTCACCATGTGCTGTCTTAATAAGACTTAATTGAGAAGGGATAAGCCCCCAAGATTCTTTTGCAATCAAAGAACTTACAGATTGTATTAAAATCGCATGGTTTTTCCCCTGAGAGAGATGAGAGACAAAGGATGAGTTATGGCTTATATTGCCTTGTCTTACGCTCCGTTCAAGCAAAGTAGCTGCTTGCTCTTGGCTTTTAGAGTCTTTTTCAGTAACGCGCCCGCTAAGAATTTCTGCAATAAAGTCTGTATTGCGGCCTGATTCTTTCTCTACCGTGCGCACTTGCCCTTCAGGGGTAATCTTTCTTGGGATTGCTGGATTAGGCTCAGCTGCGCTTGGCTGCTGTGTGTTATCAGATGTATTTATAGGTGTGGTTGCTGTCATTGTATTATTAATTTATTTTTTTGAATTATAATGAACGAACTGCCTAGACGGTAGAATATTTATTAATTCTGTCAACTTATTAAAAAAGCCTGCAGTTAATTGTAAACTGCAGGCTTTTGCTAAATGAAAAGTTCCTTGGTCGACGTGTTAGTGTACATGATATCCGGCAAACACGTGTTCTTTGATCGAGAAGTCCATGTCTTCTTCAGAGCAGTCGGGTGCCTTTTCCTTAAGCACTCTAGAAGCATAGTGATTCCATATGACGCCTCGTGTTGATAGGTTAAGCTCCTTCTTGAGTTCATGAACAATCTTCTGATGAAGCTCTGGAGACATATCAGGTTTTTCAAACATCAGGTTAATGATTTGCTTCCACGCCTCTTGAGTTTCTTTCTCTAGTGTTGAATTCTGGAAAAAGTCTACACTCTTTAAGTTTCGAGGGAGCATTTGCACTCCATACTCAAGTACCTTCTCGGCGGTAGGAGCTAAGCTTAGGTTCGGGTCATCCACGGAGAAGCAACCCCCACCCATGAGGAAGAAGGTCCTAGCATTCTCAGCAGATGCACAGGTAGTGAACCAAGATATAGCTGCACGCCAGTCATTTTTTTCAATGAGGCTCATGACCATTTTGTTGGTAAAATGGTAGTCATTGGTGAGGGCCTTAAATCTTTCACAGGTGGCTAGCTGCTGATGTAGTCGGACAACATAATCATTTACACCTTCAGCCTCTGATAAGGCAATCAGGACATAGTCTTCAAAATATTTTAAAAACAAAGGTTTGTAAGTGTTAAAGATGTGATCATCAGCTGAGAGTGCTGTGGTATGATGATTTACAGCTTTGTTCCTGTCATCGATGACTACTTTCATGTGCTTAAAGAATGCATCAAGAAAGTCGCTTTTTCTTTTAGTCTCGAACCCTTCCCAGAGCTCATCTGCTAGCTTGAGTAAGAGGGTAGGGTCATCTTCCATCCCATCAGCGCCTTCAACCTGAGGGAGTTTGAGCGTGAACAGCATATCAGTGATTAGGGTAGGGTCGTCCGTCTCTTGTATAGCGTAGCCACAAAGCTCATTTCGTAGCCCAGTATCCGTAATTCCACCTATGATGGAAGGAAGATGATACCGACTAAAGCTTTTTGTCTCCATGATTTGTTTTACAAGAGAATGGTACAGGTCTTTGGCATTAGCCTCAGTTGCTAGTTCTTGAGCAATTTCAATTTTGTGACTTAGGTATTTCGGTTCATTCGGCAAAGTGGCCATGAGCCTTGGAGATATCTTTTCAAGCCAGGCTTCACAGTGTCGATAGTAACAAGTTTGGTTCCTCCCATAGCATGTATAGTTCCCGCGCCCAAGGGCTAAGTCAAAGAGTAGGTGGCCATGGGTTTCCCCCAATGCATCCATGATTGTTATCCAGACATTAAGGTCGTCTTTATTGACATCATTTTCTACCTCATCAATCAAGCTTAAGGCTTGGTCTAAAACCTTGCAGAACTGCTCTTCTTCAGGAGTGAGGAAACTTTGGCCAAGGGAAGTAGGAGGGTTCTTTGCCATAGCCTCGATCAGGAGGTTTGCTAATCCGGAACGCCAGGCAAGTAATGCTTCTTTAGTCACAGACCCCTCAGTCCTGCCGTGCATGCTTTTGATGCAACCTAAAGCAAGCGTCCAGCGTTGTGACTTAATAAGGTCTTCAATAATGCTACGTGCCTTTGGGCTTCCTACAGGTAGGTATTGCACGTAAGAGGCCATGTCTTCTGGAGAGACATTGTTTTGCTCTACTGGAGACCCTGCCAGGCTAAGAGAAATACGCTCTTGAGTTCTTTCTAATAAACAAGGGTTAGGGAGTAACTCTTTAAGCACATCATCCCAGGTTTTTCCTGAATTTTGCTTTACTGTACGATCGCCAGCTTGGCCTGTTAGGTTTGTTTCACTCGAAGAGGAAGTAGTTGAGGTTGGGGATGTAGGTAGCGCAAAGCTAGGCACGTCAAGGTTGTCCATAATGAGGGTTCCTATTTTTAGGGTTGATAATGTAACACTTTAGAAAAAAAGTGCCCGGGGCGGGACTCGAACCCGCACGCCCTCACGGGCAAGGGATTTTAAGTCCCCAGCGTCTACCAATTCCGCCACCCGGGCCCGTCTCAAAAGCAAGCTTTTGAGGCGTTTTTGTTCAGGCTCGTTTTGAAGTTAAAACCAGCCCGATCAGTAGATGGCAGGGATATTAGAAGCATTCAGAGAGTCCTTGCAAGCTTTTGCTTGAAAATTTTTTAACTTTCTCTTTCCTTAGTCTTGTAATGTCTGAGAATACACCCCCAGAACCGAAAATTGCTGCCAAAGCCTCTAAGGTCCTAGAGATGGAACCAGGCTCTTATTGGTGGTGTGCCTGTGGGCACTCTCAAAACCAGCCCTTTTGTGATGGCTCCCACAAGGGCACGGGGATGGTCCCCCTCAAGGTAGAGATTACCGAAAAGAAAAAAGTTGCTTGGTGCCAATGCAAGCATTCTAAGAAAAAACCCTTTTGTGACGGCTCTCACAGAAGCCTAGACTCATCTGAATCATGAAGGACACTACCGAAGAACTTAAGCAGCAGCTCTTAGACCGCCAGCTCAACCCGTATTGTGGCTACATGCGCTTTATTACCTTCTTAGCCTTTATGCCTGCATTCTGGTATCATGCTTGGTGGGCTATTATTTTAGTAGCCATTGCCTCTGCGACAAATGCCTTTTGGTTCCCGGCCCCACAGAGTAGGGACCATTTTATGACTCGCGCTATTCTGGGGGAGATGCACTGGCATACCCGCGCGAGTTTGGTTCAAAAGTCTATCGTTAATTTTTTAAACCTCTTCCCTGTGTTTGCCTTGGTCTGGACCCTCTGGAACAATATGCTCTGGGAGAGTGTGCTATTAGCCTCACTCGTATTGATCCACCGCGTAAGCCTATTGGCCTACATGGCAAGACTCGGCGAAGAGCAGGGGGCTTAAGCCTTACAGCACTCCACCGTAAACGGCCTTCGCACCCAGGTCTTCCTCGATACGTAGCAGCTGGTTGTATTTACAGATGCGGTCTGTCCGGCTGAGTGAGCCTGTTTTGATTTGGCCCACATTCGTTGCCACAGCGATGTCTGCAATGCTAGTGTCCTCAGTCTCGCCTGAACGGTGGGAGATGACTGAGGTGTAGTTAGCACCTTTGGCCATAGTGATCGCATCCAAGGTTTCTGTAAGGCTGCCAATTTGGTTAACCTTAATAAGGATCGAATTGGCAACCCCTAGGTCGATTCCTTTTTTAAGGAATTCTGTATTCGTAACGAATAGATCATCCCCAACAAGTTGAGTGCTGCTACCGAGCTGGTCCGTGAGTGCTTTCCAGCCGTCCCAGTCATTTTCATCACAGCCATCTTCAATGGATATCATGGGGTACTTACCGCATAGGTCTTTATAGAACCCTACCAGCTCTTCAGCAGAGAATTCTTGCCCGCTTGATTTTTTAAAGACGTACTTTTTCTTTTGCGCATCGTAAAACTCTGAAGAGGCAACATCTAAGGCAAAGAAAATGTCTTTACCTAAGTGGTAGCCAGCATCCTTAATCGCCTGGGCGATCGCTTCGAGCGCAGCCTCGTTAGAGGGGAGGTTCGGGGCAAAGCCGCCTTCATCGCCAACCGCAGTCGAAAGCTTTTGTCCTTTAAGTACTTTCTTAAGCGCATGGAACACTTCGCAACCCATTTGCAATGCATGGCTAAAGCTTTGTGCGCCCTTAGGCACAATCATAAATTCTTGGATGTCAATCGGTGCATCGGAGTGGGCCCCACCATTCATCACATTCATCATCGGTACGGGCAACACAGTCGCCTCATCCCCACCAATATGCTTATAAAGAGGCAGCTTACGTTCTGCAGCCCCCGCATGAGCAACCGCTAGAGAGACTCCAAGGATCGCATTAGCGCCCAAGTTTTTCTTATTAGCGGTTCCGTCAAGCTTAAGCATGAGTGCATCAATCCCTGCTTGGTCAACAGCGTCTTGGCCAATGAGGGCTGGGGTGATCTTTTCGCGGATATTGGATACAGCTTTAAGAACTCCCTTACCACAAAAACGTTTTTCACCATCGCGCAACTCAAGGGCTTCGTGCTCTCCGGTACTTGCCCCTGAGGGCACGGCCGCGCGGCCAAAGGCACCGCTTTCAAGTGTTACGTCGACTTCAACAGTAGGGTTCCCGCGAGAGTCAATGATTTCTCGTGCGCAAATAGTTTTGATACGGCTTGACATAGCCATGAGTCTTGGCATACAGATAAGCCAGTGTCAAGACTAGGCCTGGTAGGCCTTTGAAATTAACTTTAATTTACAAAGATATGGACTGTAAGGAACCATTATTAGGATCTAGCTATAACAAGCCTGAAGAAGTCCCTTCTTCAGAAGGACAGCAGAGTACTGAAAGTAAGGAAAAGTTTCGCTTAGTGAGAAAGGGGTCTTCCTTGGAGAAGGTATGGAGACGTGTAAAAACTCATTTTACTGAGCAGCCCGCTTATTACGAAAAGAGTATGAATAGTCGAAATCCAAAAGAAGAAACAGGTCTCTACCCTGAATCCTTAGATTAGGGCTTTCGAGCTTGCATTCTCGGGGGAATATATACAGAATGCCTGCAAAGGAAATTCACTGTAGCTACTTAAGACACCTTTGAGTAGCTCGCCAAAAATTCTACATTCTCTACATCTATGCCTGCCCCGACACTTACCCCTTCCAGTGCTGCTGCGCGCACTGCACCTTCGGTTGATATTCTCGCTAATAAAACCCTTCAATCTCTAGAAAGATTATATTCTAACGAAACCTCTAACTTGGGGGACTTCGAAAACTGCTTGCACGACGTAGTAACACTCCTAAAGGCAAGCCATGAAAATGCACATTTTATTGCAGCCCAGTTTAAGGAAGTGCTTTTTACCTGGAGCACCCGCCGCGAAGAAACAAAACCTTTGGATGCCTTCCAAGGGTTTTTAGTTATAGCGAGGATGGGCAATGTCGATAGCTATGATGCACTCAAAGTCCTCCAGGCAGAGTATGAAACCAAGTTAGATAGACTTACTAAGCAAGTGATAGCCGAGCTTGATGCACTCTATAAAGACTATTTAGAGGAGCGCTGCCGAGTGACTCAGGAGATGCTTGAGATGTTCCGTACAGAGCTCAATGAGACGGGGGCAACCTGGCAGTCTGATCGCGTGAACCAACAAAAGCAGATAGAGCTTCAAGAACACGCAGTCCGGCTAGAGCGCAAGATCCTCTTCCGTTTTATAAACAACTAAGTCTATAAGCAGCATTGTTTATATTTCTTCCCGCTCCCGCAAGGGCAGGGGGCATTACGGCCTGGCTTTTTTTCTTTTGTTGCTTTGGGGGTGAAGCCTGTTGTGTAGACCCAGGCCCCCTCTTTCTTTTCAAAAGAAGAGCATTCGTGGATGGTTTGAACAAAACCTGTTTTTTTGTCCCGCGCTTTTGCGATAAAGGTCACAGTGCCTGTCTGGTCCGTTGCGGTGCCTTTTTGTGTTTCGAGTACTTCTAGGCTGATCCAGTCCGTATCTTTACAAGAGTGCTCCAGGTTTTCTTGTTGGATATGTTTACGCTGGGTGGGGCAAGTTGTTTCAATCAGGTAGGCAGTAGCAGCTTGGGTATAGGCCGTATAGCGCGAGCGCATGAGCTGTTCTGCAGTATTAGGGGTGCTTTCCCCTAATATAAAAGGATTGCAACAGCTCGAGAAGGGTTTTCCGGATCCACAAGGGCACGTCATGTTATTATAATTTATTAAAGTTATTAAAGGTTATGTAATTGATTTTTAAATATCTTGTTGGCTCGTTTTGTTCTTGTGCTCGAGAAGCAAGGTAGTAGGATTCCTGCCGTTATGTCAAAAATTATAAAAATTCTCTCAATTATTACTGTATTCGGGTTTGGTTCTGCTTTTGCTTGTTTTGCTGAAGAGAGCGAGCCTCAGCAAGGTGCTCCTGAAACACATAAGCACCAAACAGCAGAATCAAGCGATCAGGCTGACCACGAATAATCTATGGACTAGAATCCGTCTTTTAAAAAGAGCACTCTGCAAAATGGGTGCTCTTTTTTTACGCAGCAGGAGAAGCATCAGGAGGTTTCTGTTCCTCATCTTCACCTAAGTCCCCTAATTTGTTTTCGACTTTTTCAACAATCGCGAGTTTTAGTTTTGCGATGTGTTCATCTAGCCAGTCTTCGGCATCCGCAGGGAGCCCCTTTAGGTAGAGTTGAGTTTCTTCGGGCAGCAGCTTTCCGGTAGAGACAGCAAGTTCGCTCAATTTTGCTATGAGCGGCCCCATCGCCTCAAGCGCAGGATCTAGTACAACTACTATAATACGAGTAGAGGTTTTCGCTGCAGTACCAATAATGCTTTGAGCAGCACTCCCCACAGCATCTGCAAAGCCGCTGCTCTTTGCTTGTTCAGAAAGCCCTAATTGCCCGAAGCTTGCTAAGTCAGCGACTCCGGTTACGGTAAAGAGCAATGCTTGGCTTGTAGCATTAGCAAGGTTACCCAAGGCAATCTCTGCACTGGCCACAAGCTCATCGCCTGTCTTGCCGCCGCTCATTAAAAACTTTCCGGTGCCCCCTATGATAATCCTGAGGGCTAGCCCAATCATTTCTAAGGCATTAAAGAGGGCTTCAAAAAATGAGTTCTTAGCAAACCTCAGCGCAGGCAAGCCAGCCTTGCGATCTATTAAAGATAAAGGCTCTGTAGGTTTAATAGATTGCGCAGCGCTTGGCTTTTCTGTCTGGGTTGCAGCTTTGGCTTCACCAGCTTGTGCGGCTTCAACTTTTTCTTCTGTAGGCTTTGGTGCGGTTACCGTAATCTCTTTAGGGGGAGTTGTCCCTGCAATAATGCCCGTTTCAGCTTTCTCAGTTGTTGTGGAAGGTTCTTTAACGTCTTCTTTAATTTCGGTTTCTTCTTCAGTAACGACCTTCTCTTTTTCTTCGATAGATTCTACCTGACTAGTAGACTCTTCTTCAGTCTCAGTCTTTTGTTCTGCTTCTGTTTTTTCTATGGCTTCTTTAGCTCCGAAGAAGGCTTTGTTAAGTTTCTCCATCCCTTCATCGCTTAGGTCCTCAAGTTTTCCTAAGGGGCTTAGCACAAGTTCTTTGATTTCCTTTTTCTTGTCGTCGCTCATGTATTGCCCAATGCCTTTAACAGCCTCACGGATACCTTCTACTGCTGGATCAAAGACAGGGAGGGCCACATCGACAAGTGCTATAATAATCCCCGCACCGCCACGTAAAGCAATATCTAGCGTTTGCTGAGGGATCGCTGCAATGAGGTCGCCCATACCACTATTGTAAGCTTTTTCAGTTAGGGTAGTGCCTGCGGCTTTATCGATACCCTTAGTGACTCCGTAAATAATGACACGAGAAAGTGCATGCGCAAGGTTCCCTGCAACCATACCGATAGCTTCGGGGAGGTTTTCTTTTTCCTTCTCCCCTTTGACTATAACACGGCCTAAAGAGGTAATGAGTACAATTCCTCCAATACGAGCCATGTCAATAGCATCAAAGATAGCACGCTTAAAGGCACGTTTGCCCTCGAGTGTTTTATCAGCCGCTTTTCTTTCGCTGAGGGAAATCTCCTCTACCTCTTTTGTTTCATCAGCTTTATCCTCAGTCACTTCTTTTTGGCTGATATCCTTTGCTTCTGTAGGCTCAACCTCTCGACCCTCAAAGGGAGGGCCAGATACTCTTTTTGATTTAGGCAACTCTTCTTTATGGGTATCTTCCCTTTTTTCTACAGAACGGCCCGCAGGCATTTCTCCTTTTTGCTTGCTCGTACTATCAAGAGAGTCTGGATCGATGCGAGGGTCATCTCCAGCAGAGCCTCCTACAGGTCTTATTTTGTCAGAGCTCATTATTAATTGAGGGTGTGTGGTTTATATAAACACTGAGTCAGTATGCTATTATCGGCATACAAGACCCCTTCTGAAGGCGTTTTCTTTAAACAAGGCCCTTGATTTTCGGCTGTGTTTATCTAACCTAGTTAGGGTATTATTGGGGATTAGGCCCAAAGAGGCCTTAACTAGCTGAAAATAATAGATTTATGCGTACAGGATTACTTTTTTCAGGGCAAGGAGCCCAGCATGTGGGGATGGCAAAGTCACTTTATGACCAAGCCCCTCAGGCAGCTCGTATTTTCGATCAGGCGAATGCTATTTTGGGTTATGACCTCAAAACGGCTTGCTTCGAAGGCCCTGAGGAAACCCTCACACGCACAAACTATTGTCAGCCAGCACTTTATGTACATGGGGTCTGTGTGTACGAGCTTCTCAAAGAACGAGGCTGCCTGGAGGACCTACATTGTGTTTTGGGCCTCAGCCTAGGGGAGCTCACTGCTTTGGCCATAGCTGGAGTATATGATTTTGAAACAGGCCTGCGCATTGTGGCTGAACGGGGCCGCTTGATGGAAGAGGCCTGTGCACAGTCCGAAGGGGGGATGGCTTGCTTAATCGGGGGGACGCCTGAAGAAGCCAAAACACTTGCCCAGGACTGTGATGTGGATTTAGCCAATTTCAATAGCCCAGGCCAAATCGTTCTCTCTGGGGATAAGGCAAAGATCGACACTGCCGTAGAAAAAGCAGAGGCGCTGAGTTTTAAACGCGTAGTCCCCTTGAATGTGGCTGGGGCCTATCATAGCCGTTTGATGGAGCCTGCGCGTGAGGCGTTTGCGAGCTTCCTCAGCGATATTCCTTTTGCAGCACCCACAATAACAGTATTTACAAATACTACAGGCCTTGCCATTCAAGAGCCTGAAGCAATCAAAGCGGCTTTAACCAAGCAAGTGGTATCTTCCGTTCTATGGGAAGACTGCTTCCGTAATGCTCGTGCCCTAGGCGTAGACACTTTTTACGAGTGTGGCCCAGGTAAGGTGCTTGCGGGGCTTGCACGCCGTACCGAAAAATCAAGTACAGTGATACCTGTAAGCGAATATACGGATCTACCTGAAGGGGTGAGCACATAATCCTAATGAGTAAAACAAAAAAAATACGCAACTTTTGCATTATTGCCCATATTGACCACGGTAAGACAACCTTGTCAGACCGTTTGTTAGAGCAAACCCAAACCGTTCAGAAACGGGCCATGAAGGAACAGCTCTTAGATGCGATGGATCTAGAGCGCGAGCGCGGCATTACGATTAAATGCCACCCGGTATCTATGGAGTATACCGATAAAGATGGGGAAGAGTATTTGTTCAACCTCATCGACACCCCGGGGCACGTAGACTTTTCCTACGAGGTTTCTCGGAGCTTGGCTGCCTGTGAAGGCGCATTGCTTCTGGTAGATGCAGCTCAAGGGATTGAAGCTCAGACAGTGGCTAATGCCCATTTGGCTTTAGATCAGGGGCTAGAAGTAATCCCGGTCATCAATAAGATTGATCTACCGAGTGCCCACCCAGAGCTTATTCAGAAACAGCTCGAAGATATTTTAGCAATCCCCGCAGAAGAATCTATTTTAGCCAGTGCAAAGTCGGGTATTGGGGTTCCCGAAATTCTTGATGCGATTACACATCGTGTTCCTGAACCACGCTGGGGAGATTGTTCCGCGCTGCGTACGCTTGTTTTTGATAGTGTTTTCAATACCTATAAGGGTGTGATTTGCTACGTGCGTGTATTTTCTGGCACGATTAAAGCCGGGGATGAGGTCGTGATGATGAGTCAAGGCTTACGCATCACTGTAAAAGAAGTCGGGCAATTTTCACCTGAAATGGTCCCGCAGAAAGAACTTAAAGCAGGCCAGGTCGGTTATGTCGTTACTAATGTTAAAGAAGTTGCTGACATTAAAATCGGGGATACAATCACTCATGTGAGTGAACCTGCTGAGGAAATGCTCCCGGGGTACCAGGAGGTAAGCCCTATGGTCTTTAGTGGACTGTATCCGCTCGACACTTCCGACTATGAAAAGCTTAAGGCCAGCCTAGGGCGCTTACGTCTTAACGATGCGGCATTGGTCTATCAGTCCGAGAGCTCTACAGCACTCGGGTTTGGTTTTCGTTGTGGTTTTTTGGGACTACTGCATATGGAGATCGTCCAAGAGCGTATCCGCAGGGAGTACAACATCGATTTGATCGCTACTTACCCAAGTGTGGTGTACCACTTAACCACGACCTCTGGAGAAAAGAAGGAAGTCGATAACCCCATGCACCTTCCTGACCCAAGCCTGATTAATTACATGGAAGAACCCACCATCAAGGCAACGATACACGTTCCTAATACAGCAGTAGGGGATGTTATCGGCTTGATCATCGAAAAACGGGGGACCTGTGATCACACCGAGACTTTGGACGCAACACGGCTTATCCTCGAGTGTACCTTGCCGTTGAACGAAATTCTAGTAGACTTTAACGATAAGCTCAAGAGCATGACCCGGGGTTACGGCTCCATGGATTATGAAATGGGTGAGTACGTACGCTCTGACCTCGTGAAGCTTGATATTTTGGTCAATGGGGAAACTGTTGATGCCTTTTGCTCAATTGTACACCGCAGTAAGGCCGAGTCTAAAGGGCGTGCATTGTGCGAAAAGCTCAAAGACATCCTTCCCCGTCAAATGTTTAAGATCGCCATTCAGGCTGCTATTGGAAGCAACATCATCGCCCGAGAGAGCCTTTCTGCTATGCGCAAAGATGTGACAGCAAAGTGTTACGGAGGGGATATTTCGCGTAAACGTAAATTGCTTGATAAACAAAAGGAAGGTAAGAAGCGCATGAAGAAGATTGGTAAGGTAGAAATCCCTCAGGATGCCTTCATCAAAATTCTTAAAAATTAAAATTTTAAGCCCCACCAAGTTCTATGTTTAAGTCCCTAACCCGAAAAAAACAGGAAGCACGCTACTTACTGCGTCTTTCACGGAAGGTCTATACCTATAGGCGTGATGTGATGAGTCCCAAGCAGCTCACTGCGCTAAAGTCTGCTCAAAAACAGCTCGAGACGTCCCTAGAGGATCCAGATGCTGGGGAGCATGTCTTCGAGCTAGAGATGCACCGCCTAGATGACATCCTGAAGGATTGTGGCGGGACGATTTACCCAGTTACTTTTTGGAATGAAAACATAGAAATGTTTTTACTCGCGGCCATTGTCGCCTTGGGGATTCGTGCCTTTTTCTTTCAGCCTTTCAAAATCCCAACGAATTCGATGTATCCCACATACTCAGGGATGACTCCTTATCTCTATAAGCTCGATGAACCCCCACCAAGCCTTCTGAAGCGTTTTTGGAACTTTGTCCTTGAGGGCTCCGAGCATTATACGATTGAGGCCCCCGCATCGGGTAAGGTAGAAGTTCCTATCTTTGCACCTAATGAACCTTTTTCTAACCTAGGGCGCGTCCGCTTCAAGAAAGTACAAGGCCGCAAGTGGTTTGGTTTTTTGCCTGCAACCTATAGGGAGTATGCACTTCAGGTAGGGGGCAAATCCGTTACTCTTCGTGTTCCCTGGGACTTTTCTTTAGATGATGTTGTCCTAAAAACTTATTTCCCGCACGCTTCATCTCTAGATGAATTAATCCTAAAGAGCTACCAAAAGGCGCGTGCCCCTTTTTCATACCCTACGCTTGCCACTCATTTGTCAGTCAAAGAGGGGGATACTATCCTTAACTTTGATATCCAAACCGGTGATATGCTTTTTGTGGATCGGGTTACTTATAACTTTAGGCGCCCTAAATTAGGAGAGCCTATAGTCTTCCACACACGTAAAATCCGTGGCATGCAGCACCTAGGGTTACCTACCCAAGATCAATACTACATCAAGCGCTTAGTAGGGATGAATGGAGACCGGCTTGAGGTACGCGAACCAAGGCTCTACCGTAATGGAGCCCCCATTACAGGTACAGAAGCTTTCGAGCTTAACCACAAGCGCACTGCCGGCTACCGAGGCTATCGCGCTGTAGAGCGTTTAAGCCCAGGCATGGTAGAGCGTATTCCTGAAGGCTATTACTATGGCATGGGGGACAACTCTAACCACAGCGCAGACAGTCGCTACTTTGGTTTTGTACCCGAGCGTGAGGTGATTGGTAAAGCTTGCCTCATCTTCTATCCGTTCAGTAAGCGAATCGGCTTGGCAAAATAAGCTCCTTTTTGTAGACTTTGCTGCATGAGTTCAGTAACAAGAAGTCTAACAAGGCTCCCGTTGGCGAGCTTGCTTTCTTCACACCCCCTTGTTCGTCATCTTAGGCCTCCTACAGTCTCTCCATTTATTCGAAGTCGGCAACAATTGTTTCAGGCTACTGTGTGTATTCCTTTGCATACGTATACGACAAGCACTCCACCCGAACAAGAGAGCCCTTTAGATATCTTTCGAAGAAAAATAGAAGGACATCCTCAGTTGTCTACTGAAGATAAAAAGGATTTTCTTGCTGGCCTAGAAAGTCTCCCGCTTGTTCCTGAAGGAGAAATTGCGATTTCTAAAGAAGAATACGGCCAGGTCAGGAGAATGCAATTGGCCTCAGTGCAGGTGCTATTAGATAACTCAAAAGCCTATGAAAAATACTCTCGCGAGCGCGAGCAAGAGCGCCTCAAAGGCGAGCAATATGCCACCGTTGCTGGGGTAATTGCTATTTTTACCTTGGCTGGGGGTGTTCTTGTTACCTGTGGCCGGGCGGCTATGCGCTTTTTTGGCAGGTAGTTAAGGGCTTGCCTTTTGATACCAGGTTTTTATATAATAATAGGTACTTCTTATGTTATTTAAGCAGTTTCTTAGAGATGGCTCCGAGACCACCCCAGTTGTTTTAGTAACGGGGGGTACGGGTTATATTGGCTCTCAACTCATCCCTGCACTTAGGGGGCTGCCTTACCGTATCCGTTATACGGCTCGTAATGTTGAATACAAGCGCGAGCAGTTTGCAAAATATACAGAAGTAATGGAAGCCAACTTCACCGAAGGGGCTGACATGAGCGAGACCTTTAAGGACGTGAAGGTAGCTTTTTACCTCATGCATGCCCTGAGTGAGCGCAAAGGGTTCGTTGCTATGGAAGAGCGTGTGGCCAAAGTCTTCGCAAAGGAGGCGGCTAAAGCCGGGGTAGAACGCATTATTTATTTAGGTGGGCTTGTGAACCCAGTAAACCCAGAGCTTTCAGCCCATATGGAATCTCGCTTACGTGTTGGGGAGATTTTGCGTGAGTCTGGTATCCCTGTTATAGAATTTCGGGCTTCGGTTATCTTAGGCTCAGGGAGTATTTCTTTCGAGATCGTACGGGCCTTAGTCGAGCGCCTACCCATTATGGTTACCCCCAAGTGGGTCTCTATGGAGGCACAGCCTATCTATGTTGAGGATGTGATTGCGTACCTTGTCCAGTCTGTAGAGTTACCCCTAGAGGGGGATCACATTTTTGAAATAGGCGGGAAAGACCGTGTCTCTTATTTAGGCCTCATGGAGGCTTATGCAAGCGAGCGTAACCTCAAGCGTTATTTCATAAGAATCCCCTTTCTTACTCCCTTTCTGTCTAGCTTGTGGCTTAGTTTTGTGACGCCTGTCTATGCGCGGGTAGGGCGGAAATTGATCGAGAGTATCGCCACACCGAGTGTGGTTTATAATAAAATCGCAAAGACCCACTTCCTGGTAGATCCGATAGGGGTCAAGGCGGCAATCCATAAATGCCTAGAGCGTGAGGAAGAGGTTTTGCGCCAGAGCCATTGGGTAGACACGCTCTCTGAGCATGATATCGGGGACGACAAAACAGCGCTGCACTACAAAAATCGTATTGTAGATGTACACACTATCACTCTACCTTTATTTTTGCCAAACCCGTTTGGCCCTATCGAGCGCATAGGCGGTAAAACAGGGTGGTACCACCTTAATTTTTTGTGGGAAATCCGAGGAGCAATGGATGTCATGATTGGTGGTGTCGGGCTACGGAGGGGCCGCCCTGATGTACACGAAACGAAAGTAGGCGATACCATTGATTGGTGGCGGGTAGAGGCTTACGAGCCTGGTAAGCGCTTGCGCTTAATCGCAGAAATGAAGGTCCCAGGGCGTGCCTGGTTAGAGTTTGAGCTGGTAGAAGGCGATAATTCACGCAAAATCGTCCAAACCGTAGTATTCGACCCCTTAGGGCTATGGGGCCTCATTTATTGGTATGCACTCGTGCCGATTCATTGGATTTTATTTAAGGGGATGCTTAAGAATATTAAAAAAGCTATCTACGCCCAAGCTGACATAAGGTAGTAGTTTTTTATAATCAAAAAGACATAAGTCCTTGATTCTTAAAAATAAAGCTTGGCAGCTATAATCTTCATAGTGTACAAAACGAGCACTATGAGCTTATTAAGTATATTAGGAAGAACAGTCAATCCGCAGGTCACTAGAGCTGCTCAATCAACAACAAGTCGGTTTGGTCGCCATTTTGTAACCCAAGTTCGTAATACAGTAGCTAAAGTTTCTAAAGAAAAAGAAGTAACTGTTGTATTAACGGGTTCAACTGCAGGGGCTGTAGGCATAAGCAGCTATGGGGTTAAAAATATTTTTGACCATGCTCAAAAACCAGGAGCTAATACAATACACCCCATCCCTGTCGGTTAATTTTAGAGCTTGGAAAGGTATTTAGGCTGTACTAGAATCCTAGTACTATGCACGTACCTCCCACAAACTTTGTTAACTCTGTAAAGCCCTTGTTTCTTCGGAACGGGGGTCTTTTTGCGTCTGCCTTGTGGCGTAATCCGCTTCTTTCATATCGGCATAACAAGTTCTGTTTCGTCCCGATCGTGCGCTTGCAGCACCGCCGCTGTAGTACTGAGGCGCCTAAACCCTCCGAAGAAGACGAGGGGATGCTCTTTATTAGAGAGGATGTAGAGAAGCTGCGTACTCAAATCAAACTTCAGATAGAGCTCCTAGAACAAATGGGGCAGTCTTTAGACAATTTGCCTGAGGGGGTGCTTAAGGCAAAAAAAGATTCAGCCCCTCAAGAAATACCGCCAGCCCCCGAACCTAAGCGCAGGGGTAGGCGTTTTCTTTCTGCTTTTGCTTGGAGTATTTTTGGCTACGGGACAGCGCGAGGCTTAGATATGGCCATTCTTATTCTTGCCAACAGCACCCTGTTTAATTCATAAAGCGCTCCTCCTTATTGGTACCTGCCTAGATAAACCTTGTCATCATCTTAGTTTTACCCTATCATTAAAGTCGTGCTAACCTAAGTCTTCTTTAATGCAGGGCAATCTCTTCAAAAACATCCTCAGTGGAATTGTCGCAGGTGTTATTATCATCACCTATTGTTTTTCATTTGCGGCACTCTTGTTCTCTGGTGACCTTGCTTTTGGTTTATCCTACGGCCTAGGGGCTTGTTTAGTTTCAGCGGCAGTCATTTCTTTTTGGGTCGCTATTTTTAGCTCCTTCAATTTCTCGATAGGGGGCCCGCAAGGAAACGCTATTGCTGTTTTGGCAGTGATCGCCGGGATGACTGTCAGCGCCTTCCCGCCCGATGCAGACCCTCAAACCGTCATCCACCACATTTTCTTTATTTTTACTTTCGGCACTTTCCTTACGGGGCTGTTCCTGTATGTACTGGGGGCTTTCCGGGCCGGTAAAGCAATTCGTTTTATTCCTTACCCTGTTGTCTGTAGCTTCTTGGCAGCGGCGGGGTGGCTCGTTTTTGCTGGGGGTATAGCGGTGATGACAGACCAGCGCCTCAGCTGGGACGGCTTGGCTACATTCCGTGAGCACGATGTTGGTATGCGTTTGACTGCAGGTTTATTTTTTGCCACATTCCTAAGCCTTGTCCTGCAGTATAGTAAGCACTACCTCACGCTGCCTTTGGCTTTACTGACTGGGGTAAGCTTAGTCTACGGGGGGATCCATCATTACGGGCTTTCCTTAGACGAGGCCCGTACTTTAGGCTGGCTTTTTCAGGGGCAAGAGCAACTCAACTTCTGGTCCCCCTGGAATCAAGATGTTTTGGCTTCTATAGATTGGAGAATCGTCCAGTCTGAGGCCGGTAGCATTATTACGCTTGTTTTAGTAACGGCAATGACGGTTCTAGTCACGGCCTCTGGCCTAGAGGTCCAAGCGCATGAGGACGCGGACCTAGATACAGAGCTTGAGTGTAATGGCTTGGCAAATGTCCTCTCATCAGCTGCTGGAGGGTTCGTTGGGTATATTCTTTTAAACCCTAGTTCATTGAATAGAAGTGCCGGCTCTACCAGTCGTTTGAGCGGGATTGTCGTCTCTGTATTGTGTTTGTTCGTGATTTTCAAAGGCTCAGACATGATCGCGTACGTGCCTAAGGTTGTTCTTGGTGGCTTACTGGTTCAAATGGGAGCAAAAATGCTTTACCAATGGCTTTTATCAACGCGTCATAAACTTTCCCTTACTGAGTATGTCTTAGTACTGATCATTTTTGGTATCATTATTCTTTGGAACTTTATTGCTGGCTTAGTCGTAGGCTTAATTGCAGGGTGCTTGATCTTTGCACTTAATTACAGCCGCGTACGTGTCGTGAAGCATTTACTCAAAGGCTCTTACTTTCGTAGTAATCGCGTTCGCCCTGCGGATGAAAATAAGGTTCTCAACGAGCACGGAGATCGTATTAGTATCCTAACCTTACAGGGTTATTTATTCTTCGGGACATCCCACGGCCTTTATCAGTTCGTCCGCAGGATCGATGGCGACATTCATACTTTGGTATTTGATTGCCACTTGGTCACAGGGATGGATTCTTCTGCCTCCTCCAGCTTTGAGAAAATCCACCAATTTGCTGAAGATAACGGCATTTTCCTTGTCTTTGGGGGTATGAACGAATTGGTCGAAAAGGAACTACGCCTAGCAGGTTTCTTGGATCATAATGATGACATTATCCATGCTTTCAAAACTCCAGATATTGCACTTGAGTGGGCCGAAAGCCGCCTGGTCGAAAAATATATCCAACGCACCACGACCGAAAGCCCAATTCTTAAGTGGTTTGCTGATGAATTTAAAGACCCAGAGTTAGCCAAATTATTCATTAGCTATTTAGACCGTCGTGCTTATGACAAAGGAAGCTACTTGTGTAAGCAAGGTGAGCCTTCCGATAGTGTGTTTTTTGTCGAAGCCGGGCAGGTAACAATCCTCTTCGAGCAAGAAGGCGGGGAGAGTATACGCTTGCGTAGTATGGAAGGATCTAATGTTGTAGGGGAAATGGGCTTTTGTATTAATCAACCACGTTCGGCAAGTGTCTTTGCCGAGAAAGAAAGCGTTATCCATGTCTTAGATAAGGCAAGCTTCGCGCGTATGCAAAAAGAGCACCCTGAGTTAGTGACGAAGTTCCTAACCAATATCGTGCGCACGCTGTCCCAGCGGATGGACTTTAGCAACCGCCTTTTAGCAGAACTACAGGATTAAGCTTTGGACAGCAGATTAAGTCACTCAGGCTTTGGCGCATTGCCTCCGGAGCTTCGCTTACACATTTGCGACTTTTTTGACGAGGTTAAAGATCTATGTTATTTAGGTGCTACATGTCGGGAATTAAGGGTTGCAGTAGCATCGAGTTATAATTTTAAGACTTTATATGCTCTTAAGAAGATAGAATGCTACGGCCTCGAGCAACTCAAAGAAGGCGGGGATCACGAGCTAGGCCAACGCGTCATTAGAATGGCTGCTTTCTCTCACTGTCGTTTTAATGACAACTTCCAAGAAGCAAAGCGCCTTATCGTGCAAATGGGTAGGTATCCAAGGAACCCTTACGGTGATTTAGCACTAGAGGTCTATAGACGCACTGAAGACTTAGAGCAAGTGCGCACGCTTGCTCCCAATGATTGTTTATGGACTAAGGTTCGATTAACCAGCTTAGTCTATGAGCGTACTCATGATTTAGCTGCAGCTACAGCAATAGCCGAAACAGCAGGAGCTTTGTCTGAAATAGCCTTTAAACAATTTGCGGTCACTTACTATAAAGACACTGCAGACTTTGAGGGGGCCCAAAAGCTTCTAGCGAAGGCAGGAACATTCGCTCCATTTGCTCTTAAAGAGATAATCCGTCACTATTACAATACAACAGGAAATCTGGACGAAACCCTTTTTATGGCTCAAGAGCATAATGTATTGGGTCGTATCGACACTCAGTATCATCTAGCTGAAGTCGTTTACGCGAAGACTCTGTCCTTAGCGCAAGCACGCCGTTGTTTTACTGGTTCAAGCCCCCATCAAGACCAGATCCTTAAGGCTCGCTTAGCCCCCATTCTTTATCAAAAGCGTGGGCACCTGCAGCGGGCCCGTAAATGGATCCGCAATGGGGTAGGCGTTTATAAGCGCTGGGCTTATGCCAAGTTAAGCCAGGTTCACTTCAAGCGCAGGCGTAATTTCAAGCAAGCACGGCTTATTGCCCGCTATGCAGTCTTTGAAGATGGGGATGAGGCTGAGCGCAATGAAGCCCTCCGAAGCATTAAAATGATGGATTTATTTTATCGTACTAATATTCAAGGGCTTATGAAAAACCAAAAGATTGATATTAGTGATCTTCTGCCCTCAGTGTAGAAACCTTACAAACCAAGTGTAAATAATATTGAATTATCCGACCTAACGCTTTATAGTTAAGGTACTTACTCTTTGGGGGAAGCTAGTAAGTGCAAAACACATAAAGACAAAGGATTGGAATGAAAACTAGCGACCTGCTTGTTAAGGCCTTAGAAAATGAAGGCGTTGAATATATTTTTGGTATCCCCGGAGAAGAAAACCTAGATTTCCTAGAGTCCCTACGGAAGTCTAAAATCAAGCTCATCCTCACCCGTCATGAGCAAGGTGCTGGTTTTATGGCTGCAGCCTACGGGCGCCTAACAGGTAAAACAGGCGTGTGTTTAGCAACGCTTGGCCCGGGTGCGACAAACTTTGTTACCTGTGCTTCTTATGCGCTTTTAGGGGGGATGCCCGTTCTTTTTATTACCGGGCAAAAACCCATCAAGAAAAGCAAGCAAGGGCGCTTCCAAATCATCGATGTGGTCGCCACCATGAAGCCCATCACTAAATTCTCTAAGCAGATTGTAGATGGCAATAATGTTCCCTTCTTGGTAAGAGAATGTTTCCGTATCGCCGAAGAAGCAAAACCTGGCCCAGTACACCTGGAGCTCCCTGAAGACATCGCCGCAGAGACAGTTAAGCGTAAACCCTTCAAAGTGACAGAAGTGTCTGCACCTGCAGCAAGCGCAAAGGCTATTAAGAAAGCGGCTGATATGATCGCTAAGGCTAAACACCCCTTGCTCCTCGTAGCCTCTGGGGCTAACCGTGATGAAACGCACGAGCATATCCGTAATTTTATAGATAAATCAGGCCTCTACTTCTTTACCACTCAAATGGGTAAGGGCGCGGTAGATGAACGTCACGAGCGCTGCTTAGGGACCGCATCCTTGTCTGATAACGACTATCTCCACTGTGCCATCAAAAACTGTGACTTAATCATCAACGTTGGTCACGATGTCAGTGAAAAACCTCCCTTCTTCATGGGGGACAACGGGCTTAAGGTTATTCATCTAAATTTCTTCGCTGCTCAAATGGATGATGTATACTTTCCTCAGCACGAGGTCTTAGGCTGTATGCAGGCTAATTTAAGGGCTTTGGCCAACGCCGTTAAGCCTTCCAAGAGCTGGAACCTTGACTATTTCAAGAAGGTTAAAAAACAAATTGATAAAAATATTTTTGGCAAAAATTCAGAATCAAGCTTCCCGAATATTCCACAACGAATCGTGAGTGATATCCGCGAGGCTATGCCCAGTGATGGGATTCTCTCCCTAGATAATGGTATGTACAAAATATGGTTCGCGCGCAATTACCCAGCGCACGAGCCTAATACCATTCTCTTAGATAACGCTTTGGCCACGATGGGGGGAGGACTGCCTGTAGCCATTGGTGCCAAGATTGTTTACCCAGAGCGTAAAGTCCTCGCGATTTGTGGAGATGGTGGGTTTATGATGAACTCGCAAGAGCTCGAGACTGCAGTACGCCTTAAGCAAGATTTGGTCGTCATCGTCCTGAGGGATGATGCCTACGGTATGATCAAGTGGAAGCAGACCGGCATGGGCATGGAAAACTACGGCCTAGACTTTGGAAACCCAGACTTTGTGAAATACGCAGAAGCCTACGGGGCTAAAGGTATTTGTATCAAGAAGACCGGAGAGCTCCCTAAGGTAATCAAAGACTGCTTTAAAAAAGGAGGTGTTCATCTCATCGAAGTTCCTATAGATTACTCAGAGAACGAAAAAGTCTTTCTCAAAGAGCTTAAAGACAAAGTTTGGAATCTAGAAGAAGAATCTCATGAGTAATTTAGAAATTTTTGATGCGTTTAAGCAGGAAGTTTTTGCCACACTTCCTATGCAGGGCGAGAAGGAAGCTCTTGCGATGCTAGACAAGGCTCACCAACTTTATTCTGATCGTGATGCCTGGCTGCCAGTTCCTCAGCGAATTGCTATCCTAGAAAAAACGCTCGAGCTTATCAAAGAAAAGGCCGAGGATCTCATTCTCGAAGCTACCGAAGAAGGCGGAAAGCCCTACGTAGATTCTAAGGTAGAAATTGATCGCGGAATCGACGGTATTAAGATCGCGCTTAAAGAGCTTTCTCACCTCAAAGGCACAGAGGTCCCTATGGGGGTCTCCGCCTCTTCTGCAAATCGTATGGCCTACACACGTCGCGAGCCTCGCGGGGTAGTCCTAGCAATCAGTGCTTTTAATCATCCTTTTAACCTCATTATCCATCAAGTCATCCCTGCCATAGCTGTAGGCTGCCCAGTAATCATAAAACCGGCAATGACTACACCGCTTTCTTGTCGGAACTTAGTCACTATTCTTGAAGAGGCAGGCTTACCCGAAGGTTGGTGTCAGATGCTCATGTGCGAGAATGAGGTTGCCGAGAAAGTCCTTACAGACCCTCGCATTAGCTTCCTTACTTTTATTGGCTCAGCTAAAGTGGGTTGGTACTTGCGCTCCAAGCTTCCTCCAGGGGCCGGTTGTGCGCTTGAACACGGTGGGGCTGCACCTGTCATCTTTGATGAAACAGCCGACATCGCAAAAAGCATCCCGCTCCTTGTAAAAGGCGGCTTCTATCACGCAGGCCAAGTGTGTGTTTCTGTACAAAGGCTTTATCTCCACGAGTCTATCGAAGGCAAATTTATCGACCCATTTCTTGAAGCCGTCAAAAAACTTAAAGTAGGCGATCCTACCCAAAAAGATACAGACGTAGGCCCTCTTATTTTGCCTAAAGAAGTTGACCGCGTGCATACTTGGGTTGAGGAGGCTGTTTCCGGAGGGGGCAAGCTCTTGTGTGGTGGGGAGAAAATCTCTGATACCTGCTACGCACCTACTGTTATTTTAAATCCTCCCGAAGATTGCCAACTTTCAACGAATGAGGTCTTTGGCCCCGTTGTTTGTATTTATACATACAAAGATCGTAATGAGGCCATTAAGCGCGCTAACAGCCTTGATTACGGTTTTCAGGCTGCTGTGTTTACTAAGGATTTAGATGTAGCACTCGATACCGCCAAACGCCTAGAAGGCTTAGCTGTTATGGTGAATGACCACACTGCTTTTCGTGTCGATTGGATGCCTTTTGGAGGCTACAAGCAATCAGGCCTTGGGGTAGGGGGCATAGGCTACACGATGCACGATTTGACCCTCGAGAAAATGATAGTATTCAACACCGCATAGAGCGGGTTACAACGAAATCTATACTATTTATAACACGCACACTTAGTGTGCGTTATGATAAGCTAAACCCATCTTTATTTGGGTTGACAGTGAAGTTGTTTTTTAAGAACGTCTCCGTTCACTTAAAAAGCAACTTCAAACATGAAAATAAGTTTTCGTTCCCTTGCAACAGTCGCTCTATTACCATTGGGTTTCACTACCGTCTATGCCGGTACTGATTTCCGCAGTCTAGAAAGCGATGTAGCTGAGCTCAAAGCGTATGAAAAGCGTATCAACCAGCTAGAAACGCGCATCAAAGATTTTGAAAATGAGAATCAAGAAGCGCATCACTCCTTTCATCAAATGGAAGAGAACTCTAAAGAGGCTCTTTCTGTGGCTTACTCTTCTCAGGCAGCTGCCGAAGAGGCTAAGCAAGAGGCAGAGATCCTCTACAGAAGTTTTGAGGACAAACCTTGGAGAAGCCCAGCAGTTACTTCAGGGGAAGGGTTTGAGTTTCACGGTAGTTTCCGTTCTAGCTATGGTGTAAATAGCCACGGTGGTGCCGAAGGCCCTAAGGCAAATGCATTTAAGGCGCCTGGTGCAGAGACCAAGTACCGTTTGGGTAACGAGCCTGAAACCAAGACAAACCTAACCTTTGCCTATAACTTCGAAAACCCAGAGTGGAAGAAGGAAGGCATCAACGTGAAGACTCAGGTCACTATGACCATCGATACCGAGTCTAACGCAGCGTTTGACTACACTGGCACTAAGCTCTCTTTAGCAGACTGTTTTGCTGAGATTGACGGTGTTTGGGCAGACCACCAAGAAGCTAAGTTCTGGGCAGGTCAGCGTCTCTACAAGGGTCACGGTGTCTACATTAACAACTTCACCTTCCTTGATGGTTTCGGCCTAGGGGGTGGTATGTACGACCTAGAAGCTTGCGACGGTAAGGTTGGAATAGCCTACATCGGTACAAACGACCGCGCTAAGACACTTCAGCAAGCCGGTAAGATCAGTAAGAACACGCTCGATATGCGTTATTACGATTTTGAAATGCCTTACGGTACTGGTACGCTCGCGCTTTCTCTTTCAGGGATTAAGGGTGGGGTAGACCAATCCACCGGTGACACTTACAAGAGTGCTCAAGGGTTTGGCCTAAGCTTCATTCACCTTAACCGTGACTTCTTCAGCGGCTCTAACCAATTTGTGCTCCAGTACGGAAAAGGCCCTTCTAACAACTTTAAGTCTGTTATCCAGGATCCAAAGTTCTTCCAGAGCAATGCTTGGACTTTCCGTGCGATCGAAGCGTTCACGCTCGAGCCTAATGAAAACTTCTCTATCGAAACAAACTTCGTTTATGAGGTTAAGCAATCTGGGCTGTCTAACGACAACAAGCAAACTTGGTACTCTATCGGATCTCGTCCTATCTACCACTTCAACAAGTTCTGGGGTGTAGCGCTCGAAGGAGGTATTGACCACGTACGCAGCGGTCTGTCTGGGGTAGATTCTGATGGCAACACAAACACTTACCAAGGTACCTTGTACAAGCTTACTTTGGCCCCCGAAGTTAAGCCAGAAGTTGGTTTCCTTGTTCGCCCAACCTTGCGTGCGTATGTCACTTACGCTTGGTGGACAAAGCAATTCGAAAGCCGTATTGGTGGTCCTGCTTACACAGGCAAGCGCCATGGTCTCGTAGCCGGTGTTCAGGCAGAAGCCCGCTGGTAATCCTTTTAACCTAAATTTGACTACAATAAATCTACAAGATAATGAAACTAAAACCCTCTAAGAAAAAGAAAATCGTCGGAGCAAGTGCTTTTCTTGCTGCTGCGTTGATTTCTCCTAGTGTCGCGTTTGCAGACGTGGATATGAACGATGACATCGACCAGCTTCAAAGCGAAGTTGCTGAGCTAAGACAAGTCTATCGCAACCGCGTAGATGCTCTTGAGCGTCGCTTGAAGTCTCTCGAGAATGAAAACGAAGAGCAGCACGAAGCTCTCGAACGCGCAGCTGAGCAAGCTGAAAAGGCCGCTCAGATCGCTTACGGCTCCAGCAAGACAGCGAGTGAAGCTAAGGAAGAAACTGCTGCGCTTTCCGCTGACTTTGCGACACGCCCATGGCGTTCTGAAGAAGTTACAGATGGCCCAGGAGGCTTTGAGTTTCACGGGTTTTTCCGTTCTGGTTATGCAGTAAACAGCCGCGGTGGTTCTAATCAAGGAATCAACGCTGGAGGTGCAGCAACCCAAGGAACTCCTGGTAAGTTCGAGTTTAAGGCACCAGGTGCCGGAGGTAAGTACCGTTTAGGTAATGAGTACGAAACCCTGGTTGACCTTACTATGGTCTACAACTACCAAAACCCAGACTGGCAAAAGGAAGGGATTAACGTAAAGACCCAGGTGGACTTTAACATCGTGAGTGAAGGTAACAAGGCCTTTGACTCCACAGGGACTGCGCTTTCTCTAGCAGACTGCTTCGCTGAAATCGAAGGTGTATGGGCTGCTCACAAGGAAGCTAAGTTCTGGGCAGGTCAGCGTCTCTACAAGCAACAGAACGTTTACATCAATGACTTCTACTACCTAGACTTCGCTGGAGTTGGTGGAGGTGTTCACGATGTAGATTTCCTAGATGGTAAGCTCGCTGTAGCCTACATTGGCACAAACCAAACAGAGCCAGCACCTAACGGTTCCGGTATCTTTGTTGCAGGTAACACTAGCTTCAACAACACAGGTCGCCAAAGTAAGAACATCCTAGATGTCCGTTACTCTGAGTTCGAAGTACCTTTCGGTAAGGGTGAGATTGTCTTGGACCTTGCTGCAAGTAAGGGTGGTATCGTAACCTCTGGTGCAAGTGCAGGATCACGCATTGACACAAACACCGGTTACGCGATCAGCTTCATCCACACACACGATAACCCACTGACAATGCCTGGTGTTAACAAGGCTATCGTTCAGTACGGTCGTGGAACAGTAAGCAACCTTGAGTCTGCTGTTCAGGATGCTGATTTCATCCGTAGCAATGCTTGGACCTTCCGTGCCATCGAGACCTTCATCGTTCACCCGAGTGAGTCTCTTTCTATGCAGGTTGTAGGTATCTACCAGACTAAGACTTCTGGTAAGGCTACAGACAACAGACAAACTTGGTTGTCCCTAGGTGCCCGTCCTACTTACTACTTCAACAAGCACTGGAGTATCGCTGTTGAGGGTGGGGTAGACTACGTAAGCAGCCGCCTCGGTACTACAAGCGCAACTACTGGAACTTCTAACCGTTTCAATGGTGCTCTTTACAAGCTGACTGTAGCGCCTCAGATCACTCCTGATCTTGGCTTCACTACACGTCCAGCACTACGTGCCTACGCGAGTTACTTCAAGTGGACAGATGGCTTCAAGGGTCGTATTGACTCAGTCAACAATGCTGGAGGTGCTCCTCTAGCAGGTAGCCCAGCAGGGCCATACGTTGGCAAAAACCACGCAATCGTAGTCGGTGTCCAAGCCGAAGCATGGTGGTAAGCCGTTCAGGTTTAACTTTAACAAAAAAGCCCGCATTAATTTGCGGGCTTTTTTTATAGGTTTAAAAAAATAAGATCACTTAAGAGCTTGTTTTTACGGAGTAGATATGCGGGTCGTCTTTCCTTGAAAGTTTCGCATCTCTCCAGTCTAAAGCCTTTTTGTAGGCTAATTCTTTACCTCCATGTTTTTGGAAAGAGAAAGAGCTTCGCTCTGAGCCCACTCTTACTCGCCAGCGGTGGTAACGAAACTTTTTCCCACCATAATTTTTAGTATCGACCTCTTCTTTGATGTTCCAGCTGCGGAATCTCTTCCGAGAGGGTGGCTGGGCACCCTGAGGTCTTTCATGAACAAAGCTTTCGATAGGGTCATCAATTTCAGGGCGAGTAAGGTCATGCAACAAGTTTTCAAAATCAAGGGGAGTAAGCAGGTCCTGGGGGCATTCCGTACCAGCTTCATCGTCAGAGAAAGAAAACAAGTCATCTAGGTCATCACCAGGAGCACCCAGAAACGTTCCAGTAGAAAACAAATTACAATCCATAATCTTTGCAAGGCTAAGCACCCCCCAAGAAGGAGCAAGCCCTTAAGCATAGACTCACAACTCAACCCCCAGGGGAGCTCTATCTAAATCAATTTCCCAATATTGAACCCAACTCCCTTAAGACAACAATTAGACATAATATCTATTGTGCGGAATATACTATGGGTTAGGATTTGAGCGGTTTTGCTCTATTATCTGCATGTACCGTACCTGCTGTCGGGCTTTATATTCAGCTAATTGAGCCTCAAAATCAGTGGATCGAGTATCTACCTGCTTTACTCGTTTTTCTCCCAGGAGCCCTTCTTGTTCTAAGAATTCTGTAAAGCTAACTTCTCTGCCGCGCTTATAGCCTGGCGTGGAAACATTGGTGATATTGTCTTGAAGATCACCCCAAGGCCAGGATCTAGGAATACTATTGTCGCTCATGCTCAGCCAAATTAAGCATTTATAAAGCCAGGTCTATTCTAAATTGCTTCTTACTCAATCCTTCTTTAATATGTATACCCAATGCTATCTCAGCTGCTTACATACCCCCTGAAGTTTCTGCTAAAGTTTAAACCTATTCGCGAGCGTCTAGCTTTTGGTTTTGTCCATCACCACTTTGATGACCTTAAGCTCACTATTCCGCTGACAAACAACCTCGCAGTCCCAGTACCCCATACCATAGCCTTGAAGTCTTTCAGTGAGATTTATATAGCCAATGATTATGGTGATTTCCTAAAACATATGCCTTTGCCTAAGCGGTGGTTAGATTTGGGCTGTCACATGGGCTACTTCTCTTTGTATTTAATTTGGCAGCACGCCTTAAAATCAGGCGACTGGGTCGGCACTACAAATGCAGAAGGTGCACTGCTTATTGATGCAGACCCACGTGTATTCAAACAACTTAATCGCGTTATTGATCGTAATTTGCTTCAGGGTAAGTTCCAGACACTCAATGCCGCAGTTGCTCCCCCTGATCAAACTTCTATTACCTTTGCCTTGCGCTCAGGTATGGTTTCCTCAATTGATAAATCTGGGGACCCTATTATAAAGGAAGTCACTGTCCCACGTTTAAGCTCAGAGAGTATCCTCTCACGCCTAAAACCTCCCTACGACCTTATTAAAATGGATATTGAAGGGGCTGAATTCCGTTTTCTAGAAGACTTCCCCGAAATCCTTAAAGACACCCAGGCCCTGCTCCTAGAATGGCACGGTTGGGGCTCAGATACCGATGCCGAAGAACGTATCCAAGCCCTCACCGCCAAGCTCGGTTTCAAGCCCCCTATTGTCCTTAAAGAACGCGAATGCTACCACTCAACAGCCGGAGAGCTTTACGCCGGAAACCATCTCTATTTACGTTAATTCTCATTATGAATCTGCTCAAATACTCTTATACTTTTCTATTACTGATTGCTTTTACCCTCCCTTTAAGCGCTCAAGAGAATGAAGCTGCTGACTATTCCCAGCAAGCCATCCAAGCTCTAAGAGAAGGTGAATTTCGGGATGCTCACAAATACGCAACAAAAGCGATGGGTAACGACCGTGAAGCAGGTGCACGAGTTTATGCAAGCCTCGCTGAAGAAGCCGCTAAGCTCGGTTTTTTTGCAGAGGCTAACCGCTTCGCTAATAAAGTAGCCCCCCTTAATAAGGCAGAAGCTGCGCGCGCTTACGGCTCTATAGCCCGTGTAGCAGCCTCCCAGAAGGACTTCAAGCAATCCATGAGCTTCGCGATGAAGTCCAAGCGGTATAACGGCAATCAAGAAAGCGGCGGGGCTAATCTTTACAGAGAGCTCTCCCTAGACGCTGCTAAGTCAGGAGATTTCAAATACGCCCAGAAGTTCGCCTCCCAGACCCATAAGGATAGACCCACAGCAGGCAGCCTTTACGCAGAATTAGCCCGAGAGGCTTTCAGCCAAGAGAAGTATGATCTATGCAAGAAATTCGCAAAGTACTGCCTAAAGTTTACCCCTGATGCCGCCGGAGCACTCTACAAAGACCTAGAGCAACGCGCAGCAGCCATCGATCGGATCGATCTCCAAGAAACCTTCGAGCGTTACGCTAATTAAACAGGGACAATCCCTGAGCCCCCGAGTAAGGTCCTCAAAGCTTCCCCTTCAAGGTGTAAGTTCACGCCCTTGGTCTTTTGGCCTTCAACGCCTGTGTTATACTTCTGGACTTGGGCCCCGCCTGAGTTCAGCGCAATTTGCCCAAACATATTACGTTGATCGTCCGTATATTCAGTATCTGGCGGGATCATCTCCAAGCCCATGTCTGCACGCGCTCCTTGGTGGATAGCCTCATTAACTACGTGATTGGTTCTGTCCTTAGCGCTCTTACAATTCACTAAGACAACAAAGTGCCCGTCGCTGCCCCTGCGTAACAAATTCCCCAGGGTTACCAGGCGGCTTGCTAATTTATAAGGGTCTACGCCTCCTTTTTTGTAGGTTTTCCCTTCATAGATTTCAAGTACCTGCTTAGTCACTTCTTTTAGGTTATTAAATAGTTGAGTTTCCTCTTCCGTGCGCTTTTCGCCCTTCTCACCTAAAGAAGTAAGCGTAGCCCCAACGCGCCCATCAATGATTCGCCCATCATCCATTTTAAACCCAGGCCCTAAGCCAGATTCCTTAAAGAGCCAGTCAAAGGTTTCACTATTAATCTTCCCAGCCTTCCCCCAGCCTCCTGTAACCGCGCTTGCTTTACCGACAGCTCCAGGGTTAACACCAACACTGGCCATTTTAATTTTAAAGTTTATTTCTACCTCTTTTTCTTCGGTGCCATCCAGAACCGTAAGTTTCTGTAGCCCTTGCATGGCCTGGTGCACGGTATACTGTTCTTCGGTCTGCCGGTATTCATCATGCTTATAGCTACCCGTAGCTTTAGCCTGCATGTGCCGGAATCCATCCGGGGTTTCTAGATTAATCGCAAGGCCTTCCACCACAGGGCCTTTATTATTAAGCGCTTCAGAGAGGATCTCCTCATTCGTAGCCACAAGAGCCGTATACAATTCTTTACCCCGTTCTAAATTTGCTTGTTCGCGCTTGTAGGTCCCCTTAACTTCAGCCGCCGAGAGTACCCCCACACGCATTACTTCTGTAATAACGACTCCCTCTGGGTTTGTGGCCTGGGATAAAGCCATATTCACCGCATGGGAGGAGGTCATGTCCAAAGACGGAACCCCACCAATCCCATCAGCCTCATACCGCTGCCCGATGATATTGCCCATTTTGCTAGCAGGGGTAATCGTATTTTTATAAGCCATTGATTCTCCCGTACGCGGATTGGTCAGCTGTATCTCCTTTGAAATTACATTCCATTCCTTTTTTTGGAGGACAGTAATCCGTTCCCGGGCCAAACGCTTTTTAAGCCCCTTGCGTTGTTTCTTAGGAAAGCCTTTACCCATTAATTTCGTAAGCTTTTTAGGAAACAGCTTAAGCTCTTTAAGCATATCATCAGCCTGGGTGACTTCATCGGTCATGGTTTCAATTCGACTGCGGATAGTGTCCAAAGCCTTAAGCCGATCCAGGTCCATCTCATCACGGATTTCATCATTAATAAGACTTAATGCCGCATCCCGAAACGTCTCGGCCGAATACGTGAGGGCCTCCTTAGAGAGCGGGTCCACCTGGGAAAATGCCTCAAGATAACTTAACTTAGCGCTCAGTTGCCCATCCAGCAACTCAAGCTGCGCTACGAGCGATTCTAACACCACGCGGTCTGAGTCTTTAGTATTCGGGTTTTTTAAAAGCAGTCCTATGTCTCTCAATGATTTTTGAATCGCAGCTTGCCGCTTTTGTACTGCATCTTTAAGTACACCAGCATCCGTAGGGTCTGTAGCATATTCACCAATGAGTTCAGATGCAGTTCCTTTAGCCCGGCTCGTATTGCTCGTAAAAGCAAACTCCATCGAGTCAATGCCCACTTCCCGGAAGGGCACCTCTTCGGTCATATCAATAATAGCCTGCTGCACAATACTCCCCATAGGGCCAGAGCGCTCATCTATCTTACTCTCTTGTACCATTTGCAACACTTCTGTCATCCCCGCTGACATTGCTGGGGCCGTATTTTCAGAGACTGTTGTATTACTCGGTAACACTGCTTTACCTTCCTGGGCCGTAACGCTACGCTCACTCAAAGGCCGTCCTTGCTCCTGAGCTCTCTTGGCCTGGATGTTGTTGTTCAGCTTTACATATTCCTTCTTAAGCCGGGCATTATGTATAAACCGAACCGGGTGCCTCAAGAATTCGCCAATTTTGCTAAGCAAGCTAGGCTTCCCAGAAGATTGCGCCTGCACTCCCTTATCTCCTCCAGGAGGTATTAGTGGTTGTGTATCCATAAGATGATTAAGTTGTTACTACAAAATAATAACAAGAAATCATAATATGGTCAATAATTGAATACTCTATGGTAATCCTGCAAATTACTGTTAATTAACTACTTGTGTTTTTATTACTCAAAAAAGATAAAATTATGAGTTATAAAAGTTTGATTTATTACTCAAAATAAGCTAAATTATGAGTAATAAAATTAAACTTTACTACTCATGACATGGAATTGGCAACAGAAGGATTGGCCTCACTTTCGTTACGATGCAAAAATCGTAGCAGATCTAGAGCGTCAATTTTATCAAAACTCAGGACACCTCTTGGGAACCTACCAGCATGTCAACAAAGAGGACAAAGACACACTCACTGTTGCCCTAATCAGTGACGAGGCACTGAAAACCTCAGAGATCGAAGGCGAATTTCTTGACCGTTACAGCGTCCAATCCTCAATCCGCCGTCACCTTGGTCTAACAAATGATACAAGCAAAATCCTTCCTGCAGAAGATGGTATCGCCAAGGTTATCGTGGATCTATACCGCAACTATGAAGAGCCCCTTACCCATGAAATACTTTTCACCTGGCACCGTTTGATTACGCAAGGTCGTAGAGATCTAGAATTTGTCGGGCAATACCGTGCGCATGGTGACCCTATGCAAGTAATATCGGGGGCAGTTCATAAGCCCAAGATTCACTTTGAAGCTCCACCCTCTTCATCAATCCCTCAAGAGATGAAGACATTCATTACTTGGTTTAACGAAAGTGCCCCAAGCGGTACTCATCCATTGCCAGCCCTCACCCGTGCAAGCATTGCACACCTCTATTTCGTGTGTATCCACCCATTCGAAGATGGGAATGGGCGCATAGGCCGCGCTATTGCTGAAAAGGCTCTGGCTCAGTGCCTGAGTGCCCCTTCACTGATTGCGCTGTCTTTAACTATCCAAAAGAACAAGAAGGCCTATTATGACAACCTAGAAAAGGCCAATAAAAGCAACGAGGTCTCGGGCTGGCTTCATTACTTCTCAAGCACTCTTGTTCAAGCCCAACAGTCTGCGCAAGAGTGGGTAAACTTCTTAATCCAAAAAACAAAGCTCTACGATCAATTCAAGGATCAGTTAAATCCGCGTCAAGCAAAAGCCTTAGCCCGTATTTTTCAAGAAGGCCCGGAGGGTTTTCAAGGCGGTTTGAGTGCAAGTAACTACAAGGCCATCACAAAAGCCCCTCACGCAACAGTAACCAGAGACCTAAAAGATCTAGTAGAACAAGGTATCTTCAAGCAAACAGGAACCTTCAAAAGCACCCGCTATCACTTGGTGCTAGAGTAGCCCATGGAGCTAGCAATAATACCCACCACCAAGCACGCGTTCGCCATCATACAGTGCTAGGACCTGCCCGGCTGCGAGCGCTCTTTGGGGCTTCTCAAACACTACGCGGGCCTTCCCCTCTCCCATCGGAATATATCTCACTTTCTGGGACGGGTCTCGGTAGCGGGGTTTGGCCAAAAGCTCGGTATCTTCAGTAATCGCCTCATTAATAAAGTGCATTCCCTCGAGTTCCTTTTCGGTCATGTAGAGCCCTGGGGTATCTGGCTTATCAAAGGCCACGATCAGCTGGTTGGTGTCATAATCCTTACGCAGCACCACAAAGTTCTCAAAGTCCGTATTGGACGGCACGCCTATCCCCTTACGTTGCCCAAAGGTAAAGCGGTGCAGGCCCTCATGCGTACCTACTTTCTTGCCCTCTAGGTTGACCACGTCTCCCGGCTTATCGGGGATATATTGCTCCAGGAATTTTTGGATCGGCACCTTCCCCAAAAAGCAAATTCCTTGGCTATCTTTACGTTGCGCGTTTGGCAGGCCTGCTTTTTCGGCTAACTCGCGGATTTGAGGCTTCGTATACCCTCCTAAGGGGAAGAGCGCTCTTGCGATGCCCTCCTGCTTCACCATCGCCAAAAAGTAAGACTGGTCCTTGTTCTTGTCCACCCCTTCAAAAAGCCCATAGCCCCCCTCAGGTAGCTCACGCTTTTGGCAATAATGCCCCGTAGCAATAAAATCAAAGCCCTGGTCCAAGGCATACTGCAAGAGCATCCCAAACTTCATCTGCCGGTTGCACATAATGTCCGGGTTTGGGGTCACGCCGCGCTTATAGCCGTCCACTAAGTAGCGCACTACGTGCTCTTGGTACCCATCAATAAGGTTTACCACCTCAAAGGGGATACCGAGGGTCTCTGCTACGGCTCGGGCATCCTCACGGTCTGTCTCCCAAGGGCAATCCGCAAAGAGCTCGCTGCCCTCCTCATGCATCCATGTACGCATGTAGGCCCCAGATACTGCATAGCCCTGCTCCTTAAGCAGGGTTGCCGCTACGGCGCTGTCTACGCCGCCCGAGAGTGCTACCAAGACCTTCTTCATTTAATTTATAATCTAATATTATTAGCCAGATTGTCGATAGATATTTTCCTTAGCTACTAATGAGAGGGGTATATTCTTTTATAAAAGGGAGTCCCTCATCATCTATCCCTATATGCCTAAGGTGTTCTAAGGTTATCCTGCCTCCCCAATACTTGTTCTTTTTGACTAACTCACAGAGCTCCTTGGCCTTATCAAGATCCTCTACAGCTTTGTAATGAAGGGCTAAGTCTAACAAGCCCAAAAATCCTAACTTAACATCTTCAAACGCCACAGAAAGGTCTTCGATCTGGGCTTTATAGACCGCTTCAGCTTTTTCATAGTCTTTAGCTGCCCAGCAAGCCCGCGCGCACCGGCTAAAAGCGCTCTTAGCGCGCACATAATGACCGTACTGCGCAAGCTCCCTAGCGTATTGCAAAGCCTTCCCCAGGTCTTGTTTTAGCCCAAAGTCTTTCGAGAGATAGCTCAAACACAAGACATAGAGCAACTGAAAGCCTTTTGCCTTCACTTTCGTACCGCCACATTCAATACAAAGGCGGGCGACCACATAGGCAGGCTGGGGCTGCTTGATGACCTCCGTAGGGTCTCCTTCCTGAGGGAATAGATTACTCGGGAAGCATATCCTCACCATCCAAAGCAAGATATTATCTGGCACAAGATTCGAGGCCTTCAAGCCTTGTGCTTTACCTAGCAGAAGGAGTTTATAGATAAAATTAAACATCTCTTCAGCTTGCCTAATCTCACAGGTGGTGTCTTCTGAATTATCTGAGATGTTCGAATCTTGGGATTCTGTCGAACTTGCTGAAGAACTGCTTTGCGTGCGCGTGAGCCGAGGGGTTTGGGGCAAACTCTCGGCGCCTTTAATGTAGAGGTGTAAGGCCTTAATCATTTTATCGGTGAGGGTTTCATCCTTCTTCAGAGCCCGATGAAAACACCAACTGGTGGCTTTTTTACCCGCTTCCTGCTCCTTCTTCGCCTTAGCGATACAACCTTTAAGGAAGTTGATCGACAGCTTGTCCCTAGGGTTAAGCAGGCGCTTCCGCAGTCTAATATATTTCTGAACATCCTCCTGCTTCACTCCCAATTCAAGTGCACGTGTTTTTTGAGTAAAGAGGGAGCTGTCACTAGAACACCGCTTCAGTGGGCTTGGTCGGGACAGAACAGGTGAGTTTGGGTTACTACGGCTTGCTAAAGGCAAGGAGAGTCCTGGCTCACCCACTTTAATAAGCAGGCGCCGCTGCATGAGAGGAGACGGCTTATGCCCTACCCTAGGTGAGACTCGCGGAGAGGACCTCCCCACCTTTTTCATGGGAGCTGAGTTTGAGCGCGTTAAGCCAAGCGCAAGTTTCTTTACATTATCCATAATAGGCCCAAGCTTATAGGCACTTGCCTGCCTAAAGTAAAGTCACAAAGCCTATTAAAGCAAAGGCCTAGCTCTCGTCTTGGTCCTCGGTCAGCTCGTCGTTATCAAGGGCATCCTCCTCTTGATCAGAGGTGGTGTCTTCTTCAACGTCCTCATCATCGTCAGATGTACTTGAACTAGTGATACTTGCTGGCATACCAGGCTCACGCTCTAACCAACGGACTTCACCTGTTTCAAGGTCATAGGTGGCCCCCATAACGCGTAAGTAGCCCTTATCCACTGAATCCGCAATAGGTTCACTTATCTGATAAAGCGTATCAACAGAGTTCCAGACGTTCATCTCCACGGTCTTATCCATCAGCTCTTCGATGCCTAGATCTGGATACGCCTTCTTAGCTTTTTCATAAGCAGGGTCAATCATCTCTACGAGCTTGCCCAAGTTGCCAGAAGCATCTGTCTCAGTCACTGCTGCTGCTACTGCGCCACAGTGCGTATGGCCCAAAACAATACATAAAGGCACCTTAAGTTGCTTGACCGCATATTCGATACTCGCAGCCTCTACTGTTGAGATCACGTTTCCCGCAGTACGGATTACGAAAAGCTCACCAATCCCTGCATCAAAGATAAACTCTACCCCAACACGAGAGTCCGAACAGGCCACAACAACCGCTGAGGGCTCTTGGCCTTCCTCAACTAATTGCTCCCGGTATTCTTGGGTAAGGTTCGGGTGCTTCATCTTCCCGGAAACAAAGCGCGCATTTCCTTGTTCTAGGCGCTCCAGAGAGACCTCTGTAGCAATAGAGCGATCCACGCGTTTTGACGTAAGGACAAAAAACGTAGCGAGTACACACAGACCAATAAGAATTACTATCACGAGAAATTTATTCATAGGGGTATTTGATTAATGCACTTCCTTTTTAAGCCCTAGCCCCTCGCTTGCCAACCAAAAAGTTACGTCTTGAACTCTTATCCCCTAGCATTCAATATAGTGTTGTCAAGCCAGCCATGTCCTTAAAAGCCCCCACCCCAGCCACTTCCGAGAAGAAAAAGCTCCTCAAAGCCTATTGGGAGACCTCTACCCGCGGTATTATTATGCTTTCTCAGGATTGGCTCTCCAGCGAGCAGCTCCCCCCACTGTACCTACACCCCAGCAAAACAGCGCTCGACCAGCTCAGCCGGGCCCCCGCTTTCTATTTTGGCCTACAATCAGGGTATTTTGTGGAGGATGAGGTCCTCCATTTCCTCTTCTGCCCCAGCCACTACCCTTGGCTAGCCTGGAAGGAAGAGGCCGTTTATCTCGCTGGGGACTTTAACGACTGGGACCCGAAGGCCTCTGGTGAAAAGTGGCAGCTCTTCCCCGAAGAACACGGGGGCCACACCTACCTCATACTACGGACCCCTTTCAAAGGGAAGCTCAAGAAGGCCTGCGCAGGCTTCAAGTTCATGACCGAACAAGGCGTCTGGTTAGACGTCCCCGCAGAGGCACCCAACCGCACCTTCGATAGCTTTGGTAACCCTAATTACGAATACTCCCCTACGCGCACAGGCTTACATATTTTTACCTTCGAAATCCCCCAAGGCCAGACCCTCCTCGGGGAAGAGAAAATCCTATGGTCCACAAGCATCCATAAAGAAACCCTTTCTATTTGCTACAATGATCTCTTGCTGAACCTCAAGAGTGATTATTACCTCGGTGCCGTCGTCGAGAAAGACCACACACGCTTCCGCATTTTTGCACCCCGTGCTCTGTGGGTAGAGCTTACTTACTATAAGGACCTCAAGAACCCTCAGCCCGAAACACTGCGCCTCAACCGCCTAGATGAAACCACCTGGGAAGCAATCGTCCCCCTAAACCTACACGGTTACTATTACTATTATAATATAGAAGGCATCACCGAGGATGAATTCTCTCACTTCACCAGCAGCTTCAAAATTTTAGACCCGTACGCCATGGCTGCAGTTAGCGGCGCAGGCCCAGGGATCATCATCGACCGCCACTTCCTCCATAAGCCCGAAGATCATTTCCAGCCGCCTTCCTGGCACGACTTAGTCATCGTAGAGGCTCACGTGCGCGACCTCATCGCCAAAGCCCCCATCCCGCTGAATGACGAAGAGCGCTTAGGCTTCACCGGTCTAGAGAAGTGGGTCCGTGCGGAGGGTTCTTATTTACGCGAGCTCGGCGTGAATGCCCTAGAGCTCCAACCCATCCAAGAGTTCGATAACCAATCACTTCAAGAATACCACTGGGGTTACATGACGTGTAATTACTTCTCCCCAGCCAGTGCCTACGGGCTACAACCCGAGAAGGCCTCCCAGGTTTCTGAGTTCCAGAGCCTAGTTAAAGCCTGCCACGACAATGGCCTAGCCGTCATCCTCGATGTTGTCTACAACCACGTGGGGGAGCCTAACCACCTGCTCCATATCGACAAATACCACTATTTCGAAACAAATGACGAAGGCTACTTAATGAACTTTAGTGGCTGTGGGAATGACTTACGCGCAAGTGCCCCCATGACACGCCGCCTCATCATCGATAGTCTAGAACACCTAGTCCGTACCTACAATGTAGACGGCTTCCGCTTCGACCTGGCGGAGTTAATTGGCCAAGAGGTCCTCATGGATATCGAAAAAGCCCTCAAGGCCATCAAACCCTCAATCATCCTCATTGCCGAGCCTTGGAGCTTCCGCGGCCACATCGGCTACCAAATGCGCGAAACTGGCTTTGCTTCCTGGAATGATTCGTATCGAGAGTTTATATACGACTACGTCCGAGGCCACGGCAACCATGAAGGGTTTGCTTATTTCATAAACGGCTCCCTAGGCCATCTCTCGACCTTTCCCGCCCAATCAGTCAACTACACAGCCTCTCATGATGATCTGTGCTGGCTCGATAAAATCACTGAGGCCCCTAATAACGACGGCACCCTTTTCTCTGCGAACGATGTACGCCGCACCCACCTCATGTTTAGCATGCTCCTAAGCTCCTTGGGGATCCCAATGCTCGCACAAGGCGTTGATATGCTCCATAGCAAGCAAGGCGTAAACAACACTTACCAACGCGGGGACTTAAACGAACTCGACTATGGCCGCCTAGTCTCTAATTCCGGCACACACGCCTATGCGCGCGCCTGGATCCGCTTCCGCCTGTCTGAGCGGGGTCGGCTCTTACGCCTGAGCGAGACTCCAAGCGAGGGCTATCTAGAAATTACCCACGCCGACGGTGCCTCCGCCTCCGCAGTTCTTTACAATGCAGACAAGAGCCAAGGCGAAAGTCAGATCCTTTACGCAATCAACCCACACACCTGGAGCGTCACTCTAGATAACATCAGCGCCCGTTCGCATAATTTCATCCAACTAGCAGACCACGAGCGCTTCGATGAACGCGGCCTAGAGGTCAGCCTAATGCCCTGGGTAGGCTCCCAGATAGCCATGCCCCCATTAAGCTGCGCCTTGTTTGTCTCAAGATAGTCCAATTTTATTGGTCTATCCTGAGCTACAAACAAGAGCGCCGCGCCATAGTGACAAAGGAACGACGGCGGGTAAACTACTCTATCCTGAAATTCTCGGGCACAAACTTTATCGGAGGCACTGGAGGCAGCTCTCCAAACCCATATTTAGCTAAGCCTTCTTTATAACCTTTTTTGTAGACCTCCACCAGGATAGCTTGCCTCTCGGTATGCTTTTTCAAATAATAAGCTAAATAAGCACCTGAGGTTGTCTTATTTATATCTTTTTCATGAATGAGTTCTTCAACAACACGCTTTCCATTTGCTTCGATCTCTTTTTCACTCAGCACCTTCTTTTCAAGCCTTGCATTCTCGAAGCCAATCACCTCAATATTTTTTACCCTACTAACGACTCCCTTAACTATTTGCGGGTAAGAACGCACACAAGAGAGTCCGTCACTATGAGACCAATGTTTGTCTGTAAGGTCTTTTTCAAATGTTTTCTTAAGGATTGAAAGACTCAAACCTTCTGAAACCGAACGAAACACATTTTCAATAGCTCGCAAGCGTGCCCAATCAACACCATAGTCTTCATTGAAGTTAAGTGTACTCTCAAGTCTAAGGCCTTCCGGAAATACCTGTTCTTCCTCTAAATCAGAGTCAGTACCTTCCTCTCGCTTCCGCTTCCTACCAGCCTTAAGCGCTTCATTTTCTGCCCGAAGCGCGTCACACTCTTCCTCAAGTTTATGTAACCTTGCCCACGTCTCTCCATACACCGCTCTAGTAGGCCCCATATAAGCTTCTTCTGCTTTTTGAGACAAAGGCTGCCCTTCTTCAAAAACACATTGTACGAATTCAGCTGTAGCAAGAAATCGCTCCTTCATGTGCTCAGATACACTTTGAATAGCCTCACGCGCCTTAAGCCTCAACCCCTGCTCTGTAATGTTTGGCGTCATATCCTGTTGCCCTAACCAATGAAGCGTATTCATCTTCTCTAGCATCGCTTGGGCTGCAGTTCGATATAACAAGACTTTACCCGGATGGCTCATAAAGTCTTTATCCGGAAGGCATCCATTCAAACTAAGTTTACCACTCAGGGCGTCTTGCACATCCTCAAGCGCAGCCAGAAGCACTCTATCGCACTCCTTTGCATCAAAAAATGTGTTACTCGGTATATTATCCATAATTAGTGTTTCTTGATAAGTTACTACTGGTTGGCTAAAATAAGCTTGAGTCTCCATCCCTTCAAGAATAAACACTCAACGTCTTACTTGATCACCCACCTCACTTACATGCTACATTATCTAACGCGTTCTAATTCTCAGGATTCTTTCTTCCCCTACCAGAAGTCTCCAACACAACCCCGCAAGCCTAAAGAACCCGCCCTAGCCAGCTCCAGGCCGAAGAGCTACACTCAAAGCTGGATCTCGATTACCCATGACTGCTTCGGCTTTTCCCTCCATGAATTCGAGTGGGTGGACCTCCTAGAGCGCACCGCAGAAGCCAAGACAAACTCCCCGCCCGAACATATCAAGTCCTACCTAACCCAACTTCCCTGTATTAAAGGTACTGATACACCTTTAGTCACCCGTATTATCCAAGCAATTTTTTCTGAGGGGCACTTCGGGGTCAACCTCTACGCATTTATGACCCTTCAAGAAGCTTACCCAGAGCTCATCCCCGTCGCTCAAGCCCACCCTTACCAGATTCCCTTCCAAGAAGACGATAAGGCCTTTAAAGAAGCAAAGCTGTTTTGCACCACAACCGACCGCTTCCTAAAGAGTTACCCCAAATGCCGCACATCCCTCGAGTTTCGTTATGCGTCTAACCTCAGTGATAAAGGCCTAGAAGCCACCCTAAAGAAACACCCCATCCTAAAAATCCTCAAGATCGACGCTTGCACAAAACTCACCCCAAAAGCTCTAACCATTATCGCAGAATATTGCCCTCAGCTAGAAGTCCTAAATCTTTCCGAAGACGGATTCTACTTCACTGAGCCTCCCCATCACTTCCTCACCGACGTAGGCCTCCAAGCACTCGCTAAATCTTGCCATAACCTAAGGGCCCTCAAGCTAAAGCACTGTAGAAAGGTCACTGACGCAGGCCTCAGCCCCCTCTTTTCAGCCAACCCCCACCTCCAAGAACTCCACCTGCATTACCCAGGCAAAGCTACCGGCGCTTCCTTCGCCCAACTCAAGCAACTCGTAGTGCTCAATATATCCGTGATGAAGAACGGATTCCTCTCTCTAAACCCTGTCCAAGAAATGATCAAGCGCTCCCCCCTGCGCTACCTAGCGCTTGCTAGCTGCGATACAACAGCCGAAGAAATTAAATTCATTGCACAGCACACACCCACTCTAGAAATTGCTGAACTCATGACTGATGACTGTCTAATCGGCCTACATTTAAACCTAATAGACCTCTACCGCAGCTGGCCCAAGCTCCAAGCCCTATCGATGAACCGCCTCCCTTATTACAGCAATCAAACAGCCGCAGCAATCAAGCAGTTTAGCCCAGAGCTCATAATCACCAAAGGCTCCCTAGGCGATCATGGCCGCTACGCTAAGCTAGACAGCAGCTTCATCAAGGTTTCCCCCTGGGCTGTTCACGGATAAGGGTCATACGGCCTCGAGAACCAATAAGGCCCCATAAAGTACTGGGGGGGTAGCTCCTGTTCCACCTTAGGCTCAGGCGCATCATACCCAGTTGCCCGCAAAACCTCGCGTGCCTGTACCCAAACCCCCCAAATTCTCCGAGGGTCATCTCCAATCTGGCGCAGCGTCTTCTCCGCCAGAGCCCTCTGCTGCTCATCTTCAGATTCTATTAAAATCTCAGCCCACTTCAGCCCACAAGTGGGGTTCACCTCAGGATCTTGCAGTTCCCGCTCACACACCTCAAATGCTAAAGACAGTGCCCGCTCATCTTCAATTTCTACCAGCATCTGTATCACTTCCATAGGTACATAACTGCGCCTGCCCAATGCAAGCAAAGCCTGGATTCCCGTTTCAGGCTCCTTATAGAGCAGCCTCTTAATCACCGCCCGCTGCTCTTCTACAAGCCTCAAGTCCTCAGAAAACGCCACCTTCTTATAGGCATTAAAGAGTGCCTTTTGGTAAAATTTAAGCTCCCCTCCCTTAAGATAAGACGTTTGCGCCTCAAGCAAATAAGTAGCTTTTAAACTATCTAGGTCATCCGTTTTTTTATCGGAAATAAACTCCACCAAACGCTTTTCAAGCGAAACCCCTGTCCCCTGCTCTGCATACTTCCTGCGCAGCGTAACAATATCCTGGCGCTCAAGGTGCACGAGTATAGGCCCATAATAGTCTAGGCGCTTGCTAACAGCCCGACAGGCTTCTATTGCCTGTACTCGCTGGGCTTGCGCGCTGGTTCCTCTATCAATCGAAGGCGACGGTGTCTTCATAAGCCCGCAAACTACCGCCACATTCACGCCCTGTCAATTCTTACAGAAAAGACCTAAGCCTCACCTTCTCCATAAGTGCAGATCATCTCCCGCACGCCCTCGTGTGCGCTATTCTGTCCATAATTAGATAATGTGGCAGCACTATCCATTATCAGCAGCACACAGTCAATCTTAATGGAAAAACTAGACCCCAGATCCCAATAAGGGGTTAATCTAGTCTATTGCAAGGCCTCTTGACACCAAGCCTGGACAGCCCCTTGAGCAATCCCTCGTTGCTGTGGATATAAGCGAGAATCATTGGCAAAAGGCATCATCAATTCCTGCCCAATAGCCTTTATAGCTACATTACTGGCATCCAACATCATTGACGCAGCCTTAAATCGAGTATGGATATCAAGTTGCTTATCTTTAGCTGTCCTGATGCATAAGGTTTTAGCAACTTCTTTATCCTTATCCCTTCCAAAGTTTAATAGAATACCAGCAGATTCAAGCCTCCAAGATAAATCGGTAGCCTCGTCTTCTAACAAACCCATACAACTCTTCAAGGCAACAGATCTAACATTCACTAACTCTGCCTGAGCACTCCATGCTACCTTCATGCTGAGCAAGGTATTGCCCCCAAGGCGCAATAGCAATTCATTGGCTCTCAGCCGCTTACCAGTGAGGATCCTTGTTCTTTGCTGAGCAAAAGGAATACAAAATTTTAACGCACGCGTTTTATCTTGCGTACTTCCAGATTCTAGTAGCCTCTGGGCCGAGTTCAGGCGCCTATAATCTAAAAGGTCCAGATTCATTTTGATCCGCTTAGATCCCTCTTTCCTAAGACCTCGAGCTTCTCCTCCATCAAGAAGAGGTCTTTTACCAAAGCGATTAGAAATAGCGTTATCCATACTGATTAATTATTTGTGTTTCTTATATTAATAAGAGCCCCAAAATCAGTAGGATATTCCTCAAAACTACAAAACAAGCCCTAAAAACACATAAGTAGCTTATAATGAAGGGATTAGTCTAAAATTAATTATGTCGAAGAAATTAAAGAATTTAAACATAAGGCCTCCCTTATGTCGAAAAAATCGAAAAACATCGACATAAGGAGCCTCTATCTAACACCTTCACGCCTTCTCCCAGTACATCACAATCTTGTTGTAAGGCAGGCCAAATCCAGGCTCCCCTTCTGTCCCATACTGCTGCTGGGCATTCACAGCAATATCCTCCAAAAATGCTTCCTGGAGCTCTTCGGGGATAGGAATGAGGCACGGCAACCATCCCTTTACATAATCTTTAAAGTCTTGTTTATCTTTATAAAACGCTACTTCAGATGAAGTCTCCAGGTAGAGCTCACGTAAACCAAGCTCCTGGGCAATCTCTGGGTACTTTTCCGCGGGGACCCAATGCTTACAGACAGCCGCATCTGCATACGCGGCCCATTTGGGGGAGTAGATAACCTCCTCTAGGACTGAGTAGTAAGGAGAGCACTTAGGAAAGGTTAGGATTAGCAGCTTCCCGTTTTTCTTCAGGGCCTCAGTCATATGTCGAAGCGCAGCCTCTTGCCCATGCACCCAATTCAAAGAGCAAAACGCAGTGATCAGGTCATATTTTTTATCTGCCTGAAAGGTCTCTGCAGCCCCCATGCTGAATTTCAAGTTAGGGAACTCACCCTGGGGGTGCACTTCTTTAGCGCATGTTATCATCGCAAGGGAAGGGTCCACCCCTTCTACAAAACCCTGGGGGACCTTCTCAGCAAGCCTCTTAGTAATCTTACCATCTCCACAGCCCACATCCAAGATCACTTCATCACTGCGGAATGCATGAAGCTCAAAAACATCTTCAGCAAGCTTGTATTGTACTGAAGAGTTCTCCTTATAATGCTTCGCATCAAGGTCTAGAGAGACAGTATTTTTTTCTTCGGCCTGCATTGTTAAACTCGTCATAGCTAGGGCTAATAAAATAACTTTTTTCATTTCAAGGTTTTAGCTTTTTAATATCTATAGACATTACTTGCCCGTATTGTTTACGGCCATAATAATATAATGCTAGGACGATTCTTAGCAGTAGATCTTACCCTGTCAACCGATTCCCTTTAAGAACCGTGCAAGCTCCACATAGCCATGCTGAACACTCCATTCTGATAGAGTCTTCCCTGCAAACCCCTCAGTCTCAAGGTTAAAGCTTCCTTGAGCGATTACTTCCTTAAGGATGTCCTCCTTACCGAGTAGCAGGAGCATTTGCATGTAGCCAGCGGCTAGCTGTCGGAGGTTCCCTCGAAGTGTTTTATTCACTTCCACTGCTAGATCGATGCCTTCTTTAGTCAAACGAGCCTCCAAGGCTTCACGCTTTCCTAATTGAAGGGCACTCGGCATACAAGCTACAGCTCGCGGAAGGTAACCTACCTTACAAGAGTCTATAATTTCCTGAACGATATCTATATTTGCCTGACACAGTGTAAGCTCGATTTCGTCTTGCTTACCCAATAAGCAAGCAAGCGTTATAAACGTTTCAAAGACTTCAAGCGCCCCAGCATTAAAGTATTTCACCGTATCTTTTACGATATCAACTCTTACTGCCTTAAACTCAGCATCCAGGGCATTCCCTTTACCCAAGGCCACAATCTGTGTGCCCAAAGCAATAGCATCCTTATACGATCCGTACTTCAATTTTTGAAGCACCAAAGGGGAAGAAACCACCCTCTCGTTTTCGACGACAGCCCATTTCTTCAATACGCTCTGAGTGGCATTCGTATCCAATTGTCTCGTAGTCACTTGAGCAACTACACCGCTTAGTGTATTATTTGTGTCCATAATAATTGATTGTGCCCCATTAAATCACTCAATAAGGAACTGTCAATACTACAGTAAAACTACCAACCACAAAGCCTAAAAAGACCAACTAACCGCCAATCTGATTAAGAATAGGCCAAAAAAACTCACCGAGTGCAGTCGTGACTGTGCTCAATTCTAGACCGTTCCCCTCAAGTCCATTTTTTCTTAAAAAGGCCTTCCATTGTATATCTTTATCAGCATTAAGTGCAAAGGCTTCGGTAAATGCTACAGGCATTTCTTTTGGAAGATCTGTCCCTCGCCTAGTAAAAGTGTTCTTAATTGCCTTACCTAATTGAGTTAAATTTATGTCAAACTTCCTTATTAAAAACCATAAGTCGTAAAAATCCTTCATACGACTATTGTCTATGTCTAAATACACCATAGCCTCTAGCTTTTCAGCTATAACTGTATAAATCGGGTACGTATTTAAAGTAGGCTTTTGCATCCCCAAAAGAGAAGGAAATTCCTTCTTCTGGGCTTTAGGAGTTATCACATCTCCAAATCCTATATCAATCTTCAGTGTAACTCTGGCTCTACCTAATTTGACAAATTGTTTTAAGCGTATACCTCCATAGCTTTGCCCTTCACGGATAGCTTCCCCCTTTATAGATTGAGTTTCAAACCTAAGACCATCCTCCTTACAGGAAATGGAGCTTATTTCTTTTACAATTTTTTCAAGAGGTTTAATTTGATGAGCAACCTCTCCCAAAAAATCAACATCTCGAGTAGGACGGTGAGGGTCTTCATCCCACAAGGTAAACAGAATAGCTCCCTTCAAGAAAAACTTATCCTTATACGAAGACACACTTAAGCGATACAAAAACCTCTCAATAACATACCTATAGAGCACAGCCTCCACTTCTTCGCCTTTGTCTTGAGCTAGATTCCTTAACTGCTGGTATAAGGACGCCTCTAGATTTTTTATTATCTTCCCCATGAGTATTTCTCAAAAACTAAAGCATTTTAACAGACTGCCTCAATGTAAGGCTTCATCACCTTTTGTACACGACATATTTGTGCATAGTAATGAAGTTCCTTCAATGTAAATAGTTTTTTACTCAAGCCATCTCGAAGCGCTTCAAGTGCAACATCAGTTCCAATCTTATTTCTATACTTGAAGCAATCGGCTACCGTTTTTGCTGCACAATAAACCCTTATTTGTGATCCTTGCTGTGTTACTGTTTCAATACCCTCTGTCAAGGCCTTGCCTGAAAACCTCATGACTCGAATGGGTGGGTAATCAATCTTAGGATGCTTAGCCCTACGATTGACTGCAATCCACACCTGATAAGGGTTCTGGGTTGTCATATCATAAAAGTTCAGGGCAGAAAGCAAACAAAGTGTCGCATGCGGCACTCTTTTACATATCTCTATATAGCTTTGCCTTTCATCAAATTCATACTCTATAGATGCGTAAAGCCCGCGCGAGAGCTTCTGTATCTTGCCTTCTTGCTCAAGCACATTCAGGTAGCAAGCAGGCATAGCCAATTTATTTAGATCCCTGGACCTAACAACGCCTGATCTCTCTACATACTCGAGTACCTGTTCCTTGATTGATTTCATAAAAAAAGGTTTACATATATAATAATATGACAACCTTATTTTATTTTCAAGTTAAATAAAAAAAGGACCAAAGAATAATTATAAATTACTCATTATTAATTACTTAAAAAAACATAAAGGACAACATAAACTACTGATTTCTATGTTTCTTGACCGACCAACTGTCTCTCCTTAGAATACTCTTTCTTCCATGCCTGCGCCTTTCGGATCTCGGTGAATCCAAACCATTAAAGTCCATGTCTCTTAAAATTGCTATAGCGCACTACCATCTTCAAACGGCCGGGGTTACCCGTGTCATCGAGAATGCAGTGCTTGCTTTAGAAAGTGCGGGGGTCTCTGTAGTTGTACTCACCGGTAAGCCTTATGAGCGGGGGATTATTAAAAACACAGTCCTTGTTCCCGAACTCGCCTACGGGGCTAACACGAACCCACAAGTGCTAGCAGCAGCATTGCGGCAATCAGCAAAAAAGGCTTTGGGTCATTTGCCAGATGTGTGGCATTTTCATAATCATAGCCTCGGTAAAAATGCAGCCTTTGCCGAAGCTATCGCCTCCTTAGCAAAAGACAAGACACCTATCCTTTTACAAATTCACGACTTTGCTGAAGATGGCCGCCCTGCAAACTACCGCTTCCTAAAGCGTAGCTTGCCTGTCCTCTACCCTCAGGCAGACCATATCCACTACGCCGTACTCAACGGGCGGGATTATCAATTTTTACATTTTGCAGGCATCCCCAAAGAGCGCTTGTACCGTATCCCCAACGCTGTTGTCCTGCCCGAAGCCTCTAAAGAGATTGATACCCCTGCCCTCCTCAAACAACTAAACGCAGAAAGCCTCACGCTCTATCCCACACGTGGTATCCGGCGCAAAAACTTAGGGGAGTTTTTCTTATGGGCCCTCTTAGGCCAAACAGGGGAGCACTTCGCCACCACACTTACCCCAGAGAATGAAATCGAAAAAACTTTCCACGAAACGTGGGTTCAATACGCAAAAGAAAAAAGCTTGCCCATTACTTTAGACATTTGCACCAAGCATCAACTCTCTTTCCTAGAGAGCGTACAAGCAGCCAACCTTACATTAACTACAAGCATCGCAGAAGGGTTTGGCCTAGCCTTCCTAGAACCCTGGTTACTCGGCAAACCCCTCAGTGGTCGCAACCTGCCTGAAATCACCGCAGACTTTTCAATCGACGAGGTCCACCTAGAAGACCTCTACGATCGCCTTAATGTCCCGCTAGACCTTATCGGGGAGGAGCCCCTAAAAGCAAAGCTCCAAACGGCTCTAGAAGCTTACTACCGCAGCTACGCAGAGGCCTTGCCTGAAGATGCCTGTGAGATAGCCTTTAAGGCTATTGTTCAGGAAAACTGCCTAGACTTTGGCCGGCTAGATGAAGCCCTACAACGTACTGTTTTAGATCAACTCCAAGACTCGCCCGAGCTCAAATCAGGGATTACCCCTAACACGCTGAATAAGGCAACCCCTCAGGCCATAAAAACAAACCAAGCAGCGATCCAAAAATACTTCAGTCTAAGTGCCTATAGCCAACACCTCCAAGAGATCTACCAAGAACTCGCCGCGGCAAAGCCAAGTACGGTAACCTTCCTCCCTCCAGAGGCAGTCCTAAATCAATTCTTAGACCCCCGCCGCTTTTGCCTCTTGCGCTCCTAGGTGCTACAAGCTAAGTTTCAATCAACAAAATTTAGCATTATTATCTATGTCATACGCATCCATCATCCACCGTCTATGCACACCTGTTAAGCCCCAAGCAGCTAAGATCAAACCAAAGCTCACCGCGCTTTCAGGCATCAAGGCCGTTGTTTTTGATGTTTACGGGACGCTTTTCCTTACCCAAACCCTCGCCGAAGGGCCAGAGTCTGCCATCCGCAAAACGCTCGAGGAGTCCGACTTTACGATGAACGCAGCCGCTCAGGAAACAGCCTTTGCAACCCTTTTTAACGATCACCTACACGCGCACCAAGACATCCGGCGCTCTCAAGGTGTTGCGATTCCAGAGGTTGATATCTGCGAAGTCTGGACAGACTTTCTCGAAGAGCTCGAAGCCTTTGAAATTATTAGTGGCGCAGTCACCCCTGCCTCGGTCAAGCGTACTGCACTGGAGTATGAGTGCCACGTAAACCCAGTCTGGCCCACACCTGCCCTAGATGAAGTCCTCCAGATGCTTAAGGAAAACAACTTCGCCCTAGGGATCGTTTCCAACGCTCAATTCTACACCCCTATCCTGTTCGAGACCTTGCTCAGCAAACCCTTCGGGGAACTCGGTTTTGAAGAAGCTTACACCATCCTCTCTTACAACCTAGGGGAAGCTAAGCCGTCTACCCACCTCTTTAAGCTGTGTGCAGATAACCTTAAAAAAGAAAAGGATATCAACCCAGAGGAGATCCTTTATGTCGGCAACGATATCAAAAAAGACATCATCCCTGCTCAAAGCATGAAGATGAAAACAGCCCTTTATACCGGCCATGCTCCAGCTCTAAATTTACGAGAAGACGACCCCGAATGTGCCGGCGTTAAGTCAGACTTAATAATAAACTCTCTTGAGCAACTTTCAGAGTGCCTTATCCACTAACATGCTATCATACTACTATGCTAGCATAGTACTGCGTTAGTGCGAGTTTGGTTTACTCTTCCCAGGAAGTGGAGGCGTTTGGTTCCTCAGGCAACGGTGCAGTTCCTTCAAGAACGACACAGGCTTTGTCGAGGTCTCCAATAATCTGGAATCGTCTTAGACCATTTTCCTCACGGATCCCTACAAAAAGGGTCAGAGGCACATGCTTTTCCCAGCGGTTGAAGTACGTAGTGTACTTATGCTTAAGGTCCTGGGAAACTTTCGCGATATTCTCGCTTAAAGAGTCTGTGATCTCATAGACACTGATGCCTGAAGCACGCAAAGTATGGCTCACTAAGATAAAGTAGTAAAGGTAGCTAGAGATCGTAACGGCAGCGCCCATCTTGTCTATGGCTTCGTGCAGTTCGCGTGCTGCAAGCACAAATTGCCGGCCACTAGGGCTTTCCAGTGTTTTAAGTAGGGCCATGTCACTCGAGAACTTGTTCTTAAGGACTTTCCTTATAAACTTGCAGTCTTCTTGAGTGAACGTCTGTTCTGTGTTGTTGCTCATGAGATTATCCATTGAGAGTTTTAAATCACTTGATGTACTGACGGATTCGTTATTTTGGAATCTCCCGTTCTTTCCTAGTAATCGGCTCATTTTTGGATTTTTTTAGTGTTTACAGACTTTTTTTCTTTAATCAGAAATCGATTTATCAAAACTATCTAGTCTTCCTTATACATTGTTACTAAGCATCTTAGCAGACAGGATGCCAACTTGAGGCCTGCAAGTACAAAGCGTGCTTTACTTCGAGAACAGGGATCCATTATAATGCCTTAAATGTCTGAAATTGCTCTTATAGAAACAGACTCTTTCGAGGTAGAATCCTGCTTATTAGGAGAACGCCTAGACTTGCGGGCTTTAGCCCGGGAGGACCTTATTGACACCCTACCCTGTACCTTAAAACTAAGGGATGGAGGGGTTGTTGTGCTTTATCGCTATGGGGCAGCTGTCTTCTTTAATACGAGCCCTGAGTGCAAGGCCGAGCTGATCGAGACCTTAACCCCTTTTGTTCAGACACCTATGGAAACACCCCTTTCTGAAAAGATGGGGGTACGCATCCAAGAAGGCTTGCGGCACGAAACCGTCTCAGGCAGCACGATGACCTTACCCGAAGCGACTCCGAAGCGCTTGCAAGTCATTGCGGATGTGCTGGCTAAGAGTATCGTCCTGGATGCGTATGAGGCCCGTATTGCGGCGCACTTTGTGCGTATTGAGCCTATTGCACTGCGCCTGGAAGAAGGCCACTACGGAGGGATGCGCGCCAAGGAGGCCCTGAAGCATATTGGCAGTGCTCTTATTAGTGAGCACCAAATGGTGGGGCGGGTAGAAATCTCGGAAAAGCCTGAGGTCCTCTGGGAATCCCCTGAGCTAGAGCGCTTATATGCGCGTTTGAGTGATGAATTTGAGATTGAGGACCGCTACACCGCTCTGGAGCGCAAGCTGGGTCTAATCTCCCGGACTGCAGAGACCTTGTTAGAACTGATCCAGGCTAAGCATAGCTATAGGCTGGAATGGTATATTATTATACTTATTGGTGTTGAGATTGTGATTAGCCTGTATGAGCTATTCATCAAGCTTTATTAAAAAGGAGCTTTACACGGCTTTCTTACCTACTAAAAAGGTAAGCACAACACACGTAATCAATCTAACAAGAAAGCACATCAATTTATGGAACTCCCTTCTGTATCTATTTCTGCCCAGCCACTAAGACTCACTGAATTATCAGAAAAACCTAAGATAAACCTAAGGGAAGGCCTTGCCTCCTATAAGCACCAGGTAACCCAAGAAGTAACCAGGCCACTAAACACCTACGCGGTTAGACAAAAAGAGCAACCCTTGATTGCCAATAGGCTTGAGTGGTTTGAAAGCCTGCCTCAAAGCTATAGCGTGCAGGAAGAAAACGGTTCCGTTGCGTTTTCAGTGAATGAACCTACCGGGAAGGCAAACTTTAATGCTTTATTTAGCCAAGATATAGAGGCTATTTGTGAATTCAAACAAGGCCTCTTTAGAAACCAACGTTTTGAAATTTTTAGCTCGAGAAAATTTTCTAAAATAGAAGAACGCAAGTTAGGTATTGAATTTGAGATGCTCAAGCCTGCAATGGTCCTTGATCTTGAAGCGATGAAGTCATTACCTAAAAATAAAGACTGCACCACCAAACAGGTTACCTCTGAAAAAGAATTTGCGACCTGGCTACAAACTGCGTATGATGGATTTGGAAGCTCTAACCAAGCCTTTCATACCGACATAACCCCTCTTTTTACAAAAGGGATTACGCCAGGAGATACCCATGCACGCTTCTTCTTGGGGCATAATAAAGAGGGCGTGCCTACAACCTCACTCATGCTCCTCTTGGGTAAAGAAACTACAGGCCTTTATTATGTCTCGACACTAGAGGAGTTCCGTAGACAAGGCATGGCAGCTACAGTCCTACAAGACGCTCTACAATTTGCGAAAGACGCAGGCAGCAAGAGCGTTATTCTTGATTCAGAAAGTGATGGGGCTACAAATCTTTATAAGCGGCTTGGGTTTGAGACGAAAAGAAGCTACTACCTCTACGAATCCCCGATGTGTACCGTTTCCGGGGCCTAAGGTATAAGCCTGATGCCTTAGAGTTGCTAGCTTTGTATTTTATATTAGGATGCTTTGTATGGACAGTGTACAAAGACCTCAGACTTCGGCTAGTGCTATAAGGGAAAGCAATAGAGAGCTTATCTTGCGCAACCGCATCGCTTTTGCAAATCTTGCAGGATTCTACTATGCAAAACTCGAAGAGCGCTGGGGTGAAAAAGTCTGCACGAGCCATGCGATAAAGTCTGACTTGATTCATTCGGGCATGAACCGCGTGATTACCGATGAGCCCAATGGGATTGTGACTCTTGCTTCGCGCTTCAGTAAGGTTCATTATACAGTCTGCATCCCGAAGCGGTTAGACCTCGAGAAATTGCGCTGCGGGGGCTTCAGAAGGGAATCCTACTCTCGGGAGATGGCTGTAAATATAGAAGACCTCCCACCTTTAATAGGGTGCAATAAGGATATAAGTATTAACACGGTCAAGGCAGATGCTGAGCTTAAAGAATGGGCAAAGCTAATCGCACTAGGCTATAAAACCGACTTCTTGATGGATGGTGAAATGCGCACCGCCTTGAAAGAAGACAAAGGAAATTTACTTTTGTATTTAGCTAAAGATAAAGAGCAAGCTGCTGCAGCATCCTTCATCTATATACACGAAGATACGGCTGTTTTATACCTACTAACGACCCACCCAGATATGCGCCTAAAGGGTATTGCAAAAAGCCTTATTACAGAAGCTATCAAAACGCTCAAAGAGAAAGGTGTACGACGCCTTGCGTTTACGACTAGCGGTCCTCAAAGTTCTTCTATTTGCGCAAAATACAAGTTCTACCTACTGAATGAATACTACCGCTACATTCACCCCATCCCACAGCATAAGCTGCGAACAGCTGACTACCGAGGGTTCTAGCCTTGCAAGAAGGAGGGTATTTCATTAGACTGCCGGGATGGACTCAATACTTACCCCTTCTCTAGAGAACCACCACCCCCTAGCCTCCAATAATGAAAAAAACTGGATGCAACAAAACCGTATTGCCTGGGCAGTACACCCAGATTCAAAACTTACCTACAGAAGCTATGTAAGTACTTTTGGCAACAGAGCCCACCTGATTAAGAGTCCTGAAGCGTTTTCTGCACTAAACCGCTTGATCACTAATGATGTGGAAGGCCTACGCTACTTCAGTGATGAGCTGCAAAAATGTTTTTATACGGTTTGCTCTGAAAACCCTCTAGAGAAAGACAAGCTCCCGGAGGGATTTACTCAAGGAGGCTATTCCTGGGAAATGATTGCGGATCTAGAGCAATTAAAACTATCCGAAAACCTGGTAACTCATAAAAAAGTAAGTACCCTACTAGTCACTACAGAGAAACAGCTAGAACACTGGACTCAAGTCGTAGAAAAAGGCTTTGGCTTAAGCTATAGCCTCCGCGATGATATTGAAGGGATTTGGAAGGCTGATGGAAAGCAGGCTTTCCTCTTTCTTAGCTACTGTGATGATGAGCCTGCGGCAGGCTGCAAAATCTATATACACCAAGGGGTGGCCGCTGTCTACGGCTTTGCCACGACTCCTGGAAAGCAAAAGCAAGGTATCGGTAAGAGCCTAGCCCTAAGTATAATCCAGACCCTAAAGGAAAAAGGCATTACCAAAATAGCCCTGACTACAGACAATAAAAAAATGAAAGAACGCTATGAGGAGTATGGTTGCCGCACCATAGGTGGCTACCACCGTTACGTACACCCTCCCCAGATAACGATCAACCCTGCTATTTCTGCTTTTGGCTGCCTCTGTTCTTGTAAACAAGCAGATAATAAAGAGTGCTGCCGGTCTTGCTGAATAATGTAAAGTGGCCGGGTTCAGGTGTATCTAGTATTGCCCTACCTGCCTCCAGCGCTTATAACATTAAAATCTCTTTGTTTCTACTATGACCACTGCAGACTCTACGATTAAAACACCGGAAGACCTTTTTGCGGCTTTTGAAGCTTGGGGGATTAAAGTCACTACACATAAGCATGAAGCCGTCTTCACGGTTGAAGAATCCAGCAAGCTAGACCGAAAAATCCCTGGGGCGCATACCAAAAACCTTTTTATAAGGACTAAAAAAGGCGATAAGGGAAACTTCTACCTCGTGGTTATGCTCCAGGACAAATCTTTGGACCTAAAAGCCTTCGCAGAACAATTGAGCGAAGGTAAATTCTCCTTTGGTTCTGACAAGCGCCTGATGGCGAAGCTAGGCTTGACCCCGGGCTCGGTAACTCCCTTTGGGGTTATCAACCCTACGGCCCAAGACGTGCAAGTGATCCTGGACGCCGACATGATGGAGCATGAGTTGTTAAACTACCACCCCCTAATCAATACAATGACCACCACGATTAAAAACGCAGACTTTATTAAATTCCTAGAAAAAACCGGGCATAGCCCTAAAATACTTAAACTACCTAAGCGATAATTATGGACCTCAAGATACCAGCCACCCTCAATAACTTCATTCAACTAGGGGCAGCCATCCCTGAGTACACGTATGAACGCCTTAGCAATGCGCATGTATTTCAGTCCCCCTCCGGTTTCTTAGGGATTTATAACCGGATTGTTACTGACGATGCAAATGTCGTTAAAGGGCTACAAGAGCGTTATGCAAACTCGATGTACAGTGTCGTAAGTATGACCGATAAAGCGCTGCCTTTGGAGGCCTTGGGGTTTTACCCGGGGACGTTAGTCTGGGAGATGCACTTGGACCTGGAACATGACTTTAAGGGCATTGCCTACAATGAAAAGATTGCCACCCAAATAGTTAAAGATGAAGCAGGCCTTGATCAGTGGACTCAGGTTGTGGCAAAGGCCTACGGCATGCCAGAAGAAGCGGCATTGCGCGAGCTGCGATCTTATTGGAAATCAGCCTCAGAACGGTTTTTATTTGTGATGGCGATGCATGAGGGCAAGGCTGTTTCAGCCTGCGGGGCTTTTCTTATGGGAGATACTGCAGCTATCTACATGGCCGCTACCCTGGAAGAACACCGCAAGCAAGGCCTGGGAAGCGCTGTAGTGCATACCCTCTTGAGCACCTTGAAGGAAAGAGGCATACGCAAAGCCACCCTGCAAGTTAAAGAAGAGGGCCTCCATGAAGCTTACAAACGCTACGGCTGCAAAGACACCCTACAGTACTACCAGCACATGCACCCTCCCGGTAAATAGCTCACACGAGAAGTATAACCCCAAAATACTTAAAGAATAACGATGGAACCCCAAGCACTCAGCAGTATTGTTCACACAGAAACTGAACACCCCCTTTTGCAACCTGAAGAACAAGGGGTGCGTAGCGCTCATAGAGTATCTGATGCAAAAGGTACGCCACAGTACTATAAGCATGCACACGCTTTTCAAGCTACAGCATTGGGCACAGGAAAAATCAAACCTAAAACAATCAGCCAGGTTGCCAATAATATGTCAGACTGGTTTGCAGCCTATCCTGATGATTACCGTGTGACCCCTATCAACCAGGGCTTGGCCCTGCTCGTGAACGACAGTAAAGGGAATGCCTATTACAACACAGTCTTTAATGTCACAGCTGAAGATATCCGTACCCTAAAAAAGGATTTTTTCCAAAGACATAGCTTCTTTATTTGCAACACACAGGCATTAACGGAACAGGACGCTAAGGATTTGGGCCTTACGCTTTATGATCAGGAACCTGAGATGTGCCTAGACCTCACAACATTTGCCCCCAAAAAACTTCCCCACGAGAGTAGTATTAAAGAGATCAACACTCAGGAAGACTTTGAACAGTGGCTAAGCGTGTTTCGCGAAGGGTTCATCCCGCCTAAAAATAGTGACCTAGAGGCAGACATCCGTCCACTGCTTGCTCATGGAACCCACCCCCAGGCAACACAAGGCCCGCACTTCTACCTACTCTACGATCAGGAAGTGCCGGCGGCCTGTGGCCTTATGGTATTGGGGGAATGCACCGTAGGTATCTATCACGTAGCAACCCACCCTGACCACCGCAGGAAAGGCCTAGCCACAAGACTGATGACCACCATGCTCACACGGGCGAAAGAGGCAGGGTACCAGGAAGCGTCCCTCATCGCAGGGAGTCGTGCGAGCCAAAAACTATATGAGAATATGGGGTTTAATGAGACAGTAAAGTATACTGTTTATCATTCCCCAAAGGTGTATCCGGTTGCGTTTAGCGCTTAGTGGGTCGAAGGCTTTGAGGGCATTACTCAAACTAAGAGTCTTCCCAAACTTTCTGGCAACAGACTTTGTTATCCTCGCCTAAATAATATAAGCCTTCAAGACTCCCTTTAATCGACTTTAACCCAAAGTGTTCTTCACTCTCGAACTTAATTGGCCAGGATTCCTTCGGGAAGAGATTTTTGAAATAAGAGAGGTCTTCTTCATCAGGAGGGAAAGGTAAATAAAAACATAAAGCTAGATTCTCAAAAAACAGAAAAGGCTGAAGATAACATATCTCCTCAGATTTCATCCAGTAAATATATCCACCATGTTTTATCTTGTCATTGGTTTCAAAAGTTGTCCTTACTAAAGTCTTATAACTATCTACATCTTCTTGAGTAAGTGCAGGCTTAACTTGATCCTCTATACAATCCCCCATCGGAAAGTACCAAACAGGATATTCAATTAAGTCACTTAACTTTATATCATAAATTTCTTTAAGCATTATTTATTAAAAGTAGCTAATCCTTGCCGTTCATAAAGCCAGTATCTTTGTGCCACTCTTCGAGAAGCTTTTGATCTTCTAGTGTATTTTTTGCCCTCTCAGCAACCTTTGGCGATGGGTCTTGTGTGAGTTTTTCTACCAATTTAGAAGGAACCCAGAGTCGAAAAAGAACACTTTCTCGATTTTCTTCATCTTTATCGTTAGCCAATTCTTCACAGAGACTTTTGTATAAAGGCCATAACTTCTCCTTTAACTCTTGTGCATGCTTTGTGATCAAAATCCACCTTGGATCACTTAACTCAACTCCATCAGGAGTGTAAATAGTATATTTTTCTGCCGAATACTCCCTGTATTCATCGAGCGATTCAATAAAAAATGATAAACTTTTCTGATCTCCTAAAGAAAGTCCCATTTTTTTACAAAGATCAATATCATTAATCAACAAAGGTGCACTACAATCTTCAAACCCACAGACGGCCTCTGTCTGACATGAAGCAAAAGGGCCAATACCTTTCTTCCAGACATACTCTTGAAAAATAAGGTCACCTATTTCGAAAACATCATCTAAGATATATAATAGCCAATTACGTGAATCCATCATAACTTATTGCCCTGCTCTAAAGGTAAATTCACTAAGAGGAATGTGGGCTTCTGCAGATCTTTTAGAAACAAGAATCCCACTCTTATTAAAAGCTTTACCATTTTCCATTTGGATTACATATGGTTTTTGTTGATATGGCAACTCACTATGAGGCTTTCCTGGCATTACCCTCACTGACTTATGTGGATTTTGTGGATGTACAAAGATAATACCTTCTGCATCTTTTTTAGCAGCACTCCTCACATAGTTCTTCGGAATCCCTAATCTGTCGAGGTTAAAGCGTCTTAAGGCACGCACATTCAGGTAGCGCTGGAACTCATGCTTAATTGCCCTTCTAACACCTCCAGAACGTTTCACTGCTGTTTTTATACCCTTGCCTCCTCCAGGTAACGGTATCAGCCCCCCTAGCAATCCTGCTACAGCTACTACTCGAGACACTTCATACCCAGTGATTAAATTCGTTCCTGTAATTAATTCCCCTAGAGACTGCATCGTCCCCAAAACAGGTACAAAATCGATTGCAAAGGATAAGCCTTCTTTGACTCCATCCCAGAGAGCTGAATCTTGATCAATTGCCTGAAGCGCTTCTGTGCGTGCTTCTGGACGGTTATCATAATACTCGGCCAAGCAATCCGTGTAAGCCCCGAGCGCATCTACGAACGGGATCTCTCCTGCTGCCTCCATGGCTTTAAGCGCTCTTAGCCGTTCTGTGGCTAGGGCTAGCTGTTGGGCATTGAGCTTTTCAACTTCGGCCTGCATATAGGCCATACTCGCTAGGAGGTCTTCGGCTACATCGCGGCGCTCATCCGCTTCGGCCTTGGTGTTATTTAGGACAGCCTCTAGCGTGCTTTGGAAGTGTAGGCTAGACCCAGGGACCCCAGCAGCTATAGCTACCTGGCGATGTTGATCGACTGCTGTAATCAGGCTATGCGCTTCGTTATATTGGGCTGGAGCTGGATTGCTAGTATATGCAGATAACGACGTTTCTGCACGTGAGTAGTAATCATTATAGGTAGAAAGCGCGACGGCTGCCTTGCTTGTAGGAGCATCACCTAGGCTCACTGGTGCGGTGGTAATGTTTGTTTTCACAGGGCCATCAGGATGCATTGTTGGTGCACCAGTCGTCACAGTGACTTGGGATACAGTCTTTCCGGCAAAGCTTGCGGTGGTGGCTACAGCGGTTGTCGTGGCGCTTGTTGTTGTAACCCCCTTGCCTTCGACTCCGCCTGCTTTCACTGCTAGGCCTTCGCTGCTTGTACCTGTAGTTGTGTTATGCGCCGATGCGCTTGTAATGCTGGCATTACCCATAGTAACGGTTGTTACAGAAGCGCTGCTGCCATTACTACTACTTGTTGAATGGCTCGAAACACTAGTGTTACTTATCGCTGCGCTCGCTGCTGCTTGTGCGGCTGCGCCTAAGGCTCCGGTAACGCCCCCTGTCACAGCACCTATAGCAACAGTGGCCGCTACTGAAGGGGTTGCAGGCGTTGAGGGAGCGGGTGCACTGCTCGTGTTTGATGAGGGGCCCCGACCGCCTCCAACAGCTCCTCCACCTGCAGAACCGCCTCCGCCACGAGACCCTCCCATGTTTGTCATTGGAGCACCCCCTCCAAAATGACCACCCATGCCACAAGAACTGCCGTAACCGCCACGGCCACCCATTCCTCCGCTACAACCGCCACCGCCTCCGCTGCTGCCGGAATTTCCGTAGTTTACTAAATGCCCAGCAAAGAGTGCGTCATTCTTTTTGCTTGGGAAGGCTTCTTCATCGTGGCCTCTTTCAGAAACTTGGGTAGGAGGAAACGCAGTGGGTGTATTCGGGTCGGCTATTATCATAACAATGTATTACTTTAGAATTAGATTTTAATGCTCTTTTAAAAAGAGTAGGCACTAGAAGATGGTTTTTTGTTCACCAGGTCAAGCGGTTTTTTATTACAAAAATTTAAAACCTTATCTAAAAACCGTTAGGGTTTTGCGTTCCACTAGAAACCATCAAGGCTTAGCGCTTAGTGGACGGTCTCTAAAAAGTCCTTCACTAAAGGGAAAACCTCAACGCCTGCGTCTTCTAGGAGGTAGTGGCCTGCGTCGGGGAAGTAATGAACCTTTGCGCGGGGGAAGCGTTCTTTAAACCCTTCCAGGAAAAGATCATCAAAACAGAAGTCTTTACCGCCCCAGCAGATCAACATGGGCTTGCCTTTAAACAAGGATAGATTCTCCTCAATCGTGACCATGCGCTTGTAAGACGGGTGGCTATCTGCCATGGGGATGTCTTGCACGAAACGGGCTGTGGCGATGCGAGTCTCCCAGTTATTATAGGGGAAGCAAAACCCTTTGCGTACGAGCGGGTCCATCTTATTGGCAACACACATGTAGGTCGCCCCAAGTGCAAAAGCGTTAAAACCGCGGATCATAAACTCACCCAAGATGGGGGTGCGGCATAAATTAATACGCGCAGAAATACGATTGGACAAAAAGCCGGATGTATTGGTTATGATGATACGCTCTACACGGTTGGCAAAGTGTTGCGCTACGCCAAAACCGATAGGCCCTCCCCAGTCATGTACCATGAGGTGGAAGCGCTCGAGCTTGAGGTGCTCCACTAGGCTAATGATATTATTGATGTGTTGATCGAGCGTGTAGGCGTAGTCCTGGGGCTTTTCGGAAAGTCCACAGCCGATATGGTCTGGGACGATGCAGCGGAACTGCTTGCGAAGGGCCTTCACGGCATCCCGATACAGGAAAGACCAGCTTGGGTTCCCGTGGAGCATAAGGATGGGTGTGCCCTGCCCTTCGTCCAAGAAATGCATCACATGCCCGCAATCCAGCTTGAGGTAATTCTTCGGTGAATTATGGAAGGGATACAGTGCGAGCAGGTCTGATGGAATGGTGTACATGGGAAATTTTGGAAAAGCTTGGGTGGGTTGCTTAGGCCTGGAGGGCTAGCATGATACTGCTTAGGCCGCTGCCTATGCCTAGGAGGGCTACAGCATCCCCGGATTGGATGGCGCCTGTCTCTAGGGCTGTGGCTAGCGTAATGGGTAAAGCAGCTGAGCCGGTGTTACCTAGAGTCTCGAAGGTAGAGAAATCTTTTTCAACATCTAGGCTGAGGGCTTCGTACAGGCGCTTGGCGTGTTGCTTGCCTACTTGGTGACAGATGATGCGCTCGGGTGTGTCTTCGTTCCAGCCTGTTTCTTGTTTGAATAAACCCCAGTTCTTTTGGGCCAAGCTTATACCGGCCTCGAGCAGACCTTCGGAATCTGTCTGCATTTCTAGGCCGCCTTCGGATGCGTTGCCCCCTTCACACAGGTGATTGTGGCTAGAGTCCGTCTGTACGACTGCTGCAGTCAGGAGGGGTTTATCTTCCTTGAGCAAATCCTTATGACATAACAAAAGCGCTACGGCCCCTGCCCCAATGGTTAGGTTAGAAAAGAAAGGCTTGATGGACTGGCGGTCGATATCTGCATTGAGCAATTGTTGCAAGGTGCTCTCGATAAGTTGGCGGCCATTTTCACCAGAGACGATGAGCGCTGTTTTGATCGCGCCGGACTCGATCATGCTGGCCGCTAAGGTGACGCCGTTTAGAACGCCTAAGCAGGCGTTGGAGACATCAAAAATCTGGGTATTTGCCCCGAGGCCTAGTTGACCGTGTACGTAAGCTGCCGTTGCTGGTTCCATACGGTCCCTGCAGACAGCACCGTGGACGAGCAAGTCGATCTTATCCTTGGATAGAGAAGACTTAGCTAGGAGCTTTTCGGCGGCACTGGCGGCCATGGCTGAAGGCAAGGTGTCTGCCGGCCAAAAGCGGCGCTCGCGGATGCCAGTCATGAACTCTAGACGGCCTTTGGGGAGCTTGAGGCGCTCGTATATTGGGGAGAGTTGTTCTTCTAAAAACTCAGACGTCCAACACTCTGACGGGAGTGCATAGTCAATCGACTCTAGCGCTACGTTAGAAAATTTCATTAGGATTGTATCGATTCTTTCGCTACAGCACTTACGACTTCTTTGTCGAAGTAATTCATATCCATACCAGCATTCACGACGATGCCCTGGCCTGTAATGCCACTAGAGCGCTCACTCAGGAGGAATAAAGCGGTATTGGCGACCTCTTGGGTCTCTAAGGCGCGTTTGCGTAAAGTGAGCTTCTCGGCGTAGAGGTAGTTGTCTAGGTAGCCAGGAATCCCCGCTGAAGCGCTCGTTTTGAGGGGGCCGGCGTTAACGGTGTTAAAGCGCACTTCGGTATCGGAACTGAAGGCTTTGGCCAAGAAGCGCGTGGTGCTGTCTAGCGATGCTTTAATGGGGGACATATAGCCGTAATTCTCGGCTGTAACTTGAGACGAAATACTAATCGCTACGCACGAAGCAGTCTTACTTAGGTAAGGCTTAAAAGCTTGGGCAACCTCAGCAAAGGAAAAGCTGGAAATCGCAGTGGCTTGGAGGAAGTCATCACGCTTAGTTTGATGGAAGGCCTTAACACCTTCGGAGTAGTTTGCAAAGGCTATGCTATGGACGATGCCGTCCAGGGGTGCGTATTCGGTCCCAACTTCTTTGGCTAGACGGGCGATCTCCTCCGGCTGCTCAACATCACACAAGTAAACAGGGCGATCCCCTAGGAGTTTCTTGAGGCTATCGCGGCGTTCTTCGGAGCGGACACTATAGATTACCGTGGCGCCCTCTTCTTCTAGGGTCTTGGCAATATGCCAGGCGACGCTCTTGCGATTCGCCACGCCCATTACTAGGAAACGCTTATTGTTGAGGCCTAAAAATGACATGAGGCCAAGTTAGGCAGTTTTGTCAGCTAACACCAGCGCAAACTCAACACTGAGAACGAGTTTTCCTTCTTTCTTAATGGTCCCACGCATGAAATGGAACCTACTGACGGACTCCTTCATCTTAACCTCGATATCGAGCACGTCCCTGGGTGTGACCATGTTCTTGAACTTGGCCTCTTGGATGCGGGAAAGCAGCGGGACTTTTTCAGACATGCCACCGCCCTCCTTCTTGAGGCGCTGGGACATGTATACGGCTGCGGTTTGAAAGACAGCCTCACACAGAAGGACCCCAGGCATGATAGGATTGCCTGGGTAATGCCCTTCAAAATACGGTTCTGTGGCTTGGACGGTGCGCCGGGCTGAAGCAGACTCCTCCCCCACTTCTACCATCTCGTCTATGAATAGAAAAGGAGGACGGTGCGGGATTGAGTCGTAGATTTCTTGCTGGGCCTTAGTCCGTTCCATTGTATTAGTCTACTTTCTCTTCAGCAGCTGCCTTATACTTGTTATAGTCAGCCAGAGCTGCTTCATAGGAAGACTCGTGCTTAGCGTCTGTTTGGATTTCTTTGTACTTCCTGGCAAGCGCAATAAAAACAACTTTCCACTCAGGGTCTTGTGAGAACTCTTCGGTCAAATGAATAATGGCCTGATAGAACTTACGCTGCCCAGAACTACCATCCACTGCGTTGTAAAGCTTAGCAAGCACTTTACCTTTTTGTACGGCATCAAGGCCTTCTAGTTTTTGAAGATCTACAGTATGGAAAGTAAGCTCACCGGCCTTAAGCACCATTAATAACTCACTTGCATCCTTTTGGGCAGCCATCAGTGTAGCTCTGGGACTGAAAGGGCTACCGCTCACACTTGCTGAACGCGCTCTCAACTCGCTATCCCTCATTTGAAGAAACTCGCCTGCTTTGAGAGGGCCATCATAGGGGCTCATCCCAGGGCTTTTAAGGCTAGCAAGATGTTTTTGACTCAGGTTCATCAGCTTGAGGCGAGAAGGTCCCTGTGTGGGTGAAGTGATCTCAACCTCTTCAGGCTCGTTGTTTGTCGGTTGAATGCTTAGTCCACTAAGATTTAAGTTTATTAGATCTGACATAGTGCTTGAAAGGTAGGATGCGTATTATTCTAGTGCAAGCTTAAATAAGTAAGTATTCACTGGAAAAAATGCACACATAACATCAGTAGAGAAATAATTGGTGTGGATAAATATTAAGAGGGTTCCATCGAAAAAAATTGACTTGAGAGAGGGAGTTTAATATAAATAAAAGAACTTCCGCACTCACCCCTGACCCCTTAAACACTCCATCCCATGCCTAAGATAACCGTAAAGCCGGCCTTCTTTTTAACCTTTTGTATCGCGCTGTTGCTTGTAGCTGCCCTTGGATACACCGCACACCGATCCGAACAAGATCTACTGAGATCTGCACAACAAGAAACAAATGCTAAAGCTGCGCACGTCCAACAGAAATTGAATGCGCTTAATCGTGAGCTCGAAAATTTACGCAGCTCCCCAACTTTAGAAGAAACTTTACATGCGAAAATTCATGAAAAAACGGATCTAACCAAAAGTGGGTCGATCTTAAAACAGTGGGAAAAGCGATTTGGAAGGGTCGCTAAAGCTGTTTTTACCGATAGCCTTACTTCGGGAGAATTAAACCTAGTGTATGAGGATGGAACCTTGCTAGGTCAGGTAAAGTGTAACGATGGGGTTGCGATGGCAACATCACCAAAGATGTTGCGTAATGCACCCTATGAAATGAACAAGCAATTGTTCAGGCAATTATTAGAGCAGGCGCAATCGAATAAGCTAGGGATTAACTTTCTAAATACGCTGGTCATGGGAGAGACCCCTGCGGTGCAATTTGGGGCAGCCGTCAGTGAGAAAAACGCGGAAGATAAGGAAGCAGCGCGTGCGGCGTTAATCCTTAATGTGTATACGGAGTCTCTGACAAACCCAAATATGGAATATACCTCAGGCCTTCCCTTAGTGGAAGCGGTTGTAGATTCACGCAAGGCGATACTCCTAGAGTCTGATAGCGATGCCCACGCAGGGGTCCCTAATGACTTAATGGCGCTCACTGCCTCCGGCCAATCCGGCATTGTTAAAGATAGCAATACATACTTCATTAGCTCTAGCCCTATTTACCCAAATACTGCTAATGGGAGTTATTACTGGGTGTATGTATCAAGCATCCCGCAGTCATTACTCTTTGCACAAGCATTGAGCTACAACCCAGGCATGACTGCATTACTACTTAGTCTTCTTGCAATAGCATTTGCGCGCTTATGGGTGAGTGAAGACTCTTTCAAAATCACTTGGGCGGCTAAAGCAATCCCTCAAGCAGAACCAGCGACTCAAACCGAAGAGCCTGCACAGCCCCGCCTATCTTTACGCCAACGCCTATTAGGTTTAAGTGAACGCTTGGCAAAAAGAACCAAGACACTCACTCCTCCGTTTGAGGTGCTCAATATTAATATCAATGAGCCTAGTGAAGAAGCCCAACCGGAGCAACAACCTGAAGAGCAACCGCCAGCCCCTACTCCTGAGCCTGAAAAACCTCAGGAGCCTCAAGGAACAAACTTCCTAAATTCTTTAAAAGCTATCCAAGAGCAAGCCCAGCCGCTTGAAAAAACACCCATCGAAAAGATGAGTGATACAATGGAGGAGATCCAGCGCTCTAATGAAGCTACAGCCGCTACGGTTCAGCAGATCCATGAGACACTCCCTCAACTGCACCCACTTGCTTTTGAGGCCGCGATGGAAGCTGCACAATCTTCACAAAATGAAGTACGCTCCTCCCTCATTGCCAAGGAGTTTATGGCCTTAGCGCAGACCTCTGCCAAACAGCACCCTGAGGTACTGCAGCACATTGAAGGACTAGCCAGCAAATACCAAAACGGCACAGCACTATGCGAGCAGGTGTACGCATGCCTCGAAGAGCTTTCGAATAAGGTAGATAAGATGGATTCCCTCTCTCGTGGGATGACTACGGCCTCTGAGCAGCAAGATACCTTGATTGAGGAAATCCAGCTACTAATTACTCAATTAAATACTTTAGCAGAAGAAGGCCCTGACCCTGAGTGGGAGACTACTCAAGCGCGTGTAGCGCCTAAGACAGTAGCCTTTAGTGAGGAGTACAAGGAAAAGATCCAGTCTCTCTTTAAGGAAGAGCCCCAGACCCCTGGAGAAAGCCCTTTGATCCCCAATATGGCAGGCCTTACCCCGGGGTTAGCCAGTAGCCTCGCTCAAGAGCCTCAGCAAGAACAGGCCCAGCCTACGACTCCATTGCAAGAGCCTACCTTTGCCACAGCGGGGCAGACTACAGCCGCAAAAACAAGCCCAAGAACCCCACCCCTACCCGAAGAAGAATTGGCCACCCAGATGGATATTCAGGTAGAGGTACTTAAAGAAGCGATTGACTCCTACGCTGAGTTTAGCCGCAAGAGCTTGTAAGCAGTTAATTCCTTTTAAATTCAACAAAAAGCTCTCTTTATTTAGGAGGGCTTTTTTATTATCGTCTAGGAAGCATTAATTTATACCCAATCTACAGGGTTTACTTGATTCTAGCCCCACTTCCCGTAGTGTTGGCCTATGTCTAAAGATCGGGAGTTTGTCCACTTGCATGTGCATACTGATTATAGCCTTTTGGATGGGGCTTGTCGGATAGATCGGCTGTGTGAGCGTAGCGCAGAGCTAGGGATGAAGGCCCTCTCAATCACTGACCACGGAAACCTTTTTGGGCTTACAGAATTCTTTAAGACAGCCAAGAAGCACGGGATTAAACCGCTGCTGGGGTGTGAGATCTATTTGGTCTATGACCACAAGATGACTGAACGCCCTGGGCGTACTCAAAACAAATACTACCACATGGGTTTGCTCGCGCAAAACCTGACGGGCTATAAAAACCTGACCAAGCTCGTGTCCCTATCCCACACTGAAGGGTTTTACTATAAACCCCGGGCTGACATGGAAGCTTTGGCTAAATACTCTGAAGGGCTGATTGGCTTTACAGGGTGTTTGAGTGGTGTGGTCCCGCGGCATCTGCTAAATGATGATATGGCAGGGGCTAAGAAAGCGCTACAGGAGTTTATCGATATCTTTGGGCGAGAACGCTACTTTGTGGAACTACAGGACCATGGCCTACCGGAGCAGCACAAGGTGAATGTACCGCTCTTGCAATTAGCTAAAGAATTTAACCTCAAGGTGATTTGCAGTAATGATGTGCATTACGTCAATAATACAGACTGGGCACCACATGACTCTTTATTGTGCATCCAAACAGGTGCGAAGCTCGTTGATGAAAAGCGTATGCGCTACCCGGCCCGACAGTTCTACCTAAAGAGCCGGGAAGAGATGGAGCAACTTTTCGGAGAACACCCTGAAGCAATCACCAACACCTGTTGTGTTGCAGAAATGTGTGACCTGCAGCTACCCTTTGGAGAAAATCATTACCCCGTCTTTAGTCGTGAGGGAGAGGTAAAAGCGCGCTTTAATAATAACCGCGAGTACATCCAAGAACTTTGCGTACAAGGCCTCAAAGACCGTTATGGGGTTAACTACCATAAACCTGAAGAACATACTGAAGATCTTGAGCTTGCTAAGACCTTAGCCCAACGGCTTGACTACGAGCTAGACACCATCGAAAAGGCAGGGTTTTTAGACTACTTCTTGATTGTTTGGGACTTTATCGACTGGACACGAAAACAAGGCATCCCTGTAGGTCCTGGACGAGGCTCAGGAGCAGGCTGTTTGGTTGCCTATGTGCTGCGGATTACAGATATTGACCCACTGCGTTTTGGTTTGCTCTTTGAGCGTTTCCTTAACCCAGAACGTGTATCCCCACCGGACTTTGATATCGATTTTTGTATGCGCAGACGGGGAGAAGTGATCGAGTACGTACGCGAAAAGTACGGGAAAGACTCAGTCGCTAATATTATTACTTTTGGAACCTTTGGGGCGAAGATGGTCGTGCGCGACTTGGCCCGGGTGAATGACATCCCTTATGCAGATGCGGACAAGATCGCTAAGATGGTGCCGGATGATTTGGGTATTACCATCAAAGGCGCCCTTGAGAAAAGTACTGAACTGAAACTAGAAAGTAAGCGTAACCCTGTTGTCCATGAAATTTTAGACCAAGGGCAGATCATCGAAGGGATGGTGCGTAACGTCGGTACCCACGCTGCGGGGGTTATTATCGCAGACAGACCGCTGACAGAGCTCGTGCCGGTGACGCTGCAGGATGGAGTCCTCACGACGCAGTACCCCAAAGACCCGGTTGAGGAACTGGGGCTGCTTAAGATGGATTTCTTGGGGCTAAAGACCTTGACAGTCATCTCCGCTGCAGAGCAAAACATCCAACGGATCGCAGGGCAGGAAAACTTTGACATCGAAGCAGTTACCCTAGAAGACCAGACGACCTTTGATTTATTAAATGCTGCAAAAACCGTCGGGGTATTCCAGCTTGAGTCCGGAGGGATGCAGGCACTCTGTAGGCAATTTAATATTACTACAATTGATGAAATTGTAGCGCTTATCGCTTTGTACCGCCCGGGGCCGATGGACTGGATCCCGGACTACATCAAAGGAAAGAAGGACCCCTCGACGATTAAGTTCCCCCACCCGCTCTTGGAAGATGTGTGCCGGGAGACTTATGGGGTGATGGTCTACCAGGAGCAGGTAATGGAGGCCGCCCGTCGTATCGCAGGGTATACGCTAGCAAAAGCGGACCTATTACGCCGCGCGATGGGTAAAAAGAAAGTTGAAGAGATGGAAAAGCAACGCCAGATCTTCATTGAGGGAGCGGCCGAGCATAATAATATTCCCTCGAAGAAAGCAGCAGAGATCTTTAGCATACTAGAAAAGTTTGCGGGGTATGGGTTCAATAAATCCCACTCGGCTGCTTATGCTATCTTGGCGTACCGAACTGCCTACCTCAAAGCGAACTTCCCTGTGGCCTTTATGGCTGCGGTCTTATCAGCGGAGCTGGGGAATGCGGATAAGGTAGCCCACTTTGTCGATGAGTGTGGTGCCATGAATATCCCGGTGATGGGGCCTGACGTGAACGAATCGCGCGAGCACTTTACCCCGGTGAGTGATGGAGACACTCAGACAGGCTCTATTCGTTTTGGGATTTCTGGGATCAAAGGCGTGGGCGATGCTGCGGCTGCAAGTATCCTTAAAGAGCGTGATGAGAATGGGGCGTTTACTGACTTTTTGGATTTTGCAAAACGGATTGATACACGTACAGTAAACCGACGTGTATTAGAGTGCCTGATACGTTCTGGAGCTTTTGATGCCTTTGCCGTAGACCGTGCGCATCTATTAGGCTCGTTGGATACGACTTTGAGTGAAGTGTCCTCCCTCCAGAAAGACCGTGAAGCGGGGCAGACTTCCCTCTTTGACCTTATGGGGGATGATTCTAGTAGCGACGGAGGAAATGCCTTAACCCCGATCAAGGAAGAGGGTGAGCCTATGAGCGTCAAAGATAAGCTGCAGCATGAAAAGGAATTGCTTGGGTTTTATGTCTCGGGGCACCCGATGAATGCCTTCAGTGGGTTTGCTGATGAACTTGATTCGTTTGATGAAGGTGACCTGCAAAAGCTGGATGATTATGAGAGCTTCCGCCTGTGTGGTGTAGCCTCAGCCGTGACTAAGCGTCTTTCTAAAAAAGACAACCGCCCGTGGGCATTCTTTACCTTAAGCACACTAAAAGGCAGCTACCACTTGAATATTTTTGCAGAAGCCTTCGAGCAATATGGATCAAGCCTTGAGGACGGAGAAACACTCGTAGTGGTTGGATCAATCCGTAACCGTGACGGGGAAGTACGCCTGAATGCAACCGAAGTGCGCCGTTTGCGGGGGGCCGTATCGAGCCTTATTGAATCGGTGCATTTTGTGTTAGATGCTGACCCAAGCAAGGCAGACCCATTCCTCGAGAAGCTGGCAGACTACCTCCATAACAACGAAGGTACGGTGAGTGTGAGTGTGTCCTTCCAATTTAGTGATGGGAGGCGTGTCCATGCGGAGCTAGCACGCTCGTTGACATGCAGGCTAGACCCTGAAGTATTCCAGGAACTACGCAAGGACCCGGCCGTACTAGAAATGAAAGTTAAAGGAGCCCCTGTGCCCGAGCCTGAGCAACCTAGATGGCGACGTAAGCGGGTTGAAGCTTAAGCCCTAGTCCAAGTCTTCCCCTAGAAGATAGGTGGCCTCCCTATCCCCCCAGTCTAGAAGCTTCTGGCGCAACTGCTTTGCTAAATCAGGATTTGATGGAGCAATACAAACCAACATAGTTGTCAGGGGGGACCAATAACCCTTGTTGTATGTAGGAGGACCTGGATCCACAAGATACTGGAACCTAGATAACAAGCAAGGCTCTTCAGGAGTGGATTGCGACAAGACGCTGTCGTAATAGTCCAAAGCTTCTTGATCTGTTAAGGTTCGTTCCCTGACTTTATTAAGCTTCTCTAGGTAGGCAGAAAAAAACCTCTCATCTTCTAGGTTGGGTTCCCCATCAGCAAAAAATCTTAGTGCACTACTGAGCAATGGGTTGTTTCCCGGGAAATGCTGCCCTTGATAATGCGCTTTATAAGAGCCATAAAGCAACTGCATTAGAGCAAGATCTCCTTGATCGTCTTCAGCTATATTTTCATTTATGAGCCTAAGGGTTGATTCATATACGGCTACTGTCTGCTCACGTTCCCTGTTCCTACAAGTAAAATCACAAAAGCAAGAAAAGTTGAAAATCAGGAAAAAGATCTCTTTGGCAAGAAGCGTATGTAAAGTCAACTCTTCCAATAAAGTATCAATTTTACTGATACGACCCTCTAGAGTGCTTAATGAACCTACAGAGGAGAAAAAACCAGGGCTTATGTGTATATGATGCGCATAGAATATGCAAAAAAGGTCCCTTAACTCACCAGAAAAATGCCAGCTTAAGACCCTTTCAGAAAGATCATAATAAAAGGCCCCAAAACCTAGATCAGAAAAACGCTTTGGCCGGTTCGAAACCCACTGTAGGAGCATTCTGGCCCTCAAGCTCTCCGTCAAAGTTCTATCATTAAAGACTTTCAAGGTGAAATCAAAGAGATGGGTGTCGGTATCTTTCTTAACAGAATTAGAAAGACGATAAACCATCTCTCCAAGCTGCTGGATGTAACATTCTTCTGTTTGAGAAGTCCTCCCATAAGTTGTATCTTCTCGCACATGAGTAAGTCTAGAAAAGTTTTCTAATAGCATTCCTAAGTCATCTTTTAGAATCTTAAAGATAGGATGATCTACTTGAAAAGAATATCCTATGAATGTATCTGGGGTGGATTCTTCAAGATGAATGGATAAGGTAAATGGAATCCCTCTTTCGAGAAAGCTTACAAATTGTGCTACGAGAGGGGGCACCTCTGTTACTTGGCGCTGTACGAGGGATCGAGAGACTGCTGCTGTAGGCTCGGTAGCATTAGCTGTATAGGTCTGCCTAGGGGGTTGTGGCTGAGCGGGTTGCTCCCCTAAAACTATATGCGACTGTGCTTGCCCCTGAGGCAAGGGGCCTGTGCTACTAATATCCATAGCTGAATGGAATTAGTACAAGCAATCAAAGTCAATAATAAAACAATCTTAAAAAGAAGCCGTCCTCTGAGGTAGATTAGCCGCAAACTCACTAAAGAGAGCTTTTACCCTCTCTGGCTTTTCTACCCAGGGAGCGTGCCCTGCCCCTGTGATGCAAGTTTTGGTGATGTTCTCGCGTTCAAAACGCTCGTCTTTGGCAAACATACTGTAAGGGGTGATGTAATCATACTCCCCACCGATGATGAGTGTTTCAACGGATTGCGGGATCCACTGGGCGTTGTAATTCATTTCGATAGCCTTGTGCTGCCACCACACTGCTGCCTGGTAAACGATATGAACCTTGCCTAAGATCTCCGCGCCTTTGGCCAAAGTTTCTTTAGGGAAATAGTAAGGCATGCAGGCCTGTATTGCTTGCTCAAAGGTTTCTTGGCTAGGGTTAGCGTTAAAAGCTGCCATGTCTTCGGTAAGGTCCGGGAGCTTATTCTCCATTGCTAGACGTGCGGCCTCTTCTAGCCACAAGCCAGGGGTTGTATTCATGATGACGCAGCCAACCAGTAAGTCCTCAAGCTCGGAAAAAAGTAAAGGAAGCATTCCGCCGAATGAATGCCCTACAAAAACAGGGTTTTTAACGCTTTTAATAAAAGGGATGAAAAGCTCAAGCCATTGATCGTAATCATAAGGCTGCTCAACTGCGTGCGTACCATTACCCGGCAAATCTACCAGCGTAATATTGCCAGGCACATCAATCGCCTCGATAAGGCCATTCAGGATAGAAGAATCCCCACCTGGGCCACCGGGGAAAAAGAGCCAATTCAGCTCGGCATCTTCAGTGTGTACGACACGGTTTAGACGGATATTATCCTGGGTAAATGCGTAGTTTTGCATACTAATAGAGTATCCTGGGCCCTGCTCTGCCTAAAGCAAGCCTGTTTTCAGTTGCGCCTAAACGCCTAAAGGCCATGATGAAGGCTATGAGTGAAGTGCAGGACTTAGTAGAAGAAGCAACATTTGAGTTTACCCTGGGCAACAATGATGAGGCCCTCGAGAAACTGCAAGCCGCACTCACGCTAGATGCGAACTCCTTTGAGGCCTGGCATGCACTGACGGAAATTTACTTCTCTATGGGGAAGCTCGACGAAGCCCTTGAGGCCGGCGAAAAAGCACACTCGATTAGCCCTGAAGATGTCCATATCAACACCAGCCTGTCTCGTATCTGGGTCGAGAAAGGCGATAAGGAAAAAGCCGAGCACTTTGGCGCACAGGCACGGATGCTTGGCTGGAAGCGGGAGATCAAGGAGAAGAAAGACGCCTAAAAGGCTGGCTTCTCACCCATAGTTTTCGCAACTGTCAAAAACTAGGACCGTAGGCTCTCTAGGTTTAGATCCTCTAGCGCTAACGTGCGGTATGGGCCTTGGGGTGTTTCCTGAAAGTCTCCTAGGGCCTCTTCTGCAGTAAAATCGTCCTTATCCCACGCTACTAGCTTTTCCATTAGCTTTACTGCTAGGGCTGAACGTGTAGGAGCGATGCAAAACGCCATACTGAGCATTAAAGAAGGCATCTGGGTAACGCGCTTACCAGACTCTTCTTTATTCTTAGTCAGGAAGGAAGGTTCTTTAGGCGCAGAAGCAGACAGGACCTTCTCATAATAAGCTAAGACCTTGTCATCCTCAATAGAGCCCTCTCTTAATGCATTGAGCATTTTAACATATTCAAAAAATAGATCTTTATCTTCTGTAGAAACGTGCTCCCCACACATCCGCTTTAAGGCTTCTTTGAGCAAAGCATTTTCCTCTAAAGGAGAGCCTTCGTAGTGAACTTGGTAAGACCCGTATAATAACTCAGCTTGAATGAGTTCTTGTCTCAAACCTGCATCTACTTCTTTCAACAGATCCTCTTTCGCAAAATTATAATAATCCTCATAAGCTTTTCTTGAAACTTCGGGATTACGATTACGACAAGTAAAATCCCTATAAACGGACGGCTCGCAGATAGCATTCGCTTGAAGAGGAAACGGCTTCTCTTTGTTAAGCCCCCCAGCTTTAGCTAAGGCATCGTGTAAGGCATCGATTTTCTTTATCCGACCTTCCAGTGTTTTTAATGAATCAACCCCTTCGAAAAGATAAGGATGGTGATGCATATCATCCGCAAAATAGCGGAGGTAAAGGTTATGCCACTGTGGGGGCAACCCTAGATCAAGAATAGATTCATATAAGTTATAAAGAAACGTTCCCGTTTGTTTTTGACTATGGACGAAGGCAGTCGTTTGCATCAATAAAGTAAAACGTCTCTCTTCTGGTGTGAGATGCGGACTCTTCAGTAATTTTAATGGCAGATCAAAATAATTAGGAGACGCTACCCCTTCATAAAACAAGAACTCACCAGCCTCTTTTATATATTCAGCGGCCTCATCACCCTCTAAGATGTAATCGCAATTTGTATCCCAGATAGAGATTTTTTCGATCCTGGAAAAATCCACACGCTCAAGGAAATCATCCTTAAATTCAATAAAAAGAGGATGATCTGTCCTCAAGGCCCAAGATGAGGAAGGTCCAAAAAACTTAAAATTAATAAATAGTCCCTGATCTATAGCGTCACTGAGCTGCTGCCTCAAGGAAGGGCTTGCTATGCTCTTACGCTCTACTAAAGGCGTTTCAGCTGCTTGAGGATCGGCTGGAGCATTCGCTTCGTACTGACATTTTGGGCTAGCTGCCTGCTGTTCGTTTGTAGTAAAGAGAGGCTGCTGTGCTGCGGGCAAAGCGCCTTGTGTACTGAGTTGAGTGTCCATAATTACCCCCTAACTATGGACACCGGGAAAGGCTTGTCAACAAGCAAGTGATACAAGGAAATCAAACAAGCCCGCGGAGGCCCCCTTGAGCCTTTAACTGCTTAATCAATAAGCGCATGGAGCGGCGGCGGGTAACGTCTACTTTCTCTGAGGACTTGGGCTTTTGAGCTGCCTTGCGCTTTCGGATCGGCTTTCCTGAAGGCTTTAAGCGCTTCGTGTGGTAGCGGAACAAGATACGCTTTTTTAAGGGGAGATTACAGAATAAGTTTTCGTGGTAGATTTTGGGAATGGTTGAGAGGTATTGGGCGGAGGATATAGGGTCCATAGACTAGGAGCTTAAACGTATTAAAAACAAAAGCCGAGTATTTTGCATATATAAAGCTAAATATACTGATTAACAACAACTTAGACATAATTAGGCCCGTTTCAGCTGAATTTTGAGTAAAAAATATCAAAAACAGGGACCGTCTTCTTGACATTGGGGTGGCATTTGTTCTAAACTCCTCACCCTCATTCTTATGAAGAAAAAACCGAAATTCTCACTAGACTTTGAGAAACCGCTGCGTGAGCTCGAAGAGCAATTACACCGCTTGCGGGACACCTCTGCAGAAAATGACATCGATGTTTCGAGCGAAATCGAAGCGATCGAAGCAAAGCTGGAAGAGACCAAGAAAGAGATTTACTCTGGCCTAAGTGCTTGGCAAAAGGTGCAGATCTCTCGCCACCCGGAGCGTCCACAGGCTCTAGATTATATTAACGAGCTTTTTACAGACTTTCAGGAACTTCATGGAGACCGCCTCTTTAAAGATGACCGTGCTGTAATCGGTGGGACGGCAATGTTTGAAGGTAACCCTGTAATGGTATTAGCCCAACAAAAAGGCCGTAATACCAAGGAAAAACTTTTGCGCAACTTTGGCGCCCCTAGCCCAGAGGGCTACCGTAAGGCCCTCCGCCTAATGAAGATGGCTAATACCTTTGGCCTGCCTATCGTGTCCTTGATCGACACCCCAGGTGCTTACGCGAACGTAGGGGCTGAGGAACGCCACGTAGCTGAGGCGATTGCGGTTAACTTGCGCAGCATGAGCCAACTTGCTGTACCGATTATCGCAGTAGTCCTAGGTGAAGGAGGATCCGGAGGCGCATTGGGTGTTGCCCTAGCCGACAAGGTACTGATTTTTGAAAATGCTTATTACTCGGTAATTTCCCCAGAAGGTTGTGCAGCAATCCTCTGGAAAGACCGTGCTTATGCTCCAGACGCGGCTGAAGCCCTTAAGCTGACCGCAGACAAGCTTCTAGAATTTAAGATTGTAGACCGTGTTATCCCTGAGCCTCTCGGAGGAGCGCACCTAGGCCCACAGATGGCTAAGGACAACTTGCGCAAAGCCCTCCTTGAAGAGCTTGTGGCCATTAAGGACACCAAAGCAGACAAGCTTATTGACACACGCTACCAAAAATACCGCCAGCTCGGTGTGTTTGAGGAGAATACTGAACTCCTAACTGCTGAGGCGGTTAAAGAAGAAGTTGCTGAGTCTGCTACAGCGTAACAAGAAAGCCTTGGATTGGCCTTGAACTTCACAGGGCTACCTTATTATATAGGCCTACTGATCTATTTTATTTTTACATTCATCAACCATGAGCCACCGTCCCCCTAAGAAGAAAAAAGAATCTGCTGCTGCTAAACACCCCGTTGTGGACCTACGCCAGCAAGAATCCGAACCCATGCCTTCAGCAGAAGAGCGTCTTTGGTTATTCTGGGATAAGTATGGCAACACCTTAATGACACTGTCACTCGTACTCGTGGGGGTTGTGTTAGCCGTCCAGGGTTACATGATGTGGGAAAAGTATGAGGTAGAGCAGATGCAGATTGCCTACCAAGAAATTTCTAGCGAAGAAGACCAAATCACCTTTGCGATGACCCATGAGGATGAACCTTTGGCGGGTATGGTCTTCCTAGAGCTTGCGGATAAGGCCTACAACGAAAAGGACTATACCGCTGCAGCCAAATACTACGAAGAAGCTACAGAAGCCCTCGGGGATAACCCTTTAGGTGCGCGTGCAGCGTTGGGGCGTGCAATCGTATTTATTAATGAGGGTGACCTCAAGGATGCGAAGATCATCCTTAACGCCCTCCTCCAAAACAAGGCGACCTTGAATGTCTACCGTGCTGGGGCAACCTACCAACTAGCAGCTTTAGCTGCAGAGGAAGGCGATGTGGGCCAAGCCACGGCACTAATCCACCAGGTAGAAAGCATCCCCTTTAATGGTATCTGGGCCTACAAGGCAGAGATCCTAAAGAAGAACCTCCCCGAGACGCACTAAGGCCTCTTAGAGCTGCCCTGCTGAAGGGCGCTGAATTGTGTCCGGGCCTGTATCACCTAAGACTTTGTGGTAGGTACCGGTGAGCTTGTCCTTTTCGTACTTAGCCAAACCGCTCTTGGCTATATTCTCATTGCTGAGCAAATCCTTAGTTTTACCCTCGGTATGTTTGGTGCCTAAGTTCGGGGGTAGGAAAACCTTACGTACAGGCTGCCCTGTCTCGGGGTGTTCCGTCAAGCTAGCCTCCGAGATAGACTGAACCACCTCAAAGCAATCCCCTTCGGTACCATCGGGGTTAATGATCTGGTAAACATAAGTCGGCATAAGAGAATAGACTCTTATACTAAGACAAAAGAGGGTGTTTGTCCAGAGAATCCCCCCCCTACCCGTTTACAGTAGGCCTCTGTAGTCGTGGCGCTCTTCGATGACTTTGCGGTCTTTTAGTGCTAAGGCTGCTAGGTAGTTCTTTGAAGGGATCTGCTCCTTTTCTAGGCGAGCAATTAGAAGCTTATTTGCAGGGCTATTTTGCCTCTTCAAGTAAGCAATAAACCGATCTAGCACGAACGCCTCACGCATTACCATTTCGGCACAGCCTTCGCTTGTCAGGCTTGCTTTAATACTAAGGGGAAGGCTCCGACTCCTAAACTTAGCTAGGCTCTTGTAAAGCGTTGTCATCACACTCAAGTAACGCGCGTGGTTTAGTTTTGGATACTCAGGTGTGCCTTTTTCTATTTCTGAGACATACTTCAAAAGAGCATCTACCAGCACCTGATACCCATGGAGAGTTAGGTGATTTAAACTCTTAAGGCTTAAGAGTGAATTCAGCCCATTCCAATCATAAAGGATCTCTCCAGCCCTGAAGTTATTTCGAAAGGCAGGAATGGGCGTACTGCAATATTCTGTCACTAAACTATAGATAACCTCTTCGATAAGATACAAAGAGCCTGGAGACTCCTCTGAAACAAACTCCCAAAGGCCATACCCTATATCAAAAAACTTTTCAACTAAACGAGTATAAGTTTCATCGTTAGCAAGGTGACGGTTACAATCAACTAAATGTATCGTTAAGTTGTTGATTGAATGAACTGTATCCGTAGACATAGACTCTTCCAGCAAATTAAACAGTCGAAGAGCCTTCTCCATGGGGACAGACTTCTTTTGAGCAGAAGAGAACATTCCCCATAGCTTATAAAGCCCATGGATAATAAAGTCCTGTGCTCTAGGGTGCCCTCGCTGGCTCTCAATCAGGTCGATCAGCAAAAGAAAAGTATGAAGAGTCACCACCTTGGCATTCAACACGAGATCATTGATGATATCCTTTGTGATATTAACCCTAGGGTGAGTAGCCGAAGCGGCTTCATAAAGGGCATGAACCCACTTCTGAACCTCAACAAAAGGTCTCTCTTCAGCGATAGCCTTTTTATAGGCCTGGCGCATGGCAAAATAAATAAAAGACTGACGCTTCGGATCAATCTCAAGGCTGAGCTTCGTTAAAGCCTTATTGAATGAAGCGATGTAAGGGAGCTTTTCCTTATCTGTCAGGGGCTTACGCAGGACTTCATCATCCCACAGAATCCCTTCGATCAAAGCAAGGAGGGACTCCTTTTCGGCCATTTCTAATAGAGGCTCTTCGAGCAAACGAATACTAAGATTAAGCCTGATTTTTTCAGTGAAATCCTCAGTAGAAACAATACTCTCTAAAAGGTTTATCAAATGGGTAATCGCTTGCTTACGAATCCCCCCAGTTGCACAGAACATTGGATTGCGATAGCCCAAAAGCCTTACATAGCTTTTTACTGCAGTATGTTCCGACTCAAAAGTAGCCTGGTAAATAGCAACATTAAGCAAAGCCTCTTGAGCAATCTCTGGGTAAGGGACTTTTATTAGCTCTTTAAATACATTAAAAGCCAGATCAAACTCTTTTGCTTGTTTTAAGGCTTTTGCGTAAGCGAGGTCTGCACGTGCCTTCTCTAGGGCCTGATCCTTCTGTGGAACGTTTGATAAGTCGAGTGCTTTTCGCTCAGGAGCGGCTCCAAACAGCCTGCGGCGCACTCCGTCTCCTCGACGACCTGTCTTGGACCTCTCTCGAACAGGTGTTCGACGTGTCTTGGCCTTCTTTTGAATAGGTGTTAGTTCTAGCAAATAATCGTTAGGCGAACCCAAACGCTTGTTCGGGTTTGGTGGTGGCGGTGATGGGAAATCCATAATGTTGTGTGTTACGTTTCTTCCTAAGCTTGCTTAGAAAAGCGAAGCTTCGGTGGAGGCGTATTGTCGGCATAAACTTTGAACGCCTTAAAAGGATTCTCTTCTAGAATGTGTACCCCTTTTAAGCCTTTAGTACCTAAAATCCCTTCAATAGAGCTTTTTAACTTTCTGTTCTGTAAAGGGCTGTATTTATCTCTCCCAGAAGGCTTTTGATTTTCAGGAAATATGAAAACGGGTTTGTTCTTAAAGTTACACCTTATGAAACTACCTGCATTAAATTCTTCCAAAATCTGAGGGCTAGCTAAAAGGCGATCTACCGCAGCTCCTAAGGCATCAAGTGCTTTTTGCGTAGGATCATCCTCCAAAATGAGGGCCTCTTTTACATCCCAGGCCTCAAGCTTTCTGTAGATCGCTTGGGCAACTAGAGTATCCCCAAATAGTCTATATTGACTAGGAATATCCTTTGCAGGCGTTGTCTTAGGCAAGTAAGGAACAATATATATGGTACGTCCCTTAAAGCAGCAACTGGCCACCTTTTTTTGGCTGAATTGCTCCTGAATGACGCCTTCTCGAAGAAGCCTCTCTAGGCCGTGAAATAATCTGTTTGTTTCGCTGCGGTGTATAATACTAGTATCCATTGTCCCGCCACTATAGATAAAATCTACGCAGGCGCAATAAAAAAGTAATATAAAATTATCAAACCGATTTCCGGAGGTCTCTTTCTCCCCCTGGGGCAGATATCCGTCTCTTTTTAAGAGGCTTAAGCTCTTGACTATCAGTAGCTTCCTGCTTTCCCCTCATCTTTGCAGACATGGGGGTTGATGAGACCGGCTCAGCATGCTTGCGCTTATTACCCTGAGTCTCTCGCCGTTCAAGCTCGTCCAGCTCAAATCTCAATGTGTTGAATCTAAAAGTAGGTTTAGGTGTGTCCATAACAGGAATTATTCCATACAAGATACTGCGTATAAGCAAGCAAGAAGGTCGCCCGTGGTTGACTTAGAAGGACTTAGGCGCTTAAAATAACCCACTTAATACCCGTAATGACAACCGCCCAAGACCCACTTTTACAGATCAACAAGCTCTCGATTACTTTTCGGAATCGCTTTGGGGAAACCTCAGCTGTGCGAGATTTGGACCTTAATCTGGGCGAAAATGAGACTGTGGCCATTATTGGGGAGTCTGGCAGCGGGAAATCAGTCACGGCTCTCTCTTTAACAGGGCTGCTACCCGCTAAGCCTGCGTGTGAGGTCAGCGGCGAAATCTTATATAAAGGAGAAAACCTCCTGGAAGCCTCGGAAAAACGTTTACGTAAATTGCGCGGAGAAGCGATTGCCTACATCTTCCAAGAACCCTCCACCTCCTTAAACCCTGTTTTTACCGTCGGCTACCAGATTAAGGAAGCTATCCGGGCACACTTACCTAAAGAAACGAACGTTCATGAGCGTGCGATCCGCGCCCTCGATGAAGTCGGCATCCGTGAGCCAGAAGCACGCCTCAAGGCTTACCCTTTTGAAATGAGCGGTGGGATGCAACAGCGTGTGATGATTGCCATGGCCCTAGCCTGCGAACCCCGAATCCTCATTGCAGATGAGCCGACCACCGCCCTAGACGTGACCATCCAAAAGCAGATCATTGACCTGCTTAAAGACATTAAACAGAGGCGCCAAATGGCGATCATGATGATTACGCACAACTTTGGGATCGTCTCGGGCTTTGCGGACCGGGTGATTGTCATGTACCGCGGGGAAGTGGTTGAAACCGGGCCTACGGAGGAAGTCCTGAGCAAACCACAGCACCCTTACACACAGGCTCTGATTGCGTGCATCCCCCGCTTAGGTGCCAAAAAACGGAGGTTAACCACCATTAACGCGGAAATGATTAAGCAATGAGTGAGCTTCTTTTAGAGGTCAAAAACCTGTCTGTCCACTACCCGGTTAAGCAAGGCTTCCTGAAGGCAGATAAGATTTTCAAAGCTGTAGACGATATTTCTTTTACGATCAAAAAAGGGCAAACCGTTGGCTTAGTGGGCGAATCGGGTAGCGGAAAAACCACTACAGGGCGTGCTTTAGTAAAACTCGCCCCAATTACCAAAGGGCAGATCCTCTATGCGGGTGAAGCTATTACAAATCTTTCCTTAAAGCGCTTCCTCCCTTACCGCAGGAAGATCCAGATGATTTTCCAGGACCCTTATGCATCCCTCAACCCGCGGATGACTGTCCAAGAGATCATTGCAGAGCCCCTCAAGGTCCACTTCCCCCACATGAAGCGTAAAGACCGGGTGGAACGCGTCTCGGAGCTTTTAGACAAAGTGGGGCTAAGCCCCAAGTGGCGCTCGCGCTACCCGCACCAATTTAGCGGAGGCCAGCGCCAACGGATCAATATCGCACGTGCCCTAGCCTGCGAGCCAGAGTTTATTATTTGTGATGAGCCTGTGAGTGCGTTAGATGTCTCCGTACAAGCACAGATTGTGAACCTTTTACAAGATCTGCAAGAAGCGCATGAGCTTACCTATCTATTCATTGCGCATGACCTTGCTGTTGTAGAGCATATTAGTGACTTTGTCCTCGTGATGACTGAAGGCAAAATCGTCGAGCAAGCGGAGGCCGAGGCGATCTACAAGCACGCTGAACACCCCTATACGCAAAAACTGCTCTCGGCTGTTCCTGTATTTTAAAAAACCCTAACCCCACTACCCCTATGGCCAAGAAAGATAAACTCACCCTAACTATCGACCTGAAGACCTACCTCCCGCTTATTGTGATTGTAATGCTCGCACTTATTGCAGGCTGGGCAATGACCCCTTGGATGCCTAAAGCCATGGGTATCTTCTTGCTCTTTCTCGCGCAATTTAAACTGTTCGACCTAGAGGGGTTTGCTAAGGGCTTTGGGGAATATGATTTAATCACCAAAAAGTTCCCAATCTATGGCTATGCCTACCCTTTTATAGAGGTTGCCTTAGGCCTTATGTACCTTGAGGGCACCCACGTGCGCCTCGCGGCTTGCTTAACGCTGATCGTCATGCTCAGCGGGGCCTACAGCATCACCATTGCGCTTAGCAAAAAGAAGAAGCTAAATTGTGCCTGCATGGGAACCCTCCTGAAGCTTCCTTTGGGTAGCATCAGTATTGTTGAAAACGTGGGGATGAGTGTGATGGCGGCGATGATCCTGCTTTAGTCTATTGCACAGACTAGAGCCTCGATCTGCTTCATTGACAAATAAAGCCGACTTTCATCGCCTAAAAAAGTGCTAAAGCCGTAATGACTGTAGAAGGCTACCGCTTGCTCGTCTTTAGCATCCACCACTACAGCCATAGAACCTACGACTTTACTTGCTGAAAAACTACGTGACAGCGCATCGACAAGGAGTGCCCCTCCAACACCCTTACCTTTAAACTGTTTATCTACAGCCAAACGCCCCAGTAACGTTGCAGGTACGGATTCATAATCTGGAAAGCCTTTAAGCAAAGCCGCAGGGGCCTTGTGCAGATCAATCGCAAATGCGGACAAGGAATAATACCCCAGAATAGTACCATCAGGCAGCGCATGAACAAAAGTACCTGCAATGTGCTTTTTGAGATTTTGCCTAGCATATTGCTTTAGATAAATGTCTAAAGCATCCACACCACAGGAAAATAGCTCACGCTTATGCTCTTTATTCAAGAGCTCGATGTCGGCCTCTTCAGGAATCATTTATCCGAGCCGTTTCTTTACTAGAGCCTTATTTTTCTTGAAGGCCTTTAACAGATTTTCATTCAATTCAGGCGAATCCTCAGTTATTGCCTTGATAAACAACTCACTGTCTTTTTTAGAAAGCGTCATAAGCTCTTGATCCTCCCTTACCTGCTTGGCTTTTTCTACTGAAGCCTCGCGAATAAAGTCACTCACGCTTACATGTAAAATTGCCGCAGCCTCCTCTATCTGGCTGTCTTGATTTGGCGTCAGCCTCAGATCCCTGCGGCTTGTTTTGGCTCTTTTACTATTCATACCCTAAATGTATGTCATTTGTACGTACAAGTCAAGAGGTTTCCTTAAATACTTGATAATTTTAGATCATTTTATTATCATTAAGGGTATGAAAGCTATTAGAATTCTACCTCTTTTAATACTCCTCTTGGGCCTTGCCCAACCTAGCTATGCTGGCTGGGGTGACTGGTTTGGCGGAGGCAGTGCCGAGAAAAAAGCGACGGAAGAGTCCGTCAATGCCCTAGTCGGGCAACTCGATGATGCGCTCTCTGGCTACATCCCAGATGCTGGAAAAGTTAAGGATATTGTCGGCCAAGTAAATGACCTCTTGCCTGCGATGAAGGATACCGACTTCTTCGACAAGCAAAAGCTCACGAGTTGGTTAAGCACAAGCCCGGTTAACGAAAGCAAAGTACTTATGGCTGCCCTCTACCTTAAGGAGTATTCGGATGCGATGACCCCTGAGATGAAGGCTAGCCTCAAGCAGCTGATGGACAAGGTAGGCCCCATTGTGCGTGGCTACCTAGACCAGGCCTTGTAAGCTTAATAGCCATAACCATCTGACCCATCAGAGGTATTGCCATAGCTGCTGCTGTTAGCATAGCCGTAGCCATCCGAGTCGTCTGAAGAGTGATAGGCTTCATCCTCTGAGGCTGAAGGAGTCCTTGGCTTTTCCTCTTCGTCAGAGGAATAATAAGAGCTCTCTTCTTCTGAGGAGGGCTCGGGCGTTGGCTCTTTAATCTCAATCTTTGGATGAGTACGCTGTCTTTCAAGTTTAGCAGTGAAGCTTACCAAGGTTTCTTCGCCATCTTCCTGAAGCTCGTTATCATCCAGAGCACTCTCACCACCTTGACGAAAAGAAAGGACTACATGAACCTTATTGTCATTCACAGTTTTAATAGTGAACTCCTCTAGGACTTTTACCTGAGTACGACGTTTCTCAACAGCTGCCTGAAAATCTTGGATAAGGGAGAAATTATCACGACTAAGCTCAGCAAGGTCTTTTATCACCACCGTGGCCACAAAACTCCCGCGCTCAATAAGACTAGGGCCTGCATCTACTATAATCGCATTAGACTCAAAGAATTCAGGTGCTTGATAGTCTGCGCGCTTACGCTTACCCCATTGCTGCATCGGTGTTTGTACCGAATAACCGAAAATACATGCCTTGTTAGGCGCAATAACGTGTTGCTTTAAGTCACTTTCAATGACTTTAGCAAGGTTAGTTAAATTATCTAGAATGATTGGTTCCATATCCACTATCTTGTTGAATTATTTCGAAGCAAGATAATGGAATATATAGGTCTTGTTCAATAATTAAGGTGTCGAAAGAAATAAAGAGATTCTAAAACTATTTACCTAATGGCTTAACTTATTGAAAAAGACCATCATACACATAAAACCAACTATAAAAAAATACAGCACCCAGGCTTCTGAGGGGGCTTTTGTGGCTCAGGGGCTTCTGGTTGAGCTACAGGCGGGGCATCATCAAGAGGAATCTCCTCCATATCTGTAACCTTATAGCGAGCGCCTTGTAGCCAGTCAGACACGCGTTTGGTGAGTGCTTGATCTACGCCTTCATCTGACTCTAGGCGAAGCTCTCCCTTCCCTAGGTTAGTGATTGAAATCTTAGGCTTAGTTGGTGTATCTATCCAAAAAAGCTCGTACTCATGAATGGAATGAGGAGCAAGTGCGGATTTACTCTTAAAATCTGTGCGTAAAAACTCCATCAGACCATCACTATTGCCTGGGAATTTAGAAATAATAGCTACACGTGAATCCATAGGGGGTATCTCCTTTGTTGAGGGTTGAACAAAGGAGACATCCTAAAGATTTTTGAAGAACCCCACAAGAGTGAACTCAAAGGGCGTTTATACACCCCACAACAAGCTAGACCCCAGCTTTGGTTTTATTGTGCGTAAAGTTTGTGCACTCGACCTCAGCGTAACCGCGCTCTTTTAAGGCCTCCATAAGTTCATCAATCAGGTTAGGGTTAATCGCATAAGGCTTCAGCTCGACATTTTTGTACCCCAGAAAGCGCCCACTTGCGTAATCTACAAAAACACCTTCAGTCCGGTATTCTTGTTTAAGAGGGCCGTTAAACGGAGAAATACCGCTAGCCTCATTATGACTAATATGTACACAAGCAATCAACATACGATTAAACGGCTGCATTTCAACTACCTTACAGTTTGAAAAGTAGTAGTAGTGAGCAGCATCTGTGCGTGGGTTGAAACCAGCGTCAAGGTCTTGTTTAACAACATCGACCAGGCTCTGGCCTTCAGGAACATTTAAGCGTACAGTAGAATCCATATTAATATAACAGTGAAGGTTGATAATGTAAGAAGCCGTAACTGTTATAAAATTACCTCTCCTTGACAAGGAGAATGCCCTAAGGCCTTACTCTACAATACCTTCGTCCATAAAGTCGAAGATTGCCTCTACGAGTTGGGCTTGCGGGACATCTTTTTCTGTGCGGTTGTTCAAGTCCTTAACTTTGACTACGCCCTTCTCGAGCTCTTCGGTGCCATAGATCAGCGCAAAGGATGCTCCTAGCTGAGTAGCCTGCTTGAACTGCTTATTAAAGCTCATGTCTTTAAGGACGTACTCCACACCAAGGCCTGCCTCACGCAAACGTGCGACATCGCTTAAGCCTATCTTTGCGCTGGCTTCATCACCAAAAACGGCAAAGAGCTCTGGCTTATAAATGTAGTTAGGCAGCAAGCCTTTGTCCTCGAGTAGATCACGCAAAGTCACATCCCCCATAGCAAACCCTGTCGCAGGAACACCTTTGCCCCCGCACAGTTTCTTGACGAGATGGTCATAACGACCCCCACCTGCAAGCGCACGGCCTTTGCCGGAGAACTCAAACGCCTCAAACACAAAGCCTGTATAATAAGCTAAGCCACGCACAATGCCTAAATCGATCTTGATGTAATCCATCAAACCCAGAGCCTCGAGCTTACCTAAGAGAGACTTCCAACTATCGAGGCGCTCGGTTGCTTTCGGATGTTCCTTACAAAAAGCCTCTAGGCCATCAAGGTCTTTAACATCTACAAGCTCATGAACGCGCTTGAGGAAGTCTTTCGCCTTAGTGCCAAAGAAAGGTTTAAGTTTTTCTACCAAAGCATCCGGCTTCTCTCGCTCGAGCTTGTCAACAATTAGCAAAACCTCTTGGGCAGCTTTAGCATCAATGCCGAGGTCTTCTAGGAAATAGACCCACAAGTCCCGATCACTCAGGCGGACCTTAAAGTCCCGCATGCCTAAACCAAAGCGCTGGAGCGTATTAATCAGCAGGCCGATAATCTCGGCATCAGCCCCAGGGCCTTCTTCGCCTAGAATATCGACGTTAAATTGATAGAAAGAACGCAAGCGCCCTTTCTGGGGGCGCTCGTAACGGAAATGCTCACCTATGTTAAACCATTTTATCGGTTTCGGGAGCGCATTCGCCTTAGCGCCCACCAAGCGGGCCAAGGACGGCGTCATCTCGGGGCGCAGCGCTACCGCACGGCCGCCACGGTCTTCAAAACAGAAAAGTTGTTCCTTAATCTCCTCTCCAGATTTTTCAGTAAATAACTCAAGTGGTTCTAGCACAGGAGCATCGTACTCTAGAAATCCGAATTGTTTAGCGCTTAGGCGCCAGCAATTGAATATGTGATTACGGATCGAGCAATCTTGGGGATAAAACTCACGAAATCCCGGTAAGTTTTTAAACATTATGTGTTTAGAATCTTTTAGCTATGTCGTATGAAAAAGTATTAGGATGGCGCATTACCCTTTAAAGCACTTAAGTTCAAATTCTTAAGCTCTTCTTTGAGTTCTTTACCCGCTTTAAACTTCACTACGGCGCGTTCTGGAATAACAACATCGTGCTGAGGTTCATTAGGGTTGCGGCCAATCCTACTTTTCCGTACTTGTAACTCGAAAACACCAAAGTTACGCAACTCAACATTCTTGCCTTCTGCAAGTGCCTTGAGTATTGCATCTAGCGTAAGCTGAACAGTTTCGCGTACTTGCTTTTGCGGGAACTTTGTTTTTTCGTAGATTTCTAATACGATATCTCTTTTAGTAAGATTACCCATTTTCTTGACCTATTCGATAAGGTTTGGATTCTTGGAGTGGTAAAAAAAGATTCTAAATCCTTGGTATAAGGAAAAGAATCTACAATAATACTAGAGTTTATGAGCGAAAAAGACAAAGATAAAAATCAAGAAAACGGTAATAAAGAAGAATCAAAGAATCCGTTTGAGGAATTGCAAAAGCAATTTCAAGAGCTATTCAGCAGCCCGAACCTCAACGTCAAGCTCGCCCCTCCATTTGAGACAGAAGAATCACTCGAGGAAGTCGTTGAAGAGCCCGAAAGCGACGATGAAGCACTCAAGCGCATCACGGAGTTCAATCTCAAGCCAAAAGAGATCCGGGACTACCTAAACCGCTTTGTTATTAAGCAGCAAGAGGCCAAAAAGGTCCTGTCAGTATCCATTTGTGATCACTATAACCACGTACGCCAGTGCCTAGAGGACCCCAAGCTTTTGGAGCAGGAATATAATAAGCAAAATATCCTCCTGCTTGGGCCTACGGGGGTCGGAAAGACCTACTTAATGAGAAACATATCCCGACTTATCGGAGTTCCATTCGTTAAGGCGGATGCGACCAAGTTCTCTGAAACCGGCTACATGGGCAGTGACGTAGAAGACCTCGTACGGGATCTTGTAAAAGCAGCTAATGGAAATGTGGAGTTAGCCCAATACGGAATCATCTATATTGATGAGATCGATAAGATCGCGATTGACCCGAGTAGTAATGGCCGCGACGTCTCCGGGCGTGGGGTACAAATTAATTTGCTCAAGCTCATGGAAGACTCTGAGGTAAACATCTTTAGCCCGAATGACATGATGGCACAAATGCAAGCCGTGATGGACATGGGCCGGGGTAAAAAGAAAGAGCAAAAGAAGACCATTAACACACGCCACATCTTATTCATTGTGAGTGGTGCCTTCGATAAGCTTGCAGAGTCTATCGAAAAGCGTGTGGACCAAGGGAGCTTTGGCTTCGCGAGTAAGGGTAACACCCCAGACCCAGCGGCTACGCACAACTACTTAACCCAAGCCATCTCGACAGACTTTATTAAATACGGATTCGAGCCTGAGTTTGTGGGACGTTTGCCTGTGCGTGTGGCCTGTGAACCCCTGCAAGAAGATGATCTTGCGCGTATCTTAAAAACCTCTGAGGGGTCTGTGCTTAAGCAGTACCGTAATGACTTTAAGGGTTACGACATTCACTTCGATATTGATGATGAGTCTATCCGTGAGATTGCTAGCCAAGCAGCCCAAGAGCAAACGGGTGCACGTGGGCTAATGACGGTATTAGAAAAAGTTTTCCGTGACTTTAAGTTCGAGCTGCCCTCCTCTGCAATTGAAGAGTTCTCTGTAAGTAAGGAAACGATCAAAGACCCTGCAAGCTGCCTAAAAGGACTCCTTGAAAAACATGCGCACCTGCAAAAGGATGTACGCCTAGATGATATCAAGCGCTTCTGTACCTCCTTCCGTAATCTACATGGCTTTGAGTTGAGTTTTGATGCAGAAGCGGCTGACTACATAATCCAGCTCTCTATGGATGAAGACCGTACGGTACGCTCGGTTTGTGAGCAGCGCTTTAAGGACTTCGAGCATGGGCTAAAAATTGTGTCTCGCAATGTCGGGCAAGATTCCTTTACTATCGATAAAACCGCAGCAATGGACCCTGAAAAGGCCGTCTCGGACTGGGTGGTAAAAAGCTTCGAGGATAAAAAGGAAGAAGAGGAAAAGCCAAGCGATGACAACAAAGACACTGATAGCGAACAAACCTAAGGGTGTTGCGGTGAACGCCATGTTCACCCCAGTGGCGAAGCGCTATGATTTAATGAATCATATCCTAAGCTTTGGGGCAGACTTCTACTGGCGGCGCTGCCTAGTTGCTGCGGTTAAAGCCCAGCAGCCTAAGCGTGTAGTAGACCTAGCTACGGGCAGTGGTGATGTGGCCTTTGCCCTGAAGCGCGAGCTTGGGGATGATGTCGCTATCACGGGGCTAGATTTCTGCCAGGCCATGCTTGATGAGTCAAAACGCAAGCGCTCTAAAAATAAAGCCTTTAAGGATATTAGCTTCAGTTGGGGAGACTGCCTAGACCTCCCCCTTGAGGATAACTCCATTGATGTGCTGACAATCTCCTTCGGCTTGCGTAACCTCGAAGACCGCCACAAGGGCCTGATGGAAATGAAGCGCGTCCTTAAGCCAGGCGGAAAACTCTTTGTGCTGGAGTTCAGCCAACCCTACAGATGGTTCAATCCGCTTTACAAGCTCTACCTAAAGACCTTCCTGCCGATGATTGCGCACCTGTTCACGGGCAATAAGCAAGCCTACGAGTACCTATCGGGCTCAATCGAGCACTTCCCTAGCCGAGAGCGGATCGAGGGCGAGCTAGACCAAGCAGGCTTCAAGACGGTACCGGCCCTACCACTGACCTTTGGTGTAGTAGCGATGCATGCGGGTGTAGCCTAAGGGGCTACATAATGGAGCAGCCGGGCTCCCTCTCTAGTATATCCTTATAAGTGTCCCCACTTTTATCTTTAAGCTCTGGGTCTGCTCCAGCCTCTAGCAAGGCATCGATCATTTCCTGATTTTTATTTTGGGCAGCACAGTGTAATGCAGCCCACCCCATTACAGCTTCCTTAGCATTAAGGTCTATGCCATAAACAGGGTTTAAAAGTAATTTAGCCACAACAAAACAATCACCTGCCAACACAACATTTAATAAAGGCACACTAGCATGTGCTTCATCAGCCTCATATACGTCTATAAGCTTTTTTATAGAAGACTCGCGCAATTCTTGAGAGAAATCCGTTCCTTCTGAATCAGCAGCAAGCAAGGCATCCACAATCTTATAATAGCCACCTTGTGCAGCAAGGTGTAAAGGTGTTTCCCCCTCACGATTAACCCCATTAAGCACTGCGCCACGACTAACTAATAACGAAACTATTGTTGGCTTGTCATAGAATGCTGCATAATGCAAAGCCCGATTACCCTCATCGTCCTCTGATTCAAGCTCCACCTCATAATCATCTAGTAATGCTGCAACAATCTCTTTAGATCCAGAGCATGCAGCATAATGCAATGCTCGTGTTCCATCATTGTCTGAGGCTTCTCGTTGAGCACCTTGTTCTAATAACAAAACCACAGTCTTTAATTTTCCTTCTTTCGCTGCGTGATGAAGAGGGCGCATACCTTCAACATCCACGGCCTCTATTTGGGCATTATGACTCAAAAGAATTTCTACAATTCCCGAATTATCTTTCTTAGCAGCCTCATGAAGAGGGGTGTTATTATTATGATCCGCAGCATCTACCTGGGCTCCACGCTCTAAAAGAAACCTTAAAGCATCATGACATGCACCTATTACAGCATAATGCACTGGAGTGGAACCTGTCGATTCTTGAGCCTCTATTTGGGCTTTATGTTTTAGCAAAACCTCTAATACACTGACCTTATCCCTGCCTGCAGCATAATGTATCGCCTGTGCAGAATTAGTAGTATCTACTGAAGAAACATTAGCTCCCTTACTCAAAATAAAAGAGGCCATCACTGCATCTCCTAGAATCGCTGAGTGAGAAAGGACTGTGAGTTTGCTAGCATCCACAAGCTCTATACCTAAACCTGCATCCATAAGATCACCAAAGAGCCTCTGACAACCTAAATGCGTTGCCATATGAAGCAGGCTCTCACCCTTTTGATTTGTAGCTTCTAAATTAAGGCCGTATGCTTTTGCATGAGGAATAATTTGAAATCTTTCTGTCCTATCAGCTTCAACCAAGGACAAGAGCTGAGCACATTCCTTTACTTTCCCTGTATCTAAATGTCCTTTAACTGCACCTACAAAGCTACCCGCTTCCCACAATCCTTTACTCCAAGCATTAAAGGCGAATTCACAATAAGGCAGGCCCTTATCTCCTCCTATCCTAATCACAAATGATCGTAACGGCTTGCAGCTGAACGCGAGGCTCTGTAGCCCACTCCAGCCTTCTTGCAGAATGACTTTCTCTGCAATAAAAACTAGGAGTTCTTCAGGCAATAAGGTTAGAAGCGGGCTGTCCTGTACGGTAACAGTGCGCTTATTCAACTCTCCCTTAGAGTTGGCATCTTCTTGATTAAGAGGCACTAGAGCACTAGAAGCCCCAGCTGTTGTGTGTGTTGGTAAAGCAGGCATATCGAGATAAAGATATTTCTTTACCATAAGAGCAGGCTGCCCCCGAGCTGTCAAGCGTGTTTAGGGACCTAATTAAAGGATTTCCCGCAACCGCAGGTGTTATTTGCGTCTGGGTTGATGACCTGGAAGCCTTTGCCATTGAGGCTGTCATCGTAGTCAATGGTGATATTTGGGATCTTCTCGAGGCTCTTGGTATCTACCACGAATTTGATGCCACTGTCGTCCAGCTGGGTATCCTCAGCCGTAGGAACATCGAAGCTCATCCCGTACTCTAGGCCCGAGCAGCCACCCTTCTCTACAAAAAGACGCAACTGCAGCTCCTTATCCTCGAGCTGTGCGTACATGCCTTGCAGTTGTTTAGCGGCTTTTTCCGTGAAGTGGATCATATAAAACAAAAGCCTAGGACATAAAAAAAGCCCTGTCAATACAGGGGCTGTTTGTCTTGCAGCAGGAATCATGCTTATTTGGCCAAAAACCTAAAAAAATCTTGTTTTTTTATGCTTTTTCTATTATATTACTACCGATGCCCAGGAAGAAATGCATAGTCGATAACATCGAATATGAGCTGGTCCGCGTTATTGAAGAAGGCGGGATGGGTACGGTATACGAAGCCCTCCAGCAAGGGATCGATAATTTCTCGAAACGCGTAGCGATAAAGGTCATCCGAGAGGAGTATGCCTCAATCCGAGAATTCCGGAAGAACTTCGTGGGCGAAGCCCGACTGGTTGCAGACTTAATCCACTCCAACATTGTTCAGACCTACCACCTTGGAGAGTCAGACGGACAGTACTACATGGTGATGGAGTATGTGGATGGCATTACCCTAGAAGATTTTATTGTGGCGCACCTCAAAACGGAGCAAGAGATCCCTGTGGATCTGGCTGTGTTCATCATGTCCCGCATTGGGCGGGGGCTGGCCTATGCACACCAAAAGTGCAACCCCAAGGGAGAGCCGCTAAATATTGTACACCGTGACGTAAACCCAAAGAACATCCAACTTTCTAAAAAAGGAGATGTAAAACTCCTGGACTTCGGCATCGCGAAGGCCCTGAAGCTGATGTACAATAAAGAAGGCGAAGTCATTGCGGGTAAGGATGAATACCTCTCCCCAGAGCAGGCAAACCGTGAAGTAACCGACAACCGGGCAGATATATTCCCCTGTGGGATCATTCTAAGTGAGCTTGTACTGGGCTATAATATCTTTGAAGGGAAAAGCTCTGAAGATACACGTAAAAACATCCGCAAGATGCCCATCCCTAATTTTTGTGAGCTGAGCGAAAACGTAAATGAAGAACTTAACGCAATTCTGCAGCATGCCCTTAAGCGTGATCGACGCAAACGCTACCAAAATGCTACACAGCTCTTTACAGAAATGGAGCTTTACCTCTACCGAGACCGCTACGGCCCCACACACGAAAAACTTGCTGAATACCTAAAGGACCTCCTTGGCGATAAAGGCGAAACTGCCAGTAAGCGCTGGAAGAAACAGCACACACCCTCTTTAACGAAATAATTTATGGACGAAGGCTTTAGACAAACTCAAGAGCAACGCCAGACGATGGTCCTGGCGCCTCAACTGCGCCAATCCCTCAAGATACTGCAGGTGCCAGCGCTTGAGTTGCGCAATACGATCCTTGAGGAGCTCGAGAGTAACCCTACCCTTGAGGAGCTCCCTATGGATGGCGTGAGCATTGATGAGGAGACTACCTCTAAGGACACTGAAACGGAACGGCACGAAGAAGTAGGCCTGGATGAAAACTTTGAAGTCCTTAAAAAGCTGAGCGAAGACTGGGAAGACTACTACACCCAAGAAAGCTCTCAGTATACAGACACCAAAGAGAGCGCAATTAAGCGGCAACATTTTTTTAACTCATTTGTGAGTGAAACATCCCTAGAAGAGCACCTCATGGAGCAAACGAAGCTCTCTGAATGTTCTGAGGATGAGAAGAAGGCTATTGCCTATCTGGTGGGAAGCTTGGATGACCATGGGTTTCTGACTGCTACCTGGGATGAAATCGCAGATATGACCGAGCTACCTGTAGAAACCGTCATGTCGGCCTCAGAGGTACTCAAAGGCTTTGACCCCCCTGGTATTGGATGCTCGAACGTACAGGAAAGCTTGATGCTCCAATTACGCCTTAGAGGAGATGAAGAAAGCCTTGCTTACAAGATCATCGACGAATACTACGATTTACTTTTGCGCAGGCGTATCCCTGATCTAGCCCGCAAGACAGGCACCTCTGTGGATGAAATCCAAGAAGCTATCGAACATATTTCTGCGCTAGACCCTGCCCCGGGGCGTGCATTCGGGGAAGACACCAACTCTACCATCACCCCTGATATTTGTATCGAAAAGATTGATGGCGTTTGGTCAATCCTCCTGACGAGTGACTATATCCCCCGTTTGCGCATTAACCCGATCTACAAGAAGATGATTGCTAAGGGCACCCTATCCTCCCAGGAGAAGGAGTACATCCAAACTAAAATGCGCTCGAGTAAGTTTTTAATGGGGGCTATTGAACAGCGCCAAAATACTTTAGAGCGCATTGCCAAGGAGATCCTTAAGTTCCAGTATGAGTTTTTTGAAGAAGGCGTCAGCAAATTGAAGCCCCTTACAATGAATGAGGTAGCTGAAGTGCTCGGCGTACACGAAACCACGGTCAGCCGTGCGATCGCCAACAAATATGTCGAGACCCCGCACGGGACCTTTGAGCTACGCTACTTCTTTACCTCAGGCTACCAAAATAGCGAAGGGCAAACCGTTGCCAATACCAGCATCAAAGAGAAGATCGCCGCCATCATTGAGGCCGAGGACACAAGCAAGCCCTACAGCGACCAAGAGATCGTCAACATCCTCCAAGAAAAAGGGATTAAAATAGCGCGACGGACCGTTGCAAAATATCGCGAAGAGCTGGGGATTCTTGCGACGAATCTTCGTCGTCAGTACTAGGGCGCTTCTGCTCCACTCTTTCGAGGAATTCTACCAGGTTCTGATACTCCTTATCATTAATAGGGCAACGCGGCTTTCTGGTGGATTCCTTTTCAAGAGAGTGTTTCAAGGCACCGGTATAGCCCTTAGTAGAAATAAGCTCTTCCTCCATCTTGGCTCTGTTTTCAATACTCAACTGAAGATACTTAGTAAGCCCTTGGTGCTCTGCTAACACTGCTTTGGCCTCAAGCTGGTCTGCCTGCACTGCAGCTAAACGAGCCTCGAGAGGGGCAGCTAAGGCTTCTTGGCTCAGGTTGCTAAGCTTCAGGATAAATGCCTTTAGGTCATTCAGGCCGTCAAGCTCTTGCAGGACCTTAACCTGTCTTTCCTTTAATGCAGGCTCCTGCTCTTTTAGGGCGACTAGCTCTTGCCTGTCTTGCTTAAGCATAAGCAAGGGCTTTAGCGCCTCTTCATTTTTGGCGATTATCTGCTCGAGTGCCTTTTTGTTAGCTTTAGAAGTGGCATCTTCATGCCTTAGGGCCGCCATCCGATCACGAATGGAAGACAGCATGATGTAGTGCTCTTTGGTAAATTTCTTAGCAGGAATAGCCTTCAGGGTAGGAATCAACAAAGCCCAGTCTTTTGCAAAAGCATCTGTAAAGAATGAATACGAAAACAGTTCAGAGAAAAAGGCTTTAATATTTTTAAGTGCCCTAGGAGTCTTTTTGTAAGCCTCTCGCAGTGCTTTTATTTTAGGAGAGACAATTCGTTCTTTAGAAAGCTTGTAACAACGCTGGGCCAAGGGATTATTAATGCGGGATAAAAATATACCCATTGAGAATAGGTTTTGAGCAGCTGCAAACTTAGCGTTTTTAAGCCTAGTACTCTCGTAAGGCTTTTGCACGGAACCTGTCTTCTTTCCTCGTTTTACTTTAGGGAAAACATCAGGCTTAAGCCCCAGCACCTTCTCGAAAAGATCAATATAGTTCTCCTTAACCAAAGGTAGCAGATATTTTTCAAAAAATTCGGTAAAATACCTTCCATAGGCTCCTGATACGTCTTTATAGAAAGGGGTTAGATAAAAAAGGAACTGGAAGTCCTTTGCTAAGGTAGTCAGAGGCGCCGTAAAGTTTTTCTCGAGACAATCTAATTTCGGCAGGACGATCTTTGCTATATTTACTAGAACCCAATCTCTTATTCCCAAGGACTCAAAAAGGACCTCAGCTGCGGATGGGTCGCGACCCCAGATAACTTCTAGATGGCCTGCAAGTATTTTTATTAATTTCTCGACCTCTCCTTGCTGTACCAAGCAATAGATAGGCCCTTGCAGGTCTTTATTGAAATAGTTTGCAGCATAGACGGGATCATGCTCCCAGAACGTGTTAAACAGACGCAAGGATGTATTAATCTCAGCTAAAAGGTCGTCACCCTTTTTTGTTTTAATTGACTCTTGGAGGATTGCCCTGAGGTGTTTCTCAAAGGTTTCTTTAGCAAAGTCTAAATCTAGGTCTATAAATGAAATCAGCAGATGCTCAAAAAGATCGAGATCTTCTTCTTTTTGAGTCTTCTTCATTTTAGCAGCCACTTGCTCAACGAGCTTTTCCATGAAGGGCTTCAGCAGAACAAAAGAGTCCGCTACCCAAGGCTCTGGGCTAGGCCCTTGAGCAAGGAGATTCAGCTTATTAAGGACGACCTGGACGCGTGCGTGCTCATCGTTAATACGCTGCTTGCGCTTTGGGTCGCTAGAGGCCCCCTCAAAGACTTTATCCCAATAGGCTGGCATGTATTCTTTAAGGCCTTCAATAACACCCGTAACGTAATAATTATGACCCTCTCGAATGGCTTGCGCACAATACTCCCAGACTAAGGGGGTTGCTTTAGTGCCTATACCCTCAGACTCTAGATATGCTAAGGCGATCGTACTGGCTATTTGTTGGTCAAGGACATCCCCACTTTTAGTAACTTCCTTAAGGAAGAGGTGGTTTTGTCTGGCTAAGTAAGGCAGTAAAACCTTATGGAATTTATCCTGATCGATTGTAACCTCTTCATGAAGCCTCTTGAGTTTGTCTAGCTTTTGTCTATCGCCTTTGGTCTTATCCTCTCCTTTAGCTTCAAGGGTTATCATCTTAAACTTAAGATCTTCACGCATGCGGGTAAGGATCTTAACCACCTCCCAGGCTTTAATGACTTCACCTAAATCACTGTCTTTACTTAAGTCTTCAACAAATGATTGAAGCCTTGGGCGAGTTTCTATCAGTAGCCTATTAACGCGCTCTCGCTCTTTTTGGTTAATTGAAGATCCATGCCCTGTGAGGCATGTTAAGCAATACCATGGGGTGTAGTCTCGATAGGTCTTTAAGTCGTGCTCCATCATGGGAAGAAGCGCTAAAGCTAGATCGAGCCTTTGGTAGGAAACCTTAAGATCAGATAGTAACCTATTGAGGCTCCCCACGTAATAGACCGACAAGGAATAAAGCTCTTTGCGTAAGCGAGGGTCGAGGACGTCCCTTAAGGTGTTTTTCTTAATCTTATTGGTAAGCCAGGGGAGAAGCGTTACAGTCATAACCTTAGGAACGCTATCCACACTTCCTTTTGGGCCTTCCTGTATGAGGAAATTAAATTTAAAAGCCATCTCCCAGTAGGCGAGGATTCTTATTAAAGCGTCTTGACGAAATTTTGGCTCAAATTCATCTGCCTTATCAAGGATGCACATATCCATACCCAGCCCTCCATTTACGTATAAGGCCAGGAGCTTTTCTTTCATGTCATCAACACCTTTAGGGAAGGTAAACAAGGACGGGAAGACGGTTAAACGTAAAGCCTCATGAATAGAATTCGTCATTACATCCCGATCTAAACTAGCGATGAAGGGCACAAGCTGTTTATTAAAAGCCTCTACATGGACGTTATGCTCGTAGGCGTATCCCCAATGCTCAACCATACGCATGAGGTTAATGCTTTTCAGCCCATCAGAGTGTTTAGAAAACTTAATTGTCAGAATATCTCTCTTTAGGAACCCATTAAGGTATAAACCAAGAACCCCTTGAGGGTCTGTCTTCATGTGGCTTTTTTCAATTTTGAGCAAAAGCTTCTCGAGCTCTTTTAGTGGCTCCCCGATCATAAGCTTGGGAAACTCAATCAGGGTGTGCACAAAATAAGGGACAAATAAGTTATTAAATGCATCCACATGGCACTCATTCTTATAGGCTGAAGCCCAGTGACTCAAAAAGCCCAACAGAGTCTCTTGGGTCGGCGCAAAATCTAGAGCACCAAAATGTTTAGTAAAAGTAAGATAAAAACCTAGATAAACCTCTACATCTTCATTACCAGCAAAATCTCTTAATTTATCTAGCTGGGCTGCGATGCTTTCTGCATAACGCTGTGCTTGGGCGTCATCTTTGCCGTGGCGCTTCATGTAATCAAGCTTGAAGCGTACGCTCACCCAAGGGTCTTGAGAATGCCAGAAATCTTCCCAGACCCAGCCCTCTGGAAGCGTTGCCCAAGACTGAGCGTAGGACGTCTCCCCCGTTTGAGGGTTCATGCAGAATCGATACATCTCGGGCTGATGAGGGTCTAAGGGGGCATGCTCCATCATCACTGCCGAGTTTTGGTACGTAATCTTCCGATCGCTTACCTTAAAACCATCCCCCAAGGGGCTCCATAGGCTCGAATCATCTACTACGCGTTTAGGGAACTGAAAAGAAGGTTCCCCCAGCTCGCGTACATTGTATTTCTCTACATGCCGCCTGGTGTTTCCATTTGCCTGCCAATTCCCCAAGTCATATTGCCACATTTGGCCAATCGACTCACGACTGAATGAGCTTGAAGAATGAGAGGGTCCTTTTTGTACGTCCATGAAATTAGTTTTAGATAATCAGTATATTACAGTATTTTAGGAATATGGATGCTCAGCAGGCCTTAAGCAACAATACAGTCATCCGGGGCTCCTTCGTCTTCCTCAATGGATCCGTAGAAGTAGTCTGTAATCTCTCCCCAGAGCTTTTGCTCCTTCATCTTCTGCTCTATAATCTGGTCTAAATAGTATCCGATTAGCTTAGTCAGCGCCATTGTGTAGATAGTAGGCGCCTTAGGCCATGAGCCCAGAATAGTTTTTACCTGCATAAGGATCTTATATTCCTCTAGCGTGTAAACTGGGGAGTGCCCAGCCTGCACTCCGAGGGTTCGAACCGTATAGGTATTATCTTTATTTTGAGTAAACTCAATCTCTCTACCCGCTCGTCTACTAATGGTACGGACTAAGTCTTGGTTGTAGACATTAAAGCAGTAATCAGGGTCACGAGTATAAACAGAGAGCAAAAGGTCTGAAAGCTCCTTCATATTCTCTATGTTTTGGGCCTCATCATCAGTCGAAAGCTCTTTCTTCAAAGTTTGTACTTTGAGCATGAGCCAATCTTTAGATTTGTTATAGATCAGCCCTGCAAACTCATCATTAAAAGGGAAAAGAGTGCCTGCTATCTTTGTCAGCTCAGCATAAGGAAGCGGCTTCTTCTTCATAACAACCTCCTGGAAAGCATCTAAATAGCCCTTGAAGTTATTATCATAGATTTTTTTAAGGGATTTAAGCTCTTTATCTCTACCTACGCCCAGAAGCTCGATCATGGCATCTAGCAGCACCAGTATGCAGCTCAAATATTCAGGGCTATCAGGCTCGAGTTTTGATAAGAAATACTTCAAATAAGGCGCTACTACATCATTAAAAATATTTCGGGCCTTATCCTTATCAACAGTATAAGTCTCCTGAATGACTTTGATGACCAGCTCAAGAACCTCTAAAATCTCTTCTAGCTTCTTAGACCTTGCTTCAAGCAACGGTTCTTTTCGTCGTATAAGGGTTTTCTTTTTCTGCTCAAGATTTCTCTGATCAGTAATTAGCTTTTTTCTCTGTGCAGCTGCTTTGCGGCCTTTGGCTAAACCTTTAAGAGCCCTTGATTGCACCTCTATCTGCTTAGTTGTAGTATCAATGTTTTCTGAGAGAGTATGCACTGTATCAACCAGTTCTTTCGATTCTCTGTACAACACACCCAGTTTCTTAGCCAAGCGACTCTGGAAGTGCCTTGTCAATGGCGCTAAGAGCTTGTGTATATTTGCAATATCATGGTCGTGCCACTGAATTGCGTGTGCAAAAAGCAGGTTAATACGCTTAATGTCTCCTTCCCAGATCAGTCGGTTTTCTCTAGTCAACTCCCCTGGGCCTGTCAGCCGCTTTAGCTGGCCTTCCCAAAGCTTATCTGCAACCGTAGCTAGTCTCTGGACGGTGCCGCGCGCCTTGTGTTGGGCATTAAGAAGCTCTATCTGGAGGGTCTTCCAATAAGAACTAATGCTGTGCTCGTTTTCAATAAAGGCGTTAAGGTAACCAAAGAGCTTCATCTCTTCGGATGTAGCTAAGGAAGCAGCTTTCTTTCCTACAAGAAGTGCAAGCAGTTCTTTTCGGTGAGAAGCCAAATACGGCTCATAGCATTTTTCAATGATTTGTCCTAGCTTAGCGACCGTCTCAAGCTGCTTCTTTACCTCACCACCAACACCAGGCAGGTTCGCGAAACTAGCGTGCCGAGACCACTGAGCAAGCAAGTGTAACACGAGCACACAAGAAGCCTGCTGCTTAGACTCTTTACTTGAACGCAGGGTACCATAAGCTCTCTGAAACATTTCCTTAACCAAGAGGTAATCATCCTGGTCCGTCTGCTGAAGTTCCGCAACCACTCGGAAGACGTACTGATAGGCATGGTCTTGACAGATTTTCCTGACAACTTCGCCCTTCTCTTCATTCTTATTAGCCATGAGCCACTTCATAATAGCCCATAAGCCTACAAAACCACTACCCGCATCTTCCTCATCAAGTATCTTGCTGTATCCGCTAACATCAGGCACATTCTTTTTAAGGAAGAACCTCAGATCACGGATGGTCTTCTCAACGGAGGCCTCTCTTTTCTTCTCTGGTAATTTCTCTAAAAGCTGAAGGGAACGAAGCAAGAACCCCCAAGAGTCCAAATGCTGATACTCACGCACCCAAGACTTAGCTAGCTCGTCATTTTGAAAGTCTCCATGATCAAGCCTAAGAATGATATCCGCTCGATATTTATTTGCATAAATGTTCCAGAAGCGCCTCAACTTTTCACTCAAAGTAAGCTTTCCTTCGCTCTTAAGGAACTTAATGCTCTCCCACAACGTAATTAAATCATCATTAAGCTTCCTTATTGTCCACAGGTAAAGGTCCGTCTCCCTTGAATCAGGAACGCCAATTTCTTTAGATTTACCTGAGAACTCTTCATTCTTATCCAAGGCCCCTTCAAGCTTATCCAAGGCCCCTTCAAGCTTATCCAAGGCCCCTTCAAGCTTGCGTAAGATTTCCTCAAACCTAGCATCTTGCGCTACAATATCGTCTGTAAACGCTGTAAAGTCTGGCACATGAGCAATTAGGAATTTCTTTAAGTCGTCAATTTCTTCATCTGCTGTCTCAGACTTACTCCTGAGTATTTTTTCGGACCTTATATAATCAAGTAAAATAAACCAAGCATCTAGGTCTCCAAAATTCTTTAGACGGCGACGGAAATAGAAGTTTATCTCCCGAGCAAGCGTCTGGCACTGTTTCCGAAGCTCTTGGTTTCCTTTTTCTTGAGAAAACGTATGGACTTGAGGAAGGACCTCCCCGATCAATTCTGTCCTTATCAAGCCCCAATCATCAATCTGATCCTTCTCAAATAAATGAATAAAAAACGGAATAAACCAGTTATTAAAAGGCTCAACAAGGGACCCTCTCTCGAGATAGGCTTGCTTCCAAATATAAATAATCGTCTTTAAGTAGGTTTTCCTTAAAGACTCGTTGCTAATTAACTCTACACACAGCATAGAAGCACGCGTAGAAAACTCTACAAAGTGAAGCCTTTTAGTCTCATCAACAACATTGTTACTTTTATTAGCTACTGTGATCCTTTGGAGGTTATCTAAGAGGCGACCCTCTTTGGTAATGAGCGAATTTCTCATCACTTCGATAAAATAAGGCATTAATTTCCTATCCAAAAAGGAGGTATCGTATTCATTACCATAGACACATACCCATACATGCGAGAGCCTAGACAAATAACCTACCTTATACCCACCTTCACACGCATCGACCCCATACATCAGAAATTCATACGCAAACCTTATTACATCCTCTCGAATAGCTTCTGGGGCGTGCATCTTCCTAGTAAAGTAATGGTCAAAAACTTGTGCTAAATATACCAAAGTCTGGTTTGTTGGAGAGATTATTCGTTTTTCAAGCACATCAATAAACACCGGAAGTAAAAGCTTATCCATAAAGCTCCTTCCTTTTTGCCCTTCGTAAAGCGAACACCACTCACACGCAAGCTGCTCTAATAAAAACTGAGCATAAGGCCCCTCTAAACCACTAGCATAAACCTCATTTACCTGGGAAACAGCCTCACGCGTCTCTAAAGTCCCCCAGACCCAACCTTCCTCAAGAGGTTTCCAGGACTGGGAATACGCTGTCTGACGCGTCTGAGGATTGATGCAAAGGCGGAACATCACAGACTCATGCGGATCTAGCGGGAGCAACTGCTTTACCACAAGGCCACCCTGGTAGTTAACCCACCGATCTCCATTTTTATACCCAACACCCAAAGGACTTATAAACTCCGAGTTCTCTGCTAAGGGCTCAAGGAAACGACGAGGAATTCCATGGGACCCACGCACGTCATAGCGCTGCATAACTTGCCGCTTTTTATCGTCCGCTTGCCAATAAGTACCTAAATCATAGCTGTTCATGACCTCAAGGTCCTCTTGGGTGAATTTAAATTTGGTGTGGCTAGGGTCCTGAGGGAATGTATTAGCAGATGGCATAATAAGTTGTGTGTTAAAAAATTTTTAAAGAAAAAGCCCCATAGCGAAACAAAGGGGCTTTTAAAGTTATTGTTATAAAGGAAAATTAATGACCTAGAGCACTCGCATAACGGAGCGGCAAAGAGACCCTGTAAGAAGCATCTAATTGTATATCAGTAGATGGTGCACTCGAAGTAGAGGTTTCAGGCAGCAAAGCATTGCCTAAAGGCTTTTTACTACCAGCAAGCCTGTAAAGCACAGCAATTTCTTCAAGCTTCCTTCCAGATTTCTCAAGGTTCTGCTTAGCAAGGGTAAAAGTATGGATGGTCTCTGGACGAATGTGGGCTAAGTGTGCATGCTGGCGAATACACTCGATAGTTATCGGCAGGTCTGCCTGGTTTATCTGAAACTCTTCAGGGTTATTAAACCTAAGCTCTTCATTTGCAGCCAAGTCATGCTGCATAGCACCTCCAGCATAAAGCGGCTTATCATTCTTCTCAAAGGACTTGCCTGCAGCATAAGCCCGAACAAGGATACTCCGAGCCCCTAAGGCTTTGTAAAACCCAGAAAAACCTTCCTTGACCGCTGTATTATGGATGTACAAGCGAAATCGAATTTTCTGAGGAGACTGGCTAGGCGTTTCCTGAAAATTCTGTGCACTTGCTTTAGCTGCAGCAGAGGCTTGTATTGCTGTAGAATTATCCATAATTAGTGTATTCTAGAATTAACGTATTGCTAATAGTTAAATCAGCAGCGGTAGAATGCATTGTCTAGAAAATAGACACAAGTAAAAACACTAGTATTCAAACTTTACATAAATTAATATTTTAGTTATCTATCAGAACAACAATCATGCTTTTAAAGTCTGACTTCTTCCAACGCCCCACCCTCACTGTAGCCGAAGAGCTCTTAGGTCAAATCCTATGCCGCGAGAAGCCTTCAGGCGGCTCTGTACGTGCGGTTATTACCGAAGTGGAAGCTTATGATGGGCATGATGATAAAGCCTCTCACGCTAGCCGTGGAATAACCCCACGTAATGAGATTATGTTTGATACAGGGGGCTACTGGTACGTCTACCTCTGTTATGGCGTACATTGGATGCTTAATATCACTACTGGAGAAAAAGGCTACCCAGCAGCAGTCCTTATCCGTGGGCTTGATATTATCCAAGGCCCCGGGCGTGTGACTAAGCAACTAGAGATTGATAAGTCACTCAACAAAAAGAAAGCAAACCCCAACACACAGCTTTGGATAGAAAGCTCCCCCATCTCTATCCCCCAGAAAGCGATACAAAGAACCCCGCGCATCGGAGTCGATTACGCGGGGCCAGAATGGTCTCAAAAAGACTATCGCTTCGTGCTCAATACTTAGGCAGCTGCCTTTTCTTCTTCAGCGCGGTGGAATACTGGGCGCATAAAGAAGGTAAGTACAAAAAGCAAGGCGGCCGCTGCGAACGTAACCCAAGCAATTTCTGTAAAGAAGTCTGCATAGACAGACAAAGGCGCAGCCTCTCCAACAAGGTCGTCTGTTGCAGTCATCTTTGCAATCAGGGCTGCAAGGTATTGTGCAAAGGCTAAGCCCATGAACCAGGCCCCCATAAAGAAACCACGCTGCTCTTTGGGTGCTAACTTCGTCACCAAGGCAAAGCCTACAGGCATCATGCAAAGCTCACCTAAAGTATAAATCGCATAAAAAAGCGGAATCCAGAAAAGCTCGAGCTTCCCGCCTTCGGGAACAACTGCCGTCTTACAAGCCAGCAAAACATAGGCCGCACTGAGGAAAAGAAAAGCAATCACGAACTTCATTGGGTCATAGGGCTCTTTATTGTGCCGCGCCAACCAAGACCACGCACCTGCTAAAACCCCACCAAAAAGAATCACAGCAATGGCGTTACACATCGCAAACCAAGGTGTAGGCACTGCCTCTAGGCCCACCCAGTTTAGAAACCCAGCAAGATAGCTTGGGGCTCGATCTACATGGTATTCGGAGAGGATGGTCAAAGACGTAGCCTGTTGCTCCCAGCATGCCAAGAAGCACAACATGAAAAACATCAACACCATCAATGAAAAGATATTCTGGCGGACTTCTTTTGTGTGGGTCAAAGCCAAGTAGGTCCAGTAACCCAAAACCGCAACACCAATAACAGGTAAGGCATAACTAAGGATTTCGTTACTATGAATTAGGAAAGAGGACAAGGCTGCTATAGCAAGTACTCCTAAGGCAACCCACACACGGTAAGAGATACCCAAATGTGTCTTCTTGATTGTATCCTCACACGGAGGGCGCCCTTTATCCTCAAGATATTTCCCGCCGAAAATAAAGATCAGCAAACCAAAGAGCATACCAAAACCAGCCAAACTAAAAGCTGAATGCCAGCCATAGCGGGTAGCTACGTAACCACATGCAATGAAGGCAAACAAAGAGCCTACATTAATCCCCATATAAAAGATGGTATACGCAGAATCTCTGCGAGGGTCACCGGGTAAGTAAAAGTCCCCCAAGAAAGAAGTAATGTTTGCTTTAAATAAGCCCGTTCCTGTTAGCACAAGGCCTAAGCCCAAATAAAGGGGCATGACTCCAGGGATTGCCAAAACAAAATGCCCGCAAGTGATGGTAATGCCACCAATAATAATAGCCTGACGGAATCCTAGCAAGCGGTCTGCTAAAGCCCCACCCCAAATACCGCCGAGGTAAAGTAAGGTCGCGTAGGCACCAAGAATCATATAAGCCTCCCCATTGCCCCAGTTTAGTTGGGTTACAATATAGAGCACTAACAAAGAGCGCATGCCATAAAAACTAAAGCGCTCCCACATCTCTGTTAAGAATAGCACAATCAGTGCTGCAGGGTGTTTATCTGGATATGTTTGTCCTTTTATCATGAGTGTGCCGAGTGTATACACACACCCACACCCCTTACAAATTAAAAATGGCCAGAGAAAGGGAACCCATTCTTACTCACAACTAACCAACACGCCCTCTTCTATTCCTAAAAGCATCTGGAACTCTGCCCAACCTTCTTCATCTGGGGTAGGATAAAGTGCAGCCACCATAGACTCTAGGAGCGCAAGTTCTAAGTTTTTACCCAAAGAATACTTCTTTAATAAAGAAGTAAAAAGCAAACGCTTCTCGTCTATTTTAATAAATGGGTCATCAAGGACCTCTTCGATCCAACGCGCAAAGTCTTGCCCCACGGGAATATCATAATCCTTAAAATAAAGCTCGCGCACGTACTCATCCATAGAGTCCGGAGACCTCCCCTTCTCATTCTGAGGAAGGGCCATAGTCAAGTGGTAACGTGCCCCAGAGTAATAGTGTTGATCTTCCTGGGGTATCTCATCAAGTGCTTCTTTAATACTCTCTATAGCTACAGATAGATAAGGAACGCCCCACTGTAAGGCAACACGCGCCCATTGTGCTGCATTTAAAAACCTTGCTTGCTGGCTAGAGGACGGTATCTCGCCACTCCAGTACGCATTAACAAGCGCCAAGGCACAAGCACCACTCCCCAAGGTTGCCCCCATAAGGTAATAATTAAAATTCCCAGAAAGCTCACCCATTTTAGCATAAGCAGGCAAGTAATGCTCTATAATAGTCTCAGCCTCAATTGCATGCTTGTAAAAAGACTGGGCAATCTTGGTGTCACTCTTTTCGTAGTATTCGCCCAGACGATAAGCCGCTAAGCCATAGGCTGGCGCCCCCTCAGGGGTTGAGCTTAATGCTTTTTCATACCACTTATTAGACTCCTCCTCAAAAGTGCCTTCAGTCTCCTTAAGAGCCATCTTTTTTGAGCGGTATAAATCCCCCAAAAGGATGCAGGCAAAGGGCTCTTTAACCTCTGGAACAGCAGCCACACGGCGATAGTACTCTGCAGCCTCGCGCCACTCCCCTTTTAGTTCCTTTAACTGCCCTCTTAATAAAGGCAGCTGGCATTCCTTGATGCGCTGCCCCACAGGGTCTTTCTCTTGGGTAGGGAGCTGGAGCACCATACGCTCAATAAGAGTAGCTGCCTTATCCTGCTGCCTTTCCTTAATGAGCAACTGCACTCGCAAGACATCGTTGCTAAAAATCTCCTTATTCTCTTTCACCCAACTTACAATGTGGTCAAAAAAGAAAGGATTCGAATACGCTTCGAGCAAATTGGCCCGCTTATTGTAAGCAGATAAGGGAAGATTAGACTGAGCAACAAAAAGTTCGCTCAGTACGCCTGAAAGTTCGGGTTCAGAGATAGTATCCATAGGAGGCAGGGAATAAACTGCGGCTGAGTGTAGTTCCCTACCCCCTACGAAGCAAGTCAATTAAGCTTTAGACAGTCGCAAGTTTCCTCCAGTAAGGATACTCACTATAATGTGGGTCTTTTTCCTGACAAGCAAAGCCATTGTGATAAAGCGCTAAAACCTGCGTTGCTACCTCTTCAGGAGAACACTCCAATAAAACATCATATTGAGCCTCAAGGCTATTCTGCCCTAAGCCTGCTTCTTTCATCTTAAGTTCAAAATTCCGTTGCTCAACTTCCTGTAGCTTCACCTTTCGCTCCTCAAAAGCAGTCAATTGATTGCTCCAGCATTCTGTTTTAGCAATTGCTTTTAAAAAAGAAAGGGAGCGAGACGATTCATTTCCAGACATTAAACACCTAGCAGCGTAAGCACGACTGGCCTCGCCATCCATTGTCTGGGCAGACATCACGCCATACCCTTCAGCACAAGCCTCAGCCTCTGCTCGGATTTGTGCCTTTTGATCAGCAGTTAAAGAGGAAAACGAATAGCTTGTAGGAGAGTCCATAGTTATCTTGTATCATTAAGTTGAATCATCATAGTACCCCGAATAGGCACGCGGTACTAGTTATCCAGCAAATCAATCTAGGTCAAGCACCGACTTTTTTACCTCCTGGGGGATCTCCTCATCCTCCTGAAGGAGCTTATTCCAGAGGTCTTCTTGCCCTTTCTCCCTGAAGACAGGGGTCATAACATCAAGCTCGTGGTCTTCGAGAAAGCGCTCCCAATCTTCTCCTACACGCCGAAACATGGCCTGGTGATACTGCTGGGCAAGCATCGTAGGTACTAAACTATCTTCACAATCCAAAGGGAGCATCAATTGAGTAGAGCTCCAATCTTCAAGCATGTCGGAAATAGCATCTTGTTTATCATCAGACGTTAACTCTTGCTCATTATCCAAAACAAAAAGCTGATACACCGCCTCATAAAAAAGTCTTAAATCACGAGCACATACTACGCGGGACTCAGGCGACATTTCTTCACTAAAAGGAGGCGTAGCCAAGGGCAAAAGTTTAGCAGAAAACAAAATTACTCTTGCCTGCCAATAGAGTACTTGATTTCCCTCAATACCTCCAGAAGACTGCAAGCTTTTGACTACACGCTCACAGATATTGGTAGTCTTTTCATAATTATTAAGAGCCATAGCAATCTCCCCAAGGCTAGACGAGATATACAAGGCCTTAATAGAATCTTCTTCTAGATCAACAAGGCGTCCCTCAAAAAGCGCCTCAGCCTCCTGGAGTTTTTCTGGATCACCTTCATTGAGGATCTCTCGGGAGAAAAAAATATTCTCTTTAACACAAGTGCTTACGATTGCTTCAATCGAGCTACTAGCAGGGTCCATAAGAGTATTTAGATAAGTTTACACAGTACTAAAGCAGCACTGCGTAAAGCTAACCTACACGATATACTGAAGTCAAGCCCCCTAAGCAGTGAGCCACTGCCAGAAGCTATAATGCTTGCTGTGCTGGCTAAGGATATTCCAGGCACGAGCCGGGTTTTTCCAGCGCTTATAATCATTAGGGCTATAAATATACCCACGCTTTGCAAGCTCAGTGATCACTGCATCATCCCCACGCTCAAGAGCCGTATCCAGAAATCCCTTTTCGTCAGGATTCCCTGCTTTCATTTTGTCTAACAAAAACTTAATGCTCTCTACATTATTTTTTTCCCTAATGGCTTCGTACAAAGGATGACGCCAATAGTGTTTACTCAACGCTCCAGGCGCAAAGGGTTTGAAGGCCCCACCCTCATCTGCCAGAAACATTGCCTTTTCAGCCGCTCCTTGTTCAGCAAGACGATTCACTAAAGTTTTGCCATTTTTATCTTTTAAAGCCCCATATCCCAGTTCTTCAGATAAAAAGCGGATATATTCATGATTTGGGTGTTCATGCATTAAAGCATCATACAAAGGAGCGGCAAATAAGCCTGAAATAACAGCCTGATCTCCATCTTCGCTAAGGTTCAATTTACGAAAAGGAAAACCCTGCTTTTTTAAAGCCAAAACAACCTTACCATCTTTAGCAGACCTCTGACTAATAAGTACATCAATCAAATGCTCCCCTAAGGAATTCCCCACAGTCTTAGAAGCCCCTAACTTAAGCAGAAGCGCACAAATTGAGGGCTTATTTGCATGCGCTGCTTCCCACAGAGGGGTCTTGTAAGTAAACGCATACTCTCCAGATAGAGCATCCACTGCAACACCCTGCTCTATCAAGTGCTGGATGAGGCCATGCACATGAACATCATAATCTTGTGCCCCCATGATTGCTTGGTGAAGAAGATCCGCCCCAAGGTTTCCTTCAGCCAACTGTTCAGGGGTCAAGCGCTTTAACAAAGCAGCTGTACACTCACTAAACATGGATCTATAAAACCGGTATTCATTTAAAGAACGAAGGTCTGCCCCCATCTCAAACAATTGAAAAGCCCATGCTTGCCGCTGTTGTGCAGCTAGCCTCCGGTCGGGTATAACCTTTGAAACTAAAGCACACAAAGCCTCGTTAAGAAATGCTTGCGACAGAGGGAGTTCACTCTCAAGCACAAGGCGTTTAAACAAATCCGGATCGCAAGCAATAATAGCCTGCAACACTCCTTCATCAAAGACTTCAGGGTTTTTATTTAAACAAGCCCTTAAGACCTCAGGAATATCCTCAGCTTTTTTAATGTCCTTATAATTACTGAGCAGATCCATCAACGCTCTGCGAAGAATAAACGGGCTTAACAACTCTGAATGGTCAACAACGAGTTCCTTAAAACGGTCCATTCCATGAATAGCTGTTTCCTTAAAGAAATCAGTCTCTAAAAGGATCCTATTCTTCAGCTGCGTACCTAGCTTCTGGAAAAACTCAATATAGTCCATCTTGCTATCAAAGCCGTAAGCAAGCCCCAAATACCAGTTAAACCCAGAGATTTCATTTTCCCTTCCGTAGTCACCAGCTCCAATGCCTTTCATCGGATGCCCCATTTCCAATAAAGCTAAAGCTGCCTCATGATTATGGCATTCCAAAGCAACTTTGAGCAAGCTCATAGACTTAGCTCTGCCACCCGCTTCTTTCACATAGCTAACCTTCTGCCCTAAAGAAAAGCCATACTTCTCAACTAAAATACGGATAGCAAGAGGCACTTCTGGGTTAATCTTTGGATAATTCATACGGATGGCAAGCCGCTCCCCTGTGCTATCTTCCGACAATTCATTCGCTAACTTAAGTGCTTTAACATAGCCTGTTTCTTCCTCAATGGCACGAACGCTTTTACGCTCTTTATTAATAGCATAACACCCGCCTACATCTTCCAATATCTCAACTACTTGCCAATGCTCACCTTTCAGCATAGCAGCCATATAGGCGTTATTACCCTCTTCATCTTTTAGATAGCAATCCCCTGTATCTAGAATCTTCTGGATATATTTTTCATAAAAGCCTTCTGTAGCAGAGTCTCTCAAGAAAACTAGATCTTCTGCATGCTTGGCATAACGCTTAACCTCTCGTTTTAATTCTTTAAAATCTTTTTGCGTCTTTTCAACGAGGCTCGTCCCAGAAAAACACCATCCAGTCGAAAACTGTGGTGTAAGCACCTCCCAAACCGTAGATGCCTTTGGGTGCTCCCAAAAAGCCTTAAGCGCCTCTTTGCTTGAATCCCCTTTCGTAGGGTCTTTCAGGTTATAGCGAATAAAATTGGCGCCATCGCCCACAAAGGCTTCTTCAAAGGCTTCTAAAAGTTTATTCAAAGCAGACTCAGCTTTTCTGAACTGCTTTTGACTCTTTCGAATCTCACCTGCAAACCTATCAAGTGTCCCCATAGCCTCTCTCAGGCAAGATACTCGCTCAACAAAAGAAGCCAGCTTCATGGCATCGGTAAGATGCTTATCAAAATCAAATACTTCCCCAGCATAAAACGCCTCTAGGTATGCACAACAAAGGGTGTACCCCTCCTTTGTACTTGTCATACCATGAAGCTTATACCGGTACTCCCCTAGATCAAAAAGTTTTAGTACATGCAACGAAACCTTCTCTTCAAATCTTGTTACAGCCTTTTGAAGGCTCAGCTTGACAGCCTCTATATCTTTTTTCCCAGCATCTTCTGCAAGTTGCTCCTCTACTTTGTTCGCGTTATGCTGATGAAGCGCATAAATCTTCTCGTCAATAAAATGCCTAGCAGCGTTCTTCGCTTTAACAAGCATTCCTACACAATCAGCGCCCTCGCCCTTAATCTCAGAGGCTAAGTTTTTGTAATCTACACACGGGCTCGTCTTATTCGCTGCTACGCGTTCGGTAAGCTTTTTCTCGAGCCTCTTTTTGTTATGCGCCTTCTGGACACCCCGGCCTAAGAAACAGTAATCCGCATACGCATCCTTTAAGTCTTTCAGCAACCCAGCCTCGCTAAAAGGATTCTCCCCAAGCTGCTGGATTTGAGTTTCTATCTCACCCTCACTTAAAGAAGCCTGGGTATAATTAGACCATGTATTTACTGCAGTATCCATGGTAAGAATGGAAATATACTACAGCCCTCTGGTCAAGGGCAAAGCCCTACTCTACCTCTGTATAGCGAGCTTCTTTACCCACCAAATCGAATTTAATCGGGCATCCCTTCAGGTCGAAGGCCTCAATAAAGCCCTTCTCGAGATAGCGGCGGTAAGGCTCCTGCAGACGCATCGTCTGGTTACAGAAGATCTTGATCGAAACCGGAGCACAGCCTGTCTGCAGAGCATAGTAAACCTTAAAGCGCTTCCCATGTACAACCGAGGGGGCCTTATAATCCATCAACGAGGTGATGGTCTTATTAATCTTACTGGTCGAGAAGTTACGGTTCATGCGCTCGTAAACGCGCTTAGCCTCATCCAAAATAGCATTCACTTGGTAGCCATCTTTGGCCGAGGTAAACACTACTTCTGACTCTGGCAAAGAAAATAGCTCTTTACGGATTGCCTTCACAAAGGCTTCACGGAACTCTGCCTCATCTTCAAAGCCATCCAAAGGCTCACGCTTAAATTGCTTCAGGGCATAATCCCACTTATTAACGACGACAACAAATCCCTTACCTGCCTGAGAAAGCGCACCGGCTAGCTTCTTGTCTAGCTTTGTCACCCCATCACGTGCATCCAAAACCAGGAAGACTACATCAGACTCTGTCATAGCAGCCTCACTGCGTACTGCCGAAAAGAACTCTACCGAAGAGTCCATCTTCTTACGGAAGCGCAATCCTGCTGTATCGACCAAAGCAAAGGTTGTCGTATCGCCTTCTACGTTGGTGTAGTCCATCTTCACAGTTACAGCATCACGCGTCGTCCCAGGGATCTCGCTCACGATCAAACGGTCTTCATCAAGCAAACGATTGCTCAAAGAGGACTTCCCTACATTAGGCCGCCCTACAAAACAAATCTTGATTGGCTTATCTTGGGCGTAGCGGCGCAATTCTGGCTTAGGGCCTACGTGCTGGGCAATATGCTCCTTAAGGTCTTCAATCCCCTTCCCATGCTCGGCAGAAACCCCAACAGGCTCCCCAAGGCCAAGCTCGTAAAAAGCATCAATACGCTGCTCATGAGCAAACTGGTCGACCTTATTGGCTACAACGATCACTTTTTTCCCGCTAGAGCGTAGTTTCTCGGCCACTACCTTATCCTGCAGGGTACAGCCACTCTGGCTATCCACGACTAAGAGGATCAAGTTGGCTGAGGCCAAAGCAAAATCTACCTGCTGAACGGTCGCATCCGTCAAAGCCCCCGGAGTCATCCCAGGTTCCATCCCTAGCCCTCCTGTATCTAAGAGCATGTAGTGCTTATCAATCTCGGCAGAAACGATATCACGCGTAACTCCAGGCTGGTCGTGAACGATCGACAAGCGCTTACCTACCAAGCGGTTAAACAAACGGCTCTTACCCACATTTGGGCGCCCTACCAGGGCAACGTGTTGAAATGAATGACTCATAAAGGGTGCCTACAGTAACAAATAATATACCTATCTCAAGCTTTATTTAGGCTTTATTTAAAGGACCTTAGAGCCCCAAAGCCTCCCGGAAATCCGCTTTTAGACTCTCGACAGCATCCTCAGGGATGTCATCTTGCTCAACTCGATTAATATACCAGGTTAATAATTGATTCATCCTAGAATCAATATGCGGGTTACTTGGGTAAAGCTCACGCAGCTCAAATAAACGCCCTAGTTCCGTTACCTTGAGAAGATCTTCACGGTTATTTTTCGTAAGGAAAAAGTCTCTAGAATTCGAATATTGAACTAACTGAAACTTAATATCTTTAGAAAGATCTTGCTCCATTTCAGAGATAAGGCATTTCACCCAGCCTACAAACTTTTTTTGGTCAATATTAGGATAACTTGACTTCCCATGAAACTCGAGGTGAGTATCTTCCCAATTGTTTAAAAATCTACTCAAATGATACCAAGTGAACTGACGAAGCGTAGTATCAGAGGCTTTCACATGCTTCTTGTAGGCTACCCAGGCATCAAGTACTCCTTTAGCTACCTCAACGCCCGCAGTTTCTCCTACAAAGGTCTTACCTAACCAAGGATCACAATACACACATACACCATCCGCAGAAAGCTCAAGAAGAACATGGGTGTCGGTAAATCTGTCACTTGGTTCTACTAATCTGATTTTTAGGCCTTCAATCTCCCACTGTTGTGCAAAATAAAAGCAGGCTAGACTTGAGCGATAATCGCAGTTAGCCCCTCGAGTCATTAAGGACCTAACAGCCCCTGATGCAACTTCCTCAACTCCAAGTAAACCAGGATCAAAACAAACATCATTCATAATCCCTCCAGAGTGCTCAAGCACTTCTAAAGGACCTGAAGTTTCGTAAGAATCGGCATTAATGACATTAGACCATCCGTCTGTATGCTTAAGGTCCTCAACCCTATTACAAGTTCTACCTACCAAAAATCGAGATACTTGCCCAATAACTCTATCCGAAAGGGCGATCATTTGCTCTTCCAAGGCCTCCCGCCTTTGGCTAATCCTTAACTTATTTTCATCCAAAGGGTTGCAAACCTCCACTTCCTCAAGAGGGCTGCAGTGGTCTGCCCAATTCCCAATTGAACATAATTCTAGTATGCTATTATACGTTGTCATTTAATAGCCAAAATAGCTATTAATAATGGTTTTGCAAGAAGATTATTGATAATCCTAGCAAAAAAGGAAGCAATACCGGTCTAAATGCGTCTGAACGGTAGGGGCAAAGGCAGGTGTATCCCAAATGTGAAGCTGTGTATTCATAAGAAATACACATAAAAACACCTATTTTAGGTAATTCAAGCCGAAACCCCCTGGCAGCGGGTCTCTAAAAAGCGCTCCATACGCTCGGTTGCCTTTAGGATATTGTCGTAACTGGTCGCGAAGCTTGCCCGGATAAACCCCTTACCCCCTGAGCCAAAGGCAGTTCCGGGAACCACGGCCACTTTCTCCTGCTCAAGTAAGGCCTTGGCAAAGTCCACCTCACCCATGCCCGTATCCGCAATCGAAGGAAATGCATAAAAGGCCCCCTTGGGCTTATGGCATTTCAGGCCCATCTTATTAAAGCGCTCTACGATACAATCCCGGCGCTGCTGGTAGCGCTCCTTCATAAAAAGCATATCGTCCTGCCCGTGGCGCAAGGCCTCGAGTGCGGCCTCTTGACTCATAATCGGTGCACACAGGATGCCATACTGGTGGATACGCATCATCGCATCGATTAAATCCTTAGGGCCACACGCATAACCAATCCGGAAGCCCGTCATCGCAAACGCCTTCGAGAAGCCATGCAAGAAAAGCGTTCGCTCACGCATACCTGGTAATGAAGCAATGGATACGTGCTCGCCCTCGTAAGTAAGCTCAGAGTAAATCTCGTCACTAATCACAATCATGTCTTTCTCTTGCGCAAAGGCTGCAATCTTTTGCAGTGTCTCGCGCGCGACAGTCCCCCCGGTTGGGTTCGTGGGGAAGTTTAGCAGTAATGCCTTACACCCAGGCTCCCAAGCTTCAGCAAGTGCTTCTGCAGTCATGGCAAAAGCATCTTCGGCCTTTGTAATGATAGGTACGGCTATCCCATGGGCCAAAGTAATGCTCGGGCTATAAGAAACATAACAAGGCTCGTGATACATCACCTTATCCCCGGGGTTGATAATCGCGCGCAGGGCTGTATCTAAAGCCTCAGACACACCCACAGTGACTAGTATCTCGTCCTCAGGGTCATAACTCACATCGAACAGCTCTGCTACATAATCGGCGATTTCCTCACGCAGGGCATTTAGGCCACGATTATCGGTATAGCTAGTCTTGCCTTGCTCGAGTGCAAAAATCGTTGCCTCACGAATGCCCCACGGGGTCACAAAGTCAGGCTCTCCGATACCCAAAGAGATGGCATCTTTCATTTGCGCAACAATGGCAAAAAAATCCCGTATCCCTGAGCGGGGAAGCCCCGCAACATGCTTAGCTACAAACCGAGACATAATCAGAAACTCATACTAGGTTTGTCAGTTAGTGTTTCCTCACCCAATAAATACCCCTGTTCTTTATAAGCACGTAGCATAAAATGGGTGGCCGTAGACAAGACCCCAGGCAAGGTTGACAAGCGCTCAAATACATAAGAGGCCACATGGTGCAACGAGTCCGCACGCATAAAGACCAAAAGGTCATACCCCCCAGACATGAGGTAGCAAGACTCTACATGATCAAACTGACTGATACGTTGGGCTAATCGGTCAAAGCCACCTTCGCGCTCTGGGCTAATCTTCACCTCAATCACCGCATGCACTTCTTTGCCCGCGATAAAGTCTGGATTTAAGATTGGGCGCCACCCGAGCAGTACGCCTTCTGTTTTAAGTTTTTCGTACTCAGCCTCAACCTCCTGGCGGCTTAAGTTGAGAACCTCTCCTATCTGAGCTGTTGTCAAACGCTCACCTTCCAAAATTAGTTTCAGTACAGGATTCATGGTGTTTTTTCAAAATAAGTTTATCAGGACCCTTCGGTTTCTGAAGTACCCCAGAGGTAATTAAGAGGGTTAGTTGGCACATAGTCACCGAGCCCCCAAGAACCTTCTTCGGTTTCACTATCAATCATAATCGAAGCAGTAGGATCACCTTGAAGCGTTACTCCAGCCTTTGCCATTTCTTGCTCAGAAACAGGAGGGTACTCACGCTTATCATAGTCAGCAAGGTCATCATTTTTTGTACTAGCACTATTCTGCTCCTCTTGCTTCTCTTCCTTACGCTGGAGCTGGGCAGCAGTCCAGAACGTACTCTGCTCTATAAATTCTTTAGGATCAATATTGGGAAGAGCAGGGGCCGGTTTTTCAATTTCTCCCAGTTCTTTATCTTCTTCCAGCTCTGTTATAGATTGATTAGGAGAAGGCTTAGATTCATTATGCTGCTGCCTAAGCTTTGCTTTTGCCTTATCTTCCTTTTCTTTGCTCTGTTCGGCTCTATAAACCGCCTCCACATGATCTTCGGCCTCTTTAGGCATCACTATGTCTTTTTGAGTGATTATCCAATCCGCGGCAGCCTTGCGTAAGTTTAGCGCTATCCCTGCCATCTCTAGATCTTTTCTCAAGATCAAGCTTGCTAAGTTTCCTAAAACAGCCGGCAAATCATTCATCTCAAAGATTAGTCTTAAATCTTTAACCAAATTTTTATAAAGCAAACCTTCCTCACACTGGTGATATTTCGCAAAATACCGTATATAGCTTTCAATATCTTTTGTAGTGAGTGGCTTATTCCCACGAGATTGTGCAAAGCTGACCAAGTCCCGATTAAAGCTATCCACACTACGCTCTCTAGCTTCGACCCCAATAGAATCGAAAATCCTCAAAACCGTTTTATAATCAAAGCACTCGAGTAATTCTTTACCTGCGCGACGTTCTTTATCATACACCACATCTTCAAGAAGCCCTTTAGTCACGCTAGCGTGTTCAATATCCATAAACACCATGTGGGGCAATGCCATCATTAGATTATAATCAAAAACTTTTCTTTCACGACTCAAGCTACTGAATTGAAGCAGAGCATCATTAAAAGCACCTTTATCCTTAGCCCATATTAATAAGCTAAAAAGTCTTGGATCCACTACCCCATCCCAGTCAGACTCTTCTAGCTGATCCTCGACGGCCTTCTCTATTACCCTATCTTCAATCAAGAAGAATAAAAATAATGCCAAATCCCACTCCTTCTTGCCGCAAGCAATATCACAAAGCACCGCTAAAACAGCATCACGCAAAGGCGCATCCTCTTTAAGATGAACAAGCATCTGAGCAATCTTCTCTGCCCGAGTATCCCAAGTATCCGTAGCTACTACTGCCTTACAAGTTTTATCAATAGTATGCTCATACAGCATCTCGCGCTTAATGTTTTCTTCTCCATCAAGTTTATTAGCAAGGCTCACTATATCAAACAACTCTCCCATGAGCTTAGCAAGATTATCCTCTGGAACTGCTTTGATTGCCTTTTCGGCCGTCTCATCAATAAATTTTTGCCAATCAGCTACTTTTTCCTTAGGGGCTGGCTTAGCTTCTTTTTTTACCTCAGGGGCTCCAATCAATAGAGAATTTGACGGGGTAAAATATAGGCTCTCATTAAGCTCTTGTCCTGCCAAGCACTCCTCAATATAAGCCACAGCACCTGGGTCTTGTAACGTTTCGGGGACCTTGCCTCCTCCGGCTCGCAGCTCTTTCAAGCGCTGCCTATAAACTTCGCGCAGCTGTTTTAAGGATTCTTCCTGCCCCGCTAAATACCTTTCAGCATCACGCTTTAGCTTTTCTAGTGTGGGAATATTAGCCGCACTGCTGCGCATTTCCCCCATGATAAGCATCCCCAGGTCTTTTGGCTCTAAACTCATATCAAGCTCAGGCCCCTGAGTGTTAGGTGAGGTCACCTTAAAGCGCTGCCGAACAGCTCGGGCCCTCACTCCCTCAGGCGAATGCTCTACAGGACTATTCCTACGCATATTGCCGTAAGAAGGGTATAAGCTGGGCCGTGTATTAATATTTGTACGACGCTGCCGAGTGAAATCGTCAGGCCCCTCATCTTCAAAAACTTCCTTAACAAACCGCTTAACACCGTTTAAAAAATCCATAGCTAATAAAATTCTAATTTTGACTAAAGGACTTGGCTTCCCAAAGCTGGGAGAACCTTCCTAGTTAACAAAGCAGGCTTCATTATCGCAAAGCCTCCTCGCGTTGCAAGCCCATACAAAAAGCCCCAGGAATACTGAGATCCCAAGGGCTTTTGCAATTAAATTTAAGTAAGCCTACTTACCAAACGAAGCTTTTATCGCCTGGTACTCTTCCTTAGAAATAAACTCCAAGGTCAAGTTCCGATAAGAACGCAAGGTAGGTGGAATACCAGGAGGGTACTTACCCTTCTTGAAGTCATCTGAGAAGATCCAGTGACGTTGGGCTGATGTGTGGATCTTCCAGGTAGCAAGCTCCCAGTTGACCTTACGGTGCCATAAGGCGATCACTCCGCCTTTAATATAAATATCCTCTCCACCCCAATCTTCTACCAAACGAGGTATGTTCTCTACCCCTGAAGAATTAACATCATCTTCAGGAATTCCTTGTGACTGACCATTCCAAGGGAAGTTAGGATTATTATACCCCCCCACAAGAACGGCTCCTATAGTAAGGTCGCTATTCACTTCTCGGTCATCACGGTCGTGAGTATCACTCCTATCATCATCCCAATCCTTAGAAAGCAGATAGATAGAATCCGCAGCCAACACACACGGCGGATTGTCCTTACGCTCCGTGTTAAAATCACCCCAGATGTACATCAGCCCATTGGTAGCTACTGACAATCCATCTTTTCCATCCGGAATTCTTTCCCCATTCACGATACGCAGAGCCACCGACTGATTTTTATAGTAGTCTTCGCTATCGTACTTATAGGGCTTCCCTTTTTTATCCACTCTTTGGATCTCTACATAAACAGACCCATTCCAATCGCTACCCATTTTTTTGCTGACGTTGTTAAGGTCAGTAATATCAAGCTCTATAATACTAATAGGGTCTACGTTCTTATAGCGCAGAGGGTCTGTCATCTCAATCCGGTCCTTATCATTAGGCTTCATGGTACGAATTGCATACTTGTCTTTACCAGGCTTATCCTTATCAAAAAGCTCAATCTTTTTGGTGTCTAATTTTTTACGACTCCATTTTGTAATAAGGTGCTTATCATCATAGCGTGCATACTTAGTTCCTTTTTTAAAGGCATAAGCCTCCACCTCAATATCATCCTTATCGTCATGAGGGACTTCTATATAAATATAAAGACCAGCCTTGCCTGCATACTTTTCAGCTTCTATCCAGTCTCCCTTGTAACCATCCTCACCCTTAGCCCGCTGAGGTTCTATCAAACTATGGATAGAACCATAGTTTGCAGCAGCCTCATCAATAAAAGCCGGCATTGAGCGTGAGAGGATATCATGAACGCTCGTCTTTACATTACCATTCCAGCGATTAATGGCAACCTGTCTCCAATTCTTCATATCACTCTCGTAATACTTCCCATCATCAAAGGTTTTAACCTTACCCTTTTTATTCAGTGCCCCTGAGTTATCCTCGTCTCTATAAACATAAAGCTTCCCTGCTACCATGAGCTTATCTTTATAGGTCAGACCATCGTTACCTCCCGTTAAATAGTCGTTGTTCACCTGAACAGGTCCTAAGATCTCCATTTCCTGCCCTGGAGACAGGCGTGACTTTACCCCTAATAACAGCGCATAAGAATAAATAGGCACATCACGGATCTGAACAGAAGCTTTTGCATACATCGTAATAGGTTCTGGTAAGCCAGGCACTTTCTGCTTAAGTTTGGCCAAAACAGGGATCTCGCGCACAAAAGCATTATGCCCGCCTTCTGGGTCATGCTGATAGAGGCTAGATTCTGGATCTAAATAAGTTATCTTCTTAGGCCATGCAGGCAAAGGGCCCGCAACTAACTCAGCATTGCTAGATTTAATTCCGCGTGTCTTAAAAAAATCAACAGGAGGTTTTTGTAGGTCGGTTCCTTTATCTGTAAAAGCATCACTTCCTAGATTACCTTCATCATCCAAGGCATAACGTATCTGGGCCATTCCATAGTGCAGTATTGACTCCAAATTATAAACAACTTCATTACGCCCCTCTGCCCGATAAGTAGATTTTGTCTCTAGCATCACCGCAGAGACTAAGGACGCTGAAACAATCCCCACACCTATCATCACCGCTAACATCCATGCTAACGTAGAACCTCGTGCTGTCTTAATGCTCTTCATAATACTTATCGGGGTGAAATTACTATATTATACTCCTCTTTGTCTTTATTGCTACTTCCCTCAGGGGGCAATAAATCGCCGCGCATAATAATCATTTTATCAAAGTAATTAAAAAAGATACCATAAGGAACCGCCTTATTAATCTCTATGCCCGCACCCGCGGTCGGTTTAAATAGAGGGGTCGAGGGGCCTATAAAGTAATCTTCATCTTTCTTTGCATCAGAAGAATGCTTGCGCAACTTACTGACACTAGGGAGCAATACATCCAACTTTTCATTAGGATCTACCGGGTTTTTAAATTCTTTTATATAACGATAAACAGGCCCATTCTTACCATCTTTAAAGTCTTTGTAATAACTCACTGTTCGTGTCACCTTCCCCGTTCTTGGGTCCTGATAGAACAACACCAAAAAGTTCCCAATCATTCCATCAGTCATCTCTTCATCCCGAAGATCAATCTTAGCATAAAGCCTAAAGTCATAAGCATCTACTCCATCTATGATCATTTTGTCGCTAAACCCTCGCTTAGACTGGGTCACATCTAGCTGTAACTGGGCCTTCCCCATCAAGCGTGCACTTTCCAGACCAAAAAAGGTAATCCCTGTGGCCACCAAAGAGAACACCGCTAAAGACACAAGCAACTCCATCAAGGTGAACCCTCGGCTCCCTTGTTTTCTAAGGCCACAATTCTTGCTGTTAATAGCGCACCACATAAGATCTAAATACGCGAATACTCGCTTTCTTTTCTGAAACATCAACACGCTCCGAACTAATCTCGGGCTTCCATTTATAGTGAACGATAATCTCGATACCAGGAATACCGTCTACATTAGGAGGGTCTCCTTTAGTTGTAGGTGGTTTCCCTCCTCGTTCAGGGAAATACTTAATATCGATATAAATTTTAACAGGCACCTCGCCTTTAGCTCGAACCATCTTTGTCCACCTCTTCAGTGGGATAGACTGTAGTTGCCCATTTTTATCCAAGAGCTCTATAGAGCCATCAAGCTCAGCATATCCACTCAGCGGCATTGTGCGCATCTGCTCGACATAGACCTGCACATCCCGGAAAGGGTCATTCGCAGCCGTCAGGCGGTAAGTCTCCCGCAGGGATGCATCCATCACCCCGATGACACTCATAGATACAATCGCAAACACAGAGACCGTAAGCATCATCTCTACAAGACTAAATGCCTTATTTTTACGCCACCCCCTTTGAGTTCTAAACATGGGACAAACAAGTTGTTATTTGTAAGGTGCTTACGTTACTTTTTTAACGAAGCTGCTCGTATTTATATATAATAACCTATTATCCAGATATGTCAAAACAAATACCGCCTCAAATACCCCATCCTTCAAAAAACAAGGCAATTAATATTAGATTATCTAATAATGCCTCTTAAAACAGGGAATTTAGCCATTTTTAAGAGAAAAGGGCCCGCTGCTTGTCAGAAATAGGCATATCCACCCGCTCCATCACCTGCAACATATCCTCCCAAACAAGCCTCTTTGTACGTAAAGTGTTGTTACGCAACAGGTAAGAGGGGTGATAGGTAATCATAAGCGGGGTCTGCTCGAAATCAAACCACTTCCCCCGTACATCTCCCATACGGCGCTTTGCATCATGCCCCAATAAGCCATTTACCGCTGTAGACCCCAAGGCCACAATCAGCTTTGGTTTTACAACTGCTACCTGTGCCCGCAAATAAGGCAGGCAAAATGCCATTTCTTCCTGTGTAGGGGGGCGGTTTCCAAATTCTGTAGGCATTTCAGGGCGCCAATTCATGATATTGCCAATATACACATCCTGGCGCTGCAAACCCATTGCTTGGATGATTTTGGTGAGCAATTGGCCCGCTGGCCCAACAAAAGGCTCCCCTTGGACCTCCTCCTCAGCTCCCGGGGCCTCCCCACAGAAAAAGACATCCGCATCAATATTTCCTACACCAAAAACAACCTGCTTGCCTGGCTTCACATGCTCCTTGCACACCGGGCAATTAAGCACTTTTTTCTTAAGCCAGGCATACTGCATCGCTTTATCTCCGTCAGGCAAAACAACCTCCTTAGGTGCCGGGATAGGTTTCCCTATTGGAGCAGCGGCCTTTTTCTTAGCCTTAGGTGCAGGCTTTTGAGGGGCCGCCTGCTCAATCACAACAGGCTTAGGCCCTACCTTTTTGCGCAGTTTCTCGAGGGTCTCGTCCTGGACATAAACCCGCTCAACCCCTTGCTTTTTAAGGAATTTGAGTTCTTCGACAACTGCATTTAAAGCCTGATCCATAAGTTTAAACCTAAGGTTTTTATAAAACATGTCACGCTTTTGATGATTTTAGTTTGAAGAAACAGCCAAAACTCTCCATACATATCAGTGCCGATCAATCTGGGGGTGTAGCTTAGTGGATAGAGCAGCGGTTTTCTAAACCGAAGGTCGTGGGTTCGACTCCCACCTCCCCCACACCCCGATGCGCCCTCTAGGCTCATAAATCCTTGCTAATCAAAAAACAGTAAGGTTTTCTCAATAATTTATTGAAAAATAGCCTAAATTAATATATATTAGCTTATCGTTATACATTAATTACTTAGCGTTTACTAAGCTAATTAAGGGGAGCAAAACACAACAGGAAGAGGGCTATGGCTATTCAAGATTACCAGAGGGTATCTCTGAGCAATCGTGCACTGGAGATCGATCAACTAACAAATAAAGTAGGCGTCATGCGGGGGATGAAAGCCTGGGCACCTACGTTCACCGAAACCCAAAGAAGAGAGAACCGGGCAGTAGCTGAAAACCTCAAGCAAGCCCTTAGGGAAGCCTATGGCTCTGATGCAGCAGAAGCAGCGTTTAGCTCTGTCCTCAAAAAAGATCACGCCAGCGGAAAAAAAGTAAAAAGCCGCCATGTAAAAGCTGCTATCAAAGAAGCCCAAAAACATGCATACGCCAAAACAGGTGAAGCCTATGGACTTAAATATATGGGAAAGAGGGGCTCTATCGAAGAAAACCCGCTAGCAGTCAGAAGGTCTGGGGTTGATTACGACACCGAGGGTATAAAAGAAATTGGCCCCTACATTCACAAAGGCACTAAAAGAAAAGGCCGTGAGCCCGGCTTTGAAGGCGCTAAACGCTGGAAAGCCTCTGACACAGAAAAGCTCTTTAAGAAGGGCCACAAGTTCGCACGAGAAGCCGACTTGCTTCTAAACGACATGCTCGACCTCGATACGGTCAGCCCTGTTCAAAAGCAAGTCAAAGACAAAGCAGAACAACTTGGCATTACAGACCGCAAAGAATTACTCACTGAGCTAAAGAAAGACCCAGAAGTATTTCAAGTAATTAAGAGACACATTCAATCCCTTGAAGCAAAGTTCAGTAAAAAGCATTATGTAAAGTTAGACTATAAGGAATCCAAAGATGTCAGAGGGACAGGCCTCTATAAAAAGACCGTTAAAATCCCTATTGAAAAGGCCAACAACTGGTTCCACCGGTTCTTTACTAAAGCGACAGCCTATGAAACAAACCTGAGTGCTGTTCGTGAATGCCTGGCTAATGACTTAACACGTGCCTTTGGTGTGTTTTCTCAGAAGCTCAAGCTTGTTCCCTCTCAGTACAGTGACGGGACCCCCAAGCTATTACTCGACGGAACCCACATGACTGGCCCGAACGGAGAATCTTTCGAAGATTTCGGCGGACGCATCAAAGATGGAGTTTTAGTAGACAAAGACGGTCAATCAGATAGGAGTGTTAAAGACCTAGGTAAATACAAAATCTTCATGCTGCTTTTAGCTGATCGTGATGCCCTCGGGTCTCGCGGAGATAACAAAGGGCGAACAGGCAACCTCTTCGCTGGGATTGATCCCGGGCATTCGCTTGAAGACGAGGCAGACACCCTACTATCAACAGACCTCATGTCTTTCAAGAACGTCCATTCTGATTTATCATTTGATCAGCCTTCCAAGCTTATTGATAGGGTTAAAGGCGGGTACAAAAACTTTACCATCTTTGATGACACCCCTTATCTAGAAAAAATGGAAGGCGTGCGTGAGCTCTTCCGTTTGCGTGAAAGCGGCGCAGACCTTGATATTTTTGATCAATACCTAGGTGTTTTCAACGGCAAGACGCATGAATTAGATTTCTCAGAGCAAATCCATGCCATGAGAGAGCGTTACATCGCCCGCCGGGACTATATCCTTGATGAAGTCTTTGCCGAACGACTTAAGTTCATAGACACCACCGAAGCAAACGCAGACACAGCACTAGCACAGCTCGATAGTGCTCAACCACTCACGATTGTGGATGGTCTAGAAAAACTCACGAGTAAAACGACACTTAAGTCTGCTAAGGGTGAGGTTGAACTGAACTTCCTACAAACAGTAAAACGCCAAGAATGGCATATCTCACCTAACACAAGTGGTAATATCACCTTGTACACCGAAGGAAAAAACTTAAAAGAAGTGGAAACAGCGCTACGCGGGTTTATTCATAACACAGGCATTAATGAAAAAGTTGTTATCAGCAAAGGGCCAAAAAGTATGTCTGTAATTATTCGTAAAGATGATATTGAAGCAGTAAGCGAAGCATTCAAACATGAGAATGTAAAAATATTCAAAACGGAATAATTCTCCTGTTACTAAAAGTTATTGCTTCTTATTCATTTAAACTCTAGGAAGTAGGAGCAAGCTTCAGCTGTGTTATGCCCACATCTTCCCTAGAGTCTCAAATCACCGCGCTCGGAAAGTCTATATTCGAAGACGTCCAAGCAGATAAAATCTCCCCACTATCTCCGGCTTACTATACCGATAAGCTTATGGAATGGGCCATGGCTGATGAGGATTTCCGCGTCAGCCTTTTTCGTTTTGTCGATGTACTCCCCTCTTTGCGTTCTGCAAACTCAGTCACTCAGCACGTAAACGAATACTTTACCCCCCATAAAGACAAAATCCCTAGCATCGCGCGCTGGGGCGTAGGCCTAAACGCAAGCAACCCTATTGCAAAGATGATGGCACCAGCAGTCCGTATGCAAATCCGTACGATGGCTGCGCGCTTTATCCTGGGGGAAACACCTCAAAAGGCACTCAAAAACATTCGCAAGATCCGCAAGCAAGGCAAAGCCTTCTCGATCGATCTACTCGGAGAGGCCGCCCTCAGTGAGATTGAGTCCGAGCGTTACCTCGAGCGCTATATCGAGCTTATCCACTCACTCAAAGATGCTTTTGTAGGCACGCCCGAAGGTAAGCCTATCGTGCCTAATCATCCGCTTGAAGCTACCCCGCTTAACGTTTCAGTTAAACTCACGGCGCTTTACTCCCAGACTAAAGCAGTTAGCCACGAGAAGTCTGTACGTATTTTGTCTGAAAGGCTCGAAAAGATCCTGCATGAAGCCAAACAAGCTAATTGTTTTGTGAATGTAGACATGGAGGACTGCCAAAGTAAAAACATCGTTTTGGATGTTCTTAAAAATGTTTACACCTCAAGCGCTTTTAGGGATTACGAAAAACTCGGCATGGTTTTCCAGGCCTACCTCCATGATACCGAGTCTGATATTCATAGTGCTCTTAGCTGGATTAAAACACGCTCAACCCCTGTCACTATTCGTTTAGTCAAAGGCGCCTACTGGGATACCGAGACGATCCTTGCCAAACTTAACAACTGGCCACTCCCCGTCTGGCAGATCAAAGAAAACTCTGACGCTAACTACGAAAAACTTTCCCGAGTCCTTCTAGACAATCATCAACACGTCATTCCCGCATTTGGCTCACACAACATCCGCTCGCTTTGCCATGCTATTAGCTATGCAGAGTCCTTAGGTTTAGACAAAACCGCCTATGAACTCCAAGCACTCTATGGCATGGCTGACCCGATCAAAAAAGCTTTCATCTCACGCGGTTTTCTTTTACGCGAATATGCCCCCATCGGAGAACTCATCCCTGGCATGGGCTATCTCGTACGCCGCCTCCTCGAAAACACCTCTAATAAAGGCTTCATCCGCCAAGGCTTCCACGAACACGAAGATATGACCACCCTTTTAGCAAAACCCGAATTTGATACAAGCGACACTGGCGAACAATGCCTCCCTCAAGCCATTCGCACCCAGTTCTTTAATTCTCCCCTGCGTGACTTCACACTCAGTGAACACCGCGAAGCTTTTCAAAACGCCCTCAACGAAACAGAGGCTGCTTTACGCAAAGCCCCCGTACAAGTCTACCCTATTATCAATGGTGAAGAGCTCTCGAGCCGCCAGATTCACGAGTCTAATTCACCTCAAGAAACGCATTGGATCCTCGCCCAACTTCATATGACTAGTGGCGAGCAAGCCCAACGCGCCCTCGAAAGCCTGAATGACTACTTCCCCACCTGGCGTGACACGAAGGTCGAAGAACGAGCCGAAGTCCTTTTTAAGACCGCAGAAGTACTCGAGAGCAAACGCGAACACATCAGCGCTGTTATCATGCTCGAAACGGGCAAGCCTTGGGCAGAGGCTGATGCGGACGTTGCTGAGGCTATAGACTTTCTCACCTACTACGCCCATGAAGCCCAAAAGCTTTTCCAGAAGCAAGAATTCTGCGAGCTCGATGGCGAGGATGACTTTTTATTTTACGAACCTCGGGGCGTCTGCCTAACGATTGGCCCTTGGAACTTCTCTCTGGCGATCCCTTGCGGGATGTTCTCGGCGGCTTTGGTCACCGGCAATTGCGTCATCATGAAACCTGCCGAGCAATCCAGCCTGGTTGCTTGGGAGCTCTTCAAAGCCTTTCAAGAAGCCGGCATGCCCCCAGAAGCTGCTGCATTCCTCCCTGGCTATGGGGAAGAAATCGGCGCGATCATGGTCGATAGCCCACTGGTGAGTACCATTGCTTTTACGGGCTCACGTGCTGTTGGCCTAGAGATTATTAATACGGCATCCGTCGTGCACCCCCAGCAAACCCACGTAAAGCGTGTCATCGCCGAGATGGGCGGAAAGAACGCCGTCATCATCGATAATGACGCTGACCTTGACCAAGCCGTTAAAGGTATTGTGTACTCGGCCTTCGGCTTTGCGGGGCAAAAATGCAGTGCTTGTTCGCGGGTGATTGTTCTGGAGGAAGTGTACGAACGCTTTGTAAAACGCCTTAAGCAAGCAACCGAAAGCATCGTCACCGGCCCAGCAAATGATTCTGCAACTTTCGTATGCCCAGTCATCGATAAAGAATCGCACACACGCCTCCAAGAAGCGATCGCCTTAGGCAAAAAAGAGTGCACACTCCTAGCACAAGGCCCCCTCCCGGAAAATGCCGACAAGGGCTACTATATTCCCCCTACCGTATTTACCGATGTACCCGAAGGGCATGCGCTCTTAACAAAAGAATTTTTTGGCCCAGTCCTAGCTGTTACCAAAGTATCTGACTTTGATAGCGCGCTGAACGCTGCTCAAGACTCTGAGTATGCCTTGACTGGAGGTCTTTTCAGTCGTAGTCCCCAAAACCTGAAGCGAGCCACTCGTGAGTTCCGCGTAGGCAACCTATACCTCAACCGCCACTGTACTGGTGCTATGGTTAACCGCCAGCCCTTCGGTGGGGCCCACATGTCCGGTGTGGGCTCCAAGGCGGGCGGGCCTGACTACTTACACCAGTTCGTGATCCCCCGTGCCGTGAGTGAAAATACGATCCGACAAGGCTTCGCCCCAATGGAGGATTCTATCTAAGTCCAACCGTGGCCATCCGCTTTAAAGCCAAGACGCTCACACTGCTCAAACTCTCGTTACCTATCTTCACGCATGAGCTGAATATCACCATTGGGGAGCAGGCGACGCTCCGTACGCGTGGCAACAGGCGCTGAATCCAGCACTAAAACTCGAGGAACATAAGGCCCTTTCCTTAAGAGCTTAATCAAGTTCTTTTGTTTTGCCTCCTCAGCAAGCATCAAAGGCGTCTTTCCTTTCTCATCTTTTGCTTCTAGGCTGGCCCCACGCTTTCTCAAAAGCTTGGCTATATCCAAGACACCATTCGATGCTGCGTAATGTAAAGGCGTCCTACCTTCATTATCATGAGCATCTATACAAGCACCTGCACTCAGCAAAACCTTAACATACCCTCTGGACCCTGAGTTCACAGCATAGTGCAAAGGAGTCCAACCATCGTTATCACGAATTTCTAAATCAAATCCTTTGCTGACTAAAAAATTTAAAAAGCTCTTGGTTAATTTTTCATCAGTTAAAATAGTATGCATGAGCGCAGTACCGTCCTTCTCTTTAGCATTAGGGTTTGCTCCTGCAGCTAACAAACAGTCAACCAAGGCCTCACCCTCCTCATCATAGTGCTGAGCCGCATAGGTTAAGGGCCTCACACCCCACTTGTTCTCAGCATTCACATTAGCACCTTGTTCTAGCAAAAACTGAACCAACTCTACATAACAAGAATATGCCGCCATATGCAGTAATGTCTGATTGGACTCGTCAGGATCATGATAATCAAGGTCAAACTTCGCCTCAGCAATAGACTTTTTTAAATCCTCTCCCTTTCCAAGTAAAAGAGCAGCCTCCATTAAATCCACAACAGACTTAGTATATTTTTCTTTTAAAAACTGAGCAATTAATGCACCCAAATCTTTGGCTTTATTTTCACTCCCCCAAGGGAAACGCTCAAAAAGCCACTTCACAGCAAACAAGCCTGAATCATGTCCTCTATCAAGTTCATCTACTAAAAATGTGCTAAAGGCAGGGCATAACTTCTCCATTTCAGTAACCCCTGTCCATCCTCTCTCATAAGCAACTTCTGCAAAAGCTGGGTAAAAAGGATGTTGGGAGCTAGCCGTCTGTTCAGCCACCTCACGCCCAGCAAAGGAGCCTTGGTCTGTATCATTTGAGGTATGGGTTGGTTGAACAGTGACTACTCCAATGGTTTGACCAGCTGGAGACATTTGAGAAGTTAGCATTTGCATAAAGTCCTTAGGTAAGCTTTTAACACGATTTATACGGTAAGACGCCAGTACTAGCACCTTACCCACGCTCTTTCAAGGCTCTAAAAAAACCTATGCCTGACTCGGGTTGTAATGCCCGCCCCGGGTAGCTCCCGCAAGCGCCATCGCCTGATTATAAGAAGACCTCACACTTTTAAGAAGCACCGCCTCAGTCATATGCCTCTGAGCAATACGATCTTTCAACTCTTTTACATAGTCATTCTCATCAGCACCCTCAAAGGCAGACTGGCGTAAATACTGAAGCATCTTATTAGCATGCGCAGAGGCATCAGTTTGCTGACTAGAGTGAACTCCTGGATGATCTGCCGTAAAGGTCACCTTGCCTTCAGCAAAGTTCTTAAGCCACTGACGTACCGCCCCTTCTTCATGAGGAGTTAAAGGCCGTTTGTCTACAGAAAGCGCGTATTGTAAAAGCATCGTCTCTGACAAGACTCTAACCGCTGCGGTGGGGTTACACTGAGGAGTAATTTGGGTATCCATAACACTTTCCTTTCTGGTGATTTTAATACTGAAGAAATGAGGTAACGCCTGAAGCTTAATCCTCTACTTAAATGATAGCAACATTAGAAATAGGCACTTTGCTTAGTTGCCTATCTCATTCTTTTCAGGACCATGATGATTGCCCATCCAGCCAAGAGCCCCTGAAGAAAGAAGCATAGGCTGTATCATTAAAAGTCTTACAACCAACGTCTTAATGATTGCGAACTGCCCATATGCCCATATTCAGTCACCTCTATGAGCCTGAGGGCTAATATATACGCGTCTCTAGCCTTCTGAAGAGGGGTTCTCTCTGAGCTAGAATGGCTAGCTATGTAAGGAATGTAAGAATCTAAACCAACCATATACTCTCTCTTCTTATCAGACTCAGGGCTGTCAAAATAGTTAACCGCCTCAGCCGCACGTTCAGCTGCAGCCAAATGTTGGTGTACACGTACATCTTCATTAACTGCAGTAAAGGTAACTTGACCTTCAGCAAAACGATGAAGCCAGTCTTTTACAATAGCAACCTCATCTTCAGTCAATCTATTGGCCTTGTTACCTGATTGAATAGAACGCACTACTTTCTCATTCCAATACAGTGTAGTTAATAAAGCATCAACAGTTGAGCAAGGGTTACAGGTAAGCCCGTAGACAGGTGATTTACAATCCATGGTTATTGTTTTGTTACTATACAAGGAATAACTAAGGTAACATAACCTCAAAACTGCGTCAAAACAAAACCCGTAAGCCACTATCAATAAGCTATTTAAAAAATAACTAAAAATCACAGGAATAATTCCCCACCCCAGGTCTCTTACTTATATACATACCTAAATTAATAAATACCCCAATATGACAACCCCAATACATAACACCACAGCCCTAAGCAGCCAAAACAGCATCCATACAGCTTTAGAGACCCCACAAACTCAGGTCTCTAAAGAGGTTAAGGAGCAGCTCCTAAGCGCTCCATTCAAGGCCAAGCAAACGTCCAAAAAGAAGGGCTTTTTCTCCCGCGCTGTTTCTGTGGTGAAGTCTCCTTATACTTTAGTCAAAACAGTAGCTAAAAAAATCACTCAAGCCCGTGGTGCCTTTTTTAAGACCAAAGAAGTCCACCAAGAAAAGGCCCATAAGCTTGATGCTGAGATTGCTCAAGAGTTCCTCATGCCTTTGTTCGTAGCTAAGTATGCCTACCATAACGAGTCCGAGTTTCTCAGCCTAGACAATTACCTAAAAGCAAATAACCTCAGCTCGAAACACCTTCAAAACAACCACTTCCAGCTTACCGAAAAGCGTAGTGAAATCCTCGCCATCAAAAACGCGATGAATGAACTAGGCTTTATGAACATCCGCCTAGAAGGCGAAGGCGCTATCATCGACAAGACAAGCGGCTTACGCTTCACGATCCTTGAGGATGAGGCTGGCAATATCCACTTAGGCTTTGGTGGAACAACCGCAGGAAGCAGCAAGACCGGTATTTTCAAGCAACTCGTTGCCGACATCGATCAATTCACTGGGGATATTCCTTTGGCTTACACCCAGGCCGCTGTAGCCCTTAAGTTACTCAAGGACCGCCACCCTGAGAAAAACATCATCACCTCAGGCCACTCTTTAGGTGGTGGGCTAGCTCAATACGCAGGGATTATGAACGACACACCTGTCTATGCTTTTAATGCCGCTGCCCTGGGGGTTGAAGCCATGCAGATGCTCGCCAAGGCAAGCAAGCTCAACGAGAACGTGCGGGAGCTTACCAAACAACTTTCTATCCGTCATGACTTAGTGAGTGACTTCCCAGGCTCTCGCAAGCTCGAGAAGCTCCTTAGCTGGTTTAATATAGGCAGCCCTGCAAATCTAGGGGAGCGCTACGTAGTTAGGCCCAAGAGGAAAAGCACTGACCCACTCGAGCGCCACAGCTCATTGACACTTATAGAACAAAATTTAGGGGTAATAAAAAAACATAACAAACGAGAAGCCGCAGCTGCTGCTTAGCACAGTGCACTTCTTAAAGGGTATAAGAGAAAGCTCAGCTTGGGGAAGCTGGGCTTTCTAGTTTTTGCTATTCCTTAGAACGCCCTAACATCCACAATAGTCCAATACTCGTCACACTCGACACGAGCACCGAGACAGTCGCAATAAAGGCGAGCCCATGGTTCTTAGCTAAAAAGCCTGCCACTAAGAAACCAATGGCCGTGGCCACCACCACCGGGAGGGCATAGCCTAATTGGGTTTTGATGTGGTCTACCAAATTGCACTGGGTACTAGTCACCGTCATGATTGAGGTGTCCGATATAAGCGACAGATGATCTCCACAGACAGCCCCAGAAAGAATAGCACCAAAGACAATATAGATAACAGGCACCTGCTCTGGCGTAATGGGTAAACTCTGCCCAGTAATAGCAATCGTCATAGGGATGGCAATTGGGATCATTACCGCAGAGACACCCCAAGCTGTTCCTAGGCCAAAGCCCATAAGTGAGCAGGTCACGAAAAGCACTACTGGTAGAAAACGTATAGGGAGCGCACCAGCTGCAGCATCAGCCAAAAGCTGGCCTGTTTTTAGGTCATCCCGCAGGACATCCCCCAAGGTCCATGCTAATAATAAGATAAGGACTGCCGGCATCATCAAGGCCACCCCTTCCTTAGCCAGGCCCCAAAGGCGCTTAATAGGGAACTCTCCTATCGCTAGATAATAAGCAGCTGATACGACCAAGCAAGATACCCCAGCCGTAAACAAAGCCCCCTGGAACTTCATGCCACTGATGATGCAGCTTAAACTCACTACACTCAACACACACACCGGCAAAAAAAAGTCTAACAGCGCACTGCGGGTCATCTTCTTAGGAATCTCATCGGTAAAAGCAGTGTGGTCTGCATACTTTTTATCGATGCCCAAATCCCCCGCTCGAGCACGCGCTTCCCGGCGCTTCATAGAGCCAAAGCTTAAGCCAGAGCGCACCACAAACCAAACCGAGACAATCAGCGTCATCGAATAAAACAAAAACGGCAGTATCCCAAAATAAACACTCCCCGGCTCAGCCAATAATACGGTAGAGTCCGCAGCCGTAGCACTCACGCCACTCTCCGTCAGAAAACCAACCACCGCAGCTGCCCAACTCGACACTGGGCACATCAAAGCCAAAGGGCAGCCCAAGGAATCTACCAAGTACGCAAGCTTCGCACGCGGGATCTTCATCTTATCAGTCAATGACCGCATCACCGAGCCCACCGTAAGCGTACTCAGGTAATCATCAACCATCAGTATGTGGGAGAAAATCAAAGAAGCCGTCTCGGTATCACGCTTATCTTTAAGGAAAGACCGCGTAAGCTGGATACACGCCTGAATCCCTCGAGATTCTTTAACCATTTCAATCACAACCCCTAAGAGGAGGATAAAGGTAAAGATCAATAAATTATCACAACTCCAGAAGCTCCCTGTTTCGATCCATTTGGGCAAATTTAAGTTCCCAGATAGCAGCCCCCCGACATGCCAAAAAGTCTCCCCCAAAGCATAGTCTTTAGCAATAAAAGCCGCCACAAACAGTCCAACGAAAAGCGAAGTAGCAATCCGACGGGTCACAAAGCCCAAAATCAGCACAATAAGCGGAGGAAGCAACGATACGAGTAGCATGTATATTCTATTAAAGTAAGGGTATCATCCTGGGGATTTCCAGCAGGCATGTCGAACTCTGTTTCATACGACCCCGCAATATCCTTGCCTATACTCAAGAAATCCTTATCCCTTATCCCTTATGCTAAGAACGCATCATTGCAACGAATTGACACTCTCTTCTCAAGACAAGGACGTCACCCTTATCGGCTGGATAGATGCCATCCGGGATCACGGCGGGCTCCTCTTCGTAGACCTACGCGACCGCGAAGGTATCACTCAGATCGTATTCGACCCCCAAAATAGCACTTACGCTAAAGAGCTCGAGAGCCTCAAGCCAGAGTCAGTCATCGGTGTAACTGGGAAGGTTGCTCCACGCCCGGAAGATACGGTTAATAAGAACCTCCCTACCGGTACACTTGAAATCGTTGCAAGCACGCTTACCATTTACAATATTTCCCAAACACCGCCCTTCCCTTTGGATGATGAAAAGGCCGACAAGGTTAACGATGACCTCCGCCTGACTTACCGCTACCTTGACCTGCGCCGCCCCAAGAACATTCGCCTCATGCGTTTGCGCCATAAGGCCACCCAGTCCGTCCGTAGCTTTTTTGACAGCCAAGCATTCACCGAAATTGAATTACCCGTCCTTTTCAAAAGCACTCCTGAGGGCGCCCGTGAATTTCTGGTACCGAGCCGCCTAAACCCAGGTGAGTTCTATGCGCTGAGCCAATCCCCCCAGCAGTATAAGCAAATGCTTATGGTTGCCGGTGTGGAGCGCTACTACTCTTTAGCCCGCTGTTTCCGTGATGAAGACTTGCGCGCAGATCGTCAGCCTGAATTTACCCAGATCGACATCGAGCTATCCTTCATTGACCGCGAAGATATCTACGCACTGATCGAGGGCATGCTCAAGAAACTCTGGAAAGACACGCTCGATGTAGACATCCCAACACCTTTCCCACGCATGCCCTTCCAGGAAGCGATGAATTCTTATGGTGTTGATAAGCCCGATACCCGTTTCGAGCTAAAGATCCAAGATTTCTCTAAGACTTTCGAAAGCTCTGAGTTTAAGGTATTTGCCGGCGCTGTTAAAAATGGCGGTGTTATTAAAGCCTTTAATGCAAAAGGCCTAGCAGATATCACCCAAGGAGAACTCAAAAACCTAGAAGAAATCGCCAAGACACTCGGGGCAAAAGGCTTGGCCTTTATTAAGTCCGAAAATGGCGAGTGGAAGTCCCCTATCCTCAAGTTCCTCTCTGAAGATGAAAAGGCCGCCCTCAAAGAAGGCCTCCAGGTCGAAGACGGTGACTTAGTCTTCTTCGCGGCCTGCGAGTGGGAACGTGCCTGCGCGATCTTGGGGCGTATCCGCCTAGAGGCGGCACAGCTCCTCCAAGCCCGTAACAAGCTCGAGATCCCGGCTGACCAGTACAATTTCCTATGGGTAACAGACTTCCCCCTCATGCAATATGATGAGGAAGCAGGCCGCTACATAGCCTCCCACCACCCGTTTACTTCTCCGGTGGCTGAAGACATCCCACTCCTAGAGACAGACCCTAAGGCAGTCCGTGGACAACACTACGATATCGTACTCAATGGTGTAGAACTCGGTGGCGGAAGTATTCGTATCCATAACCCAGAGCTTCAAAAACAAGTATTTGAAAAGGTACTACAAATCCCTGAGGACATCGTAAAAGAACGCTTCGGCTACATGCTAGAAGCCTTCAGCTTTGGTGCACCTCCTCATGGGGGGATCGCGTTTGGTCTAGACCGCATCGTTGCCCTACTAGCAGGCACGACCAGCATCCGCGAAATCATCGCCTTCCCCAAAACGCAAAAGGGGCAAGACTTGATGGCAAAGAGCCCAGGGCCTGTGTCCGAGCGTCAAATGCGCGATGTTTACATCGACAGCACTGCTGAGCTCGAGCCTACCGCCAACGGCGTCTAGATCTTCTTCCCAGCCTTGAGGGCCTCCAACGGGGACTTCCCGACTAAGGGAGGTTTGCTCTCGACCATGCCTAGCTCATAGAGGTGTTCAATCACATGGTGGGCGACATGCTCGTCGCTATATTGGGCCAAATTATGGATCAACTTAATCAAGCGCCCCCGCTTTTTAGGGCAATCTTCGATTGCGCGCATGATCGATTTGGTCACCTTTGCCCCATCGGTCCCTCGTAAAGAGCGCCAGGGCTTAGAGGTTTCATCGATAATCACCTTCTCATAGAGGTCGCTCGCCATCTTAGAGAGCTTCTTTTCTGTAGCAAGGGGGATTCCCAGCTCCGGATCCCCGCCCAATACGTATAAAAGATCTGCAAGGTGCTCTGCATCAGGCTCTTCCAGATGATCCTGGGCTTCCTGGGTCAATTCCTTAGCCCGTTTAAGGATTTCTGGGGCCTTAAGCCTCTTTTTCGGGTCATCCTCCAACAAAGCATCCCTAAATTCGTGAACTGCGTGGTGGAAACTCTCCTGACACTTCTTTTTCTTTGGCATAGCTGTATCTATATTTAACAAAATGATACTAAATTATCTAAAAAAAGTCGATATTAATCCCCCTAGAGCCTTAAAATTCAACTTAAACACCTTTCATACAAGGACTTAAAAGACAGCCTATTAGAGTCTTGACATATGATACTAGAATCTTATAAATACCCACTATCAATAAACACAATCTTTCAGCACAATGGATAACAGACTTACACAATTCAGCCTCAATACAGGCCAATACAGCGACGGCAGCAAAAGCCCCGAGCGCCAAAACTCTGCATTTATGGGCAAAAAGCCTAAAGGCCGCGTCAGAATGTTAGTAGGGACCACCCCACGCGGAACAGTGCAACGATCCGGCACACCTAAGACCCGTCGCTTTAACAAGGTTGTGCATATTGACCCACAAAGTAGTAGCCTACCTAAGCTCCCTCGAGCCAAGCCCATCACACGTGAGCACGCTGCGACACTATCAAGCTCTATGCCCACATCATTTAGACTCGATCTTGGCAAGCTCGAGCAATCACCTCTTACTCCGCGTCGTTTTACTGCCAAAGATGCCAAAGAATCGCTTTCCAGCACAAACAGAAGGGCAAAATTACGTTCTATAAAATCAGAAGAACCTTCACCACGCATTACCCGGCAGCGTTCTGATGCCTTTTCAGAGGCTGATGATGCCCCGGACTCGGACTCTTCCCCTCTCAGAAAAGTAAAGAGCCTAGATGACAACAATATAGAGTCAGGCAATAGCACAGAGCCTTTACGTAGGCGCGCCATCACCGAGATGACTTTCGCCGCCCCCGTTTTTGGCAAATTCCCTAAAAAGCAAATCTCTTTCAATGAAAGCAGCACAGCTCCTAGCTTAAGGAAGCAGCACACTGTTCCAGCTATTCCAAATTTTGAAAGAGCACGCCTTGACAGGTTAACCACTTCTACAAGCCCAACAAAAAAAGACGCTGAGGGTTACGCTAAACGACACCAAGCCCTGTCTCCACGCTCTGCAGAAGTGCCCGCACACCTAAGGTCACTCGAATGCATTGCTGCACATATTAAAGAGAACCTCTCCACAAAGAAAGAAAGCCCAAAAGGCAGTGCACGTGGAGTCCGCTTGAATTCAGCAAGGAAATATCTTCCTACGGCAACACGCAGAAAGCTTTTCAGAGATGGCCGTGTTTTAGGCCAAAGGGACTTCAAAAAAGACCCTAGCCTACAAGAAGCACTCAGCAATCCACTCCAACAAGCTGCTCGTCTATTTGAAAACGCTTTCAGCAGCTGGGATTATCCTATTCTGCCACATGAGGCATTCTCTATGCAGTTTATCGACAGGAACCTTGCAGAAGATGAAGGACGCGCTGATGAGCAAAGTTCGGAAAAAGGAAAGGTTAATACCGTTTTATTTAAAGAGTATAAGAGCTTAGATGGAAAAACCAGCACACGAGTCCTTAAAGAAGAGCTAAAGCTTAACCCAGAGCTTGAGCAAGTAAGGCTCCTCGAAATGGACGCCAATAAGCCTATGCTCTTGCAGCGCAACCTTGCTTTCCATTTAGTCTGTAAGTTTTTAGACGTAAACCTATCCCCCGAGATAGACGCAGGCATCCACCACAACAAGCTTCATACAGTAATGAGTGTTGCTCCCGGGGAACCAGGGACTGGCAATAAAAAAATGAAGCGTGTTTACTTAACAGGCCAGGAAAAAGCCAGCCTAAATGGAATAATCAATGAGATTAGCCCTGATGAATTTGAGAATATCTGCGAAGAGAATTACAACTTAGTAAAAGCCCGCGTAGAAAGAGACCTCAACGGAATCGTAAAAACCTATGCTGATGGAACGCCTATCATCACTTATAAGGCTAACATGCCCGCACAGCGTCCTATCACTGACCCTCAGGAAGAGGCACTTGTAGAGGCTTTCGACCTCTTACAGGTCCTTGACTATCTTTTCTGCCAAATTGACCGTCACCTAGATAACTTATTTGTAGAAGTAGAAGAGGACCTCGATAACCCAATTGTTTTCGATTCTAATGGCTTTGAACGAGGGGACCCTCGCTATAACTTTAGTCAGCTAACCGGCATTGATGGGGACTTTGCCCTATCTCAACTAGCCTACACGCCTGAATTTTTAGCCAAGAGCTTCTTCAGTAACTCTGCAGGACTCCCTCCTAATCCGAGTGAATCCGTAATGAAAACTGTCGAAAAATTGGGTAAAAGCTCTCAGTTCTCTAAGACACGTTCACGGGCTATAGCCAACCGCTTGCTAAGCAATGAGACTATCTATATTCTCGAAGTTCTCCCAACACAATCCGTTTCAGAATGCATTGAAGCTATCAGAGAAGGCGCTGAGGATGCACAGAAAGCTGTAGACAAGAAAAAGAGCAAACAGCCTATCATAGACTTATTTAATAAAGTCTTTAAGTTCTCGCCAAAGGTCACCACGCATATAGAAGAAACTGAAGGCAGGGTTTTAATAAACTTGTTTCATGAAATCCGTCAAATCCCTGACACTAATGACCGTACAGCTAAAACCTTCATAGAGGCATTTGATCCAGATCAGGCCATGAAGCTACAAAAAGATATCCGCGCTAGCTTCCCTAAATCACCTCAAGAGGCTGCCATATTGTTCAATAAATACGCAAACGAAGATGTTAAAAAATTTATTGGCCACAAGAAAGACATGATCCTCCAAGCCATTTTTGATGAGCTATCATCTCCTCAGGGAATGCAAATCATTAAAGGGCGCGGATGCAGTACGCTAGCTCACATTCTTAAAAACCTCGGCTTTAACTACCATGTTATTGAAGCTGCTGAAGCACGCTACGATTATATCGTAAAGCACTTTAAGCAAGTACGCGCTGGAGAATTGAAAGACATTGCAGAATCTAACAAAAATAGCTATGCCTTCCGCTTCAAAACGCAGTACGAGAAGAATGAAGCCAATGCTAAGCTTATGGGGCCAAAAGACTTCGAAAAAGAAGTAAGTCTTCCTCCTAAAAGCAAAAGACCGCGCAGCAGAAGCTACAATTTGCGTAAAAGCCTTACTGGCTTAAGCAAGATGAGTCTCGGAGGGCGTAAAACATCCCCCCAAAAGATCTCTAAGGGATTGTCCACAGGCCACTTAAGCGACTAGAGGAACTAGCACCTCATTTTTGAGCCTTTACAAGGCCCCTTCTTGTTGATAAAATAATACCAACAAATAAACGGGTATTATTATGGAAGGGCCACGTAAAAACATAGGGGCACAGGGGGCTAGTCAATCCGAAGGATCCCACTCACCGGATGCTGCAGACTCCAAAGGTAGGAGAGTCTCTCTAGTTAAAGGAGGAGGCTCCAAGATCAATCTTGCTCAACTCAAAGCTGTTGCCAATGCGGAAAAAAAATATCCCAAGGATCAAAATCCGCTAGCAAGCAGGATGGTCAAATCCCCACGAAGAGATACGGGGCATAAACGCGCTCTGTTTGCACAAAGTAGGTCAACAAAGTCTCAAAGCCTACTCAAGGGCACCCTACAACGAGAGACCTCTAAGAAAGATATAGAACGGCAAGCTTCTAAAAAGAGCCTACCACAGGAACCCTCAAAGACAGAAGTATCAGACCCCAAACAACTGTCTACGAGGACATCTTTACCTTCTATGCCTAAGCTCGATACTCGGCAAGCCTCAGAAAAAGAGCTATCCGCACAAGAGCAAGCCCCCGCAGGGCCACGCAGCCTTAGTACCAGCCCAGAAGACGCTATACAGAACCCTATCTTTATGGATTCGCACGCTCTAGGCTTAATTGCTATTCAGAAATGGGGGTATTCTGACAAGGTTGCCCAACTTATGGGTGATTTTAACGATACTAACCTTATTGACTCTAAGCCCTTGGGCAGCGGCAATATTAGTACCGTCTACCTTAATACTTACAATACAAAAGAGGGCCCCGTACAAGTTGTTGTAAAAAAAGAAGCTGAGCTGGCCTCCGGAACAGAACAGGCAGCTTTCCTTGGTATCAACATCAAAGCCCCTAAGACACCACAACGCAACCTCGCCTTCCAGCAATTTTCAGAAAAGCTAGGCCTTGGTCTTGCGACAGATACCCACGTAGGAGTCTTCGAGCGTACTCTTGCTACTGTTATGAGTCTTGCCGAAGGGGAACCAGGCACCGGTGCCGCAAAAATGGAAAGAACCCTGCTAGGCGAAACTGATGAAGAAAAAAATCAGCTCGAAGCCCTAGATATGACTTTTAGAGAACTCGGGGAAGACAATTTCCTAGATACTGCAAATCAGATGGGCCTTACCGCGGTCCAAGTCGAAAAAGACGAAGCAGGGAATATACGTTTTGATGAAAACAATAAACTTATGATCTCTCATGAGGTCCACGTATCCGCTCAAAAGCCGCTAGCAGACCCTAAAGACCCAGCTTTAATCAACAAGCTTAACCAACTTCAAATCCTCGACACCCTATTAAGACAATCTGACCGCCACCCAGGCAATTATTTTGTCCTCGTGGGCGAGAATGGGGAATTCCAAGGCATCACAGGCATAGACAACGATTTTTCATTAAGTCAAGAGAAGCTCACCCCATCCTCTCTTGTCTTTAGTGACATCGAAGACGCCGACGGAAATCTCGTTAAGCGCAATTACAGTAATGCAGCCCTACTCCCTATCGATGTAGATGAAGCAACTATGGCCGCCTTTGAAAGCTTGACGGATGAGACTATCACAAGCATCCTCCAAGGCCTAGATTTCGAGCAAGAAGTAGTCGATGCAACGCTCTTCATGCATAACGAAATCAAGAAGCACTTTACTGAAGTACGCGAAGGAAAATTTGAAGGCCAAGAGCCCACAGAAACGAACAGCTACGCTAAACGGTTTGAAACACTCTATAACGAAAATAAAGCACGTAACATAATCCCTGTTCCAACAACGCCTGCAAGGGCTCGCGCCAAATCCTCTCCTTTAATGAGGCGTGTTTTCCTTCAAAAGACATCTTCCTCACCTATCTAATAAAATCTAATTTATGGACCCACTATCTAGACAATACAATTTACCTGAAAACGGCTTTCACAATGGGCTCGCCTCAAATGCGCCCAATTTTATCAAAGCCCAAAAGGAGTTTACCCGCTTAACCCACGGGGTACTCTTGCCTATCCCTAAGGACATTGAGGAACAATTTACAAACCTAGGCAGAGACATCTTCGGAACATCCTCCAATGGGAAAACACCCAGCCTCTACAATATTCAGTCCTTTATCGAAGGCCTCGAGTCCAAGCCCACCAAAGATTTTGTCTTTATGGGTGTAGATGGCCACGGGATGAACTCTAATGCCATGCATTACTATTTGGCCAGTGGCTCTTTAATCCTGCTTTTGCAGCGTGAAGTCAATCCCGAGAACCAAGTAACAGAGCTCAATACTCTAAAGGGAGCTATTACAAATATCTTAAACAAGATCGAAAAAGAGCTCCCCGAGCAGACCTCCTCAAAAATTTTAATCGTAGAGAGTGACTTCCACCCAGAGCTTTCAGGCTGGAGGTTTCTTGACAGCGAACATCCGTCTCCCAACCCAGAGGCCTGGGTACGTAATGGGCACGACATCCTGTCACCGATGTTCCTGGCCGCGCTCAGAGAGCTTAAATAGGCTAAAGAAACTAGAACTGGGGCGTAAAGCTGGAAGTCTTCCCGGCAGTTGCCTTCATGTTCTCTCCGCAAGACCAGCGGTCATCATTAATCAAGAACTTAAGCTCTAACCCATTTTTGCTTGGGGCTTTCTTGCTGGACCACACCCACTGATTTCCGCCTTCGTTCTTCATGGGGGTACCACGGTCCCAACTTAGGCCTGAGCCTTCACCACGGATAAAGAGGTTATTCCCCCACCCAACATCAATAGTCGCGACAAGTTTTGTAGTCTTGCTAGCACTACTACCGCTACGTGAAGTTTTAGCAGCAGTCTTTTTCTTTGGCGCAACTTTCTTGGCAGTTGTTTTCTTCTTAGCAACCGCTTTCTTTTTGGGTGCTGCTTTTTTCTTAGGGGCAGCCTTACGAGCTACAGGCTTTTTAGATGCCGTTTTCTTTGCTGCTGGCTTCTTTTTCGCCGCAGTCTTTTTCTTAGGAGTTTTCTTAGCCATGAGGGTCAGGGTTTAATAGATAAATACAGAGGAGACTCTATTCTCTCGAAAAGGGGAAATCAAGCCCAAAGAGAAGGTCAAAAGTAAGCGACTGGCCCTTTCTCCCTACCTCACATGCAGCCCAGGATATCCTGCCTCGAGCTCCTCCTTAAGCGTTGGCATATTCTCCTCCCTAGTAAACCAACTAGAATCTTTCAGGGTCTTACACCTTTCCCCCAGTTCAATCCTTTTTAAGTAAGGCGATTTCCGCACCAAAGCCACTACATGCTCACGCAGGAGGGAATCCCCATTATCCCCCACAAGGCGCATCTCCCTGAGCTGCTTAAGCGACCCTTCGGGCAATTGCCTAAAAGCTTGCCCCGTCAATCCAGCAGTTAGAGTAGCGTGCAAAGCTAACTCACGCAGGTTTAAGGCCGCTTCCAAAATAAAATGCAAAGCCTCATCATCGAAGGCATCCCGCGGCGCACTTAGTGACAAATACTCTAGCCCCTTAAATCGTTCGGCAGATATTCCTACTAGGTCACTCAAAGTGATTTTTTCTTCCGCCCCAAATACAAGATTCAGGTCTATTTTCCTAGGACGACTCAGGCGTCTCAACAACCTTAATACACCCGCCTTACTCGTAAGATCATTTTTTTGAGTTCCCCACGGACGGGTTACATGAGCAGTCTCTAACCCCACAGGGACCTCCCCCCAGGCCGCTTCTGTTAAAAGTTCCATCCCGTCTAAACGAATATGTTTTAGGTGAGAGAAGGCCTTTGTCAAATAACCAAAACAAAGATTATTAAGCTTCCGGCAGTGCCATAACTCCAGCATCTGAAGAGATGGGCAAGCAGGCAAAGGATCCCACCCATGCGCCCCAAAAGACTCACTACAAAGCTTCAAACCTTCCAGCTTAGGCATTATGCTCAAGATGCTACCCAGGCCCTTAAAATCAATAGCAGGCAAATTCCACAGCTTTAACTCACGCATTGTAGGGATGGGCTTAAGGCCCTCAAGCCCTACAGCAGTTAAGATAGCCTTTTTAGGGCCAAAACTAGCAGTAAGATTCAGTCTCTCCAAAGAGCACGCATTGGACAGCAAGCCCTTAAGCCCTGCATCCGTAAGACGTTCTGCATTTTCCCATTTCAGTTGCTTAAGCTTATTCAAAGCTTCAGGAGGCAATCCCTGGAAACAAGCCCCTGTAAGTGTCTCAGTACCTGAGCCAAGCTTAAGGGTCTCTAGCTGAAGAGCCTGCAGCAATACTTGCTTAAGAGCATTATCTGACAACAGACTAAATGTTGTACCAGCCCTATGGCGAACCTCTAAATATTTAAGTTTCGCTAAAGTCCCTGGCTCAAGTACCCCATCTTCTAGCTCTAAATCGTGACAGTAATACTCAAGCCATAAAGATTCAAGATTCCTAAAACCACCTTCTGCGATGACACCCAAGATAGGACAATGAAACAACTCTGCTTTTTTTAAGGCAGGAGCATTCGAAAAGAACTCTATAGTCAAATAATTATCGGCAAGTTTTCCCGTTAAGATCACTGTCTCCAAGTTAGGGAAACCTGTAATACCTCTACACGCTAAAGCCTTTTCTTCAAAAATCGTTTCGCAGTGAAAATCTCTAAACTCAAAATGCACCAAAGTCTGATGCGCCCGCTCTAATAACGTAAACAAAGTTACCTCACTCAAATGACTCCCCTCAGGCACTTCCATCTTAAACACCTCTAAAGCACTTAAAGCCTCCTCAGGCAGATGATGAAACGCCTTATCAGTAAGTCTAGGGCAATAACCAAGATCCAGCTCTTTCAACTTATGGCAACGGCTTAACAAAGCCCAAATCTCTCCATCACACAAGTTTCTACAATCCGAAAAATTAACAGACTCTAAGTCTGCAAGCACACCTTCAGGAAGACTCCGAAAGACATTCCCAGCCAAGATCGTCTCATTATAATGCACATCAAGGTGCGTCAGGTTAGGAAAGGTTTTTAAAATGGCCAACAAGCCTGCATCGTCCAAACCTTTCCCATGGATCATTAAGCGCTTAAGGCTTTCCACAGGCTTTTTAGGCAGCTGATAGTTAACCCCTTCTGGGTAAACAAACTCTAGCTCTTCAAGCTTAGGGAATTTCTCTAAGAGAGACAGCAAACCTACGCTTGTTAAGCGGCAATACTCAAGGCGTAAGGTTTTAAGACCTTCAGGCAGTGGGCCTGAAACCTTGTCAAACACATCTAAAACAAACGCCTTACCCACATAAGCTCCAAGAGTATCAAGCTCTAAAACTTCCAGCTTAGGCGCATTTCTTAAAACACCCTCCAATCCCGCTCGAGTAAAGCTCTTACAGCCTTTTAGGTTTAGGCTTTGTAAAAAACTAAACACATTTGAAGACAAAGGCTTACCCCAAAGATAGGCAAGGTCTAGCAAGGGACCACTCCCATGATCACGTTCAAAATCACAAAAAATGCCCCCAGTAAGAAAACTACAGCCCTCTAAATTTAAAGAGTAAATAAGAGGATAAACACCCAAGGCACGATGTAAATGCTCATCAGCAAGCATGTCTCGCCGCTCAGGCGTAAGCACCGAGAAATCCAAATAAGAAACACGGTAATTCTGAAGCTCAACTTGCTCTGACATAAAAGCAGTCCAAAAGGCTTCAGGCTTAGCAGACGCTAAAGGCGCAGTCGGCTTAGGCTCCACAACCCTACGTATTTCAAGCGCAGTACCAGGGCTGACCCCCTGAATTTTCTGTTGCTGTAACACCCCAAGCACAGAGGCCGAAGGATTCTGGCCTTGTTCATATTCCTTTACATACGTAGCAAGCAAGCTACCCGGCTCCCGAACAGGAGCAGCTCTATTTAGATTGTCCATAACTAGATATTTTTAAGCAATCACCCCGGAGGCCACAGCATCGCACGCCCGCCCAACACATGGACATGCAAATGAGGCACAGTCTCTCCCCCATGGGGACCGTTATTGATTATAATACGAAAGCCTTCTTCCAAGCCCATCTTTTTGGCCATATCCCGCGCAACAAGCAGTAAATGCCCGAGTAATGCCGCATCCTCTGGCGCAGCCTCACCCACGCGGGCGATCACCTGCTTAGGGATCACCAACAAATGCGTCGGGGCCTGGGGGTTAATGTCTTGGATTACGATGCATTGGTCGTCTTCAAATTCAATCCCTGCAGGGATTTCACGATCAATGATTTTTTGAAAAAGCGTTTTATCTGACATTTATTTATAACACTAACAGGTTTAATTGCATGCTAGGAGAAACCACCCCTTTACCAAGGTTACGGGGCACAAGCCAAAGCGCAACATGCTGCTCTATCATATCAAGCATTTCCCTGTATTGCCCACGGCGTTTTTGTGTCCAACGTTTTCCTGGCGGGCAAATAAAGTCTTTAAGCCCCGTTACGAGCAATACACCTTCTTTATAACCTGTAAGGTTTTTAAGCCCACGCACAAGTTGTACGCGCACCCATAAAGGCCCAAGGTGCAAGTCATTAAGCTCGAGATGGTAGAAGCCGGCAGTCTCCTTATCCTTAAGGTGCAAATTCAGCAGCATCTGGACTGGGTCGCCTAAGGCGTCCTCCTCACAAGAGCCTGTTTTTTTGCGCTGAAAATCCAATGCATGACCGATTTGGTCAGACACATCTGGGTCACTCCCGGTTGTTAGGGTTAACAGGGAGTTCAAGCAGCGCAACTGCTCTACATCCTCGTGAATTTTCATAGCTTAAATGGGCCGCGTTGAATAATTAACTCAAATTAACTTCAAAGACTGGATTTCTTGCTCAAGTTCGGCAATATCGCGGAAATCTTTATAGACGCTAGCAAAACGTACGTAAGCGATTTGATCAATCTCTTTTAATCCCTCCATGATTAACTCTCCTATAAGCGCACTCGGGACTTCGGTATCACATTCACGCTGGATAGCCTCAATCACACGTGAAACAAGGGCATCTATCTGGTGTGTCGTGATGGGGCGTTTATTGGTAGCGCGGCGTACACCGAGGCGCAACTTCGCTAAATCAAAGTCTTCCCGCTCGCCATCACGCTTCACAACGACCAGTTCTTCACCAAGAACTTCCTCTGTAGTTGAGAATCTATACTCGCACTCAAGGCATTCTCTGCGCCGACGGATCCCTGAGTGATTTTTCCCTGAACGGGTATCCACCACTTTGGTGTCTGAAAAGCTACACTTGGGACAACGCATGTAAGTAATTAACAGATGAAAATTATCTGCTATACCCAACTATTGCAAGTGTAAAAATTTGGGAGTTATTGCCTGCGCAAAGACACAGGTGAAGAATCTGCACTATCCCAATCTGCCTCCAAATCAGGAAAGGCATTGCTCAAGGCATCTCTTACATTACGCAGAATTTGCAAAAACCAATGCTGCTCTTCTTTTTGATCAGGCACTTTCACTGAGTGCTCCCCCAAAACAGCCTCAGCTGGCTTTTTATTATCTAAATAGTGTAGCTCAGTCCCTTGAGCTGTTTGATCTAATCCTTTAAGGTCCATAATGTAGATTTTTTAAGTATTTTTGAGTGTAATAAAAAAAAGAGAGCTTCCAATAAAATTCAGCCGTATTGCTATTTATCTTTCTTTGTGCTTAATATCCTCTCGTTATGCGTATAGCCCTCACTGGTACCCTTGGCTCTGGGAAGAGCACCGCCCTATCTATTTTTACTGAACACGGCTTTTCAACGATTGATTGTGATTCTATCGTTAAAGAGCTAATAAATTCAGATCTCCCTACAGGTCAATCACTTAAAGACCACTTCGGCAAGGAGATTTGCAAAAGCGAAGATCTTATTGACACTCGGGCCTTAGCCGATATCGTATTTAATAATCCTGAGGAGCTCAAGTGGCTTGAGGCCTTGCTTCACCCAAAAGTACGCTCCGTATGGACTTCCCAGCTCGAAGAGCATCCTGATCAGGATTGGGTCGTTGAAATCCCCCTGCTTTTCGAAAATCACTTAGAAGACACCTGGGACCACACCGTTTGTTTACTCACTAACGATAAGATTCAACTCGAACGCCTAGAAGCCAAAGGCTACACCTTAGAACAAGCACAAGCTCGTATAAAACAACAAATGCCTAGCGAAGAAAAAGCCGCACGTGCGGACTTCGTCATCACCAACAACGGCTCTCTAGACGCGCTCAAAGAACAAATAATAATTTTAATAAACTCTATTATAAAACACTAAAACATGGAAACTGAAACAGACCCAAACCTGTACTACGAACCTTCAGCATCAAAAGCGGCCAAGGCCAAAAAAGAAAAAGAAAGCAAAGAAAGCGCAGCCAAAGCCGAAGACAAACCTGCTCCTAAAAAACCACGTGGCCGCCGTCCTGCCCGTAAATCAACCCCCGCTGCTTCCATGAACGAAGAAGAAAGCCCTAAGCAAGAGAAAGAAAAAGCTCCAGAACCTAAAGCAGAGAAACCTGCCTCAGCAGAAAAGCCTGCACCTAAGGAAGAAGCTACAAAAAAAGAAGATACTTCAAACGAGGCCCCCAAAGAGCAAAAGCCAAAACAAAAGCAGCAACATAACCGAAACCAACAAAAGAAACAGCAGAAAAACCAACAACAAAAAGGCCGCCAGCAACAGCAAAAACAACAAAAAGGCCAACAACAAAAGAAGCAGCAAAAAAGCCGCAAAGGTAAAGGCTCTAAAGACCCAAGTGGCGTAGAGCTCGGCAAACTCCCCAACTGGGAAACTTTTAAAGACAAAGAAACCTTCGACGCGTTCATCCAAGAACACACCTTCGAAGGCGAGCCTCTAAACTTTAACCACTACTACGAGCTCCCATTGCTTGAGCTTTACGAGCAAGCTAAGGCAATCGGTGCGGCCAAGGAAGATGAGGCCCCTAACCGTAATAAACTCCTCAAGGCCGTCCTCCAAGCGGCTTTTGGCAAACAGCAGCCTATTCAAATCACAGGGGTGTTCGACAAGTGTGAACGCGGCGGAATCCTTACTTACGAGGCTGACAATTACCGCGTGCGCTACCACAGTGCCTACATTCCTGAAATCCTCGTAAGCCGCTACGGCATTAAGCGCGGTCAGATCGTAGAGATCACCGCCCACCCGCCTCGTTTTGATGAGGCCGAATCTTGCCCATTCGCCCTGACGGTTAATACCATCATGAGTGAAGCGCCCGAGAGCAATGCCGACCGCGTACCGTTCCACGAACTCACACCTTACTACCCAACCGAGCGTTTCGTACTCGAGCACCCAGACGAATTAGCTATCGACAAAAAATGGGATAACCTTTCGATGCGTATCGTAGACCTACTCACCCCAATTGGCCTTGGCCAACGTGGGTTGATCGTAGCGCCTCCACGTACCGGTAAGACCGTACTTTTGCAAAACATCGCTTACAGTATCCGTGAGCACCGCCCAGACGTACACTTGTCCATCCTCCTCATCGACGAGCGCCCCGAAGAAGTCACCGACTTCAAACGCAATATCGATGCCGAGATCGTAAGCTCCACCTTTGATGAAGACGCCGAGAATCACGTCCACGCAGCCGAGATGCTCATCGCTAAATCGCGCCGCATGGTCGAGGCCGGCAAGCACGTCGTTGTCGTGCTAGACTCGATCACCCGCCTAGCCCGTGCGTACAATACGATGATGCCTAGCAGCGGAAAGATCCTCTCTGGAGGTGTTGAAGCTAACGCACTCCAAGGCCCGAAGCGCCTCTTTGGTTCTGCCCGTAATATCGAAGGCGGTGGTAGTTTGACCATCCTTGGTACTGCACTCATCGATACAGGCAGCCGCATGGATGAGGTCATCTTCGAAGAATTTAAGGGAACCGGTAACATGGAGCTGCACCTAGACCGCAGCCTGACAGACAAGCGTATCTTCCCAGGCTTCAGCCTAGAGCGCAGCGGTACCCGTAAGGAAGAGATCCTCTACCACCCAGATGAGCTCCCCAAGATCTATTCATTGCGTCGCGCCATGAAGGGTGTACCACCTGTAGAAGCAATGGAAATGCTCATCCAACGCGTGAAGAAGACACCGTCTAATGCGGCCTTCCTAATGGGGCTTAACCGCTAAGCATCACTCGGCTACCGCGTGATCGCTACCCCAAAGACACTTGAGCAAACCCTGGTGCAGGCGCTCCTAGAAAAGGAGCTCTTGTATCCTTTTGCGCTCGAAGAATACCAGAACACGCCACAAGAGCCCGATGCTCCGGATTGCCTCCTAGAAGCCCTCGTCCTCAAAGGTTTCTTAGAGGCTGCCGACATCGATGCACTCACCCAAGAGCACTACCAACTCCCCTGGGTAAATTTAAACGAGCTCACGAGCGCTGCGCTGGAGGCTATGCCCTATACAGAGGCTCTCCAACACAAGTGCTTCCCTCTCTACGAGACCGAAGACACCCTCGCCCTAGCCATCACACACCCCAATGCACTCCCTAAGCTCAATACAAAACCCATTACTCCGTATCTAGCTTCTGAGGCTGCCATCATCCAGGCAATCCAACGCTACTACACCCCTAGCCCCACTACTCAAATCACCTTCACTACCGAGACAATCTCCTTCGAGGATGAAACACCCCAGGACATCATCTCCACAGCTGAAGAACTCATCACTACGGCCTACCAAGCCCGTGCCTCGGATATCCACCTAGAGCCTTTAGCTAAACGCCTGCGTATCCGCTTCCGTATTGATGGGGCTCTCCAGGAATACCCACACACGCTCCCTCCAGAGGCCTGGGCCCCATTGCTTACCCGTATCAAGCTCATGGCCCGCCTAGATATCGCCCAAAAGCGCCTCCCTCAAGACGGCCGTATCGCCTTTGCCAATAAAAACACACCGCTGGACCTACGCGTTGCTACACTCCCCAGCCTCCACGGAGAGGCACTCGTCATCCGTATCCTGGACAAGGAGACACTGAACAAACCCTTAGCCTCCCTAGGCTTCGACCCCGAGGATGAAAAAGCTTTCGAGCGCATACTCACCCAGCCTGATGGCTTATGCTTAGTCACCGGCCCTACAGGCTCAGGCAAAACAACCACGCTGTATTCAGTCCTCAACTACCTAAACAACCCCGATCGTAAAATCATCACCATCGAGGACCCTGTCGAGTATCAGATCCTCGGCATCAATCAAGTCTCCGTGAAGCCTCAGGTCGGTATGACTTTCGCTGCAGCCCTACGCGCAATCCTGCGCCAATCCCCAGATATTATTATGATCGGGGAAATCCGGGATGCTGAAACAGCCAGAATCGCTATCCACGCTGCCCTCACAGGCCATAAAGTCTTTGCGACCCTCCATACCCGTTGTGCCTTAAGCGCCCTCACACGCTTATTAGACATGGGCATCCCTAGCTTCTTAGTGGCTGCAGCCGTACGGGCCGTCCTCAGCCAACGCCTCGTGCGCAAATGCTGCCAAGCCTGCCAAGGGGCGCAATGCTCAAGCTGCAATCACACCGGTTTCTTAGGGCGCCTAGGCCTCTTTGAGCTTCTGGTTATAGATGAACAGCTCCAGGCTCACATCCATAACCAAGCCACCCCCACTCAGCTCAAACAAATCGCCCAAGCCAAAGGCCTAAAAACGCTACAAACCGACGGCCTAAACAAAGCAGCCCAAGGCCTAACCACAAAGGAAGAAACCCTCGTTTGCTATTAGAGGATTAAACAAACACCACATCCGGGCACTGTGCTTTGATACCCTCCTTATGCGCCTCTTTTAGGTACTTATTATGCCCTAAAGTCACCCTCTCAAGCTTCGGGCACTTAATATCAAGCTTCCCTCCTTCAGGTAGGAATTCACCTTTATACCCCAAAGACCTACAAGAAGTAAGGTTCAAACTCAAGAGCTCTGGGCAATCTAACTCAAGGTGCGTTAACCCATGCCACATCGAAATATCTAACACCTTCAGTTTTTTTGCTTTGATATTCAAAGCCGTGTTATCCTCCCAACCAGGAAGATTCAACACTTCCAACTTAGGGCACGCCTTAAGGATAGAAGCAATCTCCTTAGCTGGCCTGGTCAGCGATCCCTCAATCGTCAGCTCCCTCAGGTGCTTACAGACTTTGAGCACTTTGGCCATCCCCGCCGAGGTCAGACAACTCTCTCCATTATAACTCAAAGAGGTAAGCCTAGGAAAATGCTTCACAAGCTTAAGCAAGATAGCATCATTCATAAATGACATCTCCCTCAGGTCTAAAGACTTAATACTTTTCCTAGGATAAGCATCTCCCTTAGCAGTTGATACAAGCCGTTCACGCACAGACTTCTTCTGCTTATTCGTTAAGCTATTAGACTGCGTATTATTCTTGTAAGCAGCTAACAATTCCTTGTTTAAGGCATCCGCAAGCGTTTGTTCTTGTTCAGTAAGCTGGACACCTGCATAGCTAGCAAGCGCCCCTGTCAGTGGCATTGATCCGTCCATAATAAAGCCTAAATGACGGATTAATGAATTCCCTTAGTGTCCACACACACACGAAAGGGATCATTACGGTAAATCTGCGCTATTTTATCAGCCTTCTGAGCACTAATAAAAACAACCTTCTTCTCACCGCCAAAGAGCCCAGCCCCCTGGGTTTTCATGCCCTCCAAGAGCTTGTTAAAAGCTTCATCAGCTAGCCTATTTACTTCTAATTGCTTGGTATTACTTTGTATGTCCATAATTATAATAAATTTACCCCACTGTGTTAGCCCCAAGGCCACCCCAGGTCAACCTTTAAGCACCTCCCAATAAAGCACTTACACTATCACCCTTATTGCCTTGCAATTATAACAAAATTTCCCTATCATTAATGAGTGCAATACCAACTCAAACAATTGCTCGATACTGTTGTGAGTTCGGGCGGATCCGACCTTCATCTACACGTAGATAGCCCCCCAGCAATTCGTGTGTCGGGGCATATTCAATTCATCGAAGGCCCCAGTCTCACCACCACTGATACCGAAGGTATCCTCAAAGAACTCATTAACGAGCAACAATTTGAAACTCTTGAGTCACGCGGGGCTATTGACTTTAGTTTCGTGCACGAGGGGAATGCACAGTTCCGTACCACCGCCTACAAAAGCCGGAAGCACTACGACATCGTCCTACGACAAATCCCCACCAAGGTCTATTCAATGGAGGACCTTAACCTCGATGTCGATGTCTTCATCCCTCTACTTAAGCGCACCCAAGGTCTAATCTTAGTCGCCGGCCCCACAGGTTCCGGTAAGACCACTACGCTCATTTCCATGCTGGACTGGATTAACCACAATCTAGACCGCCACATTTTAACTATTGAGCAACCCATTGAATTCTTCCATAAAGCCGATAAAGGCCTCGTCAGCCAGCGCGAAGTCGGGATTGATGCTAACTCCTTTGCTGAGGCCTTAGTCGACGCCCTTCGTGAAGACCCAGACGTCATCATGGTCGGGGAAATGCGCGACTTAGCCACGATGGAGTCCGCCGTAGCCGCAGCCGAGACGGGGCACTTAGTTTTTGCTACGCTACACACAACCGGGGCCGCCAATACCGTAGACCGTATCTTAGGCTGTTTCCCGCCTGAGGCTCGGGACCAAGTCCGTACGCTACTAGCCGCCTCACTGACTGCTGTTATTTCCCAACAACTTTGTCATACGATAGAGGGCGGTGTTGTCCCCGCGTATGAGATCATGATTGTGGACACTGCTATCTCCGCACTCATCCGCCAAGCCAAAACTCACCAGCTCAAGACGCATATCCAAACCGGTAAGGCTCAAGGTATGGTCACGCTCGATGAATACCTCTCCCTCTTGGTCAAACAAGGGATCATCGCCGAGGATGAAGCACTGCGTAAAGCTCAAGACCCCAAACGAGTCCGCGCCATTCTTAATGATGAAGCGTACACCCCAGAAGACTAGCTCTCGAGCATCTAACCAAAAGCAGGCTGATACATCATAAAGCCACCAACCTCTACTCGATGAAGCACTGGAGACACAGCCTCTTCCTCACGTGGACGAACAGGTAGACACTTAGAAGCCTTCTTAAGTGCCAGAGGAGGTACATTGTGCTTCGTCTTAGAATGTATCAACCTCAAGACAGGCATCTTATTAGAAGCATTGCGCAAAGGACGCATATCCGCGCTTACCTGCTCTACCCTAACCATTCCTTTGCTTGAGTCCTGATCATAATACTGCACCGCACCGACTCCGCAGCGTTTCTCAAGCTCTGCTACTACAGCAGGGCTAGGCGGCTTCCTAGAGGCGCTATTATTGTTATAAAAGTCAACGTACTTCAAAAACTTACAGTGCTTAAATAAGCGTACAATCGTCTCATCACTAATATCACCACAATAGTCCAATTTAATCTCTTTGATCGAATGACGTAAGCCATTTTCTTTCCAGAAATCGATCAGCTCATTCATATGGCTGTCTGTGATATTCGTACCAGAAAGATCCAGCCTACGCACTTTACCAAAAGCCTTTACAAGACCCAGAAGGTCATCCACATTATCTAGCGTATTTCCGTGGCTGTCTCTAGGCACAGTAAAGCTCATTGCAAGATACGCATTCCGCTTACGGAATTTTATCTCAAAAGCATCTAAAGCAAAGCGGTGTTTATAGCTTAGCTCCGCACTCTTTACCTCCCAAGGCTTTTCCTCAAGCTCCAAACGGATCAATTTTTTGGTCATGCGCCCAAATTTCAGCGCATCACTTCCGTAATACTCCTCAAAAGCCTCAATCAAAGCCTGCTTATCCACCGCATTACCAAGGTCACAGTCAAAGAAACGAATGGTCTTTAAGTTTTCACAGTGCGTAAGGAAAAACAAGATAGACTCCTGGGTGATGTTGCGACAAAGGTCCAGGTTCACCACTTCCACGTACTGACAAAGCTTATTGTTAACCAGGTGTGTGATGATGGCATCCACATCTATATCACTAATCTCTGTCTCCGAGAGATCCAACTCACGCACCTGCCCGAAAGACTGAACAATCGTCACGACATCTTCACCACTTGCTTCAAGACCAAGCGGGTGGTCCATAACACAAAGCTTCAGCTTATCACTTCCATAAGCACGCTCCTTCATTGCCAAGGTCTCTTCCTGAAGAGACGCCTTGTATGCAGCAGCCTTACGAACCTCTACACAGCGTCCCACTAAAGGGCCGTTATGTTCTTTCTCAAGCCTTAAGATTGAGGATCCTTCAGGTAAAGCAACCCCCGCAGGTAGATTTGTATAAACTTCCATCGTCATTGTGTGTTAAGCCTCCTAGCTAAGATTAGCCGTTTTTACTAATGCTTCGTGAACGTATATTACGTGGCCCACGCGGCGTTGTTACCAAACTACGATTCGGGCTAGTAGCTGTAGAAGGCCCTGTACTTGAGGATAAAGAAGCATTCCCAGACATACTCGATGAAGTTGTACCACGTGGTGTATTAGTCCGACTATTGGAAGAACTCGTACTACCAAGCTTCTTGAGGGAATCTGTACGGGGCAACATCCTATTAACTGCCTCCGAGAGCTTCTTGAGAGACTCATTACGGCTCAGCTTAGAAAACCTACTTACAACTCTTGCCTTCTTTTTTAGGAAAGATCCTTTTTCACTGATAATAAAGCTACAAGCATCCCCAAAAATATGCCTGAGTGCTCTTTCTTCAGCTTCTTTAACCCATGAGCAATTCTTTAAGGTTAACTCTTTCAAGCAAGTCCCATGGAAAATGCGACCGAAACTACCGCCAATGACATTCACGTCTAAAGCCGCACAGCCTGACATATCCAAGGCCTCCAAGTAACGGAACCCACCATGGCTGGAACAGCAAGTCATTAAGTTACTCATAGCCCTTGATGAGAGCTTACAACCTGCCAGGTTCAATTGCCTGTAGTGGCTAACACGCTGAATTATATCAATAAAGGCTAGGCTTGCATCTTCCTGCTTCCAGTTAAAGTTGATCGCTTTAGCCAACTCAAGCGCATTAAGCTCCTCAATCTGAGGGCACCCTCTGACCTTAATTAACTGAATTGCTGGACATTTTTTAATTAATTCAGGCAACAAATCCTTAGTTACTTGGGTACAGCCAGATAAGTCAATGTCTGTCAGAACTTCAATGCCGCCTACCTTAGTAGCAGAATCAATTAACTCGATCACTTGCTCATTAGTAAAAGCAAATCCTGCAAGACTCAAGGTAGAGTAGTAGCTATACTTCTTAAGAAGCCCGATGATATTAGGCAGATAATCTGCCCAAACAATAGTTAGCTCTTGAACTACAGTATTAGAACTATTCGAATCAAAGATACGTATAACCGTCTTTTCAAAATCATTGACCAAAACCTCTTGCTCAAAATTAGCATTAGGGTGTTGCTCCTGAAGCTCCTCTAATTCCCGACTAATAATAGGATTAGCCACCTTGCTCTTAAAGCCCTCAGCACTTAGATCGCGTCGGTAAGCCTTTGCTACTCCCGTTTTCTTAGCCTTCCGCATGTTTTCAATATAAGGTTTTCCTTTCTCTGCTGCTTCCCTCAAGCGTTCTTCTCCCTCACGCTGTTTAGCAGTCTTCACTTCAGCCTTCTCAAGAACCTTTGGCTCTTCAAGGGGAACTGCTATTGGCTCGCTAAAGAATAGCTCCAATTCTTTTTTATCCAGACCACAATCCGCAAGTATTCTTGAGTAGCTCTCTGTTGAAGATGCATCTGTACGTGCAGTGGTGGTAATCGCAGTAAAAGCCATCTCTTGGTTTGTCTTCAAATAACAACTTCCGACAGTTGCTAAATCACTTCTCTCAGAAATATAACTAAGACTCCCAGTGGTTCTTCCAGAGTCACTACTACCAGTACCTCTAGAACTAAGGTTCCCAGAGCTAGATTTAGATAAAGTAAGAGGTGGAACAATAGATGGCCTACGTGAGTGTGAGTTTACTGATGCGTCCATAATTGATTAAAAATTAGATATTGTTGTATTAAAATTAGTTAGGGTAACTATACTTATTAAGAGGCGATAATCAATAAAAAATTCCCAAAAAAGCACAAAAAAGAGAGCCCCTTTATAAGGCCCTCTTCATCAAAGGTTTATAAACTAATTAAACTTTAGCTTGCTCAGCAACGGCCATAAAAAGCGCCATCAATAGCCCCAAAACGAAGCATTTGATAAGCCTAAAATTCACATTAAGCCTGCTTAACTGTGCTAAAAGAGAGGTCATATCCTCGAATTCTTCCCGAGTGAGCTCAATTCTTTCCTCCCTAATGGTCCGCACAGCCAAAGGCTGCGCACCTCTTCTTTGAACACCCTCCGTTCGCCGGAAGTAATAATCCCTAACTTCCTGGCTCTTATGGCAATAGGTAACATGAAGCAAGTCCCAAGAAGAACTCTTCTCGACTAAAAGCCCCAAAATACCAGGCAGGTCTCTATTTAATTCGATTGAGTGTACTGTAATACGATCCATAGTACGGCAAGTACTAGACCCAAGCTGCCCAACCGTCAAGACCTCAACTTTTAGGGCTGCTCTTTAGAAATCGAGGCAGACACCATCAATATCATCAGCAAGCAACAGAAGGTAAGCAAGCTCACCTTATTCAGCATCGCCTGCTCAGCCCAATCACTCTCGCGCAAGTAAGGCTTCAGCTGTTCATATTTCTTTTGAGTGAGCACAATACGCCTGCTATAGCCAGCCAAGCGCTCTACACGCTTAATATTCCCACAAAAACACGGCTCCTCAGAAAGCTCCTTAACTCTATTTTCATAGTACTGGAAAACATCATGGCCTCTAGGGCATTGGTAGATGATAGAGATAACAGCAACACGCTTCCCATTAATACACTCATTCTTATGCGCTACATGAACCCCCGGGAACTTACGTGCATGCTTGTGCATAACCTGGGGTAAACTCCTTACAATCGGTGGCAACTCCATCCCTAAATATCCCAACGGCATTCCAGGGCATTCAGGTAACAGGTAAGGTAAGAAAGCACTAAAGCCAAAATAGCTATAACCACGGGAATAGCCAAGGTCACACAAAGCCCGATAGCATTACCCTCATGCGCCTCAAACACATCCCCAAGCGTTACATCAAACCCTGGCCGATCAGCCGCACTCACCAGTGGCTCTTGCCTAACACTACGCTGATGAAGCTCGGTAGCAGGCTCATCCCCAGAAGACTCACGCAGACGAGCCTGCCAAAAGAACTCACACCCCACTTCTTCCTGCTCAACTCTCGGCGTAGGCTCAATTAAACCTACATTCGTATCAAAGCTTCCACTACGATCTTTATTTACTCCATCCATCTCAACACTGTTTAGAGGACCCTGCCATAAAGCAAGCAATAATAGTCAGTATAAAAAAGAAAATAACCGCCAACTGAAACTCATCTTTCACAATATTAGCCTCCAGAATGGATCTAACATGCTCACGCAAAAAAGCCGTCTGAGCCGGGTCCAAAGGGATGCAACTGAACCCAGAATGCATTCCAATAGAGACCTTCCTGCGCTCACCCGATGCAAGCTCTTTCGTGCAAAAATCATCTCCCCCAGAAGAAGAACCAAACCAAATTACTCTATCGCTTCTTTCCTCATGCACGTAAACGGTACGGCACCCAAAAAGCCCTCTAGAAGAAATAAAGGGAGCACTGAAATCAGGTTGATCCGGGGTATACACTTTCAAGTCCAAATAACCAAGAGGGTTAGCCATAAAAGATAAAGAAATTAAGGGTTAAGATAAATAATTACGCTAAGCAGCAAGCTAGGCAATCCTACGACTCGGGTCAATTTCTAAATAATCTTCTCAATACCAATGCCCTTCAGGTCTTCCCTATAGCCAATCAAAGAAATAATCACAGGCTTTCCATTTTTTGGCAGTGGCTGGGTAAGATCATAGGTCACCTGACACACATCTCGCCCATTAATCATTAAAAGATCCTCCTCCTCTTCCTCCTTATAATGCGCCTGCAAATGCCAAGCCTGAACAGCAGACAGCTCTCCACAATAGCGCCCTTGCCCAGAGAAAAGATCTGAGCCTTGATCATCCTCCTCCCCTAAGTAACCCGTCCAAGTGGTGGCCTCACTACTCACACTCCCAAGATCCGAGAAGAAACACATAAGCCCTAGAAGTGCTCTGCCCGACGAGAAGCCATGATAAATATCCCCAAAAAGATAATCATGCTCGTTAAGCAATAAATAAACTGTCGAGTCTCATCATAACGCCCAAGACACTCTCTTGAAAAAGACAAGTCAGGCTGAGCAACCCTGCGCTGAAACAAAGCAGCACCCTCCCCCTGTTCCAAACTTGCCTGAAAGCGCTGGAGAGTATCCAGATCCATAGCATGAACCCGAACAAGCATGAAACGCCCAGGCTCAAAAGGCATAACGCCCAAAACATTTACTGGCCCTGAAGACGGGCCTGCGCTCAAGTCCTGGCCAACTGGTAGCAATAACGCACAAATTAAACGCGTATCCATATGACTACCCTAAACCACACAGGTGGTTAAAACTATCCAGCGCATCATCACTTCCACAAATTACATCGGTCATGTCATCTATATCTGACAAAAGCCAAGCAAGTCCAATGGTCGTAACAGTAGATAGCGTCAAGAAGGAAAACGTCACAAGCCTTCCATCCCAGGCATTATTCTTCAGCTTTTTAAATTGGGCTTTCAGTCCTTTAACCTCCTGCGTCAGCTCTTCCACTTTCCTCTCTAAAAGCGCATACTCCCTCACTGCCCCCTCGGACAGGCTACGCCTATGCAAGCTAGGCTTCTGCCCTTTGACTTCACGGACATCACCCTTCATAGAGATTACCGTCTCCCCAACAGAGGTCATGGGAACGTAAGTATGTTCAACCAATTGCGAGCTTTGGGAAGATTCTGTACTACCAATTTTATTGTCCATAATATCGGCTACAGAACCAGCTAAGCCCGCTAAAGTCAAGGCAAGAGCCTATTCCTTCACTAAGAGCCTTCCCAACAAAGAGCCTGTGATGAGCAAGTATAACACCAAGATCACTTTCGTGCACTGCGGAATATCCTTAAACCAAACAACGGTCTCATAGACCGGGTGCAACATCCCCCACTCTCGCCTACGCACTACCGTTATCTCCCTTTCTAAGTTCTGACTCAAAAATCTCTGTGCTTTAGCTAAATCACGGTCTGCCTGCTGGCGAGATTTCTCTCGCATCCCAATCCGGAAAATTAAGTCTGCCTGAAGACTTAAAAGTGTACTCCTGCGCTTTTCCGGCAAACTGCCATCTTTTCTTAGTACTTTAATTTGCGCCAGGGTATCCTTCAGCTCTTTAATCGGGCGCTGATGTATCGCGATGCGCCAGCACTCAAAAAACGACGGGGGGAGTGGGGCCCACTCACCGTTCTCATCACTCTTAAGCGAGTCTGCCCAAGAAACCAACTGAAGATCCATAATAAAAGCCTAGGTAAACCTCAAAGTCCGTTAAAGCTCGCCTGATTCGGAAACATGCTGAAACACTAAGAAATACAAGAAAATCAGAAGCAAGAGGTTCGCTGGCGGGTGACATAACATCTGCCCAAATGCACCCAATAGCGATTTCTCTTCACTCACTTGAGGTCGAACCACATCCCGTGTAACCGGCGCAACCCCACTAAAGGCTATCTGCTCAGACGGAGAAAGTAAGGCGAAGCCAGGCACCTGCTCATCAGGACCCTCTTCATTACGCACATGCAGGACTCCCCAATCACTAAGCACCCTATTGCCATTACTAACTCCCGAAAGCGCATCAAACATATCAAGCGCCCTTCGGCTATCATCACTCAGCTCACCGTCAGAGTCATCACTAGAGACACTACCAGAGGAACTACCAGAAACATCCTCCGCCGGCACATTCCGACGAACAGGTTCTGGGGAATCAAACAACCCAAAGCCATATCCATCCGAGTCATTATCAGAGTCATCAGAGCTGTCAGAGCCATCATCATTTTTTTTAATCAACTTCACTAGAGCATCTAGTTTTGCTAATTCCTCTTCAGAGGGATGCCCATCGCGTAATAGATTAATATACGCCAATAACTTTCCCTCAAGACGACCTATTACTCTCATCAGCTCTTCTTTAGCCTGATCAAGCTCTTCTTGCTCAACATTCTCTGGACGTAAAGCAGTAATCTTAGACTCAAGCGCCTTGACCCCATCCAGAGTATCAGAAGGAAAAAGATCCCCTAAGTCCTTATATAATGAAGCTGCTTCTTTTCTCTCTGATTGAGAGAGACTCACACCTTTCTCTATGAGCACACGAAGATAGCGAAAATTTTCATTCAGATTATTAATCGAAAATCGCTTCCATTCTTGGTTAATTTCCATTTGCTTCGCACTCAGAGTACTATCTTCACCAGGCTTATCCTTAAGGCATTCTCCCCTACAACCATCATCACAAAATATATGAAAGCAAAGTTCCGAACCGTCACTCTCGTCACCAGAGTCTTCACTCGCCCCTTCTATAAGAGACCTAACTCCCTCGAGTACTTCAAGATTCTGCGCCACCCCTGCCTTATAATCTGCTGGCTGCGTAGGGTCTTCCAAAACCTGCCTAGAAAGGGTCATGATTTCTTCCGCTTGAGCATCACGCTGCTCAACAGTACGACCATCAAACGACGGCGTTTCATTATCCGGGTCCACAGCACGTGGAACGACAGGAGAAGCAACAGCAGAGGTATTATTCGAGTCCATAGCCAGAGACACTAGCCCCAGGAATACCCCCCAGTCAAGCTAAGAGCTTGCCTAATCACCCAAGATAAAAGTCATCCCTCAATAATGCCCCTGGCAACGCCAAGTATACACCTCGTTAATAACCGCAATCACATCGTTGCGCCCAAGCTCAAGCGCCAAACCTATCGGCCTTTTATTTTTATAGCGCGCTACACTCGGATCAACTCTATTATCATAAGCTAATATCCCTATAAACTGAATCCCAGCCCCATACTCGATAGCAGTATACAAAGGCGTAGACCCCCAACTCGCCTGCGCATTCACATTAATCCCCGGGACTCTCAACAAAAAGCGCAACATAGCTATATCATTACGAATCGCCGCAATATGCAGGAGTGTAAAAGCACACTCATCATTTTTTGGCTTAATACCAAGCGCCTCATTCAAGCAACTCTTCCCCGCTGTATTCACATCAACCCCACCCTGGCTTGGGTCAAACACCGCAGGCACGACAATCTCTCCATGATTTTTAATAAAATTCTTCAACAATAAATAAGCATACTGCACATCACGCTGCCTCAGTGTATGCGCAATCTCCTGCAATCGCTTTAGGTACTCAGGCGTATTAGTATGCTGACATACACGCTTTGCTCGCTGCGCTTCCGGGGAGCCTACCTCCGTCGCCTTACGCTTCCGTAACTCAACCGCCTCACCGGGTAATTCTCTTTCTGTATATCTATAAGTATTGTCCAGGTCCATACCACTGTCCCCTTCTTCATAACGCGCCCGCTTACAGCCACGCTGCTCAGGTTGCTGGGGCTGTAAATTAATCAAACTCATCGCAGGTGAGAATCCGTCATGTCTATAAATATCCATAATAGCCTACAAAAAAGGTTCGCACTCCATGCAAGTCAATAGTAATGCTTACCCCTCAATGATAACCCCACAACCATCAACACCCTCAATTATCCCTTTCGTCAGCACCCTGCTGAACGAGGCCATCAACGCGCAAGCCTCCGACATTCACCTAGAGCCTTATGCCGAATGCCTGCGCATCCGTTATCGCGTCGACGGGCGCCTGTACGACCTACCCAATACAACGCAAGACCTCATCGAGCCGGTCGTCAGCCGCATCAAAGTACTAGCCGGGCTTAACATTACAGAGTCTCGGGTCCCTCAAGACGGCCGCTTCTGCTGGGAGGCCGCGCACGAACGTACGGTCGACATCCGTGTATCCACCCTACCCTCTACATTTGGGGAAAGCCTCGTCTTACGCATCTTAGATAAATCCGCTAGCAATTTAAAGCTCGAGGCCCTCGGCATGCCGCCCCACGTACACAACCGCGTCCAGCATACTGTAGAAAGTAAGCAAGGCCTCTTCATTACCACAGGCCCAACAGGCTGTGGCAAAACCACGACTCTTTATAGCGCAGTCAAAACGATTAATGACCCTAACCGCAAAATCCTCACCGTAGAGGACCCGATCGAATACGCCCTAGACGGCACCCTCCAGACTTCTACCGACGAGGCCATCGGCCTAGACTTTGCCACCACGCTACGCGCTTTCCTAAGGCAAGACCCCGATGTGCTCCTAGTCGGCGAGATCCGTGATCTCGAGACTGCCCAAATTGCCCTACAGGCCTCCTTAACCGGTCACTTAGTTTTAAGCAGCCTTCATACCAAAGACGCACCCTCAGCCGCAACTCGCCTGATCGACCTTGGCTTAGAACCTTACCTCGTAGCAGCAGGCTTGCAATACGTTTTGGGCCAACGCCTCTTGCGCCGGATATGCCTACACTGCAAAGAGTATTACCAGCCGACTGACTTGATGCTCGAGGTCACCCAAATCCCCCGAAGCGCAATCTCTCAAGAGGGCTTTTGCCGCGGCACAAAATGCTCTATGTGCAATTTCAAAGGTTACAACGGGCGCATTGCGCTATTCGAATCCATGCCTATTACCGATACTTTGCGCGAAAAGATCACCCAAGGGGCCAGCACCCTAGAACTCAAAGCCCAAGCCCAAGAAGAAGGCATGCGCACCCTACGCAACGAAGCTATCAACGCCCTCCTAAAACACCAAACCAGCATTGAAGAATTTATTGAGCACATTTAGCTCCCCACCACTATGCCTACCTACAACTACACTGTAATCACCCCAAAAGGAAAGACTCAATCCAGCAGTCTAAAGGCCGATACAGCAACACAGGCCCAAACCCACTTATCTAAGCGCAAGCTCATCGTCACACACCTAGAACTAGCCCCCTTTACGCCCGAGCTTCCCAAACTCCAATGGCCCCGCCTGAGCCGCAACAAGATCACCCCACTCTCCCCCCAAGCGCTTTTACAATTCACCCAAGATTTGGCCACACTCATCAGCGGTGGTCTTTCGTTAGACCAAAGCCTAGAGACCCTCAGCACCCAAGAGAAGACCCCCAACACCCGCGCACTCATAGCAGACTTGTGCACTAGCATCCACTCAGGCCAACGCTTCTCCCAGGCTTTAGCCAAGCACCCCAAAACCTTTCCCGCACTCTACCGTACGCTGATTGAATCAGCTGAACTCGGGAGCGCTCTAGATATCGTCCTCAAACAACTTGCCGAATTTCTAGAAAACACTCAACGCACCCAAAAGAAAATCCAAGCCGCACTGATCTATCCCAGCATCGTGATGAGTATCGCTCTACTCATCGTAGGCTTACTCGTCGTGTTCGTCGTCCCCAAGTTTCAAACAATTTTTGCTGATGTCCTAGGGGGTGCGCCCTTACCCTGGCTCACTCAACTTATCCTAGATTTTAGTCAAAACATCACAAGCCTCCTGCTCCCTCTAGCTGGTGGTCTTATCGTACTCGGGTTCAGCCTGCGCTACATTCCTTTCATAAAGCTCAAGCCCACCACCGATCGCCTTGCTCTACAGCTCCCCCTCCTCAAAGACCTCATCACACAAAGTAACACCGCCCGCTTCTCACGCACCTTATGCGTCTTACTCACTCACGGCGTGCCTTTATTGGAGGCCCTCAAGATGAGCACCCATACCGTAAGCAACCACTGCTTCACGATCGCATACACTACAACTCATCAAAAAGTCCTAGGTGGCCTTCCTTTTTCTAAGGCTTTAGCGCAACACGCAAGCATTCCCCCAGCAGCCATCCGCATGATCCAAGTCGGCGAGGAGACGGGCCAATTAGCGCCCATGTTAGGTAAGCTAGCCACCACCTACGAAGAAACCCTCGAGAGAACCCTCAGCAAAGCCTTAACCCTCCTAGAACCCACCATCATCATCCTACTAGCCATCACCGTAGGCACCCTAGTAATCGCCTTATTCCTCCCACTAATAGGAATCATAGAAGGCTTAGCCTTATAAGAAAGAAAGAGGGACAAGTCACTTAATATAGCAGTAGTGTTCCCCCTTCCCTTATCCCCATTCCCTTGTCCTTCGAAGCTTTAGCGAAGTAGGAAGCTTTAGCGAAGTAGGATTGACTAATTCCCCACTCTCATTCTAAAATCACCCCATGTTTGAATCCAGTAATCCTGCTCTTAACGAGAACACTTTCTCCCGACTAGAACGCTCTGCAGCTGCCAACAAGATGACCATCGGCGGCTCCGCAATTAAGACGCTCATTCTTTTAACACTCGTATGCCTCTCAGGGAGCTTCTCCTGGCAGTACATGCTCCAAAACCCTGAAAAAGCCTACGGCATGCTCATGGGTGGCGTTATCACCGGCCTTGTCTTAGCCATGGTGATCATTTTCAAGCAAACACTCGCCCCCATGCTTTCCCCTTTGTACGCCTTAGCCCAAGGCTTCGTACTCGGCGGGCTTTCCGCATCGATGGAGGTTATGTACCCCGGCATCGTTGTCCAGGCTATCACACTTACATTAGCCACCCTCCTAGCGATGCTCAGCCTTTACGGCATGCGCATCATCCAAGCCACCGCCAAATTCCGCGCCGCTCTCTTAGCAGCTACTGGCGGCATCTTCTTGGTTTATATAGCTAGCTTCATCCTTGGGTTCTTTGGTGTGAGTGTTCCTTTCATCCACAGCGCTACCCCAATCGGCATTGGCTTTAGTCTCATCGTAGTAGGCATAGCCGCTCTAAACCTCGTCCTAGACTTTGACTTGATCGAGCGTGGTGCTCGCGCAGGTGCGCCAAAATACATGGAGTGGTACGGTGCCTTCGCACTCATGGTCACGCTTATTTGGCTCTACATCGAGATCCTGCGCTTGCTAAGCAAACTACGCAGTCGCTAAGCGCTGCGCTAAAGCGCTCATCACCTTATTCGCGACGATCACACCATAGTTCATCGTCCCCAACCAGCCGGACATAATAATCCCGACGGACCCGGCATGGTAGAGCCCAGGCACTTCTTCGGGCAACTTCATAGAGGCCGCAAGCCCTTCGAACTTCGTCCCGAAAGAGGTCCCGCCTTCATGGCGCACATAACGTTTCATAGTGCGTGGTGTAGCTGCCTCAACCCAATCCACCTTACTGCGGATTTCCGGCACAAACTTTTCAAAGCTCTTCAAGGCGCTTTCAATTAAGCGCTCCTTATGGGCTGCATAGGCCTCATCCGTTAAGCCTGCCCAATCACTCCAGTTCGCATTCATCGAGGCCACCACCGCATAACGCTCTGTCGGTCGGTGCGCACGCATTTCTGGGTAATAGATCGAAAACGTCTTACTGCTAGTCTCAAAATCCAAAAGCTCTTCACTAGAGAAGTGCTCCGCCTCCGAGGTAAAGATCAAGTCCCCCACATCCGGTAAGGTCTCTCCCTCACGGATCCCTAAATACACCTGGCAAGAACTCTGGCTCACCCGCACCGCTTCCACCTCTTTGCGGTAATCGCCTGACACAGCCTCCGGGCTCAATAGCTCACCCACTGTATTCTTAATATTCGCGTTCGAGATAACAGCCTTACACGCAATCTCGCGCCCATTCACACGCACCCCACGCACGCCTTCAGGCCCTGTCAAAATTTCCTCCACCAAACACCGCTTGCGGATTTCTACGCCGTTTTTAACGGCCTCATCCACCATCATCCCCACAATCGTGTCAGACCCCCCATGGAAGATATAAACCCCATCATTCATGAAGTTCGAAAACACAATCCCGTAGGTAATCGCCGGGTCATCCAAGGTCGACCCATTGGAGTAGGCAATCGCCTCCATTAACAAACGATGCACATCATCACGCCCCGGGAAGAACTCCTCAAAAAGCTCACGGGTCGTGCGCGTGTCTTCATCATAAAAGTTCATCCCCTTCAGGTGTGCATAAAACGCAAACACCTGCTCTTGCTCGATGCCAAATTCCTCAACCAATAAGCGCGTGAAGTCTTCCTTATCGAAGCTCGTCTTAATATCGAATTGCGGATTGATGAAGCGCAGGTCCTTAAGCGGTACAATCTTGTCGGCAATCTCCTGCGTCCAATACTTCCTGCAAGACTTTTTCATCCCCGAGGGGAAGCCATGCAAAGAAATATCAAAGATATGCCCGCCCTTGCGCTTAAACCAAGTCGCTAAGCCCCCATACTGGTAATGATGCTCTAAGACCAAGACCGAACGCCCTGCCTTAGCCAGCTGATTCGCAGCCGTAAGGCCTCCCAGCCCACTGCCAATCACTATTACATCGTAGCTATCTGCTACACCTTTAAGGAAATCCCGCGCCATAGCCCCCTATTAACACAAGGGGGCCCATTTCGGTCAAGAATTTTACTCGGGTACTACCTTCTCACCCGCTTAGACAAAGATTCACCCTTCGTAAAGCTAGCCTTACGCTTACACGCAGCCTTACGCAGTATAAACTCCAAATCCTTCTTCGGGAAATTCTTTGCAATAACCTTCTCCATTTCTGCACGCATCGCTTGTGGCATAGGCTGCTTCCTCGCCTGCTCCAAACGCCCCCATGCATGCTCAGCATGTCTAGGCCCTTTCTGCGCAGCCTTACAGGTCCAATAAGCACCCATTGGGTAATTGCGCCATCCATTAGGAAGACGTCCTGCACGCCCATCAAGATAAAGCTGCCCTACCCAACTTTGCCCCTCTACGTCACCTAGTTTAGCTGACACAGTGAAATGCTTTGCTGCCTGCTCAGGGTTTGGCTTTTGTTTCTTCCAAGGGCAATGCGTTAAGGCTTCATGCCCTAATTTATTAGCCTGTGCAATGGCCTCTTGAGATTCTCTCCAGCACACAATGCGGTTCAGAATGCTCACCGCATACTTATTGCCTGCCTGCTCGGCTTCACATTCAAAACGGCTTTTAAAAGCACCTAGCAAAGGCTTTAGCTCAACCTGCTTACTCGAGAGGTTCTCTACCCGAACAAATGCACGCGCCAAACGCTGCGCAGCCATTCGCCTTTTACCCGTCTCACAACGAGCACTCAAGGCTGTGCTCGATAAACCATTCAAAAAAAGTGACCACTCCTGCACGACAGGATTATTCGTGTTTATACCATCCATATTAATCTGTGTTGTATCCCTTATTTAATTACAAGAGACCCCCAATAAACACAAGATCCTCAAATCTGTCAACACAAATAATAAAACAATATCAAGAGAAGCCCTCTAGCCCTACTGGTCTTGATTAAACTCTTCTTCCAGCCCACTCAGGCGCAACAGCTCCCTGCCTGCTTGATTGCTATTAAATACCTCTAGAAGGTCGTCTGTAGCCCGCTCCCAGTCATTACTGGTTATCAGCTCTCCAGTCTCTTGCTGCTTCTGTGCGGTTATCAGCACTGGGCCTGGAACCACTGCCAGCTCTTCTTCAGTCATGGGCCTGTTTTCAATCAAGCGCACTTGCCCCTCTGCCTCAGTATGGCCGAGTTCAGCCGCAGCCTTTAGGCAGAATAACTCTTGGGTCAAACAGAACGGGCGGTCTATTTTATGCCCTGGGAGGGAGGGCTGTTTTGCTAAAAAATTATAGATCCGTGAACAGTTGTAAAGCACCTCAGCCCTCATCTTATAATCCAAAGACACTATCGCTAATAGATGCCCATAAATATTAAGTGCATCTACATAATTGCACATGCGCATGTACAGGTTCCCAAGCGCAAAGATAGCAGGGATATATTTTTTGCTAGCAGCTTGTGAATACCAGTGCAAAGCCTTCTGCGTAGACCCCGCAACCAAAGGCTCGGCTTCTACGTCTCTTAAATCCCCTAGTCTCTCAAAAAATTCCCCCAATTGGTGCTTCTGCTGAGCAGTCCCAGTCTCTTTAGCCGCATCCACAAAACTACGGTCGTTATGACCGGCAAAGCAAGCATACCACATCAAGGCAGCCTCATCATTCCCTATGGACTGCGTAATAGCAGCCATCTTTAAGATAGCATAACGATGTCCGAGGTTAGCGGCCTGCTGAAAATAAAGCTCCGCATCGCGTCGGTTATTTTCTCCCTCAAGTATTTTAGCCAACTGATACATCGCCTCAGGGTGCTGCTTAGCAGCCACAGTCCCATACCAAACCTTCATCTCTTGATGATATTTACTCTTCAGCTCAGCAGAGGTCTCTTTATCATGCATACTTCGGAAAGTCGCCGCACAAGCCACCTGCGCATCAAAATGGTTCTGGTTCGCTGCTTTTACATACCACTCCAAGGCCTCTTCTTGTTTCCCAAGGGAATCACACCACACGCCCGAACAATACTGAGCTTTTACATGCCCACGATTCCCTGCCGCGGTATAAGCCGCGATCGATTTAGTACGGTACTCCTCTTTATTGGGGTGGTTAGAGATAAACATCTCTTTACAAAACACTCCAAGACCATACATTGCCTCTACAGACTGAAAAGCCATCCCTGTTTGGTACCACTCCTCAATCTTCTCTGGCTGGACATATTTTGTTCCCACAAAGGCGTTTTTCACTTCTTCCGGCAAGCTCCATTTCACCTGCATCGCTAAGGTCCCAAGCGGGCACACAGCATTAATGTCATTCAGATTAAGCGCTTTCTCGTAGTAGAATAAAGCCTGCATCAGGACATTAATCGCTTTTTTGTAATCTTTTTTATCTACTAACCCAAGCCCCTGCTTAGTCTGCAAGCGCCCTAAGGCTAACCATGCCTTCGAATGCCCCTGCTGCGCAGCCTTATAATAAATAGCCATGGCATCATTAAGCTTCCCCTCAGCTTCCCAAGCCATACCTAGGCGGTACTGCGCCTGCATATCGCCAAGATCACTGGCTCTACTATAAAAAGTCATCGCCTTGTGTGTTTGACCATTCTTCTCAAAAAGCTGCGCACGCTTAAAGAACTGCGCCCCACCTTCGGAGATGATGTGCTTAACCGCATTAGGGTCGAGATACTCTCCAGGAACAACCGTCCTTGATTCCTCTTTTTTAGCTTCTACGCCCTCACGATACCTAGCCTGCGCCAACGGGCTGATAAAACCCGAATCAAGCACTTCGACTGTTTCAAAATCACTTTCACTAGAGGACAGTACTTCACTGCAGGTCCTCAGTCTATTAGCTCCACGAGTATCCATAAAAACTATTTATCTAAAAAATTAAGAATTCATCAAAATATCGTAGTAATACGAAGCCGCTTCATAATTCTCATCTTCAATATCACTACAAAAAGACTCTATATGATCACGCTTGAAACTACCTCCATGAGGGAATTTATCTATCAATGCACTGAACGTATAAGAGCTCATCGTCTCATTATAGCTATCCACAAGCTCAAGCACCTCAGCATCGAAACGATTCCGCGTCCACTCACCCTCAGACGCCTCAATCACCACTGGGGCCTCAGGCTGCTTAGGCACCTCAATCACCACTGGCTCAGGTTTCTTACCACGTGGGCTTACGACTGGCCCCTGCCTCAAGTCATCCAGGGCTTTTACTAAATAAAGCTTTACCTCAGAGTTCTTGGCTCCTGCCTTTTCAGCTCGCTTAAGCAAGGCAACCGCCTCAAAACGATTATTCCCCTGCTTCGCATAAGCAATACCAAGCAAACCAATAGCTTCAACATTCCCAAAATCCATCGCTCTTTTAAAAGCCTTAAACGCCGCTGGGCCATTACCCGCACGCTTGTAATCAAGCCCTTCGTTATAGAAAATTATACCCAAGCGCTCGGTCGCTGTAAAAGAGCCTAGCTTCGCCGCATCCAGCAAAACACGTTTAGCCTGCACCATCTTCCCACTATTCTCATGTCGCGTTGCTAAACTCAAAGAATAGGTAACGGTCTTTTGTCGCTGCTGATTAACAAGCCTGCTCTCCATTTCTTCATCAACATACTCTGCAAACGCATCATTCCCTTCACAACGAAAGTGTTCCTTAAGCGCTTCCAACTCACGCATAGAACTCTTCGAGGTAAAAGAAATACTGCGGTGCCCTTGGCGTGTTCGGGTTTTTACACCTTGCTCCGGGTCATTTTCCTTATTCGCACTCCCTATAAGGCCTGCCGGGGCAGACTGTTGCTTATAAAAGGGATTATGCTGAGTCGATGATGATGTGTGTGAAAAGCTATTTATTTCCATAGTCGTACGTTGTTAAACTATCAATTGCAGAAATAAAATGAACTATTTCCATAAAAAGTCAAACGATTGTCATACTGTAGCCTAAGCTCTTCAAATCAAGTGCCTTACCCACCTGACACATCTTATTGTAGTAGTCTCCAGCCTCCTTATTATTGTCCTGGGCGATCTCGTCACAAAAACACTCTGCCATGCACTTCAACTTCTCTAAGTCGCTCTCCCTTCCCTGGCAAAAGAGCCCTAATAGTTCATGAAAGGCCTCTTCACAGCCCTCGTTAGAAGCCAAAGCATAATAATAAGCCGCACTCCCTCGGTTCTGCGCACCAGCCAATACACTATAAGCATCCGCCACAAGCTTGTAGGCCCAAGGGTATCCATTATCCCCTGCTTGTAAGCCCCAATGGCTGACATGATCCATTTTTTCTTCAGCAGGTAAAGGGAGCATCGTATACAACTCTGTTAAAACAAATTGAGCATCCGCATCATCCAACTCCGTAGCAACGACTTCAAAATACTTAATAGCCTCCGGGATTTCTTTCTTTTTCAAATGCAAGCGCCCCAGTGTCTTATTCGCGCGCGCTTCTCCATTTTGAATCGCAATCGTGCTCCACAAACGAGCATCCATAGAAGGCCGCTGGCTCGGTATCTGTTTTTTCAAATAAAGCTTACCCAAACGCCACGCAGCCTCCGCATAAAGATCCCCCGCTCCACCGGTACGACTTATTACGTTATCAAACCACTGCTTAGCACCTGCATACTGCTTTGTCTTCACGCAACAGCACCCAAGCAACAACGTAGCCTCAAGGTCTCCCTGCTTATCCGCAAGTCCCAGATAGTAGCGTGCATTCTCGAAAAGGTCTGTATCCTCTAAGTACCCCTCAAAGTAAAGCTCCCCTAAAAGACGCTGCGCCACGCTATGCTCATCAGCTATCTGCTCTAACCAAGCCTTTGCCGCAACGGGATTTTGGGCGTAATCCATAGACAGTATCCCAGCCTTAAGAATCGCTCCCTTATAACCAGCCTCAGCAACCTTCGTATAAAGCTCATAAGCCAACTTTTGCTCACCTTTATTCTCATAATCTCCTGCTAAACCAAAGCGCACCTTCGCTAAGGCTGCACTTACTTCATCAAGCACTGCCTTAGACCTACTGACCTTCTTGCTTAGTATTTTTACCTTCTCAGCAGTCTTTTCTTTTTTTTGCTTTAGGCGACCCAGTTCTTTCTGATCAAGGTCTTGGCCTTCCTGTATCCAAGCCTCAAGATCATGCTTATAATCAGTAGATACTTTTAAATCTTTTTCTAGTGAAGCAAGCGCCTTAAGCTCCATACGCTCTAGGAATTCATAACGCATGCGTGCTGCTTCAAGCTTCCCAGCAGCTTGAGCCTCCTGAGCTAACTCTAATAAATCCCGGCTGAGGTCCACACTCTTGTAGCTTTCCAGCTTACGCATAACCCAGTTATACTTAACGCCTTGCTCCAGCTTGAGTAACAGTTCCAGAATAGCAGCCTTACCTTCTTTAGGTAAGTGCACCTCTTTCGCAAATTTTTGAACAACATACTTAGGGCGTAATTCCGTGCTACGCAGTTGTGTGAGTGAGTCCGATCGTGTGAGTCGTGGTTTCATGGGTTGATTGTGTGTTCGATTAAGAACAAGCAAAATGCATACAATCTCCCCCTAAGTCAACCTAAAATCGATACAAGAATATCAATAAAGACCCAACCCCCTGCAAGTCAGTCATTTAAAGAATCTTTTATCAAAAGCCCTAATTCGAGCACTTACCCATAAGCTTTTCATAAGCCTCAGTAAGCTGCTCATCCGGAAGCACTCCTTTACCCACAACCGCTTCAGAAAATTCACGGATCTTACAACGCACCATAAGCGGGGTTTCAGTATTAGGAAACATCCGCAATAAGTCCGAATACGCCTCCCCATGCTCTAGGCTATCAGCCAAAACATAGTAATACGCAGCATACTTACGCATAGCATCTTCCTGAAGATCTATACAATGCGTTGCGATATACATATAAACCTCTTCTAGATCATAATCTTCGTTAAGGCACAAAACCACTTTCTCAAATTCACAACGTGTCAAATAAACCGCAGCCAACTTCAAGCGCAGGCCTTTACTTCCATGCAAGATAACCTGCGTAAAGTAAGACCTTGCTTTACGAGGCTCTCCCTTGTCCAAATAAAACAACCCAAGGTCAAACGCTGCTCTCATATTCCCCGCTGTAAATGCAGACTCACTCCACAAAGTTTTAAATCCTCCCTGGAGCTTTCCTTCCAAATAGAGCTTTCCTAAGCGCCGTACAGCCTCGGTATAATCTTCATCACACCCTTCAGACTCAGTAATAGCCTTCTCAAACCATAATCTAGCTCTTTCATATTCCTTCATCTTGACTAGCAAACGCCCCATGAGACCAAAAGCTTTCACGTCCTTATTCCTAGCCGCACGATAAAGATATTTAAACGCGAAGTCGAAATCTTCCGTATCACTTAACTTCCCTGTCAAATAAAGCTCACCCAAATTCCGCTGTGCAATAACATTCGTGTCTGTTATTTTTTCATACAATGCCCGAGCGCTTTCATAATTTTTAAGCTCCGTCTCCAAATGAAGAGCATCCTCAAGTGTCTTTTCCTCGAAGGCCTTCCTTGCGGATTCATTCGCCTGAGTAGCAGCATTCATCATAGCTTGCTGCAGGCGCTTAGCCTGGCTGCTTTTTTCTTTTCCAATAATTTTATAACAACGCCGTGCCGCCTGAAATTTTCCTTTTTGCTCTAAGCCTTTAGCTAAGTCTACAAAAAACTGCTTTGGGATATCAGCCTTACGCCCCTCTAGCGTTTTAAAGACGCAATCCAAGGGCTCCCCATTCAAACGCAAAGCCATATCAGTAATGGCTTGGGCCCCTTCAGCAAAAGGAAAGGGTTTTGCACTAGGGGATATTAGGTCACCTGTGTCCGATGCATCCACCGGCTGTGTCATCTTTACGGCTAAGTCCATTGTTGTATCTATTTATAATTAACTGTGTGTTTATATATAGAAACAACATGCCCCAGACCTATTAATAAGTCAATAAAAAATTAGTAAACTAATATCAAAACATAAAAGACTCCGTAAACCCTTACAAAATAACACTTTAAACTACTCCACAGCGGAAGCTACACTAAAGCTTTAGCCTTAAGCGAACGTAGACGGACCCTCTCCTTCGCACACCAATCCACAATAAGCTGACACTCTTTGGCCGAACACAACCTAATTGCCTCCTCCAATAACTCATCGACCACAGTAAGCCTCTCTTCATCAGACAAGAAGAACATCATTCGCTGCGCAGCCTCCCAATGCTGCTGCACCCCAAAATAACTATTGTTAAAAATCGCCCGATAGCCATCAGCCTGGGTCTTTTTCTCAACGCAATCCGAGGCTGTCATAAACAAAATAGGGACTCTGCGTACCAATTCAGCAATAAAATCCTCATGCTCATTATACCCATCCGGCCACTGCGTCTCCAAGAGAGCTGACCAAGCTTTTGGTTTATTCAATCTCTTCAACTTCTCTACATAGTACTCGGCCATTGTCTCCTCAGAGACCCCACACGCTTTGAGCTCCTCGAAGCATAGCATCTGCGCTTCAATACGTGCCTCTTCCTCAAAGAATTCTTCTGAATCAAACGGGCTCGCTAATATCTCAAAAAAACCAATAATAGACTGATCTCCCTCATAATCATTCTTAAGTAAATAAGCCACCTGTATCCGTCCCTCTGCTGAAACAGCGTCCATTTTCAATAAAGGCAGCAAAAGATAACTAAACACCCAATCCTTCAGGCTGTCATCTTCCCGAATTACCGCTTCACACAAATCTACCCTGTCTGCCTCCTCCCACTCACTATAAAATACAGCCTCAGTCACTTTTGTTAAAACGTTCGCTCGCCTTAGTTCATTTTTCCCAAAGCTTAACACCGTACGGATCGCAATAAACAACTCACGCTGCGGCCCATCAACACCTTGATCAAGGACTTTATCTATCAACTCCCAAGCAAAACGCATCGCCTCAACATCGAAAGAATGCTTAAGCACCCAAGAGGCCGCCTCCAAACGACACCACAGAGGCTCCTTCATAGACTTCATAACAGGGATACAACACTTCTGAATAAGAACGTTCCCCTTCTCTACAGAAACCTGGTCCCAACTCAAGAGCTTAAAAAATTGAATCAAAAGCAAGTTACAGTGCTTCCACTCAAGGTCTATACCTTTCAATACCGGATAAAGCAAACGCTTCAATAAGATCTCTTTCTGGATCGAGTTCCCTCCATTAGCTACCCCACGAACTGCCCTCATCAAATCACCAGCACCCATCTCTACACGATTCTCCATCCATGACAAAAGTATCCCCAAAGACACAGCTGCATTACTAGGCTCTTCAAGTTCCTCCCCTCTAAGTATCTTCGTAGCCGCTCGGATGCGCCGCTCCAGGCTCAAGTCCCTATTAGCAGCAATCTTGCGGTATCCTAAGTATTTTCCTCCTTCATTAGAGTACTTATAAATCGCATTAGCCAAACGCTCACACCCACCTTTTTCGTCCTTCTCTTCTTCCATCAATTTAAGGCAGGTCCAGGCCCTCAGCTGATTACTCCCATACACCATAATCGTGCGCAAAGCTTCCGCACGCTTGCACACATTACGGTCGTCATCGGCACCTTCAATAGCCATAGGAACAACTACCCGCCTCAAAATACTAGTCTTCAACTTCTTAAAATCACACAGGCACTTCTTTCCAGTAGCGTCTCGAAACACCACAGGATTAATATCTCTTTCATCAACACCTGTCAGGACGTCCATCACTCTTTTTAGAGCATCCAAACGGCTCACCCAGCCCATTCTCGTATTATGCGCCAACCCTAAGAGCTCTTGCAATCCTTCAAGTCGATTGTCCACGTTCCTACTCGAGAGCTTAACACCATACGCAAGCTTCTCTGATGGTAAAAGGTATCCCGTCTTCGAATATCCCCTCTTAAAGGCTTCACTCGCATCACCAAGTCGCTCCTCTAAAGAAGGTTCCCCCAAAAAAGATTCTTCCTCCTGCACCGCAGCCCGTATAGGGCTCATACCCCATTCATAAGTATTACTAATGACCATAATCGCGCAGAAGCCTAATTTCCCCCCACCCTCAGGTCAAAGAAAATCAACTACAGCTCAAAGAACGAAGACGGGCACAGTCACGGCGAAGTTCGAAGAACGAAGACGGGCTAGGCCTCCTGAGCAGTCAAGCCCTCAAACCAATCCACCTCTTTGTCGGTTCCATCTAAGTTCTTTTCCAGCACGCCCATAGCCGCAATCCAAACAGGGTCCTCTGGCTCAGGCTTACGGGCTTGGTGGATCAACGTGGCACTACCCTTAGCCTTGTCGACTTCTTCACTTGTCAGTATCTCCAACAAATAGTCTCGGGCCTTCTGCGCACGTGTACACTGATAGAGTAACTCTGCCGTAGGCACTTTATTAAGTTCACGCAAACGCTCATCCACAAACATGGTAATTAATTCATCAAACGAGGTATCTAGCGCAGCACCCAGCCGCTCTTTATAGGCATCGCCCCCATGGCTTAATAAACGAAATGCTGCTGTTAGCTTCCAGTTATAGCTCTCAAGCTCCAAGAAAAGATCCCACAGCGTTTTATGCAAAACGGCAAAATCTTGCTCCCTTAAAAAAGATTCTTCTTTTTTATCGGTATCTAATAAAGCAATCGACAAACCTAATTTATCAATCGGGATGAGTTTAGACACATCTTCTTCTTCCCAAAAGTACTTCACGACAGCCTGTTTGTCCTCAATCGCTAACTTAGGCAAAAAATTAATCAACCAATTCACACAAGCCGACTCTGTCCTACGCGGCGTGTGCAAAAGCGGCAACAACACATGCGTCACCATCCAATCATTATACTGCTCATTTCCAAATGCTAAAACACGATCCACTCGGCTTTTAAACAAGCTAAAAGACATATTCCCTCTTCCTTCTTTACGCTTCTTAAACATCGTCAACTGCGCAACCACCCTATTTTCTAAAGTCCCACACTCCTCCATTTTCCTTAAAGCCTTCCACTTTATAGGGTCCGAGATTTTTTCATTCTGCACTATCTTCCAATACCCCAAGGCTTTTTCTTTTGTCTCAGGCGCTAGGGAGAGAACAGTCGCTGCGCGTTCCAAATAAGTTGCCTCCCACACATTCTTGCCCCCCTTCATTAACACACGGTACGCTGCCAAACGTTTTAAACGACTCCCATGCTTAATAATCAAACGTACGGCCTCCTTACGATCCGCTGCACCTACCTTCAAGCTTTTCGCCACCCCAAGCAAAAATTTGTGAATCCATTTCTCCTGACAACTGACTCCAACAGCCTTCTTAATCTCAGTTTTATACTCAAAGGTATCTAAGTGCCTCAAGAGCGTCCCTACCGCCTCAAGCCGCTCACTCATCGGCCGGCCTCCATCAAAAGCAATCAGCCTATTATCCTTATGCGCTTGTAGGTATTCCTCCTCCGTTTTTGGCTCAGGCTTTACTTCTTTTTTCACCTCAGGGTTCGGGGGCGGGAGCATCGCTACCACCTCTTCCCAATGCACATCAAGGTACTTCTGCTTTGATTCAGCCTCAGGCCTGCTAGAGTTCTCCGTCTCTTCACTGAGCAAATCGATATAAGCCCCAAAACCCTCCTCATCACTCAAGTCAACCTCAGCGCTAGCAACATTATCATCCTCGTCGAAATCAATATCCTCAAAATAAGAGCGTATATGCGCTGCCTCAAAGTCATCCTCATCCTCCTCAAGTGACTCTAAGTACAACGCCTTAAGATCAAGATCAGTATCCAAATACTCATCCGTATCCGACCCCGAGGACCCATCCGAAAGCACCTCTATCTCACCACCAGAATCATAAGTCTCATGAAGATCAGTAAGCGAAGTAGACAAACTAGTAAGCAGGGGAGATTGAGCGGGTTCCATACCCCAGAGTTTATGAATCCTCTCTCTAACAGCAAGTCTTTAAGCGTGTACCCGCTGCAACAAACTCACATCCACCCATGCACTTTCCAAGAACGCTCTTAACATTACATAATAAGCCTCATCCTTAAGTAGCTTCTCTAAAATAGTAATATCATTATTAGCGAAACAAACGACAATCTCCTTCTTCTCCTGAAAAGAAAGCATACCATCATCCAAGGCACTGCGCAAGAAACCCTCTTTCCAGTCTCTAAAAATAGCAGGCACGCCTTCTCGAACAGCATAAGTCAACAAAGGTTGATTAGGCTGCGTATTGACTTCACTGCTTTTCACAAGGTACTGGTAAAAGCACAAACGCATCCGCACCTCATCGTCTAGATCAACATGCAGAAAGTTATTCGCTATGTACCCACTCACCACCAGGCCTAAGCATTTAGTCCCATACCAACACCACTTCCCTAAAGCAACAAGATCTTCCCCGCAGTACTGATTAAGAAATGCCTTAAGCACTCCAAAGCGTATCCCTTTATTCAAACAAGTGTCCTTAAGCACAAAAGTCATCCACAAATCGTAAAGCCCGCCTAACTCTTCGGGCATATTCAAAGCAATCAAATAATCCTTACGCCCCTGTGCCCCAAGCGCTTTAAGCAATTGCACCAAATAGCGGTGGCACACGACGCGCTCCCAATCCTCAATGCTATCGCCCTTACCTAACAGAAGCTCTATCGCTACCAGCTTTTCCAATCCAAGCGCCACATCGCCTCCGGTCTCTACAAACTTTCGGTAACAGTCCGCAGCTTTGATTAACCTCCCTTGAGTCTTAAATAAATCTCCAAGGTCTAAATTCGTCTTAAGAGACCCTTCACTCAGCTGCCGGATCAAAAGCCCCTTATTCTGCTTATAAGCTCTTCTCTGGGGTAATTTAAGCGCTAGATAACACTTCCCTGCCTGTTCTCCTTCATCATTCAGCACTGCTGCAAGCTTGCGGACAGCTCGCTTGCCTAAAACTCCCATGAGCTCTTCATGCTCCTGGGTTATTAAATGTAACGAAGATGGTTGAGCGCTAACGGGTATCAGGTCCATAGTTTTTAAATAATATAACTAGGGCGTATCGCCTAAACCTTTATTAGACAAGCTTTTTACTACCAATGATTTCCGTCTCTCACCTTCCCCCTTGACAGCTCCTCTCAAATACGTTTTTTTCACCCTATGGATCTTTATTTCTATTCCCATACAGCAGACACACAATTCAACGCAGCTCTAGCCGGAGGCAAAGAAGCCTTCGAAAGCTTTAGAAAGACCCTCTCCGAACACCCCGAGCGCTACGAAGGCCGTCTCAATATGTGGACCGTCAAAGCCCAGCTCGCAAACAAACCCCTACTAGCCCACTACCTAAAGACAGAGGCTTTTCAGCCCATCCCTCCACTTCCAGCATTTATAAAAACTGTAAGAGGGTATTTACGCCAACACGAAACCGCCTACCAAAGCCTTCACGATAGCTTCGGGGGCATCCCCATCCTCCCAGGGTGCAACTCAGATGCTTTCAACATCCACACACTATACCCCCCACAAGAAGCCCTCGACACTTTAAATGCTTTGCAATGCAGCTACAAGAAAGCGCCTATTGGCTCTATCCTCCAATCCTTGATCGCAGATACTGCCCTACGCTTCCTCGAGACTGTCCACCTCCCTTCAGACATAGACGACAACCCTTACTATGAGCTCTTCTCCCCTCAAGAAGAAGACACTCCTGCACCGAGCTCTAGCTTTTGGGAAACTGCCCACCGCTCTGCCGCACGCATAATCCCCAGCACGGAAGAGCGCTCCTTCCTACGCACCACACAAAACAACCTAAACACAACGCATCAAGTGGAGCTTGTCCCCTATAATAAGGATGATAACGACACGGGTTTCGTTCCCTCTTTTGTTCAACCATCTCTACACCCTCATAAGCCTTCAGAGTGGCACCACCAAAGACGCTGGAAGGCCTTCCAACAACAATATCACCAAAAGAAGCAATCCTCTCAATTGCCGCCCAAATCTCAAACAAAGAGCCAACCCGCTCTCAAATCGCCTAAAGTACTTCCCAAAGAATTTACCATCTTGCCTTCTTCCCCTCAATTGCCGCCCAAGTCTCAAACAAAGAGCCAACCCGCTCCCGAATCGCCTAAAGTAACAAGTTTCCTCACCCTATCCCTAAAAGGCAATAAGCCTCTCTTTAGTGAAGAAAACTCCCCTAAACCCCTTCCCACCCGTGCACGTCCAAAAATACGGATCCACCAATCAACTCCGAATCCCACAGGTCATAACATCTTTGAACACACTCCAGGAACCAAAAGACGTGTCGAAGGCTTCTTTGGCACCCCCCCGACGGACCCTGCCCTGCTTAACTCTCCCGTCCAGACACTCGTCGAGCAACAGGAAGAACAGTCCACTACACCCCCCAAAGGGCTCACCCTATCAGAGCCTCCTATGCTCTTAAAACCAATTGCTTCGCCTAAACCCAAGCAACGCATCTCAAAGCAAATCCCTTTACTAACTCCCGAGCAAAAGCTTCTGCGCACCTACCTCGGCGCTCCTCCCAAACAAGAGTCTCCTTACGCAAAAGCCCCCTCCTGGAATCAGCACCGTACGGAACTCTCCAGCAGTCCGGATTTATTTTTCTTCGAAGAAGATCAACACCTACTCGATGAGCAAGAAAGCAAATTACAGCTACAAAAGACCGTTCCCTTCCTTAAAGAAGAGTCTTTCACACTAGTAGACCCTGAGCTTATCAAATACAGCCCCGATCAACCTATTTTAAGTTTGAAGAATTTCGAGAATGACCTCGATTCCGGGAACAATTTCTCCGACTCAGACACTGAATATCCCTCAGACAGTCTTTTCTACTAATCGACACACCACAACGGCCTTATTGGATAATTCAGGGATCCTGTAACAAGGCCTTGAATAAGTCCTCTTATTCCCTTATCCTCAGCGCTAAGGTAACAGTCTATGGTAAAAACACACCATGGACCTTCATATACAAACAACCAAAGCTGAAATCCATTACGATTTAGCCAGCCTTGGCAATCGCCTTGCCCTAGAGCGCCTTCATCGCCGCCTCATGAGCGATGACCTCCAAGAAGCACACCCCGGCTATTTCAACTTACTAGCCAGCCGCATCCAACACGCTCAAAAGCACAAACTCCAGATACAATACTACCTCCTCTTCATGCAGGAGCGTAGCCAAAAAGCCCCCAATAGGGAACACTTAAGAAAACACCTAGACGAATTCCGCGCAACCATCTCTTGCTACAGTCCCTTCCTAGGCTGTTACTATTTCTGCGAAGGGTATTACTATTTAGAGGACAAAAAAGAGTCCACCAAGAGCACTGCATTCTTCAAGAAAGCACTTGAACAAGACTTCGAACAACCTACCCTATCCTATACACTAGAGCGCCGTATCTTCAAAAAAGAATTCCCCAAGGAGGACCTCCACAGCCAAGAGTTCAAATTCCGCTACCGGGGCTTTGCCGAAAGCGAAGAAGGTAAACAACTCGCCGCAGACCTCCAAGAAATAAATGCTCTACACAATCTTGCAAATAAATATAAGGACCCTCGCTCTCTACACGGGCTAGCCACCTATTACGAAACACAAACAACACTCCAAAATAAAGAAGCCCCCTTACGCTTATACCAAGAGGCAGCCGCACGCGGCCATTTCCCTGCTCAAGAAAAACTCCTCCTATTACTCATCCAAGAGACGTACCCGCTACACGCTCATTTTAGCATGCTCCAAAACAAATACCTAGAAGGCATCATCCGGGGTGATGTAGCTCTAAATATCCTCGTAGTCACCTACCTACGCCGCCTTCTAGATAAAATAAAAGAAAACAAAGACAAAACTCTACGAAGCACCGCCTTACCCAAACAATCCCTAACCCAATGGCTAGAGTTCACCAAAAACTCAAAATCCCCCCAAGTAAAAACCCTACACGAAGACCTAAAAGATTACTTATAATGCCCTCCCTCCTAACGCCGAACCATCCCAACAAGCATAGCAACAATACGCATGAGGATATCCCGACACTCGACATATAAATCTTCCCCAATCAATTGAAGCCTGCTGCATATATCAAGAACCCCCGCACATTCTGTTGCTGAACGCTTTGCCATTCGATAAAACCGCGTCTTCTCACTACTAGAATATTCTCCCGCACCTTCAGCTATATTAAGTGTTATCGACGTCCCTGCACGTAAAAGTTGGTCAGTAAGATAGACTCTTCCTTTGGGCATCTCTCGAGTAACTTTATCAAACAATTCCACTAAAGAAAGTGAAGCCTGATAAACATCAAGTTTTTCATGATCAAATGCGCGCACGTTTCCTCTTTTGACTTGGCTATACATATAAAAAAAATACCTAAAATAAAGAAGGAATCACAATAAAAAACTTCTCTCTTAAGATCAATTATCCTAGACATTTCTCCTCCCCTTACTCCTATCTCCCTTCCCCCTAATAAAAAAGACTTCTAAAATAATCAACCATGCTTCCAAACAACCTCCAGTCCCTCAAATACCCTCTCTCCTAACACCCCGTGGCATTTATCCTCGAGCCCCAGCCCGCGCCCGAGCCCGAGCCCGTTTCTCTTCCCACAACACTAGGCACTTCACCACCCCAAACAAAAATACCCTCCATTCATCCGAACCACCTCAATCAACACACTCATAGCATACTCCCACCAAGTAATCTGCACCTGCACGCCTTCTTGATGCTGCGCTTTATACGCACACCACAATGAATCCAGCCTAAAGGTAAGCTCTCGGGTACACTGGTAAATAGCTTGCTCGAGTCGGGTTCTATCATTCCCTATTCCATAAATAGCACGCCCTAAAATTCTCTCGACAAGGTCCCAACAGTGCCCAAGAACGATCTCCTTGAGTCGCTCCTCTTTAATGACATTCCCCACTTCATAAAGTATCACTAGGCCTTCAAGATACTCCGTCCCCCAAGTATGCTGATACCCTTCATTAATCGTAGCCACCAGTATTTCCAACCAGGTCTCGCTCGGGGCATACTTCCCCCAATCCTGGAACCCCTGCACAAGTAACTTCCACCGGCTAGCATCCTGAAGGTCCATCCCCCAATATATTTTCAGTTTTCCTAAAATCAAATAATAGGCCTTGTCTACATAAACAATACCCCGGGTCCCTAACTTTTCTTCAATGGCCCGCATAAAGTCTAACATTATCTGAAACCACGGGCCATAAAAAATCTCATTACCCTTTTCAAGCTGCCCAAAAAACTCTCCAGACACTCCCCCCAAAGCAAAGCTATCGATGTCTTTAACTAGCATATGCGCAATAGCCTCCCAAGAATCCTCATACCCAAGGTCAAACAGAGCCTTAACCAAGGCCTTCCCCATTGCCTTCTGGTCTCTAATCCCCTTAGCGCTGCCTCCTAACACCTCGCTCACCTTTTTGCGCAAGGCCTCATCAGGGCATTCAAACACCTCGTTTACAATGCGCTTATCTAAAGAAACCTCCATTACATGAGGTGCATGCCTAGTGCGACAGTGCCTCTCTCCCCCACGCCTCACGAGTGCCTGGGGGTATTCACAGTCATAATACGGCCTTGTCCGAGCAAAGGGGCATACTTTATCCATACCCCTTTATATTTAACAAAAGAAAACCACTTGGTCAATTCAGCACTCGACCAAGCTCTTTATTTACCTGAAATCACCAAAGAGCGAAAGATCAGCAAATAAAGTCCATATAATAACCCCTAACACCACCTGGCATTATTTACGTGAACGTGAGCATGCCCGTGAGCTTGCCCGATAATTAGGCTTCTAAAAATCCCAGCCTCTATTTCAAAAGCTCCAGGACGCTTATTACACCTTATCTACTCTTCTTCAGTCTTCTCCCATTGACGAACAACCCGATCAAACGTCTCCTCCATCATACTTGTATACCTATCCATCTGGCTTGCAAGCAATCTCCCAGGGTTCATAGAAACTAACTCCATCAAGAATTCTTTATAAGCCACAAAAAACTTATCTCGAAACACAACATCCACCTCGTACCGCTTTTGCACCTTGTAGTACTTCTTCACCTTTCGTATATGCTTATCCACATCGAAATACTTCATCTCCGAAGGGTACTCCAAAAGTTCTTGATACTTTTCGAAAATCATCTCACGAAACTCAATAACCTCAACAGAGTGCTTCGAGTACTCATCAAACACCTCAAGGAACACTTCCCGATACACATCCATCTCTTCATGGAGCGCTTGCATTGCTTTTTGGTACGCTTCAGTATCCAAGGCCTTTAAGTCCTCAGCCTCATTCTCCCTCATCTGACTTAAAGAAGCCTTATATGCTTTCATCGAGTCTTCCGCACGCACTTCCAAGCCATTAAACCGCTGAATCCAATCCTGCTGCGTATCTCCAGAACGTTTCGCCAAATACAAGGCCGCCTCCTTCAAAGCCCTGCCATCAGGTAAAGTCCTAATCTTCACCCACCTCACGGTTGACTTACGATCATTATAAGGCTCATATTCAATCACATCCAAGTTACGCTCAACTGGCTTAAAAACTGCCTTTCTACCTTCCTTTTCCCCTAACCATCTTATCCTACGCTCACTCCCCATATCCATCAGCTTTACTGCCGCTTCCTTAAGGATCCTATCTACAGTTTCCTGAGCATTGATAATAGGGGCTACTAAAAGCTGCGTTACCCCTCTTACCTGAGCACTGCTTAATCCTCGGATTGCCTCCTCAGTCTTCTCCCGCCCCAAAAGCCGGATAACTGCTTTACGCTTATCCGCATTAAAAAGAAGCTCGACCATCTTTTGCTCATCCCGAACCATCAGCAGATCTATCGCTTTCCCTGTCTCTTTACTATCTAAAGTGCGAATCGCTTTTCCTACATTCTTTTCTAAACCTCGGATTGCTCCCTTTATCTCTTCTGGCAACAAGAACCAAATCGCTTTTTTTATTTCATCACGCTGTGCATACTTCAAAATAATGTCTTCACACACAGCCGCCTGGCAAGCCTCCGTATTCGCCATAAAAGCAAGCATCTCTGCAATTTCCATATACCCGCGCGCCATAGCAACAGACGCACAGGTATGCAAAAACATATCAAGGCTACGGGTCCTCTTTTCTACCTCATTGCGCCCTCCAAACATCAGCGCCTTCGCAAGCTTTTCATAGCAATCCACAAGCTTTTCAAGCTCCCCTTCATAAGTATAATGAAGCGCACAACAGCGGAAAATCGTTTCATAAGCCTCCTTATTGGTCTGCTTCAAGTCAACAGCAACTGTCTCCAGCTCTGCCCAATCCTTAGGCACATCAATCAGGGCAGCACCCTGTGCCCCATCACCCTGAGTCCACATAAACGCCCAGCGCCCATAACGCACGGTGTTTTCCAAGTCTCCCATCTTAGCATGCGCTAAAGCATGATTCCCCAATGTCCCCTTAAGCTTCTTCTTTATCGGACCCCAGTAAGATTTCAATAGACCAAGGTCTATCGCCTCCAAACACATCAAGGCCTCCTCAAAACAAGACCGCTTAGCAAATTTTTCAGCATACTGAACCAACGCCCAAACAGGCCTCGTAATATAACCACTGTAGGCATCCTGATAGAATTTCCGGATCGCTTCTACACAACGTAACACACCTGCTACATCTCCCAGCTTTACGTAAGCACGCCCAATGTCAAAAAAAACAGAATTCTTTTCAATAGTATTCTTAATCTCTAGCGCCGCCGTCTCTTCTCGCTTAAGCTGAGGGCCATTGCGGCCGCTTTGCTTCGGGCCATGGCAAGACGCTTTTTTCTTATGAGCCTTCTTGCTTTTATTAATTTTTAAGCCACCAAACCCCGTCCCCTGCGTACGCTTCGGTTGAGGTTCAAAACTCTCACGCACGCGGTCATGGCATCGTTCTATAAAAGCCTTATCCCGCTCTTTTTTAGTCAGCGGCTTGCTTTGCTTAGGAGCATCCTGGGGCACAATAATAGTACTGCGCGCAGTCAGCCGGGTAGACGGCACCCGCACCCGCCGCTTCAAACCGCTACCAACTGGCACCAACCTCTGTATACTGACTTCAACTAAGGGCTGAGGTTTAGGTTCAGGCTGACACGGCGTAAACGTGACAGTCGGTGTATTATTCCGAGAAGAGTCTGCCCCTCCAATGAGAGAAACGGTCGGCGTATTACTCCCCAAAGGGTCAAACACAGTCGGGCGTGCTAAATGGTCCATATTAATTAGATGTTAAGTGTATAAAAACTATCTAACAAAACACCCCACCCCAGTGCAAATGCCAAAAATATTGATAACAACATTCCAAGTAGGAATAAAAGGGCTAAGGCGGGCGAGAGAGGGATAAGGGGTTAGGGTGGAGTTGGATGGAATAAAGGCCCAGTAATCGGGCTCGGGCGCGGGCTGGGGCTCGGGCTCGTAGATAATGCTAAATGGTATAAAAAGGAGAACGGTATTTATTCTAATGAAAAGAAAGCTTGCCCCTTGAAGTCGCCCAAGAGCCACAAATTAGTAGACGAAGTTAATATAACAGCTCCTAACACCCCTTGGCATTATCCTCGAGCCCGAGCCCACGCCCGAGCCCCAGCCCGATTTAAAGGCTTCTAAAATCCCCAACCCCCATCCCAACACCTCCAAGGCACCCAATATCCCCAATCATCTCCCCTGCTTCCCAAAAAAACTTCAACCTCAATAACAAACTCCCAAAAACCTTCAATCTCCCATCAACAATCACTCTCAGCCAATCCTAACGGTTTTTAGCTCGCCTTTAGCTTCCCTCATCGGCCGGCTTTGCCGGACTATGCTGGGCTAAGCTAAAGAGCGCCCTGCGAAGCCTTGGCGAA